>Ga0210388_10000005_pt1 | contig 545076 bp, 484 predicted proteins | sample IncBWC19OmetaG_FD_155485 | JGI IMG/M metagenome (GOLD analysis project Ga0210388, IMG submission 155485) | Forest soil microbial communities from Barre Woods Harvard Forest LTER site, Petersham, Massachusetts, United States - Inc-BW-C-19-O ... | reverse complement strand
CCTTGGCAGCCTTAATATCGGCGGCCGGAATACGAACGATGTACGACCCGCCCTGGTCAAGAGTGGTTACCTTCCGTTGATCGATATCAAACCCGGTGACGGGAAACTTCTGATCGCTATAGAGCAGGGCCAACGGCAAGCCCACATAACCGAGACCAATAATTGCCACTGCAGCGCGTTTCTCTTCAATCCTGCTCTTCAGAGCGGTAAACACGTTGGCGGATGTTGTAGTGGTGGCAGTCATTTTTTCAAGAATATTGCCTTCAATCGAATCTTAACATGTGGCGGCTACGATGCCCGTCGTGGAAGACACCGCTTAGAACTACTGTCGCATCGAGCGCGAGTTCGCGACCGCGTCGGCCCGATTATCCACAGCCTGAACCAGCTCTGCCACTTTCTGCCCCGGTGGGTGCCATTTACTTTTCTTGCTTTGCTGCGCTGCTGGAGGATCAGCTTCAACGATGGCAGAACAACTCACCGGTCAGGACATCAGCTTCATCGAGCTACAAACCGCGGTGTTCTGTGTCGAATGTGAGTTGATCAGCAAGAACAACACGCCTTGTTGTCTGGCTTGCGGCAGCCGGGCGGTGATGAGTTTGTCCCGAGTGCTCGGGGGATCGCTACGCGGGCAGCAGACGGCGCACCTGATCGCGGACGCTGAACTCGATCGGCTGGTACGTGAACTTCTCCGTACCGTTCCTACCTCCAGTTCTGATACTCGCCTGCCGGTATCGTTTGCCACCCTCGCTCCTTCGCGGAGCCACGCCCGAACCACTGGCCCCCATTCTCTTCCGGGCATGGTGCGCGCGCACGATCACGAGATACATCCCGGAGAAATTGATCTCGAACCTGCCATCAGTGTAATTGCCGAACGTGCTCAATCTCTGACCGGAGCCACTGGCGCGGCTATCGCCTTACGCCACGGTGACGAAATTGTGTGTCGCGCCCGCACTGGCCGAACCGCCCCCGATCTAGGCGCCCGCCTGCAGACCGATTCCGGGATCTCCGCCGACTGTGTTCGGACCGGCGAGGTAGTTCTTTGCCATGATGCGGAACGAAATCCCTGCGTTGACCTCGCCAGTTGCCGCCGCTTGGGCGTGCGTTCCATCCTGGTGGCTCCATTGCGCCACTTCCGCCGCACTCTGGGCGTATTTGAGGTTCTATCCGCTGCTCCTAACGCCTTCGACCACCGTGACGTTGCCACCATGCAACTGCTTTCGAGCATGATGGTGGCTGCCATCTCCCGCCTGTCCAATCTAAGAACTGGGAACTGAGATCCGACAGGGTTTCAAGTGAACCCACGGGAGGAGCCTGCCGCACCCCGCTGGAGTAAGATGTACGCAACAGCAGTATGCCGACCCTCGGGCCTAATCCGGCGGAGATTGGCCAGCCAACCTCGCATCCTCAGGCAGAGCGCCGGAGACGTGTGCGCCATAAGCTCCACCTTCCCGCTTATGTCGGGTTGAACCCCGCTCTGCACCCAAATCCGGATCTCTGCGAGATCGTCGATCTCAGCGAAGACGGTATGGCAATTCAAACCGCATCGCCGCTTGAAGCCGGGCACGAAGAGAACCTATTTCTCGATCTCCCGGAAACCAACACCTCAATCCAGACCACCGGAACCGTGATCTGGTCGGATGCCCATGGGCGCGCCGGCGTGCACTTTCTCGAACTGCCGCCTGAATCGCTCCAATCCCTAAAGAAGTGGCTGTTCGCCGATGCGCTGGCAGGTTGCGCCGATCAAGCTACGGAAGCCCAAGTGGTAGAACAACCAGATCCGTGGGGAGAAATCGAACCCGACCATACCTCCCTTCTTACCGCATTGGCTGCGGTCAGAAGGGAAGTGGAATTGCTTGGCTCTGATCTTGATGCCGCATTGCAATTGATCTCGCGACGGGCGCAGACTTTCACGCGATCGACCGCAGCGGCCATTGGTCTGACTGACGGGGCCGACATGATCTGCCGGGCGACGGCCGGTCCCAATGCTCCCCCAGTGGGTGTGCGCCTGCGAGTTGGCTCAGGTTTTTCGGGAGAATGTGTGCGCTCCGGCTTGCTGCTGCGCTGTGATGACTCCGAAATCGATCCCCGGGTCGATCGCGAGAGCTGCCGTGCCCTCGGCATCCGCTCCATGATCGCTGTACCCATTCGCTCTCGGGGCCTGGTCATCGGACTCATCGAAGTTTTTTCTCCCCTTCCTGATATTTTTCAGCCCGACCAGGAGCTCGCGGTGCAGCACTTGACCGAAGTGGTTTCTACGGCGGTACTGCGTGCCAGCCTCCCGGAGTCGGCGTCTCCCGCAGCCGCCACGGCCAGTGTTGACGACGAATTTCCGGTGGAGACTCCGGCCGATCTTCCCATTCTTCAACTCTCCCCCTCCCGCAACGTTCTCCTGGCAAGCCTGGCGATCGCACTCCTTGCCTTGCTGTGGGCGTCGCAGCCGTGGGTGAAGCAGCGTTGGATGATGCAGTATTGGAGCACAATCAGTCGCAGCGATGGAGGTTCTGCGGCGTCGCTGCCGCAAGCAGTCGTGCCGCCGGCAGCTTCGGCCTCCAAGCTGGAGGCACTGCAAAAACTGGCTGCTGGCGGCGACCCCGTCGCGCAGTTTGACATCGGTGAGCGCTACTGGACGGGCGACCAAGTTCCGCAGGACTATGGGCAGGCTGTGCACTGGTTTTCGCTGGCTGCCGAGCAGGGAAACGTTGCGGCTCAAGCCATGTTGGGTGACTGCTACTGGGCGGGCCGCGGCGTACCGGCCGATCCTGTCCGCGCATATTTCTGGACCTTCCTGGCGCAGGCTGGGGGAGACGCAACCAGTAAGTCGCGGATTGTGCTGCTCGCGTCTCGTCTAACCCCGAGCCAGATTGCCGTGGCACGGAAGGAAGCAAGTGACTGGATGGCGCAGCATCCGGCCAGGACCCAGACCACCGCGCAGTAACGGCCCTCGCCGCGAGTCGGGTTTAGAATCACAAGAGAGGCGTTTCGTGCCGACCCTACGCGACATCGTTTACCAGAACGTCCGCGAAGGCGAACTTTACGAAAAGCTAGACCGCAATCGCGTGCGCTGCTACGCCTGTGGACATTGCTGCCCCATCCCAGACGGCCAACCGGGTGTCTGCAAGGTGCGTTACAACCGGGGTGGAACTCTCTATGTGCCCTGGGGCTATGTGGGCGGAGTGCAGTGCGATCCCATCGAGAAAAAACCGTTCTTTCACGCCTACCCTGGGGCGCTGGCGTATAGCTTCGGCATGTTGGGATGCGACCTGCACTGCGGCTACTGTCAGAACTGGGTTACCTCGCAAGCGTTGCGCGATCCCGATGCCGTTTCTCCGCCGCTCGAAGCTTCACCCCAGGCGCTGGTGCAGGACGCGCTCCGCCAGGGTGCGAAAGTTCTGGTCAGCACTTACAACGAGCCGCTGATCACCAGCGAATGGGCCGTAGCCGTGTTCAAAGAAGCCAAGGCCGCCGGACTGGTAACCGGATTCGTCTCGAACGGTAATGGCACACCGCAAGTGCTCGAATATCTGCGTCCCTGGATCGACCTCTACAAAGTGGACCTCAAGAGTTTTGACGACCGTCACTATCACCAGCTCGGTGGACGCATCGGCCCGATTCTCGAAACTATCCGCAGCTTGCACCAGATGGGCATTTGGCTGGAAATCGTCACCCTGCTGATTCCCGGGTTCAACGACTCAGAAGACGAGTTGCACGGGTTAGCTGAATTTCTTGTCAGCGTGTCTCCCGACATTCCATGGCATGTGACGGCTTTTCATAAAGATTACAAAATGGAGGCTCCGGACAACACCCGGCCCGCAGACCTTCTGCGCGCAGCGGAGATTGGGAAGAAAACTGGCTTACGCTACATCTATGCGGGCAACTTGCCAGGCATGGTTGGTGAGCATGAAAACACTTGTTGTCAGAAATGTGGTGACACACTGATCCGCCGACGCAGTTATTTTGTGGAGGATTACTGCCTCACTCCGGATGGGCGGTGTCCCTCCTGTGCGACCGCTCTCCCTGGGCGCTGGGCGACCAGGTTCGAAGGCCAAATCACCGACCGTCCTTTCCAGCCGCGGCGCTCTCGCCTTGTCAACATACTGAATTAAGGGCTTGTTTCCGGTCGGCACCGCGCGTAGCCACCCGAAACAAATTGTCGTCTGCGGGGCTGATTTCAGGGGTTTGCAATCCCCGCCCGGTCGCGATATACCTCTGTTCAACCATGCTGAACAGAAACCTTCTGCGCGCGATGTTGCTCCTCATCGCAACTTTCTCCCCTGCCGCCGGCAAACCCAAGCTGACGCTCGACGAATTCTTTGATTCGGTCGATATTTCCGACTTGCAACTTTCTCCTGACGGGCACTCGCTCGTATTTAAGACTGAGCGGGCCGATTGGAGCCAGAGCATCTATCGCGACGACCTTTGGCTCTATCGTGACAATGCGAACGGCAGCCTTATGCAATTGACACAGTCCGGCCACGACAGCGCGCCGCTGTGGTCCCCCGATGGCCGCTGGATCGCATTCCTCTCCGAGCGAAAAAACGGGAATGATTCTGGCGATGATTCCGCTGACGGGGCAACGCAGCTTTATCTCATCTCGCCGTCTGGAGGCGAAGCCTTCCCGGTGACCGCAGGGGATGAAAGCATTCACGCTTTCGCCTGGTCTGCGGACGCGCACTCCCTCTACTTCGCGACCCGCATTCCCTGGACTCATGAACAAAAAGATGCCTACAAAAAAGAATGGAAGGACGTCATTCAGTACCGCGCTGCCGAACGTGGCGACATGATCTTCAATCTTAACCTTGCCGATGCTCTGGCGCGTCACGCGGCTCGAGGAACTTCGAAGGATAAGTCAGACGACGCTATCGGCGTTAGCCCCAGTGTTCATGCCGTTGCCAGTTCGCCGTGGCGGATTCAAACCCTGAAAGCGTCGTCCGATGGCCGACGACTTGCACTGCTGACCGAGTCGATCTCTCAGCGCGAAGAAAGAGTTGAGGAATTCGAGATCTATACCGTGGACTTGGCCAATGCGTCTCTTGATCGTCCGCCGCATCAGGTCACGCGAAACCAGGGCGTCGAACAAAGCATGTTCTGGGCAACGGATAGCCGGCACATCTTTTTTCAAGTGGAGTACGGTTCGGTGGAAAGGAAGTATCACGACACACAAACTCGCCTTTACTGGGCCGACGCCGATAGCGGCGAAGTCAAGCGCTGGGTAGCCGATTTCGAGGGCGCTGTGGGCGCGTATGTGGACAGCCCCGATGGCGGCGTTGTCGCCGCCGGACGGGTAGGCACGGAAGTGCAGCTTTACGCCCAGTCCAATCCGTCAGCGCCGTTCTCCAAACTTGCGGGATGGCCTGGCACATACGAGAGAATCACAACCGCCGCGCATTCACCGCGCATTGCATTTATTCATTCATCGCTCGACAAACCCAACGAAGTGTATATCGCCGAAAGTATAGCTACTCTCGCCGACGCCCGGCCCATTACATCATTCAACCGGCTGTTTACGGAGCGCGATCTCCCCAAAGGCAAGCCCTATCGCTGGACCGCCGATGACGGCACCACCGTCGAAGGTATGTTGATCTATCCGCCGGGAAAGTTCGAAGCCCGCAACCTGCCAATGTTTGTGCTTATCCATGGCGGCCCGGACGATGTGGACGACACTGACGGCAATCATTTCGAGGCTGATTGGTATCGCTGGGAGCGCATGGCAGCAATCCAAGGTTGGCTGGTGTTCCAGCCGAATTATCGCGGTAGTTGTGGCTATGGTGACAAATTCCTCGAGCAGATGGTGCCGCAGATCGTCTCACGGCCTGGCAAAGATATTCTGGAAGGCGTGGACGCGCTGGTGAAGGACGGCATTGCCGACCCCGCACATCTCGCGGTCGGCGGCTACAGCTATGGAGGTTATATGACCAACTGGCTGATTACCCAGACCACGCGATTCAAAGCCGCCGTCACCGGCGCGGGCGCGGTGGAGAATGTAGCCAACTGGGGAAACGACGACACCAGCTTCGACGATGCCTTCGATCTCGGCGGACTGCCCTGGGAGGTTCCGCAGCGTTATCAGGACGAAGCTGCGATATTTCAGATAGACAAAGTTCGCACGCCGACACTCATTGTGGCTGGCGCCGACGATATCCGGGTGGCTGTGGCGGAGGCTTACTTGCTGGATCACGCTCTGCACAACCTGGGTGTTCCCAGTTCGTTGCTCATCTTCCCCGGTGAAGGCCATAGCTTGGAGAAGGACCCCTGGCACGGCAAGATCAAAGTGCGGGAAGAATTGAAGTGGCTACAGAAGTATGGTGGAGTTCCTGTCAGCCCTGGCCACTGATTGACACCCAAGCAAGCTTTATTTGTGGTCATCTCCGTCTGCCCATCTGTGCGACGGTACAATAGTCTTGAGCTTTTCGGGAGAAAAATGACCCACTCGACACGAACGTTATTTCTTACGACCTGTCTGCTGTTTGCCATCGCGGCGAGTTCGCTTGATAAGAATGCATCTCAGGCAGGGTTTCGCATTTACGTGACTAACGAAAACTCCGGCGATCTGAGTGTGATTGACGGTTCCACCCTTAAACTACTTGCCACCATTCCACTAGGCAAGCGTCCGCGTGGAATTCATGCCAGTCCCGACGGAAAGACGATCTACGTGGCGCTGAGCGGTTCTCCCATCGGCGGCCCGGGAGTGGACGAGAGCAAGCTGCCACCGCCCGACCGGAGTGCCGATGGCATCGGCGTGTTTGACGTGCGGCAGGGCAAGTTGCTCCGGCTTATTCAAAGCGGAAAAGACCCGGAAAACTTCGACCTCAGTAAAGACGGTCGATTCATCGTTGTCTCCAATGAAGACGATTCGATGGCCACCATGATCGACGTGGCCACGGAGAAGATCACCAAGACCTTCCCGGTTGGAGAAGAACCCGAGGGAGTCAAGTTCACGCCGAACGGCAAGTTTGTCTATGTCACCTCCGAAGATACAGGGACCATTTCAGTCATCGACGTTGCTGCGGGGAAGGTTCTCAAGACGTTTAAAGTTGGACGCCGTCCACGTTCGGTTGCGTTTCTGCCCGACGGCTCACGAGCATACGTCAACGCTGAGAATGACGGCGCGGTGACCGTAGTGGATTCGGTGAAGCACGAAGCCATTCAAACCATCTCCCTGGGACAACCCGGGGTGATTAAGCCGATGGCAGTGTTGCTCTCTCCGGATGCGTCCAAGCTTTACGTGAGCACTGGCCGTGGACACAAGATTTTCGTCATTGACACAGCAACCAACCAGGTCAGCGATTCGTTTGAAGTGGGCGAACGTCCGTGGGGCATCGCTCTTTCGCCTGACGGCAAGACCCTCTACACCGCCAATGGGCCTTCGAACGATATTTCTGTAGTTGATCTTGCCAGCCAGAAGATAGTCGGGAAGATTAAGGCCAGTCGTGGGCCTTGGGGCCTCATTACGCTGGCGCCGTGAACGTTGTCGTGGCCATCTCACCTGGTCTGAGGTAAACAACTACATGCAATTCATTGGGGACGAAAAATGCGCAGACTTCTCATAATCCTAGGCGTTTCTCTGATTTGTTCCTTATCCCTGAGCGCTCAGGAAAACAGTTGGCGGATCGATCCGAACCACAGTGGCGCTCATTTTAGCATTCGCCACATGATGATCTCGACGGTGCGCGGCGAATTCACCGGCGTCAACGGATCAGTGATTTACGATCCGAAAGACCCGATGCGGGACAGTGTGGATGCCACCATCGATTGCAGTACCGTCAGCACAGGAGTTGCTAAGCGCGACGCGCAGTTGAAGACCGCCGATTTCTTCGATGTGGCCCACTATCCGGTGATGAAGTTCAAGTCGAGGCGAGTGGAGTCTGCCGGTGAGGGCAAACTTAAAATAACCGGCGATCTGACCATCAACGCCATCACGCAGGAGGTGATGTTGGATGTCGACGGTCCGAGCGCGCCCATTCGCGATCCCCGCGGCAACGAGAAAATCGGCCTCAGCGCGAGCACTCAGATTAGCCGCAAGAAGTTCAACATCATCTGGAACGAAGTGATGGAATCGGGCGGGGTTGCAGTCGCCGATGAGGTCTCGATCTCCCTCGATCTGGAACTGATCAAGAATACGAAACCGCAGTAACCGAACTAAACCAGGCACGGATTTCCACGGATCAAGCTTCATTCAGTGTTAATCCGTTACGATCCGTGGCGTTCCTGATTTTTCGGGAGTTTACTGCCCAGCAGGCCGCTCCGCACTCGCTATCTTCACCCGGCTCTCCTCGGCGTAGCGGGCAACACCTTGATACAGCGCTTCTGCAATACGCTGGCGGTAACTTGAACTCTGGAGATTATTCTCATCGGTGGGACTGCTGACGAAAGAAACTTCGGCGAGGACCGCGGGCATTGAGGTCCCCGTCAACACCACGTACTGCGCCTGCTTCACCCCGCGATTGGGAAGCCCGGGATTCGTCGTCGACAACGTACCGTAGAGCGCCCGCTGGATGCTGGCGGCCAGCCGCCGCGACTGGTGAACTTTTTCCCGGATATCGACATTCGTCCAATCGACGTCGGCGGTTGTCCCGGCATCATCGCTCTCGCGGCTCCGGGCACGTACCGACGAATAAGTGTTGGTGTAGTAGGTTTCAACTCCGCGCGCGGAAGGAAAGTCGCTGTAGTTGGCGTGGATCGAAAGGAACAGATTCGCCTTCGCCAGGTTGGCGATTTCAGCGCGCTTTTCCAGGGCAATGTAGTTGTCGTCGGTGCGGGTATAGATCACCGAAGCGGCCAATCTGTTTTCCACCAGCTTGCCCAAGCGCTCCACGATGTCGAGGACCAGATCCTTTTCCAGCAAGCCTTTCCGCCCCACGGTTCCAAGGTCCCATCCGCCATGGCCAGCGTCAAGCACGATACGGAGCTTCGGGTCTAAAACTGGTCTGGAAGAAGGTAGCGCATTTCTCGCGTTCTCCGCTAGAAGTGGAGGCTGTGATGCTTGATCCATCGGCCCAAACAGCTCGACCTTCGCTCGCGGCTTGGGCCCGGATTCAATCGTCCTTAATTCAATCACCAGCCGATACGGATTCGGCTCCAGACTCACTGAAAAATTCGAGGCTCCTTTGGTTTCGAGGACCACGCGGGTCACGCCGTGCGTTGGCTGGGCCACGCGAACACGCTGCAGCAGCGCGTCGCCTACGTCAATCGTCTTGTTAAGGAGTGAGGACACTAGCCGGGTATCGGGTAGGTCCAGATAAATTCGTTCGGGATGCGAGAGCCGGTGCGCCTCATACTGCACTTGATCTTGTAGATCAATGACGACCGTACTCGAATCCGCCGATGACCAATGCCGGAGACCGGTGACTTCGGGTCTTTCGCCGGAGGTTGTTGCTGGCGCTTCCTGGACGTTTTCTTCCTGCTCAGACTCAGCTGGTTCAGCAGCTGGTTCTGTGATCGTTGCTTGCGTCTGTGGCGTCGGCGTAAAGTTCGTCCGCGCCTGTGCAATCTTCTGCGGCGTAGAAGCAACGGAAGCCTTATGCTGATGAATCTTCCACCACAGTCCAGTTCCCAGGGCGAGCGCAATAACGACCAAGGTCACGACCACCAGTAAGCCCGGTCGAGAATTCGTCACCGTCCCATATTCTGAAACTGTAGCAACCGCTGGAGCGGGCTTTGCATCTTCGACCTCGGTGTTAATGTCCGATTCTTGTATTTCGGGGTGAGCTTCCTGGGGTTGAGTCGTCTCGGATTCGGCCTGCGCGATCGAACTCTGCTCAGGTCGATCTTCTTCAGTGTGACCCTGCCTGATCGGATCTTGCTCGGCGTGATCCCCCTCAACTGGAACCAGAACGCTTACCGCAACCGGCGCCCGCGCCACCACTCGCTGCGAGATTTCTGCCAGCCGGTCTTCCTCTTCCGGCCGCAGCGCGGCGAGAATCAATTCCGCCAGCAGGGTCAGACTACGGACATCGCTGTCATTGAACCCGTACGGCTCGGTGGAGAACGCTTCCAGTAGGCCAATGTTCGTCTGCTTTGCTGAAAGTGGTACCGCCACCATGGAGCGCGTTCCTAGAACGCGGCAGGACACGGTATTGACGCGTGAGTCGGTTTCCGAATCATCGCAGCGGATTACCTGCCCCGATGACAGACACGCTCCGGAAAATCCCGAATTCGGATCGAGCCGCACGCCGGCATCAGGGGTTATTTCTCCTGCCGTCGCCCGGCAGATGATCGCGTCACCCTCCGCCAGCGCGATGGCTACGCCATCCGCTCCCGTGATTGCCAGAGCGCGCTCCGCCACTAACTGCAAAACTTCATCCAGGACGAAATGCTCCAGTTGCCAGCCATCCGGACTTGCGTGTGTGCCATCCTGCTTCTCCTGCAGACGACGATGGCGGATCTGCTGGTGCAGCGCGGAAAAAGCCAGTAAAGCTTGCAAGGCCTCACCGCTTGAGGTGGTTGGACGCGCGACGCGCAATGAGGTCGAGGTCGGCGTGACTACGCTCGCTCCTGCATCCAAGGCTGTCTTTGGACTCGCACTCATTGCCGCAATCCCCGTTCGGAAAAACAATCCTAATCAGGCAAGAATCAAGAATAAAGATAATTTGTCACTGCAACGCACCGGTCCGGTGACGAAAGATTCCCGCCTTCATCCCCGTGGTCTCGACACTACCTCAATTTGTAACTTACTGACTGCCGAGCGCAACCGCAATATATCCGCCGGGCACGAAGGTGGGAACACGCAGACTGTTCTTTCGTAAGGTAAGTGGTTCGGATTCAAGCATTTCCGAACCCATTGCGCGGCGTTCGAAATGGGAATATCCTGTGTTGTTGGAATGACTTACAGGGTTGTGGCGGGTGAGTGAAGCAGTCAAGAAGTCGGGTTGGTGGTGGCCTTTGGGACTGTTGGCCACTAGTCTGGCTGGCATCGGCGTAGTGGTTTTCCGCGGCTGTTGGCACGGCAAGATGAGTTGGCCGGTTCGTGCCCATGATCGTCCCTACCAGGTTTGCCTCAGTTGCGGTATCAAGCGCCTATTCAATGAAAAAGATTTCCGCGCTTATGGCCCCTATAGCTACGATTTGACTCGCCTCATCGTTTGGGACAACGCCCGAACCGGAGCCCCCAAGCCTCACTCCGAACCCGAACCACGCCGCACTGCTTGATCCTCTCCCCGACCTCGCCGTGAACCATCACGGGTACTGAGGCATGTCGCTGCACAACGCTAAGATTTAAGGATGTGGTCGCGCTCTCATCGGGCGGGCTCCGCCTCGGCGGCAACCCTCGAAGCAGCCGAGGTGAAGCGGCGCCGTCATCACCGGCAGAAGCTCCGCAATCTGGCGTATGTCAAGGTAGATTCCAGCAATGGAGGCATCCTTCTCGATATCTGCGAATCCGGGATGGCGACTCGCGTCGTCGCTCCGCTTTGTCCCGATCAGCCGGTGCATCTGCGGGTGGATTTGCCCGATCCCCGCCTTCACTTCGAAGCCGAGGGCCGCGTGGCATGGATCGATTCCACGGGCCAAAGCGGCATCGAGCTTCTGGAGTTTTCTCCGCGCTCCGCGCGCCTGCTGAAGGAGTGGTTGTTTACTCAGTTTCTTGCCAATGCCCAGCGACTGCAAGGAAACACCGCTGTAGAGTTGCTTTTCTCTGATACCTCCCGGCCTGCGATACGCCTGAATCGACCACCGGTGCCTGCTCAAGAGTCACTTCGGCTTTTGTGGCTGCCAGTCTCCGCAAGTGGCTTCGCTCGCCTAGTCGACGGTCTGGCGCTGCTGTGTGCTGTTCTGCTCTTCAGTGTGCTATCACTGACTCTGATCGACGTCCTTCCCTCGTGGCCAATTGCCGCCGCGCTGCTGTTCGGGGTTAGCGGTATTTTCGCGCTGCTCTACGGATTCTTGTTTTCCTTATGGTTTCGAACCACACCGGGAACACGCTTGGCAGAACTGGCGGGACGTGGATCACTCAGGCGGACTTCAAAAGGGGAAAATCAGACCCGATTTCGCTAGGTGGGGGTTAGTAGGTTAGATATTGCCGCGCCAGCCAAAGCTGCAGGTCCCGGCTCATGCGCCGGGTCATATCCGAGAAACGGATTCCGGTATTGCCCTGCTTGTTCCATACCACTTCGCCCTGAATCTTGAAGCCCGACTTGGTTCCTGGCAATGCGAAATCAACTCGTACATCTCCCTTTAAAGGCGTCGGACGGCAGGGCCGCACCGCGACTCCCCCCTGACTCAGATTCAGCAGACTGGCCTTCACGCGTTTCTTGGATGCGAGATTCACATAGACCGGAAGATCCAGGGTGTGTCGGTGGTAGCGCAGCCGGCCATCCAGAATCATATTGCGGGCCGCGGAAAGCGTGTGCACCGCCTGCTCCACGGAAATTGGCTTTTCGAAAACGAATGTCGCGTCGCTGTCATTGAATCGATCGCGTCTATTGGCGCTGCTGATGATAACCAGGGGCACTGTGTTCAAGTCGTCGTTAAGTTCGTGCAGAAAGTCAGCGGTGCCGGCCAGATCGCAATCTACGATCAAGGCGTCGACCTTGGTTCGCGCCAGCTTGGCGCGGGCGCGGGCCGGTTCCGGTTCAACGTCCACACCAATATGGAGACCGCCCAGGATGCATTCCAAAACACTGACTTCAGACCAGTCGCGGGAAACCAGCAGGGACGAAAGTGTCATTCGTCCACTCTAGTCTGCGGGGGTTACCAGACCACAGATAACCAAGGTAATCCCGGGCTTAGGCCGGGCTGCGATACCAATCAATGGTGCGCTGCAAGCCTTCTTCGAAGCTCACCGTGGGCTTGTATCCCAAATGTCTTTGTGCCAGTGACAGGTCGGCCAGCGAATGCTTCACATCTCCGGCTCGCTCCGCTTCGTACCTCACATCGCCGTCGTATCCTGTGAGTTTCTTAAGCACACGGCAGGTCTCATTCAAGTCGATCCGCGTCGCGGTAGCAATGTTGAACACTCGGCCCGCGACTTCGCTCGCCGGCGCCTGACAGGCCAGCAAATTAGCATTCACTACGTTCTCCACGTATGTGAAATCGCGGCTCTGCTTGCCATCGCCAAAAATTACAGGCTGCTCCCGCTTCAGCATTTGCGTGATGAACTTGGCCAAAACCCCGGAATAGGGAGAAGTCGGGTCCTGACGTGGGCCGAAGATATTGAAATAGCGGAGAGAAACCGTTTCCAGCCCGTAACAGCGCCAGAACGAAGTCATGTAATACTCGCCGGTCAATTTGGCGACAGCATACGGTGAGATCGGGTTGGGGAACATGTCTTCGCGTTTAGGCAGCGTCGGCGTATCACCGTAGGCTGCTGACGATGCCGCATAGACTACCCGCTTCACCCTAGCGTCACGCGCCGCCACCAGCAGGTTGGCGGTGGCATCCACATTTGCGCGATTGCTCTCGATGGGATCCAGCACCGACCGCGGAACTGACGGGATTGCGGCCTCGTGGAACACGTAGTCCACGCCCCGGCAGGCTTCCTGCACACTCTTCAGGTCCAGCAGGTCAATTTCACGTAAGTCGATCCGACCGCGAATCTCGGTGAGGTTTTCGCGCTTGCCAGTGGAGAAGTTGTCAATTCCACGGACCTGGTTCCCCTGGGCCAGAACCCCGCGAGCCAATGTAGATCCGATGAAGCCGGCGATTCCTGTGATTAAGTATGAGGACATGAATTTCTAATCATAGCGGATAAGCTCAGCCTGACAAACTGTCAGGCGCGCACCGCTTCCCGAATCTCGTGCCAGAGATCGCTCAGTCCGGCGCCAGTGCGGGCGGAATAGGGGACAATCTTCGCTTCCGGTAAGGTTGCCGCTAGGGTTCGCAGTGAGTTGTTCAACTGATTGCCTGAGAGCTTGTCACTCTTGGTGCCGACGACCACAAAGGGCCGCCCGCTCTGGCTCAGAAACTCCAGTAACAGCCGGTCGCTTTCCTGGGGTGGCACATTTACGTCGATCAATACCAGACACAGGGCCAGACAGGACCGCTCTTTCAAGTAGGGTTCGATGAAACCTGGCCACTGGCTGGAGATTTGACGTGATATTTTTGCGTAGCCGTAGCCGGGCAGATCGGTGAAGATCATTTCCGGCTGCGGTTTGCCCGGCCAACGCAGCTCGTAGAAGTTGATGCTGCGCGTTCGTCCCGGTGTAGAGCTGGTCTTCGCTAGCTTTGCCCCTACCAGCGAATTGATCACACTGGATTTCCCCACATTCGATCGCCCGAGGAACGCAATTTCAGGGAACGACGGAGCAGGGAAGTGAGCGGCGTCGGTAACCGCCATCATGAAGCGGGCGAGAACACGCATGAATCAGTTTGCAGTGTTTGAGTGCAAGTTGCAAATCCGGGTGTGACCCTGATGAGTTCATTCCAGACCCAAAGGTCTCTTGTTCTCGAGATCTTTTTCCTGGATCGGCCTGAGCTTATGCCACAGAAAAAGAATGGCTGCGACCACCAAGCCGATCCCCAAGCTGATCAGAAAGAACCAGCGATAGACGGGAAGGGCGATCAGCAAGCCCGTCACTACGCCAATCCCAACCACCAGGCCGACCGGGCCCTTAAGGGAAATTCTGGAGGAAGTTGGTTCCACGCCAGGACTCCGGGAGACCATTTTACTCCGGTTGTTGCCCTAACGACTCCAAAACAACAGCGGCTGATAGCGTAGCTACCAGCCGCGGAATCGATCCTGCTGATTTCTTAACAGCGCTACCGTCCCTTGGGGTGAGCTTCCTCCCGAGGTTTTTCAGCTGGATGTGCAGGCGCCGCGTGCGGCGCTGCCGCCGGATGCGGCGCTGCCGCCGGATGCGGCGCTGCCGCCGGATGCGGCGCTGCCGCCGGATGCGGCGCTGCCGCTGGATGCGGTGGCGCGCTCTGGTGAGGAGCTGAGGATGGATGCGGCGCCGCAGGTTTAGGTGCAGTTGCCGGTCGAGCCGCCGCTTCATTGTGCACTGGTGCCGCAGTGTGCTCCGCCGGGGCTGGCCGCGGTGTACTCGCGGGTTTCGCTGCAGCCTCTTTATTGGTGCTACTGCTCGGCGGACGTGGGACGTTGTGAGTTGGCGTGGTGCTGTGCTCAGCTGTGGTCGGCCGCGGTGTGCTTGCGGGTTTCGCTGTAGCCTCTTTGTTGGTTGCACTCGGCGGACGAGGCACATTGTTATGCGTCGTCGCCGCAGCGGGATGGGCATTGTTTGCCGGCTTCGGAGCAGTGGCAGCCTTCGCCTCTGCCGCGTGCGCGGCCGGTGGCTTATAAGGCGCTCCGACGGCCTTCGCGGCTACCACGCCGTGACCGCTAAATACGCCGGGCCTTGCTGTCGCAGCAATTGCCGGCTTCCCATGATTCACCGACGCCAACAACTGCCGGTTGCTGGCAGCCGCAGTTTCATGTTTGGTTTGTTCCTGCGTCGCCTCGATATGCCGCTCATGCGCCGCCGCCTCTTCGGCCGGTGTAGCATGGGCCTGGATGCCACCCTCGCCGCCATTGAAAGCGACATGGTTGTTGTTGACGATCACCGTCTTGTTGTACACGTTGGTCACGTGGATTGAGGTCACATTGTTCACGCTACGGTTGTAGTAGAACGCTCCACCTCGCCAGTAGCCTCCCTCGTATCCGACGCCGCCATAGCCGAAGCCGTAGTTCACGCCCCCGTAGAAGCCGATTGTCGGTCCCCAATAGCCACCATGCCAGGCATAGACTCCGCCTCCCCAACCCCAATAACCAGGCGTCCAAAGTACGCCAGGCTGGGGCGCTGCCACCCAAGTGCCGGGAACCCAGAAATAGCCCTCAGGGCCATAGCCCCAATATCCAGGCGTCCAGATGAAGCCCACTTGCGGGCACGGGGGTTGAACGTAGACCGGGAGCGCGGGCGGCCCGAAGCCGACCGAAATGAACACCCCGGCAAATGACGAGACCGAAACCACTAACATCAGCCCAAGTACCACCCACCGAACGGAACGAATAATTCGCATAAGTTTTTTCCCTTGCCGGAACGGCCTTCGCTTCTCCCGGTCATGCTTTGATGCTGCGGGTTGCGAGGACGTTACGCACCGTCTAAAAGCAGACGCACTGCTATAAACCCCAGAGGTTAATCGATGTTCTGCTACCCTGCTCGCTCATTGACCTGGAAGGACTTAGCAATAATGCAACTAGCGCGCGAGAAAATCAATACTAACGGCGGAACTGCTTGCTCAAAGTCAGAGCCTGCTGCTGATAGGACGATCCGATTCCCAAACCGTAAATCTTGTCCGGCTTCGCCAGTAGCGGCATGTAGTTCAAGCGACCTACCATTTGGCCATGCTCCATGAGGAACGGAACCTCGTGGGCGCGAACTTCGAGCACCGCGCGTGTGCCCTTGATGTCGCTGGAACCGTATCCGAAGCCGGGATCGAAGAAGCCCGCGTAATGAATGCGGAATTCGCCGTCCGACGGGTCAAAGGGAACCATCTCGGCGGCAAACTCAGCCGGGACGCGCACCCGCTCTCTCGATGCCAGAATATAGAAGTCGTTCGGCTCAAGGATCAACGATTTGCTGGGAGTTTCCTGCCGGGCTTCCCAGAATTCTTCAGGGGCATAGTAGTTGATCTTATTCAGTTCAATCACCGGAGCATTCCGCCGCGCCTTGTAGGCAATGACTTCGCCCTTTTCGCTGGCTTCCAGATTGACGGTCACCCTTAGGCCTCGATCAAGTCGCGCCTTTACAGGACTGTCCTCGTCCATGTAAACCAACGTCTGCTTTTGATCGAGCTTCTTGATCTCGCGGTCATGGGAGTCGTCCGGATTGCCGCGCACAAAGCGAAGCTGGCTGAGCCGCATTCCCGCTCGAATGGCGACTGTGAAGGTGCGGGAAACAATTTCCGCGTAGAGTCTGCCCTTGTAACCCGGTGGCACGCGATCGAATTCGACCCCATGGTCGGTGATCAAACGAGTAAAAATATCCAGCCGGCCGGTCGTGCTTTTGGGGTTGGCTTTTCCAGAAATGTGGGCGGGCAGGTGAAGTTCCTCGAGCAACGGAACAATGTAGACGCAGTCTTTTTCGAAGACCGCAGCGCCCGTCAGGTCTACGCGGGTCATGCGCAGGTCTTTGATCTTGTCTTCGACCGTGCTGTTCGGTCCAGGCAGAAAACTCGCCCGCACGCGATGCGCAATGTCTCCCAACCGCAGGTCGAGACTCGCCGGCTGAATATTCTCGTCGGGAATGGCCGGACTTCCCACCACCCGTCCGGTCTCAATCAATTCCTTGATCGTCTGATAGGGCAGGATGCCGGCTTTTCGACCCTCCGGCAATTGGTCGGCAGGCTCGGGAAACAAGCCAACGTCGCCCTTTCTCAACTCGGCACTGGACATGGTTTCAGAATACTCCTGGCGTTAACTCTGCGGTATCACTGGGCTGGAAAGTGTTCTCAATCTACGGGCGTTGAAGGGGCGGTGTCAAGCCGAGAACCGGGGCAGTCGTTTAATCCTCATTCCGAATAATCGTCTAGTAACGACACCTGTGAACCCGACTCCTCTCCGAAACGTGAACTCGCATTATGGCGCCACTGCGTACACTGCTCCTACGCTAAATGCTCCGCCGTTGTAGGTTGTGCCATAAAGCGCGCCGCGTTTGCCTTTGACTAAGCCGCCGTTGGGAGTCGCGCCATCGCCGTTGCCGCCGAATTCGTGAAGCGTGGTCTTAGTCCACGTGCCGGACTTGGAAGGAGACAAACGGAAGACCGTACCATTGTCAGGTTGCTGCCCGGCGTAAGTTGTGCCGTACAGGTTTCCCGAACGGTCGCCGAGCAACTGGCCGACGGGCAGGCCGCCGTCACTTCCTCCCTGAAAGTTGTACAGAGTGGTTTCTTTCCACAAGCCGGCTTGCGGGATCAACTGAAAAATTGTGCCGTAATTGGCCTGCCCCCCCAGGGTGGCTGCACCATAGAGTGCTGCGCGACCGGCGACGATGTAGCCTGGCTCGCTTCCGTCAGCGAAACCTTCGAACTTGTAAAGACCGTGTTCCGTCCAGGTGTCGCGCTGGGGCGGTGGTGGGCTTAGCTTGAAAACAACACCTGCCCCAGATTGATAAGACCCCATGGTCGTTCCGTAGAGCGCGCCTTGTTTGTCGATGAGCAGCCCGGCCTCAGGATTAGCTCCGTCGGGTCCGTGCCCGAAGCGGTGAAGTACGGTTTCTGTCCAGTTGCCGCCTGGAACTATGGGGGGCGCGACTTGAAACACGACGCCTGCTTGCGGCGCTCCGCCCCCGAACAACGTGGTTCCGTAAAGGTTCCCGGTTTTATCAAGAACCAAACTGGAGAGCGGATAAGCTCCATCATTTCCGCCGCTGAATTGATACAACGTGGTTTCTGTCCAGCTTTCACCCGGGGGCGACGGAGGTGTAAGTTTGAACACCGAGCCATCGCGGGACAAGCCTCCCGTGGCCGTCGTGCCGTAAAGATTGCCGGCTTCGTCGAAGATCAGCCCAGCTTCCGGAGATGCCCCTTCATTGCCCTGGAAGCGGTAAAGGATGGTCTCGGTCCAGTCGTCATTCTGTTTTGCCGGCGGTGATAGCACGAAGACAGTGCCGCAGTTGCAGCCGCCCCCTCCACTATCGGTCGTACCGTATAAATTGCCGAAGCGGTCAGCGACCAAGGGCGCGCTGGGATTCGCTCCATCATCTCCACCCTTGAAGCTGTAGAGAACTTTGTCGGATGCATTGGCTGCCAGACTTGCTGTCGCCAGAAAAATTGCCAGAAGCGTGAACGCTGGAGCAGTGGTGGTAAGCGAAGATTTTCGGGTTTTCATATTCCCTCCGAGAAAGCGCAGAAATAGGCGGACGCGGCGCAGAGGGGAATTCGTCGCAAATCGTCGCAAAGCATTGTATACCGATTGGCTGTCCCCGGGGTATCAACGCGCCCCGCGCGTTATTCGCGACGCAGCACCGACAGGCGATCTGAGAACTAGGAGACCGAGATCGGTCCCATGGGGGATCCAGATTGGCGGCAGTCCGGCGTCCCCTACTGATGCGCCGTAGGCCCTTCGACGGGCGGAGGAAGCGGCGTAATCTGTTGAGCGGTTTCGTCGCTTACTTCAGGCAAGGGATGTTCGAGTGCCACGGCAAGCACCTGGTCCATGGTATCGACGAAGTGAAGCTTCATCTCACTGCGTAGGTTTTCTGGGACTTCCGCTACATCCTTCTCATTCTCGAGCGGTAGAATGACCTCGAATAGTCCCGCGCGATGCGCGGCCAGCAGTTTCTCTTTCAATCCGCCGATAGGCAACACCTTGCCGCGCAGCGTGATTTCCCCGGTCATGGCCAGATCGCGGCGCACCGGAATCTTGCTCAACGCGCTGGCAATGGCAGTGGCGATGGTAATTCCTGCTGAAGGCCCGTCTTTGGGGATGGCGCCTTCCGGGACATGTACGTGGATGTCCAGGCTGCGATAGAAGTCACGAGGCAGTCCCAGGCGCTGCGCGCGTGACCGCACGTAAGACATAGCAGCCTGGGCCGATTCCTGCATTACATCGCCCAGTTTGCCGGTCAGCGTCAGTTTGCCCTTGCCGTCGACCACAGTGGCTTCCGTGCTAAGGATGGAGCCGCCTACTTCTGTCCATGCCAGACCTGTAACCAGACCGACCTCGCTACGTTCGTGTGCGAGGCTGTCGCGGAATTTGATTACACCCAGGAAATCATTAACATTCTCATTGGTGATGGCGACGTTGTAGTCCTCGCCTTCCTTTACAACTTTTCGCGCTACCTTGCGGCACACGTTGCCGATTTCACGCTCCAGGTTGCGCACCCCGGCTTCGCGAGTGTAGGAACGAATCAGGGCCTGGATCGCCGGATCGGAAAACTTTACGTTCTTCTCTGTCAGTCCGGCCTGGGTCATTTGCTTCTTCACCAGGAACTGTTTCGCGATCTCGACCTTCTCCGGTTCGGTGTACCCGTGCAGCCGCAAAACTTCCATGCGGTCTTGCAAAGCCGGAGGGATGGTGTGCATGACGTTTGCAGTGGCAATGAAGAAGACTTGCGAAAGATCGTACTCCACGTCCAGATAGTGGTCCACGAACATGAAATTCTGTTCCGGATCGAGCACTTCGAGCAGCGCTGCCGACGGATCTCCGCGGAAGTCCATCGACATTTTGTCGACTTCGTCGAGCATAAAGACCGGATTCTTGGTGCCGGCTTTCTTCATCATCTGAATGATCTGGCCAGGCAACGCTCCAATATAAGTCCGTCGATGGCCCCGTACTTCGGCCTCGTCGCGCACTCCGCCCAGCGACATGCGTACAAACTTGCGGCCGGTAGCTTTGGCGATCGACATCCCCAGCGAAGTCTTTCCGACACCCGGAGGTCCAACGAAGCACAGAATCGAGCCTTTAGGATTTTTCACTAGTTGCCGGACGGCAAGAAATTCCAGAATACGTTCCTTGATCTTCTCAAGGCCATAATGATCTTCGTTTAAGACTTTTTCAGCGCGGGTAATGTTGCGGATCTCTTTCGAACGCTTCTTCCACGGCACGGCCAGCAGCCAGTCCAGATAATTGCGCGATACGGTCGACTCCGCCGACATTGGCGGCATGGCCTCGAGCTTTTTCAGTTCCTGAATGGCTTTGTCGCGGACTTCCTTGGGCATGCCCGAAGCTTCGATCTTCTTCTTCAGTTCGTCGAACTCGCTCTTCTCGCCGCGGCCCAGTTCTTTCTGGATGGCCTTGATCTTCTCATTGAGGTAATATTCTTTTTGCGCCCGCTCCATCTGCCGCTTTACCCGCGACTGGATGGTACGGTCCATATTCAGTTTTTCAATCTCAATATCGAGCACATCTCCGATCCGGCTCAACCGCTCGGCGGGATCGAAAATCTCCAGCAGTTCCTGTTTCTCCTCGATTGAAAGCTGCAGGTTCGCGGCGATGGTGTCGGTGAGCTTGGCCGGATCTTCCATGCGCACGGCCGCGATCATGGTTTCATAGTTGAGCGACTGGCAGAGCTTTACGTATTGCTCAAACAGCGCAGTCACACGCTGCATGCCGGCTTCGATCTGCGGATTGGTCTCGACCGTATACCGCGCCAGCCGCACCGAAGCCTGCATGAACCCCTCGGTCTCCGTCACCTGGAGAACCTTGCCGCGCTCGATGCCTTCCACCAGGACCTTGATGTTGCCATCGGGCAGCTTCAGACTCTGCACGATGTTAACCACGGTGCCCACCTGATAAATCTCGTTGGGCTTGGGTTCGTCCACACCGGCGTCGTGCTGCGTCGCCAGGAAAATCTTCTTGTCGGCCGCCAGCGCCTCTTCCAGCGCGCGTACGCTCGATTCCCGGCCCACCACGAACGGGGTCATCATGTAGGGGAAGATCACCACATCCCGGATGGGCATCATGGGCAGCTTCTTGGTCTCAAACTTCTCTTTGGATGCGGTCACTGGGTCTCCCACCAACAGAACTCTGGCCGGCTCCTAGTTGACGCCGGTCCGATTCATCTTAGCTCCTGGCCAGTAGCCAGAAGTAGCAGCTTATCCTGCTTTTTCCATCATGGCGAGAGAAACATTGCGCTTCTCCACCATTTCTCGTGTCACTTCGAATTCCTTGACCTTTTTCTGGCTAGGTAAATGGTACATCAATTCGAGCATCAATTCTTCCAGGATCATCCGCAGTCCGCGGGCGCCGACTTTGCGTGCCATGGCCTGGCGCGATACCGCCTTGAGGGCTTCATCGCTGAATTTCAAGCGCACGTTTTCAAACTCGAACAACCTCTGATATTGCTTCACGATAGCGTTCTTCGGCCGGGTCAGGATTTCGATCAACGCGAATTCATCCAGATCTTCCAAGACGCCAACCACTGGCAAACGGCCTACAAATTCTGGAATCAGCCCAAATTTGATCATGTCCTCGGGCTGAACTTCGCTGAGCAGTTCGAAATTCCGCTTGCGGGCAGCGCTAGAGGTATCCTCGGTTTCTGCTTCTTCCGTCGCCCGGAAGCCTAGAGACTTCTTTCCTACGCGACGGCCGATGATCTTCTCCAGTCCAACAAAAGCACCGCCGCAGATGAAAAGGATGTTCGTCGTGTCCACCGGAGTAAATTCCTGGTGCGGATGCTTGCGTCCGCCCTGAGGAGGAACGTTGGCGATGGTCCCTTCCAGAATCTTCAGCAATGCCTGCTGCACACCTTCGCCCGACACGTCTCGGGTAATCGACGGGTTCTCATCCTTACGGCCGATCTTGTCCACTTCATCGATGTAGATGATTCCGGTCTGTGCTCGGGCAACGTCGCCATCCGCCGCTTGCAACAGCTTGAGGATGATGTTCTCGACGTCTTCGCCGACGTAGCCCGCTTCCGTCAGCGTGGTCGCATCCACTATGGCGAAGGGCACGTCCAACATGCGCGCCAGGGTCTGCGCCATTAGCGTCTTCCCAGTACCAGTCGGCCCAATCAGCATGATATTGGACTTTGCCAATTCGATGCCATCGCTGGTTTTCTGCCGGTTCATGTAGATGCGCTTGTAGTGGTTGTAAACCGCGACGGCCAGTTTCTTCTTGGTCTGCTCCTGGCCAATCACGTACTCGTCCAGGAAGGTCTTCACTTCTTGCGGTTTGGGAAGCTGGTTCGGCGTGCTGGCGGGAGGCGTGGACGCCCGGTCGTCTTCCAGAATGGAATTACAGACCGCCACACACTCATCGCAAATGTACGCCCGGGGGTAATCGCTGGGGGATGAAATCAGCTTGGCGACCGCGTCCTGCGACTTATGGCAGAACGAACAACGTAGGATTTCCTCAGTGCCACTTCTGCTTTTCACTCAGCCTGCTCCTTAGTGTTCACCCTCGGACCGGCAAATGCTTGGTTATACGGCTGCCGCTTTTGCGGTCTTATAGATGATATCGTCTATGATTCCATATTCCTTAGCCTGCTGGGCATTCATGATGAAGTCCCGCTCTACATCCTTTTCTACCTTATCCAGCTTCTGTCCGCTATGTTTCGCAAGTAACTGGTTGGTGATTTCCCGCATCCGGAGGATTTCCCGGGCATGAATGTCGATATCGGTGGCCTGCCCAGAAAGCCCGCCCATCGAGGGTTGGTGGATCAAAATCCGGGAATTAGGCAGGGCCAAACGTTTCTTGGGCTCCCCAGCCGAAAGTAACAAGGCGGCCATGGAAGCGGCTTGACCTACGCACAGCGTCATGACGTCATTCTTGACATATTGCATGGTGTCGTAGATGGCCATGCCGGCGGTAATCGAGCCGCCGGGAGAATTGACGTAGAGCTGAATGTCCTTTTCGGGATCTTCTTGCGCCAGAAACAGCATCTGCGCAATCACCAGATTGGCGATGTTGTCGTCGATCGGCGTGCCGATAAAGATGATGTTGTCCCGCAACAGCCGGGAATAAATGTCGTAAGCCCGCTCACCGCGTCCGGTTTGCTCTATGACCATCGGTACCAGCATTAAATTGCTCCTTTGAACTCGTCTTCACACTCCGGCACTAATGCACCTAGCTTCGATGGGGTCGGAGCGGCTACTCACGCGGACTGATGGTACAAATAATCGAGGGTCTTTTCGTTGCGGATTCTGTTGCGGATTCTATCCAGCACCCCTTCTTGTGTCAAACGGGCGCGGATGCTTTCCACCGGTTGTTTCGACTGCTCCGCCAGCGCTTCGACCTCGCGATTGATCTCCTCGTCTCCGACTTCGATTTTTTCCTGGTCAGCGATCTTTTCCAGCAACATTGCCGCCTTCAGTTCCTGCACCGCCTGGTCGCGCTGACCCGCGCGCAGCCGGTTCAGATCCATTTTCTTCATGTCCTCGGATTTCATGCCCTGCGCCGCCAGCGCCCGCAGTCCGCGCTCCAGACGCAAGTCAATCTGCCGCTCCACCAGCGCTTCGGGCATTTCAAGATCATTACGCTTGATCAGTTCCGTGACTAGTTTGTCTTTGGATTCCCGCTCCGCAGCTTGTTTCCGCTCGGCCTCCATGCCTTCGCGGATCTTTGCCCGGACTTCATCCAGATTGGCGAACTCTCCCAGTTCCTTGGCGAACGCGTCGTTCATTTCCGGCAGGCTCTTTTGCTTCACCCCCTGCACTTTCACGGTGTAGCTGAGCGTTTTGCCAGCAAGCCGCTGATCAGAGAAGTCTTGCGGATAGAGAACGTCGAAAGTACGCTCATCTCCGGCTGAAGCCCCGCGCAGGTTCTCGGTGAACTCGGGCATGGTAGTCTTGCCCGCGATTTCCACCAGGATGTCGTCCATGTGGACGGGCTTGCCCTCGCCATCTTTGGGTTTGCCGTCGCCCACTTTAGGTTTGCCGTCCAAAGAGACTTGCGCGAAATCGCCATCGGCCAGAGCGCGGTCTTCGATCGCAGTAAAGGTCGCGCGCTGCTCTTGTATTCCCTTTAGCGACTCTGCTACTTCCTCGTCGGTGACAGCGACTGCGGGCTTGTCGGCACGCAGCTCCTTGTAGCCTTCGACTTTGATCTCCGGCATGACCTCGAATGTGGCTTTGAAGCGCAGCGGTTCGCCGTCATGAATATGCAGATCCGAAACGCGCGGCTGGGATACCGGAATCAGCCCTTGTTTCTCAGCTTCTCTGCTGAAGAAGCGTGGCACCAGCGCGTCTACGACTTCGCTCTTGATGTCCTCGGAAAAGCGCTGCTTGATGACCGACGCCGGCACATGCCCGCGCCGGAAGCCGGGAATGCGCGCCAGCTTCTGATACTTCTGAATCAGAGTATCGGTTTCGCGCGCGACTTCCGCGGCAGGCACTTCCACCTGAATTTCCCGCTTGGTATTCGTAGAGGTTTCCGTGGGGCTCACAGTCTTGAGTGTAAAGATATATAGAGAGCAGCGTCAAACGCGGGAGCCGGTTTTTGTGGTTCATTTTGGGACTTTAGTAACCGGGAGGCGGAGGCGGCTGGCCGTCGTCGGCGGCCAAGAAGCGCAACGACGATTTTTTCGCCAACAACCGCATGGGAGGGAAGCTAAGCCCAAACTTGCCTGATTTGAGAATCATCTTCATGGATGAACAAAAGCACGTGATCTGGCGACAGTCTCCCTCACGCCTCTATTTGATTGGGAATTGCGCCGGGTGCGGATACCAATATCTCTGATGACAGTGTTCGCAGGCGTTGTCGATGACATCACCGCTTTCCAGCACTTTCGCGGGATCCTTCGCGTCTACCGCCTGGAGCGCCAGTGTCGCGGCGTCATGCAGACCATGAGCAAGCCTGATCCACGCCTGGCGATCCTGATTGATTAATGCCTCAATCTGTTCAGGCTGGAGTTCGATGCCCTGCTCGTTCCGCTGTCCGGGCATGGCAACATGACGGCCGGGAATCTGCAGAAGGTTCGAGGCTTCAAGCAGGACAATGGCACTGCGGCGAACCGTCCCCCACTCTTCGTCGGTGTGAGGGGCCTTCTCTTCTGTACCTTTTTTCGTAATCGCAGTGGAGACGGAGTTCCAGATTGTGTCAGCCGCCGGATCGACGACGCCGTCCATCAAGTCTCTGATTGTCGTTGTCGGACGGTATTCGGCTTCGGGCCCCTGTTGCGCGTAGCTCACGCAAAGCAACACACATCCAAGACCGAAAACAACCGCAACCGTCGCAAGAATTCTGTTCTTCATTGGCCGCTCGGCGCGTGTCCGGTCTTATCCGCTGGCACATTGATGGCAAGCACAAACTGTTGCCCGTCGTGGCTGACCGCGCCGAGGCTGTCTTTGACGGGCCCGGGTAGCCGGAACAGCACCTTGGGCGCAGCAACACGGAACATGGGGGTAGTCTCGACTTCGGCGGCCATCACCACCAGGTCGTCCGAATCCAGTTCCTGCCCGCGGAAGAAGATCTCCTTGCCGTCACCGCGCCAGTGCAGCATGGCGACAACGCCATCCTTAGACACCTGCCACTTCTTGTCGTCCGCGGGCTTGGCGGCATCGAAGGGACGAACATAAACCTCGTAGCGTTCAGGCTTGGCCTCATCCGACCGGTACGCGATGAAACGGCCATCGGGAGATAGCCTGCCGGTCTCGTCATCAAACTCGTCCCGCAGATAGTCGACGGGTTTGCGCGCCGCAGGATCGCTCACTGTCAGCGGTACGAGCAGGACGACTCCTCCGGAGCCGCAGACGAGAAATTTTCCATCCGAAGAAATATCACTCAGGCCCACAAATGCGCCGGGCGTGTAGCGGAACAACAGTTCTTCTTTGCCGGCTCCATCCGCGGCCTTGCGATAGACCGGCCAGTCACCGTCCAGCAATGCGGAATAGAAGATGTACTTTCCGTCCGGCGACCACAGGGGTGTGACCTTAATCCGCGTGTCGTCAGTGATGCGGGTAGCTCTGGCTGTGTTGACATCGATAACCCACAGGTCCTGTTGGCCGGATTTGAGGTCCTCCTTCATCACCAGCAGGCGATCGCCCCCAGGGGAAAAAGCTGGTTGGGTATACAGGGCCGGCTCGCCCACTTTCTTCACCACCTGTCCTTTGCGATCGAAGATCGTGACCTGCTGAAGCTGCTGGCCCCGCGCCGGCGGAAGGACGAGGAACCGCTCCCCATCGGTGCTGATGTACATCAGTTGGTCTGGAACGGGAACCTCCTGGCGAAACAGCAGCCGGGGCTTTTTAAACGAGAATGATGGCGATGTGCTGACCTCAGCCGCCATCACCGAACGGTCGCGGGCCATATAGTACAGTTCTTTGCCGCCGCCCACCCAGTATGCAGGGCTGAAGGTGCCATCAGAAATCTGCCACGGGCCCGTGTTCGCCGTAGGATCAGACGAACAGACGAAAATCTCGGCCTTGTCCGCTTTGTTCAGCACGATATAGGACAAGTAGCGGCCATCGGGAGAGAAGCGCGCCTCGAAAATGCGCAGATCACTGTGAAAGATCTCGATTGGCTTGCGATCGGAGCCGCCCTCCAGCTTCAGAACATAGAGAGTCCCTCCCTTAATGTCGGAAATGGAGAAAGTCAGGAACTTGCCATCAAGGGACCAGTCGCTCAGGTCCATGTTGGCGCCGGGATTGTTGTACAGGACTTCCTCGGCGCCCTGGCCATTCGCAGCCCGCGCACAGATCCTCTCCTGCCCCGCGCGCATGCTGACGTACGCCAGGCGGTTTCCGTCCGGCGACCAGACGGGCGAATAGACATATTCAGTCCTGGCGCTGGTAGTGAGCCGCGTGGCCGCTCCAGTCGCCACATCCATGACAAAAAGGTCGAAGCTCTCGTTGTCCAGGTCTTGCTTGATCCCGGCCACGCGCTTGCCGTCCGGAGACAAAATAGCGCTGTCATACATCGCCCGCTCGCCGATCTTCCCGGTTTGCTTGCCATAGCGGTCCAACAAGGTGAGGACGGAGGCCTTGTTCTGGAACGTCTGGGCGTTCCGCTTGGCCCTGGCTTCGGCAACGTCTTTGGACTTAGCTTCGGCGCTCAGGCCCTGGCCTACAACCTGGCCGGCGGCCTGCGCAAGACAGAGAGAAGCGGCGGTCAGAATGACCGCAACGTGCGCAGAAATCTTCATAGAAAACTCCGCTTGCGCGCCACGCGATTAGGCTTAACAGTTCTGCGGGCACGCCGAGACGATTTTCCCGTTCGCCAATGTGAAGGTTCGGATGAGCCCGGAGCGCGACTTGTCGCGCGCCCGGCTGAGCTCCACGGTTACAGTCTTTCCAACGCTGTCCTCGAAATCAGGCTTGCCGACATCGCGAATACGGAAAAAGCTGGGCGAGGGACCCTCGATCTGCCAGCTCTCGATTGCTCCGCCGGTGCCTTTTACCTCGACCGTGAAGTATGTGTGGGGATTGCGCCAATCGATCGCCGTCAACGTGCCGGTGACGGTGACCCGATCATTGAAGTCGAAGACCGCAGTCATGTTGTGGTGCGCCGAAGCCTGACCGGCCAGTAGCACGACGAACACAAATAGGAACAGCCTCGTCCTTGAAGTCATGCGATCCCTCCTGACTCGCGTAGCATAATCCGCTTATGGAATAAAGGCAATCGCCCGCCCCGCCCAGCCCACCCCGAACCAAAGGGTAAGCGAGACGCCGGCCACGAGGACGTTTACCGGCCATCGACGAGCGACGGAATCGTCCGCGGTAAATCTGCGCAGCACGCCGAAATGGAACAGAAGCGCGCTGCCGAGAAGCGCCATCTTAAGACGAAACGGATGGCTGTCAATGTACTTTCCAGGTGTAGCCAGAAAGATCAGAAGCCCCGATGACATTACCAGCACAATCGCGCCCACGGTCCAGGGCTTGAGCTGCCGCGCCAGCCGGGAAAGCCCGTAGTCGCTCAGGCCAAGGCCGGTCAACCGCAAATCCACTGCGACTACTGTGGCCAAAAGCATCGTGAGTCCCAGCAGATGGAACGATTGAACCGCGGGCATGCCGTACTTGCTGTCGCGGATGAGGACGATCGGCCCCCAGTTTGAAACGGATTCGAGAAGCGGGAGAAGAAACATATCAGAATTGATAAGCCATGGTGCGGCCGCAAACAACGACGCCGATCCAGAGGGCAAGCGAAAACGCGGCGCAGAATTTCGCGGACGGTGGCGCTCCGCGGGCCGAATCCCAGTCTGCCATTTTCGGATACAACAGTTTCTGATACAGCGCGGCATTGATTCCCGCCAGCAAAAGAAAGATCAACTTCGTGCGGAAAAACGGATTCCCGTAAGCCTTTCCGGCCTGGGTAATAAATAGAAGGCCACCGGTCAGAAACATGACCGGAAATCCGATTCTGGAGAGCCGCAGAAAGCTAGGCACGACTTTCCCTGTCGCCTCACCACAAAAGGCAAGCCCCAACAGGCGGAGATCGGCGATCACGATCATTCCAACGGATAACGGAAGCGCCAGGATGTCGCTGCCCTCAATCAAAGGGAACAGCCAGTCCGATTCGGTAATCGCGGTTGCAAAACGCGTGTGCTGCAGCCATTGGCACCACTCAAATGGAGACATCGCGAATTTCCTGTAGACGCTCAGTGATCACAACATGGTGGCCGGAGTTCCCTTAGTGCCTTCGAAAACCGTAGGCATTGTACACGCATCACGAGCACTCCTGAAACGATTCTCACTGGAGCACCCCAGCGGCCTGCTATTCACACTGGACACAGCCCAGTCCGTCCCCGATTCCATCTCAACGCAGCAGGCTGCCGCCGGTTCAGACTGCGAAGGACTGAATGTTCCGAGAACATTTCCGGCTGCTTGCGCGACTGAGGTTGTCGAATCGGGGCAAAGCGCCCTACAATCGCGATCGATCCGCCGTTTGCCAAATTGATTCGGGGTAGCTGGTTTGCTAAGGTCGTCATCATGTCCGAGCGTGTCATGTCCGAGCGTTCCCCCGAGCAGATAAGTGTCCAGATACGCGAATTGCTCGACTCCCTTTATCGCGTGGATTCGGGGCGAATCCTGGCAACTCTGATCCGCTTGCTCGGCGATTTTGATCTTGCCGAGGAGGCCATGCACGAGGCCTTTGCGGCTGCGCTGAGCCTGTGGCCGAAGAATGGAGTGCCCGATAACCCCCGACCATGGTTGATTTCGACAGCCCGGTTCAAAGCCATTGATACTCTGCGTCGACGGGCAAGATTTGATGCCTCTCAAGACGACCTCGTGCGCCATCTCGAAGCGCAATCGATTTCGGGAGGGTCCAATAAAGAAGCGTCCAATGAAGAGGGCAGCCTCGAACACGATCTCTTGGAAGACGACCGCCTGCGCCTGATTTTTACCTGCTGTCATCCATCCTTACCGCCGGAAGCGCGCGTTGCGCTCACCTTGCGTGAGGTGTGCGGGCTGACCACAGAGGAGATCGCCAAGGCCTTCCTCACGACTCCGCGCACGCTGGCGCAGCGCATTGTGCGGGCCAAGGCGAAGATTCGAGAGACACCGATTCCCTACGAGGTGCCCACGCCGCAGGAATTGCCGGAGCGGCTGGGCGCGGTGCTTCACGTCATCTATCTCGTCTTTAACGAGGGTTATTCGGCTGCGGCCGGAGCCGGAGTAACCCGGGCCGAGCTAACCGGCGAGGCGATTCGACTGGGCCGGTTGCTGGCCGAACTTCATCTGACTGAACTCGGGCCAGAGCCGGAAGTCATGTGGGTAGAAGTAACGGGACTGCTTGCCCTGATGTTGCTACAGGAATCCCGTCGCGCCGCGAGAACATCTCCGACGGGAGAACTGATTTTACTGGAAAATCAAGACCGCTCGCTCTGGAACCGGGAGCAGATCGCCGAGGGAGTGGCATTGCTGGAGAAAGCCTTGAAGTCGCGCCGCTTCGGCGCTTACACACTCCAGGCTGCGATTGCGGCCCTTCATGCCGAGGCGGAATCGGCCGCTGCGACCGACTGGCGGCAGATTGTTGCGCTTTATGACCAGTTGCTACGAATTCAGCCTTCGCCAGTGGTACAGCTAAATCGTGCCGTAGCAATTGCCATGTGCGATGGTCCAGAGGCCGGTCTGGCGCAGATCGACACGGTGTTGGAACATGGCGAATTGGTAAATTATTACCTGGCGCATTCCGCTCGTGCAGATATGTACCGCAGGCTGGGCAGGACCGCTGAGGCTCGTGCTTCGTATGAGAAGGCGCTGGCGCTCACCCAACAGGGACCCGAGCGGCAATTCCTGCAAGAGCGGATTCGGCAACTAAAATAAAAACCTCGACGACTTGTCGAATTCCGGTGGGACCGTTCGACTATGTGGTGAAGGCCGGGCAACCGGCCCGCCAGATCTTATATAAAAGTAGCGGCCCCGAGACGGTGTCCGCACAATACTCTAAGGAGAACACCATGCGCTTCATGATGATCATGTTTCCGAAAATCTACGAGAACGCAAAACCCGGCTGGGTACCCGACTTCAAAGACATGGAGGAAATGGGCAAGTACAACGAGGAGCTAGGGAAAGCCGGCGTGCTGCTTGCGCTCGACGGGTTGACCCCGCCCGCGACGATGAGCGCGCGCGTCACCTTCAAAAACGGAAAATCGAAAGTGACCGACGGTCCGTTTACCGAAACCAAGGAAGTGGTCGGCGGCTACTGGATCATCCAAGTGAAGTCGCGCGAAGAGGCGCTCGAATGGGCCTCGCGCATCCCCGGAAAAGATAACGAAACGGTCGAAGTTCGCCGGATGTTTGATATGACCGACTTCGATCCCGAGACCCAAAAGTATATCCAAAAGAAGTTCGGCGACGCCGTGGCCGCTGAGATGAGTCTGTAGTAAAAAACTCTCCCCGCTTGAGGAAGACTGGGGGCACGGGCGGAACGTTCCACAATTGTTCGACGAATGGAAAGTGGTGAGCGTCCTGTGTGTTGCCAGTTCCCCCCAGTTTTCAACCGCATCCCGTCCTGGCCAGCATTAACCGTAGGTCAGGTCAGTGCTCTGTCCGACTTCGATGATATAGCCGTCAGGATCGCGGATGTAGCAGCGAATCTCGCCGTACTTGGGTATCGGCGGCGTGATGAACTCGGCCCCTCGACTTTTCCATAATTTGTAGCACGCTTGAATATCCGCAACCCGGAAATTCATAAAGCTATTGATGTGATTCGGGTCGGGGACGCTGAGGGTTACCGTCGGCTTGTCCGGGGTCGGCCCCCCTCCAACGTTCAGAATCATCCAGATATTCGCCAGTTGAAGGTAAGGAGGCGCGTTGCCGTCACCCATGGTCAGAATGCGGGCGCCGAAAACCTTTTCGTAGTAGCGAGCCGATCGCTCGACGTCGGCAACGGTGAGAAAATGCGCAATGCTGATCCCGTCCTTCGGGGGCATCTCATAGCTCTTCTGTTCGATTTGTACGCTGCCCATAGACGACTCCTTTCGATACAGTGCTCATCCACTGATTCTGCTTCTTCGTATTTATACCTGCTGCTGATTATGCCTGACGAGAAAAGACAAGACAATTTGGACCAAGGTATCGCGCAACGCTTTGGCGTCGTTTGCAGCCAGACTGTCCAATGTACCCCAGGCTCGGCAGGACAACCGAGGCTCGGGTGCCTCACGAGAAGGCGCCGACCCTGACCCAAATAGGAACTAGGGCGCCAATTCCTGCAAGGGATTTGGCGGTTGAAATAAACTAAACCTGCGTGCGGGGTTATCCTGTGGGGGCGGTGATTGCGGCGAAGCGTTTTCGCTTGCGGAGGGCTTGTGGCTCAGTTCTGTGCTCATTGCGGAATACCGCTGTATGATGAGGGCGCTTTCTGTCATGGCTGTGGAAAGCCGAAAGTCGAAGCTGCGACTATAAGAGAGAGTGCCGCTGCGTCCCCAAGTGAACCCCAAGACAAGGGGGGCGCACCTGTGTCACAGATGCAGCAGACTGTCCCGCAACCAACCCCGGTTAGCGTCTCGCTTGAGACTCCTTTTAGCCAAGTGTTTTCGGTTACAGGCAAGGTCATCCTTGCGCTGTTTGTAATCGGTTTGGGAATAGGTCTCCTCTATCTCATCATCGGTGCCCTTGGCAATACGGGTTACAGCGGCAGTTCAAGTGGCAGCGCCACGGACTACTCAAGAACGTACTTGGAATCTAGGGCCTACTACGACAAGGATGCCGATGAAGCTCCCACCAAAGTGCCGCTAAGCCAGTGGAAAACGATGATCGCCGCCGATATCGCTGGACATTGCGTAAGACCGGGGATGACCTCCGACGAAGTCAGACGAGCCGTAGGCGAACCTACGAGCAAGGAGGTCGTCCCTCCTCCAAATGGGGATGCAAGCTCGAACGGGGGCGAGGCGTGGCAGTATGTGAAGCGGGAGCAAGTGAGCAAACCATGCAGCAAGTACGAGGGCGACAAATGTGCCGACCCTGTTGAATATAAAACCGAGAAGGCAACCCTGTATTTCAGCCCGAACGGCCACCTGACGTACCCCTACCTAAGTGAAGGGTTAAAGACGGATTCAGGTGAATACGCTACATGCCGCTAACCGGGCGGCACTAATGAGCGAACGGATAACGCGTCTTCGAAGGTTAGATTCGTTTCACCAGCGGAGGAAACCGGGGACAGGTGGAACGCTCCCCAATTTGTCAACGAATGGGAATTGGTGAACTTCCCGTCTATCCCCAGCTTCTTCCCCGGCTATTTCCCCTATGGAAAAACGACCTGTCCGTTGAGCAACGCTCCACTGTCCACCCAGTCTACAAAGGCCCAGATGAGCCAATCGATGATCTTCTCATCCGTGTGCTGCTTAGGGTTGAATCTCTGCCTGAAGCCATCAATTGCCGGTTTGAGTAGGTTTCCACTTAGAATTCGTGCGTACTCGTTCCTCAAGAAGTTGTGGAATGCGACGTATGCGGTGATTCGGGTCGGGAGCGGCCAGTGCGTAGACGGCTCCTGAAACAGGTAGAAGCGCGCCACGCGTGAGTCATAGATGGGCAGAGTTGGGCCAACCATATGGCACAGCTTGGTTGGGTAAGAGAACTGCAACGTCTGAGTCGTCTGCTGGCTGTTTTTCTTCTTTCTCGTTGAGAACGGGCAGAGCGCCGCGCACAACTGACCCAGATTTGGGGTCTGGGTACGGGCAGCCCTGAGCGCCTGGAAGTATGGTGTGTAGTAACTTGCGCTTACGCGGCCCATGACAAAAAAGAGCCTGTACCGACCCTCGAAGTCGGCGGGCCACGGCTGGCAAGCGACTGCTTGAATTAGCCAGTCGTACTCATCAACGTCCTGTTTCTGCCTGATTCTGTTGAGAATTACATTCTGATTCTTCCAGATGATCGAATAAATAAGGTCGTTCCAACTAGCTATCATTTCGCTCCGCTCCCCGGCACCGTCGAGGTCCAGCCGATGTCGCTCAGGCCCTGGCCCACCTTTTCGTTCGAAGTATAGACCCGGAGTGGCTCATGGGGTGGCTCAAGCTTTTGATCTTGCGGGCGTTGCCAACACCGCCGGTGCCCGCTTCGTGCGCGTTGTTTGCGAAGCGCGTCAGCGATTGATGTGGCTCATGGCCCCGGGAATCCGAACATCAACCGCGACTGATTAGCTACCCAATGCCGGCCTAGCCCCGTCATCGATCGAACCCTCCGGTCTTGCAAACAACGCCTTTCCTGATACAATGTAGCCACGTTGCTACATTGAAGGATCAGGGACATGGCCATTACAAAACTCTCGAGTCGAGACTTTAATCAGGACACGAGCAGGGCAAAAAGAGCCGCTAAGCGAGGCCCGGTTTTCATCACGAATCGAGGCCGTCCGTCCCACGTGCTGCTCACAGTGGAGGAATATCAGCGGATCACCGGAGGGCAAAAGAGCGTTCTCGACCTATTGGGGATGCCGGCAGCGGCTGAGGTTGAATTTGAGCCGCCTCGCTTGCGTGGAAACCTGCACGAATCGGCAGACCTGACCTAATGTACCTGCTGGATACCAACGTAATTTCAGAATTAAGAAAAGCCAGGAAGACGCATCCAAACGTCAAGAAATGGGCCGAACCCTTACCCGCGGCGAGTCTCTACATCTCTGTCATTTCGGTGCTGGAACTGGAGATCGGAATCCTTCTCATCGGTCGCCGGGACAAAGACCGGCGCGACAAAGAGCAAGGCGCGATCCTTCGTGCGTGGATGGATGGTCACGTGTTGCCCACATTCTCCGGTCGTATTCTAGCAATTGACACCGCCGTCGCCCAGCGATGCGCGACGTTTCACGTACCGAACCCTCGCTCCGATCGTGACGCCCTCATCGCAGCCACGGCCCTCGTGCACGGCCTGACCGTCGTGACCCAGAATGTAGCCGACTTTGAGCACACGGGAGTAGGTGTGCTCAATCCTTGGGGGTCTTAGGATTCTGGGTTTCCCGACTCACTTCTTCCTCTTGCTGAGCGTAGAAGAAGGTTCTGAAGCGCTTGATTTCGCGTACGCCCGGCTGGTTGCGCGTTTCGGAGAGAAGCCAGGACGACCCAAGAAGCGCCTCGCGTTCAAAAGAGGGCATGGGGTTGCATAGTGACCCATCTACTGCTGGACGAGAAATAAACTGAGATCAATGGAGTTGGACGTTTTGACGTTCGAACACTTCCTCCAGGCTAGAGGCACACGAGATTTTTCTCTCGAGCTGACCCAACAGCAACCGGAGCGGCAATTCCTGCAAGAGCGGATTCGGCAGCTGAAATAAAAATCGGGATAGCTGTCGATTTTCCGTCTCCCCAACGACTATAAGACAAAAGAACGATGCGCTACGGTTCCTGAGTGAACAGGAAACGAGTCATCGGGAACAAACCACAGGAACCAAAGGAGAAAAAGTCATGCCGCAATATCTAGTTTGTAACTACCTCCCCGACAACTTCGACCCGTCCACTGTAACCGAAGCGATGATGGAAGAGATCCACGCGCTCAACCGCGAATTGATTGCTGCCGGCGCCAGGAAGTTCGCCTGCGGCATTTCGCCGCCCGCCAACGCAAAGACGGTGCGAAAGCAATCCGACGGCAAGGTGCTCATCACCGACGGACCGTACACCGAGACCAAGGAGCACATGGGCGGATTTTGGATACTGGAAGCCGCCAATATGGATGAGGCACTCGCATGGGCGAAGAAGGCTGCCATCGCCTGCGATGTGCCCGGCGAGGTGCGCGAGCTTCTTTTCTTCCCGGCTCCGGAACAAGGGTCCGGCGGAAGCAAGTAAACAACCCGGCCACTGCGGCCTCGGAACACGCGCCCTGGCGAGATGATCGAGCCGGGCGCAACGCTTCTGTTGCTGGTTCGTTCAATCCGCTATGAGGAGAGAACAATGAAATACATCTGTTTTGGCTACTATGACAAAGGTAAATTCGATGGCATGGCTGAGGCCGAGCGAAACGCCATGTTCGATAAATGCTTTGAATATGACGATCATCTTCGCGCCAGCGGGCACTGGGCCGGTGGAGAAGCGCTTCAGGGGCCGGAGACCGCCCTGACGCTGTATTGGAAGAACGGCAAGGTGGCAACGACCGACGGTCCATATACCGAAACCAAAGAACAACTCGGCGGCATTCTCGTCCTTGAGGCGCGGGATATGAACCATGCTTTGCAGCTCGTGACGCAGCATCCGGCGCTGACGTATGGCAACATTTTCGAGATTCGGCCAGCCGGGGACATGAACGAAATCAAGAAGGCAAGTGAGCAGCGCCGGCGACAGAACACTGCACGCTGAACGCTGCGTAACAGAAAACAGAAAGAGGAGGAGACATGCGCAATCAACTCACTCGTCGCGACTTCGCTATCCGCACCGCCGGCTTTGGTCTGGCCGGCTTCGGTCTGGCTATGACACTCGCGCCTGCTGCTACGCTGGCGGAGTCTGAGCAAGCCTCGCGCTCAGAAACTTCGCCGGCGGTCGCGGATCCATATTCCCTCGTCGATCCGGAACTTCTTCCAGCGCTCAAGCAGTTCCCCGCCTCCTTTGACCTTTCAGCGGAGACGGTCCGCCAGTTCCGGCAAATGCCCGGCACGCCCCCGTTACCTGCTCCCGCGCCGCAGCCCGTGGAGCGGCATATCCCCGGGCCGCCAGGAGCACCCGAGGTTCGTCTTTGGGTGGTTGATCCTGCGCCGTCGGAGAAGAACAAGCCGTTGTTGCTTCACATGCATGGTGGCGGCTTCATGATGACCGGCCCTGGGTGGATGCCCCTGCTCCAGGAGATCGCGACGGATTGCCATTGCGTCGTGATCTCGGTTGAGTACCGGCTGGCTCCGGAGACGCGCTATCCCGGCGCGCTTGAGGATAATTACGCCGCGCTGAAATGGGTCCATGCCCATGCGGCGGAGCTCGGCATTGATCGCTCCAGGATTGCCGTGGGCGGTGAGAGCGCGGGCGGCACCCACGCCGCCAGCCTTGCCATTCATGCGCGCGACCGCAACAAAGAAGACGTTCCCATCTGCTTCCAGTTGCTCATCTACCCCGCGCTAGACGACCGCACAGGCAGCTCGCACCCAGCGCCGCCCGCCATTGGCCACTTTATGTGGACTCCGAGTGCCAATCGTTTTGCCTGGAGCTCGCTGCTCGGCGTTCCATCGGGTTCGTCCAAGGTGCCGGTAGCAGCCGTACCCGCCCGGGTAGCCAGCGTCGCCGGCCTGCCGCCTGCCTGGATCGGCGTCGGTGCTCTCGACCTGTTTGTCGAAGAAGACATCGAGTACGCGCGTCGGCTCGTCCACGCCGGAGTAGCAACCGAACTCCGGGTCGTGCGCGGTGCCTTCCACGGATTCGATATCCTCGTGCCGGATGCCGAAATCTCCAAACAATTCACTGCGAGTTGGAAGTCTGCGCTGCGCAAAGCATTCGGAACGTCGTCATAAGGTCGCTAAACCGAAATTGTGCAAAGGACGCAAAGCGCTGGTACATAAGAGAGGACAATCCAATGAGAAATGTAATCTTCGCAATCAACCTTACCCTCGATGGTTGCTGCGACCATACCAAGTTCAATCCCGCTGAAGACCTGCTTGAACATTACACGAGCCTCTTGCGAGATGATGTTGGCCTGCTCGTTTATGGGCGTAAGGCCTACCAATTGATGGTTCCTTATTGGCCTGATATCGCAAAAAGCCAGTCCGAGACAAAAGCGGATATCGAATTTGCTCAAGCCTTTGATTCCCTCAAGAAGATTGTTTTTTCACGCTCATTGGCCAGCGCTGATGATAGAAATACGAGAATTGTTCGCACCAACCTTCGCGACGAAATACTTAAACTGAAGCAAGAACCAGGCAAAAGTATTTTGGTCGGTGGTGTAGATATTCCTTCACAGCTTATAAAGCTTGGTCTGGTTGACGAATATCGTTTTGTCATTATGCCAATCATTGCTGGCGAAGGGAGACGGCTGATGGAAGGTGTCAACCTGCCGGAGAAATTACGACTGAAACTTGCCGACTCAAAGGTCTTTAAATCAGGAAGTGTTGCGCTTCGTTACCTGAAGCAGTGACAGGAGACGCCATGAGAAAGATCACGATCATCGAACACATCTCGCTGGACGGCGTGATTCAGGCCCCCGGCGGCCCGAACGAAGACCCGCCTTATCCCTACGGCGGATGGGCGGGGCCGCATGCCGACACGGATGGAGGAGCGGCCATCGTCGCGGCTCACGGTGAGGCTTTCGATCTGCTGTTGGGCCGCCGAACTTACGATATCTGGACCGGCTTTTGGCCGAAAGCCCCGAAGAGTCCGATGGCGGACAGTATTAACGCGGCAACGAAATACGTCGCGACCCACAGACCGAAGAGTCTGGCATGGGGGCCGGCCGCGGACCTGGGAGCGGACATCGTTGAGGGCATTCGCCGCATCAAGGCGAAAAGCGGGCCGCACCTGATCGTTTGGGGCAGCTCGACGCTGACCCCGGTGCTGCTCGAACACGGGCTTGCGGATGAGCTCTTGCTGCTCGTCTTTCCGGTTCTGTTAGGCACTGGCAAACGTATCTTTTCGGAGGGACCCCGCCCCGCGAACTCGCGCTCGTCAGCACCAAGGCTGTGTCCTCGGGCGTCATCATCAGCACATACAGGCCCAGTGGGCTTTTGCGGACCAGTTCCTACGCTGACGCGAAGGAGTGAGAGGGCTGTGTGGCCGGGCTAGAGTGAATCGCCGGGAGCCGTCGTCCAGGCGTCAATCAACTCGCGAGGCGTCACAACTTGAGTCTCTTTCCAGACTTCTGGGAAGTGGCGAATATTCCCGGTCACGAGGTAATCGGCTTGCGCGGCCTCGGCGCATTCGAGGAACTGATTATCGTCAGGGTCGCCAGCTGCTGCGACGCGTACTGCCGGTGAGACCACGGAGACAATGGCCCGGATTCTGGCCATTGCGTCTGCGGCCTTGCCAGAATCGATTGCGAGCCGAGGACGTTTCAACACTTCCTCGTATTCGCCGAGAACCGATTCGGAGGCAAACCAATGCACCTCGCCGGAAATGGCAAGATTGATGACGGCCTCCGGTAAGCCGCCGCTGGTCAACAGTGCTGAAACTAAAACGTTGGTGTCGATGACAACGCGAATCATCGTCCGGGGCGCTGGCTGCGCTCACGCCGTGCTGCGCCAATTTCCGCGTCGATTTCTTCCATCGTGAGTTTATCGGTGCCCTTTTTTCTGGCGTCCTGTTGGATGGACGTAAGCCATTCCGGCGAAGCGGGCACGGTGCGCACGCTGACTTGCTCTCCCTCGGAAATGGGACGACCGAGCAGGCTTTCAATGGCCTGTTTTTGGTCGGGTGACAGGTCTTTGACGCTGTGAATCATAGCTCTCTTGCCCTTCAATTTATCCTAGCGTGAGCATCGGGTATTGTCACGAAAAAGCCGCATGATGCAATCCCAGAAATGTGGGGACAAACGGGACTGGCCCCAATTTCAGGCCGCGAAGAGTAATCGGGGTCACTCCCGTCTGTCCCCGCATTTCCCCCGAGGGGGAGGGGGCAAACTGGAAAATGCGGGAAAATGCGGGGACAGACGGAACGTTCCCCAGTGCTTCCAAGAGCTCGTTGACAGCATAGACTCGCGCTCCTAGACTGGCGGGTATGGATGTCCATTTCACGCCCGAGCAGGAAGCGCAGTTATCCCATATCGCCAGTCATGCCGGTACGGATACCGAGCGGTTGGTAAAGGATGCGGCCTTGCGTCCGCTGGAGCAGGACGCCCGGTTTCGCGCCGCCGTGCGAGAGGGCATCGCGCAGGCCGACCGGGGGGAGTTTATCGAGGAGGAAGAGATGGAAGCACGCATCGAGCGGATGCTTAACTCTGATGCGTATTCGCTGGATCAATATGCTCATTAAGGGTACAGCGATAGCGACCGGGCTTATGGGTTTGGCTGGAACACTTGGTCCAGCCTACATTACATATCGAATTGTAAAACGAAAGCGCGACGACCGGCAGAGGCAGGAGTTTGTCAAGGCCCAGCGTGAGACGTATCGGGAGATATTGAAAAAGGTGGTGTCAGTCGACGTTGATCTTCAACGGGATACACCTCAACTTTCTGGGCTTAGAGACAAGATCGAAGAGATCAGATCATATGTACTGACAAACAGGGTCTACCTTATTAAAAGTGATCCTAAGCTTGTTGAAGCTTACTTGCGCGCGCTTGGTGAACTGATGGCTTGGGTGCAGCATGAAGGCAGCGATGAAAAGATGACAACAAATTTGCGTCGCAAAGCCCGACCTGTCGCTGAGGCTTCCGAGAAGTTAAACAAGCGGGTGCAAAAGATTCTTCAGTAAAACCTGGGACAGACGTAACGTTCCCTAATCTTTCGACGATGGAAATTGGTGAATGTCCCGTCTGCCCCAGTTTGCCCCGCGCTTACTTACCACGGCGCTTGAACACAAGCGGCAGAGAGAGGCCGCTCTGTTTCCATTCACCGCTAACCTCCGTGTTGTCGTGGATCATCTTGCCGTCGAAGCTGCTTCCGATGCTTCCGATTGCAAAGTGCAGATCAGGATCCTGGTAAGAGACCAGGTCGATTGCGATTCCGGTGGTGCCCTGGTCCGGGCTGTCCAGGCTGCCGGTCAATTTCCCGTCCGCCGCCTGTGAAATGTGTACGATCACCCGTAAGCTGCTACCGCGAGCATCGATCGTTCCTTCCCAATCACCGATCGCCGCCGAGACGGAAGTTCCTGTCGTGGCTCCGAGCAGCAACGTGGATGCGATCATAGTCACCAGCACCGCCAAGAATCCGAAGCCTAACGCTGTGCGCTTGTTCATGATGTAATTCTCCTTATTGTGTGGGTTATTGTGACTTTTCGTGCTCGCCACCAGAAACGGCTGGCGCTTTAACCGGCGGATTTGTCATCGCCGGGTGCAAAGATGTCTTCAATGGGTTGCTCGAAGAGTCGCGCGATGGCAAAAGCCAGCGGCAGACTCGGATCGTACTTCCCAGTTTCGATTGCGTTCACCGTTTGGCGCGATACCTTGAGCTGGCCGGCCAAGTCAGCCTGGGACCACTCGCGTTCCGCGCGCAAGACTCGAAGCCGGTTTTTCATCGCGCACCGGCCCGCGGACCATCCGTCCTCTTGCCATCACCGCCGCTCCGCCGGCTCATCGGTACCTCCAGGCTGAAAACCCGTAGGCGAAGGCCCACACCAGCAACATGAAGCCTCCTAACTCTTCCCACGGTGGACGGCCAAGCCCAGCTTGCTCGACGCCGCCGAAAAAGGCGGTAATGATGAGAGTCAACAAGAACGCGACGGATGCCGACTCCAGGCAGATCCGCTTTTGCATCTCGTCCATCTTCAGGAAGCTCCGCACCATCGCCGCGAAGAAGATCATGTAGGGCAGAACCGGCAGAAGCCCCACCACCCTCGGAACATGCCCGTGATCCACGAGCCATGTCACCAGGAGTTGTGTTAGCGCCGCTGCAACCGCCCAGAGAAAGACTGGGCGAGTGAAGCGGGAAGAGAATGTTCGACTGTTGGCCATGAATTCAGGACCTCCGCAATAAAGTAAAGTAACCTTGACACATAAAGTAAAGCAAGCTTTACATATTGTCAAGCATTATTTACTTGCGGTGGACGAAAATCGGAGGGCAGATCGAGGACAGAGGGAAGGTTCCCCAGTCTTTTCTTACGGTTATGGTGTCGCGACTGGTTTGTAAATAAGACCGATGACTATGCCGATGATCGTCCACTGGACGAAGTAAGCCACAGCCTGTCCCAGAGCGAGTTTCAGCCCGATGTTCAGGTTCACGTAGTTGTGCAGCACGAATGCGCAAACCACGAAAATGCCAATGAGAACGCCTAGGCGCGCACCTTCCGTAGCGCCCGATCCGCCCGGATGTAGCATTGCGAAAATTATGGCCACAACCAGGATCGCTACCAAAGTTGCGACCATTCCAATTGGCATGACAGCCATCATTTTTTCCTTAGGTCGGAATACAGCCGGGTATTTGTGGGCTTCATCGATAAGAGCTGGCGCCAGCCAAAGCAGTAAGAAACCAAAGGCAAAATACGCGACCGTGCCACCAAGCGCCGCCAGTCCGAGACTTGAATAGTTCATTTGCACTCCCTTACAGGTTGCGGATCAAAATCCCAGTGGTTTTGACTTCGAAAATTGCACAGATTGTACACTGAGATTGCCTTCCTCCGTCCCCGTTGACAAACATCCCAAGCAATTGAAATAAAAAGTGGAGTAGCTGTCGATTTTTGGTCCCCCGAAACGACTATCTGACAGAACGAAGACCTGCGGCGCTTCTGAATATCAAGAAACGTAGAGGAATCAATGAAATACATCTGTTTGGGATACCTCGAACCCGGAAAATTCGAAGGGATGACCGAGGACGAGCGACACGCAACCTTCGACGAATGCTTTGAATACAACGACCATCTGCGCGCCAACGGACATCTTGTCGCCGAAGTACCTCTTCAGCCTCCGGAGACCGCGTTGACCCTGTACTGGAAAAACGGCAAAGTTGCGGCGACGGATGGCCCCTATGCGGAAACCAAGGAACAGCTGGGCGGCATTCAAATCCTTGAGGCGCGAGACCTCAATCATGCCGTTCAGCTGGTCTCCCAGCAACCAGGCTTTAAGTTTGGGCTTGGACCGATTGAGATACGGCCGGTTGCAGATATTAGCGAAATAATAAAAGAGAGCGAGCAGCGGCGACCGGCGTGAGGATACCTTGCGATGAGGGCGGTAGACTGACCTCCGGAAAGGAAGAGAAATTATGGCATTCGTTAACGATCTGAAAGTTGCATTCCGCTCGCTAGGTCGAACCAAAGGGCTTGCGCTCACGGTGGTGCTGACGCTCGCGCTTGGCATCGGTGCCAACTCCGCCATCTTCACGCTGGTACGTGGCGTGCTTCTTAAGCCTTTGGTTAACCGCGACGAGAACCGGCTGATCTACATCCGCCAAAGCGCCCCTGGAGTCGGCGACGACGACACAACCTTCTCCGTGCCCGAAATCCAGGATTTGCGCGCCAGCGTTAAAACTCTGAGCGAGTTCGGCGATTTCTCGACCGTCGGTTTCACCGTGATCGGCCTGGGTCAGCCTCGCGAAGTTCAAGCTGGCGTCGTTGGCGGCAACTACTTCGATGTTATGGGCCTTCACCCTGTCCTCGGTCGTCTCATCGGACCTCAAGACGACGGCCCCAGCGCTGCCGGTGTAGTCGTTCTCACCTATCGTTTCTGGACCACCACTTTTAAAAAAGATCCTTCCGTCATCGGCAAAGCCGTTCGCCTCGATAGCGGTGTCCTTGGCAATCGGTCTGCCACCGTCATCGGCGTCCTCGAACCCTGCGTCCCATATCCCCAAGACACCGAAATCATCGCCAACGTCGTCACCAGCCCGCACCATCTCTCCGCCACCATGGTCACCGGCCGTATCCATCGCATGACCGAGCTCTTTGGCCGTCTTGCTCCTGGGGCCACCCTTGATCAAACTCGCGCCGAGTTGCGCTCCGTCTACGGGGCCATGATCAAGGAACATCCCGAAGCATATTCACCCAAAGCGAACTTCCAGATCGGAGCGAAGCTGTTTCACGACGAGATTACCTCGGGCGCCCGGACCGTACTGCTGGTGCTGCTCGCAGCCTCAGTACTGGTCTTCGTCATCGCGTGTTCCAACGTCGCCAACCTGATTCTCACACGGACGGTTCGCCGCGAAGGCGAGCTCACCATCCGCGCCGCGCTCGGCGCCAGCACCGGCGCGCTACGCCGCATGCTGCTGGCCGAAAGCCTTCTGCTTTGCAGCGCCGGCGCTGCTCTCGGTGTCATCAGCGCGTATCCGATGGTGGCAATCCTGGCCCGCTACGCCTCGCGCTTTTCCGTCCGCGCGCTCGATTTGACAGTCGATTCCAGTCTGCTCTGGCTGGGAGCCGCTCTGGCCGTCGTGGCGGCGGTGATTTTGGCGTTCGTCCCGCGCCTGCCGTCGGCCGATACAGCCAATGGCCTCAGCCTGGCGAGTGGCAGCGTGCGGATTACGGGCAGCACCAGCCGCCGCCAGCGCGTCTTTGCCATAACACAAATCGCGGCGTCCTTCGTGCTGCTGGCAGGTGCCAGTATGTTGATCACTACGCTGATCGCACTGCAAACGGCCCAGACAGGTCTCGATACCCGCCACGTCCTTGCCATCAACGTCCCCGCAATGTCCTACGGAAAAACACCTCAGCAAGTGGTCGATTTCTACAAGGAATCGATTCGCCGCGTGGATGCGCTACCCGGCGTGAAAAAGACCGCTTTCGGCCTGATGGTTCCCTGGCGCGATGCCGCGGCCGGCATCGGCCTGCAATTCTCCGCCGACGGTCATGTTCATGCCGCGGGCGAAGAGGATCCTCGCGCGCAGTGGCGTGTCATCTCTCCCGGATTCTTTGCCGCGCTCGGCGTTCCCATCCTCACCGGTCGTGATTTCAACGAGCTCGACGGCCAGAACAAAGAGAAAGATCCCGTCGTCATCATCAGTGAAACTCTCGCACAGCGCATGTTCCCTAATCAGGATGCTATCAATCGGCATGTCTATTGGACAGATCCCGTGCTGAAATTCGCTCCGGGGATTAGCGCCGCACCGCACCGCATCATTGGCGTCACTGCCGATATTGACGACCAACACGTGGTTCCCGAGCCCATGGTCACCATCTATAGCTCCTTTGAAGAAGGTCCAATGTTTGGCGGTCGCCTTTTCATTCATACCGATGCAGATCCGTATTCGCTGGTCACGCCGGTCACGCGGATTATTCGCGACATGTCCGTGGACCAGCCCATTGAGCATGCCGCCACGCTCGAAGATGTCCGCGCGGAAGTGCTTACACCGGACCGTTTGAACTCGCTGGTGTTTGGCGTGTTCGCGGCCGTCGCGTTATCGATTGCCTTGATTGGCGTCGCAGGCGTGCTCGCGTTTTCGGTCAGCTCGCGGACGCGCGAATTCGGCATCCGGCTGGCGCTGGGATCGCAACCGCGGGATCTCCTGCGCGGGGTCATCACAGAAGGCGTCGTGATGGCTGCGGCAGGCGTCATCGCAGGCGCAGCATTCGGGTTCGTTATGGCGCGTTTGGCAAGCAGCTATTTCCTCGACATGAAGATGCCAGGCGTCTTGCCAGTGGCCCTTTCAGCGTTCGTGCTGCTGACGGCCGCAGTCGTCGCGTCCTCGGTGCCGGCCGTGCGCGCTGCGCGCATCGACGTCATGAAGGCTCTTCGTGCCGAGTGAATGCGCAGGGCAATCCGCCCAGCACTAACGAATCGTCGGCCATGCGTGCCGACCCTATTGCGGCGTTGAGAAATCAATAGTCCTCCGCACCAGAGACCGTGGTGGTGCGCAAATCTGATTCCGACGGGCTATTCGGAACCAATTGTTACCACCAGGCGAATTCAACCGATACTTCGTCGCTACCCTGCCAAGCCACCGATGAGAAAACCTGTTTGAACCACTCATGCCCCCTGCCTCACCATCCTCAACACCGGATTACCCCCGCTGCGTGGAAGTGGTAACCTTTAGGCCATATAGCTCACCCTGTTAACCGAGGCCGAACGTGAACCCTGACGGCGATCCCGAGCCGACGTTTGACCGGCATAGTCCCGAAGCAAAGGCGGATGCCACGATGGATGCTGCCGACGCAACCATTGATGCCGCCTCCGCGGCGGCTGTGGAATCCCCCGACCTCGGCTCAATCGGGCGCTATCGTCTCCTCAGTAAGCTCGGCGAAGGCGGCATGGGACAGGTCTGGCTCGCCGAACAGACCTCTCCCGTCGTTCGCCGCGTCGCCCTCAAGCTCATCAAAGCCGGCCGCTACGACACCTCCGCCCTCCAGCGCTTCGATCTTGAGCGTCAGTCGCTGGCCATCATGGACCATCCCGCCATCGCCAAGGTCCTCGACGCCGACTCCACTCCCGAGGGCCAGCCCTACTTCGTGATGGAGTATGTTCCCGGACTGCCTATAACCACCTACTGCGACCAGAAGCGGATAACCACACGACAACGGCTCGCATTGTTCATCAAGGTTTGTGAAGGAGTTCAGCACGCACATCAGAAGGCCATCATTCACCGCGACCTGAAACCCTCCAACGTGCTGGTGGTGGAAGTGGATGGCAAGCCATTGCCCCGCATCATCGATTTCGGTATCGCCAAGGCCATCTCGCAGCGGTCAACCGACGAAACCAACGTGACGCGCCTGGGGGCAACTCCCGGTACCCCGGGATACATGAGCCCGGAACAAACCGATCCCAGCGTTCTCGATGTGGATACCCGCACCGATGTTTATTCCCTGGGCGTGATCCTTTATCAGTTGCTCACAGGTTCCATGCCGTTTGATCCCAAAAAATGGCGGAGCAAGCCTTTCCACGAAATCTTGCGCCAGTTGCGCGAGGATGATCCCCCCAGTCCCAGCGCCAAGTTGAGCACTGATCACCGAACCCTGACCGCTACTGCCGAGAAACGGCAAATTGGACCGAAAGAACTGGTCGGCCTGCTGCGCGGGGACCTCGACTGGATTGTGCTTAAGGCTTTGGAGAGGGATCGCGCGCGCCGTTATGGGACGCCCTCCGAGCTGGCAGTCGACATTCTCCATTACCTGAAGAACGAACCGGTGGCCGCCCGCCCCGCCAGTGCCACCTATCGTTTGACCAAGTACGTGCGGCGGCATCGTGTCGCGGTAACGGTAGCGGCAGGCTTGGCCCTGCTGCTGGCGGGTTTTGGCGTGACCGAGTTCCTCCAAGTGCGGCGGGTCAGCCGTGAACGGGACCGCGCCAACCGTATCACCGATTTCATGGTCGGCATGTTCAAAGTATCGGACCCCAACGAAGCCCGGGGAAATAGTGTCACCGCGCGCGAGATTCTCGACCGGGCCTCACATGACATTAATACCGGTCTGGCCAGGGATCCCGAGGTGCAATCGGATCTGATGTACACCATGGCGGAAACTTATGTGAACCTGGGTCTGTTTTCCCGCGCGCACACTTTGGCCGAAAATGTCCGCGATAATCGCCGCCACCTGCTCGGGCCCAATAATCCCAAGACTCTGGAGTCCGAGAACCAGTTGGCTTGGATTCTGGATCGTGAAGGCCATGACCAGGAGGCGGGACAGCTACTTCGTCCGACTCTGGACACGGAGCGGCGGGTGTTGGGTCGGGAGGACCCGGTCACGCTCGCGGCCATGGATCACCTCGCCACCATCCAGGAAAAACTGGGCAACTTTCAGGAGGAAGAGAAACTACAGCGCGAGTTAATCGCCATCGAGACCCGCCGCCTTGGTCCCGAAAATCCCCTCACCATTCGTGCTATGGCGAACCTGGCCAGCGCCGTGAGCCTGGAGGGACGCGTCGAAGAGGCGGAGGCAATGTACCGCAACGTGCTGGCGATCGAGCAGCGCGTCCTCGGCGCCGACCATCCCCAGACCATTGCCACCATGCACAACCTCGCCAACCGGCTCGAAGAGCAGGGTCGATACGCAGACGCGGAAGAACTGTACAGGCAGACCATTGCGATTGAAACCCGCGTCCTGGGTCCCGAACACCCCGATACCGCGGACACCATGACCACGCTCGCCAACGACCTTCACTACGGTGAGACCCGCACTGCCGATGCGGAAGCTCTCTATCGAAAATCTCTCGAAATCGAACTGCGCACCCTCGGTCCGGAACACCCTAACACCATTCGAACCCAGGAGGGCCTGGCCAACGTTCTGTCCACTGAGGGACATTATGCAGAGGCCGAGCAGATGCATCGCCAGATTCTCGCCGTCCGCCAACGCACCCTCGGGCCCGACCATGCCGATACGCTGCTCTCGAAGTACAATCTCGCCGAGGTGGTCGCCCGGCAGGGCCGTTTCCCGGAAGCCGAGAAACTCTATCGCGAAACTCTTGCCGACCAGACGCGCGTCCTGGGTCCGGAAAATGCCGACACCATGGCAAGCCAGGCCAGCCTCGCCGGCGTACTGATTAAGGAGGGCCGCTACCAGGAAGCGGAATCAATGGCCCGTCACACCTTCGACACTCAGGTTCGGGTACTCGGGCCGCAGCAGAGCGACACCATCAACACCCTGCAAGTGCTGGGCACGGCCATGGTCTACAACCATCACTACCCCGATGCGAAGAAGTTATTCAGCGACACCATCGAACATGTAAACCAGACGCCCGGGGCCAGTGTTTTTCTAGCGTGGTATAACTTCGCTTGTGTGGCTGCGGCTGCGAACGATCGCGGCGAAGCGGTTCATCATCTGCGAGAAGCCATCGCTCATGGATACAAAGACCTCGACCACATGCGAATCGACGAGGACTTAAACTCGCTTCACGGTGATCCTGGTTTTGAGGCGCTCTTGAGAGAGGCCCAACGGTCCGGCGCTAATCGCTAATCACCCAACCGCAAATGCCCAACTGGCTCACCATTCTCAACTCCGAAGTCATCTCCTGCACTCTCTGCCTACGCCTAGTGGAGTATCGAGAGAAGATCGCTCGCGAGAAGCGCCGCGCCTACCGCGACCACAAATACTGGGGCAAGCCCGTTCCCGGATTCGGCGATCCCAACGCGCGCGTGCTGATTCTGGGTCTCGCCCCCGGCGCGCACGGCTCCAACCGCACTGGACGCCCCTTCACCGGCGACGCCTCCGGCAAATTCATGTACCCGGTCTTGTACGAAACCGGCTTCGCCAATCAACCCACCGCCACCGACCGCAACGACGGCCTCGAACTCAAAGACCTGTACATCACCGCTGCCGTCCGCTGCGCTCCGCCCGACAACAAGCCGCTGCCGCAAGAACTCGCCAATTGTGCCCCTTATCTGGATCGTGAGTTGGAAGGTCTAAAGCAAGTGAAGGTAGTTGTAGCGCTAGGCAAGATCGGCTTCGATGCTTACGTCAACTACTTACAGCGCCGCGGCCTGCTGGCTCGCAAGCGCGATTACCTGTTCCAACACGGGGCACGCTACAAAATGGCAGACGGAAAGACGTTACTGGCTTCCTACCATCCCTCGAACCAGAACACTCAAACCGGGAAACTGACTCGGGCGATGTTTCTCCGCATCTTTAAAGACGCGGCCCGCCTTGCCGATGCATAAGGGGAGGCGGCCGCCGCCGGAGCTGGACTGGTTCACCCTCCCTCTCACATGGGGAATTCTCAAAGCGGGTCGCCGTCTGGGGCACTGGCGGCTGCCTCCCAGGTGACGTACGCTGCAACTCAAAAGCCCACAAACACCGGTTCCGGTTCCAGCCGGATCCCCCACAAGTCTTCCACGCGCTCTTGAATCTCTTCTTTGAATTCCACGATGTCAGCCGCGGTTGCCGCACCCCGGTTCACGATTGCGAGCGCATGTTTGCGAGATATCCCCACCGCGCCATGCCCATGTCCGCGGCTGAACCCTGAATGCTCAACCAGCCACGCCGCGGAAACTTTCTTCTGCGCATCCAGCGCGGGATAGCTGGGAATCTGCAGATTCTTGGCAGCAGCACGGGATGCCAGGTCTTCAAACTGTGCTGGCGAGAGCACGGGGTTCTTGAAAAATGATCCGGCACTACGGCAATCCGCGTCCCCCGGCGTAATCAGCATGCCCTTGCCGGCACGTATTCTGCGAACTGCATCTCGGGTTTCTGCCAGGGTCGGGGTTTCGCGTCCCGCAAAATATCGCTTGAGATCGGCGTAGTGCACGCGCGGAGTGCCTCCCGGCTCGAGTGCATACGTAACCCGCAAAAGAATGTAGCGGCCGCGCTGGCTGGTGTTGAAAATACTGGCGCGATAGTTGAACCCGCAAGCTGCGTTGCACAGCTCGCGAATCTGGCCGTCCTTCGTGTCCAACGCCAACACCGCCCCAATGGTCTCCGCAACCTCTTGCCCATACGCACCCACATTCTGCACCGGAGTCCCACCTACACTTCCCGGAATGCCGCTGAGGCATTCGATTCCCGCACAGTTGCGCGCCACTGCCCGCGCCACGAATTTGTCCCACTCCACCCCGGCGCCTACTTCAAACAGCGATTTCCCATCCTCTGCTCGCTCGTCAATCCCGGCAATCGCAACTTTCAGCACTACGCCGGGCCATCCCGCGTCCGAGATCACTAGATTGCTGCCGCCGCCCAGCACGAACAGCGGCAAATCCTTCGAGCGCGAGAACTGCACCGCCTCGGCCACTTCCGCGTTGGTCGCCGCTTCCACCAGGTAACGTGCGGGCCCGCCAACTTTGAACGTGGTCAGCGGCGCCAGAGGAACATTTTCCTGGATATTCATGGACCAAACCAATATATACGAGCAGTCCCGCGGCAATCCGAATCCTGAGTTAGGATGGAAGAGCAAGGAATTTGCCGAGGAGCCCAAGCATGTATCCAGACATTATGGTGATTCCCATGCGCGAGGAGTTGACGCGCGTAGGGGTGCAGGAACTTCGTACGCCGGAAGAGGTCGATCACGCCATCGCCAATCAGCCGGGAACGACGATGGTAGTAGTCAACTCAATTTGCGGATGCGCCGCCGGGCGCATGCGGCCCGCGGTACGTATGGCGTTGCAGCACTCCAGCCGACCTCAGAAGCTGGTCAGCGTATTTGCCGGGCAAGATATTGCCGCCACCGAGCGCGCTCGCGGCTACTTTACCGGATACCCGCCGTCCTCTCCCTCCATTGCCATTTTGCGCGACGGCAAACTGGTTCACATGTTGCAGCGCAGCGACATCGAGCATCGCGACGCCGCCGACATCGCTGCTGAACTCAAGCAGGCTTTCGATAAGTTTTGCGGAGAGTCGGTTCCGGCGGCACGTTGACATCAGGGATATTGCGGCCCTAGAAATGTCGGGCCAGTTCGGAGAAGGTTTCTACCACCAGCAAGCGGCATGGTGGTTGCGGCTCGGCAACGTCGTCGTGCTCCAGTATCCAGGTATTGCCGTGCGGCACGAACACCGCGTTGAGTCCCGCCGCTAACGCCGGATTGATGTCGGACTTCGGGCTGTTGCCCACCATCCAGGTCGAATCGGGCGAGAGCTGGTACTTCGAAACCACCGCGCGATAGGTGGGCGCGTCCTTCTCTGCCACCACTTCCACTGCGGCGAAATAGTCTTTCAGTCCTGAACGCTCAACCTTGCCGGATTGCTCCACCACTGCACCCTTGGTCACCAGCATGACATGATGCCGCGCCGACAGATACTGCAAGGTTTCCGGAACTCCGGGCAAAATCTCTATCGGATGCCCGGCAATGGTGTGAGCAAATCCGTTGATGGTTTCGTGCAGCGCCGGGGTCAGTGGTTCCACCGCGAGCCGCTCGAAAGTTTGCACCAGTGCGTGCACAAAACTATGCAGCCCGTAACCATGGCTGACGATGCATTCCCGTTCCACGTCGTTCAGAACCTCGCGCACTTGCTCGGGGGAGTATTCGTGATGATTAAGAAATGAAATAAAGTTGGCAATTGCCCGCTCAAAGTAGATGTTGTTTTCCCAAAGCGTGTCGTCAGCATCAATCAGCAGCGTTTGCGATTGATACGAATTGTTTGCCGTGCTCATTTCTGTAACATCATAGCGGTGTTATTGTTGGTTCGCGAAACCTAGGAGAACTCCTGCGCAATTTCTTCTGCTAGAATCACCATCGAAATGACACCGGGCCCCTGGGTTTTCCTGCTGCTTGCTTCTAGTCTGCTTTCTTCAACTGCCATTCAGAGAGAAAATAAACCAATGACTGGATCGGCCGCCAAGGGTGCCCTATCCGCGGGACTGCAGGTTGTCCCGGATCTCGATCACCGGGTGGCGAAGTTTGCCCACGTGGAAATGCCGTTCCACACCGCTGGCCTGACAGCTCGCGAAGTGAAATTGGTGGAGAAGTTGGTGGAAGCCTCGCGCTATCTGGAGGAAATCTATTGGCGCCAGATGGACCCCGACGGCCTCACACTGTACCAATCACTCGTGGGAAGTAAATATCCGCGTGACGTTGAGCTCCGCCGCTATCTACGGATTAACGCCTCGCGATTTGATTTGCTCGATGAAAACAAGCCTTTTGTTGGAACTGCTCCTATGCCGCCCGGACGGGGCTTTTATCCGGCGGATTTAACCCAGGACAAGATCGAACAGTACGTGAAGGCCCATCCCGAAAAGAAAGAAGTGATCTACAGTCCCACCACCATGGTGCGCTGGCATGATGGCGAATTGGTGGGTCTGCCTTATCACATTGTTTTCCGGGCCTTCCTGGAGCCAGCTTCTCTGCGGCTGCGCGAAGCGGCCGCGCTCAGCGATGACCCGGCCTTCAGTAAGTTTCTGCGACTCCGCGCCGAAGCTTTACTCACCGACGACTATTACAAGAGCGACTTGGCCTGGCTGGATCTGGACCGTCCGAAGGTGGACGTGATTTTCGCTCCCTACGAGACCTATGATGATGGGTTGCTTGGTGTGAAGGCAACCTATGGTGCCGCGGTGCTGGTACGCAATGCCGCGGAAAGCCGCAAGCTCGAGATATTTCAGAAGTATGTCGCGGATATCCAGGATGCTCTCCCTCTGGCTCCCGAAGACCGGTTGTCGAAGCGTGGTCTCCAAACTCCTATGGAAGTCATGGATGCACCTCACCGGGCCGGCGACCTGACCCACGGCTACCAGGCTGTGGCTGACAATTTACCCAACGATCCTCGCATCCATGAGCAGAAGGGGAGCAAGAAGATTTTCTTCAACAACTTTATGGATGCGCGAGTGAACTACGTCATCATCCCGGTTGCCCGGCATGTGATGCTGCCTGAGCAGGCAGCGAAAGTCAGCGCCGAGGGCTATACACTCGGCGTGATCATGCATGAGATTGCGCATGGACTCGGGCCGGCCTACGCGCGCACGCAAACCGGCAAAGTCGACATTCGAGAGGCCATCGGACCTGTTTTTAGCGGTCTGGAAGAAGCCAAAGCCGACGTTGTCGGCCTATTCGGCTTGAACTGGCTGGTCGAGCACGGCTTCCTGCCTGAGAGCGATATGGAAAAATGTTACGCCTCGTACGTAGGCGGGCTGTTTCGCACTGTGCGTTTCGGTGTGGCCGAGGCTCACTCTAAGGCGGAGATGATGGTGTTCAATTATCTGGTTGAACGCGGCGCCATCAAACGGCAATCGTCCGGACGCTACGCCATTGACTACGCGCGAATGCCGTCAAGCTTGAGCGATCTGGCGAAGGAACTCTTGACCATAGAAGCGACCGGGGACCGCGAGCGTGCAGAGAATTGGTTCAAGAAGTACGATGTGATGCCAGATGAGTTGAAGGTGACTTTGAAATCTGCCGCCAGCGTGCCCGTCGATATCGACCCGGTGTTCTCGTTCAAGGAAGAAGTGAAGTAGGAAGTTATCAGCTTTCAGCTCTACGCCGCGAACTCTACTTTTGCTGCCTGCGGAATGATCCCGGCGGTGTAGCCCATATCCAGTAAGCGGCGTACCGCTTCGCGCCCGTCGGGTCCGTAATCGAGAGTGCGTTCGTTTACGTACATGCCAACGAACTTGTCCGCCATTTGTGGATCCAGATCGCGGGCAAACTGCATCGCATAGGCGAGGGCTTCTTCCCGATGGTCGAGGGCATATTGAATGCTCTCCCGGAGCGCAGCCGCGACTCTCGACATTAATTCGGGTCCCAGGCTGCGGCGAATCGCATTTCCTCCCAGTGGCAGCGGCAGGCCGGTCACCTTCTGCCACCATCTGCCAAGATCGACAATGCGATGCAGCCCTGACTTGTCGTAAGTGAGTTGTCCCTCGTGGATGATCAGCCCGGCCTCATGTTTGCCTTCCAGCAGCTGCGGGATGATCTGGTCGAAGGGAACCACTTCGGTTTCAATGCCTGGGGCGAACAGCTTCAGAACCAGATAAGCCGTAGTCATGGTACCGGGAACTGCGATGCGTTTCCCTTTGATGTCCTGAACCGAAAACGCTCGGCGGGCCACGATCATGGGGCCATAGCCATCCCCCACGCTGCCGCCGCTCGGAAGCAAAGCGTAGTTTTCCTGAATGTAGGGATAAGCGTGAAATGAAATCGCGGTTACATCGTACACGCCCTCCATCGCCTTCCGGTTTAAGGTCTCGATATCACAGAGAGTATGGGCAAAATGCAGCCCCGGCACCCGGACTTTGTTGGTCGCCAATCCGTAAAACATGAAAGCGTCATCGGAGTCAGGGCTGTGTGCGACCGTGATGGTACGGATCAGCGAAGGCTGGCCAATCTCGTTCCCGGCGGACTTCTCGGAAGTGATTTCGATTGGGTTCACGACCGAACTCCACGGATGCGGTTCCAGGTTCCGGCCAGCGCGGACGCCATCATAATCTTGATTACCTCAGCAAAAACAAACCAGTAAAGCCCCCAACGCACCGCTTGGGAAACCGAATGGGTAAGAATGGCCAGCCAGGAAAGTCCACTGGCAAACAAGGCAATTTCAGCCAGCACGCTAGCGATCGCGGCGCGAGCAAAGGTTCGACGCCCGTTTTCCATGATCCAGCCGGCGATGCCGGCAACGATGGGATAGGCGAGCAGGAAACCGCCAGTCGGGCCCACCAGTTGGGCAAGACCGCCCGGACCAGTCGGACTGAACACCGGCATCCCGGCCATGCCTTCGAAAAGATAGAGCGCCAGCGCAGCAAACCCCCGCCGGCTTCCCAACGTCAAACCGACCAGTAGAACGCCGAAGTTCTGCAGCGTCAGTGGCACTGGGGTAAAGGGTAAAGGCAGGGTGACGCGTGCGCACAAAGCGACAAAAAGGCTGGCGCACACGACCAGTGCCACCTGTCCGGCGGCGACAATAACGCGAGAGTGCTTGTGCAGCATCGGACTCGGTAGCGACGTGGCCGACTTAAACATTGGATTTCCTCACTGTGCGGGGCAGCATATCACTTTCGCCCAGCTTTCCCCTCAATGCCGCTCTTCTGTGTGCGTTTCCTGAGACGTCGAGGTCCTGATGTGGCGTCGCACACGAAGATAGGCTGCGATGCCCGCCCATAGGGCTGCTCCAGCCCCACCGGCAAAAATCAGAAACCACCACATCATCCGCACGATGCCTAGGATACCAAACTGTCGGGATTACTTCCCGGCCATTATGCGTTCTACATCCTTTGCTTGTGATGGCAGCCCTGCGCTCAGCTTGATTAGCTTCCCGTTGGCATCGACCCAATACATATCTTCGATGCGGACTCCCAGCTTCTCCTCGGGGATGTAAATCCCCGGCTCGATGGTGAATACCGATCCCGGAGCCAGCGGAACATCGTAATCATTTGCGTCGTGGACATACAGGCCCACGTAATGGCCCAACCCATGGATAAAATACTTGCCCAGCGGATCTCCGTGAGAGTCCTTGCCATGAGTATTGATGTAGTCGAAGGCGACCTTTTGCAGCGTGTTCGGGCCAGCCTTCAGCGTCGATTTTCCGGACTGAAAGGCATCCATCGCCGCCTGTTGCGCGCCCAGAACAATGTCGTAAATCTCGCGCTGGCGCGGAGTGAACTTCCCCGAAATGGGCAGGGTGCGCGTGATGTCCGATGCGTACATCGAATACTCGCCCGCAGCGTCAATCACCACTACATCCCCCGCCTGCATAGTGGCCGAATCGTCCGAATAGTGCAGCACTGTGGAGTTCAATCCCGATCCGACAATCGGCGAATACGCCGGCCGGCTGCAACCCCGCTTGCCCCATTCATACTGCATCAGCGCGGAAATCTCGCCTTCGTTTACACCGGGCTTTACTGCGTGCATAGCGGCGAAATGCGCTGCCACCGAAGCGTCAACCGCCTTGCGAATGCGCTCGATTTCACCTGTGTCCTTCACCGTGCGCAACGACTCCACCAATGGCCGCACGTCCTGAAACCGGCCACCTAGTGGAAACGCATTGGCCCGCTCCAGCCACTTGAACGGCTCCTCCGAGTTAGAGGTTTCCCCCGCAGCCGGAACGTCGGTGTAAATCGCGGCCCGGTGTTCGGAGAGAAGGCCGTAGATTACGCCGCGCATATCTTCGAGCGCTTTCACTTGATCGAAGCCGGTGAGCTGCGGCGCGCTCGGGTTCTCGGCTCCCAGCTTCGGCCCCGTCCACTTCTCTTGCACGGGATTGCGAGCGGGGAGAAATAAAATCTCGGTGTAGGGACGAGCGGGAGAGTTGTCCTTCGCCTCGACCGCCGGAGCGATCAATAGCGCCGCTCCCGGCTCAGGCCATCCAGTGAGATAGAAAAAATTATTTTCCTGCCGGTAGGTGAAGACGTCGTTTGGTCCTTCGCTCTCGGGCGGGGAAAACAGAATCGCGATACCCGCATTCGGGATCTTGGCCGCGAGAGCCACCCGCCGGGCATGGTAGTCTGCGTTCGATTGACGATCCAAAGCCCAACTTGTTTGAATGATGAGCAAAACTACGAGCAGCAATTTGCGCATTGTTTTCTATCCTGAGCTGCGAAATTTAGATATTGCGAAATTCCAAGACTGCGAGATTCAAACCCCAACCGGAAAGGGCTTGGTATGGGTCTCCGCGCTTAGCGACATCCCGGAGAGCCGCCCTTGCAACAGCGACATTAGCCCCGTATACCAATATCCCACAACAAAGAGAATCAGAAAGGGAACCGTGATGTAATTCTCGTTGTCGATCGCGTAATAAACCGTGAAGGCAAAATAACAGCCAATCAGCAATTCCACCCACGGCACCCACCCCAGGCGGCGGCGATAAGGGTTGGCTCGCACTTTGTCTTTTCGGGTTTCGACGTGATATTTCGGCGTGCGCGCAAACGCCGTTTGTTTTCCCACCAGAGCCTCCAGCACCGCTCGCGTATTGGTCACGGTCAGGCCGATGCCCAGCGCCATCAGAAACGGAAGATACAAGAGCGCCCGGAACCATTTTCCGGGAAACAACTCGCGCTGCGACACCAGATAAAAGCTGGAAATCGAAAACGTCGAGGCCAGAAATAGTGGTAGGTCAATGTACATCATCTGAAACCAGCCCTGATAGAAACGAATGATCATGGCCGGCATTAACAGTACCGACAACACCACCATCAACGGATAGCTGAGGTTCGCAGTCAAGTGATACCAGGCTTCCAGCTTGACGTGAAAACGCTGATCGCTCTTCAGAACCCTGGGCAATATTTTCTTGCTGGTCTGGATTAACCCTTTCGCCCACCGAGCTTGTTGGGTCTTGAAGGCGGTCATCTCGACCGGCAGTTCAGCAGGGCACTCGACGTCTTGGAGGTAAATGAATTTCCAGCCTTTGAGTTGTGCGCGATAGGAAAGATCTGTGTCCTCGGTCAGGGTGTCGTGCTGCCAACCGCCAGCCTCTTCGATCGCCGACCGACGCCACACTCCCGCGGTTCCGTTGAAGTTAAAAAACACGCCGCTTCGCGCCCGGCCGGAATGCTCCAGCACGAAGTGGCCATCGAGCAGGATAGCCTCGACCTCGGTAAGAAACGAATAATTGCGATTGATATGAGTCCAGCGCGTCTGCACCATGCCGATCTTGGGATCGCTAAGGTGGTGGATGGTGCGCAACAGGAAATCTTCCGGGGGAACGAAGTCGGCGTCGAAAATGGCAATGAACTCACCTTTCGCCGTTTTCATCCCTTCGGCCAACGCGCCGGCCTTGAATCCCTCACGGCTCTCACGATGGTGATACGTTACCGGGAAACCTTGCGCTTGGTAGTGATTTACCAGGCCCCGCGCGACGGCCTCGGTCTCATCAGTGGAATCGTCCAACACTTGAATGTCGAGTTTCTCTCTTGGATAGTTCAGACGGCAGACTGCTTCCAGTAGTCTTTCCACAACGAATTGTTCGTTAAAGATCGGCAGCTGCACCGTGACTCGCGGCAGTTCGACAAAGTGCGTGCCTGGCTCGGTGGTTCGGTTCTTCTTGTGCTTGTAGTAGAGATAAACCAGCACATAGCGGTGCGCGCCGTAGGAAGCCAGCAGGATCAGAACGATGAAGTAGGGAATCAGCAACGCCAGGTCGAAGGCGTTGGCGTGATAAAGGCCCTGGAAAGTCTTATCCAGAAAATGCTGGCGGATGTACTGGCCCACGCCTTTGGGAGCGAGGACCTCCACAAACAGTTGGAAGGAGAGGAACATGCGAACGAGTGGGAGCCCCTCAGCGGCTCACAGCCAGTCAGTCCAAAACGTCTATTCTACTCTTGCTAGTTCAGGAAATACGTCCGATACAGCGTATCCCTTTGTGCTGGCCTAAAACCCGCATCGCGGATGATTCGCCGCAGTTCTTCTTCGGTGGTGCAGTTGGTCACTCCCGCCGCCCGGACGACGTTTTCTTCGAGCATGACTGACCCTACATCATTGCCACCGAACTGCAAACCCAGTTGGCAGACTTTCAGTCCTTGCGTCACCCAGCTGGATTGGACGTTGAGGAAGTTCGAGAGATAAAGCCGCGAAATAGCCAGAGTTTTCAAGTACTCGACGGAAGTGGCTTCGTCCCAGTGCCGCCCGCCCAGCGCCGTGTTCGCCGGCTGGAACGTCCAGGGAATGAACGCGGTGAACCCGCCAGTTTCTTCTTGCAACTCATAAAGCCGCTGGAAATGGTTCACGCGGTTCTCGTAACTCTCGCCTACGCCAAACATCATCGTCGCAGTCGTTCGCATGCCGAGTTGATGTGCAGTACGGTGCACGTCGAGCCAGTCGTCGGTCAGGCATTTTAAGCGCGCAATCTTATAGCGTACTTCGTCGTCGAGGATCTCGGCGCCGCCGCCGGGAATTGAATCCAGGCCGGCATCTTGAAGGCGTGCGATCGTGTCGCGAACGCTCAGGCTGCTGTATTCGGCGATGGCAAGGATTTCCGAAGCTGAGTAGCAATGCATGTGAACTTGCGGAAAGCGCTGCTTGATGCCGCGCAACATCTGCTCATGCCAGTCGATTTTAAGGTCAGGATGCAGGCCGCCTTGCATCAGCACACCAGTCCCGCCGAGTTCCACAGTCTCGCGAATCTTGTCGTAGATGGTCTCGAAATCAAGGATGTAACCCTCTTTCGCTTTCGGCCCTTTCAACGGGCGATAGAAAGCGCAGAAGGTGCAGTACTCGGTGCAGTAGTTCGTGTAGTTGATATTTCGATCGATGATGTAGGTGACCACGCCCTCGGGATGAAGCCGGCGGCGCACCGCATTGGCCTCCATACCGATGCCGACCAGGTCATCTGAACGAAAGAGATCGAGAGCCTGCTGCTTAGTCAAAGACATATCGCTTGCAACAATTCTAACGGACGCAGAAGCGAAGCGCCAAACCGAGCTGCATCAGGCCAGATTCTTTGCGCGCAACTTTACGTCCTTTGCGGTAAAAGCTTCTAATCACAAAGTACGCGAAGGGTCTCGCTAAGAGCGCAAAGAAAAGTCTGATGTCATCAACTAGCCGCTGCTCTAGCAACTTCCAGAAACTGTAAGGGGCCGGCCACAGGCAACGCACCACATTCCTCCGCGTACCGATAGAACAGCCGCAGACCCGCCAGGCATTCCGCATCCAGAGAATAATGGATGCTGTGAGTCAGGTAGTCTCCTACTGCTTCCTCGGTTAACCCCAGGCGAGGGGCCCACTCGCGTGTGATGCGATTCACATTCTCGGGGACCAGCCCGTGGTCGCGCGACTGCTGAAACAAGGCCGCCAGGTCTGTATCACTTGCGGCATCCCGCAAGGCAGCTTGCCGCACTGCCCAGAAAGCAAAGACGAAGGGCTTGCCGGTGAAGCGGATCCATTCTTCCGCCAGATCGTAGGTGATATACCGTGAGCGATCAATCTGCAATGCGGGATCGCCGATCACCAGCCCTGCATCGTACTGCTCCAGCATTTTTTCGATGTCGGGAGCCATTTCTGCAAATGTTCGCTTTCCGCCCCACCATCTGGCAAACAAAACCTTGGTCAGCGCGACCGATGTCATCGATGAAGTATCGAGCGCAACCGTCCGAATGTCCTCCAGCGGGACTTTGCTGACCAACAAAATCGATCGCACCGCTCGCCGCGATGCGATGGCGACTCCGGGAATGACGGCAAGGTCGGGAACGCTGCAATATGCCGCCGCCGGAATGATACCGATGTCCGCCGACCCATCCCGCAAGCTGGCCGCACATTGCGCCGGGAGGGTGTAGGAAATGTCGAAAGCCTCGCCGGCCCGACCATGCTCGAAGTCCCACATCAGGGGCGCAGTGTTCAGATAGGAAATGGCGGAGATGCGCAGACGTTTCATTCGGGAACTCACTATTCTAACAAAGGCCAATGTTCATCTGACCTTGACTCTAGATTCCTGCCGTGTATAGATGCGCCAAGAAGTCTGATGGAGGTCATTCGTGTCCGCAACCCTCGCTGCATCTGACAGAACTGTTGAAACCACCACCCGCCAGTGGCTTGCCCTCGCCCTGACACCGGGCCTTGGGCCAACCCGCGGACGCCGCCTGGTCGAGTTCTTTGGCAGCATAAACGCTGTTTTTCAGGCGTCATTGACTGAGTTGGAGGCTACCGGCGTCCGGGCTGTGTCCGCGCAATCGCTGGGCACGGGACGATCCCTGGAACTAGCGCAGGACGAACTCGCTTGCGCTGCGGCCGCGAACGTGAAAGTCATCTCTTTGGATGACTCCGCGTATCCCTCCCAGTTGAAGCAGATCTATGACCCTCCCCTCATTCTCTACGTGCGCGGCAATGACGCGGTAATTTCGCAGCCGGGGATTGCCCTCGTAGGTACAAGGCATCCGACTCCTTACGGATTAGGAATGGCAGAAAGACTGTCCTGCGATCTGGCCGCTCGCGGGCTAGTAATTTTCAGCGGCATGGCCCGGGGCGTGGACACGGCAGGTCACCGCGGCGCGCTCACGGGCAAGGGAAAGACCGTGGCCGTATTCGGCACCGGTGTGGATGTCACCTATCCCAAGGAGAACGCGCGGCTGATGGATCAAATGCTTGCCGCGGGAGGAGCCGTGATCTCCGAGTTTCCCATGGGAACGTTTGCCGCGCCCCAGAATTTCCCGATTCGAAATCGCATCATCAGCGGAATCTCCCTTGGAGTGCTGGTAGTTGAGGCTGCCGAGTACAGTGGAACTCGCATTACCGCGCGCTGCGCTTTGGAGCAAAGTCGCGACGTGTATGCCGTTCCGGGCAACGTCACCAACAAGAACTCTTGGGGGCCGAATACGCTCATCAAACAGGGTGCCAAGCTAGTTGCCACTTGGGAAGACGTGTGGGAGGAACTCTCGACAGATGTGCGACTTAGGCTTCAGCCGTTGGGCGCTGATGAATCGCCGGCCGGGCAAACCGCATCTCTATTCCAGGAAAACGAACTGCCGCCTCACGAGAAAAAGATCTTCGCCCTGCTCAAAGCCGACGAAGCCACCCACATTGATGAGATCGTTGAGCGGCTGGAGCCGGGATTGTCCTCCTCGGAGATCTTCGCTGCGCTCTTCGAACTGGAGCTGGCCGGTAAAGTGAAGCAGTTGCCGGGGAAGAATTTTGTAAAGAGCTTTTAGCTTCTGGCTACTAGCTCGAAAGGCGGTCACCGATGGAGGACTTCAAGAATCTGAGAGTGTGGGCAAAGGCGCATGAACTTACTCTCGGTATCTACCAAAAGACTCGCGGCTTTCCGAAAGAAGAAATGTATGGTCTCACCAGTCAAATGCGCCGGTCAGCTGCCTCGTCGGCGCGAACACCGCGGAAGGATGTGGACGGAGATCAGATGGAGAGATGAGGCGCTTTCTCCAGATTGCCCGTGGCTCGGCAAGTGAGCTCGAATATCATTTGCTTCTGGCGAAGGATTTGCGATTTCTGCAGGTGGATGACTTCGCCGATCTGGAAGCTAGAGTGCTTGAAATCCAGCGAATGTTGGCCTCGTTTGCAGCGCGGGTGGCGAGCTAGAAGCTAGGAGCTAGAAGCCAGAAGCTTACGGACGAAACTTGTTGCCAGCTTGACATTCGTGCTAGCTTCGAAAGCAATTGTCCATTGAGAGGTCTATTGAGCAAAGGATTAGTCATCGTCGAATCGCCGGCTAAGGCGAAAACCATCCAGAAGTATCTGGGTGCGGGTTTCACGGTCGAGGCATCTCTCGGCCACGTGAAAGATCTGCCCAAGAGCACTCTGGGTGTCGATACCGACGACAACTTCGCGACCGAATATATCGTTATCCCCGGCAAGGAAAAAGTTCTCGCCAAGCTGAAGAAGCTGGCGCTGTCCGCGGACAAGATTTATCTGGCGCCTGACCCGGACCGCGAAGGCGAGGCTATCGCTGCTCATCTGGCAGAAGAACTGGGCGATGGCGCCAAGGCCAAGAAGAAGAAAAAGAAAGCCAAGGGCGACGATGAAGATGGTGGCGAGCGTATTCGCCGCGTCACTTTCAACGAAATCACACAACGTGCAGTTCGTGCCGCCTTCGAGCATCCCCGCGACATTGATCAACATCTAGTGGACGCACAACAGGCTCGTCGCGTACTCGACCGCCTGGTGGGATATCAAGTCTCGCCTTTGTTATGGGACAAAGTCCGCCGCGGTCTTTCCGCAGGCCGAGTGCAGACCGTTGCGCTGCGACTCATCGTCGAACGTGAACGCGAAATCAAGGCCTTCGAGAAGAAGGAATACTGGACGATCGACGCTCATCTCGCCGGACCCAAGCCTCCCGCCTTCGATGCCCGCTTTGTCGGCAAAGGCGAGGAAAAGGTCGAAGTCCACAATGGCGAGGAAGCCGAGAATATCCGTGCTGCCTTAGAGAAAGCCGATTGGCTGGTCCGCTCTGTCGATCGCAAGGAGCGCCGCCGCAATGCGACTCCGCCGTTCACCACCAGCAAGCTGCAACAGGATTCCTCGCGCAAACTTCGATTTAGCGTAAAGCGTACCATGATGATCGCCCAGCGTCTGTATGAAGGTGTGGAATTGGGCGAAGAAGGTCTCGTTGGTCTCATCACCTACATGCGTACTGATTCGACACGCGTGTCGACCGAGGCCCTGACCGAAGTGCGGGAATACATTAAGAGTCAATACGGCGACCAATATCTGCCGCAATCACCGAACACATATAAAGAGAAGAAGGAAGCCCAAGCGGCGCATGAGGCCATCCGGCCCAGTTCTGCGTCGCGTCATCCCGACCAGATCAAGCAGTACCTAAAAGAGGATGAGTACAAGGTTTACAAGCTGATCTGGCAGCGTTTCGTGGCTTCGCAAATCACGCCTGCCGTTTTCGACCAGACCACGGTTGATATTGATGCCAAGTCCGGTTCCGATACTTTCTGGTTCCGCGTGACCGGATCCGTCATGAAGTTCGACGGTTTCCTCAAGGTTTACGAAGAATCCAAGGAGAGCAAAGACGAGGAAGACGAGGAACTGAAACACAAACTGCCGGCGCTCGAAGCCGGTCAGAAGCTGACGCTCAAAGAACTGAAGCCGGAGCAGCACTTCACCGAGCCTCCTCCGCGCTACAACGAAGCGTCGCTGGTCAAGGAACTCGAAGAGCGGGGCATCGGCCGTCCGTCGACCTATTCCGCCATCCTGAGCACGATTCAGGAACGACAGTACGTGCAGAAGTTGGGAGGCAAGTTCACCCCCACGGAAATCGGACTCGTAGTGACCGACCTCCTCGTGGCAAATTTCCCCGATATTTTCGACATTCAGTACACCGCCCGGTTGGAAGAGGAACTCGACGGCATCGAGGAAGGCAAGGAGAAGTGGACCGATGCGCTGGCGGATTTCTATAAGAAGTTCGAAAAGGACCTCAAGTACGCCGCCAAGCACATGGAGAACATCAAGCGGATGGAGAAGCCCACGGACGAGAAATGCGAGCGCTGTGGCTCACCGCTGGTGATCAAGTGGGGCAAGCACGGTTCGTTCTACGCGTGCAGTTCGTACGATAAGGAAGATCCCAATAGCTGCACGTTTACCAAAGAGAATCCCATCAATCTGCCGGACCTCGACTCCGCCGATGTGCAGGAAACCACGCAAGAGGAATACTGCGAAAACTGCGGCCGGGTCATGGTGCTGAAGCGCGGTCGATTCGGCCAGTTTATGGCGTGCACGGGATATCCGGATTGCAAGACAACGCGCCGCCTAGATCAGGGCAAGAAGGTTCCAGATATTCCGCTTGACGAGCCTTGCCCCAAGTGCGGACGGAACATGATGATCCGCCACGGCCGTTACGGGGAATTTACTGCCTGCAGCGGTTATCCCGAGTGCAAGTATGTAAAGCAGAACTTCATCGGCGTAAAGTGCCCGCTCTGCACAGAAGGCGACCTGGTGGAAAAGCGGGCGCGCAAAGGCAATACCTTTTATGGATGCTCCAACTACCCCAAGTGCAAATTTACGTCCGCCAACAAGCCTCTCGCGGAGAAGTGTCCGAGCTGTGGCCATGAGTTCCTGGTCGAGAAGTTTGTCAAGTCAGTCCCGGTGATTGCTTGCCCTAATAAGGAATGCGATTATGAGCGGTCCGCGCCGTTGGAAGCCGCAACTGCTTCGTCTTAGCCAGGCAATGCCACTTATTTTGAATCCTGGCGGCTCCGCGCTCATCCATAAGCTCGTCAGTCCGAAACCGAGTTTCCACTCAACCCCACAACATTTGATAGGAGAATTGCATGTCCAATACACCGACGACCGCCGATGCTGAACTGATTCTCAAGCTCTACGACCTGCGGCGCGAAGCCGAACTTCGCAAAGCACGAAATTGGTGGCTGGGTTTCTGGCCCAATTCCGCCGATGAAATCTTGAAGATTGCCACCGCCCTCGGTAGCCAGGAAAACGCCTGGATGCGTCAGGTGGGCGGATACTGGGAGATGGCTGCTTCCTTCGTTCTGCATGGGACCCTCAATCGGGAGCTCTTTCTGGAAGGCAGTTTCTCTGGGGAGATGTTTTTCATCTTCGCCAAGATTGAGCCCTTCTTGAAGGAACTGCGCGAAAAGATGCAGAACCCAAAGATCTTCGGCAACGTGGAAAAAGTGATCATGACTTCTCAGGGCGGGCCGGAGCGACTCAAGCAAACCCAGCAATCCCAGGCTGCCATGCGCAAAGCCGCAAAGACCGCTGCCTAACCCAGTTCACAACGGGGCGGCTGCGTTTTTACGTGGCCGCCTGTTGTTTCTTAGGAAATGTATTCGCGGATGTACTCGTCGCGGCACGCAGCTAGCTCATGCACGTCGCCATCGAAGATGATCTTGCCGTCCCTTAGAATCAGGAAGCCCATCGGGACTTCTCCCCGCATGCCAGGCGGCAACGGCTGCATCTGATTGGTCTTGCGGTCGAAATAGCTTGCCGCCATGGTGAAGGCGTCCTGCAGGCGGTGGGTCACCAGCAGTGAACTGGTCTTGTACACGTCGCGCTGCTTCACAATCAACTGAACGATTGTGGTGGAAGTGACCGGATCCAGTCCTCCGGTGGGGGAATCGTAAAGCAATATCTCCGGATGGGTGATGATGGCGCGAGCAATGGCTACCCGCCGCCGCATGCCGCCCGACAGTTCGGAGGGAAACATGTCCACCGTTTTTTCCAGTTCCACAAAACTCAGTGATTCGCGTACCGGTTTTTCTACCTCTTCTTCCGTGACGTCACCTTCCTCAAGCAAACGGAAGGCAACGTTCTCCCGTACCGTGAGCGAATCAAACAGAGCGCTTTCCTGAAAGACCATACCGATCTTCCGCCGCAGATCGAACAAATCCTCTTCCCGCATCTGGGTGACGTCTTCGCCCAGTACATGAATGTGTCCAGAGTCCGGCTTCATGAGTCCCAAGGCGAGCTTGAGAATCGTGCTCTTTCCCGATCCCGCGACCCCGAAGATCGCCTTGGTCTCGCCTTTGGCGAGTTGGAAGGAAATCCCGTCTAGAACAGTTCTCCCCTCGAAGGCGATCGAGACGTTGTCAAACGCGATAACCGGCGAGCGGGAGCTTTCGGTTGAGGTCTGGCGGTCGTCAAACGTGATGGGAGGCGCAGCCATGACTCAGCGATAGGAAAAGATTGCCATCAAGAACTTAGTGGTCAGCAGGTCCACCATAAGGATCAAAACTGACGAAGCCACCACCGCTTGTGTCGTTGCCCGGCCGACTCCCTGCGTTCCACCTCGCGCCGACACTCCGTAGTAGCAGCCCACAGTGGCAATAATGAATCCGAAAAGGACAGGCTTCAGCAACCCCATGAGCACATCCTGGAACATCAGGATCTGGTAGGCGCTGTTCCAATACTGCCGCCAATCGACTCTGAATAGGAAAGTGGAAATCAGCCCTCCACCGAACAACCCCAGCAGGTCCGAGATGATAGTCAGAAAGAACAGCATGAATACAGTGGAAATTACCCGCGGAGTCACCAACTTCTTCATCGGGTCGGTGCCCAGAGCGCGCATGGCATCGATTTGTTCGGTTACCACCATTGAACCTAGTTCGCTGGCCATTCCGGAAGAGTTTCTGCCGGCGACCATCAAGCCAGTAATGATCGGTCCCAACTCGCGCACCATTCCGACTGATACCAACTGCCCGATCAACGACAGTGAACCAAACCGCTGCAGTGTATTGGCGCTGTTCAGCGCCAACTCCGCGCCAATCGACAACCCCGTCAGCACCACGATGGGCAAAGACCCAACTCCAATCAGGTCGGCTTGCTGCATCATGTCAGCAAAGTAGCGGGGATAGCGGAATAGATTGGCTACGGAGCGGCCAGCCAGAACGGAAAAATCCTGGACTGCTTCAATTTTCTCTTTGGCGATTTCTGTAGGAGAGATCAGTTCCATTGCGTCATCTCAAGATCGCGTCATGCTCACGGAACTATAGCAGAGAAGACGGCCCGGTTTCAGCCCACCTGGCGAAAGATTGTATCGCCGCATGGGACGCTGCCTATTCTCTTGGCTTGCGCTTGATTTCGATGTTGAGCCGCTTGATCTTCTGATTGAGGGTGGAGAGGGGGACGTGAAAGCGCTCGGCGGCCTCAGTCTGGTTCCAATTGCATTTCTCCAGCATATCGATGATGACGCGCCGTTCGCCATCTTCCATAATGTCGAACAGGGAAGCGTCCGGGCGGTGTTGTAAAGCGGGAAACGACGCACTTCGGCCCACGATCGAGTCGGGCAAAAGGTCGGAGCCGATGTTTTCCTCCGTGGAAAGGACCACGGCGCGTTCGATCACATTCTCCAGTTCGCGCACGTTACCCGGCCAGGCATGCGCCATCAGCGCACGGAGAGTCTCAGTGGTGATGCGCCGCAGCGCAAGCTCATTCTCCCTGGAGTAGCGGTCGAGAAAGAAGTTGGCCAGCAGAGGGATGTCCTCACGGCGCTGGCGCAATGGCGGCAGATCGATGGTGATCACGTTTAGGCGGTAGAATAAATCTTCCCGGAACTTGCCCTCGCGAACCTGCTGTTGCAAATCGACATTGGTGGCGGCAATGATGCGGACGTCCACCTGGATTTCGTGAACTCCACCCAGATGCATAAACTTCCGGTCCTGAAGCACGCGCAAGATCTTGCTCTGCATGTCCAGGTTCATAGTGCCGATTTCGTCGAGGAACAGCGTGCCTCGATCGGCAACCTCAAACAAGCCTTTCTTGGACGCGATTGCGCTGGTAAATGCCCCTTTCACATGGCCGAACAGCGTGGATTCCAACAGGTCCGGCGGTACCGATCCGGTATTCACCGGAACGAAGGAACGGTCCCGGCGGGGAGAATTCAAATGGATGGCTTTCGCGATCAGTTCTTTACCAGTGCCACTCTCGCCTTGCAAAAGCACGGTTGAACGACTGGTCGCCACTTGTCCCACCAGATCAAAGATCTTCAGCATGGGCTCGCTCTTGCCCACGATGTTTTCAAAGTTGTAGCGTTGCTTGAGGGCGCGCTTGAGTTGAACGTTTTCTTCCTCGGCCCGATGGCGAGCGATAGCCGCGTGAACATCGGCTAGAAGCTTTTCGTTGTCCCAAGGTTTCTGGATGAAATTCGCCGCGCCCACTTGCATCGCTCTGACTGCGTTCTCCACCGTGCCGTACGCAGTGATCATAATGATGGAAAGCTGCGGATCCTGGGCGTGAATCTCCGCCAGGAGTTCCATGCCGTTGCGATCGGGCAGCGCCAGGTCGAGCAGCACCAGATCGAAGCTGTGCTCTCCGATCCGCGCCAATCCCAGTTCACCACTGTCGGCCGAGTCGACGGCATAGCCTTCCATTTCCAGCAACGTCTCCAGTGATTCGCGGATGGCGGCCTCGTCATCAATGATCAGCACCGAACCCATCGACGAGCGGGTGTTATTCACCGGACGCGAGATGACGGCGGCTTCAGACATTGACCGCCTTCCTGATCAGCGGGAAATCGAGATAGAACCGCGTGCCCTCACCGGGACGGCTCTCGACTCGAATCTTCCCCGAATGTTCCTGAATAATTCCGTAACTCACCGACAATCCCAGTCCCGTGCCCCGCGGCTGGCCTTCCCGCGACGCCTTGGTGGTAAAGAAGGGATCGTAAATACGCTGGATGTGTTCCTGAGCGATTCCCGACCCGGTGTCCGATACCACAACGCTGACGCCTTCGCCATTAGAAGTCGCAATCTGCAAGGTGCCACCATTGGACATCGCATCCTTGGCATTGAGGAACAGGTTCAAAAACACCTGTTGCAGCCGGCCGGCATTGCCGCTGATGGGTGGAAGATGCGCCGCCATTTTGTCTTGCACCTGAATCTTCGAGGTTTTGAACTGATGTTCCAGCAGTGCCAGCGTGTCGTGGATAATCCGGTTCACATCTACCTCGGTGAACTCGGTGCCGCTGGTGCGCGAGAAGTTCAGCAGGTTATTGACGATCTCCGAAGCGCGGAAGGTTTGTCGTGTGATCTTTTCCAGCAGCGCGCTCCGTTGCGGATCTCCTTGCAACTGCTTGGAAAGCATCTGGGCATACGATGAAATGACCGCCAGCGGCGTGTTGACTTCGTGCGCGACGCCAGCGGCGAGCAACCCAATGGACGAGAGTTTATCCGCCTGCGAGAGTTGCGCCTCAAGCTCAATCCGTTCGGTAATATCGTCCATGATGATCAGTCGCCCGATCACGTTGAACTTCCGCGTGACCAGAGGCGCAATTGCCACATTCACAATCCTGCTCTCACCCGTCGGCGTATTCAGCCGGAACTTGTAAAGGTTGTGGATGCCTTGATTTTGCCTCACCCGGTAGAACTCTTCGACGAAAGCTGCCGGCAATATTTCGCTCAAGGGCCGCGCTAGCACCTGCCAGCGAGGCAGCGCATACATCACTTCCATCTGTGAGTTCCAGGACTCAATGCGGTCGGCCAAATCCACGGCCAGCACGCCCACGTTGATTGACTCGACAATGTTCTCGTTGAAGTCCTTCAAGCGCTCGTATTCGGCGACCTTCTGCTCTAGTGATGCATACAGACGAGCGTTCTGAATCGCGATTCCCAGATACCCGGCCAGAGTCTCCAACAGTTCGACATCTTCACTGGAGAGGAAATCGCCTTCCACGGTTTTTCCCAAACCCAGCACTGCTACGGTCTGCTTCTGGGCGCGGCAGGGAATGTAATAATTCAAGTCGAGCCGCGCGATGGTCTGCTGCGCGCTCGGAGTTTCGCGCGGCACCTGATGAGTGTTGTCGAAGAATATGTGTCCCGCGCCGATTTCCGGCCGCGACGCAGCCAAGAAGCTCAAGTCCAGCCCGCTGGTCTGAGTCATGCCAAATGACTTGGAGAGCAGGAACCGTACCGGCCCTTCTCCGCCAGAGAGGAATACTGCCATGCGGTCCACCAGCAGCGTTCGCGACAAGCGGTCCACCACCGAACTCAACATCTCGTCGAGATCGGTTTCCGCACTCAGTTCGCGGCCAAACTCGATCAGCGTCTTTCGGTAGTCGTAGCGCGTGCGGTAGAAAAACTGGTCAATGCGTTCCTGGATCCATTTCCGCACCGGATCGAAGACCAGCGCCGTGACCACAATGGCCAGCACCAGCCCGATGGGACCAGAACTTGGAACGCGGGCGTGCACTACTTCCGCCACCGCTGCGACCACCGCGAAATAAGCGCCAATAATCGCCGCGGCTGACAGCGTGTACACCATGCCGCGCTTGAAGATCAGGTCCACGTCCATCAACCGGTAACGGAAGATGGCGTATCCGAAAGTCAACGGAAGGAGTCCGAGCGACAACACGGAAACCTTCATGGTATTTTCCGGCAGCGTGCCTAAGAGGTAGGGGATTACGTAGAACAACGTAAACGGCGTGATTGCCAGAATGGTTCCACGGGTGATCCACTTCAGCTGTTGGCGAAGAATCGGAGTTTCCGCCCAACGGTAGGAGTTAACCAGCACCACTGCGGCAGCGATGAAAAACACCGCCAGGTAGGCCATTTGCAGCCGGTCCAGATTCCAGCGCAAAACCTCGCTCGCTCGTAGCAGTTGAAGTGCCGCGACATGCACGCCCAACAACACGGCCCCTGGCAGGTAAACCGCAGGAATCACCCAGCGATGTTCGCGAACGAATTGGCGTCGTTCAGGAAAAGTCAGAACGAAATGCAGGAACAGGGCGGGCTGCAGCACCCAGGCGACAACATTCCCCCAATAAATCGTCCAATCGAAGGGATTGAGTTTGCCGGTGTAGTGGAAGCAGTAAAAGATGAACGAAACCAGACAGAAGATATAAAAGTGCGTCGAACCCGGCGCCGTCCACCGCCGCAGCAGCACGTAGAGTCCGACTCCAAGATAGATCAGGCCAATCAGTCTCAGCCATTCGTATTGTGAGCGCTCGGCCGGAACCGGAATCAGCACCACATCTACAGGCACTGCCTGCCGCACCAGCGAGTACGTAGTCTTAGACCAGGCGCCGACGCGAAACAATTGATGACTGAGAGCTGCGGTCGTAGTCGCCGCATGCTCATCGATCGCAGTCAGGTGATCGCCGACTTTGATTCCAGCGCGGGTTCCGGGGCCACCTTCATCCACGCGCGCTGCTACCAGGCTGCCGCCCTGCTCTACCCACCAGACGCCGTCTGTGGGCAACTGAAACGAGCGTTCTGCCTGGAAGTTATATCCGGAGTAAATGATGGCTGCCGTGGTCAGTAGCGCCAGCAGGATCACGGTGGAGCGGACTTGAAAGTCCTTATTCATGGACGGCGACGGCACCAGCCGCGGGCTGGATGGCTCCCGCCCTGCCTTATGCACGTTCGCTGCCATGACCACATTCATCGAGGAACCAGTAAGTGGCTTGTAAACATCTAGTTCCAATATTATAGATCCAATTCCATAGTAAGGATATGTTTTTTGGAAGCCGCCGTGTGATATTTGGTAACTATTTGATTTACGGGTCGGTTAGCTATCTCGTTTCCCACATCTTTGTGAAATCAGCAAATCCAGTAGAATTATATTTCTCTGATATGAGCTCAAGCGAAGAAGTCGTTCAACGGGAACACCAGTTTCTCCTTCAAACCTACAACCGATATCCGCTCGTAATCGCCCGTGGCAAGGGCGTTTTCCTCTTCGACCTCGACGGCAAACGCTACTTGGATTTCGTTGCCGGGCTGGGTGTGAACGCGTTGGGCCATGCGCACCCGAGAATCGTAAAGGCTATCCGCGAACAGTGTGCGCGGGCCATTCACTTATCGAATCTTTACTACAACGAATACCAGGGACTGCTTGCCGAGAAGCTCTGCCAGCTCTCAGGTATGCAGCGGGCCTTTTTCTCTAACAGCGGTACGGAAGCGATTGAAGGTTCCATCAAGCTGGCGCGGTTGGCGGGGCATCGCGCCGGAGGCGAAGCCAAAAGCCGGTTGGTGGCCCTGCAAGGTTCCTACCACGGGCGCACCTTTGGCTCAATGTCGCTTACCGGCCAGGATAAATATCGCAGAGGTTTTGAACCCTTGCTGGAGGACGTAAAGTTCGTTGCTCGCAACGATGCCGATGGTCTGCGGGCTGCTGTCGATGACAACACCTGCGCCATCGTGCTTGAGCCGATTTTCGGTGAAGGCGGAATCTATGAATGCTCGGTGGAGTTTTTGCGGGAATGCCGGAGTCTGGCCGACCAACATCGCGCAGCTCTGATCTTCGATGAGATCCAATGTGGCTTAGGTCGCACCGGCACCATCTTCGCCTTCCAAACTTTCGGCGTTACCCCTGACATCGTAGCCATTGCGAAGCCCATCGCCGCCGGCCTGCCTCTGGGCGCTTTTCTGGCGAAGGAAGAATTCGCGTCGGCGATTGCAGTTGGACAACACGGAACCACTTTCGGCGGAGGGCCGCTCGCCTGTCGGGTCGCGCTGGAGTACCTCTCCGTGTTGGAAGACGACAAGCTTCTGGAGAATGTCGCACGCGTTGGCGCCTACTTGCAGCAGGAATTGAAGCTGCTCACCGAACGCTACGCCGCTGCCCAGGAGGTACGCGGCCGGGGCCTGATTCAGGGTTTGCAGCTTGATGTGCCAGCCCGCCCAATTGTGGAGCAAGCGCTCAGCGAAGGCGTGCTCTTCAACAGCACGCAAGACACTGTGGTGCGATTCTTGCCGCCGTTTCTGCTGCAAGAAAAACACGTGGACAAAGGTATCCGTGTGCTGAAGAAGTTTCTGGGCAAGAGGCGGCGCAAGAGCTAGCTGGTTCCTTAATTCTGTGATGGTAATCGCCGCGAATCCCGCCTCCCCTCAACCCACCGTCCCCATCGAAGATTTGCGAATGAATCTCGATGGGCTGAGCTGCCGCTATCAGCGTGCCGGCTCGGGTCCAGCGCTTGTGATGGTGCACGGGCTTATGGGTTACTCGTTTTCCTGGCGGCATGCGATTCCTGTCCTCGCCCAGCAAGCCACCGTTTACGCTCTCGACCTGCCGGGCACAGGTTTCTCGGATCGTCCGCCTGACCTTGACTACAGCCTCGCTGCGAGTGCCAAACGTCTGCTGCGTTTCATGGACGAGGCTGGCATCGCTTCTTGTGATCTGTTGGGAACCTCTCACGGTGGAGCGTTGGCGATGATGGCAGCAACTCTGGCGCCGCAGCGTGTCCGGCGCTTGATCCTGGTTGCTCCGGCCAACCCATGGTCTGCGCATGGCCGTTTCCTGATTCCTTTTCTCACCAGCCCTCTGATCGAGCCCGTTTTCCTGCAACTGGCGCCGCGGCTTCGCGTTCTGCAAGAGTTCTTCTTCCGGCGGCTTTTTGGCGACTCGCGGCGCATCCACCCCGGAACACTGGAAGGCTACCTTGATCGAATGCGTACTCGCGGTGCATTCGAGTACGGGCTGAGCGTGATTCGTACCTGGAAGCAAGATATGCGGAACTTGCAATCTGCAATTCCCGCGATTGGCCACATTCCTACGCTGCTGATCTGGGGAGACCGCGATGCCGCAGTTGAGCCAGCCTCCGCCCATCACCTGAAAGCGCAGTTTCAGAATTGTCGCTTGCTCATGCTGGAAGGCGTTGGCCATTTGCCGTATGAAGAAGTGCCGGAGGAGTTCAATCGAGCGGTGGCATTGTTTCTGGCCTAGAACTACACCAGCGAGATCATCATTTCTCCGTGAACACGAATGCCTCGCCCGGACCAGCTTGACATACGCCACTCGGGCACGGCAATGAAGTCGGAGCATATGGCGCCCCAACGATCCCGGTGGTGCCGCTAATCGCTACGCTGGCTCCAAAATAGTCAGTCTGAAGGCTAAATGGAATCGATAGCTTTAGTTTGTAGTTTGAGCTGTTCCGCCATCCGCTGGCGGGTTTCACAAAAACATAAGCTGCGCCCTTAAATTCATTGATGCACTGGGCCCCGGCCAAGATCACTTGACCAACGATAGAAACAGAGTCGCCGAAACACGTTTGCGTGTCACGGCTAACGGTCAACCCTGCGGTCTGCGTCATATTGACCCAGCCGCTTGGGAGCTCCACGAACACGTAAACCACCCCTGCCCCCACTCCCCCGTGGTTAGGGGCGCCAACCACAGCAGTGTCACCGCTCAGAGACACTGACTGGCCAAACTCGTCACCGATAGCGCCGTCCGATGCGGTCAGTTCAGCAGTCTCGGTTGCATTCATCCAGCCGTTGCTTGGCTCCACAAAAAGGTATGCCGCTCCCGGTCTTTGGCTGCTGCCATCGGAGGCTCCGACGAGGACAACATTGCCGCTCACCGACACCGAGCCTCCGAAGTCCTCGCCATCGGTACCATCGGACGCGGTCAGTTCCGCCGTCTGTGTCATGTTTGTCCAACCACCGCTGGGCATCACAAATACGTAGGCCGTTCCGACGCCGTTAGGAAATGGTGCTCCGACGACAATGGTATTGCCGTTTATAGCAGTTGCCACACCGAAGTCAGAGTCGGAAGAGCCGTCCGATGCCGTCAGCTTGGCGGTCTGAGTCATGTTAGTCCATCCATTTGCGGGCATGACAAAAACGTAAGCCGCACCTTGGTATCGATTCCCATTCACTGTGGCCCCATGCGCACCAACCACTATAGTGTTGCCACTGATAGCAACGCCGTATCCGACAGCGTCTCCACTTTGCGCATCAGACGCAGTTAGCTCAGCGGTCTGGGTCATGTCTGTCCATCCGCTTGCCGGCTTGGTGAACACATATGCGGCACCCAAGTCTTGATCGCCGTTAACTGCCCCGACCACTACCGTGTTGCCGTCGATCGCCACGGAAATGCCAAAATCAGCCCGATCCACGCCGTCCGAAGCCGTAAGCGTAAAGTTCTGGATTCCCGCCGAATTGCGCGCCAGCGCCGCGGATAAAGCCTGCTGTGCTTCCGCCGGCAGATCGGACAGCTTCGTGGGCGACTTCTGCTCCGCTGCCAATGCCAGCGCGCACAGAAAAAGCGTGCAGACGAGAATCTTGCCAAGGTGAACAACTCGAGGCTTGGACACTTGAACCTCCAGAACCACGGACTTCGCTGCGCACCGGGGAAGTGCACGCTACTTCAAAGCAGCGGCCATGCTACAACGCCAATGCCCGCAGCACAAGCTATTGTTAATCCTTTGCGGCGGCGAGCCTCATTTTCCACCGCACATTCCCTGATAGGGTTACCGCACATCTCCGGTTATGAATGCCCACCTAAAACGTGCCGCGGTGCTGGTAATTGGGTGGGCCTTCATCGCGCTCGGAGTCGTCGGCTTGTTCCTGCCAGTTTTGCCGGGCATCTTGTTTCTGCTCGTTGGGTTGATCATTCTCTCCTCCGAGTACGTTTGGGCGCATCATCTGCTCGACAAATTGCGCCTGCGCTACCCCAAAGTAGGCCGCTCCGCCGATGAGGCGACTGCCAAAGCCAACCGCTGGATGCGGACAATCTTTCGTCACCACCGAGACAATTGATGCTCACTCTACCCGGTGCTAGGCTCGATACAGTAATTCCAGATGCCAGCCTTGGCGAAGTCGCCTGCTCTTGCTGAACGCCGGTCCTTGGCACGTTTCTTGCGCGTCGAGATTCCCGAGGTCTGGGTACGCTTCCTGCTGGCAATTATAGGATTGGTTCTGGCCTTTGCAGCCGCACTCTTCTCGACCGTAACTCGCGAAGCGGGAAGCTTGTGGGGAACACTAATCCTCGCCTCGACCGCGCTGTTGCTGGCTGTGGTTGTAGGCCTCACCACTGTCCCCTATCTCGCCCGACGGGTCACTGCCGCGCGCCTGCGCGACGCCTTCGACTACGACGTGACCCGCATCGGCGTCGCCTACGTCGTCACCGTGCTGCTGATCGGAATCGCCGCACTCAACACTGGAAACAACTTGCTCTACATCATCGTGGCCGCAATGCTCGCTGCCATTCTGGTATCAGGAGTCGCTTCCGCGGTGGTGCTGCGGGATCTTGAACTGGATGTCCGCCTCCCCGAGCATGTTTTCGCGGGCCGCGCGGCGCTTGGACGGATCGTGTTGCGCAATCCCCGCCGTTGGCTGCCGTCGTTTTCAGTGAATGTGGTTGCCATCAAGAAGGAGAGCCCCAAGCGCTGGCGATGGGTGCCCGCGACTTTCACCTTCCCGGCGAAAAGCCCACCGGGAGAGCAATGGATCAACTTGCCGGACCGTAAACTGCGCCGCGTGGAAGAGACGAAGCCTACGCCGGGGATCTTTGAAGGCTCGGCTTACTTTCCCTACGTTCCGGCTGGCAGTGAACTCAAAGCTGACCTTTCACTGTGTTTCCCTCGCCGCGGCGTCTACCAGCAGTCAGCTTTTGGTCTGGCAACGCGTTTCCCATTCGCTTTCCTGGTCAAGACGCGCCGCCTTCCGCTGGCCCGTGAAGTCATCGTGTACCCAGCCGTGGAACCCGCCGACGAATTTTTCGAAGTCTTGCCCTTGATCACCGGAGAGTTCGCAACTCTTACTCGCGGCCGCGGATCGGATCTGTACCGCATTCGCGAATATGCGCCCGAAGATTCAGCCCGCCATGTGGATTGGAAAGCAACCGCGAAGTCCGGGTCGCTCAAGGTGCGGGAGTTCAGTCGTGAGGATGAACGCAAGCTGCGCATCGTCTTTGACAATCCTGCTGCCGGAGTGCTTCCCGAGAAAAGCTACGAAGACGGAATTGCGCTGGCGGCCTCGCTGAGTTGGCATTTTGCCGGAGAGAATACCGAACTGTCGTTTGTCGCTCCAGGCTACGACGGTGCCCCCGACCTCTATCACTTCCTCGCCTATCTCGCAGCGGTGAATCCGCGCTCTTCACCGTCCGTGATCGATGGGTTGCAGCCTTCCGACGACTACAACATCATCTTTACGACTCAACCTCGTGGCAGCATTCCCACCGCGCTATGGGCCTGTTCATATTTCGTGTTCATGGGACAGAAAGGTTAGTGCGCGTCCCTTGGCTCCGGCTCTAGAATTCTTTTCAGGTGGCTCGAAATCTTGGGGCGCGCTCATCCCAATCCAGTTAGATGCCGTAGTTCACAGTCCGCAGGCCGTCTTTGTAGGCGTCACGCGCTTCCGTTACCTTTGCGTGTGCGTCGTGCTCCTTGAAGTGGGCGGTATCCCAATGCTCCATGGCAATCATCGAATGATCGGGTGTGGCTAATGCTTCTTCGGCGCGAATGGCGTCAACCCATTCATCGACAGCCCGTTTGTATGCGAGACGCAATTGATCAAGATTGGCTGTGCTCATAACCAGAGCAGACTAATGCCGTCCCTGGGCCCGGTCAATTGGATGGGCCGAATTTAACCAGAAATTAACGTTAGGGGGACGCTCACTTCGCCCCAAACGACTCGAGTTAGCGTTGGCGGGCGTGTTTTCAGAAAGGCCATTCTTGTCTCTAGTCCAGGCCCACATTGGACGTCTCAGTCGGCCCACTCCGCGAAATACATGGTTTTCCCTCTTCCCGGAGTTGCCATTTGGGCATATACTCGCGCCGATTAGCGATTCACGCACGGCAGGAGGTGGATGAGTGAATATTTCCGATTTGATCATCAACCAGGACACCTACAGAACCGAGGCCAATCAGTCCGTGTTCGAAGTCGTGAAAGCCATGGTGAGCCGTAACATTGGCGCCGTACCGGTGCTGCGCGGTGGGCGATTAGTGGGTATTTTCTCTGAACGCGACCTGATGAGCCGCGTGGTGGCCGAAGGGCTTGATCCTCGCGTCACCCAGGTCGAGCAGGTCATGACCAAGGATCCCCTCACCGTGTCTCCGACCGAGACTGCGGAAAACTGTATGGGTCTTATGCGGCAGCACGGGTTTCGCCATTTGCTCATCTGCGAAGGTCATGGCGTGGTGGCGGTGCTCTCTCTGCGCGACGTCTTGCTTCACGACCTGACGGAGAAAGACCATGAGGTTCGCATGATGCGGGCTTACATTCAGGCGTCTCCGGAGGTGTAAGCGCTTGATCCCCAAGCTCTAGACGGTAATGAGGGAGCGAACGGAATCCTTTCAGTAACCGTTACCTTGGGGTTACTTTGGTACATTGATCATCTGGGCAGACCTGCTAACTTTAGTGTGAGCAGAAGGCTCCTTGAGCTCCTGATCGGAGACAACTCGACCCCATTTTGAGCCCTAAAGTCCAGCTCGTGCTATGGCTTTCCCACCCAGCCTTGGAACTGCTGCTGGCGGCGGCGATGATTTGGCGCAAGCTAAATCGCACGTTCCCCATCTTTTTCGCCTACATTATCTTCCAGTTGGTCAATTTCGCGTTTCTGTTCCCCATCGATCGCTCCGGCAACTACGACCTTTATTTCTATGCCTATTGGATCGGAGCCATCATCAGCCTGGCCATCGGGTTCAAGGTCATTCACGAGATTTTCCTGGACGTGTTTCGTCCCTACCACACCCTTCGTGACCTGGGAACCGTGCTGTTCAAATGGGCCGCGTTGGTCATGTTTCTTGTAGCCTTGGTGGTGGCGGCCGCAAGCCCCGCGGGGCAATCGCCTGTGGGCCAGGCGGTACTCACAGTGCAACGCTGCGTGCGCGTTATCCAATGCGGCTTGATTCTCTTCCTGCTCGTGTTCTCAAGGTACTTGGGAGTCTCTTGGCGGCAGCAAAGTTTTGGCATCGCCCTGGGGTTCGGCGGTTTCGCCAGTATCGAACTGGCGGGGAATGCCCTTTATTCCGGTGGGCAGATAAACAACGCAACGGTAGGCTTTCTCAGCACTGCTGCTTATTGTTGTGCGATTGTCACCTGGCTGGGTTATGCGATATTCAAAGCTGCGTCACGCGAATCGGCTACGAATCTTCTCATGTCGCAACGCTGGGAGCAGAGTCTTGGCGACTTACAACGCCCGGCCACCGGTGATTCGCTGATCCCGATGTTTGAAGGAATGGTGGACCGTGCTTTCTCCCGCACGGAAAGCGATCGCCAACCGGTTTCCGCCAAGGAACTGCTCTCGGAGCTGTCTTCCGCGCATAAAACTCCGCCGCCGATTCCTCCGCCCGACTTACCACCGCGCAAGTGATACAAAGGCTGTTCGTCTCAATTTTGTACACTATCGGAAACTGACCCGCGGTTATAAGCTGCTCTGCAAAATCATCCCCGTCGCGCTATCCCTCTAAAGAATCAATGCGAAACAAGAGAAGGGAGTCTGGGTTGACTTTCCCTCTCCCCGTAGAACCTGGCTCGACTAAGTGAATGTCCTTATAGAACTTGACAGAGCGCGTATAATTTCCTCCCATCTAGGGTTTCCGCTCCCAGGGGACCCGCACAAGGAGAAACAATCCATGAAACGTGCGCTCAGGATGGTATTCCTGATGGTAGGTTTGTTGTGCGCAGGCACAGCACTTGCCACTCCGGCCATGACTTCGTCATTGGACGGAGCACCGCCGGCGTATTGCCCACCGGGTTCTGGTGGACACTGCCGGTAGTGTGGCGAATGTAGTGTTCGCGCTGCAATCAGTGCAGCGCTGAAACTTCGCGGGCTGACGATTTAGAATCGTCAGCCTCTTTTTTTGATTCCTAGTCCGGACGATGGAGGAAGTCTGGCAACCTCTTAGCCAGTTCTCCTGGATCAAAGATCGGCGGCTGGCAGGAAAATCCCGAGCAGATGACGGCCCCAGTTTTTCCATCCTTGATGATTGGCAAATGTGGAATGGTTTCCGCCAGGGCTGGCGGCAGGTTCTGAGGCACGACTTGTTCGCTCCTTAGCTGGAGCACAGCCTTATTGACTGAAAAAGGCTTCACCGCGGAGCTATAGAGTTGCTGCGCGAGCTCGCCCGCCCCGACTACTACCACTTGGGTATGCGGCTGCGTAAGATGCACACCGGCGATTCCGTAGGTGGCTGCGAAGAGTCCATACCGGCCCGCAACGCCCGCCAGCACTTCCATCGTTTGTTCGGCTTTATCGAAATATCCTTGGTCGTTTGTATAGGCATACAACCGCAACAGCGCGATGGCCGCCACCGAGTTACCCGCCGGGGTCGGCGAATCCTGAAAAGGCTTGCGGCGCGCTCCTAACACGCCTAAAGGTTGCGTATCCCCCCCTGGTTTGGGAGTGTCAAAGAAACCGCCCGATACTGGATCGAAGAAGTTTTCCACCATTACGTTGGCAATCCGCCGCGCAAAGTTGAAGTAACTCAAATCGGCGGTTGATTCGTAGGCGTCCAGACAAGCCACCACGGTGAACGCATAGTCGTCGAGCACGGCGGGCACGTCACGCCTTTCGGCGGCTGGGTCCGAATAGGCTAGGACGTGCAGCAGGCCACCCTCGCCATGCCATCCCTCGGTTAAAATTCGATCCAGACTGCGCAGGGCGAAATGCCGCGCTCCTTCCAGCATGAGGACTTTCGCCGCCTCCAAATACGCGGACACGCAAAGCGCGTTCCAACCCACGTAGACAGTCTTATCCACATAAGGAGTCGGTCGCTTAAGCCGGGCGGCATACATTTTCTGCTTTGCCGATTGCAGCAGGCTTTCGGCTTGCGAAACCGGCAGGGTTAGACGTTTGGCAATCTCCTCCACTGAAACTCGCACGTACAGCACATTCTTTGCCGGATTGTGATGCATCTCGCCGATTTCGTTGATGTCGTAGTAGAGGCAGGCGACGCTGGCTTCCTCTTCGGTAAGCGCGGCCCGCGTTTCCGCCAGAGTCCAGGTGAAGTAATCGCCGTCGTCGTCCATTGAGAGGTCAGCATCCTGGGAAGCATAGAAGCCGCCGCGCTCGCGGTCACTCAGCCACTCGTCCATCCAGCGGATGATGTCGCGCGCCACCTCAGCAAAGATCCTCGAACCAGTGGCTTGATACGCGTGCACGTAATTCTTCAGCAGTTCGGAGTTGTCGTAACACATCTTTTCGAAGTGGGGCACCCCCCAGTGTTCATCGACTGAATACCGGTGAAAGCCACCTGCCAGTTGGTCATACACACCGCCTCGCGCCATCTTCTCCAGTGTGCTGACAAATACATTCCGCAATTCTTGATCGCCCGTTCGTGCGTACTGGTCGATCAGCAGATCGAGTGCTGCGGGATGAGGAAATTTGGGGGCGCTGCCAAAGCCGCCATTCTGCGGATCAAACATCCCCAATGCCGATTTCACAATGGCATCAATCACCGCCGGGGAAAAGTCGCCACCTTTCCCGGAGAATGACTCCGCCTGCGAGATCGCGCTCTCTACCATTTTCGCTTGCTCCATCACGTCCCCATTTTTTTCGTGATATGCGTTCGCGATGGAAAGCAGCACGCGCTTGAAACTGGGGCGGCCATAAGAATCGTCAGGAGGGAAGTAGGTCCCCCCATAGAAGGGCTTGCCCTCGGGGGTAAGGAACGCGGTCAGCGGCCATCCCCCCTGCCCGCTGATGGAACTCACCGCCACCTGATAGCGGCTGTCAATGTCAGGCCGCTCGTCGCGGTCCACCTTCACCGCCACGAAGCGCTCGTTCACGATCTGCGCGATCTCCGGACTGTCGTACGACTCACGGTCCATCACATGGCACCAGTGGCACCACACCGCGCCAATATCCAGCAGGATGGGTTTGTTCTCGCGCTGCGCCACGGCAAACGCTTCCTCACCCCACTCCCGCCACTGGACGGGCTGGTGCATCGCCGAGCGCAGGTAGGCCGAAGATGCTTTGGAAAGGGAGTTGAGGGTGGAGGTGGTCATGGTTCAAGTGTAACTGTTCCGCTGAACTGAGAACTGGGAACTATGAGCTGGCAACTGGGGTTACGTCAACGGGTTAATCACTTGAACTGGGCCGTATCTCTGTCCATCTGCCAAATCCTCGGAGTATAGAATTGCGGCGCCGGAGGCTTCCGCCGCTTGCAGAATTAGGGCGTCCCAGAAAGAAGTCTCGTAGCGGACCTCGATATCCAGCGCGTCAAGAACAGATCCTGACACGTTCACCACGATCTCCCAACTCAGATAGTCCTGGATCAGCGCACGGATCGCATCCACGGAAAGGGGCGGCGTAACCTTTCGGCGGAGGTTAATGCAAAGTTCCTGCAAAACTTGTGTGCTCAAGACGCCTTGTCCGGTGGTCCAGAGGCGCTCCACAAGTTGGCGTGCACGTTCGTGCTTCAAACCGGCCGAGCGGTCATGTGCATACACCAGGATGTTGGTATCGACGAAGTACTTTTCCATCATCGTTCGTGGAGTTCGTCGCGCGAGCGGGGAGGCGTCCAGCGTAAGTCGAGACCCTCACGCAATCTGGCCAGGGCACGTTTGCGCGCGCGATTGTAGGTTCTACGTTCATTCACGATTTCTTCCAAGCGAGAGGCCAGTAGTGCGCTGATCGATGTGCCTTCTTCAGCGGCCAAGATTCGGGCTTCACGAATTAAGGTGGTTTCAAGCTTAAGTGTAATGTTGGATTTCACAACAGCACCATTATACGTGCAGCACTATTATTCGTGCTACATGGTTGCTTTGTCAACTGCGAATCAGTTGTCTGGCAATGTCGCAATAAATATCAATAGCTTCAATGAGTTGCCTCTTCTCAATATACTCATCCTCGGTATGCGCCACATGGATCGATCCGGGCCCCACCAACAACGGTTCACCCCAATTGCTTAGCCAGGGAATGTCGGTGGTGAACGCTGCGACCATGGTCGGCAAACCGTCCAACGTGCGGAGGCGGGTGAACGGAATCTCCAGAACGAACTCCGCAGTGGCCAGACCTGCCACGCTTCGCACAATTTCTTCGCGTAGTTTATCCGACGGCCCGACCAGCCGATAGAGCAGTTGCGCCCGCGCTTTGTCAGGAATCACATTGGGAGCTCGTCCGCCTTCGATTACTCCAATGTTCACTGTGGACGGCCCAATGCCCTCAACAGACGGCAACTTAATCGCCTTCAGCCGATTCAAGGCTTCCAGAAGCTTGTCAATCGCGGATTCGCCCAGTTCGGGATAAGCCGAGTGCGCCATACGCCCGGTAGCATTGATTTCCACTCGCAAAGTTCCCTTTGATGCCGACGCCATCCTGTTTTCTGTCGGCTCGCCGTTCACTAGAAATTTGCATCCCGGCGACTGCTGATTCGCAACTTTTGCTCCCAGGCTGTCTTTTTCTTCACCCACGACAAACAGCAGCCCGACGTAAATTCCTTCCTGTCGAAGCCGTTCCGCAGCTGCGATCTGGGCAGCAATAATCCCCTTCGCATCGCAAGCCCCACGCCCGTAAATTCTCGCGGTATCTTCCGATGACGGAATGAACGGTGGAACTGTGTCCATGTGCGTGGAGAACACAACCTCTGGCCGCGCTTGTTGGGGAGAAGTCACGAACACATTCGAGCGCTCGCCTTCGACCGGCATCTTGCTGGCGCGGTAACCAAGCCGGCTGAGTTCGCGGTTAAGAAAATCCGCGACGCGACCTTCACTCCCCGTGGTGGATTCGACATCGACCAATTGACGAGTAAGCGCAACTACGTCCATGCACGAAAGAATAACCTACCTCGGGCCGTGTGGGACGTGCACCTCGTAAGCCTGCCTGAAAGAAGTCGAAGGATCCCAGCCGAGCGAGTTGCCCAAGCTTCTGATAATTTCATGTGAGTGTCTTTACCACCCAATGCCGCAATCCGTTCCTTCTTTATCGACGGCCCCGTAGGCCGTCTCGAAGCCCTGCTCAATCAGGGCATTGAGGACGCGTCTCACTCCGTGCTGGTCTGTCATCCCCATCCTCTGTACGGGGGGGCGTTTCACAATAAGGTCGTCTTTCACACCATGAAAGCGTTGAATAGTTTCGGTTTTCCGGTGTTGCGGTTCAATTTTCGAAGTGTGGGAATGAGCCTGGGTTCACACGATAACGGCCTCGGTGAAGTGGACGACGTTCGCGCCGCTCTGGACTGGCTGGACGCCGAGTTCCATCTGCCAATAATGTTCGCCGGATTCTCGTTTGGCGCAGCCATTGGCTTACGCGCAGCTTGTCCCGATCCACGCGTGGATTCGGTCATCGGTCTGGGGCTTCCGCTACTTCCCACCGACGACCGCAGCTACGACTTGGATTTTCTTCGAACCTGCAACAAGCCAAAGTTGTTGGTGAGTGGTACCCGCGACCAGTTTGGCCCGAGGTCGAGTCTCGAGCAATTGGCGCAATCACTGCCCGAGCCAAAGAAACTTGTGTTGATCGAGGCTGCGGACCACTTCTTCGAGGGCCGCTTGAAAGAGCTGCGGGAGACGATTGAAGCGTGGGTGAGGGAAGTGGTTGCGACCTGATCGAGGACATCGTTCTCGGTTCGAACCTTACCGCAAAGGACGCGAAGAGATCGCGAAGATCGCAAAGGAAAGGTCAGCAGACTGAGAGCTGATAGCTGAAAGCTCTTCTCGTCACCCTCTATAATCTTCCCCGTGAACTCCGAGAAGCAGGCCATCGAAATGCGCGTCACCGCACGCCATCTCTTCGAACATGCCCTGACTTACGCCAGCATTGACCGCGCTTTCGCGCGGGATGTGGTTTGCGAGCGGGGCGTCCTACGCGTTTGTGAAGATCTGTATGATCTTCATTCCTACCATCGGGTGTTCGTCGTTTCGCTGGGCAAGGCTGCGCACACCATGGTGAATGCGCTAGAGATGCAGGCAGGTGAGCGCTTTGAAGGGATCGTTGCCAGTTCTGTCGCTCCGGCTTCGCAGATTCGCGGCTTTCGCTATTTTCTTGGAGGCCATCCGACACCCAACCAGGAATCGATCCGGGCCGCCGAAGCCATGCTTAAGTCTCTCGACGTCCAGGATGCGTCGTCGCTAGTGATCTTCCTGCTCAGCGGCGGTGGTTCTTCCATTGCCGAAAAGCCCATTGATGACGAAATCTCGCTGGAAGATCTGATCGCGACTTACCGAGCCCTGGTCCATTCCGGGGCGTCGATTACGGAGATCAACGCTATCCGCAAGCATTTGTCGGCCATAAAGGGCGGCCGCCTGGCCCTTGCCGCTCATCCCGCGCAGCAAGTTTCGATTTTGGTGTCTGATGTTCCTGACAATGAGCCCGATGCCCTTGCCTCCGGTCCCACCATGCCCGATTCCACCTCGATTGAAGACTGCGAACGCATTGCCGCAAAGCACGGGCTGCTGACACAATTCCCCGCATCCGTTCGTGAACTCTTCCAACGCCATGCTTTGGACGAAACCCCCAAATCTGACGATCCTATCTTCCATCGCAGCCGCTGGTGGGCGGTGTTGTCGAACGCGACGCTAATTGAGGCGGCTAAGGCTGAAGCGGAACGGCAAAGTTTCGAAGTGGAGGTGGACAACAGTTGCGACGACTGGGACTACGCGCGCGCCGCCGACTATCTGTTAACCCGAGTACGTGAATTGCGGAAGCACTCCGAACGGGTCTGCCTGATTTCTGGCGGCGAGATCACCGTCAAGGTTACAGATAGCGGAATCGGCGGACGCAATCAGCAGTTTGCGCTGGCCTGTGCGCAAAAGATTGCCGGCGAAAACATTACCGTGCTAAGTGGCGGTACGGACGGCATCGACGGCAACAGTTCCGCTGCCGGTGCAATCGTGGACGGTACTACGCTTGACCGTGCTCGTGCCCGCGGTTTGAACGCGGACACTTATCTTTCAAATTTCAATGCCAACCCGTTTTTCGACGCCCTCGGCGATGCCATCGTGACCGGCCCTACGGGGAACAACCTGCGAGACCTGCGAATTCTGCTGGCTTACTAAGCTGACTAGCCTTCTCAGTTTCCGCTCGAATTGCGGTTCTGCTGATGAGCGTGCTCTACTAATTTCTTGGTTTGCAGGGAGGCATGAATGCGCAGAGCGATTTTTCTCTTGAGCTCGTCGATTCTGGTTCTTATGACACTTCAACTAGTACACGCCGCCGACAGCAGTTGGATCGAGGTCAGCAATAGCTATACGAACCGAGTGTTGAATGTCGAGATGAAACACCATCCCGAGCAGGGTACGCGCCAGGGCTTGAGTCAGTACGACGCGCTGGTCGCGCAGCCCACCCTGGCCGACGAGGACCAGCAGCGCAAGGAAACCGAAGAGGTGGTCGCTAAACTCAAGTACGCGCTGACGCAGGAGAAACAGAAAGAAGTCGCCCAGGACCTGGCGATCATCATTCGCAGCGTGGAGCTTGGATTCCGCCAACAGGACTATGACCGCGCCCACAATGTGCCGTTCCTGAACGCGAGCAGTCGGGTATATAGCGGGATCAGATCGTTACTCGATGACCAAACGCCCGCTGAACGGCGGCCATCGGCGGTGGCGCGTCTTCGCAAGTACGCCGGCCTTGATCCCGGCTACATACCAATCACCGAGATTCTGAAACAGCGTGTGCTGGAGCAGGCGGCGAAGCCCGGAATCGTGTATCCGGTGAAGGTGGAGATTGACACGGAACTGGCGCGCGATTCCAACTATCTCGACGATATCGCCACGCTCTGTAAGAAATATCACCTAAGCGGGTGGGAGGAACCCTATGCCAAGCTGAAATCCCAGTTGACCGACTACGATGCGTGGACCAAGGTGACTGTGCTGCCCAAAGCGCGCACCGATTTCCGCCTGCAACCGGAAGAATACGCGCTGGCGCTGGAGCAGTACGGCCTCGACATTCCGCCCGCTCAAATGGCCGAATTGGCCCACCAGGGATTCACCGAGATTCAGGAGGAGATGAAGCCGATCGCCGCGCAGATTGCGAAAGAGCGCAAGCTGCCGTCCAGCGACTATCGCGATGTGATCCGCGAATTGAAGAAGCAGCAACTGGTGGGCGATGCCATTCTACCGTTTTACCAGGAGCGGCTTAAGCAGATCGAGACGATCATCACCGTGCAGGGGCTGGTAACCTTGCCGGACCGTCCCGCACGCATTCGTATCGCAAGCGCGGCTGAGACCGCGCAGCAGCCTGCCCCGCACATGGTACCGCCGCCGTTTCTGCACAACACCGGCCAGAAGGGTGAGTTCGTTCTGCCATTGAACATCCCGGCCGGGCCCGGCCAAAGCGCATCCCAGAAGTATGACGATTTCACCTTCGACGCGGCCGCCTGGACGCTCACGGCGCACGAGGCCCGGCCCGGACACGAACTCCAATTCGACTCGATGCTCGAGAAAGGAGTTTCGATCGCCCGCGTTCACTACGCCTTCAACAGCACCAATGTTGAGGGTTGGGGATTGTATTCGGAATATATAGTCCGGCCATACATGCCGCTGGAGGGGCAGTTGGTCTCGCTCGACTACCGGTTGTTGCGGGCGGCACGTGCGTTCCTCGATCCGGAGTTGCAGGCTGGCAAGATTCAGCCTGCCGATGCCAAGCGCGTGCTCGAGCAGGATGTGGTGCAGTCACCGGCGTTTGCGGAGGAGGAGGTGGAGCGCTACACCTATCGTGCCCCCGGTCAGGCGAACAGCTACTACTACGGCTTTACCAAACTCCTGGCATTGCGGAAAGATACTGAAGCGGCGATGGGTGCAAAGTTCAACCAAAAGAAGTTCCACGATTTCATTCTTGCGCAAGGCTTGCTTCCGCCAGATCTGATGCGCAAGGCGGTGATGGAGGACTTTGTCTCGGGGCAGCGGGCGGAGGCAAGGCAGTAGCGGTCTTGATTCGCGACGGTCGTCTAGAAGAACTGCGTGATACCTTCTTCCATTACTCTCACCTGATCTTCGATGCCCGCAGCCATATCTGCCCTTCCTGGGCATGGCTATCTCCGTTCATAACAAATCTTGCGTAGATTGCTTGACCGTTCCATCCCCGTCAGTTCTAATTCTTGTTCCGGTGTTTTCATATTTCAGGGAGTGTATATGCGGATTGCATTCTTAGGCTTGGGAATCATGGGACGTCCGATGGCGTCTAATCTGGCGAAGGCTGGTCACGACGTCACCGTATGGAACCGCACGCCAGGGAACGATGTCGAAGGCGCCAAAACCGCCGCCTCGCCCGCCGAAGCCGCTCGCGATGCCGAAGTAATCTGGCTGTGCGTGGCTGACACCAAGGCCGTCGAAAGCGTTCTGTTCGGCCCTCAAGGTGTGCACGAATCGCTGACCGACGGACAAATCATCGTCGATTCCAGCACCATCTCGCCCACTGCTACGCGCCGGTTCGCCGAGCGCGTAGGCGCAAAGGGTGTTCAGTACGTGGACGCGCCCGTCACGGGATCCAAAGTCGGCGCCGAGAGTGGCACGCTGATTTTCATCGTTGGGGGTGCAGAAGCGACAATCGACAAACTGAAGCCTCTGTTCGCCGCCACCGGCAAGAAGATTTTCCGCATGGGTGAAACCGGCAAGGGCGAGGCCGCCAAGCTGGCCATGAATCTGCAAATCGCGGTCATCTACGAGGGCTTCGCCGAAGCCTTGACCCTGGCCACCAAACTCGGCGTGCCCGCCGAAACCATGTTGCCTCTGATTGAAGCATCCATGGTTCGTTCTGGAGTCGTGGACTACAAAGCGCCGTTCGTCCTGAAACGAGATTTCTCCGCCAATTTCCCACTGCGGCTGATGCGCAAGGATATTCGCCTGGCCCTCGAAGCCGCCAAAGAAGCCCGCGTCAAGCTGCCCGCCCTGGAAACCGTGGAAGAGATTTACGAGATGGCCACCGAAGACGGACACGAAAACCTGGACTATGCCGCTACTATCACCCTGCTCGAAAAGTGGGCGGGAATCGAGGTCAAGGGGACAGCGGCCTGACGGGCTTGACCTCTCGTAACCCCAATATTACAGAACTATTACACTGAAGATTCCCACCTCTTGATACCTTAAATCTAGAATCCAGCTGCAACCGGGGAACGCGCCATGGAACTCGAAGTCCTCAATCGCAAAGCCGCCGCCGACGATGAAATCAACTGGGTAACCGCAATCTTTATGGGCCTGTTTCATGTGGGAGCCATTGCGGCCCTGTTTTTCTTCACCTGGAAAGCCCTGTTCCTCGCCATGTTTCTATGGTGGGTTTCGGGGAGTCTCGGCATCGGCATGGCCTACCATAGGCTGCTGACTCACCGCGGCTACAAGACCCCGAAATGGGTGGAATATTTCCTGACGACCTGCGCCACGTTGGCGCTTGAAGGCGGTCCGATTTTCTGGGTTGCAACGCACCGTATTCATCACCAGTTTTCCGACGAAGAAGGCGACCCCCATTCACCAATTGACGGCAAGTGGTGGGCGCACATGGGCTGGATTCTTACCGGCAAGTCGATGCACCATGACACCACTACGCTGGCCCGCTACGTCCCTGATTTAGCCAAGGATAAGTACCACGTCTGGCTCACGAAATATCACTATGTTCCCATGACCGTGCTGGGATTGGCGCTGCTGGCCATTGGAGGCCTTCCGTTCTTGTTGTGGGGCATCTTCCTACGCACCGTGGTCGGGCTGCACTCTACCTGGCTGGTGAACTCCGCAACTCATAGCTGGGGTACGCGCCGCTTCATCACCAAGGACCTTTCCACCAACAGTTGGTGGGTGGCGCTTCTCACCTTTGGCGAAGGGTGGCATAACAACCATCACGCCCATCCGGTTTCCGCCCAGCACGGCTTGCGATGGTATGAAATTGACATGAACTGGTACGGCATTTGGGCGCTGAAGAAGCTTGGCCTGGCGCGGCATGTGTACCGGGTGAAGATGTCCAATCTTCCCGCTCTACCGCCAGTGGCGTCTTCGATCACCAGTTTGCATTTGACGGCTCCGTCCTCCTCGGCGGCTTCTGCGGACTAAGCTGTCATCGCTGCAATAGTATTGCTGGTGGCACCGATGTGACCGTCTTTCCGCGAATCTCCTCGTAACGCGCTAGAATCCTGCTATATGCGCATCACCAGCAGGCGCAAAGCTACCGTTACATTCCTCGTCCTGGGTGTGAGCCTGGCGGCCATTGCCGTCGCCGTTGGTTCCGGTTGGATCATCCTGAACTGGCGTCTCGATAACTGGCGCCTCGATATCAAAGTCCTCCTGGGATTTATCTTCTTCGGCGCCATTACCGCGGGTCTGGTTCTCAACACGATTTTCCTACTGCGTGAGATTCGCCGTAATGAGCAGCACGACAGTTTTATCAATGCCGTTACGCACGAACTGAAGACGCCCATCGCCTCCATTCGCCTTTACTTACAGACCCTGCAACACCGCGACGTGGACGAAGCCCAGCGCCGCGAGTTCTACCGCCTTATGCTCGACGATTCCGATCGCCTGCTGACCACCGTGGAGCAGGTCTTGAAGGCAGGAATGATGGGCCACAAGCGCGGCTCGCGCGGGCGGGTTCCGGTCGACTTCGCCGGTCTGGTGCAGGAATGTGTCCAGATCGCCCGCAACGGGCGTCATCTTAAACCCGAAGCCCTGCGCTTCGAACCCGCAGTCAATGGAGCCGGCGCGACCGTGAATGGTGATCCCGAAGACCTTCGCACTGCTGTCTCCAACGTGCTCGACAATGCCATTAAATATTCCGGCGACCAGGTGGACATTTCGGTTCGACTCGACGCGCCCGATGAAAAGCGGGTTGCCCTGAGCGTCCACGATCACGGCATGGGCATCCCACCGGCCGAGCTGAAGCGGGTTTTCAAACGCTTTTATCGCGTGCAGAATCGCTCGTCGTCGCGCGTGAAAGGGACCGGCCTGGGTCTGTTCATCGTCCGCGCTATTGCCAAGAAGCATGGCGGCCGGGTGTTTGCGCAGAGTGAGGGCGAAGGCCACGGCACCACCGTCACCTTGGAATTACCGCGGAGCGTGGCTCCGGAGAAACTGGCGTGAGCCATGTCCTCATCGTCGAAGACGAAGCCCACCTCGCGAACGGGCTGCGCTTCAATCTGGAAGCGGAAGGTCATTCTGTGGAAGTTGCAGGCGACGGCGAGACTGCTCTTGATTGTCTCTTGGGATCTTCTGGTGATGGAAAGAAGGGCAAGCACGGCGCCTTCGACGCCGTGGTGCTGGACGTAATGCTTCCCGGCAAGGATGGTTTTACCGTCGCAGCCGAGCTGCGCGCCGCCAAGAACTATGTTCCGGTACTTATGCTGACCGCGCGTGGACGTCCCGAAGATGTGCTCAAAGGCTTTGCGTCGGGGGCCGACGACTATCTTCCTAAGCCCTTTGAGCTGCCCATTCTGTTGGTCCGCCTACAGGGACTACTGCGTCGCCGCGAATGGTCCCGCATGGGCCAGAGCTCCGAGCCAGCGAACTCACCGTCTGCTGCTAACGTGCCGCAAGACGACATCTTTGCTTTCGACGGCCGGATACTGGACTTTCGGACACTAGAGTTGCGGGTCAAAGGGAACACCATCCAACTCACTCTGATGGAAGCTGAACTTTTGCGTCACCTGGTGCGCAACAGCGGTCGCGTGGTCTCTCGCAAGTCAATTCTGGAAGAGGTGTGGGGATTGCACGAAGACACTGACACTCGCGCCATCGATAATTTTATTGTGCGCTTGCGCCGCTACATCGAAAACGACCCCGCAGTCCCCACCCATTTGCTCACCGTCAGGGGCGTGGGATATCGTTTCATGCCGGACCCTGCGGAATAAGAAAAAACGGGTTAGAACTCAAAGTATCCTTCGCCGCTCGCCCGTCGCGGGGCGCCGTCGGTTCCCGTTGCGGGCAGCAAGCCCACCAATCCTCTAAGATTTTCCCACGCCGCCTGATTGAGCGCCGGGTCCGAGCCTACGAGCTCGCGGATCATGTTCCACGCTGCAACATTCAATGCGCCTTCCGGTGGCGGCCCCATGGCGAGGGAGACCGAGCACTGCGGGCAGAAACAAATCCGCTGCGCCGCCGACTTCTGCCGGGGGCGGATTCCTACCGTCTGCGCAAACATATACATAGCCACTGATTTGCGTCCCGCTTCCAGTTCCCGATTGCAGCGCAGGCAGTACAAGTTTTCCAAGGATCCCCCTTTGACAGCGTGGCCGTCGAAACAAAATAGTGTCTCCATATTCCAAGCTGCGCAAGTATGTAAGAGGATTCCGCAAGCACTCACGGATCTCACGAACCAACCTTGACTCTACCCACACCCCGTCCGCATCGTGCACTCTACAGCTATGAGCACGGTCGCACGATCTTCCACAAAATTCGTTCGGTTATCGCAGCTTCGCAGCCTGCGGGGAGGGCAACAAGTAGCCGCTGTCTGCTACCGCCTCCGCGGCGCTGACATCGAATTTCTTCTGGTGAGGACACGCGGCAATCGACGCTGGACTTTCCCCAAAGGCAGCGCCGAACCTGGATTGACTCACGCCCAGGCTGCTGCTCTCGAGGCTTTCGAAGAAGCCGGGGTTCACGGCCGTATTGAGGAAGCCTCGTTTGCCAGCTACGTTCGCCGTAAGCCGGGCGCTTCCGGAAAATCCGCAGCCTCGAAGAAACAGACCGTCATTGCCCATCTTTGCGAGGTGACGCGGCGGGAAGCGCCGCAGGAGTTTGACCGCGATCCCACCTGGTTTTCCCCGGAGAAGGCGAAACGCGGTTTGCGCGAAAATCGTGGCAACGATTACGCCGCCGCTCTCTCTCGCGTGGTCGATCGCGCCGTCGCTCGCGTCCTTCGGTTGCGCCGCAGCGCCAACACCGTCGCCGAAGCTCGCCCCCAAGACGCCCTTCTGAAGGTGCAGTTTATCGATTGTGCGTGGAGAACCGTGGAGGCGACTGAAGCTTCCCTCAGCAACGGAAAGCCCCGACGTCAGTTCTTAAATTGATTGCATCGGAATCAGGTGTGGAAGTCTTGCTTACTGTCGCGAGCGTGATGCCCCAGTTGCCAATTCCCGCAACACGCTCAAAAAACCGGCAGCGGCTTCCTCGCCCGATAAAGTGTCCAAATCCATGGTGGCGGCGATGTGGGGCGAATCGGGGCGCAGACGAACTTTCAACAGGCTGTGTCCACGAGAGGTCATAAGGGTATTCACGATCGGGGGAAGTTCCTTTTGCCATTGATTGGAGGTGGTGAGCACCACCGGTTGCGAACGCGTCAATGTCCAGTCGCGGGAACTTCGGATCATCTGGCGATCGCCATTGCTTAGCCAGTGATGACGGAACACATCCAGGTGAACCCCCGGCGCATTATCCAGGTCAGCCTCAAACGTCACTGTCTCTCTTTGCTTGTGCCAACTGCTCAGCAACCAAAGCACTGGCAAAGGACGCGGCAGCAAGCGTATGGTGACTTGGGCATTTTCAAACCAGTGAGCGGCAAAACGTAAATGTGCCTGGAGCCGCGACGCTCCAGCCCAGTGGGTGTCCACGATTCGGGCACGGTGGGAGCACGCCACTTCGATCTTGCGCAGGGCGAGGATCCCCCGGCGGCGGTTGTACCCAGCAAAGCAGAAATACCAAAGCCCAGCCAGACCAACCAGCAATCCCACGGAGATAAGAAACAAGCGTTCCACAGCTTTCTCAGATGCGAATGGTACGTCTTGGGGTGCGCCTCACGCAACAGTTTCGTGGATGTTTTTTTACGGCTTCTAACCCCTTCTCCTGCATACATCAAGCCCACCAGCCCGGCGCTTCCGGATAGAATCACCGGGTGGATTTTTCCTTGCGAGAGTTTCGGGCTGAGGATTTCGACGTCCTGTGGAGCATTGACCAGAAGTGCTTTGCTCCCGGCATCGCTTACCCGAGGAGGGAACTGGCGGCTTATATCCAGCGCCGCGGATCGTTCACCGTTGTCGCCGAACCGACTGCCAAAAACGAGGTCGTCGCCGGCTTCATCGTCGCCGAAGCCAGCCGCCGCGGCGTGGGTCACATCATCACGATTGACGTGCTGCCGGATAACCGCCGCGGCGGTCTCGGCTCGAAGCTGCTGGCTGAGGCCGAAGATCGCCTACGCCAGATTCCCTGTCATACTGTGGTCCTTGAAACCGCCGTGGACAATGCGGGCGCGCTCGCATTCTACAAGCGGCATCGATATAGCGTGGTGAAGACAATCCCACGCTATTATTCGAATGGAGTGGACGCACTTGTTCTGGAAAAAGATTTGCATTCGACCGCCTCAGGCAGCTAGGTTGCGCAAGTGAGAGTCGCTATCCAGGGAGAGGCTGTTGCGGCAATGAACAAGTGTCGCGCAACGACATCCGGGATCTTGCAGAAGTGGCTGACTTAGTCAAAGTGCTGGGGATTTACCCGGTCGCATAGCCTGGCAAGGGAAATTCGAACGTGCTGTTTCTAGCACGTTGTACCCGGTACCTTCGGATGGATGCAAAGCCGAGTAAGAAGGTTTAAACTCAGTCCGCTCTCACGAATTTACCCAAAAGAGCCGATTGCATCTTTTGGGGCACTTGTCTCATCCAAACTTGAGCACGTTACACTCAAGGTGAAATATGACACAGCCATCGCGCCCGGAGCGCAGCGTTAAAGAAGATACCGCCAAAACGGAGCAGGAACGGGCGCTTCCCATTCTGCCTGTAAGAGATACGGTTCTTTTCCCCCACGCCGTCTTGCCTTTGACCGTGGGCCGGGAAAGCTCCGTACAGCTCATCAATTCACTTGGCGAAGATAAGACGATTGTGGTGGTCGCTCAACGCGAGGCGCGAGTTGATAGTCCTCAGCCCGCCGATTTGTACACCGTCGGTACTCTGGCCATCGTCCATAAGGTGGTCAAAATGCCCAACCAGAGCCTTTTCGTCTTCGCCGAAGGTCTGGAACGGGTCAGGTTGGGCCAGTTTGCTCAGCTGGCGCCTTTCATGCTTGCCCAGATCGAGACGGTCCCTGAGGCGATTCCGCCTAAAAGCTCTGAAGTTGAGGCTTTGCAGCGCAACGTTCTAACTCTGTTTCAGCAGATCGTCGCCGGCTCACCGACCCTGTCCGATGAACTTTCCACCGTAGCCATGAATATCGATGAGCCTGGCCGCCTGGTGGATTTCATCGCTTCGTCGCTGCCCTCGCTCTCTACCGCCGATAAGCAGGACGCGCTCGAAACCACCGACGTCCGCGTGCGTCTGGAAAAGATCAACCAGCATCTGGCCAAGGAACTGGAAGTTCAGCAACTTCGCAACAAGATTCAGTCAGAAGTCCAGGACCGGGTGCAGCAGACCCAGCGTGAGTACTACCTGCGCGAGCAGATGAAGGCCATCCAGAAGGAACTTGGAGAACAGGACGAAGGCCAGCGTGACACCGAGGAACTGCGGCAGAAGATCGAATCCGCTGGAATGCCGGATGAGGTCAAGAAAGAGGCGCTCAAAGAATTGGGGAGGCTCACTCGCATGTCGCCCATGGCCGCCGATTATGGTGTGACCCGCAACTACATCGAGTGGCTTGCCGTGCTTCCCTGGGCGAAGACTTCGGGCGGTGACGTGGACATCATCAAAGCCAAGGAAGTCTTGGACGCCGATCACTACGATTTGAAGCGCGTCAAAGACCGCATCTTGGATTACCTTTCGGTCCGCCGATTAAAGCCCACTATGAAGGGCCCGATCCTTTGCTTCGTTGGTCCTCCTGGAGTTGGCAAGACTTCGCTGGGCAAGTCCATTGCCCGGGCTTTGGGGCGGAAGTTTGTCCGCATCTCTCTGGGTGGCGTGCACGACGAAGCTGAGATTCGGGGCCATCGCCGCACTTACATCGGTGCTCTGCCGGGTCAGATCATCCAGGGAATTCGTCGCGCCGAAACCAAAGATCCAGTTTTCATGCTCGACGAGATCGACAAGGTCGGTCGCGATTTTCGCGGCGATCCCAGTTCTGCCTTGCTGGAGGCCCTTGATCCTGAGCAGAACGTGACTTTCCGGGACAATTACTTGGACGTTCCTTTCGACCTCTCCAAGGTATTGTTCATTACCACCGCCAACATGCTCGATCCCATCTCCGAGCCGCTGCGGGACCGCATGGAGATCATCGAACTCCAGGGTTACACCGAGGAAGAGAAAGTACACATCGCATTCCAGTACTTAATCCCGCGGCAAATCGAAGAGAACGGGATCACTGCCGAGCAAATTGAGTTTCCCGAAGAAGCTGTCCGCTATGTCATCCGTCACTACACTCGCGAAGCCGGCGTTCGCAATTTGGAACGCACCATTGGCACCATCTGCCGCAAGCAGGCTCGTCGTCTGGCGGAAGGTAAAACGGAGAAGTTAGTAGTGACTCCGGAGATCGTGCAGGAGTTCCTGGGTGGCATAAAGATCCGCGTCGAAGGCGAGATCGCCGAACGTACCGAACGTGCCGGGGTGGTGGTTGGCCTGGCTTGGACCCCGTCTGGCGGCGACATCCTGTTCATTGAAGCTAACGTGATGAAGGGTAAGGGCGGCTTCACTATGACCGGCCAAATCGGCCAGGTCATGCAGGAGTCGATGCAGGCAGCACTTACCTGGGTACGCTCCAACGCATTGCAGTTGGGGATATCGGAGGATTTCTTTGCCGAGCACGATATCCACATCCACGTGCCCGCGGGCGCGATCCCCAAAGACGGTCCCTCGGCTGGCGTCACCATGACTACCGCACTGGTCTCGTTGTTGACCAATCGACCGGTGCGTCCGCTCACCGCCATGACCGGAGAAATCACACTCAGCGGTAACGTTCTGCCCATCGGCGGGGTGAAAGAAAAGGTCCTCGCTGCCAAGCGTGCGGGTGTCCACGATGTCATCTTGCCGGCGGAGAATCGCATGAACGTGGTCGAAGATCTGACGCCGGAACAATTGGAAAACATCGATATTCACTATGTCAAAACCATCGACGAAGTCCTGCGCCTGGCGCTGCCTTCTACACCGCGCGAGCGGAAACAGGACGCTGAGGAACGCGAAAAAGTTCTCAGCGAGCAACCAGTGGCTTAAATCGCCGTATTGCTAAATCAGATGCCAGCGCCCAAAAGTGGGCGCTGGCATTTCTTTTCTGTGGTTTAGAGTTGTTATGTTGGTTTCGTCTACGTAGAACTTCTTGCCCCCAAAAGTGTTTAATCCTTCGAGAGGTTTTTTGAGAAGAATGGGCGGTCGCAGGAGACCGCAAATTGAGGAATAAACCAATGAAGACGCCACGAATCTTACTGATTACCGCAGTTTTAACCGGAATTCTAATGCTGCCAATCATGCAGCGAGCATTGGCTCAGGATCAATCAGCGCCACAGGACCAAACTGGAGCGCCGCAAGACCAAATGCCCGCCCAATCGGATCAGGCGCCGCCGCAGGATCAAACGGTGGCACAACCCGACCAATCGTCTCAACCGCCAGATGCATCTCCGGCGCAGGATCCGCCGGGCCGTGTCGCCCGATTGAGTTATTCCAACGGCTCCGTCTCGTTTCAGCCCGGCGGCCAGGGAGACTGGGTAGACGTCGTTCAGAATCGTCCCCTCTCTAACGGCGATAATTTGTGGGCGGACAAGGATTCCCGCGCCGAGTTCCAAATGGGCTCGACTTCAGTGCGGATGGATTCTGAAACCAGCATCACCTTTCTCGATCTTGATGACCACACTACGCAACTGCGGCTTTCCCAGGGTTCCATCGTCTTTCGCGTGCGCCATCTAGATGACGAAGACCGCTTCGAAATCGATACCCCGAATTCTGCTTTCCAGGTGCAGCGCACAGGCGAGTATCGCATCGACGTAAATGCCACCGGTGACGAAACCGATGTCACGGTTTGGAAAGGCCGCGGTGAAGTGACCGGCGGTGGAGATTCTTTCGTGGTGATCGCCGGCCAGCGCTCAATCTTCGCCGGCACCGATAAACTGGATCATGAGATCGGACAAGTCCCCGGCAATGATGACTTTGACAATTTCGCTTTCAATCGTGACCAGCACGAAGACGGCGCCGAATCATCGAACTATATTTCTCCGGAAATGACGGGGGCTGAGGACCTCGATGAATATGGCCACTGGAATTACGCTGCCGACTATGGTCCAGTATGGACGCCCGTCGGTGTTGCCCCGGGATGGGTCCCTTACCATTTCGGCCATTGGGTCTGGGTCGCACCCTGGGGCTGGACCTGGGTGGAAAATGAGCCTTGGGGCTTCGCTCCCTTCCATTATGGACGCTGGGCCTTTATCGGCGGGGGATGGGGCTGGGTGCCCGGCCCAGTGCTCGCGCGACCCGTCTACGCGCCCGCCTTGGTTGCTTTCGTGGGCGGCGGTGGTTTTGGTGTCGGGGTTGGCATCGGCCCAGTGGGCTGGTTCCCCCTGGGGCCGCGTGAAGTGTTTGTGCCCTGGTACCGCACCAGCCGTGTCTATGTAAATAATGTGAACATCACCAATACGAGGATCAATGTTACGCAGGTAAACAACGTCTACAACAATGCCAACGTGAGCCGCGTCTATGTGAACCAACACGTGGCCAACGGGGTGACCGTGGTTTCACACGATACCTTTGTGAATGCCCGCCCGGTCGCGCAAGGAATAGTGAAAGTAGATGCCAGGCAACTGGCGGAAGCGCCTGTCGTCCATAGCATCGCCGCCCAACCCTCGCGTGCGGCTGTTCTGGGCGCCGGACGCCCAGCCACCGCAAGACCACCAGCCGCAGTAATTAACCGGCCTGTGGTTGGCACTCGGATGCCGGCCCCGCGAGCTGGTTTCCAGGAGAGGCAACCTGCGACGAACGTTCGTCCAGAAACGCCGGGACGGCCTGCCAACCCGCAACTCGAGGAACAGGGAACTGCGCCTAGGGCCGAGGCGCCTAGCGCAAACAACCGTCCGGTCGCACCCAATGTTCCGCGTCCGGGAACGGTGCCACGGTCGTCGGCTGACGCGGGGCGCTCGCTGGTAAGGTCCGCCCCTCCAGTTCAGGATAGACCGGAGCACAACCAGAGTGAGGCGCAGAAGTTCAGCACCTGGCAGCAGCACAAGAGTGCTCCTGCACCAAAAGCTTCTCATTCGTCACCGCCGGCGCATGGAGGCAAGCCCCAAAGCGGTCGCTGATACCGCTTCATCCAAAAAACCGGCTCCCTCACGGGAGCCGGTTTTTCTTGCGGCAATCACGATACACTGAGAGCCGATAGCTGATTCTCCATGCAGGTTCGGGTCCTATTCTTCGGAATATTGAAAGATCTTACCGGGTACAGCAGCGACTTGCTCGAACTGCCCGAGCATGCCACTCTGCGCGACTTGTTGGCCCATTACCAGCAGCAGATACCCCGGCTGAGCCAGCTTGCCAGTTCTCTGGCCATGTCCATCAATCAGGAATATGCTCCGCCCGAGTCCTCGCTAAAATCAGGCGACGAGGTCGCGTTGCTGCCTCCAGTCAGCGGCGGCTCGGGCCAACTCAACTCAGTCGCCGAGCCTACAGGACACAGCCGTTATGCCGCCATCGTCGAGCGGACAATCGATACGCAAGCCCTTCTGGCGAAAATCAAGCAGCCGGTCGACGGCGCTGCGGTTGTTTTTGAAGGAGTGGTGCGCAACCATAGTCGCGGCCGCCGCACGCTTTATCTGGATTACGAAGCGTACTCAGAAATGGCAGTCAAGCAGATGGAACTTCTGGCGCAGCAGGCGCTATCGAAGTTTCCTATACGCGACATCGCAATCGAACACCGTCTCGGCCGCTTGCAGATCGGAGAAACCAGCGTTGCCATTGTGGTCGCCTCCGCCCACCGCGCCGCTGCCTTTGAGGCTTGCCGTTGGCTCATTGATACTTTGAAACGCACCGTGCCCATTTGGAAGAGAGAATACTTTGAAGACGGCGCGGTCTGGGCTGATGGCGAGCCTTTCCCGCCTGAGATTCCTCGTGGCGAAGGCAGCCATTCAGGGAAGCCCGCATCTAAATGACAAGCCTTGCGAACCATTCTTTAAGCATGCGACATCTTTTTCTTTTTTTGGCTTCGGCCATTGCGGTTTGCCCCGCGCAGGTGCCCAAGCCGCCCTGGTCCAGCGGCACCGCTCCCGCTAAAATGTCATCCAATGCTGTCAGCGCAAGTTCTGACGCTGCACAGAATCCCGATGCGACCATCAAAGTTGATGTCAAGTTGGTGAATGTCTTCGTCACCGTCACCGACGATCATGGCGCTCCCGTGGGAGGACTGATCAAAGACAATTTCGAACTGCTCGAAGATGGCGCTCCGCAGACCATCTCGGTGTTCGACAAGCAATCAGCGCTGCCGCTTTCCATCGTCATGGATATTGACACCAGCCTCAGCACGCGAAAAGATCTGCCGCTGGAATTGACCTCGGCCAGGCGTTTTGCCCATGCCATCCTTCGCCCGGTCGATGCCCTTTGCCTTTACGAATTCAGCGAGACGGTGGATGAAGTTGTGTCCTTTACCGCGGATCTGAAAACCATAGACCGCGGCATCGACCGGGTCCATTACGGCGCAGCTACAGCGCTTTACGACGCCATCTACCTGAGCGCGCATGCGATGGACCGGCGGCAAGGGAGGAAGGTAATGGTAATCATCACCGACGGTGGTGACACCATCAGCCGCGTTGACTATAAAGAAGCGGTGCGTGCCGCCCAGGAAGCTGAAGCCATCGTTTACAGCATCATCGTGGTGCCCATCGAGGCCAGCGCCGGACGAGACCTCGGCGGCGAGCATGCCCTCATCCAGATTTCCGAAGATACCGGCGGCAAGTATTTCTACGCCACTTCGGTGCCGCAACTCGATGAAGCATTTCGGAAGATCAGCGATGAACTGCGTACTCAATACCTGTTGGCTTACTATCCTGCGCGACACTCGTCTGACTCAAATTTTCGCCGGATTCAGGTGAAGGTGACGGGACTGCCCGGCAGTCCCGCGTTGGTGGTGCGCCATCGCGCCGGCTACTACACTCGCAAGTCACACTTCTAACGAGGCAGAGCAAGTTGGTTACGGCGCTCCGCCTCCGAGTTCGCATGCTATAAGTATTTGACCTGGAAATCTTGAAAGGAATGTGCCGATGGTATCGAATTACAGGTTCTGTCCATCCACCTTCGCGTTCCGTACGCTTGCGGTTCTGCTCGCGCTGTCCACTCTGCTCTTTTCGCAGAGCACCAGTTCCACCGGCAGCATTCAAGGCATTGTCGTGGACCAGACCGGAGCCGTCGTCAGCGGGGCCAAGGTCCGCATCACCCGCATCGCCACCGGACAGGTGGTGAATGTCACCAGCACTTCCGCAGGAGCTTATACTTCGGGCGCATTGACCCCCGGCGATTACCTTGTGCACGTGGAAGCCCAGGGGTTCAAGACCGCCGAACTTCCTCTCAACGTCCAGGTGGGTGTCACCACCGCCGGCAGTGTGAGGTTGCCAGTTGGAGAGACCAGTCAAGTGGTGGAAGTGCAGGCAGGAGAGATTCAGGTCAACACCGAGCAAGTCACTGTGCAAGGCGTTTTGACCAGCCAGCAGATTGAGAACCTGCCCATCAACGGCCGAAATTTTCTCGATCTCGCGCAACTTGAACCTGGAGTGCAAATTCAGGACGGCGGCAACTTCGATCCCACCAAGAACGGTTTCTCTTCCATTTCGTTCGGCGGCCGCTTCGGCCGCACCGCTCGCATCGAAGTCGATGGCCTTGACATCAGCGATGAAACGGTCGGCACCACCACCCAGAACATCCCTGAGGGCGCCATCCAGGAATTTCAGATCGAGCAATCGTCGCTCGACCTCTCCACCGAGCTGACTTCCTCAGGCGCAGTGAACGTCACCACTAAATCAGGGACCAACGCCTACCATGGCGAGGGATACTACTATTTCCGCGACCAGAGCCTCAACGCCAATCTTCCCGGAGCCAGCAGCAATTACTTTCAAAGAAATCAGTTCGGTGCCAGTGTGGGCGGTCCCATCATTCACGACAAGCTATTCTTCTTTTTGAGCGCAGAGCGCACCAAACAAGACCTGCTCAACCCCGTCTTGCCCAGTGGACCATTTCAGGCCCTGACCGGGAGTTTCGATTCCCCGTTCCGCGAAGCCGAAGGCGTGGGCCGTCTGGATTGGCAAATCAACAAGCGTTTCAAGTTCTTCTACCGTTTTTCCTTCGATCAGAATCGCAGCGTCCTGGCCATTATTCCTAACTCTTTTCAGCCTTTCGCCAACAATAATCACACTCCTGTCCATGCCTTTGGGCTGGACTTCAACACCGGCGGTTTCACGCACAGCATTCGTTTCGGCTACACCAAGTTCCGCAATCAGATTACCGACGCGGTTGGCGGTTCCGCGATTTTCAACCCCGCGCCCAACCTGGAATTGGCGATCGGTAGCGATCCTGATTGTTTGACCTCAGGCGCGGATTTCTTTTGTTCTGGCCCTAGCTTTTTGGCGCCGCAACAGACCTACCAGTCGAATAAGCAAATCAAGTACGACGGCAGCAAGGCGATCGGCGCCCACATCGTGCGCTATGGCGGCGGCTACAATCACATCTTCGGCGGTGGTTTCGCCAGCTTCCTCGCGCTCGCACCCGCAGTCGGCGCCGGCGTCGGCGATTGCGCGGCTACCTGCCTGACTCTGCCCGGCGGCGCCGCCAACCCGCTCAACTATCCCGCCAACAGCGTCACTCTGAGCAACGGCCAGGGTTTTAGCTCCGAGATTCCAGCTTTTGGATTTCCCGCCGGTGGTTTGGGGCCTGATAATCGCATTTCGCTTTACCTCGGTGATACCTGGAAAGTGAAACGCAACCTGACTCTGACTTACGGCCTGCGATACGTTCGCGACAGCGGCCGCACCGATAGCGACCTGGCGGCGATCTCAGCATTACAGCAGTTCGGTGCCGGACTCGGAAACCGGGTCAACCAACCCAATCTCAACTTTGCTCCCCAGGTTGGTATTGCCTGGGATCCGTGGCGTGCTGGCAAGACGGTGCTGCGCGGCGGGCTCGGATTGTTCTACGAGAACGCGGTGTGGAATAACGTCCTGTTTGATCGTCCTGCCCGCCTGCCATCCGGACTATTCCTGACCGACCAGACCGTTTGTTCCAACGGTACTGGCAGCACTTTTACTTTGCCGAATGGAGTCGTTCAGAATTGGGCGCCGATCTGCGGTCAACCCATTGGAAAAGTCGCCAACCAGATCGCCGCCCTGCAAGCGCAATATCAGGCAGCCACACTCGCAGCAGGACCGGCCACCAATTCTGCGTTCATCGGCAACGCACTTTCGGACGGACTTGACGCTACCGGGACCGACCTGTTTGCGCCGAAGTACGTGAGTCCGCGGTCGGTGCAGATGAATTTCGGTATCCAACACGAACTGCACCGGGGTGTGGTGTTCACTGCCGACTATCTGCGCAACATTGAGACTCATACCCTCCTGGCAATCGACACCAACCACGTCGGCGACGCCCGCTTCTTGGACAAAACCAATGCTATCGCGGCCATTAATCAGACCCTGGCCAATTGCGGTGTCAGCGGGGCAAACGCCATTAATCTCGCCATTGCCAATTGCCCCAACAATCCTGTTACCGGAGCGCCCGGCTATAATCAGGGCGCGACCATCGCAGACTTTGCCACCAATGGCCTCGACTCCGGCTACTCGTTGTGCAGCGGTGCGCCTTGTCCGACCGCTGCCTTCCCTGGAGTTAATCCAAACCTCGGCGCAAACCAGATGTTGTTTCCCAGTGGCCGCGCCGTTTACAACGCGTTACAGATGTCTCTGAAGCAGAATCTGCAACACCCCTTCAAGAGAATTTCCAATCTGGATATGCAGGTTTCGTACTCGTATTCGAAGTATGTGGCGCCGGCGGTGGACAACGACTTCGTAAATATTGCCACTGACTTCAATGATCCGTTGCACTACATCGGACCCAACGGACTTGACCGCCGCCATCAATTCTCCATTGGCGGCACCATGGATTTGCCCTACTCGTTCCGGCTCGGCCTGATCAGCCACTTTTACAGCCCGCTTCCCGCCACCCTCACGCTGGCGCCAACCGGGAATCCGGGCGGCATTTTTGTGACTGACCTCACCGGCGACGGCACCGGCGACGGCAGCTTCGCTTCCAATGGCGGGGGCGGCGACGTGCTGCCCGGGACCAACATCGGCTCTTTCGGCCGAGGCGTCAAAGCCAGCAACCTGAACAGCTTCATCGCGGCTTACAATCAGAACTCCGCCAGCCAGCCCACTCCCGCAGGCCAGATGCTGATCAGTAACGGATTGTTCACGCTAGGTCAGTTGCAGGCGCTCGGCGGAGTGCAGCAACTCGTTCCCCTCGCGCCCGCCAACGAAGCCAATATGGACTGGCTCCGTGCCACCGATCTCAGCCTGAGCTGGATCTACAAGGTAAAAGAGACGGTGGAGATTCATCCCGGCGTCTCCTTCTTCAACGTGATGAATTTTGCCAACTTCGACGGACCCTCCAATCCGCTCAGCGGCGTCCTCAGCGGGACTCCCGGATCGGTCAACGGGACCTCCGGGCAACAGCCCAACGGCAATCGCCTGGGTCTCGGCTCCGGTGTGTTTGCGCTCGGTGCCCCGCGCGCCATCGAATTTTCCGTGAAAGTGACGTTCTAGCCTGGGGGTGCAGGTTGGGCTCTTGCGCTCTCTGCGAGTTTCCCGGCGATTCTCTGCGATTAGTAATCTCTTGCGGATACCGCGAAATCCGTGGCCCTCTTCCGGCGCCAAGCACGTGTAAAATACTTGCATGGCATTTCAAGGATCGGGCTCGCAAGGCCTCTCACGCAAGCCGAAAAGCTCACCACCTGAGGAAACCTCGGAAGAGGCTGCCTACTTGAAGTCGCTCACTGAAAAGCAAAAGCCGGTGAGCATCAAGTTGTCGGACGGAGAGATTGTAAACGGCTGGATTGAGTACTACGACAAGAACATGGTCCGGCTTACTCGCGAAGAGAAGCCCAATCTCTTCATCTTCAAGCACGAAATTATGTACATCGCCGAAGATAGTGGCAAGCGCAAGTAGCGGATGACTTCCATCACCCATCCCGATGTCATTTCGCCTGCGGCCCAGATCGCGCGCGAGGCCGGTGCCCTGCTCATGGAACATTTCCGCCAGCATGTAAAGATCGAATACAAGGGTGATGCCGATCTGGTTACCGTTGCTGACCGCAAGTCTGAGGCCCTCATCCGTCAGCGCCTGCGTGAGCACTGGCCTTCACATGACATTCTCGGCGAAGAAGGCGGCTTGCAGGATACCGGTAGCGACTACCGCTGGTACGTCGACCCACTCGACGGCACTACCAATTTTGCCCATGGCTTCCCGGTATTTTGCGTGTCCATGGCGCTCGAGTACAAGGGCAGGCGCATCGCGGGAGTGATCTATGATCCCACTCGCGACGAACTATTCGCGGCGGAGCAGGGAGGCGGCGCGTTTCTCAATGATCAGCGCATCCGGGTTTCGCAAACCGCGAACTTGGGGGAGTGCCTGGTCGCCACCGGTTTCCCCAGCCACAAGCGCCATAAGAATCCCAACATTTTTTTCTATCATCAGATTACTTTGCGCACCCACGGCGTGCGTCGTGCCGGATCGGCTGCTCTGGACCTATGTTGTGTGGCCAGCGGCCGTTTCGACGGTTTCTGGGAATTCAACCTCAATCCATGGGATACCGCAGCCGGTGTGTTGATCGTTGAAGAAGCCGGCGGCAAGATCACCGACTTTCACGGCGGGCCTTTTGAGTTGAATAGCCGAGAAACACTGGCATCCAACGGATTGGTCCACGAAGCTTTGTTGAACGAGTTCGACAAAATATTTTCGGATCGAGATCTCGAACCTTTACCGGAACTAAGAGCTGGTTCTCGCTGATCGGTGGCATTATGAAATCCAAACTCGTCGGCCTCTATGTTCTGATCGCCCTCGTAGCCGCGGCTAGCACTCCTGCTGTCGATCCCGCCTACCAGCAATCTTTCGACAAATGGAAAGCCGGGCAGGTTGACGATCTCAAGAAGAACTGGCTCGTGCTCGCTGGCTTGTTCTGGCTCAAACCCGGTGACAACACTTTTGGCAGCGATGCCGCCAGCGCCATCGTTTTCCCCAAAAGCCCCGCCCACGCCGGCGTCTTCACGCTCCAGGGCGAAGATGTAGTTGCGAAGTTTTCTCCTGACGACCACGCCATTATCGACGGTAAGCCCACTACTACCGCGACCCTCTTGCCAGACTCGTCCAGCAAACGCACCATCGTGGAGATGGGGAGCATGCGCTTCTATGTGATCAAGCGCGGCGCCCGCCTGGGCATTCGCCTAAAAGATCTCGATAGCGAGGCCGCTCGCAACTTTCATGACCTGGTTTTCTTCCCGCTCGATCTCAACTACAGAGTGACTGCGAAGTGGATTCCCTCCGAGGGCAAGAAGACCATTGACGTGCCTACAGTTCTCGGTGACGTCAGCCCTACTCCGGTTGCGGGCACGGCTGTGTTCAAGCTCAACGGACAGGAATTCCAGCTAACCGACCTCGGCGGGAACCCCGAGAAGGGCCTGTTTTTCGTCTTCAACGATTTGACCACCAAGACCGATACCTACCCCGGCGGACGCTTTCTGGATACCGATCCGGTGGTGAACGGTACCGTCGTACTCGACTTCAACCACGCCTACAACCCGCCCTGCGCCGTCACCCCTTATGCGACGTGCCCGCTAGCCCCGAAGGAAAACCGGCTGACGGTGGCGATTCCCGTTGGAGAGAAATACGACCACGCCCACGGCCATCACTAAGGTTTCGCTGTGCGCCTCTGTGGCCTCTGTGGTTGAAGGCTTTTCCTTCGTGTCCTACGTGGTTAAGGCTTTTCTCAGCGTATTCTGCGCGATCTGCGGCTGAAAACGTTTTACAATAGACCTATCGTGATTGACTCACTATTGACCCGAAAAATCGACAAACGCCCGGACAAAGTCCGTTTCTCCGGCCGCATCCTTTTCCTCACCGAGGATCCCGAACTCATCAAACGCCAGCTGGCTGGTGAAGATTTGCCCTGGGACACCAAGAATCCCGCCAACAATCCCAAGCTGCGCGACGACATCTCTACCGACGAAATCACTCCTGCTCACTACTGTTTTTATTTCGACGAAACTCTCGGCGAAATCCCCTACTTGGGCCTGAAGTGCGGCAACGTGCTTCCCATCGGCCGTTCCGACGTGAAGACAGGAGGATTTGTTGCCGCCGTCAGCGGCAAGCGCCGCGGCAAAGGATCAAGCCGTGAGCAGTCGCCCTATGCCGAGATGTGCGCCGGTATTCGCGTCGTCATAGCTGAAAATATCGAACGTATCTATAAGCAAAACTGCCAGAACCTTGGCCTGCTGACCTCGACGAACTTCTCGCTGATCGATCAGATTCGCGCGGGCGCTGAAATTCCACTCGCCGAATTCACTACTGGTGAAGACGAAATCACCCGCCAGGTCATCGAGTATGGCGGCTTATTCCCCTTCAACGTCGCCAGAATGCAGAAGAAAGTTTTTCTTCCCGCTATCAAAACCGAGAAACGCCCCATGACGTTGGCCGAGAAAATCTTCGCCCGTCACATGACCGACGACAAGTTCGTCCAGCCTGGCGACACTGGATTCGCCCGCGCCGACCTGCGCTTCAGCCACGAGTACGTCACTCCCATGGCTGCCATCTTCTTTGAGCGCTACGTCGGCAAAGATGCCAAGGTCAACGACGCTTCCAGCATTCTCTTCTTCCGCGATCATCTCACCTTTCTTGACGAAGTTATTTCCGAAGAAAAGAAGAAACTCGGCCTCCTCGACCTCGCTACTCAACTCAAACTCAAGCAGCAGGACTTCGCCGCGAAACAAGGCATCAAGCTCCACGGAGAACTGAAAGACCGCAAAGGCTCAGAAGGTATCTGTCACTCCATCGTGCTGGAGAGCTACGCTCTACCCGGCCAGTTGAATATCGGTTCCGACTCGCACACGCCTCATGTCGGTGCCATCGGCTGCGTGGCTTTCGGCATCGGCACCACTGATGTGTTCAACAGTTGGATCACCAAAGACGTCCGCGTCAAAGTTCCCGAGTCGGTCAAGATCATCATCCGCGGCAAGAAGCATCCCAACGTTACCGCCAAGGATTTCATCCTGAAGATTCTCAGTCTCGACTACGTCCGCAGCGGCAAGGCCCTGGCCAAAGTCATGGAATACGCCGGCGATGCCATCGAAGCTCTCAGTGTTGACGAGCGCGCCACCATGACCAACATGGCGGCTGAAATCGGCGGCTTCACCGGAATCGTTGCTCCCGACCGCAAAGCCGTGGATTTTCTGGTCGAGCGGCGTGGCATGAAGCGCCCACAGGCCGAAGCCATGCTCGAGGAGCTTTATAGCGATTCTGGAGCGCAATACGCTCACGTCATCGAGCTCGACGCTGCCGAAATCACTCCCATGGTCGCCACCCCCGGCGATCCCGGCAATGGCAAATACATTCGCGAGTTGAACACACCAGTGCCGGTTGAGATTGCCTATGGCGGCACCTGTACCGCTGGCAAGAATGAAGACATGGACATGTATGCCGCCGTTCTCGCCGACGCTCTCAAGCATGGCAAGCGCGTGGCCGATTCGGTGAAGTTTTACATCCAGTTCGGATCGCAGGAAACGCGTGACTACTGCTTACGCAAGGGCTATCTCGAGGTCTTCCAAAAAGCCGGAGCGCGCGTGATCGAGCCCAGTTGCGGGGCCTGCATCAACGCCGGCCCGGGCGTAAGTACGAGTCCCGAGCAGGTCGTCATCAGCGCCCAGAACCGCAATTTCCCCGGCCGCAGTGGTCCCGGACAAATGTACCTGGCCAGCCCGCTGACTGTCGCCGCCAGCGCCGTCGCCGGATACATTGTGGAATACGAACCCAGCGAAAAGAGGGAGTTGGTGGATGCATGAAATATCGGTCTTGCCCATATTAAGTATTTCCCTTATTATGGGTACATGAATATCACCCTTTCTTTAGACGACAAATTGGTTAAAGAAGTTCGTAAAGTCGCGGTCGAGCGGGACACGACCCTCACCGGGCTGGTTCGCGAATATTTGCAGCAGCTCGCAGCAGAAAATGCGGTATCGGGCCGACGACGGAGAGAAAGAGAAGCCCTAAAACACAGTTTTAGCCAGTTTCAGTTCCACATGGGAAAACGAACCTGGAAGCGGGAAGATTTGCATGCCCGCTCCTGATTTTCTTGATTCCAACGTGTTGGTCTACGCCTACGATGTCAGCGATCCCGGGAAGCAGAAAATTGCCCAGGCTCTCGTTGAAAGTGCGGTCGCCGGTGAATCGGTAACCTCTCCGCAAGTGCTGGGCGAGTTCGCTGCCACTCTGCTCCACAAACTCTTGCCTGCCGCGCGCCCTGAGGCCGTCACGAAAATCCTCGATGCTCTAGGGCCCATCAAACTCGTTTCTCCGGACGCTGACCTGGTGCGGCGCGCGGTCGAAGCACACGCGACCTACGGCGTGCATTTCTACGATGGCATGATCGTGGCTGCCGCCGAGCGTGCCGGGTGTGAGCGCATATGGTCGGAAGACTTGAACCCCGGCCAGAAATATTTTGGGGTGACGGTGAAGAATCCCTTCTGTTAACGGCGCTGGCGCGGGGTCCCTCTACCTTACCTTCCTCCAAACCACATCCTCATTTCCTCCGGTCAGTCGAAGCGTCCACTTTTTCGCCATCGCCGTGTCGAAAAGTTCGTGCTGTGTGACCTGATTTCTCGGCTTGTCAGGAACTCAAGGTCAGCAACGCCGCAGCGATCGCGAAAATGCAAGGGTGCTCTTGTGCACAACTGCCTCCCGATCTGCCTACGAAGCTTGTGATGCAGGGACACTCTGGGCAAGCAGCCTCACATTCGCGGAAATGTACGTTGTTGGGAGATTCCACGAATTCAACACGCTGCCCTATACCACCAGCCGCATTCTTGCTAGAATATGCAGTTCTGTTAAGCTCTGTATATATCAGGGAGACACCGACTTTATGACATACGTAATTGCGGAACCATGCATCGGCACCAAGGACACAGCCTGCGTGGATGCTTGCCCGGTGGATTGCATTCATCCCAAGAAGGATGCGCCGGCGCACGCGGAAGAGGAAATGCTCTACATCGATCCCGTGGAGTGTATTGACTGCGGCGCTTGTGTCCCGGTCTGCCCCGTCTCGGCCATCTTTGCGCTCGACGATCTGCCGGAAAAGTGGAAGTCATTCACTGAACGCAACGCCAAGTATTTCGGGCGATAAGGCCAATCTGTCATCCCAGTTCTAGGGCGCGAGTTCCTGCCTTGGACTCACGCCTTTTCTTTTTTGCTTGGGTCTGGCGTTCTCGGCGACTGGCGGGAGCCCGCAGCCGGAATCCCGAGAATCGTGGAAAGACATGGTGCGCCCGGAGAGATTCGAACTCCCGACCTATTGCTCCGGAGGCAATCGCTCTATCCATCTGAGCTACGGGCGCACTCCGGTTCCAGTGTACATGCAGAGCTTGGCCCCATCAATCGCCAGGGCCTAAGCACGGCGGCACTACCAGCGGTTTCTGCCGCCTCCACCACCACCGCCGCCACGTCCGCCACGGTCGCCACCGCGATCTTTACCACCCCCGCCACTGCGTTCCGTCTTGGGGCGGGCTTCGTTCACGTTCAGCGTGCGTCCGCCGATCTGGGATCCGTTCAAAGCGGCAATAGCTTTGTCGCCTTCTTCCGCGTTGGTCATCTCTACAAATCCGAATCCGCGGGAGCGCCCCGTGTCGCGGTCGGTCAGGATGGTGATGCGGTCTACCTGTCCGTGCGGCTCAAAAAGCTTGCGTAACTCATCTTCTGAAGTGTTGAAGTCGAGGTTGCCTACGAAGATATTTTTCAAGCGACGATCCTCTTGCTACGAACTATTCGATTGTGAGTTTCCACCAGGGTAAAACCAGCTGGCCAGAGCAGTGGAGTTGACCCACAGTCAAATGCGCAGGAAGTATAGCAGGAATAATGCGGGCGGGAAGCTATTTCGCGAAACCGCGCGCAGGGCGGCTTTGCCCACTCTTAGTAGCTCTTACTAACATTGCTCAACTTTCCAATATCCTTCGTCCTGATAATTCAGTTGCAGCAACCGGTTTTTGGGGTCGTGTCGCTTGCTGCACTTCGGACACTTCAGATATTGGTTCCAGCCGCTACCTTTGGAGTCGTGATCTTCGGTGACTGCAAAGGTTGTGCCACAACTGCAAGGCACGAGGTACATCCGCAGATCACGACCCGGCTCCGCCATTGCTCCGCTGCCGCTCAATCTCAACTCTCCTCTGCCATCGCCATTGATTTCTTCTTCCGCTGATTCGATTGCAAGACCTTCTTCCGCAGCCGCAGCGACTTGGGCGTGATTTCCACGAACTCATCGTCGGCAATGAATTCGATGGCCTGCTCCAGGTTTAAGTTGCGAAACGGCACCAGTCGGATAGCTTCATCCGCGGTCGAAGCCCGCATGTTGGTAAGCTTCTTCTCGCGTACCGCATTCACATCGAGATCGTTGTCCTTGGCGTTCTCGCCGACGATCATTCCTTCATAGAGTTCGATGCCAGGGCCCACGAACAATTCGCCGCGCTCTTGCAGTCCCCACAGCGCGTAAGCTGTGGAAGTGCCCGCGCGATCTGCAACCAACGCGCCAGTGAGCCGGTGCGGGATCTCTCCCTGCCACTCAGTGTAGCCGTCGAATAAAGCGTTCATCACGATGGTGCCGCGCGTGTCGGTCAACAATTGGCTGCGCAGGCCAATCAGCCCGCGGCTGGGGACGCGAAACTCGATTCGCACCCGTCCATAACCGTGATTGTGCATGTTCTTGACTTCGCTTTTTCTTGCTCCTAACTGTTCCATGACTACACCGACAAATTCCTCGGGAACATCGACGGTCAAATGTTCCACCGGTTCCATCAGCTTTCCGTCGACACGTTTGGTCACAATCTCCGGCTTCCCAACCATGAGTTCATAGCCCTCACGCCGCATCATCTCGATGAGAATGGAAAGCTGCAACTCGCCGCGTCCCATGACCACCATGGTATCCGTGGTGTCGGTGTCCTCAATCCGCAAGGAAACATTGGTGAGTAGTTCTTTCTGCAGACGTTCCCGCAGATTGCGCGAAGTCACGTAAGTGCCGTCACGCCCCGCGAAAGGCGACGTGTTGACCGTGAACTGCATGGCGATGGTGGGCTCATCAATCGTGATGTGCGGTAGGGGTGCTGGATTGATTGCGTCGGTGATGGTCTCACCAATGGTGATGCCTTCGACGCCTGCGACCGCGATAATGTCTCCCAGCGTAGTCTCCGTGATATCGGTCCGTTTTAGGCCTGAGAATGAAAACAGTTTGGTGATTTTGGTCTTGTGCAGCGATCCATCTAATTTCGCAATGGCCACGTCTTCGCCAGTGTGCATGCTTCCGTTGAACACGCGCGCGATGGCCAGTCTCCCCAGGTAGTCGCTGTAATCGAGATTGGCGACCAGGATTTGCAGCGGCCCCTGCGGATCGCCGGTCGGCGCAGGAATGGTTTTGACAATGGCCTCAAACAGCGGCAGCAGATTCTCGCCTCCGCCTTTAATGTCCGATGACGCCGTGCCTGCTTTGGCGTTGGTATAGAGCACCGGAAAGTCGAGTTGCTCTTCCTTGGCGTCTAGATCGATAAACAAGTCATAGACCTCGTTCAAGACTTCCTGCGGACGAGCGTCTGAACGGTCGATCTTATTGATCACCAAAATCGGTGGTAGATGTGCTTCGAGCGCCTTGGTCAGAACATATCGCGTCTGCGGCAGCGGCCCTTCGCTTGCATCCACCAGCAACATGACCCCGTCCACCATCTTCAGCGCGCGTTCCACCTCGCCACCGAAGTCGCTGTGACCGGGCGTGTCCACAATATTAATTTTCACATCGTGATAGAAGATCGCGGTGTTCTTGGCCAGGATGGTGATGCCGCGCTCCCGCTCCAGGTCATTCGAATCCATGACTCGCTCGATAATGTGCTCGTTGGAACGAAATGTGCCGCTTTGTTTCAGCATGGCGTCCACCAGCGTGGTTTTGCCGTGGTCTACGTGCGCAATGATTGCGATATTACGAATACCGGAACTCAAGAGAATCCTTTCAGGGAACGAGGCTTTGCCTCACTACTACTTTACTATGCTGGAAGCATTTGGGGACTAACTGGGATCGAGAACTGGCTAACCTGCCACTCCTGCATGTTTCGGCGCGGGTTTGCCCGCGAGGCGATGCTCCGCCTCTTTCACCGCCCGACGCGCCGCCAGGATTCCCTTGTTGGTAGTCGATTCAGGTCCTTCGGAATCGGTGTTGGCGAAAAATATACGGTCCATTGGTTCCCGTACCAAAGGCTGGACAGTCGTGTAGAGGCCAGGCGTGGACATGTAAAGAGGATGTCCGCGCCTGTAGATGTGAACCTCAATGGGATCGACATTCGATCCTGGAAACAGCTTCTGGAAATCTCGGAGCACGTTTTCCGCGATCTTTCGCGTGCTCGACTCAGTGAGCAAGTAACCACGGTCTTCTTCCTTCATAGGTGTGTAGCAGGTCAGAATGTTGTACTTCTGCTGATAGCCGGGCTGGTCGCGGACCACCCAGTCGGCGACAATAAAATCGGTGAATGTGTTTCCCGGACACCACGTGTCGTAGGATTTGTTGAACACCGGTTTGTCGAAGATAAGATTTACCACCGGATAGGGAATGTAACGTATCTGGTGCATGGCATCGCGCTGTTTCTCAGGCAGGCCTTGTACGATCCGCCGCGTGATGAATTTCGGAGTGGCCATGATCACTGCCTTTGCAGCCACCATCTTGAGTTCTGCGCCTTGCATGTAGGTGACTTGTACTTCCTTCTTACCGGGAACGACGGCAATTGTGGTGGCGCCGGCTTGCATGCGGTCGGCAAAGTTTGGCTGCAGAAGTTCCGTCAATCTTTTGGTGAGAGCGCCAAGACCTCCAGGCCAGGTATAGAAGTCGGGAATCGTATCAGAGCCAATGTCTTGCAGTTCGTCGATCGCGAGTCTCGCGGCGGTGTTTTCGGTCGTCGCACCCCAGTTGGAGGGCCCGTAGTTGTCCCACCACTGTTTGACTTCGGCCGGGTAACCCTTGAGGAAATTAGAAAACGGAATGTTGTCCAGCTCCTTGCTGCGCTTGGCCAGATCAATCGCCAGCATTTCTTTTTTAAACTTCTTGAAGCCTTCGCGGACCGTCACGGGATATGGCAGCTTATCGAGGCCGTCCGTCCAGGTATCGGGAATCCATTCGCCATGGATAATTGTGGCGTCGCGATCATGTACCGGCAAAGGCTCAAGCCCGATCTCCTTGGCAAATCCGAAAGCAGCAGGTTCGCTCTTGGTGAGGAACGCCGAACCGGTCGCAAAAGGACTGCCGTCATGTTCCATGAGATAGGCATTCCCGCCCCAGTGAGGTTCCTTTTCTAATAAAAGCCAATCGTGACCCCGCAACAAGTAGGCCGCGGTCAGCCCGCTGACACCTCCGCCCACGATCACTACATCGTGGCGAGCGGTAGCGGGGGGCAGAGTGAAGACCCTTCCGTCGCGAACCTGATGACAGATGCGGTTATCCTCACCGTCAACGGTCGGCTGCGGCGCTGTCTTTGCGAATAACGAAAGATCGACCGGACATCCCGCCGCGATGGATCCCGCTACCACGTACTTAATAAAGTCTCGACGATTCGTGCTCATCTCCGGTTCACCCTTGCACTGCCGTTTCCAACTCGGTCGCAATCTCTGTTTTTCCCTCAGCACTCGCTCGCAGCCGATACCAGGTCACGATTGCGATCAGCGAAAACACAAAAATGATGCTTGAAATTGCATTGATCTCCGGCGTGATCCCTCGCCGCAACCGTCCCCAGATTTCGAGCGGCAAGGTGTTGTCTCGCCCGATCAAGAAAAAGCTCACCGCAATCTCATCCATCGATAGAGTAAAGATCAGCAACGCCGCCCCAATGATCGACAACCGCAGATTGGGTATCGTTATCCGCCAAAATGTCTGCCAATAATTCGCGCCCAGATCAAGCGAAGCCTCTTCCTGCGCACGATCCAGCTTCTGTAGACCTGCGAACACTTCCGTCGTCGCTACAGAAATCAGCGCTGTGCCATGGCCGAGCACAATCGTTAACAAACTCAACTTCACGTCAGCCGCGCGGAACAACATCAGCAGCGACAGTCCGGTAATAATCCCCGGCAGAATCAGCGGCAGGAGAACCAACCTGCGAAACAGCGCCTTCCCGGGGAAGTTCGCGCGATCCAGCGCGAGCGCCGCAGGAATGCCAAACGTCAATGAAATCGCCATCGCCGCCGCTGCCACTAGGACGCTGTTCAACACCGACGTCCAGATGGCATCGTCGGCGAATAGCATGCGATACCAGTCCAGCGTCAAGTTGCGTGGCGGAAATCCTCCTACTCCTGCTTCATTGAACGAGTACACAATCAGGGTGATGATCGGCAGATACAAAAAGCCGAAAACCGCCACCGCATGCCATGGCAACCAGCGAGACTTCACTTGCGCGCCACCACTCATCGGAATCTCCATTTCTTTTCCAGGCTCTCCGACAGATAAATCAGCGCCAGAACCAGCAACAGCATGCACAGCGAGATAGCCGCTCCCAGCGGCCAGTTGTAGGCTGCGCCGAACAGGCTGACGACGATGTTTGAAATCATGATTCCGCTCGGACCGCCCAACAACAGCGGCGCCAGAAAATCTCCCAAGCTGAGTACGAACGCAAACGTTGCTCCGGCCAACACCCCGGGAATCGAGAGCGGGAAGATCACTCGCCAGAAAGTCTGAAAGGGCGACGCGCCCAGATCATGCGAGGCTTCCACCAGGTTCCGCGGAATGTGCTCGAGCGACGCGTAGATCGGCAAGAATGCAAACGGTGTGTAGATATGCGTCAGCGTCAGCACCACCGCAAACGGACTGTAGAGCAGGAAATCCAGCGGATGTTGCGTCAGGTGCACGTACTGCAACAACGTGTTGAGCACTCCGTCGCTGCCCAGAATCGTTTTCCACGCGTAGGCCCGAACCAGGTAGCTCACCCACAACGGGATAATCACCAGCTGATAGAAAAGCTCTTTTCTTGCTCCTGCGTGGAATGACAAGTAATAAGCCAGCGGATAACCCAGCAGCAGCGAAAACACCATCACCCGCGCCGCAATCCACATCGACCGAAAAAGAGTTTGCAGGTAAACATTCACCCGGAACAGATCGCGATAGTTGTCGAGTGTCCACGAATGCACAATCGTCTGCGTCGGCGAGACCGACCAAAAGCTATAACAGAAGAGCAGCGCATACGGTACCAGCAGAAACACTGCAACCCAGACAAGCGGAGGTACGGTGATCGCGGCCCGGTAGGCACGAGAAAACATCAAACCCTCTCCTCAGACTTGCGGACCGCGACGGCATCTTCGGGTGAGAATTCCAACTCCAGTTCTCCGTGCCAGTTCTCTCGCGTGGGGGTGCGTATGGATAGCTTTAGTCCATCCTCACATTCCACTCGCAATAGGTCTGTTGAGCCGTGAAACGCCTGGTGGCAAACGCGACCGCGAAATCGAATCACGTTCACCCCAGCGTTCCCACCCGCCAAATTAACCACACGCAGATTCTCTGGCCGCAACGAGAACAATACCGGCCCATCCGGCAGCCCGACCGGCCAGTCCAGCGATTGGCATCGCACCACTCCGCCCTGCACTTCACCCTGAAGCAGGTTGGTATGCCCAATGAACTGCGCCGTGTAAGCAGTGGCAGGCTTCCCGTAGATTTCGCGCGGCGAGGCAATCTGCTCCAGTTCGCCCCGGCGCAACAGCGCAATGCGGTCTGACATGACCATGGCTTCTTCCTGGTCATGGGTCACGAATACAAACGAAATGCCAACCTCGCGTTGTAGCGATTTTAACTCCACTTGCATCTGCCGCCGCAGATTGGCGTCCAGTGCGGAAAGCGGCTCATCCAGCAGCAGCAGCCGCGGCCGATTCACCAGCGCCCGCGCCAGGGCGATACGTTGCTGCTGTCCGCCACTGATCTTCGCGGGTCTGGACTTGGCATATACCGTCATCTTCACCATGGCCAGGGCTTCCTCCACGCGGTTCGCTACTTCTTCTCTTGGCAGCTTGGCCACGCGCAGTCCGTAGCCTACGTTTTCTTCGACCGTCAAATGCGGGAACAACGCGTAGTGCTGAAAGACTGTATTCACCCGCCGTCGGTACGGAGGCAAAATGTCAAGCCGCTCGTCTTCCATCCAGATCTCTCCCGACGTCGCGCTCTCGAAGCCGGCAATGATGCGCAGCAGCGTCGTCTTTCCCGAACCGCTCTCTCCGAGGATGGTCAGAAATTCACCCTCCGCGATTTGCAGGGAGATATCGCGCAACACCGGATTCTTCCCAAACGATTTGGCTACATTGCGAATGGAGAGCAGGGGCTGCGCCCCAGAATTGGGGGAACGTGCGAACGTAGGTTCGATGTTAGTGGCCATTTGTCTTGGCAGCACCGTCGTGTCGGCGAGATCCCGGCGTTACTCGACAAAAACTACTGCGCTGCCTTCACTTCATTCCAAATCTCGTTGTACTTGGCACGCCGTGGAACGTCCTGCCAGAAGTACAGCCGCTTCTGGTAACTGTCCACGCCATCCAGATGCAGGCTCCTCACTTGGTCCGCGGCCATATATTGCGCCGCCTGCGGATTCGCCGGAGTATAGCCGGTCACGTCGGCCACCTTCTTCTGAGTTTGCGCTTCAATCATGTATTCCAGAAACTCGTAGGCCAGATCCTGGTTCTCGCTGCCCGCCGTGATCATCAAATGATCAATCCAGCCCGTCGTATTCTCTTTAGGAATCGTCTCGCCGACGGGAAACCTGACTTTGCGCAGCTGATTAGTCATCAGTGGCCAGCCCATGGACAGAACGATCTCGTGATTCTGGAACAGGTTCGTTAACTCGCCACCGGTCGACCACATCTTCCGGATGTTCGGTTTCAACTCCAGTAACTTCTTCTTGACGGCTTCCAATTGCTCGTCGCTGAGGTTGTAAAGCTGACTCGGATCCGGTTTGTCGAACCCCAGAACCTGCGCGGTCATATATAACGTAGCTAGGTCGTCCCACACGGAAATCTTGCCGCGATATTTCGGATCCCAGAATATGTTCCAACTATCCGGCGGCTGGGGGAAAGCAGTGGTGTCGTAGATGATCGGATCTGGTCCCCATACGAAAGGTGTGCCGAACACCTGTCCGTGAATCCGCACCAAGGGAAGGGAAGTCATCTGCGGGGAAAGTTGGCTGTAGCTGGGTAGTTTGGAGAGATCCAGCGGTGCCGCTAGCCCCGCTGATGCGATGGCAGTGGCCACATCGCTCGAGGGGGAGATGACGTCGTAGGTACCAGAGCTTCCACCGCGCAACTTAGCCACCAGTTCATCGCTCGATCCCATATACGAGGCGGTAATCTTGCAGTGGTGTTTTTCCTCGAAGTCACGCATAAATGATGGGTCGGCGTAGCCCTCCCACACCAGCAGGTTCAAGGTGGGTGTCTTTTTCGTGCACGCCCCGGCCAGAAGCAGCGCGCACGCAATCAACATCAAGATTCCAACGCGCCGGATCATCCCTGTGAGCCCTCCGAGTCTGTGCTCGCTGCGTCCCCGTTCGGGGATTTGTATATCACTTTGCTGTACATAGCCAACTCTCTTCTCGCGCTAGAACGTCGGTGGCGTGTTCACCCACAATACCCAGGTTTCGCTGCGTCCCGGGTTCAGCCAGCGGTGCGGCGTCGCACTTTCGAAATAGAAACTATCACCCGTCCTCAGGCGATATTCCTCTTCCTGTACTGAGATCCGCAGTTCTCCCCGCAGCACATAAAGAAATTCCTCGCCCTCGTGGGCATACGATTCGCCGCTGCCCGCCTTGGGAGCAATGCGGAACAGATGGGGCTCCATTACCGTGTTTCCCCACGCCAGCAACTCCATGCGAACTCCCGGGCCGGCCTCCAATATCTTGCGTTTCCCCGGCGACACCAGCCGTCCGCGTGATTCCGCCGCATCGAAGAAATCCAGAATGTTGGTCTTGTAAAACAGAGCCAGCTTTCGCAGCGTGCTGACCGATGCGCTCATCTGCGAACGCTCCAGCGCGCTCAGAAATCCTAAGGAGATGCCGACCTTCTTTGCCACCTGGGCCAGGGAAAGCCCGCGCCGCTGCCGGAGTTGGCGGAGATGGGCCCCGATGGCCCCACGAGTACCATTTGACCCAGCGTGCACTCGCCCCTCCCGCCCCAGCATCTGCACGATGGCCGCAGCGTTGAGGCCTCGCACCTTGCGCAGAAATCGCGCCCGCTTCAGCAATTTCACGTCCTCGGGGCTGTAAACGCGGTATCGGCTGGCAGTACGATGGGGGCGGGTCAGACCCAGGCGTTCCCAGGAGCGGATCACCGACGGAGAAATGCCCGCCAGACGGGCGACATCTCCGATCTTCAAGTAAGGTTTTGGCTCGGCGGATTTCATTTTACAAAGCCGCGCTCTCCGAGTATTTTCAGGGCGTCCCTAAAAACCCATTTTTTGCTTGACAGTCAATACGAGGTTTCACTAACCTTGCGCGATTATAGCAAGGTTTGCTTTTCACGCAACCTGGTTGCTGGCAAATTCTCCACCCCGGATCGGGAGGTGCTGCATGCATCCGTCTCTGAACCGTCGCACCCTGGCCTTCTACTCGGCCCTGCTCAGTTTGATCGCACTTCTTTCGTTCCCGGCCTTTTCGCAAAGCACCGGCGGCCGAATTGTCGGCCGGGTTGCGGATCCCACTGGCGCGGTCCTGGCGGGCGTGAAAATCACGCTAGTGAATGAGGCAACTGGGGCGAGTCGCAATTCGCAGAGCAATGAAAGCGGCGATTACAGCTTCATCGAGGTGCCTCCGGCGGAATACCATCTTGAGTTTGAACAGACTGGTTTCAAAAAGAATGTCCGGAAGGGCGTTACCGTAAACGTCAATCAGATCGTGACCCTCAACATGATCATGCAGTTGGGCGCAACCGAGGAGGTGGTGGATGTAACCTCGGAAGCTCCGCTGGTAGATACCACCAGCACCCAACTCGGCGCGGTCGTGGATGATCGCACTGTCGTTGCGCTTCCGCTAAACTCTCGCGACACTTATCAACTTCTGCAAATGCAGCCCGGCGTCATGTCCACCGCGGGCTCGAGCAATAGCATTATCTATGGAAGCAACGAAGCCGGTGCAGTTTCGGTTAACGGTGGCCGCGGACGTTCCAACAACTTCAGCGTCAACGGAGGTGATGCCAATGACCAATTCGTGAATTTGCCCACGGTGCAGCCTTCGCCGGACAGCATTCAAGAGTTCCGCGTCCTAACTAATACCTTCGATGCCGAGTACGGACGCAATTCCGGTTCGGTGGTAAACGTAGTAACCAAGTCAGGTACCAACCAGTGGCATGGCGATGTTTATGAGTTTTTTCGTAACAAAGTCTTGAACGCGAAGGGCTATTTCGATACGACCAAGCCGCAGTTCAATCAGAACCAATTTGGCGGAACATTCGGCGGCCCTATCAAAAAGGATAAAACCTTCTTCTTCGCTTCTTATGAAGGACGCCGCATCCGCCAGGGTGTGCCCTCGCCTGTGGTCACGGTTCCTACGGCGATCCAGCGCCCTAGCGCCACGCAGAATTTCGCCAATTTCGCAGGCACTCCTTTTGCCGGAACGCTCACCAACTCTTCGATCCTGACCAACCGGCCAGGGTGCGCTGCTGCGGTGGGGGCGGTGGGCGGCGGGACGATTTCCGATGGCGTAGCTTATGCCACCATCTTTCCCAACAATCAGATCCCGCTCCCTTGCATGGATCCAACCGCGGTGGATCTCCTCCAGTTCGTTCCGGTTCCGACCAATGGCGGCAATACCATTGAGACCGTTCCGACCGAAGCCGTTCGCGGAGATCAGTTCACGGTGCGATTCGATCACACCATCAACAGCAAACAGAACCTTAGCGTTTACTACTATTTCAACGACGACACCACCAACCAGCCCTTTTCATTCTTTGAGCAGGCGGGCGCCAACGTCCCGGGGTTTGGCAGCATCATTGCCGAACGTTTCCAGCAATGGAACATCTCTCACACTTGGACCATTAACAACAATACCGTCAATGAATTCCGCTTCAACTACAACCGTGAGGGGCAACTCACCTTCCAGCATCCAGCTAACACAGAGCTGGTGCAGAATTCCTGTCCGGCGGCGCCATCCTGGCTTACCGCCGTATCGGGGCCGTTGCAGTGTTTTTCGGACGGCACCACGGCGAATGCTTTGGGCATTCATCCTGGTCTGGGCCCCACGCGTGAAGGCTTACCATTCATCAACGTGGCGGGCGGCTTCAACCTGGGCAACAACGCCGAGGGAGAACTTCCGCAGGTGGGTAATGCCTTCCAGTGGTCCGATAACCTCACCAAGGTCTACGGGAATCACACCATGAAATTCGGCGTGGACGTTCGCCGGCAACGCTTCGACCAAACCCTCTTTTTCAACGTTAACGGCGAGCAGGAGTTTTTCGGCGGCGGCCCCAATGACGTAGAAGCCACCAATGCCGATGGTTCCAGCAACCTATACCCAAACTACCTGCTGGGCCTCACCGATCAGTACGGGCAGGGGTCGGCCCAAATAGAGAGAGTGCGCAATACCGGTCTTTATCTCTTTGCCCAGGATAGTTGGAAGATTAAGCCGAACCTGACGCTCAACTACGGTTTACGCTGGGAACTCAACACGCCGATCGCGGACATAACCCACCATGTGCAAACCTACCGGCCCGGCCAAAACAGCACCATCTTCCCCTGCGAAAACACTGCCAATACCGACTGCGCTAGTCAGACTCCGGTTGGACTGGTTGTGCCCGGTGACACCGGCATACCTCCGGGCTTGACCCAGACATATTACAAATCGTTTGCGCCGCGCATCGGAATTGCCTGGAGTCCAGGTACCTCCGGTAAGACCAGCATCCGCGCCGGATGGGGCATGTTCTACAACCCGGTTGAACAGTTGGTACTGGAGCAATTCGGCGCTGAGCCTCCATTCGGCGGCAGCGTAGTTCTCTCGGAAACGCTCTTCAATACTCCGTTTCTCAGCCAGGATGGCCAGACCACATTTCTCAATCCCTTCAACGGTATTATCACGCCGACGCGTGGGACCCCGCAGGACTGGGCGAAATTCGAGCCGATCGAATTGTTCGGCGATTTCCAACCCCATCTGCGGTCGCAGTATTCGGACCAATATAACCTGTCCATCCAGCGGGAACTAAGCAGAGACATGAAGTTCCAGATCAGCTACGTAGGATCGCAAGGGCATCGCTTGCTTGCGACCCACGATATCAACTTTGGAAATGCGCAGACTTGCATTGAATTGAACTCTATCCTGGGGGCGGGAACATGCGGTCAGTTCTTTGCCGATAGTTCATTCTTCATTCCTGGGGGCACAGTACTGCCAGTGGCACTTAATTTACCCTATGCGCAAAACGACTCGGTGATACCTAAAGGAACGACGATCGGACCCAACGGGATTACGCTCGTCGGCCTGCGCCCCTTTTCCTCGCCGCAGTGCAATCCATTGACGGGCGCGGGCTGCCCGACATCTGGCGTTCCAGTCTTCTCCAGCATCTTTGCTCAGGACACCATCGCCAACTCCGCTTATAACTCGTTGCAGGCATCGCTCGATAAGAGATTTGCCCATGGACTCCAGTTTTCTCTGGCGTATACATTCAGCAAGTCGATCGACGAAGCTTCCAGTTTCGAAGGTATCCTGAATCCGCTGCCCGGAGCCAACAACCGTTCGCTCTCATTGTTCGACGCAACGCATCGCATCGTGGCCAGCTACTACTGGGAATTGCCCGTGCCGAAGTACAGTGGATTCAAGGCCATCGCCTTAAATGGCTGGGCCATCTCGGGTATCACGACTTTCCAGACCGGCTTCCCCATCCGCATCACGTCCGAGGCAGACAACGAACTGATGGACAGCTTCGATTTCGAGCTGCCCGGCGAACCCGATCAGCTCGCGCCTTTCCACACCCAGCATGCGCAGAGTCACGGCAATTACTTCTTCAATCCCAATATTTTTACGGAAGACACAACGATTGATCCCAGTCTGTTTGGCCGCATTGGCAATGCTCCGCGCACCATCTGTTGCGGCCCGCACATCAGTAGCACGGACTTTGCCATACTGAAGAACATCCCGGTGACAGAGGGAACGCACGTCGAGTTTCGTGCCGAACTGTTCAACATTTTCAACCATACCCAGTTCGACAACCCGGACGGTGACAGCACGGATGGCTCGCAGTTCGGCCAGGTCACCGAGGCGCGCGACCCCCGGTTGGTGCAGTTTGCTCTAAAATATATCTTCTAGCCTCAAAGCCCGGATGGCCTCGGCTGCCCGGGTATTCTAATGGCCGCCGCAGGCGGCTTGAGATTTCCCGGAGACCCAGATGTACCCCGAACTGCAACAGGAGATTTCCACCTTTGAGCGCCGCACGCCCAAATCCGCTGAATCCCACAAGCGCAACCTGAAGCGCATTCCGCTGGGTGTAGCCAGCAACTATCGCGCCTACGATCCTTATCCAATTTTCGTAAAAGAAGGCAGCGGCTCCCATTTCCGCGATCTCGACGGCAACGACTATATCGATCACAACCTTTGCTTCGGAGCGCTTATGGCCGGGCATTGCCATCCTGCGGTCATGAAGGCAGTCCAGGCCCGGCTAAGCACCGGCACCATGTTCGGCATGCCGCACGACATGGAATGGCAGCTTGCCGAAGAAATTGCCCAGCGCTTCCCGGTCGAGATGGTCCGTTTCGGTTCCAGTGGGACTGAAGCCACTATGCATGCCTGCCGTTTGGCGCGTGCAGCTACTGGTCGAGACAAGATTCTGAAGTTTGAAGGCGGTTACCACGGTCTGCATGACGCTGCCTTAGTCAGTGTGAAGCCTCACGCCCCTGATTTCGGCGATATCAACGCGCCTGCTTCGGTGCCCGGTGGCCTCGGCGTGCCGAAGGCGTCAATCGCCAACGTGCCTGTCGCCACCTTCAATGATCTCGCTAGCGTAGAGCTTCGCTTTAAAAAAAACCCCGGCGAGATTGCGGCGATCATTCTCGAGCCCATCATGATGAACGTCGGTCTGTGCATGCCGCAGCCTGGATTCTTGCAGGGCCTCCGCGACATCTGCACGAAGAATGGTGCACTGCTGATCTTCGATGAAGTTAAAACTGGAGCCAAGCTCGGCTGGGGCGGCGCTTCTGAATACTTCAACGTCAAGCCCGATATGATCTGTCTGGCCAAGTCGATTGGCGGCGGCTTTCCGCTCGCGGCATTCGGCGCTCACCCGTCGGTGATGGACCTGATTTCGCAACACAAAGTTTTCCACGGGGGCACGTACAACACCAATCCCGTTTCTATGGCTGCGGGCCTGGCTACATTCCGCGAGGTGCTCACTCGCGAGAATTACCAACATATCGAAAGGCTCAGCAGGAAGTTGGTTGATGGCTATCGCAAGACGCTGGCCAAAACCGGATTGCAGGGCTATATCTCCGTCGCCGGCGCCAATGGTGCGCTGATGTTGTTTCCGAAGGAGATCTGCAACTACCGCGATTGGACCACGGTCGACACCGATCTGTGGCGGCATTACTGGTTTGGCATGGTCAACCGCGGCGTCATGGCACAACCCTACTGGTGGGATGAGCAATGGACCATCTCGGTGCAGCACACCGAAGCCGATATCGACAAGCATCTCGCGGCTTTTGAAGATGTAGCGCCCGCGCTGGCTAAGGCTCAGCAGGAGCGCACGGTGGAAGCCGTTGCCCACTAAAGAGTCGCGTGGGGACAGCCGCCCTCGGCTGTCCGCTCCGCAGAATGAGTCAAGGAGCAGGTTTTGTCGGCCAACGATAGCGCCACTAACCAGCCGCACCTGAAGCGTGTTCTAGGCCGTTGGGATCTTGTATTGCTCTTCGTTGTCGCCGTCTTCAACCTGAACGTGGTTCCGTCAATTGCGGCCAACGGCGGAATCACCGTCTGGTTGTGGCTTATCGCGCTGCTGCTTTTCTTTTGGCCGCAGGGCATCGCCGTTCTCGAGTTGGCGCATCGCTTTCCCGGCGAAGGCGGCGTCTACTTGTGGGCCAAGGAAGTTTTCGGCGACTTTCATGGCTTTTTGTCCGGATGGTGTTATTGGACAAACAACATGTTGTACGTGCCCACAGTCATGCTTTACTTCGTTGGCGTTTCGGTCTTCGTGCTCGGCCCAGGCCACGCTGCTTTAGCTGACAACAAAGCTTTCGCTTTGGGTGCGTCTATAGTTTTGCTCGCGCTGCTAACCATTCTGAACATCGCGGGACTGAGTGTGGGCAAATGGCTGAACAACTTGGGTGGGATTGGCACCGGCATCGCCGCTGCCACGCTGATCGCCCTGGGCGCAATTGTATTTGTGCGGTTCGGTACTTCAATCACCTCGGCAGATTTTAGAATTCCCACCGATCCGCGTTTCGTCCTGAATTCTTTCGGTGTGATTTGCTTTGGATTGGTCGGACTGGAATTGGCTTCGGTGATGGGCGACGAGATTCGCGATCCGGCGCGTACTTTGCCTGGTGCGGTTGCATGGGGCGGCGTCGTTTCAGGACTTCTCTACATCGGTGCGACCCTAACGTTGTTGATCGCTGTCGGCAAGAACGATATCAGTGTCTTGCAGGGAATCGTGCAAGCTGTTAGTCAAATGGCGACAAAGGTCGGCGTTGCCTGGATCGTGGCCCCGTTTGCTCTGATGCTAAGTTTATCGATCGCGGGAATCGGTTCGGCGTGGATGGGTGGCTCGGCGCGAATTCCGTTTGTTGCAGGACTCGACTCCTACATGCCGTCTTGGTTGGGCAAAGTGCATCCGCGATATGCTACGCCGTACGCCGCGCTGATCGTGCAGTTTGTAGTTTCGCTAGGACTTTGCATCATCAATTTTGCTACTTCCGGCGGCGTACAGGAAGCGTTCCAAACCATGTTGTCGCTAGCCGTCGTCTTGCAGCTCGTGCCATTTATTTATGTATTCGCGGCGCTGTTGAAGTTCGCTTTCGCCGAAGCATCTCGAAATGGACGCTATAGCAAAGGCGTTCTGGTTTTCGCCGGGGGGAGTGGTTTGTTGACCACCATTCTTGGGATTGTTGTGGCTTTTTCCCCGGCAAAGCAGATCACGTCGGTTTGGCGTTATGAAGTGACCATGTTCGGCCTGACCTTGTTCTTCCTCGCGCTGGCAGCATTCTTTTTCTTTATTTACGGTCGCCGCAAAGGGAGCGCAACAGGTTCTTGTGGGACGAGTCCGCCCATCCGTATGAGCGACGCTCGCGATTAGTATAGGAGACTCTTATGCCAGGTGGCGTCAAAGCCGATGTCCGCAATTATCAGATGTACGTGAACGGCGAGTGGATCGACAGCAAGTCGAACAAAACTTTCCCTGTCTATGATCCCGCCACCGAAGAAGTCATCGCCCAGGTTCCCGACGCCAACGCTGACGACGTCAATCGCGCAGTTGCCGCTGCCAAAGCCGCTTTCGAAGACGGTCCCTGGGGATCCATGACCGCTCAGGAACGCGGCCGCGTGCTATTCCGTTTAGCCGAAAAGATTCGCCAGAACACCGCCGCGCTCGCAGAACTCGAATCTCGGAACACCGGGAAGCCTATTGTCGAGGCCGAATACGACATCGCCGATGTCGCCACTTGCTTTGAATATTACGGTGGCCTCGCCACCAAGATTCTGGGTTTTGTTAACCCGGTGCCCGACAACGCCGTCAGCCTCACGCTCAAGGAACCCATCGGCGTGGCCGGACAAATCATTCCGTGGAACTATCCTTTGCTGATGGCTGCCTGGAAGCTCGCCCCCGCTCTGGCCGCCGGATGCACCTGCGTGCTGAAGCCTGCCGAACAAACACCCATCACCGCGCTCGAAATGGCAAACTGGCTGGCCGATGTAGGGTTGCCTCCCGGCGTCGTCAACATCGTTACCGGCTTCGGCGAAACCTGCGGCGCTCCTCTGGTGCAGCATCCCGACGTAAACAAGATTGCTTTCACCGGCAGCGCCGCCGTCGGCAAGATCATTGTCAAGCAAGCTGCCGATACAGTGAAGCGCGTGACTCTCGAACTCGGCGGCAAATCTCCAAACATCTTCTTCGCTGATGCCGATTTCGAAGCCGCCATCGACGGCGCGCTGTTTGGAGTATTCATCAATCAGGGAGAAGTCTGTTCCGCCGGCAGCCGCATTCTCGTCCAGAAGCCGATCTACAAGAAGTTCGTGGAGGCCATGACCGAGAAGGCGAAAAAAATCAAGCTGGGAGCGCCTCTTGACCGCGATACTAAGATGGGCCCGCTAGTCAGTAAAGACCAGTACGACCGCGTGCGCTCTTATCAGGAAATCGGCAAGAAAGAAGCCAAACTCGCCTTCGGCGGAGGCCGCGCCGAGCAGTTCGCCAAGGGCTACTACGTTCAGCCCACCATCTTTTATGATGTGACCAACAGCGCCCGTATCGCCCGCGAAGAGATTTTTGGACCCGTAGCCACGGTCATTCCCTTTGACGACGAAAAAGATGCGGTCAAGATCGCCAACGATTCGCCATACGGCCTCGCAGCCGCTGTCTGGACTCGTGACATCTTCAAGGCATTTCGCGCGGTGAAGGCGATTCGCGCCGGCATTGTCTGGGTGAACCACATGCAACCGACCTATGTCGAAGCGCCCTGGGGAGGCTACAAACAGTCCGGCTTCGGCCGCGAGCTCGGACCCTGGGGCATCGAAGAATATCTCGAAACCAAACAGGTGTACATCAACCTGAACGAGGCGCCAATCGGCTGGTACTGAGAAGTTGAAATTTAGAAACTAGAATCGAGAAACTAGAAACCAGAAACTGGAAACTGATCCTAATGCCGACGATTCAATTGCGAACCGTCATCCCCGGCCCGAAGTCGAAAGCGCTGGCCGAACGCCGCGCCAATGCCGTCCCTCGTGGCCTGTCACACGGCACTCCTATATACGTCGCCAAAGCGCAAGATGCCTGGATGGAAGACGTCGACGGCAACCGCTATATCGACTTCGCCGGAGGCATAGGCTGTGTCAATGTCGGACACCGGCAGGAACCCGTGCTCTCCGCCATCCGCGAGCAGCTCGACCACTTTCTCCATGTCTGCGTGCAGGTCACGCCATACGAGAACTACGTCCGCCTGGCTGAGCGCATGAATGAAGTTACGCCGGGCAAGTTTCCCAAGAAGACGCTGTTCGTGAATTCCGGCGCCGAGGCGGTCGAGAATGCCGTAAAGATCGCCCGCGCTCACACCGGTCGCACCGGAATCATCGCTTTCGAAGATGCTTTCCACGGTCGCACCATGATGACGCTTGCGCTCACCAGCAAGACTCACCCTTACAAGGCTGGCTTCGCGCCATTTCCCGGTGATGTCTATCGCATTCCTTATGCGTATTGCTATCGCTGCTCTTATTCGCTGAAGTATCCCTCCTGCGATCTTTTCTGCGCACGGCATTTGGAAGATACCTTCAAGCGTGTGGTCGCGTCCGAAGATGTTGCCGCCGTGATCGCCGAACCGGTGTTGGGCGAAGGCGGATTTGTTGTCCCCCCGCCTGATTATTTCCGGGTTCTAATCGACATCTGCCGCAAGCACGGTGTGTTGTTCATCGCAGACGAAGTTCAAAGTGGGTTTGGTCGCACTGGAACTCTCTTTGCCAGCGAACACTACGGGATCGAGCCCGACATATTGGTGTCGGCCAAGTCGCTCGGTGGCGGCCTGCCCCTCGGGGCCATCACCGGCCGCACCGAAATCATGGATGCTCCCGGCCCCGGCGGCCTTGGCGGCACTTTTGCCGGCAATCCTGTTTCTTGTGCCGCTGCACTGGCCGTGCTCGAAATGTTCGATCGGGAGCATCTCTTGAGCCGCGCCAACGAAATAGGAAGCCACTTTCAAAGGCGCGCCAAAGAATGGCAGAACCGTTGGCCCATCGTCGGAGATGTCCGAGGATTAGGGGGGATGCAGGCCATCGAACTCGTCAAGTCGGCTGAAACGCGCGAACCGGCAGCTGACGAAACCAAACAGATCACCCAATACTGCTACGAACACGGCTTAATTACGATTACTGCCGGCTCATATTCCAACGTGATTCGCGTGCTGGTGCCGCTCGTCGTTACCAACGAACAGATGGACGAAGCGCTTGACGTTCTGGAATCCGCGTTCCAAACAGTTAGCGAGCGCCACGGCGCAGTAGCACAAGTCACCTAAAACGGAGGGTATTCATCCATGCCGGTCGCAGCACCTCCAGCTACGAAGGTCCCGAACTTCATCAACGGCCGTTGGGTCGAATCCCGCGCCTCGGAATGGCTTGACGCCAAAAATCCCGCCACCGGCGAGACTATCGCGCAAACGCCGTTGTCGGATGCGGACGAAGTGGCCTCAGGCGTGGAAGCCGCTGCCGCTGCGTATCCCGAATGGCGTCGAACGCCCCCTGAAGACCGCATTCAGCCGCTCTTCAGGCTGAAGCAACTCCTCGAAGATCACATTGACGAACTCGGCCGCATCATTACACAAGAGAATGGTAAGACTTTCGCCGAGGGCAAGGCCGAGCTGCGCCGCGCCATCGAAAACGTCGAAGTTGCCTGTGGCATTCCCATGATGATGCAAGGCTACAACCTCGAAGATGTCGCCCGCGGCATCGACGAAACGATGATCCGCCAGCCTCTCGGTGTGGTCGCCGCCATCACTCCGTTCAATTTTCCAGGCATGATTCCGTTCTGGTTTCTGCCCTACGCCATCGCCTGTGGCAATACCTTCATCCTCAAGCCTTCAGAGCGCGTTCCCCTCACTATGCGCCGTACTTTCGAGTTGCTGGAGCAGACCGGTCTGCCCAAGGGTGTGATCAACTTGGTGAATGGCGGCAAGGACGTGGTCAACGCGTTGCTCGACCACCCCCAGGTGCGAGCAATTAGCTTCGTAGGATCAACACCGGTTGCCAGACACGTCTATGCGCGCGCTGGAACGAATGGAAAGCGCGCGCAGTGCCAGGGCGGAGCCAAGAATCATGTCATCGTTCTCCCCGATGCCGATATGGCCATGGCGACGCAGATCATTAGCGACAGCGCTTTCGGTTGTGCCGGCCAGCGCTGCCTAGCCGTGTCGGTCGCGGTGACCGTGGGCGAAGCTCAGAAGACATTTCGTGATGCAATCGCCGAGGCAGCCACCAACCTGCGTGTCGGCAACGGCCTCGAAGAGGGCGTGCAGATGGGGCCCGTCATTACTCCTCAGAGCAAGTCGCGAGTTGAATCGCTGATCGCGACCGGCGCGAAGCAGGGTGCGAGAGTTTTGCTGGACGGACGCAATGCCAAGATCCCCAAGTACGAAGCAGGGAACTTCATGAAGCCGACCATCCTCGACGATCTTCCCGTGACCAGCGAACTTGCCAATACCGAAATCTTCGGCCCGGTCCTTAGCTTGGTCCATGCCAATGACATGGACGACGCCATGGCATTTCTCGAGCGCAGCCCGTACGGTAACCAGGCGTCCCTATTCACTTCGAACGGCGCAGCCGCGCGGCGTTTCCGCTACGAGGCTCCAGCGGGAAATATCGGTATCAACATCGGCGTGGCTGCTCCCATGGCATATTTTCCCTTTAGCGGCTGGAAAGACAGCTTCTTCGGAATCATGCATGGCCAGGGCCGCGACGCAGTCGAGTTCTATACCGAAAAGAAAGTCGTCGTCGAGCGCTGGGCGAAAGAGCATTCACGAAAGTTTTGATTTTGCTTTTCTCTGTGACCCTCTGTGCTCTCTGTGGTGGAAAACCCATTAACCACAGAGGACACAGAGGCCCACAGAGGAAAAACAGAGGAATTCATGTCTGACACCATCCAGAAATACAAAGATTACGTAATGACCGGCTTCATGAAATCGGTGGTGCCCATGGTCATCGATCACGCCAGCGGGGCAACAGTCACTGATGTCAACGGCCGCGAGTACCTGGACTGCTTCGCAGGCATTTCCGTGGTCAACGCCGGACACAACAATCCGCAAGTCATCGCTGCCGCCAAAGCCCAAATGGACAAGCTCGTCCACTGCTCGTCCTACATCTACCACGTGCAGCCTGTCGCCGATCTCGCCGAGAAGATTGCGCACATCGCTCCCCGCGAACTCACCAAAACTTTCTTCGGCAACGGCGGCGCCGAAGCCATTGAAGGCGCCATGAAGTTGGCGCGCCTCTACACCGGCAAGCACGAGTTCATCGCCCTCCACGCCAGCTTTCACGGACGCAGTTGGGGGACTCTCAGCATCACTGGCAACCAGGGCCGCAAGAAACGCGGCGGCCCATACGCCTCGGGCGTAGCTTTCGCGCCCGCTCCGTATGCCTACCGTTCGCAGTGGCGCAACGATCCCGAAGAATGTGGACGCCAGTGTGCCCGTTCCATCGACGATGTCATCCGTTTCGCCACTTCCGCCGATGTAGCGGCTTTCATTGCCGAGCCGGTGATGGGCGAAGGCGGCATCATCGTCCCGCCGCCAAATTACTTCAAAGAGGTAAAGAAGATCCTCGACCAGCACGGCATTCTGTTCATCGCCGACGAAGTCCAATCCGGCTTTGGACGCACCGGCAAGATGTTTGCTTACGAGCACTATGGCGTCGATCCCGACATTCTGGTCACCGCCAAGGGCATCGCTGACGGCTTCCCACTAAGCGCATTCACCACGCGGCCTGAAATTGCCGCTGCCTTCAAGCCCGGCGATCATCTTTCAACATTCGGTGGCAATCCAGTCTCCTGCGCCGCCGCGCTCGCCAACATCGAATTCATGCAGAAAGAAAACCTGCCCGCGCGATCCGCCGAAACCGGCCACTACGCGATGTCAAAGCTGAGAGATCTGCAAAGGCAGAACCCGATCATCGGAGACATCCGTGGCTTGGGTCTGATGATCGGCGTCGAGCTGGTGAAAGACGAAAAGCTGACTCCGGCGACCGCTGAGGCTGAGGCCGTCCGCGACGCGCTGCTGAAGAGTGGAGTGCTGGTAGGTGTCGGCGGCGTCTACGGAAACGTGATTCGCTTCCAGCCTCCACTGATCATCACCCGGCAGCAAATCGACAAAGCCATCAGTGCCTTTGTGGCAGCTCTTCAGGAAGTGGCCCAGCCCGCGGCGGTGTAGCTGGGGCCGTGGCCGTGAATTGCTAATTGGAGTGATCGCTACTTCGCAGCAGACCATGCGGATCAAACGGTGGCGCGTCGGGGTCATACGGCTTGGTCGGATCGATCCTTTTAAGGTCAATCAGCCACGCTCCCGGCCGCTCATTCTCCACAACTTTCCGTTTCCATTCGCCTTCCATAAGGATCCAGGTCTCGTCCTGAACGGTAGTCGTTTGATAGAGGCGCAGCTTGCCTGAACTCATTTGGCGTCTGCTCCACTGTTGCACTACGGTTGCTTTCAACGTCACCGGACCGCAGCCTCGCAGGTCCAAGATGGTGTTGCTAATGGAAATGTTCTCTTTCACCTGATCGAATCCGGCGGTGGAATATGACGCTGATTGCTTGAATGACCAGACATCGCCGTTGAACTGGTGGGCCTCGAAGTCAGGAGCATAGACCGCAAATAGTTGCTTCGCATTATTCGCTACCGTGGCTCGTTCTATGCGGGCATACTGGCTATCGAGTTGTTGCCAACGTGCATCCTCCTTCCGCAGGGTAGTACAGACTTCCGCATGTGCATGTCCTGAAAACAGGAAACATGCGAACAAAGCAGCAGCGAAGACCCATGATTTCACGATAACCTCACCGACGGCGAGAGACGCGAACCTGCTAAATCTCATCACCATCATCGTCTCTATCATCATCCCGATCGCGATGGCCAAGATCTTTCACCGAGCTCATAGTTTTTCCGTCATTGGCGTGCCGAATCTCGATTCGCCCATTCACATTCGACAGCTCAATTCGCGGGCCGCCGCTTCCCAACTCTCCCCGCATGTCGTGCCCGACATAGCGATGGTTATTGACGTGCAGCCCGAACTCATCTTCAATACTACCCGAGACCGTTGACGCTTCGACTTCTGCCTTGGCGTCCGAAGGCAAAGTCAGTTCAATCCCACCATTCACCGAAGAAAGTTCAACAGGTGAGTTACTCAGGCGGTCGAACTGCACATCCATCCGACTGTTCACCGATTCCAGTTTGACCCGGCCCTGCAATCCCTGCACCGTCATGTGTCCGTTGATGCACGATGCTCGCACTTCGCCCGCCACTCCGTGAATATCCAGTGGCCCGTTGATCAGCTTGATTTCATCCAGCCGGGCATTTCTAGGAACGGTGATCGTGTACTCCACGCTTGCCGGATTGTTCCAGCCGCCACTATCCCAGGTATGATTGTGGTCGCGATATTTGGTGCGGATCGACACATAGCTGCTGCCGCTTTCCACTTCGATCTCGGCTTCGTCCATGCGCTCCTTGGTATTCGCATACTTCACCGCGTCCACCTTGACCTCGTTTTGGTCCCACGCTGTAATGTGGACCGCGCCATTGATGTTGTCGAGTTCCACGCGGCCTCCGGCACCCAATGGATAGGTGTGATGGAATTCCTCGGTTAGCTTTCCATAATCCTTGGCATTGGCTGGGGTTGCGTAGAGCAGGGCACAGAGCAAGCCCAGAATCGCTCCCATCCAGGCGGCAAGTCGGCGTTGGCGGTTCATAGTTCCTCCGGTCAGACACAGCTTAGACGCGCCAACATGGAGTTTGTGAGTGGAATCAATTTCCCACAACTAGCGTAGCTCATAACTCGATGCAGATCAGTTACTTCCGTTATCTTCTTCATACATTCGCAATCCTGCACAATGGGCCAACCAGCAGCAGGAAGTGAGGAAGTGCAGTGCAGTATCTTCCGAAGTTATCAGGCCACCGGCTGGCCCCGGCTCCGGTCTTGCGCTGGAGGTGTGCTCTATTTCTCGCTGTCCTCGTATCTCCCGCGCTACTCTTCGCGCAAACCTATGCCGCGGATAACCCCATCCCGATCCTCACCGGCAACGCCGGTTTCTTTACCAACGTTGTTGCTGGCAAGACTGAGATCGTATCGGAAATCAATCCCGTAGTCCTTGTTCCGCTCGGAGACCATTGGCTGATCGAGGCCCGTGGCGAATTCGAAGGCGATTTCCAGCGCAAGGACTGGGGCGACGGTCCTTACGGCGGCCAGGTGGGAAAAGAACTCGATTACCTTCAGGCCGACTACATCGCTAACCCCTACGTGACTGTAACCGTCGGCCGTTTCCTGACGCCCTTCGGCATCTACAACGAGCGTTTGTACCCCATCTGGATCCGTGACCTGCAATCGACGCCCCTGATCTTCCCCATCGGCACCGGCTCCAGCAATGGCGTGATGTTCCGCGGCGGGTTCCCGCTGAATGCCAAAGTCAATCTCAATTACGCGACCTACTTCTCCGTGGCGAGCACCAACGACACTCTGGATTCCGACCGCACCGCCGGTGGCCGCGCCGGCTTGTTCTTCCCGGGCCCGCGGATTGAGGTCGGCGGTTCCTTCCAAAAACTCTTGCAGGAAAGCCGTAGCAACGGTTTCGGATTCCACTTTGCCTGGCAACCCACGCCACTGCCGCTCAACTTGCGCTCTGAGTACGCGCGATCTGACCTGGGCAGCGGCTACTGGATTGAAGCAGCTTATCGCCTCAGCCAGATACGGGGCTGGAACAAGTTCATGCGTCGCACCGAAATCGTGGGCCGAGTCCAGCAGTTGTTTGCCGGCCACGTCGATGAAGACGACGCGGAAGAGTCCGGCTTGCCTGATGTCAACACCCAGGAGGCAGACTTCGGCCTGAACTACTACCTGCACGACGGGCTCAAGGCGACCGCCAGTTGCGGCCGTCAATTCAGCTCTGACGGTAACTTTAACCTGTGGAACGTGGGCATCGCTTACCGTTTCGCATTGCCCCTTGGCCGGCCGGGGTTGCAATGACAAAGAGACTGACAATCATCGCGACCTTGTGGATTGCGGCCCTGATTTCCGTCGCCGCGGCTGCCATCCCACCGCGAAACAGCAATTCGCCCGCGGCTCCGCCCACGGTGAGCAAGGTTCAAGACGCCGACGCCATGCGTCTGGAAGGCGAAAAGAGGTTCCGTGCTAATTGCGGCCGTTGTCACGCCGCGCCGCAGAAGTTTCCGCCACGCATGATGGCGACTATTTTGCGACACATGCGGGTCAGAGCCACCATTACCGACGAGGATATGCGTCTGGTCCTCTATTACATGACACAGTAAGCGTTGGGCGAGGACAATTATCACGCATGCGTGCAAGCGTTCTGCTGGGGCTGGCCATAATACTTGGTGCCGTCGGTTGGGCCCAAGTCCCGGTGTCAGGTCAAATTCGGGTCATCGAGATTCTGGCCGACAAGGATAGCCGTTACAAAATCGCGGGCGAGAAGACGCCGGAGATTATGGTGAAAGCGGGTGAGCAGGTCTTACTTCGGATCACCGCCCGCAAAGCAAAATCGCATAACCGCGATGGCTCAATTCACGGATTCTCGTTGCTGCGCGCAAAGGATCGTTCCAAGGTGCCGGACTGGGATCTTTTGCTGAAGCCGGGTACGCAGGAGTTTGCCATGACTGCGCCGCAAGAACCTGGTGACTATGTAGTGGTCTGCACTGTCATTTGCAGTGAGGATCATGAGGGCATGTTCATGAAATTTGTAGTGGAACCTTGATCGCACTCGGCGTGTGTCGGATGTGCTATACACTCTCTTGCAGTCCGGGGAGTCGAAATTATGAAAACACACAAAGTTTGGGTCGCAATCGCTGCCATCGTATCGGCATTCGCAGCCTATGCTGTGGAGCAGGAACCCGCCACGTTTAAGGGCGAGATTTCCGACAGCCAGTGCGCTTTCAATGTTCATTCGCTCACCAAATCGCACGAGGAGATGTTGAAGTCCAAGTCCGGCGCTGCCGGGCACACCGCGGTCACTTGTTCCATTTATTGCATAACTCAACTCGGAGGGAAATTCGTGCTGACCTCCAAAGGCCATGTCTATCACTTGGACAATCAGGATTTGCCCCGCCGCTTCGTCGGCCAGAAGGTCAAACTGCATGGAACGCTGGATGCAAAAGGCGACTCCATCCACGTCGTAAGCATCGACACCCAGTAGAAGGTCCTGCTCCCGCAAGGTGGCAGTTCTTCTATCCCACCCGACGTACCACAGGGACTCGGGTCCCAGGCGCGTGACCACGTCCACACCGCAGGTTCTTGAAGAATCCACGCTCAATCAGGCGCAAGGTTCGGAATCGCACCTCCTCCGGCCCGCTCTGTCCACCCGTCAGCCAGTGGAACCCGATAGGCAACTCGCATCGCTGTTCATTACAGACGGTCTCGACGCACCAGCAGGTGAACAATTCGCGCCCAACGTTGACATCGTCATCCATGCCCCAACGAACGTCTCGAGCAGTGTAAGCAGATGCCCGGCCACACTCTGGGCAAGCTACCTCCCGTGACAAAACTTCCTTCGGCGTCCATGCTTCTTTAAGAAAGTCCGTCGCCGATAAGGGCGAGGGCAGCCACATGTATTTTCCGCACTCGCAGGTCAGGTGTGGACGGAGCATCAGTCACCTATGCGATTCCCGGCGCCTTTCTGGATTATGGGGAGTCGGTACAGGAAAAAACAGGCCGCAATTTAGTTGTTGCCGTAGATTCTGCTAACTCTTCTGGTTCCTTCGGTCCTGTTATCATCGTCCCCCTGGGGAGGCCCAGATGACCGACACCAACCGACCACATATTCGTTTTGAATGCATAAGCCCAATCCTGCGCGTCGAAAATATGCAGGCCAGCCTCCAGTTCTATGTGAACGCCCTCGGCTTCCAGAACGCCAGTTGGGGCACCGAAGATTTCACCTCGATTACGCGCGATGGAGCTGGCCTATACCTTTGCCGCGGTGGTCAAGGCCAGGGTCGAGCGTGGATATGGATTGGTGTGGACGACGTTGAAAAGCTCCATCAGGAATACCAAACCCTCGGTCTAAAGATTCGTCTCCCTCCTACCAACTATCCGTGGGCGCTGGAAATGCACCTCGAAGATCCTGATGGCAATGTGCTGCGTTTGGGATCTGATCCGAAGTAGACCAGACCCATAACAAAATGTTTTGACAAAGTTTTTACATTCCAGTGTCACCGCTTCTCGTGTTGTGCGCTATGCTTCCGCTCATAAATCGGCCAAGTTTTGTAATGGGAGCATTCTGGAGGGCACCATGAAAGTCGCATGTTTAGCAGGCGTCGTGTTACTGCTGTGCCTCGCGGCCGGCGCTCAAGCCAACAGCTACACCGCGACCCCCATCGTGAACAATACGCAAGACCCATATTTGATCAATCCCTGGGGGATGTCGCGTCCTTCAAGTTCGGGTTTGCCGGAAAACGAGTGGTGGGTTTCGGACAATGCTAGCGGGTACACAACGTTGTACTATGCCGATAAGAGTGGCACCCAGTCGCTGGCCCCGTTGGTGATCGCCATCCCTTCCGCTAGTGGCATTGGCATCGGTTCCCCCACCGGGACCGCCTACAACGCCGGCCTAGGGCCAGGGCCGGGAACAGAGAATTTTACGTTTGCCACTCTCGACGGAACCATCTCTAACTGGAACGCTCACCAGAAACCAGCTCCCGGCGGCACCGGATGCTATGAGTGTCACGTCAACAACACGACCATCATGGTGAACCACTCGAGTTCAGGCGCGGTTTATACAGGCTTGACGATAGCTACCAATGCCACAACTCACGCCCTCGCTTATTACGCCGCCAACAACCAAGGGACCGTGGAAGCGTATGACGCATCATCCTTCATGCCGGTGACGCTGTCCGGGAAATTTTCTGATCCTAAGATTCCCAGCGCCTACAAGCCCTATGGCGTACAGGCTCTCGGTTCGCTCATTGTGGTCACGTTCTTCAATGGAATTTCGGGAGGCTACGTCGACGCCTTCGATACGAATGGCAATCTCAAAGGCCGCGCGGCCACGGGTTCGTTCAGCCAGCCCTGGGGCGTCGTTCTGGCGCCCGCTAATTTCGGCGCTTTCAGCAATATGTTATTGGTGGGCAACACCACCAGCGGCTGGATCGCTGCCTACAACCCCAAGACCGGGGCTTTCGAAGGCTTCCTGAACGACTCAAGTGGCAGCCCGATCACCATCCCCGGACTATGGGGAATCTCGTTCGGCGACGGCAACGCGAAATCCGGTCCGACCAATACGCTTTACTACAATGGAGGGGGCAACTACACCACAGGTGTCTTTGGTGCGATAACAGCAAACTAGGCTGGCAGCGCCCCGTGATCTCGCACGATCCCACCCATCGCCGTCGTTTGATGAGGTAGTGCCGTGGTAGTGTCCTAACACTAATAGGACACTACCAGTGCCGTGTATTCACACTCCCGTAACATTCCTGCCGTACAATTCCGCAACGTTGAGCAGACGTCGTAGCGCACGCAAATCTTGAATGTATCGCGAAAGCACAGGAGAACTCTTATATGGCGACCGCCTCACCCACACTGGAAGCAAAGCTTAATAAAAGTCCGGGAAAGATCGGAATGGTCGGCTTTGCAGTGGTGCTTCTGGTAGGGATCGTCTACGCTGCGTTCCAGCTTCTGTCGGATCTCTCCACCGTTCACAGCGGATCCATCACTCCGTACATTCTCCTGGGTGTCGCGCTACTGGTCGCGCTGGGCTTCGAATTCGTCAACGGATTTCACGACACCGCGAACGCAGTAGCCACCGTGATCTATACCCATTCCATGGAGCCGCACATCGCCGTAGTCTGGTCCGGGTTCTGGAACTTCCTGGGCGTATTGACTTCGAGCGGTTTGGTCGCTTTCGGAATCATCTCGCTGTTGCCGGTCGAACTGATCCTGCAAGTCGGGAGCAAAGCCGGGTTCGCTATGGTTTTCGCCTTGCTGGTCGCAGCTATCATCTGGAATCTCGGTACCTGGTATTTCGGCTTGCCGGCTTCCAGTTCGCATACTCTGATCGGTTCCATCATCGGCGTAGGCATCGCCAATCAGTTGACAGCCACGAAATCCGGCACCAGTGGCGTGGATTGGGCGCAAGCCACCAACATTGGCAAGACCCTCCTACTCTCGCCCATTGTGGGCTTTGGCTGTGCTTTTCTGCTTTTGACTGTGATGAAGCTGGTCATCAAAAACAAAAAACTCTACGAAGCTCCCGAAGGATCTGAACCTCCACCGTTCTGGATTCGCTGCCTCCTGGTCCTGACCTGTACCGGCGTGAGCTTCGCGCACGGGTCTAACGACGGACAAAAAGGCATGGGCCTGATCATGTTAATCCTCGTGGGCACGGTGCCGACCGCCTATGCCTTGAACCATGCGATCACCCACCAACAGTCGGACGACTTTATTGCGGTTTCCCAACAGGCCAGTAACACGTTGTCGAAATATGTCAGCCCCAATGCGGTGATCTCCGACGACCGCGAAGAAGTCACCGATTACGTTCGCACCCGCGAATTTACTCCCAACACTATGCTCGCCCTGCGTCAACTGGTTACCGACATCGGCAATGAGACGGTCCTGTTCGGCGAGTTGTCCAAGGTTCCCAATGACCGTGTACGGAACTTTCGCAATGACATGTATCTGGTCAGCGAAGCTCTGCGCCTGATGAAGAAGACCAAGCAGCCAAATATCGCGGCCGCAGATTGGGCGGCCCTCGACAATTACAAAAAGCACGTGGACGGGGCGACACGCTTCATTCCAGGATGGGTCAAGGTCGCGGTCGCCATGGCACTTGGCTTGGGGACGATGGTCGGATGGAAGCGCATCGTGGTCACCGTCGGAGAAAAGATTGGCAAGGAACACCTCACCTACGGTCAGGGAGCCGCTGCCGAAATCACGGCCATGATCACTATCGGTGCAGCCGATTGGTTCGGAATGCCGGTCAGTACCACGCACGTGCTGTCTTCCGGTATCGCGGGTACCATGGCCGCGAACCATTCCGGTTTGCAATGGTCCACGGTGCGCAACCTGGCGATGGCATGGGTCCTCACCCTGCCCGCTTCGATGGTGCTGGCGGGATTCTTGTTCTGGGGCTTCAAGAACCTGTTCTAAGATTCAGTCGCGGTCTCGCGGATACTATTCACGCCGTCTCACAGATACGTGAGTACGATATGTGAGTATAATGTGGCCGAGTTTCGCAGGCTTATCCCCAGCTGCATCCGGAGCCCCATTGCGCCTGTCGTTAGACACTCGCGAAGTCGGACGCGTCACCATCGTGTGTTGCAATGGGCGCATTATTGCCGGAAGCGAGAGCGAATCTCTGCTGGCGCATGTTGCCTGGTTGTTGCGCGACCGCCGCGCGATTGTTCTGCACTTGGGAGAAGTCGAATTCATTGACAGCAGCGGCCTCGGCACCATTGTTCGCAGTCTTACCAGCACCCGTCAGGTGCATGGAGACCTGAAGCTTTGTAATGTGCCAGAACGCGTGCTCAAAGTTCTGGAGCTTTCGCAGCTGACCAAGTTGTTCGAGACCCACGAATCCGAGGAGAATGCGGTCGCAGCCTTTTACCGCCCCGGATCCCGCACTGAAGAAACTGTCCCTACCGGTCGCAGCATTCTGTGCCTCGATGGCAATGCCGACGTGCTCGCCTACCTACGCGAGTTGCTGCGCCGCGCCGGACACCACGTTCACACCACTAGCCGCCGCAGCGATGCCCTGATGCTGATGCGCGTCACCCATTTTGATCTGCTGTTGGTAGGCCCCGGCATGACCACGTCTTCCGGGACGCAGCAAGCCTTTCAGGCTGCCTGCGCCCGCCTCCCGGTGATCGAACTCGGCGCCGAGTTCTCCACCCTCGATGCGGGTGAAGCCACCGCCGGACTGCTGGAGAAGATCGAGGCTTGCTTGAAGACCAAGTCCGCCTAAGAACGACAGCTAGGCCGAGGCTGGAGTAAACCTGGTTATCTCAAACACCGGAACTCCTTCGACGCAATCCGTATGCGCTGCTGGAGTCGCCTGTTGCGAGGCAGCTTTCAAGAATGCTTTCAGTTTCTCCGAATCTTCCCGCTTCATCTGTACGAACTTGATGCCGTTGCCGATGTGGCGATCACTGCTCGCTACCTCGGCCTTCGCCAGCACTTTCTCACCATTCAACCAAAGCACCACCTCAACCATGGTGGCGGGCTCGAGGGTTTCCACAACCTCAATGTAGCAGCCGCCCTCGCCAACCGTGACTGTCCGGCCGCGGCAGGGATAGTTCTTCGACGCGCTCCGTATTTCCGCCTGCAGTGCCAGGTTGACACGTTCATATTTTCTTTTGAATGGCCAAGCCACAAGTCCCTCCAGGAAGTAACTACCGCTCTCGGCATTATTCTTCAGCAACTTCATCTTTTCCAAGTTACCGGCGTAATGGAGGGCGCGTGCTGCATGACGATGGGATGGGGTAGCCGGCATCGGCCTCGTGCCGCCGGATTCGACGTTCTCAAAAGCCTCCCCTCGTTGACTTGCCGGTTTCGCCCACGTAAGATTCGCGCCAGTGATCGGCCAAACCATCTCTCACTATCGCATCGTCGAGAAGCTCGGCGGTGGCGGAATGGGTGTCGTCTATAAGGCTGAGGACCTCTCGCTCGGGAGGTTCGTCGCCCTGAAATTCCTTCCCGACTCCGTGGCTCAGGATGCCGCCGCCCTGGAACGTTTCCGAAGGGAGGCGCGGGCAGCTTCGGCGCTCAACCATCCCAACATCTGCACCATTTACGAAATCGGCGAGAGCGATGGCACGCGCTTCATTTCCATGGAGTACCTGGAGGGAATGACGCTGAAACACGCTGTCATGGGCCGCCCCATGGAGACGGAGACGATACTTTCCCTGGCGATTGAAATCGCGGATGCGCTGGACGCTGCGCACACCGCCGGCATAGTCCACCGTGACATCAAGCCGGCGAATATTTTCGTTACCAAGCGGGGACACTCGAAGATTCTTGATTTCGGCTTGGCCAAGGTGGAGGAACGGGCATCCTCGGCAAGCCAGATCGCAAGCGACAACACCATATCCGAAAACCAGCACCTAACCAGCCCGGGATCAACTCTCGGTACCATTTCGTACATGTCTCCCGAGCAGGTGCTGGGCAAACAGTTGGACCCTCGCACCGATCTGTTTTCCTTCGGCATTGTGCTCTACGAAATGGCGACAGGAACCCTGCCCTTTAAGGGCGAAACTTCCGGGGCGATTTTTGATGCGGTGTTACACGGCGTTCCAGTAGCGCCAGGTCGATTGAACTCTCAATGTCCGCCCGACCTTGAGAGAGTCATTTTAAAAGCGCTCGAAAAGGACCGCGAGGTCCGGTACCAGCACGCCTCCGAGATGAGGGCCGATTTAGCCCGGGCGCGGCGGGACACGGGCTCTGCATCATCGAGGAGCATGGCGGCGGTTACTTCGGCGCCTATGCCACGCCAGCGATGGCTCTGGGCTTTGGGCGCATTAACAGTGCTGATCGTGTTGGGGTTGACGATGTGGCGACTGCATGAAACGCGGGCGCCGGAAGCAAAGAAAACGGTGGCCGCTCCGGTCACCATTGCTGTTTTGCCTTTTCAGAATCTAGGCCCCGAGAAGGAAGAAGATTACTTGCGCATGGCACTACCCGATGAAGTTACCACGATCTTGAGCTCGGTGCGGAGCTTATCGATTCGCCCATTCGCCACCACCGGGAAATATGCCACCGGAGACGTCGATCTCCAGCAGGCAGGGAACTACATGCACGTCGGCCGGATTGTGACTGGACACTTTCAGAAGCTTCGCGATGGTCTTCATCTGACCATGGAGGCGGTCGATGTGGGGGACGATCGCGTGTTGTGGCAGGAAACGATGAACCTTTCAGCTGAGGATCTGGTGGCGATGCGGGAGCAGGTTACCGCGAAAGTCCGGCAAGGGCTGATCCCGGCCCTGGGAGCGACTATCGGGACCGGTGAGAACGGAACTCGGCCATCCAACGAAGAAGCCTACGACCTGTATTTGCGAAGCGTGGCACTGGCCCACGATGGCGAGCAGAACAAGGAGGCCGTCAGGATGCTGGAGCGCTCAGTGGGCCTGGATCCGACCTTCGCTCCTGCTTGGTCCGCCTTGGGTAAACGCTATTACTACGAAGAGGAATATGGCGTTGGGGCGAACGGAACCATGTCACGCACAGAGCCGGCCTTGCGGCGCGCTCTCGCTTTAGATCCGAATTTGGAGGATGCAGCGCAGCAGATTGTCAGCTTAGACACGGATTCGGGTAAGTTGGCCCAAGCCTATCAGGAAGCGAAAGCGATGGTGGACAAGCGCCCGCAGAGCGGCTTCGCTCACTTTACTCTGTCTTACGTCCTACGCTATGCGAGTTTGTCTAAAGAGGCTGCCGACGAGTGCAACTCGGCGGCGCGGCTCGACCCGGGTAATTACCAGTTTCGTTCGTGCGCGAGTGTCTTCTTCATGAACCAGCAGTTCGATCGAGCAAGGGATTTTCTGAAGCTGGACGCGGGGTCGGAATGGTCGAACAATGTCGAGGTAAGTATTCTGCTACGCGAGGGCAAGACTGGCGCAGCACTCGACCGCCTGCGCCAGCTTCCCGAAAGTTCGTTCTTTCACACTCGCGCGTTGACGGCATGTTATTCGACTCCTCGCCCTGCCGGGTCGGAACAACTTCTGGCACAGGCCGAAAAAGACATCTTCACTTTCCACGATCCGGAACCCAAATACAGCCAGGCGGTTATTTTCAATGTGTGTCTGGGAAACGACTTTACAGCGCGCTTACTGAAATCTGCGATTGCTGGTGGGTATTGCGCCTATGACAACCTGCAAACCGATCCCCTGCTGGCAGAGTTCCGCAAGTCGCCCGAGTATCCCACCCTGCTCGCCCAAGCCAAGCAATGCCGCGACCGGTTCTTAGTGGAGCGGAACCAACCCCAACCCTGAGCACACAGGCACCGCGCGACATTAAGGGATTTCATCCGCGCAGTAGGGCTGAGACAGGCGCTATGTTTCCTCGCCCCATTCGCCACATTGACACTCGCTTCGCCCCACCCTAGACTGGATGCGGATCAAGGACAACTCATGGGCTGGCTGCAAAACAAGTTCGAAAAGAATTTCATGATCACCACGGTGGACTACGTCTTTAACTGGGCGCGCAAGTCCGCCGTATGGCCTATGACTTTTGGCCTGGCCTGCTGCGCCATCGAAATGATCGCTTCGTCCACGGCGCGCTTCGATATTGCCCGCTTCGGTTCGGAAGTCTTTCGTCCCAGCCCGCGTCAGAGCGACTTGATGATCGTAGCCGGCACGGTCACGCTGAAGATGGCGCCGGTGGTGAAGCGCATCTATGACCAAATGCCCGACCCCAAATGGGTGATTTCGATGGGTGCATGCTCCTCGGTTGGTGGCCCGTTTAACACCTACGCAGTGTTGCAGGGAGTGGACAAGATTGTCCCCACTGATGTGTACGTGATTGGCTGCCCGCCGCGCCCCGAGAATCTGTTTTACGCGTTGCTCAAGCTGCAGGACAAAATCGATCAGATGACCCTGGCCAAGCGGCCCACCGAAACCCGGCTCGATCCCCGCATGGTGGAGAATTTCAAGCGCCAAGTCATGATTGCCCAGACACTGCAGCCGAAGTGACCGTGCTTAGCGGGCGTGAGCGGAGCGGGAGCCCGCTGCGGTCATCCTGAGCGAAGCGAAGGATCCCTGCTGAATGCTGGTTTTCCCCCAATCCGAACTTCCATCCGAAGGCGAAGCCAAGGAATTTCCTTGTGGCGATAAGGTTATCTGCGTCGCTAACGTGAACGGAACGATCTCTGCCATGGACAACGTTTGCCTGCACCGTGGAGGCCCGCTGGGGCAGGGAATTATCGAGGGCAATAAAGTCGTCTGTCCCTGGCACGGCTGGCAATGGGATCCAAAGACCGGTGAAGCCGCGCACAATCCCAACGCGAAAGTTGCGGTCTATCCGATTAAGATCGACGACGGCAATGTGATGATCGAAGTCTAGTCTCGTACCATTACAGCCTGCATGAGTCCGATCACTCACTTCTTGACGGGATGGGTCTTCGCAAACTGTTTCAAGTTGCAGCGGAGAGATCGCGACTTGGTCACGCTGGCATCCGTCGCGCCGGATATTGACGGCCTCGGCATCGTTCCCGAGCTACTTACTCGTAACTCAACTCATCCGCTGATGTGGTTCTCCAATTATCATCACTCTCTCCATACGTTGGCATTCGCCTGCGTGATGGCAATAATCGCGTTTCTTGCGGCCAGGCAGAAATGGAAAACTGCGATTTTGGCCTTCTTTTCTTTCCATCTACATCTCTTTGAAGATCTGCTCGGTTCGCGCGGCCCCGACGGCTACCAATGGCCAATCCCGTATCTCAAGCCTTTTTCTTCGGATCTGTATCTCAGTTGGAGCGGGCAATGGGCGCTGAATGCATGGCCGAACGTATTGCTCACCGTGGCGCTGCTGACGATTACCTTCTGGCTGGCTTGGCGACGAGGATTTTCTCCCCTTGAGATGATTTCCACGAAGGCTGATTCCGCGTTTGTCGCAGCGCTACGAAGGCGCTTCTCAGCAGAGTGAGTGACTCCCCGAGCGGGGACTCACACAATCCTACCCCAGGACTTTCAAGAACTTCCCAGGCTGGCTCTCAAACCCCGGAAACACCTCATCCAGCGCTCTGTTTCCAAGATGCGAATATACTGCCTCGCCCAGCACCTGCCGGAAATCGGTGGTCAGCGCCAAGTCGCGGCCTTCGTAAAGCTGCGACTGATCGAGACCTGGCCAACGTCCGTAAACTTTTCCGCCCTTCACCGGCCCTCCCATCACGAACATCACATTGGCGTGGCCGTGGTCGGTACCGCGATTGCCATTTTCCCGCGCCGTGCGCCCGAACTCTGACATGGTCACAACCACGGTATCTTCTCGGAGATCGCCCAGGTCAGTCCAAAACGCCGCTAGCGATTGTGCAAACTCACCTAAAACATTCGCAATCTGACCTTGCGTGCTCCCTTCGTTCACGTGATGATCCCACCCGCCGATATCAGCGAACGCCACCTGCACGCCGAGGTTGGCTTTGATGAGCTGAGCCAGCTGTTTCAAGCTATCGCCAAAGCGGCCCTTGGGATAATCCGCTCCCGCCGCCGGCTTGTATTGAGAAGGATTGGCCGACTTCAGCATCTTTACCGCGTCGAACGTCTCCCGGCCTGTACCATGCAGCACTGAATCCACCGATTGCGCATACATGGCTTCGAATGTGCTCGCAGAAGCATTGCCGTTGCGGCCGCCTACACCAAAATCGTTGACGTTATTCACGGCCAGGGCTGATTCCTTGCCGGAAAGAATCCGCGGCAGGGAAGGCCCCAGGGCGATCGCGCGGAATGCCGACTTATCGGCTGGAGTTGGCAGGTCATGAAGGCAGCGGTTGAGCCAGCCGTCGTCAGTTGCTTTCACCCCCGGGGTGCCGGACTCCATAAAATCCTGCGCATCGAAGTGCGACCGCGAGGGATCCGGGGATCCTGCGGCATGCACAATCGCCAGGTGGCGCTGGTTCCACAATGGCTGGAACGGTGCGAGCGACGGATGCAGCCCAAAGAAGCCGTCGAGATCAATGACCGAATTTCGTGGAATATTGATGGACGGCCGCATGGCGTAGTACGCCGGCTCGGCGTGCGGCACGACGATGTTCAGGCCGTCCGCCGCTCCGCGTTGAAAGATGACCACCAGGCGTTTGTTAGGGGTTCCTGATTCCATCGCGCCAAAGGCGGCGCGAGTCAGGAACGACGGAATGGCTGCTGTGCCGACCACGGCCAGCCCACTGTTGCGAAGAAATACGCGGCGAGTGATGGACATAAGAACAGCTCCTAACTTCTATTTCTTCTGAAACTCCGGCGATCCCAGCAGCAGACCCGCAATCGCGGCGATGTTCGGTGCCCGCGAAGGATCATCCAACCTGCGCTGGCTGATCAGTGGATCTTGCAGCCGGGCCGCGATCGTATCGTGGGTTTGCGTGGAAACATCACCGTGAAGCAAATCAATCTCCAAATCTGCCAACGTCACCGATGGATCTACCGCCGTTCCACTTTCACCGGCCTGATTCTGAGAGGTCATGGTCGCGGAGTTTACTTGCACACCCCTCAGCTTCCCCGCAGTCAGAGCCAGGGCAAAATTCATGCGTTCCAGGAGTGCCGAGGAGTTTACCCAGGTACTGGCTTTCATAGAATAGCCAGTCGGCGGTTGCGCACCATAGGCCGGCATTCCCATGTTCTGCAGTTGGCGGGAAAGGGGCACGGCATCGCTGACTTCGGCTCCACTGGCCCTCACTGCCGAAACCGTAAACTCCAGTGGTGTCTTCACTTTTGCCCGGTAGGTGTCAGTGGCCCAGAATTCCGGCGAATCGAACATCGTCTTGAGGACCTGGCGAATGTCGCCGTCTTTCTTCAGGAAGGTCTGCGCCATGCGGTCCACCAGCGACGGCGGCGGATCATCGGAGACAAAGCGCACCGCCAGCTTAGTGCACACGAACTTGGCGGTCGCAGGATGATGCGCCAGAATGTGCAGCACTTCGAATCCCTCTTTTTCGCCCTTTGCTTTGATGCGATGCCCAAGCACCATCTTGTCTCCGGGTTCGTGCATGCGCTCTTCGAACGTGAAACCGCCTCCCTGACGCGGCTGGTTGAGCGTCCATCCGGTGAATACTCGGGCCACTTCGGTCACGTCTTTCTGTGTGTAACCGCCGTTTACTCCCAGCGTGTGCAGTTCCATCAGTTCGCGGCCATAATTCTCGTTGAGTCCGCTACGCTTGCCCTTGGCTTGGTTGACCGGTCCGCCGATTCGCGCGCGTTTCTTCCAATTGTCATCGTTGCGCTTGGGGATGCCGTTGGCCACATCCGAATTCGGCCCCACACTCAACCAGTTGTCGAGGTAGAAAAGCATGGCGGGGCTTTGTGCCGTGGCCACCAGCAGGTCCTCAAACTTGCCCATGCTGTGAGGACGAATCACGTCGCGTTCATAGCTCGTCAGCAGATACCGATCCACACCCTTGCCGATGAATACATTGAAGTGGTTGAACCAGAAATCGTCCATCACTTCCTGCAACTGGCGCTCGCCATAGATGGCGCGCAGCAGCTTCGCCTGGACCAGTTCGCCATCCACCACTTGGCGCGGATCATTGAGCGCCAGCAGGGTTTCACGTTCGCGGGGTTTCATGCCCTCCAGGAATTCTTCGCGCTTGCTCCGCAGGGAAGCCGTCACCGCGTTCCGCTCGTCCGCGGACATCTGGAGAGCCGCCTTGAACCGCTGATCGGGAGGCATCTCCAATAGCTGTTGGGCTTTCTGGTCCGAGTAAGTGTGACCTTCATCGCTCGCTCGGTTGGGTTTGGCCGCGGCATCAATCGGCGGCGAAATACTGCCTCCGTTTTCCGCCTTGCGCTCCTGCTTCTCCGCGTAGCGGTCAAGCTGTGCCTGATACACAGCACGTTTGAGAGGGTCTGAGGGGAGCGCACGCTTGCCATCAGCTACCGCCTTGATCATCTCGCCAGAGGGAAAGTTCTCCATCAGTTCGCGTGGGTTCATCCCCAAGGTGCGGAAGCCAGTGAGGCGGGCATCAACCGCGTCGTCGTCAATTCTTTCCGGATGAAGTTGCTGGTCAATCCAGTGGTCAACGCCCATTGCCTGCACACGTTCAACGTCGCCTGGCCGCGGTCCGAATGTGAGACGATTCAGCACATGCACGGCACGCCTCTGCTGATCCATTTGCGCGGTAGCCGGTTGTTTGTCCTTTTTCGTGGCCGCTGCCAACAACGCAGAGCCAGCGAATCCGAGCAACAATACCGCCGTTGCGATTTGGCGAGATTCCAACTTCATACAGGCGGAAAGACCCCTTCAAATTATTAACCCAAAACCCCACAAAAGTTGCTGCGAAGTACCTCCCTTATCAAGCTTTTGCGCTCCTGAGGTCATGTCCTTTCGAGTCACTTCTTTGAACACTAAAGCCGTGATGACTCATCCTGTGTGATCGCAAACGCACTTCGGCCAATTGAGGAAGGCCTTAGCGCCACCGGTCTGAGGCTCTAGCAAGTCAGACCAGCACTAATCTTCAGGTCAGGAACAGTCTTCCCCGAGTCACCTTGTGTTGTAGACTGGCGGCGAGCTGATCGATATCCGGGGCGGCGATGTTGTCCGCTATCCGAGTCTCGAGGAACGGGATGCGATTGCTGCCCACGGCGTCGCGACGCACTTGCAGAAGCAGAGCCTGCACCACGTTGGGATCAAACTTCAGCGGTGTCAGACGCACGATTTCACTCAACGAGGAACCCAGCGACATCGGTTCGCGATAGGGCCGCTCGCTGACCATGGCGTCGAAAGTGTCTGCCAGTCCGACTATGCGCACTCCTAACGGCACTTCTTCCATTGCCAGCTTGTCCGGATATCCCGACCCATCCGCACGTTCGTGATGCCAGCGCACGATCTCGGGAATTCGGGGCCATGGAAACTGTACCCCGCTTACGATGCGGTGTCCGACCACAGTATGATCAGCCATTTCGCGAAATTCATCCGCATCCAACGATGTGGTTTTGCCGAACAGACGTTTGTCCACGGCGACCTTGCCAATATCGTGCAAGTAGCCGGCAGAGCGCAACGCAGCTACTTCGGAGGTTTCCAGATTCATGGCTTCGCCAATGGCTGCCGCATACCGTCCCACCCGCAGCGAGTGTCCGTGAATGTTTACGTGCTTTACGTCGATCGCGGTGGCAAAGGCTTCCAATGCGTTGTCGTAGAAGCCGTGCAGTGAAGCCATGAGCCGCAGGTTTTCCGAGACTCGCTGTGCCAGAGTCTGACTCAATGCCTGATTGTGGATGGCCAGGGCCACGTAGTGGCAGAGTAGATCCAGTGCTTCCAGTTCGCCCGCATCGTAGTTCGCGTTGCCTTCGCGGTGCCCGAGGGCGACCAGACCCACCAGCTTTCCGCCAACTTTTAGAGGAGCGATGCAACGGAATAACTCTGGCGCCACATTTCCGTTGGAACTCAAGAATGCATCGTAGGCTCCCGCCTCCACGACCACCGGGCCCCGCGCTGTGGTCAGCGCATGCGCATGCTTGGGCAGCAAAGGGATGATGGCGGGCTCAGGCATCAGCGCGAAGCCGTTGGATGCGACTGAAGTTAGCAGAGAGGGTTTGTCGCTATAAGTGAAAAGCACACCTTCACGTGCGCCGGCCGCCTGTTGTAAGGCGGCCAGCATGAGACTCGATATCTGCGCGAAGCCCCGCTCGGCCGTCATTGCGGGGCCAAGATCGGAAAGCGCTTCCACCGTCCTCAAGAGTCTGCGAAAGTTGTCTTTTTGCACTGTCACAGCGCTGGCCAGAGCGCGAAACCAGAGCAATTCGAGGGTACCATGCGTGCGTCGGCCGCTCTTGTTTGCTAGTTTGGTGCAGCATTTTCAGGGCTAGTGAGAGCTATCGGTTGGTACTCGCCGCGACCGAGGAGAAAGTCATTTCGCCAGCGGAACTTATAGTCAGTTTCTTCCAGCGAAGAAACAATGCCGCGTAAGTGTCCGTGATGTAGTTAGCCTGCAAAACCCGTAAGTGGCGCGCCGTTTGATCGATCCAGCGGGCGGGGCCTTCGATCTCGCAGAAGTTGCCGATGGGGGTTTGGTCCACCACCACGTGGCCCTTACCATCACTCCATTCCGCACGAAACTTCTCATAACGGAAGGTGGGAGCAAATCCCAGCGCCAGCAAAATAATCTCCATTCTTCGTCCGTCCGCCAGCTGAGTCTCGTTTTCGACCCTACTCTTATGACGTCCTGCCTTACCTTGGGCTTTGTGCGTGAGCGTCCACTTCTGTCCGTATTTGCGCAGGCGAAGCAATTCGCCACGCTTGCGTAACGGCTGTCCTGGCAGATCGTAGAGTGTGTTCATCTCGTGCGTACGCGGTGTCATCACACGGAATCCCGCCTGCCGCAGCCGCTGGTTGAGCGCGCGCAGGTTTTCCACGCGAAACTTGATTTCGATTTCTTTATGCGGAATCATGAGACTATAGGACCGTGAACAGCTAATCGGAAACTGATATTTACGAGAACGTTGGCAGCTTCACCAGATCATCATGCGGCACCGGCTCCAGCGGCTGTCCTGCTTTCCGCCAGGCCGCCAAGCCACCTACAATCACAAACGCGTTGAACCCCAGTTCGTCTAGTTGCAGCGCCACCCGGGCGCTGGTCGCTTCGCGCGCTCAAGTACAGTAGAGATAGATATCCTTGTCCTTTGGAAGGATCTTCAACTCTTCGTGCAAGTTGTTTGGCTCAATCCGGATGGAGCCCTTGATGCGCGAGGTTTCGGGATCGTAGTAGCCATGACTACGAACATCCACCAGCAGTACCTTGTCCGCCTCATCGGAGGCCAGCTTCCTTGCCAACTCTTCTACCTGCACCCGCGGCACTACCTTGTACACCAGATTTTTGCGGTAGATCCATACTCGATAACCGGTGTAACCAGCCGCCGCCGTGAGCAACACTTCCCCAAACACATGGCCGGCGGTTTGCAGCCCGCGAGTTACCACCTCCAGAAAATCGTGAAACAGGAAACCCAAACCGCCATAGGCCAGGATATACAGTGTCGCGCCGGTCAAATCGAATCGCAGGAATTGCAGGGGACGCATCTTCATGCTTCCCGCCAGCGGAGGAGCCATGGTGTTGACTCCGGGGACAAATTTGGCGAACAAGAGAGTTAGCTTTCCCCGCTTGTAAAACGATTCCGCCGAACGCAAAACGCAGCTTTCCGGGTTCACCGACAACTTGCACAGAACTGCCAGCAGCGACCAGCCCATATAACGGCCCAGTACAAATAGCAAGGTGTCACCTGTCAGCATGGCAGTGAACGCCAGACCCAAGGTCAGGGGCGCATTTAGGGCCTTCGAGGCGACACCCGCTCCGGCCGCTACCAGTGCCAGTGCTGCTGGTACCGGCAGGCCGATGGCCTCCGATAGAACCACCAGGAATGTGAGCAGGTATCGATGGCGCGCAATGAGTAAGAAGAGATGGTTCACTGGGTCAGGAGCAGCCAAGGTCCGTTGTCAGTATAAACAAAAAAGGGCGGCACTTTCGCCGCCCTCGAATTCTTGCTGTCACCAGCCTATTGCAGCATTTTCACGCTCATGACGTGGATGGCGCCCTTATCAGCATAAACGTGCGCGCTGAGTTGCACGTGATGACCATCATGACCTTTGAGCGCATCAGGATTCATGACATCCCAGGACTTCTGGTCCTTGTCCGCGACGAAAGTCGCCTTGTCGCCGTCGAACTTTATCGTACCCTTGATGTTCTTCAAGGGTGCCGCGGCAGCGGTTTTACCTGAATCCTGTCCCATGGTGTCTTGCGCTATGGCGGAAACGGTAATCATCATGACCGAGAGTGCCAGTGCTAAAACCATCAGCTTCTTCATATTTCCATTCTCCTTAGCGAGTTGAATTGAAGTGGCAGGTTTGTGTCCCAATTGTATTACGAAGCGCAGGGTAAAGCGGATTTACCCTATTTTTCTCTCTCTACTACATATTCTGGAGCCCAAAGCAGCGCCCGTTTGGTTTCGCTGTCGGGAAAACTGCAAATCGCATTGCGCGCCAACTCCGCGTACTGCAGTGCACTCTGGTGAGCGGCATCAATCGAGCCGTAACGGTCAAGGATTTCTAGGATTTCCGCATGACTTACCCCGTCGAAAGCCTGCTCGCGAACGACCGTGCTGATCATCTCGCGCTCCCGCGGATCGCAGCGTTCCAGGGCATGGATCACCGCCATCGTGACTTTACCTTCGCGCAGATCGCTGGCCACCGGCTTGCCGAGGACACTTTCCGATGCCGTCAGATCGAGCACATCATCCACTATCTGGAACGCGATTCCCAGGTCCCGTCCGTATTGTGCCAGATTTTCTTCCTGTTCCGCTGTCGCGCCGCCGAGGATAGCTCCGATTCGCATACAGACCGAGAACAGACACGCGGTCTTGCGATAAATCAGATCAAAGTGTTCATCCAGAGAAATCAGCTTGCCGACCTTTTCCATCTGCTGCAGTTCGCCCTCTACCATCTGCTGCGTCAGTTCGATCAGCGTATCCAGCGTCCGGAAATTGCGCTCCTGCACCGCGATTTTGAAGGCCTGCATGTACAGCCAGTCGCCGGCCAGCACGCATTTCGAATTCCCCCATTGGGTGTTTGCGGCTGGACGTCCGCGCCGCGTCTGGGCTTCGTCAATGATGTCGTCATGCACCAGGGTTGCGGTGTGAATGATCTCAACCACCGCCCCCAGTTTGATCGCGCCGCGTCCCGAATAACCAAAAAGCTTGGATGAAAGTAACAACAGCATGGGACGGATGCGTTTTCCCCCGCCCGCCCGCAAGTATTCGCCAATCTCAGTGATCGCCTCAACTCCGGAAACCGTGTCGCGTCCGAACTCGCGCTCGATTGCGGACAGGTCCTCACGCAACAGATCGAAGATCTCTTTCCCGTTGATGGCAGGCGATGTACTCAACAGATTGTCATCCTGAGTAAGCGTTCGTTGCGCCGCGAAGGATCTGAGCAGGACGCGCACTGTGTCGCGTTCCTTGCGACACAATACCTGCGCGTTTGTCCTGCTTCCTTACACAAGTGCACGGTTTCCTCAGTTGCTTCGGTAATTCGTAAACTGCATATCAATCCCAAAGTCCCGCTGCTTCAGCAGGGCGATGATGTCCTGGAGCGTATCACGGTCCTTCCCGCTCACCCGCACCACATCTCCCTGGATCGACACGCCCACCTTCTTCTTGCTGTCCTTGATGAGCTTCACGATTTCGCGCGCTTTCTCGACGGCGATGCCTTGTTGCATCGTAATGCGCTGTTTCGCCGTGCTGCCGAAGGCGGACTCGACCGCGCCGTAGGTCAGCCCTTTCAGTGATACTCCGCGTTTCACCAGCTTTTGTTGGAAAATGTCGTTTACAGCCTTCAGCTTGTACTCGTCGATGGCGTGCAGAACGATGGCGTCTTTGCCATCTAGTTCTATCGTTGCCTTTGCATCCTTCAAGTCGAAGCGAGTATGCACTTCCTTCAGCGCCTGCTGCATGGCATTGGAAACTTCCTGCAGGTCAATCTTGCTGACGATGTCAAATGTGTTCTCTGGCATGGCTATTTAGACAGATTACCCTGACTCCCGGAAAGATGCTTGCTACCAAACTAAATGGAGTTGGACGTTTCGTGAAGTGAAAAGAAGCGGTAGAAGTTCTTCGCCGTCTGTACGCCAATCTCTTCTGTTGAAAGGTCGCGCAATTCGCCCAGTTGCCGCGCAGTTTCCCGCACAAACGCCGGCTCGTTACGCTTGCCACGATGCGGCACCGGTGCGAGGAAAGGACAGTCCGTCTCGATCAATATGCGGTCCAGCGGAACCTCCTTGGCCGCATCCCGAATCTGCTGTGCTTTGGGAAACGTAACGTTTCCGGCAAACGAAATCATGAATCCCAAGTCCAGCGCCCGTTTCGCGTGTGCCCACGTTCCTGTGAAACAGTGCAGAACGCCGCCTAGCCCGCTGCTCGTCCAGTGCTGCGAAATCAATCCCAAACACTCCTGCCAGGCGTTATCAGCCCCCCCTGATGGCCGGCAGTGAATCACGATCGGCAACTTGGCCCGGCGCGCCAATTCCATCTGCTTGACGAACACTTGCTGTTGTAGATCTCGCGGCGAGTGGTCGTAGAAGTAGTCGAGTCCAATTTCGCCCCATGCTATGACCTTGGGTCGCTTCGCCAGTTGCTCAAGCTCAGCGAAGGCCGCGTCCGTGGCTAGCTTGGCTTCGTGAGGGTGAATGCCAACCGTGGCATAGATGAACTCGTACCGTTCAGCCAGCTTGATGCCGCAGTCTAGAGTGCCCGGGCCATCGCCATTTCCAATCGCCACTATGGCCTCCACGCCCGCTTCGCGCGCCCGCGCGATAACCTGTTCGCGGTCAGCCTGGAACTGTTCGCCATCGAGATGCGCGTGGGAATCGACAAAAATCGGTCGCTGGTCGTTGGCCATCGCTCGTTCGGAGATTTCCTCAGTGAAACTCTGTGTCCTCTGTGGTGAAGGTTTCGCTACTTCAGCTTGGCCCCCACCGGCACATCTTCCAGAAAACTCGCAAGCACCGGCTTCCCACCCTCCACCGACGCGGCCAGAATCATGCCATTCGATTCCAACCCTCGCAACTTCCGCGGAGCAAGATTGGTCACGATCGCCACTTTGCGCCCGACCAGGAGTTCCGGCGCGTAGGCCTCAGCGATGCCTGCCACCACCTGCCTGACTTCGTTGCCGAGATCGACTTCCAGGCGGAGCAGTTTGTCCGCTCCTTGTACCTTCTCCGCCACTTTGACTTGTCCCACCCGCATTTCGACCTTTGTAAAATCGTCGATGCCGATTTTCCCCTCGGGAATCGGAGGTGCAGTCTTGGTCGTGACTGTGGTTGCGGCAGTGGCTGCTGCAACAGGCTTAATGGGCGGTTGAGCGTCGCTTACCACTTGTGCGGTTCCAGGTGCTCGTCCTTGTTCTTCCATCTTCTGCATCCTTTCAATTGCGCTCTTGTCTGCCCGCGGGAAAACCGGAGCAACAGTGCCGAGTTTGGTCCCCTGACGAAGTTGGCCCCATTTCAGGCTCAACAGGTCAAATTTCGAAATATCCCCGAGGCCTAGCTGCACCCAAATCTTCGCGGTCGCGTCAGGAAGCACTGGATGCACCAGCGCAGTCACGATTCGCAGCGCCTCCGCGCTCGTGTACAGTACCGTCGCCAGCCGTGAACGGCTGTCTTCATCCTGCTTTTCTCCCAGCACCCAGGGTTCGTTCTCCACAATGTACTTGTCAACGGCTGCCACCAGCTGAACCCATACCGCTTCGAGAGCCACCGAGAATCGATGTTCGACGTCAAACCATGGACCGTACTCAGCAATAGTTCTCTCAGCGACTTCACGAATAAGGCCATGGGCTAGCGACTGAACCGCTGCGGGCGAAGGATAAGGCACTTCTCCTTTGAAGTACCGCGAAATCATGGTCAGCACACGACTCGCCAGATTCCCCAACCCATTCGCGAGGTCAGCGTTGTAGCGCTGCACCAGCGCATCGAATGAAAAAGATCCGTCCTTGCCGAATACGATCTCTCGAAGAAGGAAATATCTCAGGGCGTCCGCACCGAGCACATCAAGGATGGTCTCCGCTCGAACGATGTTCCCGCGTGACTTCGACATCTTGTCTTCTTCAAACAGCAGCCAGCCGTGTGCGACGATGCTCCTCGGTACCGGCAGCCCTGCCGCCATCAGAAACGCTGGCCAGTAGACGCAGTGAAATCGCACAATCTCCTTACCAATCATCTGCACGTCGGCGGGCCAATATCTCTTGTATTTCGATTCGTCGCCCGACCCATAGCCGAGAGCCGTAATGTAGTTAGCAAGCGCATCAAGCCAGACGTAAATTACGTGCTGCGGATCATCGGGAACCGGAATCCCCCATTTAAACGTCGAGCGGCTGATGGAAAGATCGCGCAGCCCAGAGCGAACGAAAGCGATTACTTCGTTTCGTCTGCTTTCGGGGCTTATAAATTCGGGGCTGGCAATCGACGGCGCATCTTCAGGAAGGATTATATTTTCCTCAATAAAATCCTGCCGTTCGTACAACTTCAGCAGCTTGTCCTGGAAAGCCGACAGCTTGAAGAAGTAATTTTCTTCTTTGACTGTTTCCGTCGGGCGCCCACACTCCGGGCAGGGCGAACCCGGACCGGCGGCATCCACGTAGAGTTCGTCAAACACGCAATACTGGCCAGAATATTGGTCTTTATAGATGTAGCCGTTGTCACGGATCTTCCGCCAAAGCGCCTGCACTCCGCGTTTGTGCCGCTCCGATGTCGTCCGAATGAAGTCGTCATAACTGATCCCCATCCGGTCCCATAATCCCCGAAACTGCGCCGAGACTTCGTCCGTCAACTGTTGCGGAGTCTTGCCAGCCGCCTGTGCCGCCCGTTCGATTTTCTGTCCGTGCTCGTCGGTGCCGGTGAGAAAGAAAGTGTCCGCTCCCAGCATGCGTTGCCGCCGCGCGATCGCGTCACATGCAATCGTGGTGTACGCGTGGCCAATGTGCGGACGCGCATTCACGTAGTAGATCGGCGTCGTAATGTAAAACTTCTTGTTCATTTGGATTGCGGAGACTTTTGGCAACTTTCCAACGGTCGTTTTTCATCATAGGGAAGGCCTCAACCTCCGTCAAACTGCCCGCCGCACTGCGACTCTGCTAAAATCACCATTTCCTTCAACAATTTACAGGAGACCTTTGTACCGCTACCTCGAGCGCCGGCTCGCCGACCACATACGCGACTTTCTCCGTCGCGCCTATGCGCTCGACCTGCCCCGGATCGTCATCGAGCAGCCCCCGCGCGTCGAACTGGGCGAGTACGCTCTGCCTCTGGCATTCGATCTCGCCAAGAAACTGCGCAAACCTCCGCGGAAGATCGCCGAGGAGATTGTCGCTGGAATCGGTTCGATCGAGGGTTTTGAGAAACTGGAACTCGCGGGCGCCGGTTACATCAACGCCTACATTCAACGCGACCAGTTTGCCGCCGCTCTCGCCGCTGGCGAAGCCCCACACGCTGCTGTTCCAGCCGGCAAGATTCTGGTCGAGCATTCCAGCATCAATCCCAACAAAGCTGCCCACGTCGGCCATTTGCGTAACGCAATCCTCGGCGACACTTTTGTCCGCCTGCTGCGCTTTGCGGGAAGGGAAGTGGATGTTCAGAACTACATTGACAACACCGGAGTGCAGGTAGCCGATGTCGTCGTCGGATTCTTGCATCTGGAAAAGAAATCGCGCGCTGAGATCGAAGCTCTCACCAGCCAACCGCGTTTCGACTACTACTGTTGGGACGTCTACGCCCGCGCCTCGCAGTGGTACGCCGAGGACAAACAGAATCTTGAAGTTCGACGCCAAGTGCTGCATGACATCGAGCAAGGCGGCAACGAGACGGCCGTCATCGCGGATTTGATCTCGATTGCGGTCCTCCGTCGCCATTTGGAAACCATGGACCGCCTCGACATCGAGTACGACTTCCTGCCCCGCGAGAGTGAAATCCTTCATCTGCATTTTTGGGATGCCGCTTTCACCAAGCTGAAAGATGCCGGCGTGCTTACGTTCGAGAACGAAGGCAAGAACAAAGGTTGCTGGGTGATGCGCCGGGCCGGAACTGCAAAACCCGAAACCACGGAAGGCACAGAGAACACAGAGGTTTCCGAGGAAGACCAAAAAGTCATTGTCCGCTCCAACGGCACTGTCGGCTACGTAGGCAAAGACATTGCATATCACATGTGGAAGTTCGGTCTGCTCGGCCGCGACTTTGGCTATCGCAAGTTTTATCGCTATCCCAACGGCCACGATTGCTGGATCTCCACCACCGTCGGAGCGCTCGACCATCCCCACTTCGGTGATGTGGCCGAGATCTATAACGTCATAGATGCCCGCCAGTCCGAGGCGCAGAACTCGGTCATTGAAGCTCTGCGTGCCCTCGGCCACAACGAACAGGCCGACCACTACACCCACTTCTCCTACGAGATGGTTGCGCTCACTCCACGTTGCGCGGCCGAATTGGGTTACCAGCTTTCTGAGGAAGACAAAGCTCGCCCGTACATTGAAGTTTCCGGCCGCAAGGGCTTCGGAGTGAAGGCCGACGATCTCATCGACTCACTCATTGCCTCTGCCAGAAAAGAAGTCGACCCACGTCATCCCCAACTCACGGACGCCGAACGCGCCGCCATCGCGACCCAGATCGCCATCGGCGCTCTACGCTATTTCATGCTCAAGTTCACCAAGTCCTCCGTCATCGCCTTCGATTTCAAAGAGGCGCTGAGCTTTGAAGGCGAGACTGGTCCCTATGCGCAGTACGCCGTCGTCCGCGCGACAAACATTTTCCGCAAAGGCGGATTCGATCCCGACAATTTCAGTAGAGACGTAGCTCGCTGCGTCTCCCCCGCCGATCTTTCCAGATTCCTCACCGGCGAGGCTAACCACGACTTCTGGGAACTCTGGCTGGCGTCGTCGAAAACTTCATATGTCATCGACCAGAGCATCGCCACTACCGAACCTGCACATCTGGCCAAACACGTGTTCCAGTTGGCGCAGCTTTTCAACACTTTCTACCATCGCCATCCCATCCTCAGTGAGACCGACGAAGGTAGAAAAATGTTCCTACTGGCAACCGTCGCCGTGGTTCGCCGCGAACTGCTCCGCTCGCTTGCAGTAATGGGCATCACCGCTCCGCCCGTAATGTAAGCATCAACATGCCTGTGTAAAGCCTGCAAATTCATAGCCTCACCCACACTGCAACCAAGTGAGTCGGCTTGACATCGAACTAACTAGGTAAGGGAAAGAGTCAGGAGAGGTGATTATGAAGAGAAATTTGACTGTTCTTGGTTCGTTACTGTTATGTGTGGCAAGTGCGGTGGCAGCACCGAATGTATCTCAATCGAGGGTTCTGACGTTTCCCAAGACCCTGACTAATGCAACGTATGTGTACGTGGCTGCCTTCGATGGCGACGAGTTCAATCCCAATCTGTTGCCCGAAGATCGTGCGGCGATCGTCAACGTGCAAGACGCGTTAAAACAGTGGGGGCGCTATGTCATCGTCTATAACCCAGGGGTTGCCGACATGACCCTACTCGTGCAGTCTCGCCCGACCGAAGATGTAATAGAAGCCTACGATGCTCATCTTCCTGGCGCCGATTACATGTGGCGCGCGATGGGCCGCAACGGACTGCAAAAAGGGGAGACTCCGCTGGTCAGCCAACTGCAGCAGGCGGTTGAAACTGCCAGCAAGTGAATTGGAATTTCTGCCACGTCAGGGATTCGCGCGACTGATTAGTCCGCGAATCCCTTGGCGAATTCCACCAGGCTTCTGACCGCGATTCCCGACGGCCCCTTCGCGATCCACGGCTTCTGTTCTTCCATCCACGCCGTGCCGGCAATGTCGAGGTGAATCCACGGCGTGTTCTCCGCAAATTCCTTCAGAAACATCGCGGCTGTGACTGCTCCGCCCCAGCGCCCGCCGGAATTGATGATGTCCGCGATCCCCGAGCGAATGCTCTCTTTGTATTCTTCGTCGAGCGGCAGCCGCCAGAATTTTTCTCCGCTTTTCTCCAGCGCCAGGCGAAAGCGTTCATACATCTTGTCGTCATTAGCAAAGATGCCGGCGTTCACATAACCCAAGGCCACGACAACCGCGCCGGTTAGAGTCGCTGCGTCTACTAAGTGAGTACACCCCAGTTGCCGGGCGTAGCAGAGTCCGTCTGCCAATACCAGTCGCCCTTCGGCGTCAGTGTTGATGATTTCAATCGACTTTCCCGACATCGCGATCTGTACATCGCCCGGTTTCTGCGCCTTGCCCGACGGCATATTCTCAGTCGCGCAAATCACTGCGATAATCTTTACCTTAGGTTTGATCTGGGCAATCGCACGCATGGCTCCAATCATGGCGGCCCCGCCCGCCATGTCGTATTTCATTTTCTCCATACCGTCGGCTGGCTTAATCGAAATCCCACCGGTATCAAACGTTATGCCCTTTCCCACCAGTCCGAGCACCGGGGTAGCCGGAGCATCCGCCGGCTCGTAGCGCAGGACAATCAACGCGGGAGGCTCATCCGATCCTTGCGCCACTCCCCAGAATGCGCCCATCTTCAATTCTTTGATCTTGTCGGCGCCATACACTTCGCATTTCAATCCGACTTCCTGCGCCATCTTGCGTGCCCGCTCCCCCAGGATGGTCGGGGTCATGCGATTACTCGGCTCGTTGGCCAACTCACGGGTGAGATTCTGCGACTCCCCGACGACGCGGGCTTCATCCAACGCCTTTTGTAATCGCACCTGGTCACCGCGAGCCACCACGGTTACTGCGTCCACTGCCTGGTCTTTGCGGTCGCTGCGGTAGGTGTCAGGATCGAAGTCGCCAACGAAAGCCCCTTCCACAATCGCTTTCACGGCCTCCTCGCTGGCAACGCCTTCGGGAGCCACAAAGGCCAGACTCCGAATTCCCTTCGGCTTGAGGAAGCGCACCGCCACGCCCGCCAGCTTGCGCAGTTCCGACGAAGTGAAATTCTTGGTCTTTCCACCCCCAAGCAGCAGCAAACGCTTGGCCTTGAGCTTCGCAGGCCGATGCAATAATGTGGCTTCAAATAGCTTTCCGGAAACCTCGCCCCCCGCGATGACGTCCGCTGCCGCAGCACGGACAGCCGCGTCGCTGGTTTCAATCGTGATTTCAGGTTTTTCTTTCTCGTTTCGATCCAACACCACGACCGCAAGGCATTCAGCATCAACTTCGGCGGGGGTAAGAACAGACAGTATGGTCTTCATAATGTTTTTAATATTCGACTCTTCAGTATCGTCGGCGAATGGGTCTTAAGGCAAGCTGCCCATAGTTGGTAGTGTCCTATTAACGCTCAGTCTGAACCGATACTCACAACGATTTTACAACTCTGCCTTTCTTGACACGAAAAAGACACAACAGAGACGTAAGCAGACATGAAGACACAGAAGATTTGACGCGATGATGACGTGGCCGTGACAACTGACAAATCACCGGCCACTAATCTCGCCTCACCTCGTTCGCTATCCGCGAATAGAGAAACAACTCCATGGAGGAAATGTGAGCAAATTGGAAGAGATTCTGCAAAACACTCCGAATCGCCGCTCGTTCCTGAAGCAAGGCGTGGTCGCGGGAGCAGCGGTAGCTGGCGCCGGAATCCTGGGAAGTACCCTCAGTGCGGCCTCAACTCAAAAAAGTTCTGGCCCCACCACGGGAGATCTCGCCGTCCTGCGTTTTCTGGCGGCAGCCGAAATCATTGAAACCGATCTCTGGGTGCAGTACGCGGAACTTGGAGGAGTCACTAACGGCACTCAGAACGCCTATCAACTGGCTCTTCAGCAACTCGACGGCGACGGCTCGCAGTACATCACCAGCAATACTCTGGATGAACACACACACGCCCAATTTTTGAATGCTTATTTGCAGTCAAAAGGCGCTCAACCGGTCAACCTCAACAAGTTCCGCACACTGCCCAGCAGCCAGGCGACCGGCGCACGACAGGTTGGGCGGCTTACCAACCTCATGCAGCTTACAGTGGATACCAGCTATTACGTCCGCTACCGCAGCCAGCAGAACCCCGATTTCGGAGCCACTTTTCCGCAGGCATTCGACATTGTGGGCGTGCCGGCAATTCCCCGAAATGACAATGATTTCGGTCCGGCCGACCACATCCAGGCCATTGCCGATACCGCCGCATTTCACTTCGGTTTTATCGAACAGGGTGGCAGCAGCCTCTACCACACCATGGCTCTCAAGGTAAGCGATCTGGAAGTTCTGCGCATCGTGCTCAGCATTGGCGCTGACGAGACTCACCACTTCGGAGAATGGATGGATTTCGCCGGCAATGCCTGTGCTCCGCCGCTTGCTCCGTTGACCGATCCAACCAACGGCCTAACGTTCCCAAACCTCAATCTAGTCAAGCATCCGGTGAACTTGCAGACCAATCTCATCTTCCCTATCCCTTGTGAATTCATAGACCAAAATCTGCCCCTCTGCGCAGTGATTCGTCCTACCAATACCGACGGAGTTGCGGCGGGAGCAGTTCGAGCTTTCACTGACGACGGGCTCTTCATCGGTCAATCGCAAGAGTTCTTTGATACCTTGAATGCTCTGGCGGAAGCTGCTGACGCCGCCGTGCGCGGCAAGTAAGAATGTACGTAAGCGCGTGAAAGTGGTTCTTGGGGAAGGATTTCTGTCACGTGGCTTTCGACACGGCGGGCGTCGTGCTGAGGTCTGGTTGCGGCGCCTGCTTTTTCACCACATACAACAAGACTTAGTCTGATGTCCAAGGAGCACTCATGTTTGAAGGATTGTTTCAACCCATGCATCTGTTGGTGATTTTTGGGATTGCTTTGTTGGTGTTCGGACCCAAGAAACTGCCGGAACTCGGCAAGGGGATCGGAGAAGGCATCCGTGGCTTCAAGTCAGCCATGAAGGAGGAAGAGAAGCCCGCCGACAAGGCCTAGAGCATGGTTGTGTTCCGGGGACGAAACCGGCAAGCCGGAAGATTGCTGTCATCAGGATCCCGGAGCGCCACCTTAGGCGCCGAGGTTCCTGCATCAACTCATGTCTGTTGCCTCAAGTTCCGAGATTCTGTATCCTCGCAGCTAATCAACAAACAGTTCCTGTCAGGCTCATTTCGAGCTCGGGCGCCCCTTTCCCTGGGAAGTCGACAATTCGCAAGAGGTGGTCGCACATGAAAAACCAGAAACCTCTTTCATCCAAGTTGCTTCTTGCTGTTCTATGGTCGGTACTTTCACTGAGCGGTTGCGGGCAACTGAAAACGCTGGTTGAAACTCGCCGCAGCGAACTGATGCCGCCTTACCATCCGGTCAACGTTGAGTATTCGGAGCAGCATTGGTCCCCCGACCAGCGGCAATGGTTCTATCACGCTGCCCAAGGCACCGAGCTCGTGCCCTACAAATGGTTTCTGGCGCTGGAGCAGCCGCGGATAAAGATTTTCGGCACGGTGCCGCGATTTGCTGACAGCGATTACCTGGCGCGATTCGGATTCCTACCCGATCCCGCGAGTCCGCGAAACCCGGATGGACTCCCCGTCGGCTTCGCCAAAGATACCGTCGTGGACCCCGAAAGCGGTGATACCGTAGAAGTAATCGGCCTGACCTGCGCTGCCTGCCACACCGGCCAACTCGAATACAAAGGCAAGGGGATTCGCATTGATGGCGGGTCCGCCACGGTAGACCTGGCATCTTTCCAGACTGAGCTCGGATACGCGGTTGGCTTTACTGCGAAGGTGCCATTTCGCTTCGAGCGTTTCGCTCGCAAAGTTCTCGGCGAGAATGCGAGCAACGAAGCAAAGAGTAAGCTACGCCACGAATTCGATACCTTCTTAGATAATGGCATGGCGGAGAAAACCGCGGCCGATGATGGAAAACTCTATTCCGTCGAGGGAGGCTTCGGCCGCACCGATGCCCTGGGCCGCATCGGCAATTTTGTGTTTGGCACCGAACTGAACAATACTAATCTCCGCGTTGCCGATGCGCCGGTTAGCTTTCCTCCGTTGTGGTACGCAAGCTGGTTCGGTTGGGTCCAGTACAACGAGTCAATTCAACAGCCGATGGTGCGGAATATTGGAGAAGCCCTCGGAGTCCGCGCCCGAGTGAACTTGACTGACCCGGCCAAACTCTATCGTTCTACCGTCAACGTCAAGAACCTTCATTCGCTTGAAGATCAGCTGGCTGGGACGTCCACGTTCGCCGGGTTGCACTCACCCAGGTGGCCTGCCAACGTATTTGGCGCGCTCGATCAGGCCAAAGTGCAGGCAGGGCAGAAACTCTACGCCCAGCACTGTCGGCATTGCCACCTGCCCGCGCTCGATTCACCAGAGATTCAGGATCCCAAGTATTGGGAAGCTGGACAGCAGGCTCAGCGTTTTCTGAAACTGAATCTCATTCCGCTGGATGAGATCGGCACCGACCCCCGAGAAGCCTCCAACTGGGCGCAGCGAAAAGCCGTGACCGGGACTCTCGGACTCGGTACGGTTTCTGCCGCCGATGGGCTGCGCGTAGTCACCCGCAAGATTGCCGACATGAACTACGACGCGCTTGGACTGACTCCCGAGCAGCGACCCCAGTGGAACGGCTATCGTGGCGACGGCGTGATCGCCCCACTTGGATATCGTGCCCGGCCTCTGGCCGGCATTTGGGCCACCCCGCCGTTCTTACACAACGGGTCGGTACCCAATCTCTACCAGATGCTGCTTCCAGCCGATCAGCGCGCCAAGATTTTCTACGTCGGCAATCGTGAGTTCGATCCGAAGAATGTTGGTTTCAGCACTGCCAAATTCGAGAACGGGTTCGAATTCCACACTGACCAACCGAATGATCCGCACCCCGGAAACTCAAATGCAGGGCATGAGTTCCGCAAATCGCCGGGCAAAGGCGTGATTGGCCCCGAACTGAGCGATGACGAGCGCTGGGCGATCATCGAATATCTGAAATCAATGTAGGTGTGCAATCTGGCGGGATCAAGTTCCATCTTCGATCCTCGGTGTTGAGGTTCACCTTCACAGCTCCACAATCGTGATCCCGCGATTCCCCTTGCCCAGGTCCCGGTCCTGCTTCAGTTCCTGCCGCGCGCTCACAATCCTCCACGCCCGCTCATCCGACTTCGCCCAGTTTTCCCCGAATATGAAGCCGCGAATCTGTCCTTGCTCAGTCATTTCACGCAACCGTTTCTGCACCGCGACCCGAATCTCACCGCCCGCTCCGGTCGAACCATACCCATGGATCAGCTTGACGAAATCACAGCCGTCCGCCCGTGCCACCGCCAGTTCACGATCCATCTGCATCAGCGCCTGATTCACTAGCGGCATACCCTCCTTCAGATTCACCGTCTTCATCGGGAACGCCTATCTCGCCTTGCGGCTCTTAATCGCGTCTCTCGCTTCTTTGTCCGCCGTTCGCCGCCGTTCGGTTTCCCGCTTGTCCCAGAGCTGCTTGCCTTTGGCCAGTGCCAATTCCACTTTCACCCGCCCATTTTTGAAATACATGCGGGTGGGAATCAGAGTTAGCCCTTTTTGCTGCGTTTTCCCAATCAGTTTGCGGATCTCTTCCGCATGCATCAGGAGCTTCCGAGTCCGCAGCGGGGCGTGGTTGAAGATGTTCCCATGGTCGTAGGGTCCGATGTGGGCGTTTAGCAGCCAGAGTTCTTCATCCTTGATCAGGCCGTAAGCATCCTTGAGGTTGGCTCTTCCAGCCCGGACTGATTTGACCTCAGTCCCAGTCAGGGCCACTCCCGCCTCAAATTTTTCCAGCAAGAAGTAGTTATGCGAAGCGATCCTATTCACGGAGGCATCGCGCTGCCCTGCGGCGGTGGGATCACGGCGCGGGTTCTTTTCCGGATTGGCCCGGGTGGGCTGTACGTGCTGGCGTGGCATCTTACTGATTAGCTTATCTCATGGCTGCGTGCACGTCCGCCGATGTCAATAGCAGGCGATCCCCAGCCGAGTCCGAACTGATTTTGAACTGCGATTGTCCCGAAATCTACTGGGATTAGTACCTAAGAACTTAACTGCTACCAACACAGTGACTTCGGTGCGTTGTGAGGCGATGCTATAATCGCCGAAAATAGGTTCAGCGGGCGCAATTGAGCTTTGACCTGCGGTCATGGCCGACCGGGAGGGGAAGACTGTCTGTGAGGAAAGCACGATGAAACGTTTGAGCCGCGTAGCGGCTGTCTCCTTTCTGGTGGGAGCAGTAATCCTGGGTGCGGTTGCAGCTGATCAGACCAAAGCCTCCAAAGCCTTGTACAACAAGGGCCGGGACGCCGAAGCACGCCAGAATTACGAGCAGGCCTACGACTTTTACAAACAGGCCTATGACCTCAAGCCCACCAACCTTAGTTACCGGGCTTCCTTCGAGCGCCTGCGTTTTCTAGCCGGCGCTTCGCATGTGCACCGCGGCCAATTGTTACGCGAGGCAGGCCAACTGGATGCCGCCTTGGCGGAATTCCAGAAAGCTGCTGACATCGATGCCTCGAGTGCCATAGCCAAGCAGGAATTACAGCGTACCAAGCAGATGATGGATGCGGCGAAAGCCGGCCACGCTGCTGCCGCGCCGCCACCCAGCTTTCTCCAGAAGCGCATTGAACAAGCCGGAGGCCCGGTCGAACTGGCCACCATCTCTAATGTTCCCATCAATCTGAAAATCAACGAAGATACCAAGGTTATCTACGAGACCGTCGGCAAGCTGGCGGGAATCAACGTTTTGTTTGATCCCGACTACACCTCGCGCCGCATCAAGATCGAGCTCAACAATGTCTCCTTGGAGGAGGCGTTGCGCATTATCGCTATCCAGTCCAAGACCTTTTGGCGGCCGGTGACTTCCAACACTGTCTTTGTTGCCGCCGACAATCCGGCCAAGCGTAAGGACCTTGAACAAAGCGTCGTCAAGACCTTTTATCTGACCAATCTTTCGCAGCCCACCGAGTTGCAGGATGTCGTCAACACTCTGCGTCAGATTTTGGAAATCAATCGTCTTCAGCCGTTGCCCACTCAGTCAGCGATTGTGGTGCGCGGCACTCCCGATCAAATTGCGTTGGCCCAGAAATTGGTGAGCGACCTCGACAAACCCAAGTCCGAAGTCCTCGTGGATGTTGCCATCATGCAGGTCAATCGTGACAAGTCACGTACCCTGGGCATCAACCCGCCCACCAGCGCCACGGTGACGTTGCAGAGCAATCTTAATTCCACCACGAGTACCAACACCGCTGGAACCGTCGGCAACCCGGTGACCACCACTGCCGGCACCACCAACAACCTCAGCCTGAACACTCTCGGTAACTTGAACGCTACCGACTTCGCGGTGACCATCTCACAAGCCACAGCCACTGCGCTCTTCAGTGACAGCAGTAGCAAGCTCATTCAAAAGCCGCAGATTCGCGCCGTCGAGGGGCAAAAGGCATCGCTCAAGATCGGCCAGCGTGTGCCCGTGGCCACTGGATCATTTCAACCCGGCATTGGTGGCGTTGGCATCAATCCTCTGGTCAACACCCAGTTCCAATACCTCGACGTAGGTGTAAACATCGACATCACTCCGCGCGTGCACTCCAACGGCGATGTCACTCTGAAGATCACCATGGAAGTTTCCGAAGTTGATGGCACCTCCAACCTCGGCGGAATCAGCCAGCCCATTATCGGCCAGCGCAAGATCGAGCAAGAGGTGCGTCTGAAGGAAGGCGAAGTCAACCTGCTGGGCGGGATGATGGAAGATCAGCGAACCCAAGCCCTTACTGGATTTCCGGTGCTGTCCCAGATTCCGATCTTAAGATATCTGTTCGGCCAGGACACTCGCGATCATAGTGAAACCGAAACCGTGTTTGTGCTCATTCCTCACGTCGTTCGCAAACAGGATCTCAGCGAGCTCAATCAGGAAGCGCTCGATGTTGGCACCGCCAGCGCCATCGAATTGCACCGCGTGAGCAGTCCTCAGGCCCCATCGGTGGGCACGAACCCACCTTCCGTGCCGGCTGCGCCGCAAATGCCTGCAGCCGCTCCGCATGCGGCGCCGGCGACTTCCCCGCAACCGCCGGGCGCGGCCAGCTTCAGCTTTGATCCTCCCGCCATCACCCAACCGCCGGGCTCCACGTTCACCGTCAACGTCCTGGTTGCAGGCGCGCAGAATGCCTACTCCGTGCCCTTACAGGTCACCTACGATTCCAAGATGCTGCAGGTGGTCAACGTCTCTAACGGCACCTTCCTCTCCCAGGACGGTCAGGCGGTGGCGTTGGTTCATCGCGACGACGATTCCAGTGGCACTCTTCAGATCACCGCTACCCGGCCACCCGGCGCTACCGGCATTTCCGGGCAGGGAACGGTTGTAACTTTGACCTTCATGGCGAAATCCGCCGGACAATCCACCCTTGCCATTTCCAAGGGAGGAACGCGCGACCCCAATATGCAGCCCACCCTGGTGGGGGGAGCTACAGCTACGGTGAACATCCACTAGTCGATGACGATTCACTAATCAATGATCCGGTAGTCAAGGAAGGGCGGATCCCGAGGAGCGAAACCAGAATTCTCGCGTGACACCAATGACGGCTTTTTCAAAACCTTTTTCCGAACGACGAGAGATGCGCGGCTTCACCCTGATCGAACTGATCGTGGCCACCACCATCTTGATTGTTCTGACCTTTCTCGCCGTTCCCATGGCGCGGGTCACCATCAAGCGCGAGAAGGAACGCGAGTTACGGCACGCTTTGTGGGAGATGCGGGACGCGATTGATCGCTACAAAGACGCCGCCGATCGCGGCGCTTTCCGCACCAAACTCGGTTCCGAAAACTATCCTCCCGACCTCGATACCCTGGTCAAGGGCGAGGACGTACAAGGCAAGAAACTGAAGTTTCTGCGCAAAATCCCGATAGATCCCATGACCAATTCCACGGAATGGGGTTTGCGCTCCATGCAGGACGACCCCACCTCCGATTCCTGGGGCGAACAAAATGTTTTTGACGTCTATTCAAAATCCCAGGGCATTGGCCTCGACGGCACAAAATACAAGGACTGGTAAAATTGGCGACGCGATCTCAACATAAGAAAGCCAGCCGCGGCTTCACCATCATTGAGCTGATGATCGTCATCAGCATCATCTTGATTCTGGTTTCGGTCGCGCTGCCCGCCTATAACCAATCCATTCTGCGGGCGAGAGAATCCGTGCTGCGGCAAAACCTGTTTACGCTTCGCTCGGTCATCTCGCAATACACGCTCGATAAACAGAAAGCCCCGCAGTCGCTCGACGATCTGGTTACCGCCGGCTACCTGAAACAGCTTCCCACGGATCCCATGACCGGCCGCATCGACAGCTGGACTCCCGATCAGGAACAGGGCGAAATCATGTCCCTCGACCAGCAGGATGAAGGCGGCATCGTCGACGTGCACAGCGGGTCGAGCGGCGTCGGCAGCGACGGTACCGCGTATAACACCTGGTAGTCGCGCCAAGTAACCGCTTGCCTTCCCCCTACGCGGCCAGCTTTTGTGCCACCGAGCCTGTCACCTTGCGCACCGCGAATGACAACATTACCCGTGAAATGCCGCTGAAGATCATGCTTATTCCAACCAATGTCCCAATCGCCCACGCAGAACTGGTAGGCCATTGCGCATAGATCATCAGTCCCAACAGCAGCGTGATGACGCCGTCAATCAGCACCCAACTAGATCCGTGCATCGACCGCATCTTGAAAAACAAAATGATGTTCAGGACTCCTTCAATCAGGAACAGCGATGCCAGCACCAAGGTAAGCGAAGCCACGGCCAGCACCGGATGCAGAATCAGATAGCCGCCGAAACACAGATACGCCAACCCGACCAGCAGCTTCCAGATCATGTTGCCAGCGCCATGCGCGCTAAAGGCGAGGGTCAAGTGGACCACGCCTGCTAAAACAATGAGCCATGATACGACCGCATTAACCGCCACCGCGGCCACAAACGGCGAACCCACCGCCAGCATGCCGAAGACAATCAGCAAAACGCCCCATACGATCGACATTGTGGAAGCGTGCCGTGCGATTTCAACCGGAGTGCTCTGTGCCATACAACCTCCTTAGAAAACGCACCTAGCCTACTCCAAAAAGGCTGCTCCGTGAAGTCTGGCACAAACTTCAAATAGTCGGGCCGCACCGGATGCTCGACTTGCACACCCCAATCCCCCAGCGCGCGTGCGGCGATGGTCTCTTGCCGGAAGTCTCGCGAATCTGTTACAATTACATTTGTAATATATTGTAATTACCGTGTTCATCTTCGACGCTTCGACACTGATTCTGATTGCGAAGGCCGAAATTCTTGATTCCTTCTTACATCACCTCGGGCGCCAGGTTGCCGTTCCGCTTGAGGTTGAGAAGGAGTGCTGTAGCGTAAAGAAATCGCTTGACGCCCTGATGATCCGAAAGACGCTCGATGAATCGAGAGTCCGGGTTATCCCGGTCAAGAATTCGAAGCTGGTGATGAAGCTGCAAGCGGACTTTGGTCTGGGCCGGGGAGAAGCGGAGGCCATCGTTTTGGCGCTCACACACAAAGCTCGGGTTTTGGGTATCGATGACAAGAATGGGATCAACGCGTGCAAACTGCTGGGCGTTGGGTTTACGACGGCGATAGGCATCTTGGTGCGCATGTACGAAAAGAAGTTATTCACGACGAGAGAGGCTCTTGCGAAACTTGATGGGCTCGCGAAATACGGGCGTTACCGAACGTCGATTCTAGATGACGCGAGACGCCGACTGGAGACCGTGGCATGACCAAGACAATGAGCATCCGAATGGATCGGGAGAATTTCGAATTTTTGCGCCAACTCACCAAGGAACAGAGGAGTGATCTGTCCAAAGCCGTGCGCGACATGGTCACCCGGGGCAGAGTCCTGTTGGGGGTGGAAAGGTACAAGCAAGGAGAAGCTTCTCTTGGTAAAGCCGCGGAGCTTGCCGGCGTCCCCGTGGGACGAATGATGACCCTCCTGACCGAGTTCGGAATCGAGAGCAGGGTCGAAGACGACGATTATCTCCAGGGACTCGCAACCATCCGAAAAGCCTGGTGAGGAGCCATGGTCTTGGGCAGCGGATCGCGCGGCATCCGTAACGGTCGCTCCGCTCTACTCGATAATCAGTAACTCTCCGTTTGGCACCACTCGAATGGCGCGCCAATCCATCTATGTCGGGGAATAGCACGGCCTCATGCACCCCGTGGCGGAACAACGAATCCTTCAACTCCTTTCGCTTGTCATGAGGGATCCGCATACGCACGAGTCCATCAGGCACGAAGTCCTCTGTAGGAGCCGAATGTACCGTAAATACCCCACTCTGCGCACGCAGCCGAGAGGTCACGAAGCGCGGGTTGTATCTGATCGTCTTCTTTATCTTGAGCGGGCCGGTCTTGGGTAGTGGTTTGCTCAGGTTCTCCTTGGGAGAGCGCCACGCTAGAACCTCCGCGTCCTCACATCTAGGGCGTCCGTCTGGGTGGCGAGACTCGAATTCTTTGGACACGCTGAAATACAGCGCGACGAGCGGACTGCGAGTCCAGTCGAGCAGGCGAGTGGCAAGACCATGATGCTGGGCAATCGCCAGAAGCTCCCAGTCGTCTGCGGTGGCAACCTCTAGATGATCGACCGACTGCCGACGAAAAAGTTCTAGCATCAGTACTTCGTTGACACTCTTCTTTGTCGAGTTCGCCACAGGGCTGAGACGACCAACCTTTGGACGGAGCCTGAAAGACGTGGCCCCTGTAGAGTACGGTTGTCGTCTTGTCATCTTTGAACCGTGACTCGATTAGCTCGGAGAACCTGGCGACGGATCTGACAGAGATGTCTTCGATTACCTCGACCATTTCTACATTCTCCGTGGCTACGCCGGAGGAGGACTGTACACACTGGACCAACTTTCCACCGTGGTCGCATAGCCTTGAGGCGACAGCATGGGGTACGTTGGGGAAAACGCCTTGAAGACTTCACTATCCAGAATCCTGTCAAAACCAGCCTTGTCATCATAGGCCCGGCACATGCCTAGGGCCACCCAGAGCGTGGAGACAATCACCTGCCTGAACGGTTCGTCCTCTTCCATTAAATCCAGCGCTGCCCGCTCTATATCGGCCTCATGTTCTTCGCGAAAGTTCAGAATCTCTTGACTTTTTGGCATGGTGCACAGAAGGTAACTCCAGACGGAAAGCCAGAAGCTTCGTCCGTAGTCGCCCTCATACAACTTTTCGATGTACATCATGGTAGTGAGTTCCGCTATCTTGTACCAGTGCTCATAGGCCTTCCCAGTCGCGTATGCATCGGCCATTCCTGCTGCGCGTTTCAGGAATCCAAACATACCCACCTTGGCTCCATTCGCCGGCAGACAGCGTAGCGCCAGTTGCCAAGGTTTTCAATTTGGCACCAGCGTGTGAAATTGCGGGTTACAAATCATCCAGCCGGGGTCGCTAGACTTAGGTCCCTCGGCTCGACCACACTCTAATTTGATCGACTCAGCCCAAACCACTACCATTACTCCATGCCGGTAGAAACCGAGTTTACTCAGGCCACCTACACTCCCATCCGCGCGCCCCGCGGCAATGCCATTTCCTGCAAAGGCTGGCAGCAGGAAGCCGCCATGCGCATGTTGATGAACAATCTCGACGAAGAAGTTGCCGAGCGTCCGCGCGACCTTGTCGTCTATGGTGGAACCGGCCGCGCCGCCCGCAGTTGGGAGGCTTACCACGCCATCGTTGCCTCGCTAAAAAGCCTCGACAACGACGAAACTCTGCTTGTCCAATCCGGCAAACCCGTCGGTGTCTTTAAGACTCACGAATACGCTCCGCGCGTTCTGATCGCCAACTCCAACCTGGTCGGCCACTGGTCGAACTGGGAAAAGTTCAACGAACTGGAGCGCGCCGGTCTCATGATGTACGGCCAGATGACCGCCGGGTCGTGGATCTACATCGGCTCGCAAGGCATCGTGCAGGGAACTTTCGAGACATTCGCTGCTGCAGCGGAGAAGAGTTTTAATGGTGATCTCGCGGGCAAGCTGATCGTCAGCGGCGGTATGGGCGGGATGGGTGGCGCCCAGCCGCTGGCTGCTACCATGACCGGCGCGGCGTTTCTCGGCATCGACGTCGATCCCGAACGCATCAAGAAGCGCCTCAAAACCGGCTATTGCGATTTCATGGTGACCACGCTCGACGAAGCCCTGCGCATCCTGAAGAATGCAATCCGAAAAAAAGAGAATGTCTCGGTCGGCCTGGTGGGTAATTGTGCCGACATCATTCCTGAACTCGCGCAGCGCGGAGTCGTTCCCGACATTCTTACCGACCAGACTTCCGCCCACGATCCGCTCAACGGCTACGTGCCGAACGGGATGACGTTGCAAGAAGCCCTCGAACTGCGCCAGCGTGATCCCGAAACCTACCAGCAGTTATCGCTCGACGCCATGGCGAGGCATGTGGAAGGCATGCTGGCGTTGCAGAAGATGGGAGCGGTCACTTTTGATTATGGCAACAACATCCGCACTTTCGCCTTCCAGCGCGGAGTGAAGAACGCTTACGACTTTCCTGGATTCGTCCCAGCCTACATTCGGCCGTTGTTCTGCGAAGGCCGTGGCCCGTTCCGCTGGGTGGCGCTGTCGGGCGAACCTTCAGACATTCACGTCACCGACGACCTCATCCTCGAACTCTTTCCCGACAACCGCATCCTGCGCCGCTGGATCGACCTCGCCCGCAAGCGCATCAAGTTTCAGGGTCTGCCCGCCCGCATCTGTTGGCTGGGATACGGCGAGCGTGCCCAGTTCGGCCTCGCCATGAACGATCTGGTGAAGAAAGGCAAACTCAAAGCTCCCATCGTGATCGGCCGCGACCACCTCGACTGCGGATCGGTGGCTTCACCCTACCGCGAAACCGAAAGCATGAAAGATGGCAGCGACGCCGTCGCCGATTGGCCCCTACTCAACGCTTTGTTGAACACAGCCGCTGGCGCCTCCTGGGTTTCCATTCACAACGGCGGAGGCGTCGGCATCGGTTACTCGCTCCACGCTGGACAAGTCACTGTTGCCGATGGCACCGAAGCCATGGCCAAACGGATCGAGCGCGTCCTGACCACCGATCCCGGCATGGGCGTCATCCGCCACGCGGACGCGGGCTACGATGAAGCGAAAGAGTTCGCGAAGCAAAAGGGCGTGAAAGTCCCGATGGGGAGCTAGAATCAGTCTTTCTCTGCTGCCTGTGCGGGTGCCTTCTGCGCCCGCGTCAACCGGGGAGCCAGGCCCATTCTCAGAAATCTCTCCTCCAGCGAGCGCCGCGACAAGAAAGCCACCGTAATCGCCAAGACGCTCCCCAGCAGAGCCCGTAGCAAAACCGCCGCCATCGAGTGCCCGGACGAAATCAACGCCAGCAGAGGCCGCGAGAAGAGAATCTCACCCACCCGGAATGCCAGTACATGCACCAAGTACAAACCGTAGCTGATGTAACCCAGGAACTGGAGCACCGGTCGATTTACTAAAAACGCCCATCGGTTCGTTCCCACCAGCAGCACGCATGAAAGCAGCCCGGTCGAGCCAACGTTCAGCGCCGTTGCCAAACCGGCGGCGTTTGCCAGGGGATACGGCAGAAAAAGAAAGAATGCAACTACGCCGCCAGTGAGCAAAGGCAACGCAATCTGGACCAACTGCGCGCGGCGAAACCTTGGCTCACGCAACCAAACTGCCAAGATCGCACCCATCGCCAGCCCATCGAGATTGAACCATGTGTAAAGTTGAACCAGGTTTGCCGGACGCCCGGAGAGAATGAAGTTCGCAGCCCGCAGCCAGGGCGTGACCAGAGAAATCGCAGCCAGAAGCAGCATCAATCCTCGTGATGACCAGCGGCGGACAATCCACGGCCAAACGATGTAGAAATGCTCTTCCACGGCCAGTGACCAGAGCGGTCCGTATTGCAACGGTACTCCCAGGAGCGGTCCGCAGTTGGCAAGGAAAAGGCCTCCAAGCGCGAAGAAGCGCCAGGAGATCCATCCCGCCGCCAACAACACCAGTAGGGTCGCATAGAGCGCCGGGAGAATGCGGAGCATTCTCCTCGTGTAAAAGTCGCGAAAGTAGCCGGGCTGGTTTCGTTTGTCGATCAGGATGCCTGTGATCAGGAATCCGGACAGGACAAAGAAAAGATTGACACCGATCCAGCCATATCCGGCGAGCGAAAGCAGCAGATTCCCGAAGGATGAAAGTTGCGCATGCAAAGGAGGCGCGATCCCGTGATAAATCAAAACCAGGAGAATGGCCAAACCGCGCAACGAATCCAGTTCCGGCATGTGCGCTCGGAGCAGCGGAACCGCAACGCCATGGGTAACATCCAGAGACGCGTGACCGGGCACGATTGGAGAACTCCGCGCGACATTATAGGCTAAACTAACTCTCGCTTGAGCACAGCCAAGAAACAGCCTTCGCAGACTCCTCGTGGCCTGCTGCTGATTAACATCGGCCAGCTTCTAACTCTTTCGTCTTCTATGAAGCCCGGTCCCCGCCGCGGACCTGCCCTCTCCGACCTCGGCCTCCTTGAAGACGCCGCCATCCTTTGCCTGGGCGGCAAAATCGTTTCTGTGGGTAGGACCAAAGACGTCCTCCGCGATCCTTGGCTCAAGAAGAACCGCAAGCAAATCATTGAGATCGATTGCACCCGTCACGTCGTGCTTCCCGGCGTCGTCGATTCGCATACTCATCCCGCCTTCATGAATCCACGCCTCGTGGATTTCGAAAAACGCATCTCTGGTGCGACCTATGAAGAGATCGCTGCTGCCGGGGGCGGCATACGCTCCAGCGTCGAAGCCGTCCGTAAAGCAGGGAAGAATGCGCTCACCAAAAAAATCCTACAAGCACTGCATCGAATGGCCGAGCAGGGTACGACGACCGTCGAGGCCAAATCCGGTTACGGTCTGACCCTCGAATCCGAGATCAAGTCTCTTGCAGCCATCCAACAAGCTGCTGCTCGCTGGCCCGGCACCGTAGTCGCAACGCTCCTCGGCGCACACGTTGTGCCCCAAGAATTCCGAGACCGCCCCCAGGATTATGTTGATCTCGTCTGCAAAGAGATGATTCCTGCCGCCGCAAAGCGCAAACTCGCCCAGTTCGTCGATGTCTTCACCGACCGTGGTGCCTTCACCTCAGCCGATGCCGAAAGAATCTTTCAGGCCGCCAGCCGGCATGGCCTCGGAGTCCGCGCCCATGTCTGCCAGCTAAGCGAAACGCCGCTCGATCCTCTCCTGCGTTTCAACCCCGCGTCTCTCGATCACATGGACCACGTCAACGATAGTGATCTCCCTCGGCTTGCTCGAAGCAACACCGTCGCCACTCTGGTTCCCGGAGCCAACTATTTCCTCGGCTTGGAAACGTTTCCCCCGGCCCGCAAGCTGATCGACGCCGGCGTCGCCATCGCCCTGGCCACCGACTACAATCCGGGCTCCTCGCCCACTCCCAGCATGCCCTTCGTCCTTTCGCTTGCCTGCACGCACATGAAGGTGTCTCCCGCCGAGGCTATCTCCGCTGCCACCATCAACGGGGCTTGGGCATTACAATTGCAGGATCGCAAAGGCTCCATCGAGCCCGGCAAAGACGCCGATCTCGCCGTCTTCGACGTTATGGACTACCGCGAGATCGCCTACTACTTCGCCACCAACCGCTGTGCCTTTACGGTTTTGAACGGCACAGTGAAACTGCCCGGAAAATTAAACTCCGAGTGAACCAACAAGAGGCATCTTACGTACCGAAAATGCAGGATCCTGATCGAAAGCGCACCATCCCGTCGCACGGGGTTCATCTGAGTCTTTTATCACTGAGGAGAATATGAAACTAATTTCTACGTTGGCGGGGTTGGTCTTCTTATTGACTGGCATTTGTATGGCGCAACGTCTCCCTGAAATCGCTGTTCCCGATCATTACAAACTCACTTTCTCTCCGGATTTCACCAAGAACGACTTTGCCGGTGAAGAAACCATCGAAGTGCGGGTGCTAAAGCCGACCTCGCAAATTGTGCTCAACGCGGCTGAGATCGACTTCCAGGAAGTAAGCATTACCAGCGGCGGTTCCACGCAAAAAGCCACAGTCACGCTCGACAAAGACAAACAGACCGCCACTCTGACCGTGGACCATCCAATATCGCCCGGCCCCGCGACCATCGAGACTCGATACCACGGCGTTCTCAACGATCAGTTACGCGGCTTTTACCTGGGCAAAGACTCCGACGGGCGCAAGTATGCCGCGACTCAGTTTGAAGCCACTGACGCTCGCCGTGCATTTCCCTCGTTCGATGAGCCTGCCTACAAGGCGATCTTCGAAGTGACCGTCGTGGCTGACCAGGACATGACAGTGATTTCCAACACCAAGGTTGTTTCCGACACGCCAGGTCCCGAGGGCAAACACACAGTGCACTTTGCCCCGACCCCAAAGATGTCTTCTTACTTGGTGGCCATGGTCGTGGGCAGGTTTGAGTACGTCGAAGGCGTCGTCGATGGCATTCCAATTCGCGTGTACGCCAGTCCGGGCAAGAAGGAAATGTCTACATTTGCCCTCGATGCTGCGGAACACATCATGAGCTACTACAACCAATATTTTTCCATCAAGTATCCGTATGGCAAGCTGGACCTGGTTGGACTCGCTGATTTCTCCGCGGGAGCCATGGAGAACACGGGGTGCATTACCTTCCGTGAGCTTCTGTTGCTAGTCGACGACAAGCAAAGCCCGGTCGATTTGAAGCGCGAAGTTGCCTCCGTCATTGCCCATGAAATGGCCCATCAGTGGTTTGGCGATCTGGTCACCATGCAATGGTGGGATGACCTCTGGCTCAACGAAGGATTTGCCACCTGGATGTCCAGCAAACCTCTCCAAGCCTGGAAGCCAGAATGGAACATGCAGCTTCAGGATGCGAACTTCAATGCCGAATCGATGGACGCGGATTCGTTGATCAACACTCACCCGATTCACCAGCAGGCGGAGACGCCGGAGCAGATCCTCGAGTTAGCCGACGACATCACCTACGGCAAGACCGCCGCCGTGCTGCGCATGCTGGAATCCTATCTCGGGCCGAAAACGTTTCAGGCTGGGGTGAACGCGTATCTGGCTAAACACGCTTATGCCAATGCCACAGCCGCTGATTTCTGGACGGCGCAGACCCAGGTCTCAAAGAAACCCGTCGACAAGCTCATGCCTACCTTCATCGAGCAACCTGGGCCACCCTTGGTGAGTGTCAAAACTTCATGCTCGGGGAATTCAGAGAAAGTTACGCTGAAACAGCAGCGGTACTTCTTCGACCGGACCAAATTCGATGCGGGCAGCAGCGAGCGCTGGCAGATTCCAGTATGCATGAAGCAAGGCCCATCAGCCGCGAGCGCCGCTGAGCACTGTGAACTCCTAAACCGGGAACAACAGACTTTCACTTTGCCCAGCTGTTCAACCTGGATCAACATTAACGCCGATGCCAAAGGGTACTACCGCTCCGGGTACGATTCAGACGCGGTACGCTCCATGGCGCGAGATGCTGAGAGTTCATTGACTCCGGAGGAGCGCGTCATGCTGCCCTTCGATGTGTCAGCTTCCGTTCGTGTGGGTCGCGAGAAAATTGGCGATTATCTCGCGGTAGTGGAAGGCCTGCAATCGGACCGCAGCCAGGCCGTGCTTGGTCCTCTGATGAAACAACTGGACTATATCGGCCGCTATCTGGTCAGTGACGCCGACCACGAATCCTATCGTAGCTGGGTGCGCCAGGTGCTGGCGCCTGTAGCTGCGGACATAGAATGGCAAGCGAAGCCGGGCGAGAGCGCCGATCGGGAGGGTTTACGCGCCGAGCTAATGGAAGCCTTGGGTTACACCGCGCGCGATCCAGAAGTGGAGGCGCTCGCCCGCAAACTGACCAATCAGGCGCTCGATGATCCATCGTCGGTCAACCATGAATTGGCATTTGCCGCTTTCCGGGTGGCTGCCAACGGCGGGGATGAAGTTTTTTACAACAAAATCCAGGACCGTCTGAAGATCGCGAAAACACCGGAGGCAGTCTTTGTTTACCAGCGGTCACTAGCGCAGTTCGGTGATCCCGCACTGCTCGAAAAGACCTTGGAGTTTGCGATCTCACCCGAAGTGCGCTCGCAAGACAGCTTGAGCATGATTTCCCGTGTGATGCAGAATCCTGATGGGCAGAAGCTCGCCTGGGACTTCGCCCGCTCCCATTGGGAGAAACTCCAGAGCGTGGGCGGCGCCTTCGCGGGGGCTGTGATCGCCGGAGCCGCTGGTACCTTCTGCGACGTGGGCATGCGAGATCAAGTGCAAGAGTTCTTCACCGCCCATCACCAGCCCGCCTCTGAACGCACGCTGAAGCAATCGATGGAGCGCATAAACTACTGTGTGGACCTGAAAGCGCAGCAGGGAAGTCAGCTGGCAGACTGGCTGCGGCAGCACTCCGGCAGCGCCGGCGGACACTAGAGGCATCAGAGATTTTGCCACTCGTTTGACCAAGGCGCGACTCGCGTTGAGCGATTGCGCCTTGGTTGCTATAATCAGGCCTGCTCCAAACGCTCCCAGCGTTTCGACTGCCGGTAGTCCTAGGATTGTGCCCGCTTTCGGCCTGCCTTACGACTCATCCGAATGAAGACTGGGCAGCCAGATGGCAGTGCACGAAGTGGCCAGGTAGCTCAGGTGGTAGAGCGCAGCCCTGAAAAGGCTGGCGTCGGCGGTTCAACTCCGTCCCTGGCCACCATATCTTTCAGTGACTTAGCCGCACAGTCCGAAATCTCACACCTGTGATTTCACACCTGTGATTGCTCACATCCTTAAGCAAACGGCTTGCGAACTAGCTTTTGCCGATGCCAAACTAACTGTCGCAGATCGCGTTCCGCCATCGTCGGCCGCCAGATGCGAGGAAAGCGTTCACTCAGCAGCAAATCCAGTAAGTGAGCCGCGTCGCGCACATCCGTCTTCTGCTTGCGTACCACCGATGCCCGGATCTGCGCCGCATCCCCGATCCAGAGCTCGTGCCCCAACTCGGCCAGCATCCGCTCGAACCAGCGGGTGTGCCCGGTCGCTTCGATCCCCACTCGCACCGGACCCAACAGCGCTGCATAAAACGCCAGTGTCTCTCCGCTCTCGTGCTCTAACCGGCGCTCGATTAACTCGCCGGTCTCCTGATCCAGCATCGCAACCTGCTGGTAGCGCGTATGCAAATCACAACCTACAATCTTCATGTGCTCGGCTCCTTTCCTCCGAGCCCTGGTTGCTTGAGCGCACCAAGTTTACTCGGCGGCTGGGAGCCGACACGGTTATCTAATCAGGCGACCGTCTCCCAGCTCAAATATGCTTCACTGCCGCTTGAACCCTCTCCTCGGGCCAGTGCTCCTCAAGTGCCCTGGCCAATGTCCGAAAGATTTCCCTCCCTTGAGCTATCATCGCGGGCTGGGGCGTCGTTCGCACGAAAAGGATGTTCCTTTCATGAAAATTTCCCCAGTAGTGGTGGGCTTCCTCGCGTGCCAGCGCGATGGCGGGATCGTCTAATTCGTGGAACAGCCTTTCCATCTCAGGCCAGAAATCGGCCTCCGAGACCGTTCCCTCTGCGACGGCTAAAAAAAGACGTACAGCTTCGGTACGAGCATCCTGTGGCTCTACCATGGCGTCCAATGCCTCACGTTGATTCCAAGTTGTTGAATCTTGATATCTATATGGACCACATTTCTTGACGCAGTGGCACTGCCAGCCTTCCCGAACGGATGCGCGTCAAGAGCGATTCTGTTTCCATTCATGGGTGTGTTCTTGAGGTTCGCGCCGCCGCCGCCGTGTTCATAGGACCCAACACGAACGTTTTCGGCTGTGTACGCGACGGTCGCCGCAACACCAACCGCTTGCCCGATTGCCCGGGGATCGCCGGAAGCAACTTTCGATCCAAACTGAACCGCGAGATCCTTCGCCCCCTCAGCGGCGTCGGACAGCGTTCCCTTCGGGTCTTTTGCAACGTCCTTCACACCCTCCACAAGGTTGGAGGCAGCATTCTCAACGGTCTCGACCGGATGCGTCGCCGCATCGACGACGGGCCCAGCGGTGACGTCGTACACGCCCTTCAATTCCTGTCCTAGGAACTGGAGGCTCGACATTTGCGCAGGATTGGTATCTTGCGGCTTATCGCCCGGCTGGCCTGAGCCCTGATTGGCCGCCTCGGACGAACTGTCAGCACTCTCCGCGCACTCCGGGCAAAAGTTCATGTGCCCATCAGGGTCCGCATGGTTTGTAGGGTCGCCACCGACATAAGAGTACAGATTCAACGTCTGCGGGTTCCCCAGAATCGCATACGGCACCGACACCGGCTTGTCATCCCAATCCGGACTCAGCCACCGCCCTTGGACCGAAGAATAATACCGCGCTGGAAAGTCATCCAGGTTCGTCTCCGTGTCCCGATGCTTTCCCGTATGATGCATCGGAGTCACCTCGGTGCCCGAGCACGCCTGCCCATCACCATAGGGCAGCCCCTGACAAGTCTCGTAAATGTTCCCATTCACATCCGTTCGCACCCGCTCTGTCCCCAACCAGTCCGCGTTGTGGAAATAGGTCGTCGTCCCGCTATAAGTCGCCAGATGCCGCCCGCCCACATACACTTCTTCCCGCGTCCACGAACCCGACGTATTCACTTCCGCAAGCTCGTGTCCGGCATGGTCATAAACGTAATCCACCGCACTGCCCGCAACTTTCCGCACCCGCCGCCCTTCCGCGTCATAGGTGTAAGTCGCCGTATCGCCGCTGTCCACCTGGATGATGCGGTTCTCGGCATCGTAGGTGTAGGTATGGAAGCCGTCATTGAGCATATTTCCCGCTGCATCATAAGACGCACCCGACATGTGGTTGTTGGCGTCAAAGCTATACTGCGGTGCTGGCCCCGTTCCTGCCGTCAGGTTCTGCTGCCAGCGATTGCCAAAGCGGTCGTACAAATAGTTGTATCTCTGGCTGGTAGCGTTGTCCGGACACTTCGCCGTAGAATTGTCGGCACAGGCACTCGTCACCAGCCGGTTCATCGCATCGTAAGCATAGGTCCAATTCCCATTGGCGCTGTCCTGGGCGCTGATGACATTGCCGTTGCCCGAGTATCCCATGTTGAGCATATATGCCGCGCCAGTGACACTCTGGTCTGCACCTCCCGTCAGTTGAGACCCGGTCGACGAACTCAAGCTGAACGACGGCGGGTTGAAATCGCTGGGATCGTTGGACACCACCGACAGCGCCACACTGTAGTTCGTGTCCGAGCCAGTGTCCACGCTGGTAATGGTGACCACTCCTCCGCTGGAATGGGCGGTCACCAGCGTCCCATTCAACTCCGTAGCCAGAGACGAAGCCAGATTGGTTGGCGTGCTGCTTGAGCCGTAAGAAACTGTGATTTCACACCTGTGGTTGCTTCCGGCCCTAAGCAAACGGCTTTCGAACTGGCTGGATAACTTCCGGTTAGCCGACAATCCGTCCAGAATCTCGGCTGCTATTTCCTGCGGCCCGATTTTAGGAGTTCTCCAGGCTTAGGATTCGGCGGATGTGTCGGCGAGACGTCATTACCGGGCCCGCAAGATTTCCGGGGGGCTAAGTCTTTTCAATCGTGGAAAACTCTACGGAATAAGCGAACCATCTCCGCGAAGGCGAGGTCCGTCGCTTCCGGATCAAAACGTGGGCCCTCATCGCGCGTGAAGGCATGTTCAGCTGCATACAGCAGTTTGCTATAGCGGACATCGGATTTTTGCAGTGCCCGATCAATCGTTGCGCGGCCCGCCTCGGGCACGTGCGGGTCCTTTGTCCCAAAGATCATCAACAGTTCACCGCGGATTTGCGTTGCGCGGGCTAACGATCCGGCATCCGCGTCCTGACCCAGTTTGCCGTCATGGATGCCTGTGGCGTAGTAACAGACCGTCGCATGGACATCGGGCTGGAACGCCGCACGGAAGGCGAGATGGCCGCCGATGCAGAAACCCACGACGCCGATTTTCCCTGGGGCGACCTTAGGATGCTTGGAAAGCCAGTCCAGGCCAGCGCGGCAATCGGCATCGAAATGCGCGACCGGAGTCTTCGCGGCGTCTTGCTGGCCGCGGACGCGTCCAGCGTCATCGAATCGGAGCACGGTTCCCGGTGGTTCGATGTCGCGATAGATTTCCGGAGCAGCGGCAACAAATCCATACCCGGCCAGCCGAACACAGGTGCGTAGCATTGGCGGTGTGAGCTGAAAAATGTCTGAATAGCACCAGATGCCGGGATACGGACCTTCTGCCGAGGGCGCAGCGACGAAGGTTCTCATCGGGGAACCCGACAGCGAAATATTCGCGTATTCGGTATTGACGATCATTTGCTTGTTTGCCGGAGATTGTGGCGGAGAGGCGCGAGCCAGTCAACTCCTGATTAACGGGCAACTCTTCCCTAATCCTGTAAAGGAAGGATTGGCCGACTAACCGGGAAAAGATATTGACTAATTCTGACCGTTCGCCGGCGGGTTAAGGCGAACCACTTCGCCAGTGTCGAACTGGTATTCTGCTTCAATTACGCTGAGCTTGCCCGACTTCACGGCATTGCGAATGATCTCACTGTTGGCCAGCACATCCGTGGCGCTCTGGCGTACATTTTCCTTAATTGCCGACTCGATCAAATCGTCCGCCTTGGCGTATGTCTTGGCCTGAGTAACGGCGGGACCGATCTTGTCCATGATTGCTTCCAGGTTGCGGCTGGGCATCTTCTCGCCGGAACATGCGGCGATTACCGCGCCGCACTTCTGATGTCCGAGCACCACCAACAAAGGACTGTGAAAGTGCTCCACCGCATACTCGATGCTGCCCAGCCCCACCGGGTCAGCGACGTTGCCAGCCGCGCGCACCACGAAGAGGTCACCCAGGCTCTGGTCGAATGTCAATTCCGGGGAAACGCGGCTGTCGGAGCAAGAGAGGATTATCACGTGGGGCGATTGTCCGGAGGCCAGCTTCTGGCGCAGCGAAGCCAGCGCATAGCTTTGTGGTTTGCCGGCTACAAACCGGCTATTACCAGCCATAAGATTGGCCCAGAGTTTGTCCGCGGATGGCTTCGGCACGCTCGAAGCAGCATGCGCTGAGTGGTGCGCAGGCGCGGCCGGCGCTTGTTGCGCAAGTCCGGGACCCGCGACAAAAAACAGAGCAGCGACGTATAACAGTGCGTGTTTCACGGATGGCTCCTCCAAAAGCAGCGCAAGTTTACTCGCATTGACTCCCAGAAAACAAACTGAAGAGGCTAAAACTGTATTTCGGCTAGAGACCGCCGCTCGCCGTAGTGAGACAATGCAGTAAACTAGGATGATCAATCACTGATGGCAGGCGGCACGGCATACGTTTTTGTGTTCGATGGTTTCGCAGATTGGGAGCCGGCATCCGCACTGGCGGAGCTACGGCGCACGTTCGGGTTTTCCGTCAAGACGTTCGCACTCGCAACCAATACCATCGTGAGCATGGGTGGACTGAAAGTTACCCCCGATCTGCTTTGGGAGGAAGTCCGGCCAGAATTGGCTGACATCCTCATCCTTCCGGGCGGCGACATGTGGACGGAAGGAGAAATTGAAAAGATTACCCGCCTCATAGAAGCTTTTCATCAAGCCTCACTTCCAGTTGCCGCGATTTGCGCTGCGACGCTGTCGCAAGCGCACGCGGGTCTGCTCGACGATCACCGGCATACTAGTAATGGAGATGGTTTTATCGCCAAGTATGTCCCTGCATATCGGGGACATGATCTTTATGAGAAAGTGCCCGCTGTAAAGGACAGAAATGTAATTACCGCGAACGGACTGGCTCCTTTTGCATTCGCCGCACAGATATTTCGTGCCGTCGCTCCCGAACGGGCGAATGACATCGCAACCTACGAGGCACTCTATTCGCGTGGCCTGCTGGACGATTGAATATCCTGTGACTTGACTAGAAGCGGCGATTAGCGCCTCCATTTTACTTTGCGAGAAGGAGCAATGCGGCCAGGGCCGCAGCTTTCTGATCCTGGGTCCAGGGCGGTCCGAGAACACGGCCCAGGGTTGAAATCTGCTGCTGCATCCGAGTCGCGGCTCTACCGAACGTCGTGTGGGCACATTCGTCAAGATCACGTTCTCGAACCCCGGTGACGGTTAGGTCAAGATCTTCGAATGCCTTCCAAAACATTCGGCGAAAGAATTCGCCTTCCGCGGCATGAATCAGCGCGTGCGAGGCGAGGATTTTCGACAGCGGCGGCAGCGGACGACCTGAGGCCAGGAGCACGGCGGAACCCACGAGACGATAATGGCGATCACGCAGTTCGCCTACCAACTCCCGGATCGCCGACAAGGCAAGGCGTTCTGAAGCCGCAGAGCATTTATCAATAAACGCCTCTGCCTCAGCAAGCTCGAGGTTCTCCACGAAGTGATAGGGCTGCTTCGCTCCTGGGGTCCCTGGCGCAATGAGAATGACGCGCCGACGGTCAATTACCTCCACTGTGCCGGCGTTGTTTGTGACCGCCACGAGCGCTCCCCAACCGGAATGGGCCCGAACGCCGATGGCTGCGCGCTTCATAGCTGGAATATGCCTGCGAATGTCGCTGCAAGTTTATCAGGGGCGTTCGTGGATGGTGTATTCTCATATGCTTGCTGAGGAATGCGTATGGCCGCAGCGAAAAAAAGCACACTTCCTGATGAAGTAGCCCTCTATGACAGGCTGATCGCCACCATTCCTGCGATCGAACGCAAGGGAGCTGCCAATCCTTACACTTCGCTGAATGGCAACATGTTCACGCTACTGCATCAATCGCGCCTGGCGATCCGGCTTCCCGAGGATCAGCGAACAGCGTTTCTGAAGAAGTACAAGACCAAGCTGTTTGAGGCCTACGGTGCCGTGATGGGAGAATATGTCGCTGTTCCTGACGCCTTGTTGCAAAATACGAAAGAGCTTCAAAAGTATCTCGCGACGAGCTATGAATACGCGAAGACGCTAAAGCCCAAGCCAACGAAGAAGAAATCGTGATTTACCCATGATCGTCTCCCGCGCCGTCGCTGCTCCCCGCGTCGTCTGTATCACGGACTTCCGACCTCTGGCGCGACGCCGGCTGCCCCGGGCCGTCTTCGACTACTTGGACGGCGGCGCAGAAGGCGAAGTCACGCTGCGAGAGAACTGCCGGGTATTTGAGGACGTCACCCTGCGCCCGCGTCATGCAGTTGCCCTGGCTCAGTGCGATCTGCGGACCCGCGTCCTGGGGCTTGATCTCGCCCTCCCGTTTCTGCTTGCCCCGGTCGGCTACAGCCGCCTCGTGCATCCGGGAGGCGAAGTTGCTGCCGCTCATGCCGCCGGTGCCGTCGGCACCGCTTACATTCTCTCCACCATTTCCGGACATCGCCTGGAAGACGTCAAAGCCGCGTCCTCAGGCCCGGTTTTCTATCAGCTCTACTTGATGGGTGGCCGCGGCGCGGCCGAAGCAGCTATTGAAAGGGCCCGTGTCGCGGGTTTTTCCGCCCTGGTAGTGACCATCGACACCGCCATAGCCGGCGTGCGCGAACGTGATATACGCAACGGGATGAAAGAACTCATCAGCGGTACTCTGTTCGCCAAACTCCAATTTCTTCCGCAGGTGTTGGCGCGTCCCAGTTGGCTGGCCAGCTTCCTGCTCGATGGCGGCATTCGCCCGCTCCCCAACGTTGTTGTCCCCGGTCGTGGCCCCATGCCGTTGGTGGATATCAACGCTGCCCTTGCCGCTGCCGCCGTCACCTGGGCCGACCTGCGTTGGATCCGCGACGCTTGGCGCGGCCCCATCGTGATCAAAGGCGTCCTCACGGGTGACGATGCTCGCCATGCTCTCGACGCCGGGGCCGAAGCGATTGTCGTATCCAACCACGGTGGCCGCCAGCTTGATGGCGTTTCTCCTTCGCTGCGCGCTTTACCCGAAGTGGTGGCTGCGGTGAATGGCCGCGCCGAGGTGCTGATGGACGGTGGCGTTCGCCGCGGCGCCGACATTATTAAGGCCATCTGCCTGGGCGCTCGCGCCGTTCTTTGTGGTCGGGCTTACGCCTATGGTCTGGCCGCGGCCGGTCCGGCTGGTGTCGCCCGCGCACTGGAGATTTTGCGAGTGGATGTGGAGCGCACTCTTCGACTCTTGGGTTGCCCATCGATATCCGCTTTAGATCGTTCCTACGTGAATCTTCCTGCTTGGGCCACAGACTGAGATTTTCGCCGCTTGCCCACTCTGAGAGCGCCTAATTGGAAGAGACGGGCTCAACCGTCGCGCCCAGAACTTTTCCCTGATGGACTTCCTGGACAAATGCGATTACCCGAAGATTATCCTTCGCCAAACCTGGTTCCATCTTGACCCGAACATCTTGCGCAAAGGCCTTTCCTCGCGGCAAGGTTGCGACTTTCACCATCGTTCTTACCACGGCAGTGTGGGTCAGAGTGCGCCCGCCGTTCTCTCCGTGCAACACCTGGGACTCCGCGTGATTCAATGCAACCGTCACCACTACCTCCGCGTCTGAGGGTACGGCTCCAGTTTCCACATGGGCGTGCAAAGTGTTTCCAGCATCAATGGAAATCGAAGACAGACCGACCGGGATCGTCTGCGCCTCCAATGCCTGGCCGAAGGCTTTCCGCGCCAGTTCCGGATCACTACCCACAAACTCGATGCTCCCGTCCACCACCATCTGCGGAGTGTAGGGGCCATCCAGTTTAAGTCGGCTCGCATAAGTGCCCTGGCGGTCGCTGTAAAAGCGGGCGGAGTATGGATCCTTCCACCCGATGTGGTTCCAATAATCCACATGCTCGCTGAGCACGATCATTTCCGCTCCCGCCAGCGGTTGCTGATCAAGCTTTTGCAGGAACGCATCCGCGGGCGGACAGCTGGAACATCCCTCAGAAGTGAAAAGTTCAACCAAAATCGGGACGCGACCGGCGGCATCACCCACCTTCAGCGTCCCGCCAGCCCAGGCCAGCGCTCCGATGCCAGCGGCAATAACGGAAACTAACAAAACTCGCATAAGAAAAGCTCCATGAAAGTGGATGCTTGGTCGACCAGAAAGTTGCGCCGTGGGACCTCGACCTCAGGCCCAGATTCACAAAACCTTAACCTGACTGCCACCTATTCGCAATCTTCACTCATTATCGTCGAACCATCGGAGGATTATTTTATGACATTCCTGTACAGCGAACGCCGCCGAGTTCTGTTGATCGACGAAAACTCACGACGACTAACCCTGCTTGCCAGCATTCTAAGAAATCGTGAGGTCGAGGTGCATCCCGCCAGTCGCCTGGAAGATGCCAAGTCGCTTTGGAAAAACATCCCTTACGATCTCGTATTGTTGGCGGTGCCGGAAAACTCCGAGCAGGCTGCGATGGCATCGCTTCAGATCAGGAAGAGTAAGCCCCGCCAGCGCATTGCTTTGCTGGTTGGCCCTCCGGTCTATATACGTGAGATTGGCCGTCCTGTTACAAGGATCAACCCGGTTCCGCCGGTAGACGCGGAACAAAGTTTTTCTAGAACGCAGTGGCCCGAAATCGTTCAAGAAGTGGTGAGCAACTGGTATGTGGATCAGCGTGCGCGTTTTGCTCTGGACAAGTTAGGCTCGCCGGCCCTCAGCGACCCGCCGTTCCTTGCCGATTAGCAAGCTCGTTAGTTGAGTTCGGATATCGGGATCGCCGTGGAATCTTAGAGACCTGCCAGGCTCGCAACCTCGCTGGATGTCCGGGTCTCGTGCCTGCGGGCCTCGTACCACAACGCTAGTTCGACCCTGTTCCAGAGACCCAATTTGTCGTAGATGGTCCGAAGATAGTTTTTGATGACGTACTCGGTGGTTCCGAGTTCTCTTGCGATGTCCCGGTTTGTAAGTCCTTGGGCAACGAGTTCAATGATTGCTTCCTGCCGTCGATTGCGAACTCGCGCAGTCCGCTCTCCAAGCATAGCTGCCTCCGGTAAATCAGAGTTGCCAGTTTTACTCGCTTGATGCCGCCACTGATCCCAAACTTATGAAAAAGACGGTTGAAATGTGCTTTTACCGTCCGGCGATTCATCCCTATGGTCTGCGCAATTTCGGTGTTGCCGCAACCCTGCAAGAGCAGATCAACAATCTGTTGCTCGCGCGGACCCAGCCGCACTGGTCCCGTCTCATTCATGGCCCCCCCAATTGATAGACCCCTACTCCATTGAAACCCGTGTCCAACCGAAATTGTGCGGCGCTTCGATGAATTATATGTGAAATCCTTGAGCACCGCTTCCACCGGATCCCGGCTCGGGAGGCCGTTTTTGGCGGAATTGGCCGGGCAGCGGGATGGCAACCGGGGTGCTACTAAGCAGGGTGGAGGCGCAATTTGGCCGGTTCCACACCCATTCGAGGGGCCGGGCGAGCAAGCCTACAGCCTATGGTAACTGGCTCTGGTAGCGGCACTTGCGGACTAGGCCAACCATACCCCCGAGAGTCGAACGAGGTTCCCCATCGTTGCGGCTGCATGCAAACTCTGGCACACGTGTGCCATCGAAGAAGCGCTGGTTTTGCTACACCGAGGGCGGCGATGATGATCCGGGTCATGGTCCTGGCGACGGCGGTGACTGTGGCCCACGGGACCGTCTGGGCCCAGCTGTCCGAGGCGCCCGTCGGAACCAAGGGCGGAACCAAGGGCGGAACCGAGGTCGGAACCAAGATCGCGAGCAACTTTAACACCCCACTAGAGGCCACACCGCCTGCCATGCTTGAGCAATCGTCGCAGCTGCTGACAGAGCCCGCCAGCAAGGTTGTAACGCAATCGCTGCCATGCAGCCAAATGAGGACGGTGCCGGCTAATTTCGTCGTTGCCCTCGCAGGTCTCCCTGACGCCCCATCCGCCTACGATCCCTTATCCCGTCATTGCAAGTTCGAACTCGTAATGCATCAAACCTACTCACCTTACACATTCGCTTCCGCGGGCTTCGATGCAACTTGGGCACAAATGTGGGCCCAGTGGCCGCAATACGGAGGCGGCATGCAAGGTTGGGGCAAGCGATTAGGGGCTACGCTCGCTGATGAAGAATCCCGCCGCTTCATCCAGAACTTCGTACTGGCCAGTCTGCTGCACGAAGACCCGCGCTATTTCCCCTCGGGGAGGAATGGATTTGTCTCGCGCGCCTGGTATGCGGCAACCCGTGTGTTGATCACTCGCGATGACTACGGCCGCGATGTCTTCAACCAGGCAGAGTTTCTAGGAGCGTCATTCGCCAGCTCGCTTCAGGATGCATACTACCCTCGTCCTGACCGCACCCTGGGCGCAACCATGAACCGGTTTCTGGGGAGCCTTAGCTCGGATGCGACTACCAATGTCTTGCACGAATTCACTCCCGACCTGAAGCGTCTGTTTCACAAACATTGCCCGCAAAGCATCCAGCGGTTCGAGGCCCGAATGCCCATTCCCGAAGATGTGAAGCCATAACCCATCACTACCGTTTCAAAGAGAACACCAGAAAATAATCCATACCATCGCCCTTGACGAAGTCGTATTGCGCGATCAGTTCGTAGCCAGCTTCGCCAGCCTCCCGCGTGACCACATCCTTGCCTACACCATGATTTTCGCCATTCCCGTTGCGATCTATAATCCCCACCTTCGCCCCCATCCTTAGCGACGCCCGCAGATTCCGCAGCAGGACCACCGGCTTCTCCACCTCGTGATAGGTCTTTAGCAGCAGCACCGCGTCAATACTGTTCGCCGGAAGTAGCGGATCATCAGGCTTGCTCAGTATCGTTTTCACATTGGGCAGATGCTCCTTGTCAGCACGATTCTCGATGTAACGGATGGCCTCAGGATTTATGTCCACTGCGTAGACACTTCCGGTTTCCGTGACTCGCCGTGCGGCCCGCACCGTGAACCATCCCGATCCCGCTCCAATGTCCGCCACATTCTTTCCCGGAGAGACGCCCAAGATGTCCATCACGCGGTTGATTTGTAGCCGGTCCTCGCGGCCTGGCGAATCAAAGATCGAAAGGTCGCCGGTATATGGATTGCTGGTCTTGCGCGGCTGGGATTTGGGCGTCGCGGTATCCTGCGCGCGGATGAAGCACACACTCGCGGCCAAGACAACCGCAATCACCATTCGACGCTTGAACAAACACAACATGGTCGTCACACTCTGGGGGATGGACTTAACTCTGCGGTCTTGGTTAGCAGCGGGCATTGGCTTGGGTAGAGCAAATCAGCATGCACCAACCACCGATCTCAATATGAGGGTGTAAGTTCAAAAATTGCACCGCAGCCGCCCTGACAGAGGGTTCCGCTTCCGCCTAGCTCGGTGGTTCCGAAGACGTCGCCTCCTGCATTAAGAATAAGGTCGCCGACAGGATATGCGGCGTCCGGAGCCGGATTGAAGTTGTAAAGCACGTTGTAGCTCCACACGTTACCGCGAGTACTCGGCAGCGATTCCTGAAATACGGTACCTGCAAAGAACGCGCCGTAGTCATTGTCCGTGCCCAGGAGATTGTTTGCTCCGTCAAAAGCTAAGGAGCCTTGTGGGTAGGCGCCGCCGTCGGTAGTAGGACTGAAGTAGTGCAGCAGTGTTTCGATCCAAGCACCACCGGGAAAGCCGCTCGGGGCCAATTCAAAAACCGTACCGGCTCCGCGAGGGCCACCCAAGAAAGTCGTGCCATATAGATATCCTTGATTATCGAGAATCACACCCGCCTGTGGCTCGCCGCCATCCGAAACGACAAATCGATGCAGTACGCTTTCTGTCCAAGCCCCGCCGGGCACTTTCGGCGGACTCAACTCAAAAACCGTGCCACAACCGGTCCCTCCGTCAAATTGACACGCCCTGAGGGCAATCCCACCCTGGTAAGTGGTGCCGTACAGATTGCCCGCGCTGTCGAGCACCAAACCGCCGTTGGGATTCGTCCCGTCCCCTGCCGCGGTTTCTCCCGCGCTCGGCCCTCCGCAACACTCCCCGCCGGTGCCCCTAAAGCCGTGCAGAACTTTCTCCGTCCACGCCCCGCCCTTCTGCTGAGGCGGACTCAACTCGAATATCGCGCCGCAATATTGATAGTAGGGATTGCAACTCGTCCCATAACCCCCGCCAAAATCCGTCGCCCCGTAAAGATTGCCTTTGCCGTCAAACACCAGGTCGCCCTGGGGAAGATAGCCTTGCACGGCGGTCGGAAAACTGTACAGGATCGTCTCCGTCCAAGCGCCGCCTTTCTGCGCGGGCGGAGAAAGCTCATACACCGTACCGCAGCCGCCTCCCGGACTTCCTTCCAATAGACAGTTCCCCGTGCCGCCGTAAGCCGTCGTTCCGTAAAGATTGCCCTGGCTGTCGATCACCAAGCCTCCGGCAGGAAGGTCGCCGTCGCCAAATTTCGCGCCCTTGAAAATGTAGAGAACAGTCTCAGTCCAAGGGTCTCCATTGTTCGCAGGCGGGCTCAGTTGAAACACCGTGCCACAATTAGCAACGGGAGAACAGTTATCCGCGCCACCGTCGGTGGTAGCGCCGTATAGATTGCCAGCTTTATCGAAGACGATTCCACCCGTGGGCGAATATCCGTCGCTGCCACCTTGAAAGCTGTACAGCACCTGCTCGCTCCATTGCGCCGACGCTGGCGAAGTGAACCCAAGCATAAGCACGCCTAAAACCACTAACCGAAACGTCCCGTGAAGATATCCGTTAGTCATACTGCGCCACACTCTGGAACTTCTAAGATATTCCGGCCCGACTTCCCAAAGGGCAACAACGGCGCGGGTTCCAGCGATATTACACCCAATACGGGCATGCTTCTAGAGCCTCTTAGCCCCATGGAATGTCGCTTTCCCCTGCTGATTAATCAGGATGCACTGGCGGGGATGGTGCGTGGTGAAGTGGCGGAAAAGCTCAGCTTGCTGATGAAATTCGGGGTCGAAACCCACTTACTGACTCACAAATTCCTCAACCTTGCTCCGCGCAGCAGCGCTGGCCAAACTATTCGCTTCCGCGTTGTTTTCCCGCCGCACATGGGAAATAGAAAACTCCAACCCACGAGCGAGCTTGCGGCAGATCCAGTGGAGGGAATACAGCCGCGGGCTGCGGCAGGAGTATTCTCCCATCATCTGCTTCACAACTACTTCCGAATCCGAGTAAACATGGAGCGCTCCGGCTTTCAGCGACACAGCGCATTGCAGGGCTTCCAGCAGCGCCAGGTACTCGGCCACATTGTTGTCCTGCCGCCCGACCCACTTCGCAATCTTCAGTTGGCCACTCGCCGCTCCGTCAATCACCACTCCAATTCCCGACGGTCCGGGATTTCCCAGCGACCCACCATCTACATATGCCACTAGCTGCGACAGCGACATCTTTAAACCTCAGTACCAACATGCGGCACTCACCACCCTACGTCAAGAAACTAGCGTGGTTCCTCTCGCCGCATTTGTGCAAGAACCTGTGGAAAAGAGGGACATTCGACAGGTGCAGTCTCTAAAACGCCCATGCAGAATGAATTGCGTCTCGGAAAACTCTGTGGATTGCACTACCATGTTGCACCGAAATGCGGCGTTGACAATTCCCGCTGTAGGATTTAACTTCGCGCCCGTCGACGGCTGAAAGGGTTGGCTCAAATTAAAACTTAGCCAGTCCGAAGTAAGCTGGGTAATCCGCTCAACGGGGCAACTCGAGGGGCGACCCGACCCGAAAAAACCGGCTAGTCTGCGAGGATGAGGCCGGGGTAGGGAACTGCGAAAGCAGTGATTACATCGAAGGCCGTGATGGTGCATGACTCCACGTCGCCAGCTCCCTCGCAGGAGTTGACGGCTAGAGCATAACCAATATCACGGCCTTTTCCTTTTCCTCCAAGTTCTCGTTTTTCTCTGCGTCCTTCCGCGCGTTTTCGGTGATCTCTGTGATTAACGTTTTCCATTTCGTGGGTGGTTTCTCGCTCTGGTTTCAAAAGGCTCGTCCGCAGCCCAACCACTTTTCAACAAGAATTGTGAATAACCTCTTGAAAGCGGCCAAGTCGCGCAAGCTTCATGCGGGCTTGACCGCTTTGCACAGAAATAGATTCATTCCCTACTTGTCTTGCTGAAGCAGCCCAAACACTGCCAACCCGTTCTGGGTTCCAACGTAAACTTTGCCGTTGACGATCATGGGTGTGCCAAAGTGGCTGGCCGCGCCGAACTGATCGCGCCCGTTCGGTGCTTGCGATGAGTTGTATAACTCCGTCGCCACCGAACTGGCGTTGTAAGCATGCAACACGTCAGTAGGATCGCTATGCTCGATTGCCCAGACAATGCCGTTCTGCGTTCCATTGGCCGAGACACTAGGCGTGGTTCCCGGGTAAGTGAAGCTAGCCGCGCTCTTCGCCACGGGACTGGTCGAGAGCAGGGCATTGGTGAAGGTGAACTGCAACAGATTGTTGCCCACGGGTCCGTAGTACACATTGCCGTTAAAAAAGGCCGGCATGGACCAAATGCCTCCGCCTAACACGTTATCGAGTTCCTGGTAAATCGCATTATCGTTTTGTGGGTTGAACTTGCCCATGTTGGTGCGATCCACAATGTAGAGGTTCTGATCCTTGCCGGCACCCATCGCCAAATAGCGAGTGTTTCCCTGCGAGTCTGTCATGGGCGGAAGCAACATCGCCCCACCCGATCCCAGGTCAACGTCTCCACCCGACTCCTGTACCGTGTTGTACATGGTGAAATAATCCGCCACCGGCTGCTTGCGAGTGCCCGGCGAAATCTTTACAAAAGCGTTGCCATAGTCTCCCTTCGAGGGAAACCCGTTTGCGTTCAGGTCAGTATCGAAGGTACCATTACCGGTCAGCACATAAATGTATGTGCCATCGGATGCCATCCCAGCTCCGGCTTGCCAGATCGCTCCTTCGCTCCCATTCGGCGTCAGGTTCAAAACTCCATCTTGGACTCCGGTCTTCATGTTGTACCCGATTACCCAACCCGTGTACGGACGCTCGTCACAGTGGGAAGTCCACGCCGTGTAAATCACACCATTGAGCAGCAACAACCCTTGCCGCTCCGCATACTGGTAAGGATCAAAAATCACGTACCCGCCATGGCTGCCGTCGCCGGTGCCAGGAAATTTCGCCGCCACGGTGATCGGCGAGCCCGGCTGTTCCTTGCCGGTGGCCACATCCAGCGCATGGATCCGTTGGAAGTAAGTGGAACCACTCTTGCTCATGGCTACCAGGTACATGGTTCCGTGAGGGCCGATCTGGCGATCAATCACCGGAGTCGAAGTGATTCCGATAGTTGGGGTAATCTGCCCGCAACTATGTGTGTCCGAGGGCGTTTCTCCGGCACCCAACACCGACACTTGCCAGAGCAAGGTGTATTGGTCGGCGTCGAACGCATAGACGCTGTCGTTTTCCGTCACTGTATAGACCACGTTGTGTGTTCCCTTGCCGGGAATGGCCACACTAGCCAGATACAAGGGTTCGGCATTGATCACGCTATCCACCGGCAGCATGGACAGCTTGCCGAAGCTCGTCGAATTCACATTGCTGGTGGTAAGGATAGTCTCCGCAAGGTTCTGTCCGCTTCGGGAATTGTCATTGTGGTAGGTCACCACGTCAGTGGCAAAACTCGGTCCCGCCGCACAGATCACAAACAGCGCCAAACAGGAAAGCCAAGTGGCGACGTTGCGGTTGGCGGAACGTTGCCGTCCATTGATGCACTTGTTGGGGGAATGTTTCTTGTCAAACGAAGATGCCATTGAAGCCTCCGGGATGCGGGTCGATCCAAGGTGCGATCCTTGGATGCCACAGATGACCAAACATTTGCCAGCGCTACTGGCGTGGGGACTGAGAAGAGTCCCAAGACGGGTGGCAAGACTGCCGACATTCTACCACCTGTCCCGCGTGGATTTCGGCTCCCGGCGGGGTGTTAACCTGCCAGGGACACTAAGCCGCATCATCCTCTATAATTTGCCATCCTCCACGTCGGATATCTATTTCACTTTTGTTCTGTCCAAATAGATTTGCCCTTACTGTGCACTCGCGCCGAGGGCGGTAAGAACGCGCAGATAGACTATGGATTCAGTTGCCGCCATCGCGTCTCCACCCACACTGTGGGCTTCGCTCCGCGAGGCAATCCGTGGCTCTCACCAGGACTACACCCAGGGCAGCTTGAACCGCGCCATCCTCCTGCTCGCTGTGCCAATGGTGCTGGAGATGGTTCTGGAGTCGCTCTTCGCCGTAGTTGATGTCTTTTGGGTGGGGAGACTCGGAGCCAATGCAGTGGCCACCGTCGGCCTCACTGAATCGTTGCTTAGCCTTGTGTTTGCCGTCAGCATCGGACTGGGCATGTCGACCACCGCCATGGTGGCACGCCGCATCGGCGAAAAAGATCCTGAAGGAGCCGCCGTCGCCGCTGTTCAGGCGGTCGCGCTCGGCCTGCTGGTTTCTTTGGCGCTCGGCGTTCCTTGCTGGATTTGGGCGTCCCAGTTGCTCCGCCTAATGGGCGCGTCTCCCGAAATCGTTTCGCTCGGCAGCGGCTATGCGCGCATCGCGCTCGGAGGCAGCGGTGCCGTCTTGCTGCTATTTCTCAATAATGCCATTTTCCGCGGCGCAGGCGATGCCGCCATCGCCATGCGCCTGCTCTGGGTCTCCAATATCATTAACCTGATTCTCGATCCCTGCCTGATTTTTGGGCTGGGGCCGTTCCCCCGGCTTGGAGTCACCGGAGCTGCCCTCGCCACTTTCACCGGACGCAGCATTGGCGTGGGTTATCAGTTCTATCGATTGTTGCGCGGTACCGAGCGCCTCCGCATTCTCCGTCGGCAGATTCGCGTGAACCTGACTATCTTGCTCCGTCTGCTGCGGGTTTCGCTCACCGGCATTCTCCAGTTTGCCATCGCCCATACCAGTTGGATCGGACTGGTGCGCATTATCAGCGTTTTCGGATCCGCTGCCCTTGCCGGCTACACCATCGCCATACGAGTCGTGGTTTTTGCGATCTTGCCTTCTTGGGGATTGAGTAACGCCGCCGCCACTCTGGTGGGTCAGAATCTAGGAGCCAAAAAGCCCGAGCGCGCCGAACTCGCTGTCTGGCGGACCGGTCTCTACAATATGATTTTCCTAGGCGTCATCGGTGTGTTCTTCGTGTTCTTCGCCGAGCCCATCATTCGGCTCTTCACTCAGGATCCTGCTGTTGTTCCCTTGGGTGCGTCCTGTCTCCGCATCGTCAGCTACGGAAACATCGGCTACGCCTATGCCTTCGTGATGATGCAGGCATTCAATGGCGCGGGGGATACCGTCACTCCCACCATCGTGAATTTCTTTGGCTTCTGGCTGCTGGAGATTCCCCTCGCTTATTGGCTGGCCATCCCGCTAGACTTCCGCTCCAACGGCGTGTTCTGGTCCATCGTGGTCGCCGAAGGCTCCATCGCTGCTGCCAGCGCCATTCTGTTTAAGCGTGGCCGCTGGAAGACCCAAAAAATCTAGCCCCAGGCGATTGAGTGGTTAAGCTTGACTTCTGCCATCCCCTCTGACAAGATGCGGGACACTTCGTCGAGGGACCCCGACCCATGGTCAGAAACTCCGTCTCGCCGCCGCTGTACACCTTGGAGCAGGTCGCCCGCTTGGTGGATTCCGGGAAACTCGAATCCGGCCTGTGATCTCCTGAACCGCACCGTCTCCTGAAGCGGAACGCTCGGCAGCCCCATATCTATTCCGCTCTTCATGAATTGCGGCGAACACTTGGAGCCCCCAATGAAACTGTTAACAGTTACTCTGATCTCCCTCACGTTGCTACTGCCGGCGCTTTCCCGCGCCCAGGACGCCACTGGAAGAATCGCAGGCACAATTGCCGACGCCACTGGAGCCGTGATTCCCGGTGTTCAGGTCACCGTCACCAACACCGCCACCCAGGTGAGCCGGAAAACGTCGACCAATCATGACGGCTATTACCAGATTCTCGCCCTGCCCATCGGGAACTACAAAGTGACGGCGGAACATGAGGGGTTTAGCACGGTCGCAAGTAATGAATACAAACTGCTCATCAACCAGGCCTTGCGCGTAGATATCAAAATGGAAGTCGGTGCCGCCAATCAGACGGTCGAGGTAGGGGCGCAGGCCGCGGCGGTGGAAACTGTGAATGCGACCCTGGGTCAATCCGTCACCGGTCGCACCCTCACTAACATGCCGCTTAACGGTCGCGATACTCTCGATCTGGCGCTGTTGCAGCCGGGCATCACCGAGAGTAACGACGACAATGGAGGCGCCGGCAATTTCAGTATTGCTGGTGGCCGCACCGATTCCGTTACCTATCTGCTCGATGGCGGACTTAACAACGACCTGCTCGACAACAGCAATCTGCTCGATCCCAATCCCGACTCTATCGCCGAATTCAAGTTGCTCACCAGCAACTACACGGCAGAGTATGGTCGTAACGGCGGCGGCATCATCAGCGTGGTGGTAAAGTCCGGCACCAACCAGTTGCATGGCAGCCTGTTCGAGTTTTTCCGCAATCGTGTGCTTGACGCAAACGACTTCTTCAATATTCAGCAGGGCATTCCTCGTCTGGACCTCAAGCGCAACCAATACGGCGCGACACTCGGTGGTCCGATCGTCAAAGACAAGATTTTCTTTTTCCTCGCTTATCAGGGACAGCGGCAGGTGCAGGCGGTCCCGGACGTTGATAGCCCGGTTTTCACGCCGCTGGAGGTACAGGGGAACTTTTCTCAATCGGGCCCGAACGGAACTCCCGATCCTAATGTCGCAACATTCTTGCAAAACAATCCATTTTTTCAGCCCAATCCCGCGCTTGCGGCTGAAGGCATCATCGATCCTGGCAAGATCAACAGCGTCTCCCAGGCCTACATAAAGGCTGGATTGATTCCCAGTGCGCCCGGCGGACTGCTGTCTACGAGCCTGGACGCAGTGGACAACCGCGATGAGTTGACCATCAAGTTCGATTTCAACCTCAGTGCAAAAGACAAGATCTCTGCCACCATCGGTCTGAATCGAGCCGGCTCCCCGTACACGGGTACTCTCAATCCTCTTCCCTTTGCCACCGTCCCAGGTTTCGCAAGCCGGACCGAGGCTAACTATTACTTCACAAACATCGGATACACACGGGTCTTTTCGCCCACGCTGCTAAACGAATTCCATTTCGTGACTCATCGCAGCAATTATTTGGCCGACACCCCTGCCAAGCAGCTGCCCCCGCCCAGCGCACTCGGCATCGGCGTCACTCCAGATGTTCCCACAGGTCCGACGAACCTGTTCTTCGACACCGGCCTTGCTATCGGCAACAGCGAGAATGGTCCCACGCGGTACGTCGAAAACACCTTCTCCTGGACGGATGCCGTTTCCTGGACGCGCGGGAGACACAACTGGAAGTTCGGCGCAGGATTCACTCCCTATCAGGAGAACCTGGTTTACGACTACATCATCAACGGTGAATTCGACTACTACGGCTCCGGAGGTATCGGCTCCGGCAATTCCTATGCCGACTTCCTGCTCGGGATTCCGTTCGACTACATCCAGGGTGCCAGAGCCCCATCCAACATCCGCTCAAAGAACGCCTATGTTTTTGCGCAGGACGAATGGCATGCGCGCAGGAACCTCGTCCTCACCCTCGGACTTCGCTATGAGTACAGCACTCCCAAGAGCGATACTCAGGGCCGCACTTTCTCCGTTATCCCCGGAGAGCAATCGCACCGCTTCGTGAACGCGCCCACCGGCTTGGTGTTCCCAGGCGATCCCGGCGCACCCTCGGGCACGAATTTTCCCAACAAGACAAATTTTGCCCCTCGCTTTGGTTTTGCCTGGGACCCCACCGGCTCTGGAAAAACCAGCCTCCGCGGCGGTTTCGGCATGTTCTACGACATCCTTAAGGGAGAAGATAACCTCCAGTTCAACGGCCAGGCTCCATTCGTAGGCAGCGCCGGATTGTTTTTCGGCGTCCCCAACAGTCCCGCCGGGCCGATCAACTACATGAACCAGCCATTTCCCAATGCATGCGTAACATTTAACGATGATGGGACTTGCGCCCAGGCTGGCGTGCCCAACTCTTTCCCATCAAGGCCGCCGTCGTCCAACGTGTCATTCGCGCCTTTTGTGCCCATTAACAGCAGCGGCTTCGTTTATTTTGTGGACCCGCACCTTCATACCCCCTACGTCTACCAGTACAACCTGAGCTTGCAGCGTAACGTACTCGCTGACATGGTCCTCGAAACCAACTACGTTGGGAGTTCGTCCCACGGCCTGACCGCGTTGCGAGACATTAATCCAATGATCCTAGGGACCACCACCCGCGTGCTTGATCAGACGCCCGGCAACAGCACGTGTGGAACTACCGTTGGAATTCAGTGTTTCGGCCAGATCCCCGAATTCCAGAACGTGTCCCACGCCAACTACAACGCGCTCGAGGCCAGCCTTACGCGTCAGCCCAAGACTTCCAAACTCGGCACCGCCTATTTCACTTTGTCCTACACCTATTCGCACAATCTGGATAACGCCTCCGGGTTCGAGCAGCGTAACTCCATCGTACCGGCTTATAGCCCCGATCTTTACTACGCGTCCAGTGACAGCGATGTCCGCCATCGCATCAGTTTTAGCGGGGGCTGGGATTTGCCTTTTGATCGTGTCTGGACGGGCGGCCCTAAGCGCCTTACCAAAGGCTGGAGCCTCTATCCCATCGTGACCTGGCGTACCGGCTTTCCGTTTGATATCGGCGCCCATTTGCCTGGCGGCAGTGATCCCGCAAATCCCGGAACTTCCGGCGCCGGCGATCCCTATTTGACCAATGCTGCCGTTCTCGGCCCGCTCACCACGTTCAACCCCGACCATCAGCGCACGATCAATGAAATTACGTATGGCACCGATCCTACCGGCACCCAGTGCGTGATCACCACCACTCCGGTTACTGGCAATTTCTACTTCAATCCCAATAGCTTCTCTAACGTCCCGCTGGAAAACAGTGCTTACTTCGACGACGGAGCTCCCAATCCCTGCTTCCCGTCGCTCGATCCCGTACACAATCCCAAAGACCGCACCTACGGCCTGCACCGCAACACCCTGCGTGGGCCACACCTGACCAATATGGATCTCGCACTAGCCAAGACCACGGCCATCACCGAGCGCGTCAGCCTGGAATTGCGTCTGGAGTTCTTTAACATCCTCAACCACCCGCAGTTCGCGCAACCGACGTCGGGTGACGGCGCCGCCAACCTTGATAGTCCGTTGTTCGGACAAATAACCACGACCGGCACCTTCCGCGGCGCCACGCCTCGCATTGGCCAGATCGCCGCCAGGGTAACGTTTTGAGACTCATCTGCTTGCGTGGGGACGCGCGTCTCGCCCGTCCAGGCCGAGCGAAACTCGGCAGCTTGACGCTCGTGTTACTTCTCACTTCCTCCGCACTCGCCCAGACCTCCGCCTCCATAGACGACTACGTCCACTCCGAGATGCAGCGCCAGCACATCCCCGGCTTGTCTCTTCTGGTTGCGCGCGGCGGCAAGATTGTCCGTGCTCAAGGCTACGGCTTCTCGAACGTGGAGCTCCAGGTGCCCGTCAAACCGGAGACCGTCTTTCAGTCCGGCTCGGTGGGCAAGCAGTTCACCGCTACAGCGGTGATGATGCTCGTAGAAGAAGGGAAGATAAAGCTCGACGATCCCATCACCAATTACTTCAAAGACGCTCCCGCCGCTTGGCGCAAGGTGACCACCCGTGAACTCCTCAGCCACACCGCCGGATTCACTGATTACCCAGAGAAATTCGATTTCCGCAAAGACTACACCGAGGCCGATCTGCTCAAGATTGTCGAAGGCATTCCGCTGGCGTTCACGCCTGGCACCAACTATAGCTATGCCAATCTCGGATATTTGACCTTGGGCATCCTCATTCATCAGGTCACAGGTGAGTTCTACGGAGACTTCCTGCAAGAAAGAATCTTCCGACCCCTCGGTATGACCACGACTCGCATCATGAGCGAAGCCGACATCGTTCCCAACCGCGCTGCCGGATATCGCCTGGTCAAAGGAGAGCTGAAAAATCAGGAATGGGTTTCACCCACGCTGAACACAACCGCCGACGGAGCTCTCTACTTCTCGATCCTGGATCTCGCGAAATGGGACGCGGCGCTCTATACCGAAAAACTTCTCCGCCGCTCCAGCTTCGAACAAATGTGGACTCCTACCAAACTTCTGAACGGCCAGCCTAACCCCGGCGACTATGGTTTCGGATGGCGCGTCACCAAGCAGAACGGCCACCGATTACTCGATCATGGCGGCGCATGGCAGGGTTTCGAAGTTCATATCTCGCGCTACGTGGACGACAAACTCACAGTCGTAGTCCTGACCAATCTGGCGGATGCCGATCCCGGTAAGATCGCCGGCCACATCGCCGAACTCTACCTGCAGCCGCATTAATCCTTACGGCGCAAGAAAAAACCCACGGCGTAAAGCCGTGGGTGAGTGTCAGACCAAACCAACCCCCAAAGGAGACCTCAACTAGCGCTTACAGAACTTGTATCCGCTCATCGTCAGCCGTACCACTCCACGCATCTGTTCTTCCACGTAGCCCTGATTTCTCAGTTCAGCCACGGCCATGCGCGCCAAGGAAGAATCCACTACCGGCTTGGGCAAAGTCACAAACTGGCGAGGGTCTTCTTCATAAGAGTGAGCGAGTGAAACCAGGAGGCTGCTCGGAACCATTTCCTGATGCATAACATCTCTCCTTTGCGGACAATTCATACTATGTCGTCTCACCCCGCTGCGGAATGGCCCCTCCGTGCCCCCGAATGGCCTGTTGGTAACGTCTGTAACTGATTGTAAATAGGATGGTTACTGGTAATGATCGCGAGGGCGGCGCTCGCAAGCGCCTAACCTGCCGCCCCCATTCCTAACTCACGACTGGGACTGCATCCATCAGCATGAAAACAAAGGCTGCATTTTCTGGAACCCTGCACGCCGTCATGAATCTCATTATTATGATTTGCCGCTCAAAACGAACTCTCAAAATTTCACACCGTGTGGATTCTTCCGGGCATCAATAGTACGATGTCGTTCCACCTCGTCTCAGGTTTGTAGCGCACGTCAACTCGTTTTGGGGAGTGATCTATGACCGCCAGCCTCGCACATCAGTTTCCCGTCGCGGTAGACTCGTCGTTGCGCGAGCGTTTTGCCGAGATTCGCAACACCAGTATGCGGATCACTGCGTCTCTTTCTTCGGAAGACCAGATGCTGCAATCCATGTCCGATGCCAGTCCCACCAAGTGGCACCTCGCGCACACTACCTGGTTCTTCGAGACTTTTATTCTGTTGCCGCATTCTCCCGGATATCAGGCTTTCGATCCCCACTTCCAGTACCTGTTCAACTCGTACTACAAACAGCTCGGTTCGCACCCGAATCGCGGATCGCGCGGGCTGATGTCGCGTCCCAGCCTGGAGCGGGTGCATGACTACCGTTCGCACGTTGATGCCGCCGTGCTCGCCTTGCTGGAACATGCCGGCGATGAAGTGCTCACGCTGGTCGAACTTGGACTCAACCACGAGCAGCAGCATCAGGAATTAATTCTCACCGACATCAAACACGCTCTCTGGTCCAGCCCCCTGCATCCCGAGCCCGTTCTCAGCCCAGCTTCGAAAGTTTCTGCCTCACCTCTCACTTGGGCTGAAATCGAAGGCGGCATTCACCTCATCGGCCACGATGGCAACGGTTTCGCTTTCGACAACGAGAGCCCACGCCACGAAGTTCTACTGCGACCGTTTCGCATCGCCTCGCGTCCCGTCAGTAATGGCGAATACCTGGAGTTCATGCAGGATGGCGGCTATCGTCGCCCCGATTTGTGGCTCTCCGATGGCTGGGACAAAGTTTGCGCCGAGGGTTGGAGCGCGCCGCTCTACTGGGAACGCAAAGAAGATGATCGCACCTCATGGTCGCAGTTCACCGTGGCAGGACTCAAAAGCATCGATCCTGCCGATCCCGTATGCCATATCAGCTACTACGAAGCCGATGCTTACGCACGTTGGCGAGACGCGCGCTTGCCGGCGGAAGAAGAATGGGAAGTGGCTGCCGACCGCATCTCAGCAAGAGGCAGCTTTCTGCAAGAAGGCGCGGTGCATCCGCAATCAGCCGGCAAAACTCCCCAGATGTTCGGCGACGTCTGGGAGTGGACCTCGAGCCCCTACGTAGCCTATCCCGGATTCAAACCCGCCGAAGGTCTCATCGGCGAGTACAACGGCAAATTCATGATCAATCAGTTGGTGCTGCGAGGCGGATCGTGTGCCACTCCCGCCAGTCACATCCGCGCCACCTACCGCAATTTCTTCCCGCCGCACGCCCGGTGGCAATTCTCAGGACTCAGGTTGGCCAAATGATCGCGCGCGAACTCATATCGCTGCCATCCTTCGCTGAGGATGTCGAGTTGGGGCTTTCCAGCTCTCCCAAGACTCTCCCTTGCAAACTTTTCTACGATCAGGCCGGCTCGGCTTTGTTCGAGCAGATCACTCGCCTGCCCGAGTATTATCCAACTCGCACTGAGCTGGAGATTCTGCGGGACCGCGGCGGGGAAATCGCAAACCAGGTTCGCCCGGGAGTGACCGTGGTCGAACTGGGCTCGGGCACGGCTACCAAGACCACTACGCTGCTGCAAGCCTTTTCCCGGCGCCAATTGCGGGTCCCATATTTTCCGGTTGACATCTCTCCTGCCGCGCTGGCTGAGGCCCGGATGCGAGTGGAGTCGCAGTGTCCGCGAGTTTCCGTGCGGCCCGTAGTGGCAGACTTCAGCCATGGTTTTGATTTCTTACGGGACATCCCGGGACGAAAGCTCGTGCTGTATCTGGGATCGAGCATCGGGAACTTTGACCCCGGCCCGGCAGTCGCAATGCTCAGCCAGATTCGCAGCCAGCTGGCCGTCGGCGATGCCCTGCTGTTGGGAACGGATCTGGTGAAAGATCCATCCATTCTGGTTCCCGCCTATGATGATGCTCAGGGCGTCACTGAGCAGTTCGACAAAAACATCCTGGCCCGGCTGAACCGCGAACTGGGCGCCAACTTCAACCTCGATTTCTTTCGCCACATAGCAATTTGGAATGCGGAGCAGTCGCGAATGGAAATCAGTCTGGTAAGCTTGCGTCCCCAGCTTGTGGATCTGGGCCTGCTTAACCGGCAGGTTCGCTTCGCCAACGGAGAACGCATCCACACCGAGAGCAGCTACAAGTACACCATGCCCATGGTTCGCGAGATGTTGGAACGGTCGGGCTTCTCTCTCGATGCCACTTGGTTCGATCGCCAGACCTGGTTTGCCCTGCACCTTGCCCGCGTGTGATCCGTGTCCCAGTTGAGGACAAAAAATGCCGCGCACTCGCGTGCGCGGCATTCTGCAATCAAAACCTTACCAAACTCTACACTGCTTCGCCCGCACCATCGGCGTTCCTGTTTTGCAGGAGAACGCCTTCTGGAATTCGGGCATGTTGGCCACTACATTATTCACCCGGTATTTCGGAATCGAGTGCGGGTTCGTCAATACTGCCGTGCGCATCAACTCCGGCCGGTATTCAGTGCACCACTCGTTCGCGTACGAGAGGAAGAACTTCTGCCGCGGCGTCCATCCGCTTTCGTCCTTATCGTCCAGCGACTTGCCGGACGCTTGCAGCTTGTTGGTCAGCGCCATAAAAGCGAGCCGCAGGCCGCCGTTGTCCGCGGTGTCCTCACCCTGGGTCAAATGTCCATTTTGCTTGACTCCGGCCTCGGGAATCTCCTGCGTGTACTCGTCGGCGATGCACTCGCCGCGTTGGTCATAGGCTTTGGCATCTTCCGCCGTCCACCAATCGCGCAGGTTTCCCTGCGCGTCGAACTTCCGCCCCTGATCGTCAAACCCGTGGGTGATCTCGTGTCCAATCACCATCCCGATTGCGCCGTAGTTCACCGCGTCATCCATGCCGGTGTCGAAATATGGCGGCTGCAGAATTCCAGCAGGGAAGTTGATGGTGTTGAGCTGCGGATCGTAATAGGCATTGATGGTCGGAGGCGTCATCGTCCACTCGCTGCGATCCACTGGCTTGCCGATCTTGTCGAGTTGACGATGGAACTCAAACGCGGTTGATTCACGCACATTGTTCAGATAACTGGTGCGCGTAATCTTCACCGAAGAATAATCCCGCCACTGATCGGGATATCCAATCTTGTCTTCGATGGCGTGCAACTTGACCTTGGCCTGCGCCTTCGTCGCATCCTGCATCCAATCCACCGCCGTTATGTCCTGGTCCAGTGCATGTTCCAAGTCATGCACCAGTCCGACCGTCCGCTCCTTGCTTGCCGGAGGAAACGCCACCTCCACGTAAGCCTGTCCTAACGCCATTCCTAGATCACGGTCGGCCGCGCGCACACACCGCCGCCAGCGCGGCAGTTGTTGCTTTGCACCAACCAGGGTGTGGGCGAAAAAGTCCCAGTTCTCATCCACAAACGCTTTACTTAAATACGGGGCTGATGCATGCACCAACTGCCACCGTAGATAGACCTGCCAATCCGTCACCGAGTGCTGCTGGATCAAAACCTCCAGCTCCTTGAAAAACCCAGGAGTGCTCACCAGATAATGCGGTGCTGACGGCGGCGCTCCGATGTCCGCCGTGTATTTCTTCCAGTCAAACGACGGTGTCAGCGCCTGCATCTGCTCGAAACTCATCTTGTTGTTGACGTTCTTCGGATCCCGCCGCGCCACGTTGTCCATCTGCGCCTTGGCCATTGCGGTTTCAATCGCAATCACCGTCTTCGCATCTGCCGCGGCCTGGCTCGCGCTTTCCCCGGTCAGGACCAGCATCTTGGCCACGTGGGCTTCATACTTGCTCAGGATGTCCTTCGACTTTGCGTCATCCTTCACGTAGAAGTCGCGGCTCGGCAATGCCAATCCGCCCTGGTCGATGGACGCTACTACCTTGCTGGCATCGTCGTAGTCCTGCTGCGACCCGAATCCTAGCAGCGCTACTCCCGTCTGGTTATCGTTCCCCGACCACGCACCGGGAGTGCTCATGTGAATGTAGGCCACCTGGCCCGCCAATTCCGCCTTGCTCTTCATCTTTGCAATGCGTTCCAGTCCGGGTTTCAAATCCCGGCTGCCGGCGGTTTCCAACGCCGGCTCATCACTGCACGCCTGCCAATAGTCGCCAATTTTCTGCTCGAAGTCGCTGCGTCCACTAGTCTGTGCGGACGCCTTCTCCAGCGCCTGACGCACAATGTTCTCGTTCCAATACTGCAAACCGCTGCCCGTGCCCCATGCCACCTGGTCGGGAGGAATCGGGTTCGCGGCATTCCACTTGCTGCACGCGTATTGATAGAAATCCTGGCAGGGATCGAGCGTGCGGTCCACCATATTGGGATCGAAATGCTCCAGCTTGGGGGCTTGATCGGTTGCTGGCATCTGCTGCGCAAGTCCGACAACTGGACAAAGGACGACAGCTACAATCGCGACACGGGCAAAAAACATGGTTTGGTCTCCTGCGTGAAATGAAATAAGTACACCGCTGATGAAATCGGCCTCGGCGTGACTAACCGGCTGCTAACGGGCCTGGCCAAGCACAGAATCGTTGTCCCAAAAGTGTATCGTAGTTTCGCAAAGCCTGCTCAAAAGCGCCCGGCCGGGTCACTTCCCGCAATCTGATGTACGCATTTTCTCGGAGCAGAGTTCCATCCCGCTTCACATCAATTCAATCACCAACTCCCCCGGTCCTCCCCCTACGCCGAGGTCACCACAGTTCCCCACGATCCAATCTGCGCCTGCTTCCCGCAGCTCTTCCTCTGCCGCCGTTGTGCGCAGAGCAATCACCTTGGCGCCCGCCGCTTTCCCCGAGCGAATTCCCGCTGGAACGTCCTCCACAACTGCGCAATCAGCCGCAGCTATGCCTAACGCCGCCGCGCCTTTCAGATATGGCTCCGGATGCGGCTTCCCATTTTCCACCTCGCTGCACGTCACCATCTTTGCCGGAATCTTCAAACCCGCTGCGCGCAGCCGAACTTCCGCCAGTGGCCGGGTGCAGGAGGTGACAATCGTCCAGCGATCCAGCGGTAGCGTCTGCAACAATTCCCGTGCTCCCGGCAGAGGAACTACCCCCTCGATGTCTTCGATCTCTGCCCGCTCCACGATTCGGTTCTCACGCTCGGCGTCCGCCTGTGGAAGCAGTTCGCGGATGGTTGCGATGCTCGGCCGTCCATGTGCCCGCTTTACAACTTCTTCTGGATTGAGGCCGTGTCTCGCTGCCCACTTCTTCCAGCAGCGCGCCACCGCAGGGGTGGAATCAATCAGTACTCCATCCAAATCAAACAACACACCGCGACACCGGATCCGAACCATCCCTTCACCATATCAGGGACGAAACTCAAATCACTACTGCGGTTCCTGCGCGAGCTCGGGGTCGGGCACTGGCCCCGACTCCAGTTCCTGGTGGCGCTTTTCTCTCGATGCATTCGACATCGTAGTAAACTTCTCCATCTCTTTCTTGGCTTCCTGTGTGCGTCCCAGGCGCTGCAGAATCTGCCCGCGCACGTAATAGACGCTCTCACTCTCCGGACTCAACTTCTTCGCTACGTCAATCGCCGTCAGTGCTTCCTTGAACTTCTGTTCTCGCAAATAGACCCGGGCGAGTTGGAAATCAGAACTCGATAGCTTCGGATCCAGCCGCAGCGCCTTACGAAACATCTTCTCCGCATCCTCATCCTGCTGTTGCAGATAAAACACCAGCCCTAGCTGATCGTAGTCGTATGCAACATCGGGTTCGATCTCGATATCCTTCAGAAACTCCGCCTTGGCTCGCTCCAAATCCTGCTTCTCCAGGTACGTCATGCCCAGATTGAAGTGAACGAAGGGAAGCTTGGGTGCGGTCTTGGCTGCGGTTTCCAGCTCCGCGATCGCCTCGTCATATTCTTTCCGGTTCAGATGCGCCTTTCCCATAAGCAGGTGAAACTCCGGTGTGTCCTGGCCGGTTTCCACCAAGCGCCCCAGCGCTCGTTGCTCCAGGTCAGCCCGCCCTGCCTTATTAGCTGCGATTCCCAGTACGTACAGGAAATTCAACTGATTGGAAGCCTGCCCCCAAAGCGGCTCCAGCGTGTTTACCGCCTCCGCATAGCGCTGATTGAAGAAGTAGCACAACCCCAGCAGGTACCGCGCCTGGTAAGAATCCGGCACGTCCCGAACCACCGACTCAAACGGCGCAATCGCTCCCTGAAAGTCGTTCTGGCGGTAGTAAACAAGTCCTACATTCAGACGAATCCCAGCCACCTGTGGCGCAAGACGCTCGGCTTTCCGCAAGCTCTCCAGCGCTTGCGGCCATTGTTTCCGCCGCATGGCGATCACCCCCAGGTTTGCGTATGCTCCCGCCACCGCCGGATTCACCGCCAGCACTCCCTTGAACGCCTTTTCTGCCGCAACCAGATCGCCTTGTTTTAGTGCCGTTTCTCCTTGCTCAAACAGTTGCTTGGGATCAGCGCTCTGAGCCTGATTTCCGGACGACTTCGCGGTGGATTTCTGCGACAACGCCGTCGTCTGGCCCGCCTGCATTTGCCGCGCACTCCCCGCCTGACAGCAAGCCAGCAGAAGCACCGCCGCTCTACACCGCAACCCTGAACTTGACACTGGTTTCACTCTCTGCTGTAGTGTCCGCCAGCGCCTGCCCGAATTCAAGCAGGCTGCAACCGCGTGAACGCCTTCAGCGGATCCGGCATGAAAAGTAACATGGTCACAATTCGCGATGTCGCCAAGGAGAGCGGCTTCTCCTCTACGACCGTTTCCATTGTTCTGAACAACGCGCCTTTGGCACGCTACATTCCCGCCAGCACCAAGAAGACGATCGAACGGGCCGCCAAGAAACTGGGTTATCGTCCCAACCTGTTTGCCCGCTCCCTGCGCAGCCAGCGCAGTCACACCGTCGGAGTTATGGTCTTCGACATGACGGATCCTTACTGCACTCTGGTTCTCCGCGGCATCGAGAATTCTCTCTACCAGTCGTCCTACCTCCCCATACTCACCGACGTCCACAACGAACGCAGCCGCTTCGAGCGCTATCTGGAAATGCTGCTCGACCGCCGCGTCGAAGCCCTGATCGTTCTGGCCAACTGGCTTTTCGTGGACATCGATGTCCTCGCGGATCTGGAAAAGAGCAGCATCCCCACCGTGATGATTGGACGCGAACTGCAAACTGATTCCATCAGCTCCATCATGGTCGACAACGAACTGGGCGCCCACGCCGCCCTCGAGCATCTTTACTCCCTGGGACATCGCAAGATCGCTTTCGTCCGCGGCCCGAAGACTTTGGCCGACAGCGCCCCGCGCTGGAAGGGAATTCGCTCCTTCGCCAAATCCTGCGACCTTGAGATCGATTCCCGCCTGGTCCTTGATCTTCCCGAATCGCGCGACCCCGTTTCCAGTTTCGAGGCCGGTTACAAACTCACCGAAGACCTGCTCAAACAGAAGCGTCCTTTTACCGCCCTGATGGCTTTTGACGATATGACAGCCTTCGGCGCCATCCGTGCTTTGGCCAAGGCTGGAATGCGTGTCCCCGAACACTGTTCCGTGATCGGCTTTGACGACGTCGCTGCTTCGGCTTTGTACACTCCGTCGCTGACCACGATTCGCCAGCCCATGGAAGTTATGGGCACCATCGCCGTTAGCACTGCCTTGGATGGCGTGAATGCCGTGCTGGAGAAGCGAAAGCTCTCGGCTGTCCATCGCAAGATTGCTCCTGAACTGGCGGTTCGCGAATCCACCCGTCGCTTATTGTGATCGCCAACCCTGCTCGCTTAGTAAAATAAGGGTATTTTTCCCTTGACACCGCCATAGCACTACCTCACTATTGATACGTTTTAATAAACGAATTTCGTGACTTTTCGGGTTTGATGCAAGGGCAACAATGTCCCGCGGGTGCCTGCGTACCAAATTGAGTAATGCGGGCGCAAGCGGGGTGCACTCTAGCATGGAAATTAAAAGCTGGGACAAACTGGGCCCGGTCGATGTTCTACTTTCGCTTCTAAGTTAGAACGGAGTTGACCATGAAATCCCGTCTCTTGTGGGTGCTGGTATTTGTTGGCTGCCTTTCCGCTCCGCTGCTTGCCCAGGACGCTGCTTCCATTACCGGCACTGTCACCGATCAGACCGGCGCTGCCATTCCCAACGCGCAAGTAACGGTCAACAATCCGGAGCATGGCATCAACCGCACGACCACTTCTAACGGTAGCGGCGACTACTTGGTCAGTGCCCTGCCTCCAGGGTCTTATAACCTGTCGATTACGGCCGCAGGCTTCAAGAAGTATGAGGCCAAGGGAGTCGTGTTGCGTGTTGCCCAAAAGGCACGCGCTGATGCAGCTTTGCAAGTGGGTGCGGCCAAGGAAGAGGTACTCGTAGAAGGCACGAATGTCGCCCAGGTGGAAACCCAGTCTAACGAGCTTGCCGGGACCATCACCAGCAAAGAGATTAGCCAACTGCAACTGAACGGACGCGTGTTCACCCAACTTGTAACCTTGACGCCGGGCATCACCAATCAGACCGGCTCCTCGGAGGGTCAGTACGGCATTACGGCGAACGTCAACTACAGCGTCAATGGCGGACGCCTGGAGTACAACAACTGGGAACTGGACGGCGGCGACAACATGGATAACGGCAGCAATTCCACGCTGAACGTTACCCCTAGCATTGACGCCATCGGTGAAGTCCGCGTCCTGACCTCTAATTACGGAGCGCAATACGGCCGCAACGGCTCCGGCACGATTGAGACCGAGACCAAGTCTGGGACCCGTTCATTCCACGGTGATGCCTATGAATTCGTGCGCAACGAGGCTTTCAATGCTACACCCGAATTCCAGACTACCAACCCGGCGTATCACAAGAACGATTGGGGATACACCATCGGCGGCCCGATTTACATACCCGGCCACTACAACAAGGACAAGCAAAAAACCTTCTTTTTCTGGTCGCAGGAATGGCGTCGGGACCGGGTTCCCGGTCAGAACTTTAATGTGATTGTTCCCAGCTTGGCGGAGCGCGGCGGCAACTTCAGCGATCTTTGTCCCGGACTGGATTGCCCTGTGCAACCCACCGAGATCAATGGTGTTAAGAACCCACTTGCGGGTCAGCCGTTTCCCGGCAATCAAGTCCCCGTCAACCCGGCCTCCGCGCCGCTGCTGGGGATGATTCCTTCCCCAACCGGCGGCTCCGGCAACGTGTTCACGGCAGCCCCGTCTCAGGCTACCAATTGGCGCGAGGAATTAGTCCGCGTCGACCACAATTTCAGCGACAAGATCCGTGCCATGTTTCGCTATGCCCACGACTCGTGGGAGACCGTAACCGCCACTCCTTTGTGGAGCGATGGCGCCAGTTTCCCGACGATTCAGACGAATTTTGTTGGCCCGGCCACAGCGTTGGTGGCGCGTCTCACCGCAACTGCTTCACCTACCCTGTTGAACGAATTCGTTTTCAGCTACACCACCGATCACATCGTCCTCACCAATACCGGAACACCGAACCCGAATGCGTGGAAACGTCCGGCGAACCTCGCTATCAGCAGTCTGTTCCCGGGCGGCAATGGCGCATTGCCGGGAATCAGTGTGGCCGGCGGCTTAGGAGGGGCGTATGGCAGCAGCGGGTTCCAGGAGGACGCGGGTTTTGTCCCCAACGGCCCGTACAATGCCAACCCAACCTACACCTACCGCGATAACGTGACCAAGATTATCGGCAAGCATAATTTGCAATTTGGCGCCTATTTTGTAGCGGCGCAGAAGAACGAACTGACTGGAACCGTTCCTTCCACCAATGGATTTCTCACCTTCGACCCGACTTCGCCCGTCTCCAGCGGCAACCCCTTTGCCGATCTGCTGATGGGCAACATCGCCAATTTTTCCCAATCCAACGCCCAGCCCAAGTATTACAACCGCTACAAGATCCTGGAACCTTACTTCCAGGATGACTTCCATGCCACCAGACGGTTGACGCTGAACATGGGACTGCGTCTCAGCCTCTTCGGCACTTATCGCGAACGCTACCATCAGGCCTACAACTTTGAACCATCCGCATGGGTTGCTGCCAAAGCCCCGGAGATCGATGTCACCGGCAACCTGACGGGCCAGCAGGGCGCTATCGTCCCGGGCACCGGCGATCCCTTTAATGGCATGGTGCAATGCGGAGTCAACGGCTCGCCCGCGGGATGCATGAAGGGACATCTGTTCAACCCCGCGCCGCGGCTAGGTTTTGCTTTTGATCCCAAAGGAGATGGGAAGTGGGCGATCCGTGGCGGATACGGAATCTTCTTCGACCACACTAACGGAAACGAGGCCGACAGCGAAGCTCTGGAAAGCTCTCCACCGCTGGTGCAAGTTCCCACCCAGTACAATATTTCCGGATATGGCAACATTGGGGGCGGAGGCAACAGCAGTCTGTTGTTCCCTCTAAACGTGGTTTCCATTCCTACCAAAGCAGTTTGGCCATACGTTCAGCAATGGCACCTTGACGTTCAGCACGATGTTGGCTGGAGTACCGTCGCTACTCTTTCGTATGTTGGGAGCAAAGGCACCGACTTGGGACGGAAGTACGAGCTCAACCAGTTACACCCGGTTCCCGCGGCGCTGAATCCATATGTCAAGGCGAACCAGCCTATTGATGCGATCGATCCAGCTACCGGTCAACCGCACGACGATTGCGGCACCATGACTACCGAAAGCGGACTTCCGGTTACTGGGCAAGCCGCCATAAACCTGTCGGTTGCTTGCGGCAACGATCCCAATCCCTTCCGTCCTTTCCGCGGCTTGGGCGACATCACCGCCTTGGACAATAAAGCTTCTTCCAGCTACAACGCTTTACAGGCGCAGTTGCGTCGAAGTATTGGAACCATGCAGTTGAATGTTTCATACACCTATAGCCATTCTATTGACTCAGCTTCCGACGGTGGCCTCTTCGGTGATGGCGGAATTTTGAATGCCTACGATTTTGCCGCGTTTCGTGCTTCCTCCAACTTCGACCAGCGCCATACCTTTACCACCAGCGCCATTTATGATTTGCCGTTCTTCAAGAGTCCTGGCATAACCAACAAGCTGCTGGGAGGATGGGAACTCTCCGGCATCGGCACCTGGCAGACAGGCACTCCCTTCAGCGCCTATAACGGCTCTGGATTTCCTGATAATGCTGGTCTTGGCAACGGTGTGGCTTCGAGCGCCGGCGCCGGGCAATCTTACGCTGACGTCATCTCGAATCCCTATCAGAACATTCCACAGGTTAACCCCGCTGCCAATGTTGGCGCATCCGGTTTTGGCTCCTTCATTGCCAATCCCAACGCTTTCGCGGCTCCGATCGGTCTGACCCTCGGAGACTCAGGCCGCAATTTCTTGCGCAATCCCGGCCACTGGAACATCGACATGGCCTTGTTCAAGCACATCCCAATAAGGGAGAGCATGGCCTTCGAGTTCCGGGCTGAAGCCTTCAACATTTTCAATCACGTTGAATACGGTCCGCTGGCGGGTGATCAGGGCGGCGCAGCCGGTAGCGCTGGATTCTCCTCCGGTACCGGAACCTTCATTCCCGGACCCGGATCCAACTTCCTGCAGGTCGGGACAGTCTATAGCCCACGGATTCTCCAACTCGGCGCGAAGTTCCTGTTCTGAGATCTTGCAGCCGGCATCCTGCCGGTAGGTTTTGGGAGGGCACGGCTTCGAGCCGTGCCGCCACCGTCCAATAAGAGCGAGGGCTTTAGCCCCTGAGGAAGCCTTATCTCCGGCCGAGAACGCTTCTCTTCATCTCGTTCTGACTCAATGAGACAATTGCACCCATGCGACTCGGCGCGTTGATTTCCGGACTGGCAGCGCTCTCGATTGCGGGTGCCCCGCTTCTCGGGTCCTTGGCGAGAAGTGGGAAATCGCTGCCTGCCGGACCCGCCAGCGTCCCCATGGCCACCGAAGACCGCGTACAACTCCCCGGATGGTGGCCTACAAAAGGCACAGCTTCACGCGATGAATTCCTGGGACCGAACGTCTGCGCGGATTGTCACGCTTCTAAATTTCGCACTCAGACCCAGACGCCGATGGCCCACGCCGCTATGCGCCCCGCAGATTCCGAGACTTTGCGCTCCCATGACCAACTAACTCTTAGCCTGGCACCCTACAACTACCAGATCTCACGCCAAGAGAACGGCAGCCTGTTTTCCGTCACCGATGGCAAGCAGACGATTTCACTACCTCTCAGTTGGGCATTCGGCTTGGGCCAATCCGGCCAAACCTACATCCTCGAACGCAACGGTACCTTCTACGAAAGTCGAGTGAGTTACTTTCCGGCACTCAACGGTCTTGACGCGACTCCGGGACAATCGCAGGCCGCGCCTTCCAATCTTGAGGACGCCTTGGGCCGCAGCATGCTTTATGGCGGAGAGACACAACGATGTTTTGGCTGTCATACCACCGCCTCGACCAGCAATCGTCGATTCGATCCCAGCCACCTGATTCCCGGCGTAACCTGCGAGGCGTGTCACGGCCCCGGCGCAAAGCATGTGGCGGCGATCAAGGCGGACAGGATAAAGCTGGGGCTAAAGGCGATTCTGGATCCCGGACAACTCAATCCCGTCGATCAGGTGGATTTCTGCGGCGCATGTCACCGCACCTACGTGGACGTGGTTCTGAGCAAGACCTCTGGAATTCGCAATCTTCGTTTCCAACCCTATCGTCTGGAAAGAAGCCAGTGCTGGATCAAGAGCAACAACGGTATTACATGCCTGGCCTGCCACAATCCCCATCAGCCACGGGTACGCGACCTGGCTTCATATGACGATAGATGCCTGAGCTGTCACCGCTATGCGTCTTCTACCGGCCATCCAGCGAAAATCTGCACGGTGAGCACGAATAATTGTGTCTCCTGTCACATGCCCAAATACGAAGTTCCAGGGATGCACTCCAAATTCACCGACCACTTCATCCGCATCGTCCGCAAAGATGAAGGCTACGTTGAATGAACCGAGCACTGTCTTTGGTAGGCACGCCTCGGTTGAGCTGAGAAACGGACCGCTAAATGCCAACTGCCAACCGCTAAGTGCTGAATGCCGACTGCTGAATGCTGACGGCTGAACCAACCACCGCCAACGCCTGCTCCAAATCTGCAATCAGATCATCCACATGCTCAATCCCCACCGACAGCCGTATCAGTTGGTCTGTGACCCCCATCTTCTGTCGATGCTCCACCGGGATCATGGCATGAGAGGTCAGAGAAGGCATACAGACCAGCGAATCCACTCCGCCCAGGCTCGGTGCCAGCGTGAACAGGTTCAGTGCTTCCGACACCCGGCGCGCATCCTCGCCGCTGCCCTCCACTTCAAAGCTGAGCACCCCACCGCCGCCCGCCATCTGCTCCATCGCCAACGCCCGCTGCGGATGCCCCTCCAGAAACGGGTAATAAACCGCCCGCACTTTCGCCTGTCCCGCCAGGTACTGCGCGATCCGTAGCGCACTCTCGTTCTGCCGCTGCACTCGCACTGCCACGGTCCTGATCCCCCGCAGCAGCAGCCACGCCGCGTGTGGGTCCATCGACCCCCCGAGCGTGGTGCGGGTCGAATGAATCTTCTCGATCAAATCTCCCCGCCCCGCGATTACTCCGCAAATCAGGTCCGAGTGCCCCGCGAAGAATTTTGTGCCGGAATGCATCACCAAATCGATCCCAAACTCCGCCGGTCTGCAATTGATCGGCGTCGCGAACGTGCTGTCGATCATAGTGATCAGCCCATGCTTCTTCGCAATCCCAGCCACTCGCCGCAAATCGATCACGCGCAGCATAGGATTCGTCGGCGATTCCACATACAGCAGCCGGGTATTGGGACGAACCGCACGCTCATACTGTTCGTAATCGGTGGTGTCCACGAATGTGGTCTCGATCCCAAGCTTGGGCAGCCACTGCCCCAGAAATTTCGTCGCGCCACCGTAAATATCCGTCTGCGCCACAACATGGTCGCCCGCTTTCAGCAACGCCAGAATCGGCGTCGTGATCGCACACATCCCGGAAGCAAACACCAGCGCGCGCTCAGTTCCCTCCAGTTCGGCGATCGCGTTCTCCGCCACCGTCACCGTCGGATTCCCATAGCGCGTATAAAACATATCGGTCGGCGTCGCCCGCAACTGCTGCTCGTTGTCGGTGACCTCAAACGTCGAAGTCTGATAGATGGGCGTGGCCAGCGGCCCGTTCTTCTTGTGCAGGTCCGTGCCTCCCCGAACCGCCTTCGTCTCCGCGCGATGCTGATGCTTCTTCATGGGAACTCCTGTTTCTGATTATCGCTCACCGGACGTGCAGGGTCATCGATTTTCCTCTGTGCCCTCTGTGTCCCCTGTGGTTAAGTTCCTCAATCCGTGTAGATCCGTGGTCAAAGCCTTTAAGCTCGCAACCCTTATAATTAGCCTGGAAGGATTACGAATGCAGCTTCTTGCTTCCCGCATGGCGGTTATGACCGGTGAAGGCGCTCTGGCCGTCAATGCCCGCGCCCGCGAACTCGAGCGCCATGGACGCTCCATCATCCATTTGGAACTCGGTGAGCCTGACTTCCACCCCGCGCCCCAGGTGAACGACGCCCTGAAGCGTGCCCTCGACGAAGGCAAAGACCGCTACTGCGCCGTCGCCGGCGTGCCCGCTCTTCGCGAGGCCATCGCCAGCTATCTACTCGACACTCGCAATCTCAACGTCTCCTCCGACCAAATTGTCCTCGCGCCCGGATGCAAAATCGCCCTCTTTATGGCCATGATGGCGCTCATCGATCCCGGTGACGAGGTCCTCTATCCCGATCCCGGTTTCCCGGGATATTCCTCCATCACGCTCGGCTTGGGCGGCGTTCCCGTTCCCTTTGAACTCTCCGAGCGTAATCGCTTCCAGCCCGATCCCGAGGAAATCGCCGCGAAGATCACTCCTCGCACCAAGATTCTGATCACCAATTCTCCCGGCAATCCCACCGGCACGGTTTACGCCGACGACATCCAGCGCCGCCTGGCCGAGCTCGCCGTCGAGCATGACCTGATCGTACTTTCCGACGAGATCTATGCTCGCATCATTTATGGCGCACATTTCAAATCAATGCTGAGTTATCCCGGCATGGAGGAGCACACCATCATCGTCGACGGTTTTTCCAAGAGTTTCGCCATGACCGGATGGCGCCTGGGCTATACCGTAGCTCCCAGTCGCATCGTCCCGGCACTGGCAATGCTTGCCATCAACAGCTACACCTGTGTTGCCGAGTTCAGCCAATATGCTGCCATCGAGGCTCTACGTGATCGCGACGGCGCCACGCCTCGCATGGTCGGTGAGTTCGACAAACGCCGCCAGCAATTCATTCGCGATCTCAACCGCGTCCCCGGATTCCATTGCCAGTCGCCCGAAGGCGCGTTCTACGCCTGGGTCAATATCGGCGACACTGGCGTAACCGCTGAAGAATTATGCCGCATTATGCTCGAGGAAGTTGGTGTTGCCGCCATCCCCGGCGCTGCCTTCGGGGCGGCTGGCCGTGATTTTATCCGCTTCTCGTTCGCCTCCTCCACTGCGAACCTGCGTGAGGCTATCGAGAGAATCCTGCGCGCTTCCGCCGCGTGGCAGCCAAGTGTAGCGCGGGCGCCCTCGCCCGCGTGCTCGTAGCGATGACTGGCCGCGGTGCGATGGACGAAGCGCCTGTTCGCGAAGCAGCCGCGGAAGCGGCGGAAGAATAAAGCCCACGGCGTAAGCCGTGGGGATGAAGCGGAAAGATCCAGCCCCGGAGGGGCGACAGAATGATGCGCCGCACTCCCTTTAGGGTGCGCGGAATCCGGAGAAGCCATGCCCAAGACCGTTACGACAAAACGCAAATCGATTTCCAAGAACAAGCCCCAACATCAACACGTGTCCTGGAAGTCAGTCGACCTCGAAGACCTGAATCCGCTCCTACAGCGCCATTTCATCGTCGGGCAGAACATTATGCTGGCGCGGGTACTCCTGAAGAAGGGTTGCATCGTTCCTGAGCACAGCCATCACAACGAACAGTTGACCTACATCCTTGATGGCGCATTGAAGTTTTGGATTGACGGAAAAGAAATAGTGGTTCGCTCCGGTGAGGTGTTGACCATCCCGCCACACATGCCCCACAAGGCCGAGGCCCTCGAAGACACCGTCGACCTCGACGTCTTCAATCCTCCACGCGCCGATTGGATCAACAAGACTGACCAATACCTGCGCGGCTCGAAATAGGTATCTTATTTCTGTTCTGGGGACGTTTCCGGATCGATTGCCCAGTCCAGGTAAATCCAAAGCACGCGCGAAAGCAAAGTCAACATGGGCGCCAGCGGCAGAAACAACAAAATTGCCCAGACCGTGACCTTCTGTAATGACCATGAGGTCGCGAGCCGCAGTATCAACCCCAGCCCCACAATCGTAAGTAGCGCCAGGCCATAGCCGATATACATGGCTCCAAGGAAATAGCCTTCCTCGCGCTCAAACTTTAGATTGCAGTTTGGGCAGCGTTCATACATCTTCGGAAAGCCCCGAACAATGGAAGCGCGGAACATGCGGGCTGAGCGGCATCGCGGGCACATCTGGTGGACTATGGCCGAAGCCGTGGATGCCCGGAGTTCGTTCATGAAAGCTCGCTCATGAAACTAACGTTTGCGGCTGGGTGGATGTGTAGGAGCAATCATGGAACGGCGAACGGGAACAATCGCCCCACGGGAAGGATCGGCTGCCGCGCTTGCACGGGAAAGCACTTCTTCCTGAATGTATTTCACGAAATCCTGAATCTGGCGCTGCATCTCTTCCGTGCGCTCGCGCATTTGCAGGATGATGGCGATGCCGCTGATGTTTACACCCAGGTCGCGAGCCAGGGAAAGAATGAACTCAAGCCGCTGGAGGTCTTCGTCAGTATAAAGCCGGGTGTTGCCTTCGGTGCGCGAGGGCTTGAGCAGACCTTCGCGCTCGTAGAGGCGCAAAGTCTGGGGATGAATCTCGTACATCTCGGCCACAGCCGAGATCATGTAAGCTCCCTTGGATTTGCGCTTGGTCATGCCTAAGGGTATTAAAGCACAAGCCGCAGATTACTCGGATAATAGCTGATCCTAGTGTTGATCTGCGTTGATCTGCGCAAATCTGCGGCTCGGTTTCTTAGGCTATCGCTTCGGGCTTCTCGGGTGCCGCGGCAGCCCAGCCCTGCGGCTTTACCGCATGGTTGAGGAAGTAGGCGACTACGCCAGCGGCAATCAGCAGCATGCCAAAAGCAAACGAGCTCATCCCCAGCACTTGCTCAGTCTCACTGCGTACGATAGAGAACCCCAGTAGCAGCATTGGAGGTATGCCAACCGCGATTGCCCCGAACATTCCGCCGGGAACGCGGAATGCGCGTGGCAGATCAGGTTCACGAACGCGCAAGACCACCAGGGCCACAAACTCCAGCGACAGGCTGACGCCGTAAAGCAGAATGTCCATGGTGACCAGCCGCTCAAATCCCAATCCGAGGCACATCGCCCAGCAGGCGGCCAGTGCGATGATTGCGACCCAAGGCGCCCTACGCCGATTCAATTTACCGAAAATCTTCGGCAACATGCCATCTTGCGCCATGGCTAGGGGTAGACGCGAGTAGCTCATCACCAACGCACTGAACATCCCGAAGCCGCTGATGATGCCACCCAGAGCCAACCCAATCCGTAGCAGCGGCCCACCCAGCATGCCGGCGATGTCGGCCCAGAAACCGGTGTCCCACGCCGTGGCCGGAAGTCCGGTCATCCACATCGCCGCCACCGGCACGATGTAACTCAAGGCCACGATTGCAACTGCCACCAACATGGCCCGCGGATAAGTTCGCTGCGGACGCTCGACCTCCGTGGCGATGGTCGAAGCGTTGTCCCAGCCCATGTAATTCCACATGCAGATCAACAGGCCGGTCAGAATATCTACACTGGGATTCGTTGCCTTGGTCGCGACGTGAGCCAGCGCACCAAACTTGAAAGGCGCGATGCAAACAATCGCGATGAAAGGCGCCGACAGCGCAAAGAACAGCCACAGCGACGTGGTCGAAACCACGCGCACACCGGCGATATTGAGGAGCGCGCATACGATCACCACCCCCAAAGCGACCATCACTCCGCGATGTCCTTCCGCGAACCACGGAAACAACCGGTTGAGATAAAGGACGAATAGAGTGGGATAAATGGCCATGTCGAAGATCGACGCCACCAGCGAAAGCCAGGCTTCCTGAAATCCCCAGAAATTGCCCATGGCGCGCCGTACCCAGGCATAGTAGCCGCCTTCAAAGGGCAAAGCGCTCGAAAGTTCTCCAATCATGAAGGCGGTGGGCAGGCTCCAGAGAATTGGCGTCAACAACAGGATGAGAATGCCGCGGCCATAGCCGGCGCCATGCACGATGTCTTCTGTGCCATAAGTTCCGCCTGACACCATAAAGAAGGTGGCGGCGACGAGCGGCCAGAGCGTGAGGCGGACGGACTTTTTCCGGGGGGCTACAACGGCAGGTGGCTGGATTTGTTGACGAGGTGCGCTAGCTGTTGCCAATTTCGACGGCTTCCTCCCTTGGGGCGAATCACTCTCAGCCACCTCGTCTCCCTTGGTCGGCAATAAAGGCCGCGAGGCTCCCGGTTAAGGCGATTCCGGGCATTTCGGCTGAAGTTAGTTCGCAGGTATGAGATTACGGGAATTCTCCACAGATGCAAGAAAATTATTGAAAAATTCTGTAGCGGGCGGCGTGGTACGGAGGTAACGAGCTGGACGCCGCCAGACTGCTGAACCACGGCAAGAAAATGCCGCGGATGATCTGGTATAAATTTAATCACTTTACGAAAGCCGTTTCTCTCAGGAGGGAAGTGTTATGAAGAAAATGCTTGTTGCAGCTTTCTTGATCGGCACCGTTATTTTGTTTGCTCAACCTGGAGCGCCACAGAACGCTTTCACACCAAGTCAGATCAAGTGGGGTCCGCCGCCGCCGTTTGTGGCTGCTGGCGCGCAGTTGGCTGTTCTCGAAGGTAATCCCATGGCTGACAGCGGCGATTTCACCATCCGCTTGAAGATGCCGAATGGATATAAGATCGCGCCTCATTGGCATCCCAAGCGGGAGAACGTCACTGTCATCTCGGGCAGCTTTAAGGTGGGTATGGGGGACAAAGTCGAGGCAGCTAAAATGATGACGTTCCCCGCGGGCAGCTTCGCCTATCTGGACCCCGACATGCATCACTACGCGATGGCCGTCGGCCCAACAGTGGTTCAGGTGCACGGTATGTCGCCGCTGCAATTCAACTACGTGAATGCGGGTGATGATCCGAGCAAGAAGTGACTGGACAATCGATAATCACAGAGGACACAGAAGAAGACATACCCTGTGTTCCTCTGTGCCCTCTGTGGTTAAAGATCTTTGAACAGTTCCGCTCTGGGATCTTCCGGATTCAGCTTGGCGATTTCCCGCAGCAACTCTTTGGTCTTCTCATCACGCGGAATGGGAACCGTAATCTTGACTTCGACGATCTCATCGCCGCGTACCCCATCTTTGGTGGCCGACGGCACACCTTTCTCACGCAAGCGAAGCTTCTGACCGGACTGCGTTCCCTGAGGAATCTTCAGCATGGCCCGGCCATCAATGGTCGGTACTTCGATCTTCGCGCCCAGCGCTGCCTCGGTCGCTGTCACCGGCACCGTGAGCTGAATGTCATCACCCTCACGATGAAATACCGGGTGATCTCCAGTCCGAATAATCACGTATAGATCTCCGCTGGGTCCGCCGCGCAGTCCAGCATTACCTTTGCCGCTCAGCCGGATGCGCTGGCCGTTACGGGTCCCTGCCTTGATCCGCACTTCGAGCGGCTCAGTGCGCTCCACAGTACCTTCGCCGTGGCACGTAGCGCAGGTAGAAATATTCTTGCCCGTCCCGTGACAACGCGGACAAGGAACATTGAACTTCATGCGTCCGCCGGTCTGCGTGATCTGCCCGGCGCCGTCGCACTCCGGGCACTTTCCCGGCGATTCAATGTGGCCCTGACCGTGACAGTCGTTGCAAACATCGCGACGGGTAATGTTCAACCGCATCACGCCGCCGCGAATCGCCGTCCAGAAGGGAACATTGACCTGGTATTCAAGATCTGATCCCGGCTCGGGGCCTTCGTGAGCAGGCGCGCCACCATGCCCGCCGAAGATACCAGAAAAGATGTCCTTGAAACCCCCGCTGCCGCCACTCGGCTTTCGCGCCCGCGCGCCTTCGAACATGTCGGAGAAATCGAATCCTCCAAAGTCGAAGGGAACTTCCTGACCTGCTGGCCGCGGCTGACCCGGAGGAACTCCACCGCCGGGAAAACCGCTGGCGCCGGCGCGAGCATAGGCCTCGGCCGTCGCCGGATCAATATTGTCAGAGTAGAAACCGACCTGATCGTAGATCTTGCGCTTCTTGGGATCGCTCAAGACATCGTTGGCTTCGGAGATAGTCTTAAACTTCTCCTCAGCCGTCTTGTCGCCCGGATTGACGTCAGGATGGTACTTGCGCGCCAGCTTGCGGAAAGCTTTGCGAATGTCGTCGGTCGAGGCAGACTTCTTTATGCCGAGGACCTCGTAATAATCTTTTTTTGCAGTCGTGGCCATGTCTACTGAATCTTTCGGCTGCCATTCCTGAACGTCTCCGCCCATTCCTGCTTGGCCGCGTCTACATACACGGGGAAGCGGTCTACGCCATTCTCCGTCGCATGGAAAACGTAAAAACGGTTCTCATCCTCTACAAACTTCAGAAAGTAATCTTCTCCATTCACTTGAAATTGCATCGCATCCCCTCCCAGAACCCAAAAACAAGCCACGGATTTAACCGATCCTGACGGATTGTTTTAATCCGCGTTGATCCGCGTAAATCCGTGGCGCTTTTCCTGCCAGCACAGCCTTGCTGAATGCTGATGGCTGACAGCTTATTTCTTTTCTTCTACATCCTCGTACTCAGCGTCAATCACGCCTTCGTCTTTCTTCTGCCCGCCGCCGTTCGCGCCAGGATCCGGACCAGCCCCGTCTCCCGCCGTCGGGCCCGCGCCCGGCGCCGCCTGCGACTGAGCAGCTTTGTACATCTGCTCCGCCAGCTTGTGCGAAGCCTTGGTCAGCGTCTCGCGGGCCTTGTCCATGGCCGACTTGTCGCCGCCTTCGAGCGCCTTCTTGGCATCGGCAATCGCGTTCTCTACATCACCGCGGTCCGATCCCGAGATCTTATCGCCTTGTTCCTTAAGCATCTTCTCCACGTTGTAAACCATGGTGTCGAGCTGGTTCTTGGCGTCGATCTCTTCGCGCCGGGCCTTGTCCTCAGCCGAGTGCGCTTCGGCGTCTTTCGCCATCTGCTCCACTTCCTCCTTCGACAATCCCGACGACGACGTAATCGTGATCTTCTGGTCCTTGCCCGTGGCGTTGTCCTTCGCAGTCACATTCAGGATGCCATTAGCATCAATGTCAAACGTGACTTCAACCTGTGGCACGCCCCGCGGAGCCGGTGGAATCCCAGTCAAGTGGAACTTGCCCAGAGTCCGGTTCTGCGCCGCCATTGGTCGCTCGCCCTGCAACACGTGGACTTCAACCGAAGTCTGACTATCGGCCGCGGTCGAAAACGTTTCCGTCTTCTTGGTCGGAATCGTCGTGTTCCGCGGAATCATCGGAGTCGCCACCCCGCCCAGCGTTTCAATCGCCAGCGTCAGCGGAGTCACATCCAGCAACAGCAGATCCTTGACTTCGCCTTTAAGCACGCCGCCCTGAATGGCCGCGCCGATCGCCACCACTTCATCCGGGTTCACGCCCTTGTGCGGCTCTTTGCCGAACAATTCCTTCACCAGCGCCTGAATGCGAGGCATACGCGTCTGTCCGCCGACCAACACCACTTCGTTGATCTTCGAGGCATCCACGCCCGCATCTTTCATGCACTGCTTGCACGGCCCAACCGACTTCTGAATGATGTCCTCAACCATCGACTCCAGCTTCGCCCGAGTCAGCTTCTTCACCAGATGCTTCGGCCCGCTGGCATCGGCAGTAATGAACGGCAGATTGATCTCATGCTCCATCGTCGTCGAGAGTTCAATCTTCGCCCGCTCCGCCGCGTCCCGCAGACGTTGCAGCGCCATCTCGTTGCCCTTACCGCGCAGGTCGAGGCCTTCATCTTTCTTGAATTCGTCGATCAACCAATCGACCAGCCGTTGATCGATGTTGTCGCCGCCCAGGTGAGTGTCGCCGTTAGTGGCTTTCACTTCGATCACGCCTTCGCCGACTTCAAGAATCGAAATATCAAACGTTCCGCCGCCGAAGTCGTACACCGCAATGGTCTCGTCCTTACCTTTATCGAGGCCATAAGCCAGCGCCGCCGCCGTCGGCTCGTTGATAATGCGCTTTACATCCAGCCCGGCAATCTTGCCGGCATCTTTCGTCGCCTGCCGCTGCGCGTCGTTGAAGTACGCAGGCACAGTGATGACCGCCTCGGTCACTTTCTCCCCGAGATAGTCTTCCGCCGCCTTCTTCAGCTTTTGCAGAATCAGCGCCGAAATCTCTGGCGGAGAATATTCCTTGCCCTGCGCCACCACCGCCACGTTGTCGCCCTGGCGCACAACTTTGTAGGGCACCATCTTCATTTCTTCGCTGACTTCGTCATAGCGCCGGCCCATGAAGCGCTTGATCGAGTAAACCGTATTCTCCGGATTAGTGATGGCCTGCCGCTTGGCAACCTGCCCCACCAGCCGTTCCCCAGTCTTGGTGAATCCCACCACCGAAGGCGTAGTCCGCCCACCTTCTTCATTAGGGATAACCTTGGGTTCGCCACCCTCCATAACCGCCACGCAGGAGTTGGTGGTTCCGAGGTCAATACCAATAATCTTGGACATGTGAAGTCCCTCCTAGTTCTACTAAGTGCTTTGTAATCAATATAGCGATGATTGCGTTCAGGTCTATGCTAAGACCTGAGTGAATCGTTGTCAAGGTTTAGATGCTGGGAGTCTAGAGTGGGATTCTCTCAAAGTAAGGTTAGGCCGCGTATCATTTGAGGCCATGAAAACCGAGATGTTGGTCGCAGCATTGATCCTTTGCACCTTGCCGGGAGTGAGAGGGACAGCCAACTCTGACTCCAAGAAAGCAGACAGGGTCGTTGTCGTCAAGAGCTCTCGGACGCTGCGGCTGTTGAAGGACGGTCAGGTACTTAAGGAGTACAAAGTCGCTCTCGGGACGCAGCCTGTAGGCGCAAAGACCAGGTTCGGTGATCACAGGACTCCTGAAGGCACTTACGTTCTGGACCGCAGGAATGCCCAGAGTCGATTCTATCGATCGATTCACATCTCTTATCCCAACGCCGATGATCGCGCTCGTGCGAGAAAGTTGGGAACCTCGCCGGGAGGAGACATTTTTCTTCATGGCCTGATGAATGGCTATGGCTGGCTGGGGCAAAGCCATCGTCTCAAGGACTGGACGGATGGGTGCATTGCTGTCACAAATGACGAAATGGACGAAATCTGGACGCTGGTACCAGACGGCACGATCATCGAAATAAAACCATAGTCAGCCGGTGCCCCATGTCTCGCCGCTTTTGCGAGACCTGGGAACGAGAATCCCGGTGCCGAACCTCCCAACACCCTGTCATCCTGAGCGCAGTGGCTGCTTCGCGAATGCGAAGCAGCCACGAAGTCGAAGGACCCCATACCCGCCGGCGCATCGATGAACCAAGCAAGGGATTCTCACGATGCTCTCAACTGATTGGAGTGAACTCCCTGCAGCGCCAGTCTCGCGTTCAGCAGACACGGGGTCCTTCGACTCCGCAAACACTTCGCTCCGCGAAGTGATTGCTGCGCCCAGGATGACATTGTGAATAGCGGGCTTGGCGACCGCGTGCCCCATGTCTCGGCGCTTTTGCGAGATGTGGAAAGGGAGCGCAATTGCCTCTGGCCTGTTCGTCGGTTAGCTGGGATAATGGCTCTGAGGCTGCTATGCCACTCGACTGGTCACAATGCGCGGCGGTTGAAAGTGTGCCCGGCAAAGTCAGCGGCGCCTGGGTGTTCCGAGGAACGCGTATACCCGTAAGCGCCGTGTTCGAAAACCTGGAAGACGGCCTCACCATCAACGAAATTCTCCAGATGTTCGACGGCCTCACCCGTGAGCAGGTGCAGGCAGTGCTCGATTTCACCGCCCACAGCCTTGAGACATCAACGCCGAGCCGCTGATGCTCGTCCTATTTGACCAAGGAACGCCAGTCGGAATTCGAGATTATCTCCCAACCCACATCGTCAAGACCGCGCATGAGCAAGGATGGAGTGCGCTCCTAAACGGCGACCTCCTGCGCGCGGCTGAGGAGGCGGGCTTCGATGTGTTGCTGACGACGGACAAAAACCTTCCGTACCAACAGAATTTGACCAATAGAAGAATTGCCATCGTGGTTCTAGGCAGAAATAGATGGAGTCTTGTACGCCCAGCATTGGCCCAGATCGCCGCGTGCCCCATGTCTCGCCGCTTCTGCGAGTCGCGGGAAGGGCGTCACCACAGCACCACCCCGTGATCCTCTGCGCCCTCTGTGGTAGAGATTTTGACCTATCCGTCCCAATCCGGTCACTTTAGTCGCGCCGCTCCCAACTTTTCTCGATTCGGGAAACACCTTGTCAAGCCCCTTGACATCGACATTTCCCGCTAGCCCGCTGAATCTAATCCAGAAATAAATTTCGAAATCGTGTCTCACTTACCCTTCCAACTTGCTATCCTAGAAATAGGAACAAAAAAGGCGCGGCCTAACGGCTGCGCCTTTTATTTTGCTCGAAACCTGAAAGGCCCAAATGATCGGACACATTCCTGAAATCCATGCCGTCGGCCTCACCACCAACAAGGCGTTTGGCGAAGCCGCCGAAGCCGCGTTCCTCGCCAAAGCCACGAATCTTGGCTTCGGCGTCGCCAAAATCTGGGGAGAGAGCGAGCGCTACGACTTCATCCTCGACTCCGGTCAAAAGCTCTGGCGGATCCAGGTTAAGTCCTGCTGGCGCTCTGACGGCTCCCGCTACAGCCTCAAGACGAGCGCCTCGGGCCTGCGTTACACCTCTGAGGAAATCGACTTCATCGCGGCCTATATCGTGCCTGAAAATCTGTGGTATGTGATCCCCGTTTGCGTCGCCGCATGCCGCGGCCTGATGTACTTGTCCCCCGGCGGCAGCCGCTATTTGAGACATGAAAAGTATCGCGAAGCCTGGTGCCAAATGGCTTGCCCCCGCGACGAAGCCCGTCCAAGCCGACTTCTAGTGGAACGCCAGCCAGACTATCCCTTCGCCGCGTGTAAGCTGTGTAACCTGAAATGCTCTCCGGATGAAGACCTTGCCAAGATGAGTCGCGACCGCTTCGGGCGTTGGCAGACGTCTAAACAACTGGAGGAGGCGGAAAGAGATCGGCGCGGGACCCCGCCAGTCTGAATGTTCAAGTCTTCGTGCCTTTTCCGGGTTGATCTGCGTAAATCTGCGGCAAAATGGCTCTTAGCCAACCGCTTGTGACTGGGAACCTTGTCCAGTACGATAATCAAGGCAGCGGAAAAGAACAGTCATGACGATTGATCTTAAACCCGAGCAACAGCGTGTCATCGATCTCGCGGTCAAATCCGGCGCGTATCAGAATCCCGGCGAGGTTCTCGATCAAGCGTTTGAGATTATCCGGGAACAGCTTGAGTTGGAAGATTGGATGATAGGGCAACGTGCAGTCGTAGCCGCCCACATTGAAAAAGGGTTCCACCAAGCCGAACGGGGCGAACTGATGGACGGCGATGCCGCGATTGAAATTCTGCGAAAGCGCCGTGCCGAGCGACTGAAGTCGCAAAAATGAAGGCGTCATTTCAGTTCACGCCACAAGCGACCGCCGATATTGATGCCATCTGGTGGTTCATCGCCGAGGACAATCCGACCGCTGCAGATATGGTTGAAGGGGAGATCGTCGCATCCTGCCGCCGGCTGGCCAAGCATCCTGGCATGGGCATAAAACATCGGGACATTACGCCACTGAATGTTCGCTTTTGGACCGTCTCAAGGTTCCCCAACTACGTAATCGTCTATCGGCCTGCAACCTCTCCTTTGCAAGTCGTAGCTGTACTGCACGGGAAACGGGACTTGAAAGAGATTCTGCAAAAGCGGTCGTTATGAAATTCTCGCGCCCCGCACTGCTCCGCGTAAATCCGCGGCGTGACGTTCCTAGTCGTACTTCTCATACAAAATCGACTTGCGGTCCCAGCCCAGTGACTTCAGCAGATCGCGGTTGGCTTTGACCATCTTGTCCAGGCCGCAGATGTAGGCGTGCATGTCACTGCGGCCTTGCGTGATGGCAGGGACGTGCTCTTGCACATATCCTCTTGACCCTTGCCAAGAGGCGTCTGCACGGCTCAAGGTCGGCAGGTACTGAAAGTTTGCATGGTCAGCGGCCAGGCGCAGAAATTCGTCGTGATAGTAAATATCTTTCTCGGTGCGATTGCCGAACACGAGAGATAGTTGCTTCCCTTGATGACGAGACTCCTCGGCAAGAAGCCAATGCAGCATCGAGCGAAACGGTGCGATACCGGTGCCAGTGGCGACGAAAATCGTATCGCGCATCGGAGGGCGGAGGGTAAAGTCGCCAAACGGACCCTGGCAGGCGATCTCGTCACCTTCTTTCATGTCGCAAAGATAATTCGACGTGAAACCATCCTGCACCCGGTTCAGGCAAAGCGCGAAGCGGTCGTCTTCACTGGGCGGCGACGCGATGGAATAGGCGCGGGTGATTTCCTCGCCGTCCGGCTTGGTGGCTTTGAACGACATCCATTGCCCCGCAACGAAGCCGAACCGCGGGACAGCCTTCATTTCGAATTCGAGGTGCTTGGTGAATTCGGAGAGGGGAGTGGAGCGGCCAAGCCGCGCGGTGAAAGTTTGAAAAGGCATCAACTGAGTAGATGATGGAAAGCTCTGTTACGATCTTCCGCCGAAATGGCTGAATGCTGAGTGCTGACGGCTAAATGCCAAATGCTAAATGCTAAATGCCTACTCCACCGTCACCGACTTCGCCAGATTCCTAGGCTGATCCACGTCGCACCCACGGCGAACCGCGATGTGATAAGCCAACAACTGCAGCGGCACGATTTCCAGAATCGGCGCAAGCTCTTCCGGCGCCGGAGGAATGTAAAGCACATGATCGGCAGCTTCTTTGATTTCCTCGTCGCCCTCAGTAGCCAGGGCAATGACTTGGCCCGAGCGCGCTTTAACTTCCTTCAAGTTAGAAATCGTCTTCTCATAGCGGATGCGGGAAAGTTCATCGTTAGCGTCGCGCGTGGCCAGAATCACCACGGGCAGATTCTCGTCGATCAGCGCGTTAGGACCATGTTTCATTTCGCCGGCAGGATAACCTTCGGCATGAATATAAGAAATCTCTTTTAGTTTGAGCGCGCCCTCGAGCGCAATGGGATAGTGGATGCCACGGCCAAGAAACAGGAAATCCTGCGCCCGGACATACTGTTTGGCGAGCGCTTCGCATTCCTCATCGCGAGTAAGCAGATGCTCAAGCTTGGCGGGCAGACGCAGCAGTTCCGTGATTGCGGCCTTGGCCTGATCGGCGCTCATCTCTCCACGCGTTTGCGCGACATAAAGCGCAAAAAGATAAAGCGCGGTGAGCTGAGCGGTGAAGGCCTTGGTAGAGGCGACGCCAATCTCTGGGCCGGCATGGGTGTAAATCGTGCCTGCGGCCTCGCGGGTAATCATCGATCCGACGACATTGCAGATGGCGATCGTCTTCGAGCCTTTGGATTTAGCTTCGCGCTGGGCAGCAATGGTGTCGGCAGTTTCGCCAGACTGCGAAATCAACATGGTCAGCGTATCCGGCGGAATGATGGGATCGCGATAGCGCCACTCGCTCGCGTAATCGACTTCCACCGGAATCCGTGCCAACCGCTCGATCATGAACTTCCCGGCCTGCGCAGCATGCCAACTGGTGCCGCAAGCGGCAATATTGATCTTCTTCGCAGCTTTGAACTCGGCTTCGGTCACCTGCATTTCATCAAGAAAAATATGCCCGGTCTCCTGCGAGATGCGTCCCAGCGTCGTGTCACGGACAGAGCGGGGCTGCTCATAAATTTCCTTGAGCATGAAGTGCTTGAACCCACCCTTCTCCGCAGCTATGGGATCCCAATTCACATGTTGAATCTGGGGAGTTCTAGGGTTGCCGAGGAAGTCGGTGAGCTTTACGCCTTCCGGAGTGATAGTGGCGAGATCGCCGTCGGAGAGGAAGAACAAATCGCGGGTGTGATAGAGGATGGCGGGTACATCGGAAGCGATAAAGTATTCGTCTTTGCCGAGTCCAATGACAGCGGGTGGGCCATTGCGAGCAGCCACGATTTTATCGGGAGAATCCGACGAGAGCACGCCCAGCGCGAATACGCCGGTCAGTTCGCCAACGGTTTTGCGCACGGCTTCTTCGAGCGAAGGCCGATGGCCGTTGCCAGTTTTGTAGTAATACTTCTCGACCAGGTGAGCAATGACTTCAGTGTCGGTCTCAGTAGTGAAGGTGTGGCCTTCTTCGATCAGTTTTTTCTTAAGCGCGACGTAGTTCTCAATGATGCCGTTGTGCACCACGACGATATTGCCAGTGCAGTCACGATGAGGATGGGCATTTTCTTCGGTGGGACGGCCGTGGGTGGCCCAGCGAGTGTGGCCGATTCCGTAAGTGCCGTCGAGGGGTTTGAGGCGGATGACCTCTTCGAGATTACGCAGCTTGCCTTCGGCGCGCCGCACTTGCAGGCCTTCGCCATTACCGCAGACCGCGATCCCGGCAGAATCATAGCCGCGATACTCCAGACGCCTAAGCCCCTCAATAATGACGGGGACGACTTGCTTCCTGCCGACGTATCCCACTATGCCACACATAATTTCTTACTCCTGCTTTCGGCGGGGCGACCGAATTAAGTCCGAGCAGCGACTAGCCCACAGACTACGGCAACCTACGCCAACCGCGTCATGAAAGATTCTTATAGAGGGGAAAACTCCTTCTTATTCGCCCTTTCGCACACGATCAAAGACCCGTGGGGCGTGACTCGGAGAGTTGTCAATCTTCGAGGGAGTAACGGAACTCTTCGATGACCGGGTTGGTAAGCACCTCGCGGGCGATGCGTGCAACTTCCGCGTCGGCTTCTGTCCGGCTCAACCCGCCATCTAATGTGAGCTCGAAATATTTCCCCTGGCGAACTTCATCCAACCCCTTGAATCCCATCTTTTTAAGGGCACCATGAATGGTCTTGCCCTGGGGATCAAGAACGCTCTTCTTCAACGAAACATAAACATAGGCTTTCATGGGATGCGGTAATTATACGTCAGGATCAGGCCCAGACGCGGTGCACGACAGACTTAGCCCAGTCGCGCAAGCCGCGCGTCAAGCTCGGCTAGGGCGGCTTGCAGCATCTCTCGATGCTGGGTGTTCTGGGCGGTTTCAAGCTGCTGAATCATTCGGGCGCGGGAGAGGAGAAGCCCCTGCTGTTGGGTGTTGTCTTGCCAGTTGGTCCGGGGTGGGCCGGGGACCTAGTTTCTGGCTGGAAGAGGCGGATTGAGATTGTTGCTCTTCGATGGACTTGCTTTCCCATCCGCGGGCCATGCAGAGATTATATTCCGGCAACAGCCCGTCGCCATTGCTCTCCGGTGGACGGCGCAACATCCTCAGCGGAGAGCGGACTTGGCTCGAGTTGCCTCAAAAGTAAGGATGTCTTGTGCTGCTTTAAGCAGGACCTGAATGAGTACGTCATCCAGTGGAGTAAATACAGTGCGATAGAACTTCGCCTTGGCGGCGAGCACGCGGCGGGCGACAGACGCCCCTATGGGTGTCAGGCGCACAAACTGTTCGCGGCGATTGGCAGGGTTGCGAACTCGCCGGACGTGTCCGCTTTTCTCCAGGCGATCGAGCAGCAGTACCAGAACGTTTTCATTGAGCGCGAGGTGCTTAGCGACTTGTTTCTGGGTTACCGGTGTCTTGCAACGAGCGGCCAGCAATATCCAAATCTCTCGAGCGCCTAAGCCGAACTGTCGCGCCGCTTGTTTGGCTACTCGCTGCTTAACGAGGAGTGTGCACTTGGTTAACTGCAAGAAGCCGGCGACCGCAAGCGCCAACTCGAGGTCACGTTCTGCAGGTTCGGATCGAGGCATCTTTTGAGCTGTGCCGATATTTCGGCACATGCACCTTAACATATAGGAATGTAAGATGTTAACAATAAAATAGTTTCAAGAAGCTGGGAACAATGATCACGCCAAGTGATTATATGCAGGAGATATTATTGATCGCTTAGGACCGCAAAAGGAGAGATGATATTTTCCCAAAAAGGCAACAGCGAGAAAAAAACATGTTGCGTAAGGCCCGAGTTTGTCTATGATTCTTTGGCAACAGACTGTACGCCGGTGTTTAGGAAGGTTTACACGAGGGGGGCATCAGCGGTGGGCTCGCGTAAATGGTTCCTGCTGGCCACTTCGTTTCGCGCACTCATCTTGGGCGCGGGGGAATAGTCCCGCCGCCAAAGCTAGTGGTGTGTTCCAGGTTTCTCGCTTCGAATAACTTATGTTCCGGGCGGCGCGGGTTCCGCACGCATCCGGGTTTGATAAGCAGACCTCCTCCCCGCAGTTGCTCTTCGTCCAAGAGAACTCAGTTTCCCAGACAAACAACGGAATCGATGGAGCGCCCAATGCAGTTCGACGAAATCATTGCAAAGTCGGAAAACAGCAAACAGTTTCTTGAGTCTGGTTCTGCGCCGGCAGCGCAGGACGACTGGGGCGGCTTTTTCGACGCGCCTAATGTAGGGTTTGTGGTCTGCGATGAGAGTCTCCGTTATGTGAGAATCAACGATGCGCTGGCAAAAATGAATGGAATCCCTGCCGAAGCGCATCTGGGCAAGACCGTCCACGACATTTTGGGCGACGTGGCCGCTAAAGTAGAGCCCGCCTTCCATCAGGTGTTTGCGACCGGGCAGCCTCTGTCGAATTTTGAGTTGATTGCGAAATTGCCGGCGAGAACAGAAACGGCTCGCTGGATTGAGAACTACTTTCCCATCAAGGACGCCGCGGGACGTGTCCGACAGGTGGGCGCCATCGTGGTTGAAGTGTCCGAGACGAGGAAGTCAGAGGAGGACTTGCAATCCTGGGCTTGGACTCAGATGCAACGGCTGCAAGCATTGGCGGAGTTCAGCACTCTGCTGACTTTGAAGTTGGGCGACCAGGAGTTGTTTCTCGTCACTTCCGATTTCCTGCGTAGGACGGTTCAGCCAGATTTTGCCGGCATTGCACTCTACGATGAAACCATTGGTCAACTGCGGGCGTATGCGCTGGATTTCGAAGTCGCCCGGCGGGTGATTGGCTCCGAAGTCACAGTGCCAGTGACGGAAGAGGCTTGGGGCCCTGCCTTTTTGAATGCCGACACTATCGTCTATGATCGTGAGAGGCTCTCTGCCAGCCATTCTTCCTACCTAATGCAGTTGCTGGAAGCTGGGATTCAGTCACTGTTTTCCATCCCCCTTACGACGCCCAAAGGCACGCTGGGAACATTTAGTTTGGGATGGATCCAGGATAGCCCCTTCCTGCCCAAAGAGATCACTTTCTTAAAACACTTCGCGTCTCGGGTGGCGAGCGCTCTGGACAGCGTGGGAGCCTATCGCGAGATCGCCAGGCTCTCCGACAAGTTGCGAAGGGAAAAGCTCAACCTGGAGAGCGAGGTCCACTCCACGCAGAATTTTGCGGAAGTCATCGGAGAAAGCCCGGCTCTCAAACACGTTCTGGCGCAGGTGGAGACCGTCGCTCCCAGCGATGCGACGGTGCTCATTCTGGGTGAGACGGGCACTGGGAAGGAACTCATCGCGCGAGCTATTCACCGCCTGAGTTCACGCCGGAGCGGGAGTTTTATCAAGTTGAATTGTGCAGCCATTCCCACGGGTTTGCTAGAGAGCGAGTTGTTTGGACACGAAAAAGGAGCATTTACCGGAGCCATCCGCCAAAAGGTCGGACGGGTGGAGCTGGCGGATGGGGGCACGTTGTTTCTGGACGAAGTGGGAGACATTCCATTGGAGCTGCAGCCCAAGCTCTTGCGGGTGTTGGAGGATCAGGAATTCGAACGGCTGGGCGGCATACGCACCATCAAGGTGGACATCCGTTTGCTGGCGGCCACCAATCGTGATCTAGCTCAATGTGTGTCCACTCGCGAGTTCCGCAGCGATCTCTACTATCGGCTACATGTTTTCCCCATTCGCATGCCAGCGCTGCGAGAGCGAGACAAGGACGTCACTCTTTTAGTACGCTACTTCGTGCAGAAATTTGCCCGTAGCATGCATAAGAAGATCGAGAATATTCCAGTTGAGGCGATGAATGCTCTGGCCAATTGGCACTGGCCGGGAAATGTGAGGGAGTTGGAGAACTTCATCGAGCGATCGGTAATTCTGTCCAAGGGGGCCACCTTGGGAGCGCCGCTGGCAGAGTTGGATCCACCTCCCAGTTCGCTCTCCATTCCGCCGCGTGCGAATGTCACCCTGGAGAACATAGAGCGCGAGCACATTCTGCGCGTCTTGCGCGAGACTGGAGGAGTGATCGCAGGGGTTCGCGGGGCAGCCGCTCAGTTGGGGATGAAGCGAACCACGCTTCAGTCCAGGATGCAGAAATTGGGAATCACTCGCGAGGAGTATCAGAATTAGAAGTTCGGCCTTCGCTTCTCCCCATATCGGCAGTGCCGTAGCTTCGGCATTCTGCCGGGCGGTCGTCAGATGGGGCCCTCTCCACCGCTCTTTAGGTAGTGGCAGTAGCGCTACCCACTCCATGTTTGTCTTCACTTAGCGCGAAGTTCCAGTTTGGTACGGCGAGTGCCAGTAAAGTCTATCCGTCGGGAACGTGACTCCCCCCAATTTAGCCCGCGACGGCTGTGTGTTGAGCACAGGCCTCGGTCGATTCCCATCTCCGAAGGGGTCTTCCAGGAAAGGAACGAAGATGTATACGTCGCACGTACACCCCGGGGAGAGTCGCAGCCCTCGTGGCTTTCCAGTAGCGGCACGGTGGCCACTCGCGCCCCACGCTGAACTGGAAGGTTCGCGTCTCCCAACCCACGGTTACCGCATGCAGCAAGAAGCTCCCGCGGATCCCCTTTATCTGCTGGGTTGCAGTCTGAGATGGCATCGCGAAAAAGACACGGCGGCGGGCTGGGAGCTGATTCATTTCCTGGGCTCGACCGACCACAACGCGCGAGCGTTGGCCGCGGATTTACTGGCAAAGACGAAACATACACGCCTCTTGGTGCGACAGTTGCGCCGCGCCAAGGCCAAGCTAAACCACACGACCACGAACCATACTCCTGTAGTCGAGGAGAGCGAACTCAAGAAAGTGGCGGAAATGAACACTCCGTACGGATTGGAAATCATCGAGAGTTGCCTCACCTGCAAATTGCGCAGGGACAACTGGTTCTGTGGCCTATCTCTGGAGGGGCTAAAGTCACTCGCCGAGGCCAGTCACCTGACCACGTTTCCGGGGGGAGCATTATTGTTCGTTGAGGGCCAGATACCACGCGGCGCATACGTGTTGTGCTCAGGCAAAGCCAAGCTCTCAACCACTTCACGGGACGGCAAAGTTCTGATCCTGAAGATTGCTGAGGCTGGCGAAGTATTGGGTCTGAGTGCGGTCATTTCGGGTCAGCCGTTTCAGGTAACCGCCGAAACCGCGGGGCCATGCCAGGTGAACTTCATCGAACGGGAAGCCTTGCTCCAGCGGATCGCGAAAAGCGGCGAACTGGGACTGCACTCGTCCCAAGCCCTGAGCCGAGAGTTTCAATCGGCCTATCAGGACATTCACGATCTGATCTTGGCCCGTTCGTCGGCGGGTAAGCTGGCAAAGTTGTTGTTGTCCGGGGCGACCAGCCGGGAGAAGCCAGATTCCAATGAACTCCGTATCCGCCCGACACTAACCCACGAAGAGATGGCGCAGATGATTGGGTCATCGCGCGAAACCGTGACCCGGCTGCTGGGCGATTTGAAGAAGAAAGAACTGATTCGCCTCGAGGGTTCGACGTTGGTAATTCAGAATCGGATTGCGCTGGAAGCGCTAGCGGCATAGCTGATGTACAGGTGGGAGCGCGGCCGGGATTCCTCCTACCCGGCCGCGTTTTTTTTGGCTGCTCTAAAAGTGGAACCCGAGTTGAGCGGTTAGTGCGCGCGGTGTTACATAGTGTGTACCGCTAAACGTGGAAAGGAAGTTGTAGAGTGCATACTCGTTGGCTATGTTAATGGCGGTCAACTGGAGACTCCACTTGTACCTTTCGCCGTGAAAAAGATTGTCGTGGCCCAGGGAAAGATCGAACAAATTCCGGGAGGCGATGCGGGGAGGGTTGTGATCGTCGTTCTCCGTGCCCGGCGCCGGGATTTGTAGAAGAGTCGACCCATACTGCGAAGCAGGGCAGAGGTTCGGACCCAGACTGGAGCTTATGGGAGTACCAATTGGATTTCCTGGACTGGGAGGCGCTGGCCGGACTGTGCCACAAAACAGTCCCGATTCGAACTGTTGATCTGGGCTCAGTCCAGACGTATCCACCACGGCGTCGGTGCCCAACGGGCCGTTTGCGCAGTTGCCTCCGGCGCACGGCGCAGGGCCGGCCACCAGACCACTGTCATATCGCCAGTTAAAACCGAGCCACGGACCACGCTTGAAAGGCTGGTATTGAATGTGGGCCGTCATGTTGAACTTTTCGTCGTGATCAATGCGAAAGGGGAGCGAGCCTCCAGCCAGGGCTGCCGAAGGAACAGCCCCGGCGCCGCCGATCTGAGGTGTGAAAAAGCGGGCAGCCACGCTGGAGAAGACCATGAGCGCGGAGAACCCATGCAAGTTCGGCACACTCACCCGGCCCGCGTACCCGGGAATCTTCGAGCGCTCCCATTCAATCGGGAAGGTGATGGGAGTCGCGCCCAGCACGCTGAAGTCATAGGCGTTGTGGGTGTACTTCCAGATGTACTCGCCTGAGAACACCACGTATTTCCCAAAGGCCTGCTGAATTCCAGCATGGAATTCATTGCGCCAGCCGGGAGTGAAAGGGGTGATGTTTTTGGAAGTGCAGAGGAGGAGCGGGCCCAAGACTGGGTTACCGCATCCCAAGTCAGAGAGTACGAGGTTTTCATTGAACGGAGTCTCCATGGTTCGTGCGTAGGAGACGCGCAGAACAGTGTTAGTACGCTTTACGTTATAGGCGAGACCGAGGCGGGGTTCGGCTTCGCGGTGAGTGGTAAGTCCGTTATAGAGATCGCCGCGCAATCCAAGGTTGATGGCCCAGTTGCCTTTGGTGATCATGTCCTGGAGGTAAAGAGCGAGTTCCTTGACGTCAGTGTGACCGTTAAAAGTGAAGAGGCCGCTGGTGGAGTTCGCGCAGCCGTCATTGGGAGATGGAGTCGGACGGGTCAGGTCAAAGCAGCCCAGCAAGGGGTTGAAGTTGGCGTTCGCAGTAAACGGCGCAGGGTAAAGAACCTGGTTGGTCGTCATCGCCGTAGGGCACTTCGCGGGGTCATTGACCCCGGGGTTGCCGACAAACACGGGGACGCCGTTGGCATCGAGACAGGGTGCGTTCAGCGTGGGATCGACGATGCCGAATGGGTCCTTCTCATCGAGAAAGGTCTGTTCGTAGGTGACTCCTGCTTTGATGTTGTTGATTCCCTTTACGTAAGAGATGTTGGAGCGGAGTCCCGCATTTAGGAGCGTTCGTCTCTGGCTCACAGTTTCGCTCTGAAGACCCGGCGCTCCGAGATCTGCGAAGGGATTGGCGCTGGGGTAGTAGTTGTACGCGTCCCGCCGGACGAAACCGCCCAGGGTAAACACGGTGGTGGAACTGAGCAATCGAGTCCAGGTGGGTGCGATGTTGAAGGTTTTGATTTGGGAACGCTGGTCGGCGGGGCCGACGCGATTGCCATTGGGATCGAGGCCACCGTTGGCCACGACCACTCCGTTCCAGGGGGTTGCCAGTTGTGAGTCAAGAGAATTTGGGGTTTGGAACCAGGAGCGAGTGAATCCGAAGTTAAAGTGAAGTGAATCTGCGGTTGATAATTGATAATCCACCCGGTCGAACAGGTTCTGCTCGTTGCCCTTGTCGTGCATCACGGTGAATTCCGGCGGGTCAAGGAAGCGGCCGCTGTTCAGGCCGCTGGCAGATATAAAGTTTCCCCACTTCGCTCCTCCGTAAGCGAGATCGGCGGCCAGGTTGGATGTTCCAAACGACCCATAGGAACCGGTGATACTGCCGTGGGGAATGGTTACGCCTTGACCCGAGCGCGTGGTGGCTACGATCACAACACTGGTCTTGCCGCCGAATTCCGCGGGCGGGGCACCGGATATGACTTCCATCGATTGGACGGAGTCAAGGGGAACCTGGTTCGAAAAAACTTTGCTCTGCTGGTCGGTGATGGGTTGGCCATCCACGGAGAACGAGTTTTCCGCATGATCACCCAACCCGTGGAAAAGGCCATTGGAATCGGCAGCGATGCCGGGAGTGGCAAGGGTGACCAGAGAACTGAGAGACGACGATGCGCTTTCCAAGGGAAGTTTGTCGAAGAGCGCTTTATCCACGTCGGTGTGGAACGTGGGATCATTCTCAACCAAGTCTTCGCCCGCTTCGACGGTCACGGTTTCGGTCGTGCCTTTCACCTGCAGGGTGATGCTGAGATTAATGGGTACGACGGATCGAACGTCGATGTCCTGGACGAAGGACGCGAAACCCTGCTCTATGACGGTAAGGTGGTATGGATTAAAGGGGACATTGGAGATGGCGAATTTGCCGGAGTTGTCGGTCACGGTCTGCCGGTCGAAGCCACTGACCGGGTTGCGGATCTCGACGGCGGCGTTAGGAACAACTGCGCCCGACGAGTCCAAGACGGTCCCGTTAACCGCGGTCGAGTTACCACCTGATTGCGCGTAAGAGTTGAGGGCGAGTCCTAGACAAAGAGAGAAAAACAATATTAGAGCCGCGCGGAGCGACTTCGCGTAAGAAGCCAGCATGATTCCTCCTGAAGAATCGAGAGAACAGGGTTAGAAAGGGACCTGACAACACAGGTCCAGATCGATTCTGAGCAGAACCCTAGACTGCCGGAGGCGGGCGAATGCGAAGGAAGAAGACGAAGCCAGAAGACCCGGAAACGGTCTGGGGCAATACTGCCAAAAAGGTATGAGCTACGAGCGGAGCCGACTGAAATACGGAACTGCCAATAACACCCGCGTGGGCGACCGAGCAGACAGAACAGTCATGGCTGGGGAGTTTGGAGTTCTCGGAATGAACGTGGACAGCCTGGGCAAAGCCGGCGAAGGCCACCAGCAGCACGCAGGCCAGAAACAATAGCCTGGGAAAAGCGCTCTTGGTTGAATGAGTCCGTGTCAAGCGCAGCGCCCCAAAACACAGTTAGAACACAACCCACACCCGTCTGGCAAGTAACTTTTGGGGTCGGATGCGAGTTTGGGTTGTAGCGTTGCCCTAATAGGGAAACGTCAAAGTCCGAAGAGTTCGCGCAGGCGTTTGGTTTGGGCACGGCTGACCGGGACCTCGGTTTGTTTCTTGTCGTCCATGCGCAACTGGTAGGAACTCTTGAACCAGGGGACAACTTCTTTGATGCGATTGATGTTTACCAGATAGGAGCGATGGGCGCGCCAGAAGAGGGTGGAGTCGAGGCTGTCGAGTAATTCTTCGAGGGTACGGCAGTTGGATTGACCCTCCATCCCGTTGACCCCGGTGGTCACGACGGTAATGATTCCATCCTCTATGGATGCGAAACAAATGTCTTTCTGGCTTGCCAGGAACATGCGGCCGGCGGTTTTCAGCAAGATCTTGGAGGTTTGTGGTTTCTGCGACTCCAGCATTCGCACCAAGGTTTCGAGTTTGTCGGAGGCTGGAGTGGCGCCTTCGAGCTTGACGCGGGCCTTCTGCACCGATTGTAAGACCCGTTTCTTGTCGAAGGGCTTGAGCAGGTAGTCGACAGCATTTACTTCGAATGCCTTTACCGCATATTGATCGAAAGCGGTGGCAAAGACGATCTGGGGAAGTGGCACCTTGCGGTCGAGCAGTTTCTTGATCACGCCGAAGCCATCGAGCCCCGGCATCTGGACGTCGAGGAATACCATGTCAGGATTGTGTTCGCGGATGAGGTTGACAGCCTCGACTCCGTTTTTACCCTGGGCCACGACATCGACGTCGCCAACATTCTTGAGCAGAAACGCGAGTTCATCGCGGGCCAGTTGCTCATCGTCCACGATTACAGCCGATAAGGACATGTCTACTCCTGTGGCGCTTGTAGCCAGCGAACCTAACGATGCGGTATTTCGAGCCTCAACGCAGCCCGTCAGTGGGGCTGCATGTTAGGCATTGACATACCAGGCGGCATCTGGAATTTCTGATAGCCGGAGGGAATTTCAAACAGGCTGGCCGGCTGTGAACCCTCTTTTATGTTCTGCAATTCGCCGCTTCCACCTTTTTCACCCTCCCACCTGATGGGAAAGGCAATCTTCTTATCGAACCAAACGCTGCCGGTCTCACCCTTCGAGTTGGTGCCCGTGTACTTGACGGTGCTGCGGCCGTTCACGATATCGGAACCGACTTTGTGGCAGGTGCCGCCTTGGTTGTAGGATAACTTCAACCATTCGCCGCAAGCATCGTCGATATCGCGTGCCTGGAAGAAACCCCACATCCGTTGGCCGGCGGGACCCTGGCCCTGAGGGAACTCCATGTACATGTTGCGATCAGGAATCAGGACAGCGCTCATTCGCGTCGTCAGGTTGGTGATGACGGCGCCGCCCATGCGGCCTTCCTGCATACCCTCGATGCGCCACTTGTCTTTGGTGACGTAGATTCTTGCGTGGTTCTGGTTATCGCCATCTTTGTGGTTCACGATGTCGGCGGAGAAATCTTCTTGTGCGAAAAGGGCGGCAGGCAGGACGCAGAACAGTACCAGCAGGAAAAGGCGGAGAGACTTATTCATCAAACCGAGCCTCCTGGAGTCGGCAACACTCTAAATACTGCCCGGATCGCGCATTCTAAATCGCCGGGATGCCGTACTAGGAGGATACCAGAATTGAGCCAGGGACGATGAAGTCATGAAGCCGTCACGGCCACTGGCGAGGAACCCGTCTTGAGTATCGGATAGCGATTCTCGCGATAGTAGCGGCTGAAAGCCAGACCTACAACCAGAAGAGCAATAGGTGTTAGGACGCTGGCCTCGGGGCCAACGATGCCGCCCGTGAGCCATCGCGGCCCACTAAACGTGGAATTGAGCAGGTTGTGGTAAGGCGCAATGCCGCTGTTGGGAACTCCGTAGAAAAAAGTTTGTCCCCAGTCGTATCCCATGTGAAAGCCGACCGCACACCAGAGATTCCCCGTCCGCCGTAAGAAAAGGCAGAGGAGGAGCCCGAACAGCACAACCGCGGCTACGCCCAGGCGGGTCTCGTTCGCATTGAAGATATGACCCGCGGCAAATAGGCCCGACGTCACGAACGCCGCTGGCCAGAAGCCGATTCCCGCCGCCAGCGTGTACTGGAGGTATCCACGGTCCATGAACTCCTCACACAACCCTACTATGAGGAACGTGATTCCCCACTCGAGTACTGACGACAAGATTGTTGCGCCGTGAAGAGCCAAGCCGGTAACACGGAATCCGTGAAATAAGAACATCGTGAAGAGCGTGCCGCTGATCGTCAGAAAGCCGATCAAAGAACCAACCCAGAAGTCCTTTCGCAGGGCCTGACGCAAAGACAAACCATATTCGCTGAATTTGCGACCTTCGATTTTTCCCATGATCAAGGTGACGACGCAGAGAAGCAGGAACGCGATCGCTTCAGACTTGCTCATGAAAAAAGGTGTGTGTATAGTTTGCCCGAGATTCCGTTGCGCATCCCGAACGCCTTGAGGTCCGCCGAAGCGCATAAGAGTAGTACCGGCAAACAAACCTCCAAACAGAGCAGCGAAGATGAGCAGGCGCCAGACGGCGCGCAGACCGTTAGGTCCGATGAAGATGCGCCGCGCCGAAGAGTTCTTTACCGGCGGAAGCTGGATCACGCCGGTCAGGCCGGAACTAACTGCGGCGGCTTTCTCTGAGATCTGACTCATAATGTGCTCTTCAAACGAAACGTTTCAAAATTAGATTCACCGGCGAACTTCAACCTGAGCAACGCCAGTGCGAACGGCCTGGTTCGGCTGTGAGGTCCCGCAATAAGGGCAATAGCTATCCTCCGGGCGAACCATACGCTGACATTGCGGACAGCTGGGATTCAACTTGTAATTGCATTGGGGACAGAAATTGAAACCGTGCTGCACTCCGTGTCCGCACTGCGGGCAGTTGCCCACCACGGGCTGGCGGAGAATGAAGTACAGAATGATTCCCAGGCCGTTCGGCACCAGGACGGCAACCGTGGTCCAGAGCGCGCGGCTCATGCCCCGCCGTCCCGAATCGCGATTCACGTAACCAATCAGCAACAGGTAACAGGTCAAGATCAGTCCGACGAGCAAGCCCAGCAGGATGCGTGCCCAAGCCGGTGGCGCATCAGGCTGCCGAGCTACCACCACATTGAACACGAACTGCATACTGAGGAAGCCGATCGCCGCCAGAGCCCATGCCCAGCGGGCGACGAGCTTGAAATCGCGATTCACGTAGCCAATCATCAACATATAAAAGGCCACAGCCAGACCTACGGACAGGCCCAGCAGGGGGCGTGCCCAGGCGGGCGGAGCATCAGGCTGGTGGGCTACCACGACATCGAACACATACTGCATAGTGAGGAAGCCAATCACTGCCAGAACCCACGCCCATCCGGCGATGAGTCTGACCTCCGCCGCGAATCCAGTTAGTTTTTGATTTGTTCCCTGCATAAGTTCTCCAATTCTTGCCTCAGTGGCGCCAATGGCCGGGGTTATCGGTCAGACGGGTGCCGCGAATCAGCAAGAGCACACTGACGAGCAGCGCCGGGGCAATCACAAAAACGGTGAAACCGGTTTCCCACACTGGACTGGAAACTCCGGCCCAGGCTCCCAGCCAGGAAAAGATCTTCCACATAATCGGTATGGTCACGGACGCAGAGAATCCAATGCCCGCGCAAGCGATCCCTACCATCCACAAGCGTTCGCGTTGTTGACGGAGTAGCTGCGCGTGCTGGCGGACGCGGGCTTGCGTCCTCCGCACCAGCACCGGGGTTGCCGCCATAGGCACCGAGCATAGAGAGCGAACCACTTGACTGGTGGCATCGGCATATTGGCGACAGAGTTCGCATTCCCGTAGATGCATCTGCAACTGCGACTGCTGCGCATCGTCCAGTCCCAGGCCGTCGACACCAGTGAGAGCAATCCACTCGTGCGCTTGTTGATGCAGGCCGCGGGTCACGCCTGGGCTCCTTTCAGCAGCGGCATGAGCAGATTCAATCCGCGATAGAGGCGCGACTTTATCGTGCCTAATGGTGCGCCGGTGACGGCGGCGATTTCGTCCAGGGTCAGACCCTCTTGAAAGCGCAGGACGACAGCTTCACGATACTCGGCCGCAATGCAAGTCAAGGCGGCGTTGATGCGGTCGGCGTGTTCGTGCTGCGCGATAACTTCCAGCGCCGAGGGACGAATATCGACAGGATCCAGCGGGGCACGGTCTTCATCATCGAGCAGCCCGTCGAGACTGACTGGATTCTTCTTGCGCATGGAATCGATGCATAAATGCCGGGCCACGGAAAAAAGCCAGGTGCTGAATTCGTGCTTGCCGTCGTACTGATGGCCGCGTTCGAGGACGCGAATCCAGGTTTCCTGGAAGAGGTCTTCGGCTAGCTCGCGGTGTCCGGTGAGGTAGGTCAAATAGCGCAGCAGGCGATGCTGATACTGCTCGATCAGACGGTCGAGCAGATCCGGGTCGCGACGGCGAAGACCACGAGCGATGGCGCTGGTCTCGGACTCCATCCCATTCACGAAATATAAAGCTGCGGCGTTCATGCTATCGGATATACGGGTGAGGCGGGAGAAAAGATGCAGGTCGGAATCGCGAGAACGGTAATGGTTCTAACCTGCTTCTTTCCAGCTTCTTGCGTGGTAATGCTAGAGAATCGCATTCACCCTTCAGGTCACGTTCTCGATGGCCAACGCCATTCCCATGCCGCCGCTGACACATAACGTGGCGACACCACGCTTGGCTTTGCGCCGGATCAGTTCGTGCAACAGTGTGACCGTGATGCGAGTTCCGGTGCAGCCGATAGGATGGCCGAGGGCAATGGCGCCACCGTTCACGTTGAGTTTCGCGTGGTCAAAATGCAGTTCGCGGTCGCAGGCGATTACCTGTGCAGCGAAGGCTTCGTTCAGTTCGACCAGGTCAAAGTCGGAGAGACGGAGCTTGTGCTTCTCCTCTAATTTGCGCAGAGCGGGAACTGGGCCAATACCCATGATGCGGGGATCGACTCCGGCAGAAGTCACCGCCATAATGCGGGCGAGCGGCTTGAGGTTGTTCTTTGTGACGAAATCTTCACTGGCCAGTACGACGGCTGCTGCGCCGTCGGTGATGCCGGATGAGTTGCCGGCGGTGATGGTTCCGGTCTTCGAGAACACTGGCGCCAGCTTGGCCAGTTTTTCTATGGTTACGCCGACGAAGGGATGCTCATCACGGCTGAAGATCTGCGGACCTTTCTTGCTTTCGAGGGTTACGGGGGCCAGTTCATTCTGAAATCGCCCAGCTTCGATGGCTGCTGCGGCGCGGTTTTGGGAGCACAGCGCAAACTGGTCCTGCTCGTCGCGGGTGATCTTGTACTGCTCCGCCAGGACTTCCGCGGTCTCACCCATGACCATCTTCGCCATAGGGCAGAAGAAGCCGTCACGATACATGCCGTCCACCAGGTCCTGATTGCCGAGGCGATAGCCCCAGCGGGCGCCGTCGAGATAGAAGGGAACGCGGGACATGGACTCGGTGCCTCCGGCGAGCACGCAGTCGAGATTGCCAGTAGCGATTTCCTGAAAACCAAGCGCGACAGACTTAATGCCGGAGGCGCAAGCCTTGTTTACAGTGTAAGCAGGAACTTCCTGTGGAACGCCGCTGCGGATTGAGATCTGGCGGGCAGGATTGGGACCGCCTCCAGCCTGACGGGCGTTACCGAAAATCGATTCCTCGACCTGATCGGGGCGAACGCCAGCGCGTTCCATGGCAGCTTTGGCAGCCACGACTCCTATGTCGGCCGCGGTCATAGAAGCCAGCGAGCCGCCGAATTTGCCGATCGGCGTTCTAACCGCGGAGAGAATGAAGACTTCGTGCAATCGTGCCTCCGGAATTGTCAGTCTAACATTCAGTTTGATGAGGCTGAGGCTCGGCGGGACTCGCGCGCTTAGCGGGAGTAGTCTGGCGTGAACCTCAGGCATTACACTAAACGTTCATGAATTACATCTACGGAATCAACTCGGTGGCCGAGGCGTTGAAGGCGCGAGGGCGAGCTTTCGCATGGGTGGGAGTGGCAAAAGAACGCCATGATTTGCGCTTGCAACGCGTGGTCGAAGAGTGCCGACGGCAAGGAGTGGCAGTCCGGTTCGTTGGACGAGCTGAACTTGACCGCATGGCTGGAAACAACGCGCATCAGGGTGTGGTCGCAGTTACGTCGGCAAAACAATACAACGAACTTGAAGATGTAGTTGCCGCCAAGCGCGGGCAGTATTCGCTGATCGTTGTGCTGGACGGAGTACAAGACCCTCACAATCTGGGCGCGATATTGCGTACCGCCGATGCTGCCGGAGCCGACGGTGTGGTGATTCCAGAACGCAGGGCTGCGGGCGTGACCGCGACTGTCACCAAGGCTTCCGCCGGAGCCACCGAGCACATGCCCATTGCAAAAGTGACCAATATTGCGCGCACGCTGGAGGACTTGAAGGCGCAGAACCTGTGGACGGTAGGGCTGGATGAGCGCGGCAAACAATTCTACGATTCTCTGGACTACAACATGGATTGCGCCATTGTGCTGGGAGCCGAGGGCAAAGGCGTCCACGACTTGGTGGCAAAAAAGTGCGATTTTCTAGTCTCGATTCCGATGCTCGGGAAAGTACCTTCTCTGAATGTGTCGGTGGCGGCGGGCGTGATGTTGTATGAAGTCGTTCGCCAGCGGCGGAAGAAGAAGGATTGATGAAGTTCCTGTGTGCCCTTGTCATCCTTTGTGGTTTGGCCTTGCCCGCCCTGGCCCTGGATCGCGAGGCGTTCACCTTTACCCACTATGACCTGGATGTGCGGGTCGAACCGGAGCAGCAACGGCTCGCAGTGCGGGGTCAGATTACGCTGCGAAATGACACGCCGATCGCACAGAAGAATGTAGTGCTGCAGATTTCTTCGACGCTGGACTGGCGATCGATTCGGATTGCTGGGAAGACTGTTCAGTTCGAAACTCACGAATATACGTCTGACATTGACCACACCGGTGCGCTTTCCGAAGCCATTGTCAGTTTGCCGCACGAAGTTCCTCCGAAAAGAACGGTTGAGCTGGAGATCGGATACGAAGGAGTCATCTCGCTTGAGACATCGCGGCTCACGCGAATCGGCGTTCCTGAGGATAAAGCCAAGCACAGCGATTGGGACCAGATCAGCAAGTCATTTACGGCAGTGCGCGGGATTGGATATGTGGCGTGGTATCCGGTGGCGACCGAAGCGGCGATTTTGTCTGAAGGGAATAGCGTGCCGCAGGCGGTAGGGCGCTGGATCGTAAAGCATGTGGACACGACGATGGACCTGTCGTTGCAGTCGACTTCTGAGCAGGCGATATATTTTAGCGGCACGCCCGGTGTCGCAAAAGTTCAAACGGATTCCTCGGCAAAAGCAATTCGCGCCTTTCATCTGGTGAAACCCGGGGTGAACGTACCGACATTTGTGATTGCCAGCTATCAGCAACTTCCGCCGCAAAACTCAATTGACGTGGAATATCTCTTAGGCCAGGAAGAGACGGCGAAGGATTATGCCGAGGCTGCTTCCCAGATTGATCCCGCGGTTCGGGTCGGGGGTGGTTCGGGGAATCTGCAAATCCTCGGGCTGCCTGAAGCTAATGCTTCGCCTTTTGTCACCCAAGGCATGCTGCTTATTCCGCTCGGGGCTGACCTGACAAACGAGGCTGAACTGGACATGGTGTACGCAATCGCCCGCCAACAAATATTGTCCCCACGCGCCTGGATTCAGGAAGGGCTTGCGCACTATGCCCAGGCGGCATTCGTGGAAGAACACAAGGGCCTGCAATCGGCGCTTGATTATCTGAACGGGCACACGGCAGTGCTGGTCGATGCCGAGAGAACGGCGAAGACCGCAGCCAGCCCGGAAACAGCTCACTCGTTAGTTGAAGCTCCGGATGATCTATACCTGCAAGCCAAGTCGATGTATGTGTGGTGGATGTTGAAGGACATGCTGGGGAATCTGCCCGCCGAGGCTTTGGTCAACTATCACGCCAACGAAGATAAAGACCCAACGTATATGCCGCGTCTTATCACGACTGGCACCAAGCGGGATTTGCAATGGTTCTTCGATGACTGGGTGTATCACGACCGCGGGCTGCCGGATTTTAGGGTTGTTTCTGTTTTCTCACATCCACTGGACAGCGGCCGCTTTCTAGTGACCATGACTTTGGAGAATCTTGGCCGCGCAGGCGCCGAAGTGCCGGTGCTGTTGAGGATTGAGGGTGGCGAGGTCCGTCAGCGAGTGGAGCTTCGGGGGCAGGCAAAAACGTCTCTGCGGATCGAGGCGTCCTCGAAGCCGCTAGAAGTCGTGATCAACGACGGCAGTGTGCCAGAGAGCGACATGAGCAACAACACATATAAGATTGAATCGTTGATTCGGTGAATCAGTGAATCATTGAAGCATTGCATCCATAAGGTGGAAAGGAAATTTCTTGGCCTACATACAATTTCTAGGGGCTGCCGGAACAGTCACCGGCTCGAAGCATTTGATCAACACCGGGACTGATTCTACCGGCGACAAAGCCTTTCAGGTACTCATCGATTGCGGCATGTTTCAGGGACTGAAGGAGTGGCGAGAGCGCAACTGGCAAGATACGTCGGTTCCCGCGCGTGAGATTGACGCGGTGGTGCTGACTCACGCCCATCTTGACCACTGTGGGTGGATTCCGCGCCTGGTGAAAGAGGGCTTTCGTGGCCCAATCTACGCCACTCCGCCTACTATCGATTTGTGTGGCATCATTCTGACGGATTCCGGTCACCTGCAGGAAGAAGACGCCAGGTTCTATAACAAGCATAAGAAGTCTAAACACGATCCTGCACTTCCGCTCTACACACTCGCGGAAGCAGAGAGCGCGTTGCAGTACTTCCGGGCGGTGCAGTTTGAGCAAGTGCAGCAGCTTAGTCCGCAGATGTCGTTTCGTTTCGTGAGAGCGGCGCACATTCTGGGATCATCGATGGTGGAGCTCACATTGCAGACTGATGGGCGCAGCCGTCGGCTACTGTTCACCGGAGACATTGGCCGGGTTCGCGACCAGGAGCTTACTCCCGGGAAGGTATTGCATTCCGGGCCGACCGAGGGTGAGGCGTCGGATGTTCTGGTGATGGAATCGACCTATGGGAACCGGCAGCATCCGACGGACGATCCGAGGCCCAGGCTGGCAGAAGTGATTCGCCAGGCCGTGCAACGCGGCGGGACCGTGGTGGTGCCGGCGTTTGCCGTGGAACGCACTCAGAAGTTCCTCTTCATACTGAAGCAGTTGATGGAGTCCGGGCAAATTCCGAAGATCCCGGTGTATTGCGACAGCCCGATGGCGATTAAGGCGGTCGAGATTTTCATCAAGCATTCCGAAGAATACAGCGACGACACGCGCAAGCTGATTGGCCAGTATGGGTCGCCGCTCGAGTGGCCCGGTTTTAATTTTGCTTCCACGTCGGAGGATTCGAAGAAGATCAATGATTCCAAATATCCCTGCATCATTGTTTCTTCCAGCGGCATGGTGACCGGCGGACGTATTCTGCATCACTTAGCGCAAAGGCTGCCAGATCCGAAAAATGTTGTGATGTTTATTGGTTTCCAGGCGCCGGGGACGCGCGGGTTCATCATTAAGAGCGGAGCGCCGGAAGTGAAAATCTTCGGCGATATGGTTCCCATCCGGGCGCAGATCGCGGTGTTCGAGCAATTCAGCGATCATGCGGATACCCCGGAACTCTTGAAATGGCTGCACACATTTACTCAGAAGCCCGGCGTGACTTATCTGGTGCATGGAGAGCCTGCGGCGGCGGCGCAATTGAAGGACACGATCAGCAAGGATCTGGGATGGAATGTGCAGGTGGCGCAGTGGATGGAGAAAGTGCAGATTGGGTGAAGAATTGGGAGATTGAGCAATTGAGTAATTGGAGAATCGGCCACGCTTTTCAATTGCCCAATTCCGCAGTTATCAAATTACTCAATTAAAGTTGGTGTCGCATGACCGAGGCAGAGCTGAAGAAACATATCGACCTGGCGGAAAAAAGTCCCAAGGAGATTGCGGCTGCGGTTTTGGGGCTGCCTGATAAGACGCTGCGCTACAGACTTTCGCCCGACAAATGGTGCATCCTGGAGATCCTCGCCCATCTGGCGGACATGGAAATCCTTTACGCCTACCGCATGCGGCAAATGCTGGCGGACAAAGACCCGGTGCTCGCACCGATTGATCAGGACGCGTGGGCGAAGAATCTGGGATACCTGGAGTCGTCGCCCCCGGAACTGGTCGCGCTCTACGGACTCAACCGGCATGCCACGCTGCAGTTGCTGCGCCGGCTGAAGGCGGAAGACTTGCAGAAGTCAGCGCGCCATCCCGAGAAGGATCACCCGGTCACAGTTGCCGATTACGTGCAGATGTTGTCGAAGCACGGGCCGAATCATCTGGAGCAGATCGAGCGGTTGAAGAAGGCGGCAGGGAAGGCTTAACCACAGGGGACACAGAGGCACACGGGAAGAATTTCTCGCGGTGAGACTCTGTGCCCTCTATTGGTTACCGATCTTGCGTGAATCTTACCAATGCTGCGAGCTTTCGTGCACCAGCGCCCGAATCGATAGACAGCGCCGCCAATGGCACGGCCTGGGCCAAGTGCTCCGCTTTTCCTGATACCACCAACGCGGCAGCAGAGTTCAGCAGAACCACATCGCGCTTCGGTGAATGCTGTCCGTCTACTACGTCGCGGATGATGGATGCGTTCGTTGCAGCATCTCCTCCGGAAATGTTTTCGAGCGAGGCACGCTTCATACCAAATTCCTCGGGCGTGACCTCGTAGGTTCGTACGGAGCCGTTGTTCACTTCTGCAATGCGCGTGGGTGCGGTGATCGTGATTTCATCGAGGCCGTCGAGTCCATGGACCACCATGGCGCGGCGCAGGCCGAGCATGCTGAGCGCATCCGCCAATTTCTCGACCAGATCGACCGAGTAGACTCCGACTACTTGTGCCGAAGCACGGGCCGGATTGGTAAGCGGGCCCAGCAAGTTGAAAACCGTGCGCAGTCGAAGCTCGCGGCGCGCGGTTTGCACATGCTTCATCGCGGAATGCATCGCCGGGGCGAATAGGAATGCGATGCCAACCTCTGCGAGGCAAGCGGCCAATCGAGTTGGGGGCAAATCGATCTTGACGCCGAGAGCTTCCATTACGTCGGCCGATCCGCATTTCGAGGTCACGCTACGGTTGCCGTGTTTGGCCACACGTACGCCGGCGCCTGCGACTACAAAAGCGGTTGCGGTCGAAATGTTGAAGGTGCCACTAGCATCGCCGCCGGTGCCGCAGGTGTCGACGAGTGCGTCGCGCCCGGTGCCGCTGACGTCCACTGCGGAGCTCGACAGGGGCAAGGGTGTGGCTGCCGCGCGGATGGCTTCCGCGAAGCCGACAATCTCCTCGACGGTCTCACCTTTCATGTGCAACGCAACCAGGAAAGCTGCAATCTGTGCGTCGGTGCATTTGCCGGCGAGGATATCGGACATGACAGAGCGTGCTTCATCGCGAGATAGAGACTCGTGTTGATTGGCGATGCGTTGGAGGGCGTCGAGGATCATGAAGAGCTTTAGAGTAGCATTCCGACACCACAAAACCTTAAAAACGCAGAGATCGCTGAGAACGTCCGCAGAGTGCGCGGAGAATTCCGGCAGGATGCGCCGTTTCGTTTGCCCAATCTCAATCGCTTCTATAGAATCAAATGTTTGCAGCCCGCAGTTAAGCCGCGAGCGAAGTCCTGCCGATCATAAAGCTAAACGAGAATCATTATGAAGATTCATGAATACCAGGGCAAAGCCATCTTGAAAAAGTATGGAGTCGCCGTGCCCCGCGGCGAAATGGTGGAAACGCGGGAGCAGGCCCAGGCCGCGGCTAAGGCGCTGTTCGATGCCGGAGCCACGGGTGTTGTGGTCAAAGCCCAGATTCACGCCGGCGGCCGGGGCAAAGGCGGCGGAGTCAAGATTGCGAAGTCGGTAGAGGAAGCGGCAGATTTGGCAGGCAAGATTCTGGGGATGACGCTGATCACGCACCAGACAGGGCCCGAAGGCCGCGTAGTGCGGCGATTGTTGATTGAAGAAACACTGCCGATCGAAAAGGAACTTTATCTCGGAATCGTGATTGACCGTGTTGAGGCTCGGCCGGTGTTCATGGCATCAGCCGCGGGCGGGATGGAAATCGAGCAGGTCGCGGCAGAGAATCCTGACGCGATTCTCAAAGAATACATTCAGCCGGGGATGGGCCTCGAAGCTTTCCAGGCGCGCAAGTTGGCGTTCAAGCTAGGGCTGAAGCCGTCTCAGATCAACGAAGCTGTACGTTTCATGACTGGCCTCTATCGCGCGTTTCAGGAAACGGATGCGTCGATGTGCGAAATCAATCCGTTTGTGAGTTGCAGCGATGGCAGGCTCTTCGCGCTCGATGCCAAGATGACCTTTGACGACAATGCACTCTTTCGGCATCCGGACATCAAAGAGCTGCGTGATGTTACTGAGGAAGATCCGCTTGAGGTTGAAGCGTCGAAGTACAGTCTGAACTACATCAAGCTCGACGGGAACGTGGGCTGCATGGTGAACGGCGCGGGGCTGGCTATGGCGACCATGGACATCATCAAGTACGCGGGAGGGATGCCGGCGAACTTTCTCGACGTGGGCGGCGGCGCCAATGCAGAACAGGTGACGCATGCGTTTGAGATATTGCTCAGCGATAAGAATGTGAAAGCGGTGCTGATCAACATTTTCGGCGGCATCCTGCGAGTGGATACGCTGGCGAAAGGCGTGGTGGAAGCCGCGACCAAGACGAAGATTCAGCTTCCCATCGTGCTGCGGTTGGAGGGGACGAACGTCGAGGCGGGCCGCGAGATTTTGCAGCAGTCAGGATTGAATTTTATTGTGGCGGCGACCATGAAGGACGCGGCGGAGAAGGTAGTCGCGGCGGCGAAGGGGTAAGCCGTATCAGATCGAGATCCTTCGACTGCGTATTCCCTCCGCTTCGCGAAGGAAATACTCCGCTCAGGATGACAAGGTTTAAGACAGGGGTTACATGAGCGTTCTTGTAGATAAATCGACGCGAGTGCTGGTGCAGGGGCTGACTGGGCGCGAGGGTACTTTTCATGCCAAGGGATGCGCCGAGTACGGGACCAAGATCGTAGGCGGAGTGACGCCGGGCAAAGGCGGCACGATCCATGAAGGCTGGCCGGTCTTCAACAGCGTGCAAGAGGCAGTTGATAAGACCGGTGCCGATGCGTCGATGATCTTTGTGCCACCTCCGTTTGCCGCCGACGCAATCATGGAGGCTGCCGACGCGGAGATCGAGTTGATCGTTTGCATCACCGAAGGCGTTCCGACGCTCGACATGGTGCGGGCGTGGGAATTTTTGCAAACCCGGCGTTCGCGGCTGATCGGGCCGAATTGTCCGGGGATTATTTCTCCCGGCAAGTGCAAGATCGGAATTATGCCGGGACGCATTCATCAGGAGGGTCCGGTTGGCATCGTTTCACGTTCAGGGACGCTGACGTATGAAGCGGTCTATCAACTGACGACGCGCAACATCGGTCAATCTACCGCGATTGGCATTGGCGGAGACCCGATTATCGGGACGAATTTCCTGGACGCGCTGGAGTTGTTCAACAAAGATCCGCAAACCGAAGTGGTGGTGATGATTGGAGAAATCGGCGGGAATGCGGAAGAAACTGCCGCCGAGTACGTGAAGGCTCGGATGAAGAAGCCGGTGGTGGGATTCATCGCCGGGCAGACGGCGCCGCCGGGACGCAGAATGGGTCATGCCGGCGCCATTATTTCCGGTGGCAAGGGCACTGCGGCGGAAAAGATCAAAGCCATGGAAGCGGCCGGGATTCGCGTGGCCAAATCACCGGCGGACATCGGTGAGACTGTGGTGGCGGCTATGGGCGCTGCTGCGAGGGCCTAAGCTAGGCCGTGCTTGAGACATCCCAAACGGTAAGCAACCATCAAACGATCCAAGGACAAACAACGAAATCATGAAAACTCTGCAACGGACTTTTACCATTGTTAAACCTGACGCGGTGGCCAAGAATGCCATCGGCGACATTATTGAGCAGTTCGAGAAAAACGGCTTTCGTATTCTGGCCATGAAGATGCTGGAAATTTCCAAGCATCAGGCGGAACAGTTCTACGCCGTACATGCGAACCGGCCGTTTTACAATTCGCTGACGGATTTCATGTCGAGTGGGCCGATCGTAGTGCTGGCCCTGGAGAAGGAAAACGCGATCGCTGACCTGCGGAAGCTCATGGGAGCCACCAATCCGGCGCAGGCCGAGGAAGGCACCATTCGCAAGAAGTGGGCGACTAACATCGAGCACAATGCAATTCACGGCTCCGACGGCGACGACACCGCCCGCTTCGAACTGAGTTACTTTTTCGCGGGATACGAACTGGCACAATAGGGGATTCCATGCCTTTGGTTCAAATTACGATGCTTAGCGGACGTACGATCGAGCAGAAACGCAAACTTGCGCGGCGCATCACCGACGTCATGGTGGAAGAGGCTTCAGCCAAGCGGGAAGCCGTCGTTGTGACGTTTAATGAAGTATCGAAGGAAAGCTATGCTTCGGGCGGCGTGCTGATGGCGGACAAGAAGTAACCCTTATCCCAGCGGTTCGTACAACTGCCCTTCGACGCGGTCGCCGTGCCTGGGCAAGTCCTTCTTTGCGTATTGCAGGAAGTGGGGTGCGGCGCGATGGGCTTCCAGCGCGGCGTCATCCTTGTATTGTTCGTAGATGAAGAAGCGGCGCGGTTCGGTCTTGTGCCGGTGGACCTGGTAGATGACGCAACCGGGTTCTTTACGGGATTCGTCGGTGAGTTTCGAAAACAGGCCGGCCACTTCTGATTCGTGACCCAGCTTTGCCATCCACGTCACAGCCAGAACAACCATCGTTCACTCCGTCCTCAATTTTTCGCCTGCCCTCTGGTTTTGGTTCCGGTTAGGTCTGTCATCTTAGCCGCGAATTCGTCCACCATGATTGTCTGCTCGCGTCCCGGTCCAGTGGAAACCATTCCGATGCGGGTGGCACTTTCCTTTTCCAGAAATGCCAGGTAGTCACGCGCCTGTTTCGGCAGTTCCTCGAGTTTCGTAGTTCCTACGCTGGAAGTTCGCCAGCCCGGGAGCTTTTGATAGATGCATTCGATCTTACCGAATCCGCTATCCTGCGCGGGGACTTCGTCCACTTTCTTGCCATCGATCTTGTATCCCACGCACACTGGAATCTCCGCTAGTTCATCCAGTACATCCAGCTTTGTGACCACTAGCCAGGAGGTTCCGTTAATCATGCCAGCGTAGCGCAACAGAGGCAAGTCCAACCAGCCACAGCGACGAGGGCGGCCGGTGACGGCGCCGAACTCGTTGCCGCGTACACGCAGCATATCTCCGCTGGCATCGAGCGCTTCGCTGGGAAACGGTCCGCCGCCCACGCGCGTGCAATAGGCCTTGCTGACACCGATGACGGTGTCAATCGCGGTGGGAGCCACACCGGTGCCGGTCGCGGCGCCGCCGGAAGTTGCGCTGGAGGACGTTACAAAGGGATAAGTGCCATGATCGATATCGAGCATGGTGCCCTGCGCGCCCTCGAAGACGATCGACTTGCCGTGCACGAGTGACTGGTTCAGAAGCACAGCGGTATCGCACACAAACGGAGCAACCCTGGCCGAAGCGGTCGAATATTCCACGAACATTTTATCGGGATCGAGCGGCTCAGAGTTGAAGAGCGCATGCGCGATCATGTTCTTTTCGCGGCAGGCGTTTTCGATGTGGGTCTTGAGCAGCGGCAGGTCAAGCAGATCGGCGACGCGCAAACCGCGGCGTCCCATCTTGTCTTCGTAAGCCGGGCCGATGCCACGGGAAGTAGTTCCGATCTTGACCCTTCCGGGCGCGTTTTCTGTGGCTAGTTCGATCAAGCGGTGGTATGGCATGATCACGTGCGCCCGGTTGCTGACGAACAGGTTGCCATCGACCTTTACTCCAGCTTCCCGAAGCCCACCGATTTCCTTGAGGAAGGCCATGGGGTCGAATACGACGCCATTGCCGATAACGCTGAGGCAGTCCGGGCGCAGGATACCGCTCGGCACCAGCTGTAGAATAAACTTCTTGCCGTTAATGATGACGGTGTGTCCGGCGTTGTGGCCGCCGGCATAGCGGGCCACGACAGGGAAATTCTCCGAGAGCACGTCCACAATCTTGCCTTTGCCCTCGTCGCCCCACTGGGCGCCGACGATGACCGCAGCCTTGCCTTTTTTCAAATGCCAGCTCCACTGAACCGATTCGCGCGGCCGTCCCGGGCCGCAAATGCGGGTGCACACTCGTTGCCCACGCCAACGACCAATTGCTGAATTACAAGGATTTATGTGGGGCAGAGGTGTACTTGCAATGATAACCTGCCCGGTGGATGATGGGCAATCGAAACCTTCCGCGCGGGAGTGTCTTAGTTTGAAAGCCGATTGCGTCCGGGCTTGCAAACTACATGGCGCGAATAAATAGACTGAACAGCCAGACGAAAAGTCCGTACTCGAATGCAAGGGTAAGCCAGTACTCGAATGGCTCTTTGGAGCGATCGGTTCTCCAACGCTTAAACAGGGCCGTTCCGGTTACCGTCCCATATATGGCAAGAGATAAGGGGATCAGCGAAAGGGTCAAGCACAGAAGCGGGTAGTTTGCTATGTCGTCACGCCTCATTCCACCCATACTCTCATTCATCTAGCAGTCCGACAAGTTCCTAAAGGCTCCAAACATCGAAACTGAGACACTGCCCTCTGCGCAGTTGATGAAGCGCAATGCCCGAAGCTTGTAAACTACCTTCATGCCTGAACTCCCCGAGGTTGAAACCATCGCTCGCGGCCTCAACAGCCGGGTGGCCGGAGACGTGATCGAGTCAGTCTGGCTGGGATCGAAGCCCGAGCCACTGAAGTCGCCGGCGAGAGAAATTGTGGCAGCCCTCGAGTCGAAGCATATCGCCGGTGTGCGGCGCGTGGGCAAGCACATTGTGTTCGATCTGGAAAATGGAGGACGGGCTGGGACTGCCAAGAAGACCAAGGTCCGGACACCCGCGCCTACATCGAGCACGGCTCAGTGGATTGTGCATCTGGGGATGACCGGGCGCATGCTGGTTTGTCCGCCCGAAGAAGAAATCGCCAAGCACACCCATGCTATTGCAAGACTGGCATCGGGAAGGGAACTGCGATTTGTGGATCCGCGCCGCTTCGGCCGGCTGAGCGTTTCCAATGGCTTCGCGGCCCCTGGATCCGAGCCGCTGGACGTAGAGTTGGCGCGGTTTGTGAAGTTGTTTCACGGCCGCAAGACTCCGATCAAGAGCGCTTTGCTGAATCAGAATCTATTGAGTGGAGTGGGCAATATCTACGCAGACGAATCGCTCTTTCGGGCACACGTCAGACCGCGTCGACGAGCGACAAGTCTCACCCAGGATGATCTTGGTCGGCTGTACCAGGCGGTTCAAGAAGTCCTGAAAGAAGCGATTGCCCTGGGTGGTTCTTCCATCTCTGACTACGTGGACTCGGACGGTGAAGAGGGTTTCTTCCAATTGCAACACCGCGTTTACGGACGGGAAGGCGAACCTTGTCTGGTCTGCAAAACTTCAGTCAAGCGGGTTGTGATTGCCGGACGCAGCGCTCATTACTGCCCGAAATGCCAGAAATGACCCACTGCAACGAACCAGTTTTCACTAGGCCAGAAACGATTTAATTACAAAACTGTCATCGACAGCGGCGGCTTCCAGTGGTACTCTGACGGTTCTTGCTCATGAGCAACTATTCCATTGGCGTGGACCTTGGCGGCACCAATCTCCGCATCGCGGCCGTGGATGAGCAGGGCAATCTGGTGGAAAAGACCACACTGGGCACGCGAGTTGCGCTGGGACGCGACTACGTGGTCAATGACATGTGTGCTGCGATACAGCAGCTATCGGAAAAACACAAGAACACGGGCAAGCTACTGGGGATCGGAATCGGTGTGCCGGGGATCATCGACATGGAGACCGGCATGGTATGCGAGTCCCCGAACTTGCCGGACTGGGCTGACTACCCGGTGCGGGCGGAGATCGAGCGGCGATTGGGAACCCGGGTGATTCTGGAGAATGACGCCAACTCAGCCGCTTTAGGTGAAAAGTGGTTAGGGGTCGCGAAGGATGTTGATGATATGGCCATGTTGACGCTGGGTACGGGCGTCGGCGGTGGGCTGGTTTTGCGGGGACGTATTTGGCACGGGATGGGAGGTATGGCGGCGGAGTTTGGACACACCACCGTGGAGCCAGAAGGTGCATTGTGCGGCTGCGGCAACCGCGGTTGTCTGGAGGCTTATGCCTCGGCCACTGCGGTCGTGCGCATGGCTCGCGAGGCAATCGCCCGCGGTGCTGCGCCAGGGCTCGCACAGGCAGCCAATGGAAACGTCGAGTTCAATGCGAAGGCGGTGTACAACCTGGCGATCCAAGGTGATGACGAGGCCCGAAAGATATTTCAGCGGGTGGGGCGAGCACTAGGGATTGTTCTTTCGGATATGGTGAACGCTTTGAATCTTCCCATGTATGTGATCGGCGGGGGCGTTTCGAGCGCATGGGATGCGTTCGCTCCAACGGTGTTCGACGAACTGCGGCATCGCTCCATGGTTTATGCGGCCACATCGCCGGAGCCTTCACATGGCCAGGGGGCATCGGGAAAAGTGAAGTCAATGGGGACCAAGAAGACGATTGTGACCCGAGCATTGTTGGGCAGCGACGCCGGATTGTACGGAGCGGCTCGTTTGCCGCAGGCGAACGGAAGTTAGCCTGATTTCACCATCGTGCGCTCCATCACTTTCTTGAACGCTTTGAGGAATGTTCCGTTCTGTTCCGGCGTTCCAATGGTGATGCGAATCGCAGTCGGTGCTCCCCAGGGACCGAGCGGACGAATGATCACGCCTTCGGTTTGCAGCCGCTGAGCGACGGCAGCGGCATCCTCGCCGAGTTCGCAATAGAGGAAGTTTGCCCAAGTGGGCATGACGTCATACCCCAGTTCCCGGAAACTTTCACTGAGACGCTCCGCCTGTTCCGCGTTATTCACCAACGCCTTTTGAACATGAGCTTCATCCTCTAACGCAGCCAGTGCGGCGGTTTGCGCCGGGGCGGAGACAGAAAAGGTGGTCCGCATGCGGGCAAAGTACGACATTAACTGGGCCGGGCCAATCCCGTACCCCACTCGCACACCGGCCAGGCCATGCGCTTTCGAGAAGGTTCGCAGCACAACGACTTTGCGGCCCTGGTTTACATACTGCAACGCATGCGAGTAGTCCAACCCGCGTCGAGTTGCGAAATGCTGGGCGAAGTCGTAGTAGGCTTCATCAAGAATCACGATGACGTGTTCGGGAAGTTTGTCGAGAAAGCGATCGAGATCTGACGCAGCCACTACCGTTCCGGTGGGGTTGTTGGGGTTCGAGAGATAAATGATGCGGGTGTTGCCATCGACCGCCGCGGCCACGGCTTCCAGATCGAAGCTATCGCGGCGCATCGGAACCTGGATCAGTTGGCCGCCTGCAGCTTGAGTCGCAATGGGATAAACGATGAACGACCGCTCGCTGGTTACGGCATTGAGGCCTGGCGACAGCAAAGTACGCGCAATGATGCCGAGAAGCGAGGTTGATCCGGCGGTCAGGACGACCTGATCGTGGTGCACTCCATGGCGCTTTGCCAGAGCATCGCGCAACTCACTGGCGTCGTTATCTGGATAGAAGCTGCAGTCGTTGAGCACCGCTTGCATGGCCGCTACCGCTTTGGGCGACGGGCCCCAAGGGTTCTCATTCGAGGCCATTTTGATGCAGTTCACGTGGCTCTCCCGCTGCGCTTGGCGCGGCGATTTGCCGGGAGTGTACCCGCCCAGGCTCCGAATATGAGCAGGCACAAACTGGCTGAAGTCAGTCATTCTGGCTATTTAATCTTTATCACGTTGCCGGGAATGTGTCATCTGGGGCTCCGTCGAAAAGCCTAACCACAGAGGACACAGAGGAACACAGAGAAAATTCTATTTGCGGCGGCTTGTAGGGATAAGCGATTTTAGTCTGGCGACCTCGTCGGTCGAAAGCTTGCGATATTCTCCGGGATGCACATCCAACTGTAGCGGGCCGTATCGTACCCGCTTGATCTTTTCCACGTGGTGGCCGATCTCTTCGAACATGCGACGGATCTGGCGATTTCTGCCTTCGGTCAGCGTAACTTCATACCAGGGATTAGCGGCGTTGCGAATCACTTGGATCCGGGCAGGCGCTGTTCTCACTCTTTTTCCACGATCAGTTGGAATCGAGATGCCTTCGCGCAGGCGGTCCAGGCCCTCCGGCGGAGGGGTGCCCGCGACTTTGACCATGTAGGTCTTGGGAACATGCGAGGCGGCTTTCATCAGAAGATTCGCAAACTCGCCATCATTGGTCAGCAGCAGCAGACCTTCGCTTGCATAATCCAGGCGACCAACGGGGTAGACCCGGGCCTTCACTCTATGCAGAAGGTCCATTACCGTGGGGCGATGTTCGGGATCCTTCAGCGTGGTGACATATCCCTTGGGCTTATTCATTAGCAAGTACACATGCCGCTCCGCCCCGTGCAGCAGCTTTCCATTGACGCGGATGTGATCTTGCTCGGGGTCGGCCTTGCTGCCCAGTTCCGTAACCACCTGCCCGTTAACCGATACCAATCCTCCGGTGATAAGCGCTTCTGCCTTGCGGCGGGAGGTAACACCAGCGGCGGAGATAATTTTTTGCAAGCGTTCAGTGGGCATAAGAATTCCCGGAAGGATTGCTGTACCTAAATGTCGGCGGGGTTCAAGCTGCGGGGTCATTCTCGCTCGGATGAACCACCGCCAGCGTGTGATCTTCAGTCGTGGTATCTGCCAGCGGCGTTTCGGATTCGGTCGTCCCTTGCGCCGGCAATAAGTCACCTTGAAAGGACTCGGCTACCAGCTTCTCAAATTCTTCCATGCTGGGCAGTTCGCCGACATCGCTTAGCCCAAAGCGCAGGAGAAATTCCTTGGTCGTTTTATAAAGAATCGGCCGGCCGATTACGGCCTTACGCCCGGAGGTTGTAACCAACTTTCGATCCAGAAGGGTTGCAATGACGCCGCTACAGTCCACGCCACGAATGTCATTGATTTCCGGCACGGTGACGGGTTGCTTGTAGGCGATGACGGCCAGCGTCTCCAGCGCAGGCATGGAAAGACGGATCGGTGGCTTCAAACTCTTGGCGAATGCCCGCACTACATCATGCTGCTCAGGCTTGGTGGACATGCGATAGCCGCCGGCTACCTGGCGGACCTCGATGCCGTGGTCGGCAGAAGCAAAGTCGGCGATGAGCTCCTCCAATGCCGCCCGAACCTGGGAGCGAACTTCGGCCTCGTCGGCCGCACCATTGTTGATGACCGACTCTTTCGCAAGCTGAACCAGGTGATCAAGGGTGATCGGAGTTTCCGCCGCGTAGATGATGGCTTCGAGTTTGGCTTTAAGACTCATAAAGTCGTGGGCAGTTTTACACCTGCCTCTGGGTAATGCACGCTAGCGCCAATCATCACGTATTGCGGCTTGCTCGGCGATGACGGCTTCAAAACCAACATGTTTGCGCACCAGGATCTCGCCAAACAGGCGGTCCTGCCGCAATTGGATCGCCTGCAATCGTACCAGTTCCAGAAGCGCCAGGAACATGCAAACCAGTGTCTGGCGAGATTCGATGTTGCGCAGCAGTAGTTTCAACCGGATAGGACGGTCTTCCAACGCCAGTCGCCGCCGCAGATATTCAATCATCTGGCTGACGGTGACCGTCTCTTCGTCAACCTGAATCATCGGCCGGGTACGGGCGCGATCCAGGATTATCTGGAACGTCTTGACCAGGTCGATGACGTCGGCGGCGATTTCAGGTTCGGTTCCTTCGGCGTCCATGAATTCCTTGATCGCCGGATTCGACCAGACCGCGTCTTCGATCTGTTGCTTCTGCATCAACATCTGCGCGGCAGACTTGTACTTCTCGTGCTCAATCAGGCGGTTGACCAGTTCGGCGCGTGGATCTTCTTGCTCTTCGGAACCTGCCGCCGGATCCCGCGGCAGCAACATCTTGGACTTGATATGGATGAGCACTGCTGCCATGTAGATGAAATCGGCGGCGATGTTTACATCCAGTTCGCGGAGCTTTTCTACATAGGCGAGATATTGCGCCGTGATCTTGGCGATGGGAATGTCGTAGATGTCGATATCTTGTTTGCGAATCAGGTCGAGCAGCAGGTCGAGCGGGCCTTCGTAGACGTCTGTAACGGCGACGGAGAAGGGCGAATCGCTCTCTTTTCTCTGACCAGCGGAGGAATCCGGCTGCGCGGCCGGCGCCAGCGCGTTTGCTCCTGCGGTTTGGAAACTCTCTCTCATCGATCGTTGCTAATGGGCGTTGCTAACGGCCCTCGTAATCCAATGACATGTGCAGTGCATCCCGCACTTCCGCCATGGTAGCCGTAGCTACCTTGCCAGCCTTGGCGGATCCTGCTTCAAGAATATCCCACGCCAGCCGCGGATTGTCTTCGTATTTTTTGCGACGCTCCTGCATGGGGACAAGAATGTTCACTAAGGCGTCGGCCGCCCAGCCCTTGCACTCAATGCACCCAATGCCAGCGGAACGGCAGCCAGCATTTACTTTAGCCATGATAGCCGGGTCGCTGAAGATCTTGTGTAGGTCGCCTACTGGGCAAACGTCGGGGTTACCCGGGTCGGTACGGCGGATGCGAGCCGGATCAGTCACCATGGTCTTCAGCTTCTGCCGAACGACTGGCTCGGTATCAGTGAGCATAAGGGTGTTGCCGTAAGACTTCGACATCTTACGGCCGTCGGTTCCTGGAAGCTTGGGAGTGCGCGTCAGAAGTGGCTGAGGCTCAGGGAAAACAGCTTTCCCGTTTAAGTTATAGAACTGATTGAAGCGGCGCGCGATCTCGCGCGTCAGCTCCACGTGCGGCACCTGGTCTTCGCCGACGGGAACGAAATTGCCCTTGTAGATGAGAATGTCGGCGGCTTGGAGCACCGGATAGCCAAGAAACCCGTATGTGCTCAAGTCTTTTTCGGCGATATTCTCTCGCTGTTCTTTGTAGGTGGGCACACGTTCCAGCCAGCCCAGAGGCGTGATCATCGAGAACAGCAGATGCAGCTCGGCGTGCTGCGGCACGTGAGATTGAATGAACATGGTACAGCGTTCGGGGTCGAGCCCGGCAGCCAGCCAGTCCAGCAACACCTCTATAGAATTCTCTTTCACGTGCGAGGTGTCGCCGTAATCGGTTGTCAGCGCATGCCAATCGGCTACAAAGAAGAAACATTCGTACTGGTCCTGCATGCCAACCCAGTTCTGAAGTGCGCCGACGTAGTTACCCAGGTGCAACTTGCCGGTGGAACGCATGCCGCTGAGGACGCGTTTGCGATTTTGAGGTGAGGTGGGCATCAGATGTTCATCAAGATGGAAGTGTAGACGCGGATCACCGGGCGGATCAGCCCCATCAGCAAATTGCCCCCGAAAAATACCAGCGCCATCAAGCCGAAGATTCCCACCATGTCATACGCCTGCCGCACTCGCTCCGAAAGGAAATGACGGAGCACGTGGCTGCCATCGAGCGGCGGTACCGGAATCAGATTGAACACGGCGAGCAGAACATTGATAACCAGAAAATTGTAAAGAAGCAGGGCCACGGGTACGAACGCAGAATTGCTGACGACAAAGCCGCCAAGCGCGCCTTGAACGATCATTCTGCCTTCTGGCACCGCCAGAGAAATCAATGCCAACAGAATTGTGGCGGCAGTGGCAACCATGAAGTTGCTTACTGGGCCGGCGACCGCAGTCAGAATATCGTCGAGAACCGGGTTCTTAAAGTTACGCGGGTCAACGGGCGTAGGCTTGGCCCACCCGATCATCGGAAAGTGGGTCAACAGGGCGATCAGCGGCAGCAGAACCGTTCCCACCGGGTCGATGTGCTTGATGGGATTAAGCGTAACTCGTCCTAACATGCGTGCGGTGGGGTCGCCGCGGCGGTTGGCCATCCAGGCGTGCGCCGATTCGTGAATGCTGATCGCGAACAGAAATGCGATCAACTGGAACAGGATGTCAACATGCTGCAGGGTCATGCGGGGCTGGAGTTGATACTAACATGGGGAGATGGAACAGGCAGAGGATGCGGGCGTAGGGACCTTCAATCGTTTAGGGGGAAATTAAAGGCCAGTGTCGTTTCCACTTCGACTGGGCTACCGTTCAGCAGATAGGGATGGAACTTCCATTGCTTCACGGCGTCGATGCAGGCATTCGCCAATAATGGATCGCCGTTGATCACTTCCTCTCCCGAGGCATCACCGCTGGTCGTGATGACGACGTGCAGTTGTACAAGTCCCTGAATTCTTTTCTTTTTCCGCTCTTTGTCCTGCTCTTTTGTGAATTTGGGGTTGACCCTACTCACAATCATCTTTTGCAAAGTTGTCCCCGAAACGCGGACTCGCTGTGGAGGAGATTGGGGCGACACCTGTGGCGTTGAAGGTTCGGTCTTCTCCTGTGCCAAAACCGGAACAACGGATATCAGAATCGCCAGAGCTACAAAAGCAACATTTCTTGAACATCTCATCACGAACCCTCCTTCCATAATATCGATCCCCAAAATGGCCAGGGACATTCCGCATCTTCTACCGTTTCACGAACGCTTTCTGCGCCTCTTCCGGCGCAATTGATTTCACTTTGATGGTCTTAGCCGGGATGCCGCCGACAATGTGGAACGGTTCTACGTTTTTCGAAGCCACGCCCATCGAGCCCACCATGCCATGCTCGCCTACTTTGACGCCGCTCATCACCGTGGCGTGATAAGTGACGCGGGCTCTGGGGCCGATTTCGGTCTTTTCATTGCTCACGATCATACCGTCGTTGAGATCGTGCGCGTGGGAGTAAACGTTGGCGTAATCAGAGATGGACGAGCCTTCATGAATGATGATTTCGCCGCGGTCGTCCAGCAGCACGTATTTGTGGATGGTGCAGTTGTCCTCCACAGTGAGGTTGTAACCATAGGAGACCTCTACACCGTGGAATATCTTCACATTCTTCCCGCAAGACTTGAAAACATGGCGAGCCAGCATGGCGCGAACCCGATGTCCCAGCCAGTGGTTTAGACCCGCCGGTGAGCGGTCGTACATCATCCAGAACCAGATCAGCGGCTTGCGCTCGTTGTACTTAGTGACGTCAACGTCGCCATACGACTCGGGCTCGAGCGTGGCATTGCGTGAATCGAGCGAGTGAATCAGCACTTGCTCGGCGAGCGGGGCGCTCGAGTGGGGCGCGCTGTAAGGACGCGCGAGATAGAGCTCATGCAACGCGTTCCGCGCCACGTTGGCACGATGATCGGGATCACGGTTGATGAACTCCTGATCGAGTTTGTCGATCCAGGTTAAGAAGGCCTTCTCGGCTGCGGGAGTCGGACCGATGGCGCGATATTCGTATCGGGGCATAAGTGCCTTTCGGAGAAATTAACGAAGATAAAACATAGCACAGCACGTGGCTGCGACGGGCCGGGCTGTCATGCTCTATAATTCGCGCCTTATCCTGTGACTACTCTTGCCCGCAAGCTGCGCGCGGTAGACTACTTCGCCCTGGGGTGGGGCGCCATGGTCGGGGTGGGATGGCTGGTCGTGATGGACGACTGGCTACTGCGCGGCGGCACCCTCGGCGCAATTCTCGGCTTCGCCATTGGTGGGGCGCTGCTGTTGCCCATCGGATTCGTTTATGGCCGGTTGGTGGCGGCGATCCCCGATGCCTCCGCCGAAGTCGCCTACACCGCCAAAGTGTTTCCGCAATCGATTAGTTTCGCCACCGGCTGGATGATGGTCCTGGCTTACTTCATCGTTTGTCCGTGGGAGGCGGTGGCGATCGGCAGGATTGCCAGCTACATTTTTCCCGCGCTCGATTCCATGGAACTCTATCGTATCGCCGGACGTCCGGTATATCTGCCGCACCTTGTCATCGGGCTGGGGTTGACTGCATTACTCACAGCGATGAATTACCGTGGCATCCGGTTGAGCGCGACCTTCCAGAACTGGACGACATTTGGGACGCTGGCACTATTTCTGCTGTTTGTCGCTTGTGGCATCAGCAAAGGTTCGCCCCGCAACTTCCCGCCGCTGTTTACTCACAGTGGATTTGTCTCGGTGTTACTGGTGATTCAGATTGTTCCTTATTTCATGACTGGGTTCGAAGCTGTGGTAAAGGGAGCGGAGGAAGCGAGGCCGGAGTTCCGCTCACGTCAGTTTCTAACCGCGATCTGGATGGCGATCGTGGTGGGGATCTTGTTCTATACCATTATTATCGCCGCCGTCGGATTTGTTGCGCCGTGGCACCAACTCACTGGTGAGAAATTCATGACCGCGGTCGCATTTCAACATGCCATAGGCTCTCGCTGGATCGTCAGCCTGATTCTAGCGGCTGCCCTACTCTCGCTGCTCAAGGTTTTTAATGGCAATCTGGTTGCGGCGAGCCGTGTCCTGTTTGCCATGGGACGCCGTCGACTGGTGGATCAGCGAGTTGGCGAGGTGCATCCGCAGAATCAAACGCCATCGGTGGCTGTGGTTTGCATTGGATTAGCAACCGCGGTGTGCATGTTTCTGGGCGATGCAATTCTTGTCCCGATTACTGAGGTCGGTTCGGTGGCATCTGCGATAGGGTGGCTGGGGACGTGTGCTGCCTATTACTGTATGAGGCCGAGGCTGCTGGAGCGGGTGGTCGCCATGACAGGTGTGGTGGTGAGTCTGCTGATGATACTTATGAAGGTTGTGCCTGCCGTCCCTGGACATTTCAGTGTCTACGAATGGCTCGCGTTGGGAATTTGGAGCTTGATGGGATTGACTCTGGCTTGGAGAGCACGAGCGTTGAACGGAGGACGTACATGAAGAATTTCTTTCGCAGTGGACTGTTGGCCAAGTTGATCGTGGTTGTCGTCCCGCTTTCGTGGGGCGCGGTTGTGCTGGCACAGACACACCCGCCACGCTCGGCTTTCGACTTGGTCATCACCAACGGCCACATCATCGATGGCACCGGATCGCCTTGGTATTCCGGCGATATCGGAATTCGCGGCGGTAAGATCGCTGTCATCGGCAATCTGAGCGATGCAGCCAGGACGCGCACCATCGATGCCCAGGGCAAAGTGGTGGCGCCGGGATTCATTGACATGCTCGGGCAATCGGAGTTGACCATCCAGGTTGATCCGCGTGTGCCCTCGAAAATTTACCAGGGCATTACGACTGAGATCACCGGAGAGGGGAACTCAGCTGGCCCGCTCAACGATGCCATCATCGCGGCCGACCGCGCGACCTACGATCATTATCATCTCAACCCCGACTGGCGAACTTTGGGCGAGTATTTTGCCAAGTTGGAGAAGCAGGGAATTGGTATCAATCTGGCGAGCTACGTGGGCGCAACTCAGGTACGCCGCATGGTCCTGGGAGACGAGGACAAACAGCCAACGCCCGCCCAACTCGATCAGATGAAAGAACTGGTGCGGCAGGCTATGCAGCAGGGAGCGGTGGGGGTCTCGACTGCGCTCGAGTATGCGCCCGCGCCTTATGCCAAGACCGAAGAGTTGATTGCGCTTGCGGGCGAAGCTTCGAAGTTCGGTGGCATTTACGCCACCCATATGCGCGACGAGAGCAACTCCGTTCTGGTCGCGATTGATGAAGCGTTGCGCATCGGCCAGGAAGCGCATATTCCGGTCGAGATTTGGCACCTCAAAGTCGCCGGCAAGCAGAACTGGGGACGCATGCCAGAGGTAGTGGCCAAGATCAACGCAGCGAGAGCCCAGGGAATCGACGTCAGCGCCAATACCTATGCTTACCCCGCATGGTTCAACGATCTTTCTGCGTTTGTTCCGCAGTGGGCACACGACGGCGGCGCCGCCAAGTTGGTGGAGCGGCTAAGAGATCCGGCTTCACGGGCGCGCATGCGAAAAGATATGGAGACTCCATCGACGGAATGGGACAACGAATGGCTCGAGATCCCCAGTCCAGAGTCGGTTTTGATTGGAGTGGTGCAGAACCCGAAGCTGTTGCCCTTGCAGGGGAAGACGCTGGCGGAAATTGCCAAACTCTGGAACAAAGACCCCATGGATGCGCTATTCGACCTGCTGATTGAAGACAAGGCGTTCACTTATGTCGCGGTGTTCGGAATGTCGGAGCCCGATGTCGCTTTGGCCTTGCAGCAGCCGTGGGTATCGATCGACAACGATTCTTCGGGAACATCGCCGGAGGGCATTTTAGGGCAGGAGCATCCTCATCCGCGGGCCTATGGAACGTTCCCTCGCATTCTTCGCAAATACGTTCGTGAAGAAAAGAAGTTGACCTTAGAAGATGCGATCCGCAAGTTCTCAGCTTTGCCGGCCCAACGCATGCGCTTTACCGACCGCGGTGTGCTGAAGCAGGGCATGTGGGCGGATGTTGTGATCTTCGATCCCGCGACTGTGCATGATCTGGCGACCTTTGCGGATCCCAACCAGTTGTCGCAAGGTATGGAGTACGTTCTGGTGAATGGAACCGCAGTGATTGATCAGGGAAAGATGACGGGCGCCAAGCCGGGCAAAGTGCTGCGCGGGCCGGGGTATGTGCCGGCGAAATGAAGGATCAGGAAAGCTCGAGAGCTGTCTTGATAGCGGATTCAACCCGAGAGAGCGCGCGGGCCGAAAGTCGCCCCAACGGAGGATATTTCACCAGGGTCTTCTCCAGAGTCGTTATTTGGTCACACTTAGCCCAGGATCGGCGGGTCAAGCCACCCTCCCCCGCTTGAAGCTCCACTCTGAGGGCGAACCTGCGATGTTCGACTGAGGTCACCGGCACAACGCATATGTCGAGAGCATGGCGGTTCAGTGCGTTGCTCGAAATCACCAGCGCGGGACGGTCCTTGTCGAGTCGCACGCGACAAATCTCTCCGCGTTGGGGAAACCATCGGGCCAAAGCCAAAGAAGGCATGGTTTTAATCTCTTTCCAGTGAACGTAAGGAAGCCTTCTGGAATGCCCGGCGCTCGGTCCTGCCTTTCTTGTTTCCCGAGTAAAATACAGCCGCTTCCCGTTCCAGGGTCTGCTTGGCCTCCTGTTCCAGAGCCAGCTTTAAGAGTTCGTTTATACGTTCACTGGTGGAGCGGTCGCCGCGACTCCGTTCCAGATCCGCGAGAATGGATTCTTCTACTGTAATAGTCTTAGGTATCCTCATGTCTTATATATGATACTACATCATATCAAGAAAGAGAAAATTCTTATACCCTTAACCTCTGGGTGCTTTAGTGCCGCAAAGCCGCTTGTGCGTTCGGGGCGACGAGCGGTGTAACGTGGGGTTGAGTAAGAGTGCCAGTGATATTGAAGCCGGGAGTGCCGTTGCGGGCCAACTTCAGGTTCAAGACTCGACCCAGAGAAGCGGTCCCGGTCAATCGATATTCGACGTCATCGGCTTCGAGAGCGCCCTCCTGAATCTCGAACTGGCCTTCACGTAGCTTCAAATTGGCGGTCAAGTGTCGCATCGGCAGCGGGCCTTCACCTTCAGAGAGAACGACATGGCGTAACAGTCCGTCCCAAGCTTCGATCTTGAACGTGCCGGTGGCAGAGGCAAATAACTCGCTGGCAGTGAGTCCGGAAGCGTCCACCCGGTACTTGGCCGTAGCCATGCCAGTGATCCAGGCGTTGTCCATAGCTGTGGCAAGCTGGCCGAGGGCCACGCGATCTACACCCCCACTGGCCGTATATCGCGGCGGCTGTGAGGTGAAATCAGCGCTCCAGTCCCCCTTATGTCTACCGCCCAAAAGGTCAGCTCGTAGATCGTTCACTTCGAGCTTCCCGCCCTGCATCACAACCTTCGCAGAAAGCTTGTTCACGATTAGGCTTTGCACAATGACTTTGTCGGTACTGAGGTTGCCGGCGGCATCCAGCGCTAGCAGGCTGAGACTTCCGGAGCGAACCGACGACGAGCCGAAGCGATACCACGGTTCTTGTAGCGCCTTGGGAAACAATAACGGGATCCATTGGTCGGTCGCGATTTGGTCGCCATGCAAATCGAAGCGAATTGCGCATGTACTCATCGTCCCACAGGGACGCGGCAATGTCAGCGATCCGCGCCATGCAGTTCCTGCCATCACGGCGGACAGGTTGCTGACTTCGGTCTGGTGAGGGCTAAGAGTGATATCCGCAGCCATGATGTCGAAAGGCGCATCAAGGGCACGCAGTCGGGATCGAACCGAATGAAGGTGGGCTTTCCCGGTTATTTCCGCCGGCGCAAACCGTGCCCAAGTTCCGGCGACGCGAACATCCAGTTTAGCGAAACCTTCGGCGGCGGTTTGCAGAGTGGGGATTCCCGCCGTCCTCGCCGCTTGCAATAGCTTCTGCAGTTGAGCCTCACCCTTTAATTCGAAGTCATAGGCACCATGCGAAAAATGTCCCTGCAACACCGCCGGAGCCACGTGTCCAAGGGATAGCCTGAATGGATTCACATCCACGCGCGGGGCCATTCCGTCGGAAGAAATAGTGAACGAAATATCGCTCGGTACGAGATCTGCGTTTGTGAGGCCGGAGCGTAGCCGGATTCCGGTAATCTCTCCGTCTCCCTGCCACCCTGACAAACTCAAGCGTCCCTGGGACGTGCTCTGGATTCTCGTCTGCGCATTCAGCTTGCCGGTTGCGACAAGATCGTCCGGAAGGCCCAGCTTGATGTGCCGGGCGAGAACCATCAGCGATTGCGTGGGCACACTCTCTGCGGCCAGTACCAGATCGTAGCTCGGAGAGCCCAAAGGATTGGCAATGCTGCCGGTAAGGCGGATTGATCCAGTGGCCACGGGGGCATTGCAGTTGCCATCGGAAAGGGTATGGTCGAGTGAACTGTATTGAGCGGTGCATTGTGCCGCGATACGCATGGTGCCGCCACCTTGAATGTCATAGCGGCGGAAGTCTTCCGCGACAGCATCTGCAATTATGGCGAGATGAGCCGGAGTACCCGAGAGCCCGGCCGCGATGCGCACCGCACCTCGCCAGCCCTTGTCGCTGCCATAGGCCAGCTTGGTGAATTGCCCGAGTTGCACTCGATCCCAAAGAAAACTGAACTGGAGAGGAGTGTCACGCAAGGCGGCAGCTCTCTGCCACGATCCTGTCACCCGCAGAATACCGGTATCAGTCAGATTGAAATCGGTGCGGGTGGGCTGTGCTTTCAGCCGCATGCTCCATGTGTTTTCCGAGTCCTGCCACAGGGAAAAGTCGGCACCGGTCAGGGTATAAGGCTTCTTTTCCGCTCCGAACTTGAAGTTAATGCGGCCATCGTGGGCTTCAATGTAGGGAAATGCGGGACGTTTTTCACTTTTCGCTTTGCCGGTAGGGGCAGACGAGATTTTGTCGGCACGCTCCACGAGGTTTTCCAGATTCCAGTGGCCTTCTGAGTTACGCACCAGATTAAGGCTGGGTTCAGTGAGGCTGAGAGTGGCAATCTCCAGGCGTCCGCGCAGAAGTGAGCTCAGGCGTAGCAAAGCGGTGACTTCTTGAGCCCGCAATACCGGCTCCGCGCCGAATGCGGAATCGTCATGGACAACGAAGTTTTCCAGATCAAATCCCGGCTGAGGAAGGAAACGCAAACTCACCGAAGAGACGTCCACGGACCGTCCCAGAGCCAGGCTGATGGAGCCGACAATGCGAGACCGCAACCGATTGGCTCCGGGCCGGACTAGGCAGAGGCCCGCCAGGAGGACAAGTCCCAGGAGGATCATTCCGCGTCTGGAGCGAACCAATCTCACTGCACTGCCTTGAGGGTGCGGCGCCAGCGAGTTTCATCGAAGAAGTGAAACACAACGTGCGCGAGGAACCCAATTCGCTGGCTGACTTCTCTTTCCAAATACTGGTTGGCAGGAGTCTCAAACGACCAATAGATGAACATCGGCCTGCCGATTACGTTTTCCCGCGGGATAAAGCCCCAAAACCGGCTGTCATAGCTGACGTCGCGATTGTCGCCCATACCGAAATAGCTGTCGGGGGGGACTACGATATCGTCTCCCTGAATGTGGGACTGGAGTGTCAATTGCCAATTCGGGGCGATGTTGTTGAACTCCGAAGGCGGGACCGCCGGGAAGTTATCGCGATAAGGATTATAAGAATCCGCTCCCTGATGAATGACGTAAGGTTCGTCGAGCTTTTCGCCGTTGCGGTAAACGATGCCGTTACGCAAATGGATGCGATCTCCCGGAATGCCCATGATCCGCTTCACGACATACAGTCCCGGTTCCGCCGGCGAAAGAAACACTACGATGTCCCCGCGATGGATCTGGCGATAGGGAAGGAGTGGGCCCATCCAGTGTGTGGCGGGAGCGAATTGCTCCCGGTTTACAAAGACGTGATCCCCGATCAGGAGGGTATTTTCCATGGAACTCGATGGAATCTCGAACGCCTGGAGGATAAAAGTGATGATGAAAAGGCCGGTCACCAATACGGCTGCAAGCGAGGCGAGGAACTCCATCGTAGTTTCCCGCGGTTTTTCGGGTTGCGATTTCTCTTTTGTCACCATCAATACGTCCTTGTCCTATCGCCGAGTCGGCACCAGATTGGCCCGGCTCTGGTTAATTGATTAAACGAAACGTGCGGTTCCAGCGAGTGATCCGAAACAAATGGCTGACCGCATAGGCGAAGTGATAAAGTTTATCACCCGGCGTAGCGGCGACCTGCATATCTTCGTCAATGCTGCGTAAGGACCAATAAATCAACAACGGTCGTCCAATAATGTTTTCGCGCGGGACGAAACCCCAGTAGCGGCTGTCGCTGCTTTCGTCACGATTGTCGCCCATCACGAAATAGTTGCCTTGCGGAACGATCAACTCGCCGTCTTCCACTAACTTCTTCATTTGCAGCCACCAAGCCCCGTCGAGCCCAGGAACTGGAAGGTTGAGGCGGGGGAATTCGTCGCGAAACACGTCGTGCGCTGGTGAGGTGTGAATGACGTAATTCTCCCGCAGCGCTGTGCCGTTGATATATACCTGCCGGTTGATAAGCCGGACCCGATCGCCGGGTACTCCCACCACCCGCTTCACAAAATGTTGGCTGGGGTTGAGAGGATAGCGGAAGACAATGATGTCCCCCCTGCGTATCGGGCGATACGGCATCAGATGATTCCAGCTTTCGCTTCCGCCGTAGCGCAGTTTGTCCACAAGCAGGTAGTCGCCGATCAACAGAGTGTTTTCCATGGACTCCGAAGGAATCTGAAAAGCCTGCACCACGAACACAATTACAAACACGGCAATGACGACGGTGGTCAGCAGCGATTGCAGGGAACTGGGCCATTGGGTGCGCGGTCTGGAGGCCATTTCGGTCATGATTTTGCGGCGTGTCCTCCGTCGGGCCCGCGGCTGCGTTTCTCGGTGGGCGGGGAGTTCAGATATTCTAGCAACTGCCGGGCTGCACCCTGCTCGGCATCCTTTTTCGTCGATCCTTCAGCCTGCCCGACCAGTTCGGTCTGGTCGGGCTCATCCATCTTCAAGAGTCTCGCTTGAACGGTGAACGTCTTGCTGTGCTCAGGCCCTCGTTCTTTCACCAGGACATAGGCCGGCTGAGGGCGCCCGATGGCTTGAAGCTTTTCTTGCAGGGCAGACTTGTAGTCGTTCAGGGGCAGGCTGCTGCCATTGCGCGCAATGATTTCCAACTCTGGAGACACGATGTGATCAACCACTACGCGGCGCACCGTTTCCAGTCCGCTGTCCACGTACATCGCTCCCAAAATTGCCTCCAAGGCATCCACCAGGAGAGCGGTCTTGTTGCGGCCTCCACTCTTTTCTTCGCCCCGTCCCAGGCGCAGGTAGTGGCCCAGTTCCAGAACCTGGGCCACGCGTATTAGATGCTTCTCGCTGACCAGGTGGGCGCGCAGCTTTGACAGCTCGCCCTCGCGGAACTGGGGGAAGTGATGGAACAACTCTTCGGTCGTGATGAGACCTAGAACGGCATCACCCAGGAACTCGAGCTGTTCGTTATCGCCGGCGCGCTTGCTGACCAGGGGTTGTGCCGACTCCACTTCGCGTGCCTGTGAACTGTGGGTGAGGGCCTGTTCCAGCAATTCCCGCCGGACGAAGGTGTAGCCCAGAGTCTGCTCCAGGTCCGCCATGTCTCTTGATTTCATCACTTCAAAAGGGGCAAAGCACATCGCAATCGCAGCCCACCATGCGGAGGCCGGTAATAGTTTCCATCTGAATCTTGCATCAGTGGGGAGACGGGTTCTGGGCGGTACCCGCAGGCGGTTTGGGCGCCGGCGCGGGAGTGCTGCCGCCGGTCAATTGTGTCAAGCGGTCGCGTTCCTGGCGTGCGAGCTTCCCAGCCACACTTGCTTCCTGAGTCAGATCCACCGCATGATTGGCTTCCTTCAGCGCTTCCGGATACTTGTTTTGCTTGTCGAGTGCGATCGCCAGCCGCAGAACTACAACCGGATCCGGCTGTGACGGTAAAGCGTCGATCGATTTACGGAAATAACTTTCAGCGTCAGGATATTTCTCCTGATTGAAGGCGATGGTACCCAGAACCGAGTACGCAGAAGAACGCACAAACCCCTTATAGGCGTCGATCTTTTCCTGGGGAGTACCGGCCGGGATGGCTACGTCGGTATCGACAGTTTCCACCGCACGGGAAGCATATTTTTGCGCTTGTGCCAAACGCTGGTCTTTGTCGAGGTCGGTGTCGCGAGTGTGCTCAGCGATGAACTCCGCATCGCCAACCAAGGCCTCGGGATCATCGGGATCGATCTTCAGCACTTTCTCCGCCGCCGCGTTCATCAGATCTCCATTGTTGGCGTTTTGAGAGGCATGCATCGATACTTTGAACAACAGAATACGAAGTTCACTGTCGGGGAACTGGGTGGCGAAATCGTCGGCGGCCTTCGCCAGCGCGACTGGGTCAACGGGGGCGCCCGGTGCGGCAGCCGCAAGTTTAATCGCGGCATTATACGCATCATATTCCGGCTTGGTCTTGGCCTGGGGCGGGCGCTTTCCCTGCGGAGGGGGTGTTACGGCTGCACCACCGCCACGCCCGTCTCCGCCGCCGGGCTGCGGGGTTCCCTGCTGGCCCGCGTTCGGCTGGGACGAGGGTTGGCTCTGCGGAGTTGTTGCCTGCTGCGCCGCGACCGCGCTAGCCCAAGCCAACATCACGACGGTAATGGCTGTTCGTTTCATGCTCTCTCCTTAAAGTTGCGATTCTGGCCTTCACTCTAGCATCACAGAAAGTGTTTTCCCCGTCCTATCGTTACTGGGGACGACTGGGTGGCTCGTAGGGCTGCTGAATACCGCGCTCGGCCGCGGCTTTTACCTCGGGCAATTGCGCGCTGGCTGTCAGAGCTGCGCGGTAGTGATCGAGGGCCGCGGCCCGCTCTTCCTCCAAATCCAGAATCCTTCCGAGGTAAATGTGTGACCAGGCAATCACTTTGGGCTCATGCGCCACACCCAGGGCCTGCTCGAAATAATTGCGCGCACCCTGCAGGTCGCGGTTCATCGTCGCCACTTGCGCCAGGATGAAGAAAGCGCGGCCCGGATCCTCGCCCTTCTCGTCCAGAGCTTGCTGGGCGAGCTTCCTGGCCCCATCTGAGTCTCCGGCGGACAGGCGTTGCTCAGCGGTTACCAGCAGTTGGGGTTTAGGAGGGCGTGACACCCGCAATAACTCCGCATCGGCTTCGGTAGAGAACTTGATTTGCGCTTCGAACTTTTGCTCCTTGCTCACGTCGATGTCGCTAATCAATTCGGCATAAGCATTCCGCAGGCCGACCGGCCCTTTCTCAAACCGTATCAGTGCGTCGTAAAAATATCGGGTCAGGATGTAGCCCTGCTTCACCGATTGCTCCACTGCCGCTTGCCGCTGCGCTTCCGGCGTTTTGTTGGGTTCGCCGATCCTGATTTCAATGGCGCGAATGAAGCATTCCGTGACCAGGAGAGAAACATCCTCTTTGAAGCTCTCATCCATTGGCGCTTTTTTCACTCCGAACAGCAATGGAGTCAGACGCCGGACGCTATTGGGATACTTTACCGCCATCGGATCCAGCAGATAATGCAAATAGGTATGCCGAATCTGCTCCATTTTGAGACCCGATCCCGTGCCTGGAGAAATCACCACGTAATAATCCGCACCGTAGTTTCGCGCATTGGTCTGTCCTGGCGCTCCCATGGGATCGAGATAGACGGTGAAAGTGTGCCCCAGGTAGCCCGAGGACTGCAGCCGCAAATAGATCTCTGTGTCGAACAACATTTTGGAGAGCGGATCATGATAGCGGCCCGCGAGGCTCGAGTAGACCACCTGATGGCGGAGCCAGATGGCGTGCAATCCCGCCACGTCATAGAACTTTTGCAAGATGGGCATGATGCCGGCCACCTGAGCGGCATCTGGAGGCAGGTCAGCGTCTTTGACTTTGAACACGAATGTCGGCGGGGCTTCCAGACGAAGCGCCAACGAGATGTATTGCGAGAGCGTCCGCGAGGGCTCGGGCTGCTCATGGTCGTGATAAAACTGGCACAGCAGCAGGGTTTCTTCCTTTGCCTGGTCGAAAGCCTGCGACGCCTTGGCCACTTCCGCGCGGATCTGCAAACGGACCGGGTCGGACGAGTCTAATTCTGCGTTATAACCGCAAGTGTTGATGGCAGCAAGAACGCTGAACAGTGTCTCGCTGGTGTCCAACGTGACGTTCGGAAGGTTCTCAGCCGGGCAGACCTGCATCGTCAGCCCCAAGAGGGCGGCGATGACCGCAACTCGAAATCGATGGCCCAGGGAAACCCTCCTGCAGGATGGTAAGTATGTCTGTCAGTTTAAGAGGTTCCGGGCAGAGGGTCAACGGACCCAGCTTTTTGAGAGCTGGTTACCGCTCCTATCCCTTAACGCTGATGCGCGAGAATGAGAGCACAGCTCTTCCCGAAGTTGGCCGGCCCATCGATGTGGCAGGGCGAAAGGTGGTGAAGATCAGCATGTTTTTCACCTGTGAAGGCAGTTCGTTGGCTGCGTCAGGATTCGACAACACGCGGTAGTCTTGCACGCGTCCGTTCGCGTCCACGTAGGCCTCGATCACCAAAGAATCGTCTTTAATGGAATCGAGTGCCATACCAAAGGCCGAGGCCTGTAGTTGCGGCGCCGTGCTCAACATCAGCGGGACATCGGCGCTGTCCGCTTGCAAAGGCAATGCCAGGAAGCCCATCAGAAATCCGAAGATCACCACCGCTGTCGCCAGACCGGCTGTAGCCGGGACCATGAACGCATTAAGGGCGTTCTCCGCCCGAATCCAGAAAATAGAAAGGCTATGCTGACGCGACTGCGCGGCTTCGCGAGAGATCGCCAGGCGAAGCTTCAAAGCCAGATCGCTCGGCGCCTTCCGGCGGCCGGCCGTAGCCAGTAACTGCTGGGTTTGGCGCAAAGCAAGATATTCATGCTGGCAACGATCGCAAGTGTCAAGATGACCGGCCATGGATAGCATCAGCTTGCCGGTCATAGCGCCATCCAGATACGTCGAAAGCAACAATTTGACCTGGCTGCATGTCATGATCCCACCTCGCATCGCAGTCCCGCGGCGACTACCTCTGATCGTGGACTTATTCTCGGCTCAGCGGGCCGTAGTCCCAGTGCAGGACCTACTTCTCTCGCATATCCAGTTAGACGATCCTTCAAGGCTTGCCGTCCGCGGGTCAATCGTGATTTCACCGTCCCCAGGGAAACTTGCGTGACTTCCGCAATTTCCTCGTAGGACATCTCTTCCAGGTCGCGCAGGATCACAGTGGTGCGATAGGGTTCGGCAACCTTGCGTAACTCATCTTCCACTCGCGTTCTCACTTCTTCATGCGCGAAGCGATCGAACGGTGACTCGGCGTCGTCGGCCAGACAATCTTTCAGCGCCGAGGAAGAACTGGCATCGGTTTCCAGCGGCTCAATCGAAGTCTCTCGAGCCTTATGCCGAAACCACCAGCGCCGGCGGTTCGATGCCTCGTGCAAAGCTATGCGGTAGATCCAGGTCTTGAGACTGGACTGACCATTGAAATGCTTCATGCCTCGAAATACTTTCAGGAAGACTTCCTGGGTGGTATCAGGCGCGTCTGCTGGATCGGAAACCATGCGGTAAATCAGGCTGTAAACCGGCTGGTGAAACTCGCCAATCAGCCAGGCGTAGGCTTGCTCGGACCCGGCCTTGAGTTCAGACACAATGGCCGATTCCTGCTCTCGAACTCCAATGGTCCCCGCGAGATTCCCCAAGCTGGACGCTCCCGCCATCACTCGCATGGCTCAGACTCCATTATAGGATCTTTCTCGCTGCGGATTGACGCGAAGTTTCGGGATTCCCAGGCGCTCGGCGTCTCCCCTACCATCTATAGACCCCAACTCGTCACCGGAAGTTCCATGAGGAAAGAGGTTTTGTTTTCAGCACGCTAGAGCCCCGCGGCCCGAGTCTACTGCGGCGCAGGGCTGGCCGCAGGGGGTGGGACGGTTGCGTCGGGAGTCGGCGCAGTGCTGGCTGGTGGCTTCGGTACCTTGGGTGCGGGCTTTTTCTTGACAGGCTTCTTGGGCGGCGGTTCGGTGTCATCTACCACAGTTTTCTTGGGCGGGATCGCGACTTTCTCTGTCGTCCGCGCGTTTTGCAGGTCAGTGCGAAGTTTTGTCAACTCAGCTTCCTTCGAATCAGCCAGCGTTTCCATACGGTCGGCGAACATTCGCCGCGAGCTCTCGAGCGCGTTTACGTCGTTCTGCAATGGCTGGTATTCGCTCTGGGTGCCGAAAGCGCCGGTGGATTCCGTCACTGAAGCAAACACATCATAGAGTGCATCCAGATTGCGAAAAAGCTTGAATGTCGAGGACAAACTCTCCGGGGACTTCTGCAGTTCGGCGACGATTTCAGGGAGCGCCGTCTGCAGGTTGCGCTGAATCGAGGCGATGTCAGCTTGCGACCCGTGTTTGGTGTTGGCGTCGGTCTTCCACTTGTCGATTCGCAACGCGGACAAATCCCGCTGTATTGCCTGCGAATTTTGTTCCAGTTGAGAAAGCAGCAGATTTACCTGGCTGACGGAGGAGTAGGGAACTGGTGCCGAGGTCTCCGCCGGCTTGGTCGGCGACGGAACCGCGTTCTGCGCGGCGAGCAGAACAGGATAGAGAATCAAACCGAACCCGAGGGTGAGTTTCATAAGCCGGCTGCCCTCAGGATACGCATTTTCCATGGATTCGTAAATTTGTTGGACAGCAATTCCGTGCGCTGCGTTTGACTATCCCTACTAGGTAGGCGAGAATTGATTTGTCCCCACCGCAATGTGGGCCTGTGGCGCAGCTGGGAGCGCGCTTCCATGGCATGGAAGAGGTCGTCGGTTCGATCCCGACCAGGTCCACCAAATCCTCACATGATCACGACCATTCGCTGCTGGATCATTGCTTTGCTGTTGATCGTCGCCGTCCCTTTCGCCGCCGGCAATGCGGATTCAACCAATCCGGCGAAACGTAGTCCTCATTCCTGGTCGGTGCGCTGGCAGCCGAAACGCGTCTTGAATGGATCTCCAGTCTTGTTGCAGGTGACGTCACCGCAGAGGTTAGAATCTCTCTCGGGCAAATGGCTCGAGCATGAAGTGTTCTTTTCTTTCGATGCGCCCAGCAAAACCTGGCGAGGATTTGCCGGCGCCAGCCTGGAAACCAAGCCCGGCAAGTATGCTTTGACGCTGACAGGCAAAACCAAGAGCGGGAATGAAATTTCATTTGAGCAAGCGATCCCGGTAGGCAAGGCCAATTATCGCCAGATATCCGTGACTGTTCCCAAGCAATACACCGAGCCAGGTCCGGAACAACTACGTGAAATTGACCAGGACAAGGCGATCAAGCAGCGTGTGCTTGGGCAGGTGAGCCCAGAACGCGAATGGTTGGGCAATTTTCTTCCTCCCGTGAGTGCGCCGATCTCAGATGTTTTTGGAACTGCCCGCGTCTTTAACGGCAATGTGCAGAGCGTTCATCAGGGACTCGACTTTGGCGTACCAGCGGGCACGCCGGTGGCCGCGCTCAACGCCGGAACCGTGTTGCTGGCGCAGATGCTCTTTTTCGAAGGCAATTGTGTCGTTCTCGATCACGGCCAGGGCCTGCTTACCATCTACATGCACCTGTCGAAATTTGATGTAAAAGAGGGAGAACACGTGAAGCGGGGACAGCAGATTGCCCTGAGCGGAGGTACCGGGCGCGCCACCGGACCGCATCTGCACGTTGCCGTACGATGGCAAGGAATTTATTTGGATCCCGCAATCCTGCTGAAGTTGAGTCTGCCTTAAGAGCTCCGCCGTGACAACGAACCATCAATCCATGGCCAGGGACTGCGGCAGGGTTGAATGTTCAGCTTCCTGAACCGCCACACCATCGCGAAAAACCACAATCTTGCCGGAGATGACGGGCACCCGTTCCCCAGGCACGATGATGCCCACCAGATTCAGCGGATCGGCGGCGGATAGGGTAATGGTTTCCTGCGTGGGGGAAAGCTTACGAGCGGCACGCAGGGATTCGACGGCGACCGGGAGAGCAAATTGTTCGCCAATGAATCCGTCCACAAAGCGGCCGCCGCGAATTTCTCCGCGGTCTTCGATCCGGCGATAGGCGACTTGCAGTTCCCGCCATTTGGGCAGATTGGTTTCGCGGGCGAGCAAGTCACGGAAAACTATTCCGTAACGTTTCAAGAGCATCCAGCAGGTGGCTTCCACCGCTCTGGTCCGTTCGACAGCTTGATCGGTGTAGAGCAACGCCCACCGGCCAGTGCTGTGGCGGGGACGCGCGCTGCGTCCGCTGCCTTGTCCGGCGCGGCGTTTGGGGTCGATGAGCGAGCGAAGATTGTCGAACCCGTCGGCGGTGACCACTCCGGCTGCGACTAGTTCCCAGAGCGCCGTTTCCACTTCCGCCTTCAATTTGTCGGTGCCGCGAACAATGTCGGCGAAGAACGATGCTCCCCGCTGCCGCAGGAAATCGAGCACCTGGCGCGCGCCTTCGCTCAAGCCGCGGCTTTCGGGCTGATGGCTGGCAGAATGTTGCGGCATCATCCAGTCGGACTCCTCGCGAATGAAAAATGTGATGGGCGCCACGCTGGTGGGGATCACGCGGCGCTTGCCGGCGGCGGAGTCTTCGAGAGTCGCGGGGTGCGGTGACAATCGTCCCCAGCCGACAGCTCCGGTAAGGCAGAGCTGATCGAGCCATTTGGGATCGTAATCGGCTATGCGGCGCCCCAGAATCTGTCGCTCCCAGGCGTTGGCAGAAATTTCAAATCCCTGTAGTTGACGCACGATCTCCAGCGTTGCGCGCTCACCCTGGACCTGAGTTCCGGGAGCCACATGCTGCCAACGCAAGAGCCACTGCATGAACTGCGCCGCGGTAACCGGCTCAATCTGCTTGCGGAGCGTGGCAACGGTCAGGCGATGGATTCGTGCCAACAGCCGCCGCTCGCACCACTCCGTGTGCTCTGAGTGTCGACCGGTAAAATTTCCACGCAAGATTGCTCCGCTGGCTTCCATGCGGAGCAATGCTGAGTCAATCTCAGAGGAAGATAGCCCAAGCAGTTCGCCCAACTGCGGGGCCGTGATAGCACCGAGGTGCGACATCCAGCCGGTGACCAGCGCTAGCACAGCGTCGTCGCGAGACGGGATGGGGCTTTCGAGTTCCGATGGCAAGGGATCGAAAGTCGTGCCAGGAAAGAGCAGAGAGAAAGTCTTAGCCCGCTCCGCCGCGACCCAATAGTGCCGACCATCGGCGACAGCGCTTGTTGCTCTCCCGTCCCGGACCAGTTTCTGAAGGTGACCAGACCATTGTGAAAGAGCAATACCCACGTAGGGGCAGGCGCTCTCGTCTGCCCGGTCGAGCGAAGCTTGGCCGTCGCTAGGCATGGCAATCAGTGTGTGCAAAACGTCATGCAACTCATCCGCGTCGCGGACATCGGGCCAGGCTTCTTCGCGGACTTGGGCAATCGCCGCTGGATCTAGTTTGCCCACCTCTTCGAGGACCGATTCTGGCAGGATGCGGCGCATCTCGACTGCGCGGGCCCGGCGTTCTTCGAGCGGCGCATCGTCCAGGTAGGCGTAGGGATTCGCATTCAGAATCTCATGGGAGAACTGCGAAGGCACGGGCGTATCCACGGCGATGCAGCGGATTCGGCCTGTGTCCATATCGCGCAGCAGCTTCTTCAGGCCGTCCAGATCCATGGCCTCGGTGAGGACATCTTTCATGACTTCTTTGATCAGAGGATGGTCGGGGATCTGAATGTCGCCTTCGATGTTCTCCTGGCAGGCGGCAACATCGGGAAAGACGGATGCCATCAGATCGTCGGAACGCATGCGCTGAATCTGGGGCGGAACTTTCTTGCCGCTTTGAAACCGCAATAAGGCAAGGGCGCGACCGGCGTCCCAACGCCAACGAGTGGCAAAAAACGGCGACGCCAGTGCGGCCTGCTCCAGAATCGGCTGCACAGTTTCTGCGTTCAAGAAATGAAACACGTCGGCGAGAGGAAAACTGTGTTGCTCGGCTAGGGCAATATTCAATCCGTTGTCAGTGGCCGCGGCCTGCAATTCGAAATTGAAGCTGCGGCAGAAGCGCTTGCGCAGAGCCAATCCCCATGCTTTGTTGATGCGTCCACCGAAGGGAGCATGAATCACCAGTTGCATGCCACCGCCTTCGTCAAAGAAACGCTCGGCGATGATGGTGGCTTGCGTCGGTACGTCTCCCAGCACTGCCCGGCCTTGCAGGATGTATTCGATTGCTTGCTCGGCGCCAGAGTCGTCCAGACCACATTCTTCTTTCAGCCAGGTGACAGTCTCCGCAACTTCAGGCTGGGCCTGCGAGACACCCACAGGGAAGATTTTTCGCAAGCGGTCGCTAATCTCTTTTCTTAGATCGGCCACGTGGAACGAAAGCTCCTGGGTTCGCGCCGGAGCTTCGCCGCGCCAGAAGGGAATGGTGGGCGGCGAGCCGTGCGCGTCTTCGACAAGCACACGTCCGGACTTGCCTTCTACCCGGTGAATTCGCCATGAGGTGTTGCCCAGCAACATAATGTCGCCAGCGTTGGCCTCAACCGCGAAGTCTTCGTCCACTGTGCCGACCATAATGCCTTCCGGCTGGGCGACCACGTTGAACAATGCGGTCTCGGGAATCGCACCGCCGCTAGTGATAGCCGCCAGCCGGGCGCCTCGTCTCGCACGCAGCTTGTGATTCACGCGATCGCGATGCAGATAGGCACCATAGCGTCCTCGGCGGGCCGCAATTCCTTCAGAAAGCATTTCCAGGATCGAGTCGTAAGTCTCACGTGTCAGATTGCGGTAGGGATAGGCGCGCTTGACCAAAGCGAATAAGTCGTGTTCATCCCAGCCCGCATCTTCGACCCCGGGTACAGGAACTGCCGTTCCCGATCCTCCCGCGGCGCAAATCGCCACAATCTGTTGGGCGAGAATGTCGGCTGGCGCTTCGGGAATCATAAGAAGATCCAGATCGCCATGGTGAATTGCTCGCACCAGTGCAGCGCATTCTTGTAACTCGTCGCGAGTGGTGGCAAAGAAACGGCCTTTAGGAATTGCTCCACGCCAGTGGCCGGACCGCCCGACTCGCTGCAGCGCGACTGCAATAGCCCGCGGAGAACTGATCTGAATCACCAGGTCCACCGTGCCGATGTCGATGCCCAGTTCCAATGAAGCAGTGGCAACCAGCACTTTTACCTGGCCGTCTTTGAGTTTGTTCTCGGCGGTCAGCCGCAGCTTGCGAGACAGACTGCCGTGGTGCGCTGCGACATTGTCTTCACCTAGCCGCTCGGCCAGCTGATGCGACACTCGCTCTGCGAGACGGCGGGTATTCACAAAGACCAACGTGGAACGGTTCTGGCCGACTAGTTCGACGATCCGGTCGTAGATCTCGTCCCACATTTCGTTGCTGGCGATAGGGCCGAGTTGAGTTGCAGGAACTTCGACGGCCAGGTCGAGTTGCCGCTTGTGGCCTACGTTGACGATGACCGGATCCGGCCGATCGTTACCAGTCAGGAAGTGAGCAATTTCTTCGATGGGTTTTTGGGTTGCCGAAAGACCGATGCGAACCAAGGGAGAGAAGTGAGACAGTGCTTCCAGTCTCTCTAACGTCAGTGTCAAGTGTGCGCCACGCTTGTCGTCGGCCACGGCATGAATCTCGTCGACAATCACGGTCTCGACATCGCGGAGAATGGCGCGGCTTCTCTCGGCGGTGAGCAGGATGTACAGCGACTCGGGCGTGGTCACCAGAATATGCGGCGGACGTTTCAGCATGGCCCGGCGCTCGTGCATGAGGGTGTCGCCGGTGCGAACTGCGGTGCGAATCTGCGGCATCAGCAGACCGCGTTCTCCGGCCATTTGTAGAATCTCGCCGAGTGGGATCTCGAGGTTCTTCTGGATATCGTTGCCGAGGGCCTTGAGCGGCGAGACGTAGAGGACTTCCGTGCGATCCTGGAGGTCACCGGCGAGAGCTTTGCGGACGAGGCGGTCGATGCAGGCAAGAAATGCGGCGAGAGTCTTGCCAGAGCCGGTGGGGGCGGAAATTAGCGTGGTGCGGCCGGCGAGAATGTGCGGCCATCCTTGTTCCTGAGGCTCGGTGGGCGTGCCAAATCGCTGGACAAACCAATCCCTGACTAGAGGGTGGGCCCAGGCGAGCGAGGCAGGGAAGGTGGACATTGGCGATATTCTACCATGCCGATTTCGTTAATTGTTCGCCCATAAGAAGCCCGGCGAATGGCTCGTTGACAATCTGCATTTAGGGGTTAGTATAGTGGCCGACCTCGGGGCTGTACTTCCTTCTAAGTTAGATTCCTTTTGCTTATTCCAAGCCAGGCCTGGATAGCGGAAACGAGGGTAATCATGAAACATGCGGTTGTCGTCACCAGCCTATTAGTTCTTGCGTCGCTCTCGGCTCTTGCTCAAACCGCTCTGGCTCGGAATAAGCTGTATGTTGATGGCGTGCATGGCAACGACAATAACAACTGCGAATCGCGCCAGACTGCCTGCAAAACCATTGGACATGCGATCTCGCTGGCTTCTCCCGGCGATGCCATCTTGGTCGGCCCCGCGACCTATTACGAGAACCTCACGATCAATTTTAGTTTGGGGATCATCGGTTCCAGCGCTAGCACGACGATTATCGACGGTCAAGCTCTCAACACCGTCGTCAACATTCCCAACACCGACACTCATACCGTGCTTGCGGGGCTGACGATTCGCAATGGCGCAGCCCTCTATTTTGTGCAAGGCGGCGGAGTTCAAAACGACGGTTCTCTGACCATCTTTAACCTGATCATTAGCGGGAACAACGGGCAATACGGAGGTGGTCTCTCAAACGAGGGTGTCGCAACCGTCTACGACTCCACCATTAGCGGGAATGTGGGCGGGGAGAATTCGTCCGGATCGGAGGGCGGAGGCGTCTGGAATGACGGTACTCTTACACTCAACCGCACGACCGTTAGCCAAAATGAGACGGCCTACGAATACTTCGGTTCCGGTAGCGGCATTTACAATGCCGGCACATTGGTGGTCAACGACAGCACGATTAGCAATAACACGACTACGACTTCCAGTCCCACCGGAGGCGGGCATTTTCAACGGCGGGACGCTCGTGATGAACGGCAGCACGATCAGTGGAAATGTGATTTCGGGGGTCGTGAGCGACGGCGGAGGACTCTACAACGGCTATGCTGCAAAGGCGGCGCTTAACAACTGCACGGTCTATGGGAACAGTGCCCAGGTGGCCGGCGGCATCGAGAACGACGGAAGCCTTTCACTCAACAGCACCACCATCAGCAACAACGCCGGTGGCATCTACAACGATCGGAATGACGTAAGGGTAGTACTCCAGGACAGTATCCTCGCGAGCAATGGCACAAACTGCACAGGAACGGTAATTTCAAAGGGCTACAACCTGAGCGACGATGAGAGTTGCAACCTCAACGGTCCTGGCGATCTGAACAACACCGAACCAAAACTCGGTTCCTTACAAAACAATGGTGGGCCTACGCAGACTATGGCGGAATTTCTAGGAAGCCCAACCGTCGATGCGGGTAACCCAAACGGCTGTACCGACTACAAGGGGCATCTGCTGACGACGGATCAACGCGGCGCGCCGCGTCCGGGCAAGAACAAGCAAAACCCTCGCTGCGACATGGGTGCGTTTGAACGTCAGAGTGACTAGGTCTGATACCCGCACTGCACAGAGCATCGCTCCGCAGGACAGCCCATTCGACTCGCTCAGGGCGGCCTTAGGGCGGCTGCCCCACGCGAGCATTTCTTAAAGCCAAGAGCTAAGGGCTGATAGCTGAGAGCTCCCAATGCTAGAATCCGGCGATGCCTAAATCCCAATCTCCCAAGGCCCGCGCCAAGAAGATCAAACTCCTGCTTTTTGACGTGGACGGCGTTCTGACCGACGGCAAGCTGTTCTTTCTTCCCGCTCCCCCGGGATTTCAACAGACCACACTCGAGCATGCAGCCAAGCACGGCGGACAGGGTGGCTTCGGTGTAGCCAGTTCTTCGATGATCGAGGCAAAGGGCTTTCATGCGCACGACGGCACAGCCATTTCTCTGGCTCGGCTGGGCGGCATTAAGACCGGACTGATCACCAAACGCATCTCTGAAACGGTGGCCGTGCGCGCTCATGATCTCAAGCTGGACCATATCCATCAGGGCATTCAGGACAAGTTAACGGTCCTCAAGGAAATTCTGCGGCAGGAAGGATTAAGCGCGAGCGAAGTTGGGTTCGTCGGGGATGACGTAATCGATCTCCCCGCCATGCGACATTCAGGATTGGCCATTGCCGTCGCGAATGCTCGCGACGAAGTAAAGAAAGATGCACACTGCGTTACTCCTCATGCCGGAGGAGACGGCGCCCTGCGCGACGCGATTGAGTTTGTCCTAAAAGCTCAGGGGAAGTGGAAGCGGGTAGTGGAAGAGTACATCGGGGAACGAAGCCCGAAGAGCCGCCCTTAGCATTCAGCCGTCACACCTCAGCCCTCAGCCGCAATAAAGCCCTCAGACGGGCCATCCAGAGCCAATTGAAGTAATGAATGCTTACCGGATTCGTGGGAATTTGTTTGGCTTAATGCTGACGGCTGAGTACTGAATGCTGCTAAAAAGCCCACCGATTGTCTGCTTGGGGCGTGCTCGGGTCGACAACCGATGGGCTACCGTTTCTCCTTACTCACCCTGTTGCTTTCAGGAGTATTTCCCAATAGAAACACAACCCCGGGGAAAAGTTGCGGTAAAAATGTAAAGTTTTGTAATTTGCAGGCGATTGAAATAACGGCACTTTTAATCGGGTATTGCCGGAGGCTTCGAAGCCATCAATTGGGCGAATCGGGTGTCTTTGCGCAAACCCTCAAAGTCCGAATCCTTATAGACGTCATCGATGCCGGCGTAACCTTCCTCCATTGCTCGCCTCAGGTATTGCAAGGAATGATCGACGTCTCCTTGCCGGGCATAGAGTTTGGCTATCAGATATTCAAAGCGCGCGCGTTCCTCCGGGGAGGGCAACTGCGCGGTGACGCCGGTTCGCGATGTACGTTCGAAGATGTCGGGATCGAGCTGCAACGCGTGGCCGTAGGCGGCAGTGGCTTCTTCCCATTCCTTCTTCCCGTAGCATGCTGCCCCCAGATTGTTGTAGAAAGACGCGACGTCCGGCTTCAGTTTGATGGCCTTTTCATAGTCCTTGATTGCTCTGCCGTACTTCTCCTGCAAATACCAAGCCACTCCTAAATTGTTCCAGGCATCGGCAAATTGATGGTCCAACTTTATCGCGCGTTCGAAATCCTTCGTGCTTTCCTGGTCGCGTCGAAGTTCCAGCTCAGTGATGCCGGCCTTGTTGTAAAGTGCCGGAGAGCGTTTTTTCGCTATAGCAGCCCGGTAGTAATCCAAAGCGTCGAGGAAAGCTTTTTGACCGCGGAGTTCATCGCCTCGTGCGTCCAGTTCGTCCACTGATGCGTTGGGGGCAGGGGGCTCGGCTTGGTGCCGCGGTGGAGGCGTGATTTGCACCAACTCGATTTGGGCGTACACATTGGGTAAGGCAAGCAAGATTGCAACCGCCAGGCAGAATACAAAGCAGCGATGCATGGACCCACCTCTTTTCCAATAGACACCGGCTCCCGCTTTTTAGCGCGGAGTATTTTCGCTGTTCGCGGGCGGCGGTGCCGCGTTGTTAGACGATTTGTCGTCCCTAAAGATACCTGCTACTTTACCGAAGAAACCTTTTTTCTTCTTAGCGTCCTCAGGCGGGGTGTCACCGGGCTGTTTTCCGTCCTGGGCTGGTGGAGGCAAGGCCTTGTCCCCTCCTAACCCAAACATGCGAGAAAAGAACCCCTTGACTCCCGTGCCCTGGTCGCAGGTATTAGTCGGCTCCGTACCCACGATGAAAGCCGATGTATAGGTATCGGGACAGGACGGCGTGGCCAGCAGATTGGTGGCTTTGTCCAACTGTACGTCAACTACGCCGGTCGGCTGTGCGAAGGGGCGTGTATCGGAATAGGGCCACAAAGTGACCGCTTTTTTCATGAACTCCGCCCAGATCGGCGCTGCGGTTTGGGCGCCGCTCAGGTGAATGTCGCTGTAATCGTCAAAACCGACCCAGACAATGCAAAGCAGGTTGCTGGTATAGCCGGCGAACCAGCCGTCATGGGAGGTCCCAGTCTTTCCGGCGGCAGGCGCAGTGAAGCCGAGAGTGCGCACTGTGTACGCTGTGCCAAAATTAAACACCCCTTCCATCATGTTCGTCATGACATAGGCCACGCGGGGATCCAGTACCGGCCGTTTGTCCTGCTTCCAGTCCATGACTACGTCGCCGGCTGCGTTGCGAACCGAATTCACCAGCAACGGAGAAATTCGAACTCCCGAGTTTGCGAAGACGGTATAAGCCCCGGCCATATCGAGAGGAGTCGCATCATAAGCTCCCAAGGCCATGGCGGGAGTGGGTTTTACCGAGACGATCCCTGCGGCTTTGGCCAGATCCGCGACCTTATCGTAGCCAACCTCTTCCGCAAGCTTGACGGTTGCGTTGTTAAGCGACATCGCCAGTGCATAGCGGGCGGTGACCTCGCCGTGATACTCCTCTTTGTAATTCCTGGGTTCGTAAATCTGATCGCCGTATGCGAACGTAGTGGGCTGGTCGGTGACCATGGATGCCGGGGTGAACACGGGAGTGCCGCCACTGACGGCGGTGTTGATGGCGGCAGCATAAACGAACGGTTTAAAGATTGATCCAGTAGGCCGTTTCGCGATTGCGTGGTCAAGTTGGCTGAAGGCGTAGTTCCTGCCTCCCACCAGCGCCAGCACTTCACCGGTATGCGGATCCATGGCGACCAGCGCCACTTGCGCCTGCGGACCCGGTTCCACCTGGGTCTCGAATTTATTCTTGCCCACCTTGATACGTTTGGTGCGACGCTTTGTGACCTGGTCATCGACCAACTTGATTCCGGATTCCACCGCCTGGGCAGCGGCTTTTTGTAGGTCAGGATCAAGTGTCGTATAGATGTGATAGGACTGTTCGTTTAACTCGCGTTCGTTGAACTTGCTGGTTAGGGTGTCTCGGACCAAGTCAACAAAGTACGGGGCATCACTGGCTTCCACATTAGGGGGAGCGAGCTTCAACGGCGTGGCTTTGGCCTTGTCGGCGTCCGCCTGAGTAATGGCGTGGGTCTCCACCATACTCTCCAGAACCAGGTTCCGGCGTTCTAAAGCACGTTCGGGGTGACGATAGGGAGAAAGATAACTTGGCCGCTGAATAATACCGGCCAGCAGAGCCGCCTCGGGCAAGGTGATATCTTTCAGGTCTTTGTTGAAGTAGGCACGAGAAGCCTCAGCCAGTCCGCTGATGGTGAACGAACCTCGCTGGCCCAGGTCCACCCAGTTGGCGTAGAACTCGAAAATCTCCTGCTTGCTGAACTTCTGCTCGAGTTCTTCGGCAATCAGCATCTCAATCAGCTTGCGCTTGATGGTTTTCTGCGGCGTCAGAAAGAAGCCTCGGGAAAGCTGCATCGTCAACGTCGATCCGCCCTGCTCATGCCGCTCATGCATAAAGTCAATCCAGGCGGCCTCCGCCATTCGAAGAAAATTCACCCCGCTGTGCTGGAAGAATCGCCGGTCTTCGATGCCCAGCACTGCATCCACCATGATTTTCGGAATCTGATCGTATTTCACCACCTGCCGTTTCGAGCGCTGCTCAACATCAAACAACGCCGTGATCATTTGGGGTTCCAGTTCATAAGCGGACAGGTCACCCGACTTGCCAGTGATGCTGACCACACGTCCCTCCTGAATGCGAATGGTGGCTGGTTCAGGGCTGTGATAGGACTGCGGGCCTGGCCGAACCTCGATGCCGCCGTTCAGCAGCCGGTAGCTCCCAATGGGAGAGTCCCCGTTCGAATAGCCGGCTCGCTGGAGTTGGGCCGCAATCTCGCGCGCCTCAATCTTTTCATCTATCTTCACCAGGTGCGGGATGGCGTAAATCTTGGCGGAAGTGCTGAACACCGGTCCTTTGAATCGTTGCTGAATGATGCGGTCATACTTGATGTAGAAGTATGAAAACCACGCACTGATGATGATTCCCAGCACGACGAATGTCGCAATCGCGATCCGGATAACGGGGTCGCGGGAGGCAGACTTCTTGCCGGCTTGGGCTTTCCTTCTGCGCTTCGGAATCTTTATTTTGATCGCCACTTGGATTAGTAGAATCCGCTCAGCCAGAACCGCATGGCTTCATAAAGCAACATGCAGACCCATTTCTTTGGATGCAGGAATCGTCACTCCGCGCATCTTGGGCGGAACGAAAAGGGTCCTGTCGATCGGTAGGATTTGGAGTCCAGCGACATTCTAAATCACAGCGGGTCACGCCCGCGCGGTTTAGAAAGGACTTTGGTTCTCACTCGAGGGGTCAAAGTGCAAATCCAGAGGATACCCCGGCAAGTCCACATGAACGATGTAAGGTGCATGAATGCTGAGTGAGCCGGTGCCTGTAGTGCCGTGGCGGGTAACCTTGATCTGGTCCTTGGCGAGCGGGATCTGGAGTTCTTGCGCCTTCTTGAAGATGCCGTCCTGAATCTCGGACTCAGGTTTGGTGGTGTACGTCTGCAGCGTGGCTTCGTTCGCGACAATATCTTTGAACTGGTAATTCGCGTAGTAAACAGGGATCAGTTCTGCCCCCAGGAAAACCGCGGCAACGATGATAAATATGCCAAAAAGAAGTTTGATGGTTCCCATGCGCTGCTCCCGTTCCAGCGCGCCAGAATGCTAGTGCGCCGGTCGCAAAGCTTTGAAATGCTCTGCTATTGCGCCGATGCTAGCATCCTGTACTTGACGAGTCGAGCGTTGAACCACCTCCACAGTACCTTCGGTAACCTTTTTCCCTACAGTGACACGAAAGGGTATGCCCACTAGGTCGGCGTCTTTGAACTTCACCCCAGGCCGTTCGTCCCGGTCGTCTAGTAACACGTCGAAGCCAGCCGCTTCCAGGGTGCGAGCGATGTCGATAGCGGTTTTCAGCAGAGTGTCATCTTTTATGTTGGTGGGACAGACGACAATCTCAAATGGGGCGATCGTCGGGGGTAGCCAGAAGCCATTTTCATCATTACTCTGCTCGATGGCGGCGGTGAGAATGCGCTCGATTCCGATGCCATAGCTGCCCATGATCAATGTGACTTCCTTGCCATTTTTATCGAGCACGCGCGCGCCCATCGACTCGGAATATTTGTAGCCGAGTTTGAAGATGTGACCGATCTCCACGGCAGTGTCGATGCGCAGCGGCTTGCCGCAGTTTGGACAGGGCTCGCCCGCAGTAACGCTTCGCAAGTCGACGCTGGCTGTTGCATGAAAGTTATGGCCCGGGGTGAGATTCTTCAGGTGATAGTCTTCCTTGTTCGCGCCGGCGATTAGGTTCTTACGGCCTTGCAAAGCCAGGTCGATCAACAGGAGTGGGCGGTCGGAATCTTTCAGGTCTTTGGCCCAATCGATACCGACAGGGCCAAGGAATCCGGCAGGAGAACGAAACAATTGTTTGATTTCGTCTTCCTGCATGGGACGAGTTTCTTTGCCTCCGTTGGCCGCAGCGAACTTTGCTTCGTTGAGTTGATGGTCTCCGCGCATGAGCACTACGATTGCCCGTGTTCGCGATTTCCCGGTTTTCGCGTCCTTATCTTCGGCCATATAGGCGAGGGTTTTGATCTTGTTCCTCGGCGAAACGCCGAGAAAGCGTGCCACGTCCTCGATCGTCTTCTGTCCCGGAGTATGGACTTCGAGCGGCTTGCCATCGACTTCGGGGGCAAGGTCTTGGACCGATTCGAGCTTAGACGTTGCTTTTTCGAGATTCGCCGCGTAGGTACAAGCATCGCAGCTCACCACTTGGTCCTCGCCCGCTGGCGTGCGTACCATGAATTCCTGCGACTGCGAGCCACCCATCGCTCCCGAATCGGCTTCGATGATCATGTACTTCAGCCCACAGCGGTCGAAGATCCGGCAGTATGCCTCGTAGTGTTTCTTATAAGAAACATCCAACGCGGCGGCGTCAATGTCGAACGAGTACGAGTCCTTCATCATGAACTGTCGGACCCGCAACAATCCGGACTTCGGCCGGGGCTCATCGCGAAACTTCGACTGAATCTGGTACCAGATCTGCGGCAATTGTTTGTAGCTGCGCAGTTCCTTGCTGGCAATCGAGGTCATGACCTCTTCTTCGGTCATGCCCAGGCACAAGTCGGCCCCTTTGCGGTCTTTCAGGCGAAATAGGTTCTCACCCATTACCGACCAGCGCCCGCTGGCTTCCCAAACTTCGCGAGGATGCAGCGCCGGGAGATAGAATTCCTGGCCGATCTTGTCCATTTCGTCGCGGACAATGGCCATGATCTTGTTGAACGACCGGTTTCCGAGAAAGAGAAAAGAATAGATTCCGGCGGCCAGTTGGCGAATATATCCAGCCCGGACGAGAAATTTGTGGCTGGCGACCTCGGCGTCCGCCGGTGCCTCGCGCAACGTAGGAATAAACGATTCTGACCAGCGATGCATAGGTATGAGTCCTGAGTAGTAGGGAATTGGCTATTGTAAATGATTCGCGATTAGAGCGATGGTTAACGAGCGGAACCAGTAGTGGGCTACTTTGAATTTTCCAAGGCTTGTAGAACTTTGGTCTCAAGCTTTTGCCAATGTTTTTGATGATCTTTCCGAGGAGCGAGGCTGAGGCGCATCCTGCAATACTCTAAGGCCCACTGAAGGTCGGCATTGTTCTTATGTTCAATCGCAGCTTCAATGCGCTTTAGTTCCTTAAACCGCGTCATGCTATCGCCCTTCGCTGCTCGTAGGCTTCCCAGAGGGCTACAAGGTCTTCTACGCTCCACAGCCGATCTGCAACGCCAGTTGCCACTTCATCAGCCCGCCAACTGCTTCAGAATCTCTTTCCCCAACTTCTGTGTCTCGCCGAAAAACTTCTGATATTCGACGAAGAGCCGGTTCATCTCCAATGACTTGTCGGCGGAGAGCCGCTTGCGGAGAATCATGTCGCGTACATGGACCGGGTTGGGGAGATTTGCTTCTTCGGTCAGTTCTTCCAGAGCGGTACCAGGGTCGTAGTGATACATGCCTTATTGTAGCGCCGCCATCTGCGGCGCTACATCATTTCTGTGCCCCAGAGATCGTGCAGGTGAACGATTCCCTCCAGCTTGCCCTTGCCGTCAACTACGGCCAGAGAGGTAATCTTCTTTTCTTCCATCAGTGCCAGAGCTGTGGCGGCGAATTCTTGGGGAGCAATCGTCTTCGGGTTCTTCGTCATGCACTGCCCTGCGGTGAGATCGAGCGCATCTTTACCGCGCTTCTCAAGTAACCGTCGCAAATCGCCATCGCTGATCACACCAACTAGCCTCTTGCCTTCAACCACGGCTGTCATACCTAGTTTCTTGCGCGACATTTCGTAGATCACATCCGGCATCCTAGTCTTAGGATTTACACGCGGCACTGCATCTCCTGCGTGCATCAGCGCCTCGACTCGCGCCAGTCGTTTGCCCAGTTTGCCTCCGGGATGCAGGTTGGCAAAATCTTCTTCCTTAAAACCACGCTTCTCGGCCAGCGTCATGGCCAGAGCATCGCCGAGAGCCAGCATCGTGGTAGTGGAAGCGGTCGGCGCCAGGCCTAGTGTGCAGGCTTCTTTGGCGACTGAACAATCCAAGGCAACATCGGCTGCTGCGGCCAGTGTCGAACCTCCACTCTTCCTCGATCCCGCACCAGGAATCTCATCACATGTCATCGCAATCAGCGGAACCCGCAATCGCTTCATGGTAGCCAGCAATCGCAATATCTCTTCAGTCTCGCCGCTTGCCGAAAGGGCGAGCACTACGTCTCCGCGTACAACCATCCCCAAATCGCCGTGTACCGCTTCGACGGGATGCATAAAGAGCGCGGGCGTGCCCGTGGAATTGAGAGTAGCAGCGATTTTGCGGGCAATAATGCCGCTCTTGCCCATGCCGGTGACCACCACGCGGCCTTTGCATCCGCGCAACAATTCCGTGGCATGGGTAAACGCTTTGGCCATGGGTCCGGCAATACGGTCTGCAAGCGCGCGCAAGGCTTCAGCTTCAATGCGCACCACGTTTTCGCCAATTGTTTTCATCAGGAAAAAAGATGTTAGCACGCGGAGAGAATCAGAAGTGCTCGTCCGCCTTGGGCTGGCGAACATTCGCCTGACCTAAGATGACCAGACTCTTCGCCTGGATCGCTCGATCCCACGGGCCCGCCTCCCAGTTATCCTTTTTCTTCTCCGTATGAATCCACGGCGGCAAGGTGATCAGCAGGGCCCGGGCTATGGACTGGGAGTAAGGCTCATACAGCGACCGCAGGTGCCTGAGCTTCTCTTCGAACTCCGGCCCCTCTTTAAGCTTCACATTGCGTTCAGCCAGGCTCTTGCGTAGTCGAGCCAGTTCCTCGTCAGGCATCCGGTCAGGTTGTTGCGGATCATAAGTCGCCCTGATAACTTGCGCGAGATCTACTACGGCATGCCGCGCCATGGCAAAAGTGACTTTGGCCTGTTCGCAGCGCACATTATCCACCCCGGCAATAATCAGAGCGCTGGTGTCGAGAATCGTAGTCAAAGCGCCCAGCCAAGATTGGTTGCTGTGTTGCGAGCGGAAAAAGCCAAGCGGTGGATAAGAAATATGGCTCTCCAGCACTTCGCCCGCCCAGCGCTCCCACTCGCGCAAGATTTGATTGAACTCTAGTTGTTGCCGGTCGCCAAACCGCCCAAGAAGTTCGGCGGCCGTGGGTGGCGATCCGGCGCGCGCATCCAAGAGAGAAATCTGCACCTCGCGGCGTGAGAACGCCGCATATATCGTCGGCAGATAGCCGACTACTGTACCGAGAAATCCAAAACCCATCCCCGCTTCCAACACCGCCAGCAGACGGGCAAACGGGGAGGTTGGAACGATATCCCCGTAGCCGAGGGTAAAGAAAGTCTCTCCGCTGTGATAGAGCAGTCGGCCGAAAGTGATGGGCTCTCCACTCAACTGAAAATGTTCGCCGGCGCCATATTGCATCAAGGCAAAACCAAAAATCAGCGTTGCTGCCCACAATCCAAGCAACACCAGCAGAGAGAGCGGCCCGAAGTAACCGAGGAAGTTCTCTCGTTGGCTGGGAGATTTTATGTGAGTGGTGATTTTTCTCCACGGAACCCATGTCCGCCGGTAGAACCATGAGGTGAGCCGATACTGCCGTCGCACCCGCCGCGGCAATACCACGGTTTCGAATGCGTCGAGCAGCACGGCAAAGACTACGAGAACGCCGATGATGGTGATGACGACATGCATGTGCGGAACGAATTGTCTTAATGAAGTGGGATGGTAGCAGATTCTACGAGCATGCGGCTTACGGCTTTACATGCGCTGCCGCCACAGCTTTGTGCACCGCCAACAACTCTTTCAACACGCCTCGCAACTTGGTGGAATCGAGCGCGTTGGCCCCGTCCGATTTGGCTTCTTTGGGATTATCGTGGACTTCCATGAATACACCGTCCACCCCGGCCGCAACTGCGGCCCGAGCAAGTACCGGAATGAACTCCGGCTGCCCACCGCTGGCCACGGGCTGATCTCCGTCCGCGGGTGCCGCCGACGGCAACTGCACCGAATGGGTCGCGTCGAAAACCACAGGCGCAAACTTGCGCATGATGGCCAGTGATCGCATGTCGACTACCAGATTGCCGTACCCAAAGCTGGAGCCGCGTTCCGTAACGAAAACTCGGTCATTGCCCGCCTGGCGGCATTTCTCAACCGCGTGCTTCATGTCCCATGGGGAAACGAATTGGCCTTTCTTGATGTTTACTGCACGCTCGCTCATGGCGGCGGCTACCACTAAATCAGTTTGGCGGCACAACATGGCAGGGATCTGCAAAACGTCGGCTACTTCAGCGACCTTGGCGACATCCTTTGTCTCATGCACGTCGGTGAGCACGGGCACGTGCACTTCGTCTTTCACTTTTTTCAGGATGCGCAAGCCCTCGGCCAACCCCGGCCCGCGAAAGCTGCGAATCGAGGTGCGATTAGCTTTGTCGTAAGAGGCTTTGAAAATGAAGGGAAGGTTCAAAGCTCGAGTAACTCCCTTGATCACTTCCGCCATAAAAAGAGCATGCTTCTCGCTCTCGATCACACACGGGCCGGCGATGAGAAACAAGTTGCCGGAGCCAATGTTGATGCCTTCGACTTGGAAGGAAATACTCATGCATTAACCACAGAAGGCCCAGGATTTCACGGAAGAAATAATACGCTCTGTGGCCTCGCCGCTCTCTGTGCTTGGTCTTTAGCGTTTCCCCACTTTTTCGGGCCGATGGAACATCTCGATCTCCGCTGCTGCTTTTTCCGCCCGCCGCTTGAGCCCGTGTTCGTACGCAGCGCCGATGAAGCTCTTGAACAATGGATGCGGTTCCAGCGGCTTGGACTTAAACTCTGGATGGAACTGGCAGCCGATGAAATGAGGATGATCGGGAAGTTCGATCATCTCCACGTAGGTCCCGTCGGGGGTTGAACCAGAAATTTTCAGTCCACCTGCAGTCAGTGTGCCTTCATATTCGCGATTGAATTCGTAACGGTGACGGTGGCGCTCGCTGATCTCAAGCTGGCCATAGATCTTCTGAGCCAATGTCCCCGGCTCGATCTTGCAGGGCCATGCTCCGAGCCGCATAGTGCCACCCAGTTCTTCGACCCCGCGCAGTTCGCGCAGCTTGTAGATCACTCGGTGCGGGGTCGCCGGATCGAACTCACTTGAATTAGCTTCTGCCAGGCCGCAGACGTTGCGGGCAAACTCAATGCACGCAGTCTGCATTCCCAGGCAAATGCCGAAATATGGCACCTTCTTCTCGCGGGCATAGCGAATGGCGATCAACATGCCCTCAATACCTCGTTTTCCGAAGCCTCCCGGAACGAGAATGCCGTCGTAGTCTGCGAGTTGTTCTTCGTAGGTACGGTCCCCCGTCTCCAACCCTTCGGCTTCAATCCAATTCACCTGCAGCTTCAGGTTGTGGGCGAGCGCGCCGTGGACCAACGCCTCCTTCAGCGACTTGTAGGAGTCCTCGTACTCGACGTACTTGCCGACGATGCCAATCGTGACTTCAGCCTTCGGGTTATAGACGCGGTGAACGATGTCTTCCCACTTCGAGAGATCGCGGTCTTTGGCTTCCAGGCGCAGGTAGCGAAGCACCAGCGTATCCACACCTTCATGAGAGAACACCACCGGCACTTCATAGATCGACGCCACGTCTTTAGCAGTGATGACCGCTTCTTCTTCCACGTTACAGAACAGCGCAATTTTTCCTTTGATGTCCTTCGATAAAAAGCGATCGGTGCGGCAAAGCAGAATGTCGGGCTGAATTCCGATGCTGAGCAGCTCTTTTACCGAGTGCTGTGTTGGCTTGGTCTTGAGTTCCTGGGCTGCGGCGATGAATGGCACCAGGGTCACATGGACGAATAATGTGTGCTCACGGCCCAGTTCCTGGCGCATCTGGCGAATGGCTTCCATGAATGGCAATGACTCGATGTCGCCGACCGTGCCGCCAACTTCCACGATCGCGACGTCCACGTCTTGTGCGACCTTCTTCATCGCAGCCTTGATTTCGTTGGTCACGTGGGGAATCACCTGGACTGTCTTGCCAAGATAATCACCGCGCCGCTCCTTGGTGATGATCTGTTCGTAAATCCGGCCGGTGGTCCAGTTATTGTCACGAGACAGCTTGGCGTGAGTGAAGCGCTCGTAGTGGCCGAGGTCGAGGTCAGTCTCGGCGCCGTCGTCGGTGACGAAAACCTCGCCATGCTGAAACGGCGACATGGTTCCCGGGTCGACGTTCAGGTAGGGGTCGAACTTCATGAGGTTAACTTTCAGGCCGCGACTCTCGAGCAGGCAGCCAATCGAAGCCGCCGCCAGGCCCTTGCCCAAAGAAGACACCACACCGCCGGTTACAAAGATGTACTTTGCCGACATCGGTTCCTCGCCCTAAATTGTGAGTGGAATTTTGTGCAGATGGGGTGCACGATCAATTATGCCAGAAAGGGCTGTGGAAAGAAACTGGAAATAGGTAGAGCAAAAAGGCGTCCAGGGGGACTTGTGTACAGTTTACAGAATCCTATCGTTCATTTGTAATATCGCAAGGATATGAAACACCAGAGTCGGGCTCGCGTCAGCGCAGGTGGACGGATTGTAATTCCGGCATCCTTTCGTAAGGCATTGGGCATCAATCTTGGAGACGAAGTCGTACTACGGATCGAGGACGACGAATTGCGCATCTCGACCATGAAAGCGAGAATTGAACGCGCCCAGCGCCTGGTTCGGCGTCATGTGAAACCTGGTACCTCGCTGGTTAACGAACTGATCATCGAACGACGCAGGGCGGCCAGCGATGAGTAGCCTTCGCATCACCGATTTGGTTCGCTCACTGATGTGGATGTTTGCGCTTGCTAGTTGTCTGGTAACCTTCGCTCCCGCCGCCTCCGCCCAACAACTTGCCAAGCGCCTCATCCTCAAAGATGGTACCTATCAACTGGCCACGAGATGGGAAATTAAGGGCGATCGTGTGCGCTACCTGAGCGCGGAGCGCAACGATTGGGAGGAAGTGCCCGAGGACCTGGTGGATTGGAAGGCTACCTCGAAGTTCGAGCAGGATCGCGCCGCCGGCGCTCCTAGTCCCGAAGCCGTCGAGGTGGACAAAGAGCTGGCCGCGGAACGTGTCCAGGAAGAAGCCAAGACTCCGCTGGTGGCTCCCGATTTGCACCTCCCGGAAAATGCCTTGTTCTTATTGTTCGATACTTTTCAGAATCAGCCGCAGCTGGTGGAACTACAGCAGAACGACGGGCAGGTGAACCGCAACCGCGGACAGAACATGATTCGCGCCGCTATCATCCCCATTCCCATTAGCAGCAGCAAGCAGACCATTGAAATCCAAGGCGTGCATGCCACCGTGCAGGCCCACACGACCGTGCCTTCCATCTTTATTAACCTCTCATTTGAAGAAGGGTCTTCAGATTCCAAGGCGGCATCGCAAGCATCCCAACGACCGCAGCAGCCCCAACAGCCCCAACAGCCGGAGCAACCCTGGGACCGCTTTCACATTGTGCGTGCAAAGTTGAAGGACGGAAAACGCATTGTGGGCGTGATCAAGGTCAACCCGCTGGGCAAGGCGACCCAAACGCAAAACCTGGTGACGACGACCTGTCAGCAATTGAGCGGTGGCTGGGTCAAAGTGACGCCGACCGCTGCGCTCGAGCCGGGAGAGTATGCCGTGGTCGAGTTGCTCGGCCGTGATGGCATGAACACTTACGTGTGGGATTTTGGAGTGAATCCGGCGGCTCCGGCGAATGCGGGGGCGGTGAAGCCCGCAACGGCGGCGGCGACGCCAGTATCACCCGACAAACCTCGATAGTGCCACGAGCCACGTAGGCACAGACACCCTTTGTCCGGCGGCCCAGCAGCTGGGCGTGGTTGCGAAACCCTGTTGACCAGGGGTCGGATCCGGAGGATAATTCTCGGGCTAGGCTGATCGCAACGTTCTCCCCCATTGCGATCGAGGCCAACTCGGGCTCCGTTGCAAGCTTCAGTACGTTGTGAGTAAGGAGAATTCCGATGAAAAGACTACCCACACCCCAATTCCTTGCAGCTCTTTTGCTGATCATCGCTGGCGCCGTTTCGGCGGCAACCGCTCAGACCTACACCGATCTGTACGACTTCGATGGCACCCAAGGCCTGAATCCTTCTGGTCCGCTTACTCAGGGCGAAGACGGCAACTTATATGGCACGACACCCCGAGGAGGTAGTCCGCAGAACGAAGGTGTTGTATTCCAGCTCACGCCCAGCGGTGCTATGAACGTGCTGCACATCTTCCGGGGCGGCAATGGCGGGGGACCGATGGGTGGATTGACGCTGGGAACCGACGGAAGATTTTACGGTACTACAAGCGTCGGCGGCCCCGAGGACGCTGGAACGATTTTCAGGGGCACAACCTCTGGTGGGGTAACGCTATACGATTTCGAGGGGTTATCTGAGGGATCTGAGCCCTATGTGTCGCCCATCGAAGGCTTCGATGGAAATTTCTACGGCACGACCGTGGCGAATGCGTACAAGATCACGGGCTCCGGGGCCTTTACCTCGTTGGCACAGCTCCCGGGAGAGTATGGCTCGCGATTATTGCAAGCTAGTGATGGGAATTTCTACGGGACGACTTCGCTGGGCGGGGATCATAGCTGCAATGCGTTTTCTGGATGCGGGACAATATTCCGATTAACCTCTAGTGGGAACCTGACCGTTGTCCATGTTTTTGAGCCGACCACATACGGTCAAGGGCCAAACGGTGGTCTGATCGAGGATAGCGACGGTAGTCTATACGGAACCACGGAGTGGGGCAGCAAGTACGGTTGTGAATGCAATGACGGCAACGGTATCGTTTTCAGATTAGGTCCGCACGGCGCGTTTACGGTGGTGCACAACTTCGGCGATCCTAACTACCCCAACGATGGTATGGGCGCGACTGGAGGATTAGTTCAAGCTACTGATGGAAACTTCTACGGGACGACCGACGTCGGGGGCACTAGCGAGAATTGCCAATGGGGGTGCGGAGTCATTTTCAAGATCACACCGGAGGGCGATTATTCGATCCTGTACAATTTCGATGGTATTCATGGCTCATTCCCATCCAATTTGATGCAACACACCAACGGCGAGCTTTATGGACTTGCGTCCTCCGGAGGCGCTTCGGACGATGGTGTTGTTTACAGTTTCAATCTCGGCCTCAGCCCATTCGTCGCCTTCGTGGTCCCCGCAGGCAGAGTCGGCCAGACCGGCGGCATTCTCGGTCAAGGCTTCACCGGGACGACGAACGTGACTATCAATGGAACCTCCGCAGTCTTTAACGTCATTTCCGACACTTATCTCACAGCGACCGTTCCGCCCGGCGCGACAACCGGCTTTGTGTCTGTGACGACTCCGAGCGGCACGCTCACGAGCAATGTGCCGTTCCGGGTCTTGCCGTGAAGGTGGGCAGTAATAACTTAGATCGAGACGTCCTTGTTCGGAGGATCACACGACCCTGTCAGCCTCTTCCTGAATTCTCTTCCAAGCCCGTTCCACATGACGCGCTTCGGTATTCGTCTGGCCAACGCACAGGCGCAACGTCGTACGATTCGCCAGCTTAGTGTGCGTCAGGTACAGATCACCGCTCCGGTTTAATCGATCCATCAACGCCTGATTAACTTCATCTCCACCTTTGTGACGAAAGCAGACCAGATTCAGCGGAACCGGTGCTGCCAACTCGAAACGGCTATCCGCCTTCACCCAGCTCGCGAACTGCTGCGCCAATTCCACATGGCGGCGAACATGGTGCTGTAAACCTTCGATCCCGTAGTGGCGGATCACAAACCATAATTTCAACGCGCGGAAGCGGCGTCCCAACGGAACCTGCCAATCGCGATAGTCGATGACCGCGCCTGATTCCGTTGCCTGGTTACGGAGATATTCCGGCAGGACGCTAAGCGTCTGGATCAGAACTTTACGGTCGGCCACGAAGAAGCAGCTGCAGTCGAAATTGGTGAACATCCATTTGTGCGGATTGTAGACGTAGCTGTCGGCGAGTTCGACGCCGGCATGAGTGTGACGAAACTCTGGACAAAGCGCCGCCGTGCCGGACATGGCAGCATCCACATGAAACCAGATGTTGTTCTCACGGCAGATGCGGCCGATCTCCGGCAGCGGATCGATTGCATTAGAGGAGGTCGTGCCAATGGTGGCGCACACAAAGCAAGGGGTCAGGCCCGCTCTGTGGTCGGCGGCAATTTGCTGTGCCAACGCGTCGGGGCGCATTGCGAAGTTTTCCTCCACTTCGATCAATCGCAGGTTGTCGAGCCCCATGCCGGCTATTCGAATATCTTTCTCGATGGAAGAATGGGTCTGGGTCGAGGTGTAAGCCACCAGTTTCCCATCACAGCCCCGGCGATTACTGGCGAAGTTGGTAGCACGTTCGCGGGCCGCTAGCAAGGCACAGAGTGACGCGCTCGAAGCGGTGTCCTGGATCACACCGCCGCCGGTGCTGGTCGAGAGAAACTTTTTCGGCAGACTGAGCATTCCGACCAGCCAGTCGAGAACGTGCGTCTCGAGCTCCGTGCAGGCGGGGCTGGTGGCCCAAAGCATGCCTTGCACGCCGAGCCCCGATGAAAGCAGCTCCCCTAGGATGGACGGCCCCGAGGTGTTCGAATTGAAGAAGGCAAAGAAATTCGGCGATTGCCAGTGAGTGATCCCAGGGATGATGAGTTTTTCGATGTCGCCGAGAATGGCGTCGAACGCTTCTCCCTTTGCCGGTGGATTCACCGGCAAGGAAGCGCGAATCTCACCCGGTTTGGCACGCGACAGCACCGGGTAAGATTCGATTCGCGCGTAGTAGTCGGCGATCCAGTCCACCATCGCGTGTCCGTGGTGGCGGAATTCATCGGGCGTCATATGGAAGCTTTTTTCCTGCGGCATTTGAAGTCCTGATTACATCAGATTTACCCCTGTGTTCCTCTGTGACCTCTGTGGTTAGAGGTTTTGCTTTGAAAAACCCTAAACCACAGAGGTCACTGAGGAGCACAGAGGCCTACGTGATCTGCCCTAAGTAAACGCGGGTTAGATACGCCAGCACGACCTGTCCGTTCACTTGGTACTTATCAAATATCTGGCGCAACTCTAGCAGCATTGCCTCATACCCAGGATGACGCGAACTCGGAATATACGAGGACGACAACAATCGACCTTCGAGCGCGTCGTAATCACAATCCTGGCGCATCTCCAGCACCGCTGATTCGAACGGTGAAGGCGCAAAGAAGCCGTCGATCTCGTCAGTGGTGCGCTCGTGGCGAACTTCCTTATAGTCGGTGCCGTAGGTCAACAGCAACTTCTCATAGTCACGAAGAAACGGAGTCGAATCAGTCTCGCGTTCATTCCAGATCAACACCGCCCAGCCGCCAGGCTTCAGAATCCGGACGAATTCGCGGCGGGCTTTGACGCGATCAAACCAGTGTGCCGCTTGGGCCGCGGCGACAATGTCCATGCTGCGATCACCGAGCGTAGTCGCCTCCGCAGTCCCTTCGACACTTGTGAAGCGCTCAAACGTAGCCAGATACTCTTCTCCCGCGCGCCGCATGTCCGGGTTTGGTTCCACGCCGAAAACTCGATTGCCATTTTCCAGCAGCAACCGCGTAAAGATCCCCGTACCCGACGCGACATCGGCGATCACCGAGTCCGAAGTTAGTCCACATTGGCTCCGAAGCAGGTCCAGAACCTGCTTCGGATAGCTGGGACGGTAACGCACATACTTTTCGACGCGGGAAGAAAAACGAGCGGTAGCATCTTGCGCAGCCATGTATCTATTCTAAAAGGTTTTGCTAACGCGGGTTTCCGCCCTTGGGTTTGCTACTATGAATCTCTAACTGATTGCGGTGTCGGAAAGGTGATTCAAGCCGGAACCGCCGGAGCCTGATGAAAGTTCCAACGGCAGTTGTTCTATTCCTCTTTATTCTGTTCACCGCTTCTTTTGAATTCGGCGCCGCCAAAGGCTCGAAGCCGTCTTCATCTTCGACGATTTTCGGGTTCCAGGATTCCGCCGCCGAAACGGCTGTAGAAGACCGCTTTCTCGCAGTTCCCGATCCCAAACTCGCCGAACAGCATCTGCATACGCTGACGCAGGCGCCACACATGGCCGGGACTCCAGAAGACAAAGCCACCGCCGACTATGTCGCACAAAAATTCCGCGAGGCGGGCCTCGAAACCGAGATTGTCGAATACCGCGTATGGATCAATTATCCGTCCGAAATCAGCGTGGATGTAACTGCGCCCGCCGACGTGCACATGCATGGCCCGACCCGCGAGCACGTGGACGGCGACCCGCTGCCGGACGATCCGCGCGTGGTGATGCCATTCAACGGCATGTCGCCCTCAGGCGATGTTGAGGCCGAAGTGGTGTATGCCAATTACGGCACGCCCGAGGACTTCAAGAAACTGGAACAACTGAAGGTCGACGTTCGGGGTAAGATCGTGCTTGCGCGCTACGGGCAGAACTTCCGCGGAGTCAAAGCGCTAGTCGCGCAAGAGCATGGCGCAGCCGGACTCATCATTTATTCCGATCCTGCCGATGACGGTTGGCGCCGTGGTGATAAGTATCCCGACGGCCCCTGGCGACCGACTACCGGCGTGCAACGAGGATCGGTTGGATTTATGTTCGAGTTTCCTGGTGATCCAACCACGCCTGGAATCGCTTCCGTGCCTTCGCTTCCCGACTCCAAGCGCACGCCTCCGCAGCAATCAGCGCAGTTGCCCAGGATTCCGACCACGCCGCTTTCGTATGGAGACGCATGGCCGATCCTAGAACATCTCGCTGGTCCAGATTCACCACGCGAATGGCAAGGTGCATTGCCTTTCACCTATCACGTAGGCCCGGGCCCGGTGAAAGTGAAGATGCACCTTAAGCAGGATTACCAATTCCGCACTATCTGGGACGTGATCGGCCGGGTGCGCGGCCAGGCATCAGACAAAGTTTCGCCGGATGCATGGGTTGTTGCCGGGAATCATCGCGATGCCTGGGTCTATGGCGCGGTCGATCCCAACAGCGGCACAGCGGCCATGCTGGAGACAGTGCACGGATTGGGAGACCTTCTCAAGTCAGGATGGAAGCCCAAGCGTACCATTGTTTTCGGAAGCTGGGACGCGGAAGAAGAAGGACTGGTCGGCTCGACGGAATGGGGAGAACAACATGAGACAGAACTGGCCAATGCAGTCGCGTATTTCAATATGGACGTGGCGGTATCGGGCGCGGCGTTTGGGGCTTCGTCGGTTCCCAGCCTAAAGAAGTTTCTCTCCGACGTAACCAAAGCCGTGCCCAGTCCGAAGGGTGGCACGGTGTACGACGTTTGGAAAAAGGCATCGCAGCCAGGAACGCAATCCGGCCCGGCGCCCACCGATGCCATCGGAGACAGCAGGCGAACGCCAGCAGCGCAGGGCAATGTGGATGTGCCCGTTGGGGACTTGGGCAGTGGTTCCGACTACACCGTCTTCCTGCAACATCTGGGTGTGCCTTCGACGGACATCACGTCGAATGGCCCGTACGGCGTGTATCACTCCGCCTTCGACAATTTCAACTGGTTCAAGCGTTTCGCCGATCCCGATTTCCTGTACGAGCAGGAAATGGCACGCGTGTTCGGCATCCAAGTCTTGCGCATGGCCGATGCCGATGTGTTGCCCTACGACTACGAGGAATATGGCAAGGAAGTGATTGCTTATATCGAAGCCGCACGGAAGAAAGCTGATACCGAGTTCGGCGCAGAGCAGGTGATTTTCCTCGATGCCGTAAAGGCGGCGCGGCACTTCGAGCAGGCTGGCGCAAAAATGCTCGAGAAACAAGCGAGGCCTGCCGACGATCCCGACAAACTCAACCTGGAGTTACGTGCCGCCGAGCGCGGCTTGCTGGTTCCTGAAGGCTTGCCCAAGCGTTCGTGGTTCCGCCACTCCGTTTATGCTCCCGGACGTTATACAGGTTATGCGGCGGTGGTGATTCCTGGAATCAATGAAGCCATTGACCGGCACAATGCTGAGCAGGTGCGCCAACAGATCGCGGCGCTGGCGGCGGCATTGGATCGTGCGGCCAGCGAACTTGAAGGCCGGCGATAGCTCTAATTCTGCTTGTTCCGAACCGAAGAGCGATTGCTGATGCAGATGGTAATCTAACTCTGCATGACGGCAGCCTGTTCTTATGTCCCGGAGGGCTGTTGGTTAAACGCCTGGACCTGGCGCCGTGGGCGCAAGCAAATATAATCTTCGGATTCTGCTTCTGCTGGTTCCATTAGAATCATTTCGTGCCCGAATCTTCTGACACACGTCTTGTCCGCGTGTTACAGCAGTTGCGGCTTTATGAGCATCCTCTGCTCGACTTTTCCGCTCGCGGCAAAGGCGACGGTGTCGAGGTCGTTATCAAGTTCAAAAATCCTGACATACCGGTGCATACCTATTATTTCGAGCTACACCCCCGCGATCTCGACCATCCCCAGTTTGAATGGACCTTTCAGCGCCAGCTGTTTGACTGCCTGCACGACTACCTGATCGAAATGTTTACCCGCACGCCGCAGAACCGCATTGAGCGGCAGCAGGAAGGCTTGTGAGCCTACGCGAGAAGATTATTCAGGAAATCCGCGCGAGTGGACCAATATCGTTTTCGCAGTATATGGAGATGTGTCTCTACGATGCGGAATATGGATACTATTCGCGGACCGTGGAGCAGTTTGGCAAGGCCGGGGACTTCTACACTTCGAGTGATGTGCATGCGGTATTTGGACGGCTCCTGGCGCGTCAATTTGAAGAGATGTGGCGGGTGCTGGGATCGCCGGAGAAGATTGAGATTCTGGAGTTGGGGCCGGGCCGGGGATTGTTCGCGCGCGATGTGCTTGATTGGTCGGAGAAGAAGTTTCCAGAGTTCTTTGGGGCGGTGCATTATTCGTTGTGGGAGCGGTCGGAGGCTCTGCGGGCGAGGCTGCGGACAACTTTAGAGCGGCATTTCGCAGCGGACAAAGTTTCGTTTGCTCAGCGACTAAAACCACTGTCGTCGGAAAAGCTATACGGCACGGCTGAAGCCGTGCCCTCCGGCGTGCACATCCAGGATGCGACCACGCTTTCCATCACTCCTGTCATCGTCTTTGCGAATGAACTTTTCGATGCGTTGCCGGTCGAGGTATTGGGCCCAGAGGGGGAGCTGCGGATCGCCGAGAAAGGCGGATGTTTTGTCGAAACCTGGGTCGCGGCTTCAAGTGAAAACCTTGAATTCGTCGATCGCTACGGCGTCCATCCCGAGAACAGAGAGCGCGTCGAGACGGCACGCGTCGCCGAGAAGCTCATGTCTCAACTGGCTGCGGGCATCCAACGAGGCTTTCTAGTCGCCGTCGATTATGGCTATACCCGGGCTGAGCAACTTGCCGGACGCCATCGCGGCACGGTCACGGCATACCGCCGGCATTCGGTTTCCGGCGATCCTTACGAGGCGCCGGGTGAACAAGACATCACCGCACATGTGAACTTCACTGCGCTGGCTGCGGCGGCTGAACAGCAAGGCATGCAGGTGCAGACACTTTTGACCCAGTCGCAATTTCTCATGGGCATCGGCGAAGCCAATCAATTCGGCGATGCGTTCGAAGAGTGCCGCTTGCCGCAGGAGCATGCCAAAGTTGCGCTGCAACTGAAACATCTGGTGACACCTGCTGGCATGGGTGAAAGTTTCCATGTCTTGGTCGCTAGCAAGGCGGTTGCCGCCGAGCAAGTTGATAGACTCAGCGGCCTGGCTTTTGGGACCCGGAATAAAAAGTAATTGTCTTCTCCATAAAAATCTTTCATGGGCTAAGTGTGGTTCCGCGGCGGTCGGGAGATCATCTATGGCGTATGGAAACGACCGCCCGACCAGCGTCGTGGAAGATCCTACTGGCCTTCGCCATCATTTACCTGGTTTGGGGATCGACTTTCCTGTCGATCCGAGTTGGTGTCCGTGAGGTGCCGCCATTTCTTTTAGCGGGGTTGCGCTTCGTGCTGGCGGGCTTGGTTCTCTACGGATGGATGCGGCTTAAGGGCGTGGCGCATCCCAGCCGACGGGAGTGGCCGGGGATCTGCTTGCAAGGGACGCTGATTTTTCTAGTGGATTATGGCTGCGTGTTCTGGGCAGAGCAGCGAGTGCCTTCAGGGATTACAGCTGTGGTGTTGGCCACGATCGCGATATTCATCACTCTGCTGGAAATTACGATCTTGCGGACGCAGCGACTGACCGTCCGCCTCGGAGTTGCGCTGTTAGCTGGCTTACTCGGAGTTGCGGTGCTGATGAATCGATCGTTTTCGCTGGGGGAAGCCCCCATCGATCGCGCTGGCGCGCTGGCGTTGTTGGTTGCGGCATTCTGTTGGTCGGTAGCCACGATTCTGACTCGCAGGCTGACGCTACCTGCGTCCAAGCCTATGAGCGCTGCGGCACAGATGTTGGCTGGCGGGATCCAATTGCTGGTTTTGGCAGCGATGACCGGCGAGTTTAGAGGGTTCAATGTGTGGGCCGTTTCGTGGACAGCGTGGTTCGCATTGCTGTATCTCATCGTTGCAGGATCCATCGTTGGGTTCACTGCCTACATTTGGTTGTTGCACTATGAGTCGCCAACGAAGGTGGGAACTTATGCGTATGTGAATCCTGTGGTTGCGGTTTTGGTGGGATATTTTGTTGGGGGCGAAAGCATCGGATTACGGACGGTGTTTGGAAGCTTGTTGGTGTTGGTCAGCGTGATTACGATTTCGACCATGCCGAAGAATGTGGCGAGGCCTGCTGTTGAGTTGGCGGAGGCAAGGGTGGAGTGAGAAGCGTCTCGGGAGGGCGTTTCTAGCTCCGGATATTAGGGAATAGGTGCGGCCCCGCTTCGATGCAGGCCGTTCCCGCCCACCCCGAGGCCATGTTAAGTTGCTCGGCAATAATCTAGGGCCTCGTCATCCTCTCCGGCTTCATCAACTGATCGAACTCTTCGGCGGTGAGGTGTCCGAGTTTCAGTGCGGCTTCGCGGAGGCTGCTGCGGTCTACGTGCGCGGTGTGGGCGATTTGGGCGGCTTTATCGTAGCCGACTTTGGGGGCTAGCGCGGTTACCAACATTAGCGAATTCTTCACGTACCAGTCGACTTTCGCGCGATCAACTTCTATGCCTTTGACCATGTACTCGACGTAGCCGTGGCAGGCGTCGGTGATGAGCGTGACCGAATGCAGGAAGTTGTAAATGATGACCGGCTTGAAAACATTGAGCTCGAAGTTGCCCTGGGAGCCGGCGAATCCTACGGCAGCAGTTGCGCCGTGAACCTGCACACAGACCATGGTCATGGCTTCGCACTGGGTGGGATTCACTTTGCCGGGCATGATGGAAGAGCCGGGTTCGTTTTCCGGGATGGAAATTTCGCCCAAGCCGCAGCGCGGACCGGAAGCCAGCCAGCGGATGTCATTCGAGATCTTCATGAATGATGCGGCCAGAGTTTCCATGGCTCCCTGTGCGAATACGATTTCGTCGTGCGCCGAAAGCGCGGCGAACTTGTTGCCATGGGAGCGGAAGGGAAGTCCAGTGAGTTCGGCGATCTTTTTGGCCGCGCGTTCGGCAAATTCGGGGTGGGCGTTTAACCCGGTGCCGACGGCGGTGCCGCCGATGGCCAAATCGTAGAGACCACCTGAAACTTGTTCTAATCGTTGAATGTCTCGTTCGAGCAAAGCTGCCCACCCGCCGAATTCCTGGCCGAAGGTTAAGGGGACAGCGTCCTGTAAATGGGTGCGGCCGATTTTAACGATGTCGTGAAATTCTTTTGCTTTAGTGGCGATGGCGTCATGAACGCTCTTGACTGCGGGAATCAGTGCGTTCTTCACGCGTTCGGCTGCGGCAATATGCATCGCCGCTGGAAAAGTGTCGTTCGATGACTGCGACATGTTGACGTCATCGTTGGGGTGGATCGGCTTCTTCGATCCCATCTCGCCGCCGGCCAGCTCGATGGCGCGGTTGGAGATGACTTCGTTGACGTTCATGTTGGTCTGGGTGCCGCTGCCGGTCTGCCAGATGCGAAGCGGGAACTGGTCGTTGAGTTTGCCGGAAATAACTTCATCAGCTGCCTGAACGATGAGTTTTGCTTTGTCGGCCGGAAGCTTTGCGAGATCCTGATTTACCAGGGCGCAGGCTTTTTTCAGGATGCCAAAGGCGCGGATCAACTCGGGCGGCATGGTGTCGCGGCCGATGTTGAAATGCAGCAGCGAGCGCTGGGTTTGCGCGCCCCAGTAGACATTGGATGGGACTTCGATTTTCCCCATGCTGTCGGATTCGGTGCGAGTGGTGGGCATTAAATGTCCTGAATGGTCGGTAAGTTGAAATGTGTAAGGGTAACCAAGAAGTATAGCGCGCGTTGACCCTTGGCCGGGCACGAACCTCCTGTCAGCCCGTGCTAGAATCGTTAACTCCAAAACAAGGGGCGACTTCCGCTAGTAGCAGAGTCTGCCCGGCCCTCAGGATTCATACCTTGCCGACCAAACAGATTTCGGACGCGGTTCAGATTCCCGATACTTTGCCACGGGCGCAGTTCGGCGCACACTCGGGCTCGCGGGTGGATGTGCTGGTAATTGGCGCCGGGCCTACCGGCCTGGCTTGCGGGATTGAAGCGCAGAGGGCGGGATTCAAAGCTGTAGTGATCGACAAAGGCTGCCTGGTCAATTCGATTTTCAACTATCCCGCGAACATGACATTTTTTACCACGCCGGAATTGTTGGAGATCGGAGATTTGCCCTTCACTACCGCTCATCAGAAACCTACGCGGGAAGAGGCGCTGGAGTATTACCGCAAGGTGGCCGAGCATTATCGGTTGCCGGTGGCGCAATATCAGTGGGTGAAGACGGTGAATGGGGGTGATGGTGACTTTCATGTCAGCACCAGCGACCGGCTGGGGCGAATCTTTGATTATCAAACTCGCAAGCTTATCGTCGCCACTGGTTATTACGACATGGCCAACCAACTCAACATTCCTGGCGAGGAGTTGCCCAAGGTCTTTCATTATTACAAAGAGCCACATCCATTTTTTGATTTAGATGTGCTGGTGATTGGGGGAAAGAATTCGGCGGCGATTTCGGCGCTTGATCTGTGGCGGCACGGAGCGCGGGTGACGCTGGTGCACCGTGGGCCGGCGCTGCATGCGCACGTGAAGTACTGGATCCTGCCTGACATCGAAAATCGCATTAAGGCCAGGGAGATCAAGGCGTATTTCAACTCGACGGTTGAGGAGATTGCCGCCGATTGCGTTGTCGTACGCACTCCTGAGGGTCTCGTCCGAGTGCAGAATGACTTTGTGTTTGCTCTGACTGGCTACCATCCTGATTACGATTTTCTGCGCTCCATGGGGATAGAGCTTTCGGGGGACCAGTGCCGTCCGGTGTGCGATCCGGAAACCCTGGAGAGCAATGTGCCGGGAATTTATGTAGCGGGAGTGATCGTGGCGGGATCGCGGACGAATGAAATATTTATTGAGAATGGGCGGTTTCACGGGCAGCAGATTGCGCGGGACTTGAAGAAGAAGCTGGGTGGGAGCGGGTAGGAACCGTTTCTTGCGTAGGACGAGAGAGAGTTGCAGAGGTAGGGATCCTTCGACTCCGCATACCGATTCGCTCGCGAATCGGTATGCGGCGCTCAGGATGACAGGGACGTCGGCGCTACTTGGCGGCGATTTCAGGTGAGGTTAACTACCTCTTCTCCGAATTGTTGATTGATCAGTCTAGCCATTAGCGGCTTCAGCTGTTCGTCGGTTTTCCCCAGCACAAAATCGCGTTTGGCTTCTGACCAGTCGAGTTTGAAACTGGTAGCCAGGGCGGAAATCCATATCTGGCGCACGGGGGCGTTGGGGGAGATGACGAAGCGAGTGCCATCTTCAAAGGAAACCTGCAATGCTCCGGCCTGATCTTCTACTTCGATATCGGCGGATTCTTCGGCGGTGATCAGGCTCTGCTTGAGCGAACTCAGTGCCGCGTCGGCGTGATTGCGAAAAGCGATTTCATCGAGCATGGAGAGATTATAAACAAGCGATCAGCCCTCAGCGGCCAGCTTTCAGAGGGCCACTGAGAGCTGAAGGCTGAGAGCTATTTCAGCAGATATTCCTTCACAAACATCACGGTGGCGTCGAACTGGTAGTCCTGGTTCTTCTTCTTGGCGAAGCCGTGGCCTTCATCCTTTGCCATCAGCCACCAGACCGGCGTGCCGTTCTGACGGACGATGTTCACCATCTGTTGGGATTCGCTTACCGGCACGCGAGGGTCGTTCTTGCCGGCGATGACGAACAGGGGCTTGGTAATGTTCTTGGCATTGTTTGCCGGCGCGATTCGTTCCAGAAAAGCGCGCATTTTGAGATCGCGTTCGTCGCCGTACTCTACGCGCCGCAGATCCTGGCGGTATCCGGAAGTGTGCTCGAGAAATGTGACCAGATTTGAGGGGCCGACCACGTCGACCGAGCAGCAGATACGGTCGTTGTAGTTGGTAGCGACGGCGAGAGTCATGAAGCCGCCGTAGCTGCCGCCGGTAATCATCACGCGGCTGGAGTCGAGGTCGGGCTGGGTCTGGATCCAATCGAGCAACGTGTTAATGTCCTGATAGGAGCCCTCGCGGAGAAAGCCGTTGTCGAGGGCCAGAAACGTTTTTCCGTAGCCAGTTGACCCGCGGACGTTGGGAGCGATCATGGCGACGCCGAGTTCGTTCAAGTAATAATTCCAGCGGCCGGCAAAACCGGGCCGGAATTGGCCTTCGGGACCGCCGTGGATGTTGATGATCACCGGGCGCTTGCCGGAGTACTTGGCGGGCGGACGATATAGGAATCCGCTGATGGATCGTCCGTCCCATGACTTCCAGTGGATGAGATCGGGTTCGGAGAAGGTGGCGGTGCTCAACCCGCCGGTTTCGCTGAAGGTCCAGCGGTCGACTTTGCCGCTCTGCACATCGAGCGAGTAAACATCAGAACTGGTGTGGGCCGAGGAAATGCTGAAACCCAAATCGCGATTGTTCTTGTGCCAGGATATGCCGGAGACCAGTCCCTTGGGCAGACTGGGCACGGGTTTTTCTTTGCGGGTTTTTGTGTCGAGAAGGTGGAGGATTCCGAGGCCATCTTCGTTGGTTACGAAGGCGATGGTGCGGCCGTCATTGGAGAGATCGAATTCATCGACATCCCAATGAATATTGCTGGTGAGGTAAGTGTGCTGTTTGGTCGCCAGATCGATGTAGGTGAGGCGCAGAAATTCAGAATCTTTATCGGTGGTGACGTAGATGCCTTTGCCATCTTTGCTGAAACGGCCGCCGTTGTAGGCAATCTTTACGTCGCCGCCTTTTGGCGTGAGCAGAGTCTTTTCGCCGCTGGTAGCGTCGACCAGCCAGACATAGCTCTCGTTGGCCGAGATCCCCTCATTTGCCAGAATCTTTTGTCCGTCGGGGGACCAATCGAGCGGTGACCATCCTCCACCCTGCAATTGCGCCAGCAGGTGATCGCTTTTTGGGTCAGCGGGATTGATGACGTAGAGATCAACGTCATTGCCAGTGCGGCGGGTGGATCCATAGGCGAGCTTGTCCCCCGCGTACGACCAGATGGGATCGATGTTGCGCGACTTGCCGTCGGTCAGCAGAGTTACATCGCCGCTGGCTACTTCGTAGCGGTACAACTGGAAGAACTCGCCGCCGCCGACGTCTTTCGAGAAAATGAAGGAATCGTCCCTGGTTGGAGGGAACTGCGCGCTTGCAACCCGGTCTGCATAGAAAGTAATTTGCGTGCGAGCGCCACCGGGCATCTTCACAAGATGGATCTGGTTGGTATCGGCGAAACGCGTGGAAATGAGCATCTCCCGCTTGACCGGGTCCCAACTGTCAAGAGAAGCGCCGCGGAAATTGGAGTAGCGATCAACCGTCTCAGCGAGAGATGCGGGAATCTTGGGGATGGCTTCCGCCACCAGGTTTTCGTTGGGAGCGATCTCATCGCTCTGGGAAAAGGCGAAAGCAGTCAGAATTAAGATGGCGGCCAAATGCAAAAAAACTTTCATGGGCAAGCTCCTATACATAACAGACGGGACACTAAAGTTGATGTTAGCAATTATGCGGCGATGGCAAGGTTAGGCTGAGCGATGCAGAGAAGTCAACTTGCAGGGTGCGAGAGTGGCTTTGCCCGTATGCTGCGCGGAAGGTAGAGTGTTTGTTCGGCATATTTCTTAGCAGTCTTTCTTAAATATGGAGCCGCAACCGGAGCGTCAGATCACGTCTATTTCGTTGTCGGCGTATTTGCGCCTGGTTCGCCACAACCGCAATTTCCGGCGCTTGTGGTCGGCCCAGATCGTCAGCGAACTCGGCGATTGGTTCTACACTCTCGCTATTTACAGCTTGTTGTTGCAGTTGACGGGAAAAGCGAGTTCGGTGGCACTGGCCCTGGTGCTGCAAGTGCTGCCGCAAACTTTCATCGGGCCGGTAGCCGGCGTGGTCAACGATCGCATTCGGCGTAAACGCGTCATGATTGCCGCTGATCTGGCCCGCATGGTCATTGTCTTTCTGATGATCGTTGTGCGCACGCGGTCGATGGTCTGGTTTGTCTATCCACTGTTGTTTGTTGAAACGCTGATGGCAGCGTTTTTCGAGCCGGCGCGCAGTTCGGTGATCCCCAACATCACCGAGCGGGAAGATGTGATTCTGGCGAACACACTTTCTTCTGCTACATGGTCGGTGAATTTGCTGGTGGGTGCGTCGATCGGGGGAGTAGTGGCGGCGTTGCTGGGAAGGGATGCTGTCTTCATCTTGAATGCGCTTTCGTTCCTCGCTTCTGCTTTGCTGATTCGCGGCATGAGATTCGAGGAACCGCATGCCGTGTCAGCTGCGCCGCTGCGGGTTCGTGACTTGTGGGACCACTCTCCGATTCTTGAAGGCGTACGCTACGTGCGCGGCAACCGGCGTCTGTTGGCCACGGTGTTCGGCAAAGCCGGCGAGTTGATGATTGGTCCCAGTTGGGTGCTCTTTACCGTGATGGGCCAGCGTTATTTCCCGGTGCATTGGCGCGGCATCGATCCACAGCGTGGAGGCATGCTTGGGATGAGTTTGCTACTAGGAGCGCGTGGTTTGGGCGCGCTGGTCGGGCCGCTAGTCTCGGCGCGTTGGGCTGGGCATTCGCAGGAGCGCTTACGACTGGGAGTCTTGTTCGGTTACCTGGTGGTGGGTATCGGGTACGCTGCGCTGGGGGTTTCGAGCACGGTTTGGGTGGCGTGCTTTTGGGTGGTGCTGGCGCACTGCGGAGGTTCCACAATCTGGGTTTTCTCTACCACGCTTCTACAACTCAACACGGAAGACCGGTTTCGTGGGCGGGTGTTTGCGGCGGATTTGGGTATGAGCATGCTGACTATCGCCATTGGCGCGTATCTGTGCGGATTGTTTCTGGACTGGGGATATTCGGCGAAACATGTTGCGGTTGTGACCGGCGTGGTGATGATTGTCCCCGCAATGCTTTGGGCTTGGGCACAAAGGCCGTGGGGCAATCCAAGTGTGGAGGCAAATCATTGGACTTGTGGATAGGTTAGGGGGACCGTGGAGACTAATTACCCTCTTGACCCTTCATAGGCAGCGGAATAGGCTGACGGAAAAATTAATTGGAGGTGCACATGAAAACCTTCCACACTCTGGTAGTCCTGTTATTGGCTGCTGGCGTCCATGCCCAAACTTTCACCCGCCTTCAAAGTTTCAATGGAACCAATGGAGCGAATCCGCGCTATGTTGCCCTGGTACAAGGTCGAGATGGCGGCTTGTACGGTACGACATCCGCAGGCGGGGGGAACAATGCTGGAGCAGTTATCAGAATCAAAGCGGGGGCGGGCCTCCGGACACTTTATAGTTTCTGTGCTCAAAGCGATTGTGCTGATGGAGCGTATCCATTCGCGGGACTGGTTCTCGGCAACGACGGCGACTTCTACGGCACCACTTTCCAAGGCGGCGCCAACAACGGCGGGACTGTATTTAAGGTGAGCGCACACGGGGAATTGACAACGCTTTACAGCTTCTGTGCGGAACTCAACTGCGCCGATGGCGAATATCCTCAAGCCAGGCTGGTGCAAGGCATCGACGGAAATTTCTATGGGACAACCTACTGGGCTGGCGCCAATGCCAACAATTCGCTTTATGACGATGGAGGCGGCACAGTTTTCAAGATTACTCCGACCGGAACGCTTACAACCCTGCATAGTTTTTGCAGTCAGCTTAACTGCACAGACGGAAATTCTTCTCTCGGCGGACTGATTCAGGGAAACGATGGGAATTTTTACGGAACGACGAGTGCCGGAGGCCCGCCCTCTATCTGGTGTGCGGGAGCTTGTGGCACAGTTTTCAAGATCACTGGTGAAGGCAGCCTCACAACCCTATACGACTTTTGCTCAATCGGCATTTGTTTGGATGGCGATACACCCTACGGTGGCCTTGTTCAGACCAGTGACGGTAATTTGTACTACTTTGAGTGGCGGGGCCTACGGAGTTTACGGAACCGCGTTTCTGCTTGCGCCATCCGGTGGACTTACGACGCTGCATAGTTTCTGTAACGCGTCTGGCTGCCCGGATGGTGATTCTCCCTATGCGGGGCTCATTCAGGCGACGGACGGCAATTTATATGGTGTGAGCGGAGTGTATTCGCAACAGGGTTGCGACGGGGAAACGGGTGGCAATTGCGGTACGATTTTCTCGATTGGTTCTGGGGGTTCCTTCACTACGATGTTCAGCTTTTGCGGTCCAGACGACAAGCAGCGACCAGAGGGCTTCCAGTGTCCGGACGGGGCTGGTCCATGGGTGGCATTATGCAAGCGACCGATGGAAACTTCTACGGAATCACGGTGTACGGTGGTGCGTATGGCGGAGAGTTTGGGGACGGTATAGCGTTCCGCTACTCGACTGGCCTTGGGCCGTTTGTGAGCCTGGTGCAGGCTGCGGGCGAGGTTGGTCAGAGCGGCGGCATTCTCGGCCAGGGATTTACTGGCACTACCCAGGTGGAACTGAACGGAGTATCAGCCGATTTCACAGTGGTATCCGATACCTACATTCGGGCGACCGTCCCAGCGGGTGCAACCAGTGGGTATGTCACGGTGACCACGCCAGCGGGCGTATTGACCAGCAACGTGCCGTTCCGGATAATTCCGTGATAGCGGATTAGTGATCGGGGTACAACGAATCAATTTTGGCGGCCATGATGAAGTCACTCTCGGTCAGGCCGTCGATTTTGTGGGTCCAGATGGTGATCTCGGCTTTGCCCCACTTCAGAACGATATCGGGATGATGGCCTTGTTCTTCGGCGACGGCGCCTACGCGGTTCACAAAATCCAGGGACTGCTTGAAATCAGGAAAGGTGAAGGCGCGAGTGATGTGATGCTCATTGATCACCTTCCAATTGGGAAGTTGGTGGCTGAGGGCGTGGAGTTGTTCGCCTTTGAGAGGTGGGACACCTCCTTTGCAGGGAACACAATTCTTGCTGGCAAGATCGGACATGGGAAGAACCTACTTCGCCGCAGATTTCCGCGGATTCACGCTGATCAAGGCATCGTGACGGTTTACTCTAGCTCCGCCATTTCCTAGAACGGTATGTCTTCATCGCTGATGGGCGACGAATTCGCCGACACCGGTTCCTGCTCGGGCGTGCGTTGATCGAAATTGTTGCTGCCTGCGGCTGCGCCCCGCGCGGATTCTCCGCCGCCGGCACCTTCACCGCGTCCGCCCAGCAGGACCAGGTCGCTGGCGACTACTTCGGTCATGTATTTCTTTTGATTGGTTTGCTTATCGTCCCAGGAGCGGGTTTGCAGGCGACCTTCTATGTATACCTTGCCGCCCTTTTTCAAATACTCGCCGGCGATTTCGGCCAGCCGTTGCCAGAGGACAACGTTGTGCCATTCGGTGCGGTCCTGCCATTCGCCGTTCTTGTCTTTGTAGCGCTCGTTGGTGGCCAGCGCTATTTTTGCCACAGGGGTGCCTTGCGGCGTGTATTTGACCTCGGGATCTTTACCCAGATTACCGATGAGAATGACTTTGTTGACGCTCTTGCCTGCCATGATGGGTACTCCTTCCGCTCGTCTTTTGTGTTGAAAGCGCCACTATAGCAGAAGTGTGGCGGTGGAGAATGTGATGGGTGAACATTAGCATTCAGCATTCAGCACTCAGCACTCAGCATTCAGCCGCCCGCGCCCGATACTCTAGCTGGCAAACCCGCTTCGATGGGCTGAGTGCTGACTGCTGAATGCTATAATCCCCGCATGGCTGCCGACACCAAGGCGGTCGGGATGGTTCCCGACGAGCTCAAATGCGAACCCCGGTCGAAGGGGATTGATACTCCTCGCAAGAAGAAACCAAAGGAGTTGGCGGTCATCACGGAGTGCTGCACCGGCTGTGCCGGTTCGCCTGCCTGCGTGGAATATTGTCCTATTGAAGACTGCATGTTCTGGGTCCCGGACGAGGATCATCCGCCGTTTGGCCGAATTCAGGTGGATCCTATTCTTTGCATTGGGTGCAAGAAGTGTGTCAGCAAGGGTCCTGACGGATGCTTCCTGGACGGTTGCCCGTGGGATGCGATTGCGATGGTGGAAACTACCGACGTGGAGTTGGAAGTCGGAGTGATGCCGATTTAGCTTTCAGCTTTTAGCATTCAGCCTTCAGCACTCAGCTCAAGACTCCCCCGTACAGCACTTCTCAGAGTGTTCGCATCCGTGTATTAAACGGCGTCGTTCTATACTGTGTGGCGAGCTTTCGGCGGGAGGTGTGTATGCGAATCTTATTGGTGACGTGTTGCCTGGGTGGGTTGGCCTGGGCGCAAAGTGCTACCAGCACTCCCCCTAATGTGAACACGAACCCAGCCACAACTGCGCCTGCGGCTGCTGCCGAGACGTTGATGATTCCTTCAGGGACTAAAGTGCCGGTGGCGCTGAAACATGCCATCTCGACCAAAGGCACACGGACGGGCGATGCGGTGTATGCGGAGACAACGTTTCCGGTAGTTGCCAATAATCGAGTGCTGATCCCGGCAGGAACCTATGTGCAGGGACGAATCAGCGAGATCCAGCGTGGCGGGCGCATAAAAGGGCGGGCACAGGTATTGATGCATTTCACGATTCTGATCTACCCCAGCGGCTACACCGTGACTCTTCCTGGAGCCGTTGACAATGCGCCGGGAGTGGACAAGACCGCGGTGAAGGATGAGGAAGGAACAATCCGCCAGGATAGCCAGACCGGATCAAAAGTTGGAACCGTCGCAACCACCGCTGGGACGGGCGCGGTGGTTGGTGGCCTCAGTCAGGGAGGCAAAGGCGCGTTGATTGGAGCTGGAGTCGGCGGCGCAGTCGGGACGGCGATTGCCATGTTGACTCGCGGCAATGATGTGAAGATGGATGCAGGTACGACGCTGGAATTGGTGGTGCAGCGAGATGTCCCGCTGGATGCATCGCGGGTGCCGAATGTGACCAGAGCGCCAGGATCGGATCAGTAATTTCAATCCCTATTTCAAGTTAAACACGGCATTCACGTGGGCGGTGACGCTCACCTCTTGGGGAGTGAATTCTTCAGTGGGAGCGGGGGCGGCCTGGAGCTTTGCCATCGGCTGCATCCCCATGTGCGTGGGCTGCACGCGGACATTCTCGAAAGTGTCTACTGAGGCGTAGGACAAATCGCCCAAGGTACGTCCACCAGCCTTTGCGATCGCAGCGGCAGACAGGCGAGCACGACGGTAGGCGTCTTCGACGGCTTTGGTCTTGGCTATGTCGATCTCTTCTAGCGTGTAATTGACGGACTGGTTGCCGGTTACGTCCATGTCTGAAAACTGCTGCGCGATGGGGGCGACCTTGGCGAAATCTTTCAGCTTCAGCGTAACGTCGGCGTTCACGCGATAGCCGATTAGTTTTTGCTTCGCATTGGAGTAGTCGTAAACCGGTTGAATGGAGAAAGTACCGATTTGTGCTTCCTTGGGATCGATCCCATTGGAACGCAGAATCTGCCGCACTTGCTCCGCCGCCAGCGAGGCGCGGTCGTAAGCCTCGCTGGACTTATTCTTCTGAGCGGAGATATTGAATTGAACGACTGCGGTGTCCGGATTCGCCTCGAATTTCCCATCGGCTGAAACGTAGACGGTATTGGGCTGGGCAGTGACTGTAGGTCGATCCTGTCCAAAAGCAAGCGAAGTGGCCGCCAAAAGAACGGCGAATAACGCCAGGCTGAGTTTCATAAATGCCTCCTGTGAATGATAAGGAAAGTGTATACGCGCCGGAACCGCCGGCAGAGTAAGAACGCGGCAAACGGCGGAAGTTGCAACTATGAGGCAGATGCCCCTTTTGAGGGTTGCGGAGGGGGTGCAAAAGAAGGCCGACCGTCGATTTCCTTGCGAAGGTCGCTCCAAATGTGTTCGGGCATGGAGAGGAAGACCTTGACCACTTTGGGATCAAACTGGCGGCCGGACCAGCGTTCGATCTCCTCGCGCGCGGCACCCACAGTTTGCGCTGCACGGTAAGGACGGTCGGAGGTGATGGCATCAAGCGTGTCGGCTACGGAAAAGATTCGCGAGCCCAAGGGAATCTCCTCGCCTTTCAGTCCGCGAGGGTAACCCGTACCGTCATAGCGTTCCTGATGGGAGTACACGATTTCCGAGGCTTCAGACAGGAAGGTGATTCTTCTGAGCAATTGATAGCCACGGTAGCAATGCTCACGCATAATGGTGATTTCGTCCGGCGTGAGCGCACCCGGCTTGCGCAGGATGGCGTCGGGAATCGCCATTTTGCCAATGTCGTGCAGGAATGCACCGCGGGCAATCACCGTGATCTGATCCTTGGGTACTTCCATGGCGCGGGCAATGGCGATGGTAAATGCGGTAACGCGCCTGGAATGACCTTCGGTCTCGGCATCTTTAAGGTCGAGAGCATCGCCCAAGGCCTCGAGGGTCACGTCATAGGAACGTTCCAGATCATGCATGGTCTGCTGGAGTTGCTGGGTACGAGCTTCGACCTTGGCTTCGAGTCCAGTTTGGTAGGCGCGATTCTCAAGCTTGAGGCGGCGATTCTCCAGCGCACGACGCACGGTGGCCAACAGTTGTTCGCGCTCGAAGGGCTTAAGCAAATAATCGTAAGCGCCGTTGCGAATGGCGGCCAAAGCGACGGAGATGTCGTGAACTGCGGTCACCATGACCACAGGCATATCGGGAAACTTTTCCTTGGTACGTTCCAGCAGGCCGATGCCATCGAGATCGGCCATCATAAGGTCGGAGAGCATCAGATCAAAGATTTCGCCGGACTCGAGCACGGCCAGCGCGGTCATGCCGGAGGAAGCTTGTCCGCATCGGTAACCGGCGGCGGTCAGCATGGAGCAAACAATCTCACGGATTGCTTCCTCGTCGTCGACAACCAGAATGCGCTCGGAGGGCATGACAACCCTAGTCTATCGTGAAATGCGTCCCATTTACGGGTTCCTAAAGTAACCAAACAGTGTCGGAAACCCAATTGAGAACTAAGCCGGGCATGGTATCAAAAATGGAGCACCCAAACGTCCTTGATTGCGATGAACAGCTACGTGTACGGGGGCTGGTCCGCCCTGGAGCTGGCAGTGCCCAAGATGATGACGGTGGAATCGGCCACTCTCGTCGTCCTAGCGGCCAGCCTTTTGGTATTTCGCACCTTTCGCGAGCGCTATTTACTGATTTGGATTGTGGGCTGGCTGGCTTATTTCGTTTCCGGCTGGACGCTGCATAGCGCGCTCAGCGGCGCGAATCTAGATGTGCTGGTCGCGAGTTCGCAGGCGCAGTTTATCCTGGCGGTTTCGCTGTTCGCTTGCGCGGTTTTCATCTACGCACATGCCCGCAAGCTACTACTCCCGCTGCTGGTCTTTTCCGTCCTTCTTATTAGCTATTCCGTGGCCCGAGCCTTTTGGTGGCCGGATTCGTTCGCACTGCGAGTTGGCCTGGAAGTGGGTTACCGGGTCATCACCTTTGCAGCGGCGATTCAGTTGGTACGTTTTCGTTGGGCGCGATGGGAAATTGGACCTTGGTTGCTGACTGCCAGCCTATTGATGGTGCATCTGGACTGGGCCCCGTTGAGCGACTATCTGCCGCCGGGCTTTGGACTGGTGACAGATTTGTTGTTTGGAGCGAGCCTGCTGATGGTGGTGCTGGATGACTCCAGGCTGCGGACGCGGCGTTTGGGAGTAGTGAATGCTCTCACCAACAGCATCAGCCGTGCGCAACAGCACGGGCCGATGATGGCCACGGCACTCGAAGAACTAAAACGCCTGATGCACGCCAAGGCGGCCTGGTTCCGGTTGTTTGAAGGCGATCAGATGGTGATCGTGCAGCAAATCGGTCTCTCCCCGGATTTTCTTCGTGACCGCGGCGTGGTACCCACAGATGACAAGTTCGAGCGTACGCTGAGTGGCGGCGCTGCGCTGGTGGTTCGCACTTCCGCGTCGGACGACTACGTACGCCCGTTCCTGAAAAGAGAAGGCTTCGATCATTGCGTGCTGGTGCCGGTGCTAGGGAAGAAATCGGTGATTGGAGTGTTGACGCTGGGAAGTGGGCACCGGCTTTCGTACACTCCCGACGATCTGGAGTTTCTGGCCACAAGCGCGCATCAGTTGGGGCTGGCGGTGGAAAATCTGCGCCTGGTGGAGCAGATAGTACGGTCGCATCGGCAATGGGCGAACACTTTCGATTCTATCCAAGATCTGGTGCTGGTCCACGATTCCGAATTTCGCATCATGAAGGCCAATCATGCGCTGCTGCAACACCTGGCGCAGGCGCCGGCGGATGTGGCTGGGCAACCCTGTGAAGCGGTACTGCCGCACGTCTCTCCCTGGAGCGGATGTCCTTATTGCAACCGCAGCGGCGACGGGTTTCATGAGATTCCCGACCCTTGTTTTGGCGGGTTTTCCATGATCTCGACTTCTACCTATACCGATCAGGGAAGCGCACAGGGCAGCGGCCAGAAAGGCACGATCCACGTGGTGCGCGATACCTCCGACCGGCGCGCGGCGGAGGAGAAGTACCGACTGCTCTTCGAGCAGGCCCAAGAGGGCGTATTCGTAGCCACTCCCGGGGGTAAGCTGCTGGATTGCAACGACGCCTTTGTCCGTATGCTGGGTTACCCCACGCGCGATGAATTGATGGAAGTGGATCTGGACACGGAACTCTATGCTTCGGGCGAGCAGAGGGACTCATTCCGGCGGGAGATCGACATCCATAACTTTGTGCGGAATTTTGAAGTCACCCTGCGGCGGAAGGATGGAGCACTGATTACGGCGATGGAAAGCAGCTTTGCCACGCGGGATTCGAAGGGCAAGGTGGATCGCTATCAAGGATTCCTGCTCGATATCACGGAAAAGAAACGGGCGGAGGATGAAGTCCGCCGCCGGAACCGCGAATTGAATGCGCTGAACGCGATGGCCGTCATCGCCACACAATCGTTCGATCTGGATGAAATCCTGAACTTGACCTTGCGGCAAGTGATTTCGCTGCTGGGAGCGGAAACCGGGACTATCTATCTGGCCGATATTGAGGGAGCGATGTTTCGCCGGCGCGCCTCATGGGGGCAGAACAGCGCGGACCGCACGCGATGTGCCGAGGTGCATCTGGCGGAAGGCTTTGGCGATCTGGTAACGCGATCACGGGCGGAAGTGATCACCGAGGAGTATCTGCCCCATCTTCCTGCTCTGGCTGTCGAATTTATTCGCGGGGATGGAGCCAGTTCGTGGATCTGGGTATTGCTATGGAGCAAAGACAAACCCATAGGAATTATGGGCATCAGCAGCCGGAAGAACCGGGAGTACTCGAGCAACGATGAGAACCTGCTGGTGGCGATTGGGCGGCAATTAGCGACGACCATCGAAAAAGTTCGCTTGTATGAGGAAACCAGCCGGGCTTATGAAGATTTGCGTAAGACCCAGGAGCAGCTGCTGCAAAGCGAAAAGATGTCAGCCGTGGGCCAGTTGATCGCTGGGGTGGCACACGAACTGAATAATCCGCTGACCGCGATTCTGGGGTATGCGCAATTGCTGGAAAGCGAAGGTTTGAGCGAGCGTGCCTCGGAGTTTGTGGCGAAGCTGTTCAAGCAGGCGCAGCGCACGCATCGCGTGGTGCAGAACCTACTGTCATTTGCACGCCAACGCAAGCCACAGAAGCAGCAGGTTGATCTCTGCAAAGTGCTGGACGAGACTCTATCGCTGCGCGATTACGATCTAAAGACCAACAACATCAAAGTGGAGCGAGAGATCGATTCATCAGTTCCGGGGGTTACGGCTGATCCTCATCAACTGGAACAGGTGTTCCTGAACATTATCAACAATGCCGTGGACGCGATGCTGGAAAGCGGGCAGGGAGGCAATCTGCGCGTGTCGGTGTACGCCAAGGACGGTCATCTCCACGCCGAATTTCAAGATTCGGGCCCGGGCATCACGGAACCGAAACGCATCTTTGAGCCATTCTATACCACCAAGAGTGTTGGTAAGGGGACAGGCCTCGGCCTAAGCATCTGCTACGGAATTATTCAGGAGCACGGTGGAAGCATATCTGCCTACAACCGGGAAGAGGGTGGAGCGGTGATCCAGGTTCGACTGCCCTCAACCAGTGGGACGATGGCGGTAGAGAGCGCATCGCCTGCTCCCCGGCGGGAGTCAGCGGTCGAAGGACGGATTCTGCTGGTGGAGAATGAAGAGGCAGTGCTCGAGTTTGAACGCGACGTGCTGTCGGGCGCGGGAGCGGAAGTTGTCACCTGCATGGGCGGAGAACAATTGCGATCGCTGCTGAACAAGCAGGCTTTCGACGCTGTCATCATGGATGGAAAGATGCCGGGCAATGGCAGTGTGATCGAAGTCTATCGCTGGATGGTGGAGAACCTCCCGGGCCTCGAGAAACACTTGTTGGTAACATTTGCCAGCGTGGCGGAGCCTGAGGTGCGGGAATTCTTACAGAACAATCAGTTGCCCTATCTGGTAAAGCCGTTTGAGGTTGGCGATTTGATCGGACATGCGCGGCGTCTGCTGCAAAAGGTTAGCGCCGCGGCGGCCGGGTAAGTCACAGACTCCGCCGTAGTTTGCGGGTGAATGCGCTCAGCGCAGCTTCATTCCTTCGATACCATCTCCACAAGCCTTCCTTTTTTGCGTCCACCAATCCGGCTTTTTGCAGGACAGCCATGTGATGAGAGATGGTCGGCTGCGAAAGTCGGATCTTTATTTCGATATCAGAGGCACAGAGACCTGCATGATTACCAGCTGGACCTTTCTTCAGGATCTGGAGGATCCTGCGGCGAGTAGGGTCAGAGATGGCGTGCAGCGCTCGATCGAAGGGTTTTTCGGATTCAGTCATGGCTAGATAGAAATAGACTGAAGCATCGACCGATGTCAATATGAGGACGATATGGAGACCTGTCGAAGGACAGAGATTCAGCGGGTAGAGTCGCTACAATCGTCTGCTTGTACCCAAGGCTTGATGCGTGGCAGCCAGCGGCGCACGTTGCGGCAATATTCTTCGTAGTCTGCGCCGAACACCTTTCGCAAATGTGGCTCTTCATAGAGCCGCACAAACAGATTGACTCCCAGTACGACCCCCGCAGCTCCAACGATGACGGACCAGTTGGCCCGTCCAAACACGATCCAAAGGCCGATCCATCCGGTGAAGAAGCCGATATACATTGGGTTGCGCACGTAGCGATAGAATCCGACTACGACCAGCCTTTGTGGCGGAGCGAAGGGTGCGGGGGTTCCGTGGCCGGTGTGTCCGAAGTCCCAGACGCAGCGTAGGGCCGCGGCGAAACCGAGCACTGAAGGTAGGGCGGCAAGCCATCGCCAGGACACTGCACGCCCGGCGTCCACTTGGAAGCCAAGCCAGGAAGGCAATAGCCAAAACCACAGGGCAAAGAAAGCGCTGCCCACAATTAACGATGCGATTGTCGTCAGCCACTGCTGGCCATGATCCGTGGGTCGCGCACGTCCAGCCTCCACGTTCGCCATAAGCACCCCGTGATCGGAAAATTCTCTCTCACTCTCCAAATACTAGATGGGTGGGCTTGCGGTTACATAATTCTATGCCGATGGCATGGGATTATTTCTCGTCCCTAGTTTGCCTGGTGAACGTTCTCTCGAATCAAGGCTCAACGTTTGTTTGTCTTGCCTTTGGGTACTGGACTCGAAAGCAGCCCTTATTGCAGGGCTCTGTAGGCGGCACAAGCAGCCTCTCCGCCGGATCCTGCGCTGCCGACCGCGGTGAAGCGAATCACAGCATCTTCGTTCGAGCAGAAGCCACGCACACCAGTCTGATTAACTGACGCCGGAATACCATCGATGGTGTAGCCCGGGACGATCCCGCCGGCGCCCGCGGCTACAGGAGTGTCGTTGAACCAGTATCCGCTCTTCGCCTTGGCGGCGGAGCCGGCCTGGGAGACGACCCAGTCGACCAGGCAAGCGTTGGTGGAAGCCGGCGTGGTGCAGCCGGTCGAGGCGCTCGGCCCCAGTATCGCAATGGTAGAGCTATAGCCAACGGTCGGATAAGTAGATTGGTAAGTGACCTGGGCAGTGTTCATGGTACGGACAGAGCTGACCGCAGACGACTCGTTGGCTGCGATACGCGCCCGCAACAAATTCGGAATAGCAATGGCGGCGATGATAAGAATGATCGCGACCACGATCAACAACTCGATCAGTGAAAAACCCTTCGGTTTCCGCGTGTCGTTTTCCCCCTTCATCGTTTGGACCTGGTCTTATTGAGCCGATACTGTTCCTTAGCAATCTATCGGCTAGAATCCAGAGAGCATTAATCACGGGCCCCGTAACAAAGATTCGACGTGTTTCAACTAAGCGATGCCGTGACAACGTCGCCGCTCCTGGCGGAGTGCTAACTGGAGGCTCGTGTGACCCAGCGGATGCGCAGACCCCCAGCCTATTGTGAGCATTACTGCTCAGCGTGAATCCATCCTCTTCCTACACAATCGAAAGTGGCATCGCGTCCGTCAACGACGACGCCAAGCGGCTTTTCGAAGCAAGAGGCCTAAACTTCGACTATGGACAAGAAGGAAATCAATTCTCGGGCGTTGACTTTCAACTTTGTCTTCTGGATTTGTGGGGTTGGCGGCCTGGTGTTGCTGATCCTGTTGGCGCATTTCGTCTGGAAGGTGTTGTGAAGCGGTGCGGGAAAGGCGATCGATCATGAAAAAGCATCTTGCACTATCGTTATGGCTTGGTGCGGGAGTTGCGCTGATACTCGCATTGGGAATGATGCCCGCTCCCACGATGGCGGCGGATACAACCGCGATCGTCGGAGATTGGGAAGGAACTCTTGATCCAGGTGCCCAACCCAAGAAGCAAATTGTGGTGCATATCGCGGTGGGGCTGGACGGAACGCTGAGTGGCACCATCGACTACCCTGATCAAGACGTTTCCGGAGTTCTGATCACCGCCATATCTTATAAGGCAAGTGCCCTGCACTTCGAAACCAGCCAAGGGGTTTATGACGGCATCGTGAACAAAGATAGTTCAGAGATCGCGGGCGCATGGAAGCAAGGCGGAGCGCCGCTGAGTCTCATTCTGAAGCGGACTTCTTAGCGTTCGAGATACCTTTTAAATAAATTTCTGAACATGAGCAGTTTTGAACAGCCCCCACATCGTGGGGAAAGTATTGTTTAGACCTGCTTTGACACAGCTGTTTCTCGAGGAGAACGAGACGGTTTGTGGGGGCAGGCATGGGTTAGCGTCGGTTCTTCTGCCGACATTCGACCCTTACGCCCGCCCCATTTTGTCCTTGCTCGCCGTTGCTACGAGTAGCGAGTCACCGGGCGCCCATAGCAGCAATGGCCAGGCAGAAGAAGCAGTCAATATCTGATAAATGGCTTGAAGAGATGAAACGTGAACAACAGAGTTGATCGCGCCATCGGGGAAGTGATAGAAGTAGTCGACAGGGTGATTGGGAAGGTCTACTCCCATGCCGTGGCCAACTGCCCGAGAGGCGTACCTGCAGCGGTCGACGCAGGCCATGGTCGATTCTGATCTTGCGAGCGATGGGGCCACGTCCGATTAGTGCCATCCGAGCGTACGGCGACAGACTATTTGGGAACTTTCTCCAGCGCCTTGGCACCTGGTCTGGCCGACGACTACTGACGTAGCACGGCAATTTGGGTCCTGCGATCTCCCGCCTACTTCTTCAAGATTGGATTGTAGCCGTCGCTTACCAGCTTGCCGCGCATGGCTTCGGCATCTTTGATATCGGCGTAGGGGCCGATCTGGACGTGGTAGAGTTTGTCGGGCTGGGTGTTGGCGGAGAACGCCGGGTACTGTTTCTTTTTGAGGGCATCGACCAGGGCGTCGGCGTCTTCCGGCTTGGTGACGGCCGCGACTTGTACGTAGTAGCCGTTGATGGGCGGCGCGACCGCGGGATCGGCGGGAGGAGTTGTGGTTGCGGGAGCAGGCGGAGTTACGGCAGGGTCCGCAGCGGGCGTGTCTTTGTTCGTATTCGTATTTTGCGCGGTCAGTTGCGCGTCGGCGTTCTTGTCCGAGACCGCTTTGTAGAAGGTCATGTCGGCGGCTGGGGCAGTGGGTTTGACCGCCGAGGGGCGGACGTTGTTGGCGGTCGTAACCGGGGATGGGGCAACCTCTGCCGCGGAAGGCTTCAGACCTGAAGTTCGGCCCAGTGAAAACCCCATCGAAAAGAATACCGCGCAGAGAGCCACCAGCCCGAAAAACAGGGCTAGCATCTTGCCGGTGCCTAAGGTGATTTCGGTGTCCTCGGATGCCGCCTTTGTCATTGCCACCTCGTTGTCGCTAGCTCTTGGCTGCTCCGCCTTCAGACTTTACCGCCATTAGCTTTTGGAGGCCGGAGAAGAAGTCCACCGGAACGGGGAAGATCACGGTGGTGTTTTTCTCCACGCCGATTTCGGTCAAAGTCTGCAAGTAACGCAACTGGACACTTACGGGTTCGGTGGCGAGTAATGCGGCGGCATCCACCAGGCGCTGGGCGGCGGAGAATTCACCTTCCGCGTGGATGATCTTGGAACGCTTCTCGCGTTCCGCCTCGGCTTGTTTGGCCATGGCACGCAGCATCGATTCGGGCATATCCACCTGCTTGACTTCGACATTGGTCACTTTGACGCCCCAGGGCGAGGTGTGGGTGTCGAGAATGCTCTGCAAACGCAGATTGATCTTTTCTCGATGCGAAAGCAGTTCGTCGAGTTCCTGTTCGCCGAGCACAGAACGCAGGGTAGTTTGCGCAAACTGCGACGTTTGATAGACGTAGTTTGAGACTTCCACCACCGCTTTGTTGGGATCGATGACGCGCAGGAAGATGACAGCATTTACTTTCAAAGTGACGTTATCGCGAGTAATGATGTCCTGTGGCGGGACTTCGAGAGCTTCCTGCCGGAGCGAAACCCGGACGATGCGGTCGATGGGAGCGAATACCAGAACAATGCCGGGGCCTTTGGCGGTGGTAAGCAGGCGTCCCAGACGAAAGATGACGCCGCGCTCGTATTCGGCCAGAATTTTGATCGAGCTCAAGATATAGAGCCCAACGATGACGATGACGACAGTAGTGAAACCGATCCCCAGATCCATCGGGGCCTCCAAAGCCTGCTTTTATGGAATGTTCCTAAGTCGGATTGTATCGCAGTTCAGGCAGCCAGAACGGTGACTCAGCAGGTTACCGAGCCAGGTCGACGCGTAGTTGCAGCCCATTGACTTGCCGCACTACGACGCTTTGTCCTGGGGCGACGTCGGCGGAAGCTGTTGCGTCCCAGAGTTCGCCGTGGACGAACACTTTACCTTGTGGCGAAAGCGCGGTTTGCGCAGTGCCGATCTCCCCGATCAAGCCTTGTGCTCCGGTGACTATTTTGTTGGCGCGGGCCTTCAGGGCGATGCTCATCAGAAACACTGTAATGACGCCCACAGGAATGCTTACCGCAAGTGCGGTCAATAAATGCACTCGCATCTCAGGGATGGGGCCGTCGACCAGCAACAGGCCGCCGAGAGTCAGAGTGGTAATTCCCCCTAGCGCCAGCACACCATGCGTGGCGAACTTAGCCTCCAGAGCGAACAAGGCGAAAGACGCGAAAATCAGGACCACGGCGGCGAAGCGCGTAGGCAGGAGATTGAGCGCGAACACGGCCAGCAGGATGAAGATCACTCCTACCGTGCCGGGTACAACTGCGCCGGGATGGTTGAACTCGGCATAAAGGGCCAGCGCACCGACGGCCAGGAGGATGAAGGCGATGTTCGGATCCATGAGATAAGCCAGGATGCGTTGCCGCAGCGTGAGATCGAAATTGACGACGGGCTCCCCTACAAGATTCAGGGTTACGGTTTTGCCGTCGAATCGCTTCACTGGTTTGCCTTGCATCTGCTTAAAGAGATCGTCTTCGGTGGGGGCGACGTAGTCGATCAGTTTCTGGGAAAGAGCTTCCTGCTCGGTGAAAGATTTGGATTGGCGGACGGCGCTTTCGGAAACTTCGACATTGCGGCCACGTTTGGTGACGACGGACCGCATGAGCGCGGCGGAGTCGTTCTCCAACTTTTCTTTCATGACATCGTCCATTTTGCCGCCGCCGATGGTGACGGGGTGAGCGGCGCCGGTATTGGTTCCAGGGGCCATGGCGGCCACATCGGCGCTTTCCAGGATGAAGAATCCGGCGGATGCGGCGCGGCTGCCACTCGGCGTTACATAAATAATGACGGGCACCGGCGAAGCCACGATTTTTTCGATGATGTCGCGAGTGGATTCGAGCAGGCCGCCGGGAGTATTGATCTCAATGAGCAGCGCCTGATCTTTCTTGAGTTGGGCCTCAGCGATGGCGCGGCCGATGTATTCATCGGTGATGGGGTGGATGGAGTCGTTGATGGTGATCTTCAGCACCTGGGCAGAAGTGAAATCAGCCAGGGTGAAGAAAAAGACGACAGTCAAAAACGCCGACGCAATGCGTGAGGCCTTCATCTTCATCGATTGGGCAGCGGCGGCGCTTCCTGCGCCAGCTTGGCTGCAACGGCGTTTTTCAGCGCCAGCGCAGCCGGGTTGCCCGGTTCCAAACGAAGGGCTTGATCGACTTCCTGCCCGGCTGCTGCTGCCTTATTGTCTCTCAAATCGAGCCGTGCCAGCACGAGAAATGGCTCCGCGAACGGATGCAAGCGCAGAGCCGCGCCGGCCTCGGATCGAGCTGCTACAGGGTCGCCAGCTTCGAGGGCAGCGGCCAATCCGGCATGGGCTTCGGCATTGGAAGGATTCAACGCAATGGCCTCGCGGAATTCGCGTTCGGCTTCAGTCAGGAAACCTTGCGTCAGTAGTTGATGGCCGCGGTCTACGTGAAACAGAGCATGGGTCGCGGCATCCGAATGGGACAGGCGCTGTTCGGCGGCGGCTGCGATCTTCAAGGCAAGCTGGCGGAAGGAATTTTCATCGTAGTCGGTCCGCAGCCGTTCCATGGGAATTTTCGAGCTGGCGGGTACAACGGAGTGTTGATCGGGAGTGTCGTCAATAGCGCCCAGAAGAGACTTGGCCTCGGGATCGTTCTCCCGCAAAGCCAGGCTCTCGCGAAGTTGCCGGGCGGCACCAGCGCGGTCGCCATTGCGATAGAGCTCCACGGCGAGATTGAAACGATAGTCAGCGTCGTTGGGATCGTCGGCTACCGCCTTCTGGAAGTCTGCCACGGCGAGCTTGCGTTCACGGTGATCGAGAACCACACCCAGATTGTTATAGATTTCCGGTAGGGGCAGGCGCTGGGCTACGGCGTCGAATGACGATTCGGCGCGGGGATAATCTCCCTCATAATAAGCGGCGAGTCCGAGATAGAAGTTGGCTTCTCCGGAATGCGAGTTCGCCTGAGAAACGCGGGACAACCAAGTGATGGCCGCTTCGTACTTGGCCTCACGATAATATGCCTCACCCAACCGCAGGCTGGCTGCGGTGTATTCGGGGCTAAGGCGGACGGCTTCGCGGAAGTACTGAATCTGCTGTTCGGAGGTGGCAGCAATCACACCTTTGACGTAACTCTCGAAAGCATCCAGGCGCACCGGAGGAGCTTCGGACAGAAAGGCCGAGCGAGTAGCCGTGAGACCGGGGTACAGGCTGTGCAGAATATCCCAGGACAAGGCTGTCTGGATGTCGATGAGTTGGACCAGGGGGCCGGATTCGTCGATCTCCGGTAGCAGGCGCGGACGGCGCATGTCCAGCAGTTGGGCCTTCACGGAAAAGGTTTGCCCGTCGAAGTTGTAGCCCCCCAGCACTACGTAATCGACGTCCATCTGCTCGGCCATGCGGTAGGTGGTGGCGCGAGAGGGCCGAACGCGAACCGGAATCCCCAGCCGGTCATAGGCGCGCAGACGGTCTTCGCGAGGCAGAACGTAAAGAGTAGGAGAATTCAGACGTTCCTGCAGGAGTTCAGGAAACGAATCGCCAATCCATTCGATTCCTGGCGCCTTAGACTGATTTTCGAAAGGGACGACCAGGACGGTTTGGCCGGCAGTAGGGGTTTCTTGGCCAACGGCGATGGCCGGGAAGCAGAACAGCAGGACGATGAGCCGGAAGAATTTCAAGACACTTAGATTATAGCGTGTGCCTATGTTTGTTCATTCTCCTGGCTTGTTAAGCCGTCTGGTGCGGACTAATATTCTGAACTAATGAAAGCCGCCGATATTCGCCGTGCAACGGTAAGAACAGCGTACCCGCATGCGGGCACGCGGAACCGGTTTATTTGCCTGCTTGCGGTTGTCTGTCTCCTGGCACCGGCGCTTCACGGCGAAAGTGATGGGTGTTTGTCACGCACAACACTGATCGGAGTGCCGGGAGCGAATGGGGAACCGTCCCAGGGTTTTACCGCTGCGGATTTTAAAGTGACAGTAGGTGGAAAGGCCGCTATCGTACAGTCGGCCACGCTGGCGGAGCGGCCGCCACGGGTCGTCATCCTCCTCGACGTAAGCGCGAACCACGATGAATCAACCTGGGCAGCCACGCTGAGGATGGTTGAAGAGTTTCTGGCGGGTTTTCCCGGTGTCGGTGATTTCACCTTGGTGACCTTCGATGACAAAGTTCAGCAAGTTCTTGGAGCCACGATTCGTGCCTCTTTGCAGGGCGCGCTTGGAGAAATGTCTCCGTCAGGAAAACCGGAGTCCGAGGCTGGCTTGGTCGAGGCCATCAAGAAAGGGAGTCTTAGGTTTTGACGGGTACCGCCAAGGCGATGCCGAGTTTCTGATTACAACCTGGGACCAGATTCACAAAGAGACCGAGCAAGCGCTGAACCTGCAGAGAGTAGAGGGCATCCGATTCTTTGGAGCTTCGTTCGATCAGTCCAGACGTCCGGGGCCGGTTCGGTTCGGTACGAGCATGACGGTCGAAAATTACAGTCCGCTCGAAACTGCAGCAAAAGCCTCTGGCGGAATGTGGATATGGTTCGATATGAGTAGCCAGGACCCGACAGCAGCCTCACGGAGTGCTACAGCGGCCGGGAAATCGGCTGCCGCCCGGGTACGTAACTATTTAGCGCTTCAATTGCAACTGACATCGCCGATCACGAAACCCGAAAAACTGAAGATCGAATTAGTCAGGGGCTCGAAGGTCAAGACACAGGATCAATCCGCAACTTACCCTCGGGAACTCTTCCCGTGCCAGTAGGCGCCGGTTTTTAATCCTGGCGAGCCCGTTCGCGAAATGGTGGCACTAGGTTTCTTTGTTTCTTGATTCAGTCCAGCCGGGCAGGTTCTGATCTCCAGTGATTAGGCGCGCACCGCGTTCGTAGGTGAAGTATGACCAGGCCCACTGGATCATCACCATGACGCGGTTACGGAATCCGATCAGAAAAAAGATGTGAATGAACAGCCAGGATAGCCAGGCGAGGAAGCCGGAAATGTGAACTTTGCCGAATTCGGCGACGGCGGCGGCGCGGCCGATAGTGGCGAGATTGCCCTTATTGAGGTAGTGGAAATTGCGGCGGGGTTCGCCGCGCAGCTCGCGTTTGATGTTGCGGGCGACGGTGCGACCCTCTTGCATAGCGACGGGCGCGACGCCGGGAATCGGTTTTCCGCTTTCATCTTTGAGTGACGCTAGGTCTCCGATGACGAAGATCTCGGGATGGCCGGGAATACTGAGGTCAGGATTGACCAGCACACGCCCAGCGCGGTCGGTAGGCGCTCTCAGCTTTTTGCCCAATGGAGACGCAGCGACACCAGCTGCCCATAGAATCACGGCGGCAGGAAGACGAGTTTCTCCCATGCGTACCGCGCCGGCTTCGACGCCGGTGACCATCTGCGAAGTACGCACATCAACCCCTAAGTGCCGAAGCTGTTCCTCCGCGCTGCACGAGAGATCTTCAGGATAGGCAGGCAGAACACGCGGGCCGCCTTCGAGCAGAATGATGCGGGTGCTTTTGGGATCAATGGACTTGAATTCCTTGGCGAGCACTTGGCGCGTAATTTCAGCTAGAGTTCCCGCGAGTTCTACTCCGGTTGGCCCACCGCCGACGATCACGAAGTTCAGCGGTTGCTGTGGGCCACCGCTGGCGGCCTGACGTTCGTCCAGCTCGAAAGCGAGGTAGACACGGCGGCGGATTTCGAGCGCATCTTCGATGGTCTTGAGGCCGGGAGCGAACGGTTCCCATTCATCATGGCCGAAATAGGCGTGGCTGGCGCCAGCGGCCACAATGAGGTAGTCGTAGGGAATTTCAAGGTCGGGGAGCTGCACGCGGCGTTGTTCGAGATCGAAATCCTGCACCTCGCCGAGCAGAACTTCGATATTGCGACGGCCGCGGACGATCCAGCGGATGGGTGCGGCGATTTCGCCCGGAGACAGCCCGGCTGTGGCGACTTGGTAGAGCAGCGGCTGGAAGGTGTGGTAGTTGCGGCGGTCGATGAGCGTGATATGAACTGGTAATCGGGCAAGATGCAGAGCCGCTTGCAAGCCGCCGAAGCCGGCGCCGACGATTGCGATTCGCGGAGTGGAGTCGGTTACCAATACATGCATCCGGTAAGAGACTGTTACTATTCTGAAACAAAAGAGTAGCATTTTTAGCGCGGTCAGACGCGAGCAAACACTTTGGTCTTGAAAGCTGTGCCAACGAAAACGGATCAGAGGGCGTGGATCAGCCTTCTTGTTCCCTCCGTTGCGGATGTGCTTTTCGCTACTTTGCTATTTGGGCTTAGTTGCGGGGCGCTCGGACGGTTGCTGCTGCGCGATGCCGGCATCGGTTGGCACATTCGCAACGGGCAGCAGATGCTGCTTACTCACGCCATCACTCGCACCGATTCGTTCTCTTCGACGATGAATGGGAAGCCGTGGTTCGCGTGGGAGTGGTTATATGACATTGTGTTTGCGGCGATCCACCATGCGCTCGGACTGAACGGCGTGGTTTTCTACTCGGCGGCGATCATTGCAGCGACCTTTGTTTTGACCCTGCATCTGGGGTTGCGGCGCGGCGGTAATCTTCCCATCACGCTCGTTCTTGTGATCCTGGCACTGGCGTCGTCGGCGGTGCATTTTCTTGCCCGGCCGCATGTGGTGAGCTGGCTGCTGACTGTAGTGTGGTTCGAATTGCTGGATTCGGCGGCGGATGCGTCGGGCTCGGAGCAGAAGAAACGTTTGCTCTGGTTGCCGGTGGTGATGCTGCTTTGGGTGAATGTACACGGCGGATTCGTGCTTGGGTTTGTGTTGCTGGCGGTATATCTGGTGGGCGGGGCGATTGAATACGGGACGAATCGAGAGCGACGGGACGAAATCGCAGCTTGGCTGAAGCGACTAAGCGGTGTAAGTGCGCTAGTGGTGGCAGCTAGTTTCGTCAATCCTTACACCTATCAGCTTCATCTCCACGTTTATCGTTATTTGACGGACCGCTTTTTGATGAATCGCATCAGCGAGTTTCTTTCGCCCGACTTTCATGGGGCGGCGCAGCAGTGTTTTGCAGTGCTGGTGCTGATCACAATTGTGACAGTGGCGAGCGCAAGGAGAAGGCCGAGCGCAACGCATCTTTTAGTCCTGCTGGTTGCTGCGTATGGCGGATTCTATGCCACACGCAGTTTGCCGACTTCGTCACTGCTAATGGTGTTGATCATCGCTCCAGTCATTTCTGAGAGTGTGGGCAGGTTGGGCGAGAACCCAGATGCGGCGGGTTGGTTGCGTGGGCTGGCTTCGCGGGCGCATTCTTTTGGTCTGCGCATGGAGACGCTGGAGAAGAGTCTCTATGGACATTTCTGGCTGGTGCTGGTGTTTGTTCTCGGTCTGTGGGCGTGCGCGCATCAGGGCCGGATAGGTTCGACCCAGTTCATCAATGCTTATTTCGATGAGAAGAGATTTCCGGTGGAAGCGTCGGAAACCATTGCCGCGCGGGGAATTCATGGGCCGATTTTCAGTTTGGACTATTGGGGCGGGTATTTGATTTATCGTTTGTATCCTGAGACGCAGGTTGTGGCCGATGATCGCCACGATATGTATGGCGATGCATTCCTCAAGAATTATTTGAAGGCGGTTTTGGTCCAGCCGGGATGGGATGGGGCTTTGGACAAGCTGCATGTGGATTGGGTGCTGATGCCGGCGGATTCGCCGCTAGCGAATATCCTTAGGTTGAAGGCGGGATGGGAATCGGTGTATGAGGATAAGACGGCGGTGTTGTTTCGGCGGGGGAAGTAAAGAGTAGGGTTCTCTTCCATCGCAACTCGTGGTAATTTCGTGGCGCGGATTTGAGGAGCGGAGGGCCTGTATGCGGTATTCGTGGATCGTACTGGTCTCGGCGTGTGCTGCGACGCTGCTGTCCGGCCAGGAAAAAACGGACGGCCCCACAACTGAGAAGGCGCAGAAGACATACAAGGAAGCGATGGATGATTTGCACCGCCATATGTACGGCGCGGCGATCGAAAGCTTCAAGAAGGCCGACAAGCAAGATGGCGGACACTGCCTGGCATGCCAGAAGAAGATGATCCAGTACGGAATTGAGCTCCGGGACTGGAAGACCGCAGAAACTGCGGCTGCGGAGGTTGTGTCGCAAGTGGAGGGTGCTCGCAACGCAGCCGTGGCACACTATCAGTTCGGCATGGTGCTGATGAACGAAGCATTGGACAAGCACAAAGACGAGTTCTTCGCGCGGGCGCATGAGGAGATGACCAAGGCCGTAGCCGCGGCGCCCAATTTTCCGGACGCCATTTTTACTGATGGCCAGATCCTCGCGCATCTGAAGCAAGACGATGCTGCCAAAGCGCAGTTTGAACAGGTTGTGAAACTGAAGCTGGAGGGCGACCCGGAGCGCGAGAGGGCACTACGCTACATCAACCAGCCTGAGTTGGCCCGGGCCAGAATGGCTCCGCCGTTTGAAGTCACAACAATCGACGGGAACCATTTGTCGCTCGACAGTCTGCAGGGGAAGGTGGTTCTGCTTGATTTCTGGGCGACTTGGTGTATGCCTTGCCAAAAGGCCCTGCCCCACATGAAGGAGATTGCGAAAAAGTTTCAGGACCAGCCGCTGGTGATTCTTAGCGTGAGCCTCGACAAAGACGAAGGGCAGTGGAAGGATTTCATTGCAAAGAACAAAATGACCTGGCCGCAATATCGTGACGGCGGCTTTGCTGGACCGGTTGCGAAGCTGTTTGGAGTGGAAGCGATTCCGAACACCTTCACGATTGATACTGACGGTGTGCTGCAGGAAGAGCATATCGGGGATGCATCCATCGACAAGTTGAAGAAGCTGTTAGTTCGGGCTCGGGAACTGCAGGGGGCGCAGAAGCCCGCCCCATAGCGACCGCTCATCGCGTGTCGATGTCGAAACCAAGGATGGCGTTGACTTCGACCGGTTGCTCTCCGCGAAATGCGGGACGGAATTTCCAGGCGGGCAGCGCGGCCAGGACTTTGGTAGTCAGGTCATGCGCGCCGGGTTCGATGACGCGCGGATTACGAACCAATCCTGAGCGGTCGAGAACACAGGCGATCACCAGCCGCGAGCGCTTGAGGTTGGCAGGGAGATCGGTGCGCAGGGGATGAGGAGCGGTCAGGTCTTCTCCGTACGGATGCGTGGCTGAAGTGGGATCGGCATATTCGAGCACAGCGGGTCCGAGCGCAGTGGCGATATAGATGGTGTAGACCTTATCGCCTTTGAGGGTGCCGTAGTAGTTGAAAGCGCCGCCGGAACGCGAAGTGCCGACGATGGTGATGTCGGGGCCTTCGTGACCGGTTGGGGTAGAGGTCCTCCCCGGAGCGGCGCCGGAGCCGCCGTCCGCGCCGAAGCTCGGCAGCGTGATGATGTTATTTCCACCGTGCACGGAAACCCCTGGTAGTGGCGGTTTGCCGACGGTTCCGGTGCCGGCTCCGCCGGAGCCAGGATAGGGAGAAATGCCGCCGTGCGCGGCTGTGTCGGTGCCCGGGCCTTCGCCGGATTTGGTTCCACCGGGGCCTTCCCCAGAAAAGCCGCTGCCCGGGCCTTCGCCGCGAGCGATGCCTTGTCCGCCTTGACCTTCTCCGATACCCAGTTTGTTTCCCCCAGCGGGAGAAAGCGCCAGAGAGCCGGCTCCAGCGCCGCCGGGGACGCCGACTTTTGATCCCGGCTGGCTGGAGACGACGATCCCATTGCCGGCAGTATTTCCGCCCGTGTTGCTGGGCGGGGCAGTTACCGATCCGGCGTCGAGGGGGCCACCTAGTCCGGTGCCGCGGTTTCCGTGACCCAAGCCGCCAGCCGAGCCCGCGCCAGACACCGTTGGCGGAGGTGGCACCACGGCCGAGCTTCCATCCAATCCTGCGATCGCTGAACCATGAAGTGAACCGCCTGCGACTTGCACTGGCGGGGGCACGACATTGGCGCTACCCAGGCCGCCGAATGAACGGCGGTCTGATGCCGCGCCGCTCACTTGCGCCGGCGGGGGCACGACTTGCTTTTGCAACTCGCCGGAGCCAAATCCTGGGCCAGTCGATTTGAGGTCGCGTGCCACTTGCGTGGGAGGCGGAGCAATCACGCTGGGCGCCGGCAGCGTGAGCCGCGGATTGAGGCTGGTTATGCGCTCAGGGGCGGACACCGGCGGCGGGACGACGCTGATGGCCTGCGAACCTGGAACGCGGATCGAAGGGATATCGCGTTGCGTAGCGGTCGGGGGCGGCGGAACGACAGTGGCGTTCATGGCTGGCGCCTTGCGCATTTTGTCTTGATCAATCTTCGGAGCAGGGGCGACTACAGTTTCATCCAGCTTAGGCGGCTGGAAAGATGGCCTCAAGCCCTCGGCGGGAGCGGGACCAGGAATTGGCTTGTACGCCATCAGGTTCGCTACAGCCGAGTTCGATGCCGGCAAGTTCAGTTTGGGGGCATCCACTATTTTCTCGCGTAGCACGTCGCCACGCGCCACGCGGATGACCTGGGTGGGGTGATGGGCTTCGTGTCCTCCGGCGCGCCCGGAACGGCCGGCGCGGGCGCCTCCGCGATCTTCAGTTTGGGGCAGTTCAGCTCCGGAGAAGTAAATGATGTCGTACTTCGGCATGGTCGGAGGCTGAAGGGGACGCAGACTGGCGAGGTGAGCGGGCAGCACAATTACGGCAATCAGCAGAACCGCTTCCACAATCCAGGCGAGCAGCAATCCGCGGTAGGGGAAAGAGTCGGTCCTGGCTTCACCGGCCAGGTGCTTGGGCGACTTGCTCAAGGCTGGCGCAATTGCGCTGATGAACTCGTGCCAGGGCGACGACCACTCGATCAGAAGCTTGAGGTCGGCGTTCTGGAACTCGTCTGTCCTGAGTTCCTCGTTCTTGAGTGCAACGCTCACGTCGTGCTTGCTCCCCGTGACTGGCCCATCACAATGTCGATTTCATCTCCGACTGCGGTTTGGCTGGAACGTAGCGTGCCGGCCGGTAACTCGAGAACTGAAGCTGCCCGCAGACTAACTTTGGCCACGCGCCATGGCCGCAGATTCTCTTCGATGTGGACCACGCATTTACGGGCGTCGAGGTAGATCACATCAATCGGAAATTTCATGGCGAAGGTATGGACTCCGCGGCAGGGAACGATCCACAAGCCATCTCCGGAACGAAAGCTCGCTGCCTTCGTTCCCATTAGACCGCGGAAGCGGGACCAATGGGTTGCGGCGAGCGTGACATGAGTGGCCAGAGACGCCTGCCGCGTCCGGTTGAACGCATAGCCTGTGGAACCGGGTAAAGACATCATAACTCCTGAACGTAATTCGTGTCGGGGGACCTTTTTACCGTGCCGCCTCGGGCATCAGGGTTCGGATCAACTGAATCACTGCCGGCCCGAGCGTGACGAAGATAATCGAGGGGAGGACAAAAAGTACGAGGGGGATCACCATTTTGATGGTGGTTTTGGCAGCTTGTTCTTCGGCGCGCTGGCGTCGTTCGGTGCGCAGGGAATCGGAGTGCACGCGCAGGGCCTGGGCCACACTGGTACCGAAGCGGTCGGTTTGAATCAGGGTTCCGACCAGGGAGCGAATATCGTCCACACCAGTGCGTTCCACCAGGTTGCGCAGGGCTTCCGCCCGAGGTTTGCCGGCGCGCATTTCGAGGTTCACGAGATGGAACTCATCACTCAATTCCTGATGAGCATGTTGCAGATCCTGGCCCACCCGCATCAGAGCCTGATCGAGGGCCAGACCGGCTTCCACGCAAATGACGGTAAGGTCGAGCGCGTCCGGCAAGCCCAGTTTGATGCGTAGCTGGCGGTTGCGGATCAGACGCTTGAGCACGAACCGTGGCAGAAAGAAGCCCAGGGCGGTGACGCTTACCAGCAGCACGGGCGAATTGAAACCGCTGCTTATCACCACCAGCGCGAAGCCGAATAGAGCGCAGGCCAGGCGGCTGCCGACGTAGACGGTTAAATGGCGCGGGTCGCGATAGCCGGCTTGGATGAGCCAGGCGCGGGCGCGGGAAGTCTCGCCGGGTGAAAGTGGAATGGCTTTGCTGAGCGGGTCGAGCGCTTGCTCAATTCGCTCCCGCATCGCCGGCTTTTCCTGCGGTTTTTCGCGTTGCCAGCCGAGTGCGCGCAGACGGGCACCCAGAACGGAAGATGGCGCGTACGCCGCCGCCCCGAAAGAAAAGATCACGGCGACGACTGACAGGAACACGAGAATGGTGAGCGCCAAAGCCATATTCAAACCTGAATCTGGATGATCTTCCGGATCACGAAATAGCCGATGGTTTGCAGCACGATCCCGCCGACAACCAGAGTGTGCCCGATGGGATCGGCGAACAGAGGGCGGATAAACATCGGGTTGGTGGTCAGCATTACTACGACAATAATAGGGGGCAAGCCCATCAAAAGTAGCATGGTCAGGCGTCCCTGCGCGGTGTAGACCCGTACCTGCCGCATGATCTTGAAGCGTTCCCGGATCACGTAAGAAAGATTATCCAGAATCTCGGCGAGGTTGCCGCCGGTCTCGCGTTGCAGCATGACTGCGGTAACAAAGAATTTTACGTCGACCAGCGGCATGCGAGCGGCAAGATTCATAAGGGCGTCACGGACCGGCAGGCCAAACTTTTGTTCTTCAAATAGCTTGCGGAACTCCGAGGCGATGGGCTCGGAGATTTCGTTGGCAATCAGTTCCAGGGCGGTGGTAAATGCGTGGCCGGCGCGCACCGCGCGAGCCAGAGTATCGATGGCGTTAGGAAACAACTCTTCGAATTTCTGAAAACGCTTGGTGCGGCGGTAGGAAGCGTAGGAATAGGGCAAAACTCCGCCCACCACGACTCCGACCATGACGAACAGGATCGCCTGATTGGGGGGCAGGGAACCAGCAACAAAGTATCCGATAACGCCGACGACCACGGCACTGACCAGACAGAGCAGGAGAATGTTTCCGGCACGAACTTTCAAATCCGCTTGTTCGAGAAAGATCTGGAAATTCGCCATGCGCTCGGAGCGGCGGAGCAAACTGTCGAGCGCGGGGATCTTACTCATCATTTCATCGCGCAGCAGAGCAAGCTCGTCCGTGCTTTGTTGCTCGGCATGTTGCACGGTGGCCAGGCGGTCACGCAGCATTCGAGCCTGGGCATTGCGCTGGTCGAGGAAGGAACCGATGGCGAATACCAGCAGCGCAACCAACAGGAACACCACCAGGGCGATGAGGGTCAGCATAGTTCTTGGCTACCGCAATTACGGTGGCTCAAACCTCCATTCGCGACTCGAATAAGTCGCGGCGTATGCGGCAACCGGAGGTCGCAAGGCGGTCGGCGAATTTAGGCTGGATACCGGTACCACGGAATACTCCTTTGACCCTGCCGTCTTTATCGATCCCCTGCCGCTCAAATACGAAAACTTCCTGCATGGCGATGATGTCACCTTCCATGCCGGTGACTTCAGAGACGGAGATCACTTTGCGTGTCCCATCCGCCATGCGCGCGATCTGCACCACGGCGTGGATAGCGGAGGCGATCTGGTGGCGCATGGCGCGCTCAGGCAGATTGAGATTGGCCATGGAGAACATGCTCTCCAACCGGGCCAGGGCATCACGCGGTGAATTGGCGTGGACCGTGGTCAGGGAGCCTTCGTGGCCGGTGTTCATGGCCTGCAACATATCGAAGGCCTCCTCGCCACGGACCTCGCCGACTACGATGCGATCGGGCCGCATACGCAGGCTGTTGATGACCAACTGCCTCTGGCGGACCGCGCCCTTGCCTTCGATATTGGGAGGACGGGTTTCCAGACGCACCACGTGTTCCTGCTTCATCTGGAGTTCGGCCGCGTCTTCGATGGTCACGATGCGCTCGGAATTTGGAATGAATCCCGAGAGCACATTAAGAAGCGTGGTTTTACCGGCGCCGGTTCCGCCAGAGACCAATAGATTAAGCCGGCCTTTGACCATGGCGGAGAGTAGCTCCAGCATATTTTCCGTGAGCGTCTTGTTCTCGATCATGTTGCGCGAAGTGAGGGGATCGTGGCCGAAGCGCCGGATGGAGAGGCAAGGTCCGTCGATAGCCAGCGGCGGAATAATTGCGTTCACACGGGAGCCGTCGGCCAAGCGCGCATCCACCATGGGAGAGGATTCATCGACGCGCCGTCCTACTCGCGACACGATGCGGTCGATGATCTGCATCAGGTGAGCATCGTCCTTGAAACTTAGACCGGTGGGCTCGATCTTGCCGGCACGCTCGACGTACACCCGGTCGTAACGGTTCACCAAAATGTCGGAAACCGTGGGGTCTTTAAGAAGAGGTTCCAGCGGGCCCAGACCGAAGATCTCGTCCAGAATCTCGCGCGAAAGGCGTTCCCGCTCGGCAAAGCTGAGTGGCACGGCCTCGCTGTTGACGGTGTTGCGAATCAGCAGAAGGACTTCGTCGCGGGCAGTATCGCTGGGGGCGCGTCCGAGTTTTTCCAAATCCAGGCGGTCGAGGATCTTGCGGTGCAGGTCAGCCTTGACCTGCTGGTACTCGCTCCTCTCGAAGGTCTGAAGATTCGCCATGAAAATGTCCGAAAAGTCCTAACTAAAATGTCTTCAACCTAAACTGTCTTGAACCTAAACTGTTTTGAACAAGGACCACGCCTTGCGTTTCACATCCAGATCATCTTCCGTCAAGCGCGCCGCCAGACCGGCAAACGACCGGGCAATCTCGGTATTGTTATGCTGAGAAAGCGGAACGCCGCGATCGATGGCAGTGGATACGGCGAAATACTGGTTGGGGATCTTCCATAGCAATTTTATTCCGGCAGCCGCTTCAGCATCACTCTCGCTGAAACCCGGAATCTTGCGAAAACGGTTCAGAATCAACTGAACCTTGTCGCGGCTGCCGCTCTCGCTCAAATACTGTTGCACTCGGGCTGCGCTCCACAAGGAAGCGACGTCGGTGTGTGCCACCAGGAGAACGATGTTGGCCAAGTTAGAAACCAGCCGGGTGGTGGCATCGATACGCGAGGAGTCGTCCACCACTATGTAGCGAAAGTGGCCGATCAGCATGTCAAAAAGTTTGGCGAACTCGGCGTTCGAGGGCTCTGCCGGTACTGGCGTAGTGGGACCAGCCAACAGTTGTAGACCCCCAGCGTGGCGGGTCATAAAACTTTCCAGCAGGGAACTGTCCAGGCGATGCAGATTACGGATGGCGTCTCCCACGCTGAACAGGGGTTTCAAGTTCAGATGGAGAGCGCAGTGTCCGAGCGGGGCAATGTCAACCAGGGCGGTGCTGCCGTGAGCGGATTGCAAGGCCAGAGCAAGGTTTACGGCAACCGTTGTACCGCCACTGCCTCCCTTAGCGTTGACCACGGTGAACATCTTGCCACGCATTTCGTCGCGCCTGCTTTTTCGCTGGGCGGTGGTGAGGCGCACGAAAGCTTCGAGCAAGTCGGTGGTGGTGGTGGGTCTCTCCACAAATTCACGGGCCCCGGCACGCATGGCATTGACGATGATTTGCGGCTGAGACAGGCTACCTACGGCAAACAGGGCCGAATCCGGCAACTCCTGGTGAAGCAGTTCGATGGCATGCAAAGCGTGGCTAGCGTTGTCGGCGGGAATATCGACCAGAACCACGTCGGCGTTTGCAGCTTGAATACGCCGAGTCACCGGATCGGTGGCCGCAACCGGGAAGCTGGCACAAGTATGTGCGGTGCGAGCAACGCTGGTGCCGTCCACCAAGACTTGCAGGACGGCCCGTTGTTCGCTGTCCGATGCAACAATCACTACTGAAAGCTCAGGCATGTTACTGCTGCTTCTCCTGCAAACACTTCGCTTGCAAAAACTGAATCAGGTCCCGAAAGCCTCATCGCACAACCTGTCATCATTTGCCGCTGTCGGCCGGCTTCTTGGGGTCAAACTTCTCCTTATTCAGGAACGGCTCCGGATACTTGGGGCCGGGGGGGCTCTGAGTGCTAGGCGAGATCCGGTGCACCGTACACAGCACCATCAACTCCGTTTTGCTCTTTAGCAGGTTGCGGCTGCGGAACAGATTTCCCAGTATCGGGATATCGCCCAAGCCGGGGATTTTGTTATAAAGGTCGGTCACGCGGTTGTCGAGAAGGCCAGCAATCACGAAACTCTGTCCATCCTGCAATTCGAACTCAGTTTCAGCGCGACGTGTGCTCAACGCGGGCACAGTAAAGCCAGAAATGGTCAAAGCGTTGGTGAAGTCCAGCGTGCTGACCTCTGGCGCCACCTTAAGGTGGATGTTGCCATTTGGCATGATTACAGGAGTGAACTGTAGCTTCACGCCAAAGTCCTTAAAAGCGATGGTAACCGCGGCAAATCCCTGGCCCGGCTGGACGATCGGGAAAGGGAACTGGCCACCCGCCAGAAAACTCGCTTCTTTTCCGTTGATCGCGATCAGATTGGGTTCAGCTAGGATCTGCAATAGGTTCTTTGCCTGTAGCGCCTGAACCACCACACCGAAATTAATGTCACTGCGAAAAAGGAACAGGTTCAGCGCATTGGTAAGGTTGATGGTTGGCGGCGTCGGAGCCGTGGAAGTGGTGGTGCTGCCACCGTTGGTGGTGGTCGTGGTGCTGGTGGTGGAAACCGATAGTCCGCCAAACTGGCCGGTGGTCAGCGTTCCGGTAGTGTGGCCGGAGCCTGGGAGAATGTATTCAGCGCCCAGTTGGATAGCGGCGTTGCGATCCACTTCCGCGAACTTTACTTCGAGCAGTACTTCCTGTGCCCCCACGGGACCAAAGGTGAGCACGTTAACTACGTTCTTGGAATAGGCTTCGGCAATCATGCCGGCACGCTTGGAGACGTCCTCGGTTGACACATGGCCGGAGAGCACAATCGCAGAGCGAGATGGCGTGACCGTGATCTGTTCATCGGGAAAGACGGCCTTCTCTTCTTCCGTGGCGGCGCTGACGTCCACATCTACACGCAGATCGAAGCTGCGGGAACGATCCAGTTCATCCCAGATCAGCAGTGAGACCTCGCCCGCGGAACGGCCATGTACCAGGATTTGCGTGGGCGCGACCACAATGGGGTCGGCGACGGCCGCATCGGTCACTGAAACTCGCTTAATGCGCTCTGTGGTGTTGATCAGGATTGATTTCCCGACGAGCACCCGCAACGGAGCCGAGCCTTGTGATTCCTGCGCCGCAGTCTGCGCGGTTGCCTCCGGACCCCTGGCGGCAGGCTGCTCCTGAGCTGGTGGTGCGGCCGTCTGTTGTCGCGCCGGAGCCAGGCCCGAAAAGCTCAGTATGCTCACCGCAATCAACAACCGTCTGTGAGTTTGCATCGTTCGGTTCTCCCACCTGCGGGAGTGAATCGCCATGTTTCCTACCCTCGAACCTGGACTTATGCTCAGAACTTGTCCTCTTCTTTTTTGTCCCCTTTGTAAACCTCGACCGTAAACACGGCGGGCGGCGGGGGAACAATAGAGACGGGAGCGCGCCTTGGCCGGGACGGAGCCGGTGCCGCAGCCGGAGTGGTGACTGGCGAATTCTTGTACAACGACGACGACCGGGCGGCTGCTAATTCTTCCTGCCGGGTGTCCATGGGATTGCGAAGAGCTAACTGAATATGCCCCTGATTGCTGGCCAGGGTTAGTTTCTGAGCGTCATCCGGTGAAACCAGCAAAGTGATTACAGGAGTAGTTTGGGGATCGCCGGCAGAGTTGCGTTCCAGCCTCTGCCCGGTGGCGATAACGGCGACGTTCTCCAACACCGTGGTGGTTTGTGGCTCGCTGGATCCCTGGGGACTACCGGTTAGCAGCACATCGACTCGTGTTCCGGGTAAGACGAAGCCCGACACGGAGGTAGTGTCATTCACACGCACAGATACCGCGCGCATGCCGGGAGGAATCAGGGACGGCAAACCAGATCCGGCGTTTTCTCCCGCCAGCTTGCTGGTGGTAATGAACTCGCCGCGGGCGATAGGCGAAACCACACCGCGACCAATGACTTTGTTCTTAAAGTGAAAGACACCCAATGGGAGGTCGGCGGAAGCGAAGCGCACGAACTTGATGTCCTTGTCGTCAATCTTGGTTCCCACCTGGAGATCGTCGGCCGCGACCAATATCTCTTCCCCCGGCGCCTGGTTGCCACCCCGGCTGGACTGCAGATTCTTGTAGACGGCAAGGCTCACCAGGCCGGCAACGGCCAGTGCGACGAAGCCAATCATCAACAACCGGTTGCGATTCATTACGGCTCCTCAGGAACCAACTCTTACCTGACACCAGCCACAAAAGCCCCAGTGCCGTCAGCCACCGCATGCCAAATCATGCGAAGCTACTGCTGAATCGAGCTGGCGACGGAGGAAAACACGTTATTTGCGTTGGCCCCGATGAGGCGGATCGTCCCCACTACGATGACCAAAATCACGGCCAGCATCACCGCGTATTCGGCGATGTCCTGGCCTTCATTCTGTTGCCATAGGCGACGGAGAATCTGTTTCATTTCCGGCCCTCCTTTAAGATGTGTCTCGAACGTGTGAATACTCACCTGCACGGACGATACTCTCACCGCACCGCCGCACGCTAGTGTGGTTGCGTGTTCCAAATCAATAGCTTGCGAAGAGGAAGGACGCATATTTCGTGTCCCCGCTCCATGATACCCCGAAGCGATGAGGGTTGGAGCGACAATTTGTTGCGAAATGGCCCAGAAAAGTAACTTGAGGCGTAACCAAAGTTTAGTTCGCGAAATTGGTTGTGGACGGTTCAAGAATGGCATTTTTCAGTGGCTGCCCCCGGAAGCCGCCCGCGTTAAGACCACAGTCTGACTGTCGGCGAAGACTTCTTTCCACGCAGGCAACTGTCGCAAGGCCAAGGTTAGAGGCGCATCCGGAGGGAGCACCGCGGTCTGAATGCCCCATTGGTCCAGCGGATCTCTCCACGACTTGCCCTTCAGATAGTAGCTGGCGGCGAACTCGTCCATGAAGGTGTCGCCGTACAGGTCGGCGCGACCGTCAATGTAAACCCTGTAAGCCGGGAAAAGTTTCCAGATGAAATACCCTCCCCAGTTGTAATGGTTGAGCAGCGGACCTGCGGTCCGGGAAGTCATCAGGAAGGAAGCCGCAGCGGCAGGGAACTCTTTGGCTTCAGTCTCGGGTTGGCGAGCGACCACATAGTGCAATCGCGCAATCGTAAAGAACAAAAAGCCGGCGAGGAGAATTGCATTGGCGATGAGCTTGGGCGGAGTAAGCGGGTTTCGCGGAGAATCGAGCAATGCCGTCTTGCCTTTGGATCGCAGGCAAGCTTCGATCATCCCGCTCACCAGCGGGACGGCTACCAACACATAAATCGGAATGTGACGCACCGAGCGCAGGGCGGCATAGGTAGTCACCGTGAGCAGCAACAGTTCTCGCGGACGTAAGCGTCGCGGAGAGAGTGCAGGAAGTTCGAGTGTTGCGAGCATGAGAAAAAGTGTGGGCAAGTAGCGAGGCTGGTGGAAGTCGGGCGACAACCATTCTCCGATATAGGCCAGCATGGCACGCGAATGCAGCGTCTCGAAGGGATAGCGATACATTTGCATCCCATAGGGATTCATCGGGACGACCGCGACGCAAGCGGCGGTGACGAGTGCCAAGTGGCGAAACCGGGCATGGGAAAGTTGAGGCTGTTTGTAACCAAAGGCTATATCGAGGCCGTCGCCGATCAGGAACAAAAGCAGGAATGTGATGCCGACGGCGAATCCGGCGTGAAGGTTTACCCAAAGCATCGTGAGTAGCGGCATCCACCAAAGCAATCTCGGGCGTTCATAAGAACGTTCCAGGAGCAGTAGAAAGATGCTGGCCAGTAGCAACGTGAGCATTTGCGGCCGCACGCCCCAACACGGGATTGACGCCACCGCGCCCCAAACCGTGACCACTCCAGCGATGTAAGGCCTGCCGGGAGAGCGGTGAAAGATCAGCAGGAATGCAGTGGCTATAATCAAGGCAAAACCAGCGATCAATCCGCCCCATCCGGCCATGCGATACAAAGAGAAAATGAAAATCTGTGATAGCCATTCGTGGTCGACCCAGGGCTGGTCAAACCGGGTGAAGGAGTAGGGATCGTGGTGGAAGACGTGATGATTCTGGACGATCAATTGCCCGGTGCGCAGATGCCACCACACGTCAGGATCGGTAATGCTGCGCGCGGACATGACGAACAGGCCCAGAGCCAGGATGAAGATAAATGCGCGGCGGGTCTGGAACAGTTCTTTCATGCAATGCGTGGATCATATCTGATCTCTGGTCATAGCTGGATGTAGAATCACGGAGCGCTCGGCGCAAACTAAATCGGAGCGCGAATTCTAGGCCACAAGACTCGATGGGCCACAAACTCAACCATGCCGCGGTTTGGTTTTTGCTGGCGATGGTTCTTCTACAGAGCTGGGTCTTTTGGAGCGTCCGCGGCAAGGTGCTGTCCGGCTATGCCGACTTCACGGCTTTCTACGGAGCCGGGCAGAGCGTGCGGCAAGGACAGGGCAAACGCTTATACGATCCGCAGGAACAATGGAGAGTGCAACAAGAATTCGCGAAGGATGTCGCCATCCGGCAGGGGCCTTTGCCCTATTTACGTTTGCCGTTTGAGGCTCTGCTGTTTCTGCCGCTCACCTTCTTGTCCTACTCTACGGCGTACCTGTTTTGGCTGTTGCTGAACCTGGGAGTGGTGATCGCGGTCGCGTTGTTTCTGCGCAGACATCTTAGGCCGCTCCAGGAATTCCCGGTTTGGCTGCCGATTCTAATGGCGTTGGGGTTCACTCCGGTGTTTCTCACGTTGCTGCAAGGTCAGGATACGATCCTTCTATTGCTGTTCTACAGTCTCGCCTATGTTGCCCTGCGTAAGGGCGACGACTTTCGCGCGGGATGTTGGTTGGGCCTGGGATTGATCAAGCCGCATCTGGTGTTGCCGTTTGTGGCGATCGCTCTCCTGCGCGGCAAATACAAAATCGCTGGCGGATTTGGATTGGTAGCAATCGTTCTCTTGGTAGTTTCTCTGGGAGTGGCGGGGAGTGGGTTTCTACATTATCCGGGCTACCTATGGGAACTTGAGCAACATACCGAACGCGGATTGGTGCAGCCGCGTAATAATCCCAACTTGCGCGGGCTGGTGGAGGGATTCGGATCCGGGTTGGCGCCATCGGCTGTACTAGTCGGCTTGATCGCAATACTGTCAGCGGGATTGATGGTTTGGGTGAGCATGCGGGGCCGAGATAAGAACAATGGAGCGTCAGAAGGTCGAATCGCGGACTTGATCTTCTGCCAGGCGGTGATAGTTTCGTTGCTGGTTAGCTATCACGCGTTTGCCTACGACTTGAGTCTGCTGCTGTTGCCGATTTTCCTGCTAACGAGGCAGTGGCTTGAAAGTGGAGTTGGCAGAGCCCGGTGGACGTTGTTCGGTCCGGTTGCGCTGCTTTTGTGCGGTCCACTCTTTCCCTTGCTCTGGTTGCAGTGGCACGCGCTGAGTCTGGTTGCCATCGTGTTGCTGGTTTGGGTGTGGGGTCTGGACCGTGAGATGGCCCACGAATCGGCGGAAGCGGCGTCGTCAATCGGTTGAAGGGGTGCGTCCCGCATGACATTGGCAAATCCCGCGCGTGGCAGAACAAAGCCGTTGCTGGCGAGCGCTGCTTGCTTCGCAGCTGTATTCACCCTGGTGTTGAACCGCAATTTCTACGAACGAACTGCAAACGACGTTTTCCTTTCTGTGCTGATGGCCAGCGTGATGATCGTGTTTGTTTATATCAGGCCATGGCGGGAAGTCTGGCTTCTCGTGGCGGTGTTTGTGCTGCTGGTCGCTGGACAGATGTTAGTGTGTCGAGTCTCCCTGAGCGCCGCGCCCGCGGGGGCGGTCTTAGGCGTGACAACCTTGCTCCTTCTGGGGCTACGAAGAATCTGGAGTGTGATTCTCGAAGAGCGAAGCCTGCTGAGTCTCGGGCTGCTTCCTCCGTTGCTGTTCGTGATATTGGCCTACTTTAGCCCGAGCCTGTTAGACGCGACGGACCGACTGCATCCGAAGACGTTGGATCTTTATCTATACGCCTTCGATGGCAGTTTGGGGATGCAACCGAGTTTCGTGGTGGGCCGAGTGGTATTGCAGTCCTGGTTACTAACTCGGGTATGTGTGTTCTGCTATTACGCGCTGCCCTCTGCCTTGATGCTGGTCTATGCACAGCAGTTGGTGCGACGCGGGAGGGCTGCGCTCTGTGTGTTTCTGGCGTTCTTCCTCGCGAGCCCGGTGGGAATAATCCTCTACAATCTTTTTCCTGCTTGTGGACCCATCTATCTTTTCCCCGCGCAATTTCCAAAAGAACCAATGACGGTGTCGCAAGTTCGGGAGTTGTTCCTCCAGCCCGTGGCACTGACTGGCGCCCGCAATGCGTTCCCCTCTCTGCATATGGCTTGGGCGCTGCTCGCATTATGGTGCGGCCAGGGGTTGTCAGCCGGGACTAGGATTCTCCTTATGCTTTTTCTCGCCGGAACGGTGCTGGCCACCCTCGGATTGGGTGAGCACTATTTCATTGATCTGGTTGCTGCTGTCCCGTTCTCATTGATGGTGAGGGCGGCCACTGCGGAAGGGATTCCGATTGGAGATCGGAGGAGATTTGAAATTCTGCTTTCGGGATTGCTGTGGATGGTTGCATGGGTTGGACTGCTTCGGTTCGGTATGGGAATCATGAGAATGACGCTCCTAATTCCCTGGACGCTGGTCGTTTGTAGCATCCTTTCCTGTATAGTTTGGCAGGCTCGACTGCCAGGTCTTGGACGCGACGTGAATGTCGGGTCGCCGTAGTGTGTGTCTTCTCTTCAACGTGCCAGCAAATTCCACCCTGCGATTGTTCTTTGCCCTGCTCTTGGCGGGCAGCATGTGGTTCTACGTACAGCATGTACTGATTCCGCATCAGCAGGCCGAAGCTGCGCGTGACGGTATCCCGCGCGGAAACCTTTCGGATCTTTATCCTCGCTGGCTTGGAGCGCGGGAGTTACTCGTGCATCATCGCGATCCCTATAGCACGGAAGTCACGAAGGAAATTCAAGCCGGATATTATGGGCGGCCGTTGGATCCGGCATTGCCGCACGATCCCAAAGATGAGCAGGGGTTTGCTTATCCCGTGTATGTGGTGTTTCTGTTGGCTCCGACCATCACGCTGCCGTTTGCAATTGTGCAGACGGGATTTCGGTGGCTTCTAATCGCCTTGACCTTGGCTTCAGTGCTGCTGTGGTTGCGCACGTTGCGCTGGAAGGTTTCAACTGAGACGGCGGCGATCCTGCTGGCGCTCACCATTGGCAGTTTCCCGGTATTGCAGGGGATGAAGCTGCAGCAGTTAAGCTTACTGGTCGCGGGATTGATTGCGATCAGCGCGACGTTGCTGGTCGAAGGCCACCTCTTTTCCGCTGGAGTTCTGTTGGCACTGGCAACCATCAAACCCCAGCTTGCACTGCCGATTTCGGTATGGTTCTTGCTTTGGGCATTCAGCGATTGGACGCGCCGCCGTAACTTCTGGTGGGGGTTTGCCGGCACGATGGCCGTGCTTGCCGGCGGGGCGGAGTATTTGTTGCCAGGGTGGGTGGGACGTTTTCGTCAGGCGATCGTGGCCTATCGGCAATACAACCAGGGCGCCGCTTCGGTGCTCGACATTCTGATCACTCCGCAATGGGGTAAGTGGCTGGTCATACTGATTGTGGTGGCCCTGGCGATTGTCGCCTGGCGGTGTCGGGATGCGGTGTCGGGATCATGTGTACATAATCAGTTCACGGTCCTGATTCTGGCGGCGACGGTGGTAATCATTCCCAAAGCCTCGCCGTACAACCAGGTGCTGCTATTGCCCGGAATCTTGCTTTTGTCGTGGCAAGTGCGGGAGCTGTGGAACCGGGGATTACTCCGGAGGGCGGCGGTTGCGATTTGCGGATTGGCGCTGCTCTGGCCATGGCTGGCGGCGATGGCGCTGTTGGCGGCGTCCATCTTTTTGCCTGCGGAATCCGTCCAAAGAGGATGGGCCTTGCCGCTATATACAAGTGTGGCGATTCCGGTTGCGGTTTTGGCGTTGCTAGTTTGCAGCTTTGCCGATGTTGCTGAATCCAACTAGGCGATGCCGGGGAGGGTGCTCGCCTTGCATTCCCGCGGCACCCGCGTTAGGCTTCTCAAACCACTCATTGTGCATATTGTTCGGAGGATCAGATGAGCCTCAAAGTTGAAACGCGGCAGGTAAACGGGATCAGCGTGGTTACCTGCCATGGCCGCATCGTGCTGGGAGAAGAAGCCGCAGGGTTGCGGGAGACACTCAAGAAGGTGCTGACGACGTCACGCCAGGTGGTGCTGAATCTAGCGGGCGTTGACTACATTGACAGCAGCGGGTTGGGTACGCTGGTGGGGGTGTACTCGTCGGCGCGCGCCGGGGGCGCGGACATCAAGCTGACGGGCGTGGGCCAGCGGCTGCGGGATGTGCTTCAGATTACCAAGCTAGTGACGGTGTTCGAGGTCTATGATACCGAGCAGGAGGCTCTGGCGTCCTTTGATCGCAGCCGCAAGTAACGCCCAGGGCTGCCTTCAGGTCTTCCAGCGGCGGGAATTGAACAAAATCGCACTCTCCCCTTCCCACCGCGCTTCGATGCTGGCATTATTCTCATAGTACTTCTCGCGGGTCGAGGAGTGTCCGGGCGCACATGAGCTTTCAGACCATCGTCAATCCTCCGCCGGAGTCGAGTTCGGGTGTGTTCCCGACCCTTGTATTCGTGCAGGGGAATGAGCAACGCATCATCAATCTCGACCACAGCCCCTTCAGCGTGGGGCGCAAAGTGGATAAGGATCTGGTGATCGCCGATCCGCGCGTGTCGCGCGACCATGCCCTGATTGTTTCGGAGAACGGACAGTTCAGCGTAGTTGACCAGGGCAGCAAACACGGAACCTTCGTCAACGGCGAGCGCATCCAGCAAAAGAATCTGGAACGCAATGACCGCCTGGAATTTGGAGTTCGCGAAGTCGCCTACGTCATTTTCAACCCCCTGCACGGGACCACCAATTCGGCGCGCGAATTCCTTAGCCAGATTTCCGGGATGCACATCTCGGACGAGACCACCGATCTGGAAAAGCTGATTCTGTTTCTGGAGGCTGCCCGCAAGCTGAATACGGTGGGCGTACTCGATGAAATTCTGATGACGCTGCTCGACGTGACTCTCAAGCTGACTCGTGCCGAGCGTGCTTATGTCTTCATGAAGAATGAGCAAGGCGAGCTGCGGCTGGCAGCGGGCCGTAACTCTAAGAGCGAGCCGCTGCTGGAAGACACGACCATTTCTCACTCCATTCTGGAAGATGCGCTGAAATCGAACTCGGAGTTCGTGCTTACCGACACCAGCCGGTCGCTGGATTTGACCGGGCGAAAGAGCATTGTGGCTTACGATCTGCGCACCGTAATTTGTGTTCCGCTGCGCAAGCCGCAGGTGCAGACCACCCGCGACACTGATTCTCCCGCGCCTGCTGTTGCAGCTGAGGCTATGGGCGCGTTATATGTGGACTCGCGCTTTGCTTCGAGGGACATTTCCGGCGTGAGCAATGACATTTTGCACGCCATCGCGACTGAAGCGGCTTCGCTTATTGAGAATGCGCGACTGGTGCAGGCGGAAGAATCTTCGCGACGCTATCAACAGGAGCTGTCGATTGCGGCTTCGATCCAGCAACGCCTGATGGCTGTAACTATCCCCGAAGTGCCGTTTGCCCGGCTGAGCGGAAGAAACCTTTCCTGCAAAGAGATCGGCGGCGACTTCTTCGATGCGGTGCATACCGACGCCGGCCTGACCGTGGTCCTGGCCGATGTCAGCGGAAAGGGAGTGTCTGCCGCATTGCTGGCGTCCACCCTGCAAGGGATGATTTATTCGCAGCTCACGGCGGGCATGGCGTTGACTGACATTGTAACCGCGGTCAATCGCTTCTTTACCGCCAAGCACATCGGCGAGAAGTACGCCACGGTACTCATTGCCTGCATCAGCGGCACCGGCCAACTGGAGTATGTGAACTGTGGCCATATTCCGCCTCTGGTCGTTTCGGCCGGGAAAGTCGAGCGCCCTTCCGACGCCAATCTTCCAGTAGGTTTGCTGCCGGATGCCAAATACGAGAGCGCTCATTATCAATTGAAGCCGGGTGATCGCCTGGTACTGGTCACGGACGGCGTGACTGAAGCGGAAAACGCCAAAGGAGACTTCTTTGAGGACTCGCGGCTCGAAGTGGCGGCCAAAGTCGGGGGCCTGGAAGACATTTTCGCCGCCATCTCGGATTTTTGTTGTGGAACGCCCCTAAGCGACGACTGCACGGTAGTGGAGTTGGTCTACACAGGATAGGTAGCTGCCGGTTTTCACATGTTTTCTACGACGACGGAATAATCGGTTCCCTCCCAGCGTTGTTCTTGCCGCCAATAGAAGGTGAAGACGATCTTACGGCCCACGGGCAATTGATCGGAAGGAAGGTCGGCGACGCAAGCGCCTAACCCCGTGTCATCGGAATCGATATCGTGCGCGGTCTTCCAGCCATCAAAGCTCCAATGCACGGTTGCCGGCGCGGGCAGTACGAGCCGCAGGTTTTTGCCCACTCGCATGGCTTTGCACTTATTGTTGAATCGCCATCCCCAATATACCGACTTCCTTTTCTCCACCTGGTAGCGATGCACCGGCTGCGGCGGTTGGTCGAAGATCTTGCCGTCGCGCAGCGAACGCCGCAGCTTGATGTATTCCGAATGCGCCCACACCAGTGGACAAGCTGAGCCTGTGCCCTTGCCGGTAAACAACTCCGCCTCGGGCAGATCAGGAGCGTCCCAAACCTGTTCGGGGAGCAGGTGACAGCCGGCGACCGAGCCTTCCATCACAGCCAGAAGTGCTTCCGCGGCCTGGCGATTGCCAGCGGCCAGTTCGTAATGAGCCCGCTCTCCTGCCAGAAGGGGCCACGGGCGGCCGATACCGGTGCCGTCAAACGGGGAACCATCTTCATGCTCGCCGTAGCCATCGCCGTTGTAGCGATACCAGCATGGCCCTTGGGGCAGCTTCACCTGCAAGACTGCGTCGATTACCTTGAGCGTATTCAAAATGCGGGGATCGTTCGGGGCACGCAGACCGAAGCGGACCAGCGCCAGCGCATCCGGACTGACGATTTGTGCGGCGAGGGCACCACTTTCTCCTGGAGGCCGATTCTTGATAGGCACGAAACCTTGAAGCGGCGAAGCAGCCCCGTTACTGTCCAGCGGGGCAATACGTACGTAGTAGCCTTCGACCCCGACCTGGCGTGCCAGGTCGGTTCCGGTTACATAGGTCCAGCGTTCGATATTGTCATTCCAAGCGTCGGCGGCGTCGCGCAGATAACCGCCAATCTTGGTTTCTTCCACTGCATCCGCGAAATCGGCGGCGGCGAGCAGCCCCGAAATCTCCACTGCAAGCGTGAATGGAGAATAACCCCCGTCCTCCTCCCAGCGATCCTGCTGGGTGACCGGACCGTTGCGGAGGATGAAAGCGGCCGCGCGATAAACCATCATCCACCATCGTTTCAGCTCGCCCGCTGGTACGTGCATCTCCCGCCGCAGGGTGTCCACCAAAAGGATGGGAAAGGCCGCTTCGTCCATTTGCACGCCCATCCAGTAGGGACGGCCGTCGAGCCACAGATTCTGCGCCCAGTGCCCGTCGGCCTCCTGGGTGGACTCCAGATATTGCAGGACGCGAATGGCATCGGACTTCGCTCCCGCCGCTAGAAATCCGAACGCAGTTTCCACCAGATCACGCGGCCACACCAGGTGGTAGCCGCCGAGATCCTCATCGCCCTTATTGAAGCCCCAGGGAATGGAAAGGCTGGCGATGACTCCTCCCAGAAAATCCTTGGACTCATGAGTGCGCAGGGCGGCGGCACTGCCACGGTAAAGATCATGCTCGCGCCGGGGTTGGTCCAGAGGCAACAGCGTGTCTTGCCACTTCTGCCAACTGGTCGCATATTGGTCGCGCAGCACATCGAGCGGCTCCGATAAGCTGGAACGCACTTGTTGTCCGGCTTCTGTCGATATTTCGCCAAAGCCCAGCGCCAGGACGAATTCTCCATTGCAAGCGGCCAGGTCGATCTCTCCGGTCAGCGCCAGGTTGCCACTCTCCGCGCGAGTGTAATCCCAGGTTAGTTGATAATTTTGCGAAAGGTCCTGCCATCCATCCGAGTAGCCGACGAATCCCACCGACATTTTCCGCCATGGCGTCGAGCAGCCAAAAGCCAGTGCGGTGTCCTCGCGGTGAGCGAACAACATGGGTACGCTTTTGTAATCTCCCACCCAGCCAGTGTTCCCGCCTCCGTGGTTCGCGAGATGGGGAGAGAGCAGAGCATAGAGGCGGTAATCCTCTAGCCTGCCTTGTTGCGGGACAAACCGAATCTTCTGCAAGACCACATTTCGGAAGGGATCGGTAAAGACTTCTTTTTCAATTTTGTAGCGGCCCTGCAATTCCGTGTTAGTGAGGTGATAGAGAGGAACCCCGGGCGTGATCGGGCCGATTTCGCACCGGCAATGCCGCTTCTCTTCGGAGAAAAAGCGGCTGCCGTCGGTGACGATCAGCCCCAGGTCACGGGTGCACGCCTGGTCTACGCGGGGATAATAAACTTCATTCAGAATGCCGTGGCTGGTGGTGAACCATATCTTGCTGTTGCGGCTTAAGGCAGTGCCGACTCCGGTCTTCGCGCTCGAGGTCCAGCGTGCCGGAATTCCCGGCCAGCCGGGGGCGTATCGTTCATCGCTCACTGGGATTCATCCTTACTTTTAAGGGGCTGCGTTCTCGCATACTACTAGAAGAGTTGCCGGGCCGACGAATACTCCGCTCGGGACTGCTCATGTTGATGATTATTTACGGCGTAAGATACATTGTTCCGATTTAGCAATGACGACCGGCGTTCAATCCGACCGCTTTACGACACTACGTATGAAGATGGTGGCGGCACAACTGCGCGCCCGCGGGATCCGGGATGAGCGCGTCTTGGCCGCCATGGAAAAGGTTCCGCGACACTTATTTGTCACAGACGAATATCGAGACAGCGCCTACGACGACCATCCGCTTCCCATCGGTGCAGGGCAGACGATTTCGCAGCCCTACATCGTGGCGTTCATGTTGGAGGTTCTGTCCCTCGACGGCTCAGCAAGCGTTCTTGAAATCGGGACGGGCTCCGGTTATCAGACCGCCCTGCTGGCGGAATTGGTTCGGCAGGTTTATTCGGTCGAGCGGATCGAGTCGCTCGCGCATGGGGCGGCGACGATTCTACGACAGCTGGGATATGCCAATGTTAGCTTGCTTGTGGGCGACGGCGGCCTGGGATGGGTCGAATACTCGCCTTTTGATGCCATTGTGGTTTCAGCAGCCACGCCGACGATTCCTCAACCGCTACTTGAACAATTGCGCGAAGGCGGACGCATGGTCATTCCGGTCGGCCCGGCGGATGCGCAGGAGTTGAAGTTGGTGCGCAAGCAGGAAGGCCGCGCAATGGTTACGAACCTGGAAGGATGTCGATTCGTGCCGCTCGTCGGCGAACACGGGTACGCCGACTGAGAACCGTCGATCTGTTTTACAATTTCAACGTGGCGGTGCTTCACAATCTACGTGTCACGCTGGAGATGATCAAGTGGGAGCACTCCGTTTTCGTGCTGCCATTTGCGCTGTGCGGAGCGATGCTGGCGGCCAACGGCATTCCCGGCGGACACGCGTTGGCATGGATTATCGTCGCCATGGTTTCGGCACGGTCGGCAGCGATGGCCTTCAATCGCGTGGCGGATGCTTCGATCGACGCCTCCAATCCGCGTACCCAGACTCGGGCGCTTCCAGCCGGGACGCTCACCCACAGCTTTGTGGCGGCGTTCGTCATTGTTTCCTGCGGCGTCTTTGTCCTGGCCGCCTCCCAACTCAATCGTCTTTCTTTGCTGCTCGCACCGGTGGCGCTGGGTGTGGTCCTGCTCTATTCCTACACCAAGCGCTTCACCCGCTGGTCGCACCTGGTTTTGGGATTTGCCATGGGCATTGCGCCGTCGGCAGCGTGGATTGCGGTGCGGGGATCGCTTGATCCGCGCATTCTGTTGTTGACCGCCGCGGTTACATTCTGGGGCGCAGGCTTCGATGTGCTCTACGCCTGCCAGGATTACGACTTCGACCGGAGCAGCGGACTGCACTCGATCCCGCGTCATTTCGGCATCGGCAGATCACTTTGGATTGCGCGTGGTTTTCATCTGGTTATGCTGTTGCTGCTGGTCAGTGTGGTTGCGGTGTTCGGATTGGGAAAGCTGGCAATCGCAGGCGTTGCCGTGGTTGCTTTGCTTCTGCTGTACGAGCACTCCCTGGTTTCCGCGGACGATCTGTCCAAACTCAACGCCGCGTTCTTCACCATGAATGGAGTGATCTCGGTGATGTTCTTTTTGTTTGTGGCGGGGGATTTGCTGTGGCGGCGGTGAGATCGGCGAGCGTTATGCGCCCGAGCTTGCTCATTGGTTTTTACCGCCGAACAGGGCAGGCGAATCCCGCCCTGTCTTTGACCAGAGACGACGTGGCGGGCCACTCTCCGCGTTAATTCATTTGTGAGAGTTGCTGGTAGAGGGCCACACCGCCGATGATGAGGATCAGCACTCCCGAAGCGGCGCCCAGCCACTTCACGATGGGAGTGATCTTGTTGAGTTTCTGCATGACCTCGATGTGGTCCTTTTGCATTTGCGATTCGGACTCGCTCAGGAACAGTTGTTCGTCCTCATGCATGGACAGAGTACTCCGGTAGATCAGGAGAATGACCAGGGCAGCGGTGATAGCTCCCCATAGAATTAGCGGCCACAGCAACATGCCCATATGCAACCTCGATGCGGATCGACTTGGATCCGGCGCTACCGGTGCAAGGTTACCAACCACCGCCGACACCGGCGAATCGGGGCAATTATATCCCCGAAAGGCAAATGATGCCGCTTTTGTTTGGTGATTGCGACCGGGAGGGGGCAGGGGCATCTAAAGGGTTGTGGGCGTTAGGTCTTTTTTGGAGGAGAATTGGCCCCTGGCTGTGCTATATAATTGGGAAGAGCACTTTTAAGGAGATACACAAATGTCTACGACAATGAGCCCGACTACACCGACCGCAACGCCTGAGGTTGCAACACCCAAGGCAGCGCCGGTTACTTTGACTCCGAATGCCGTCGCCAAGGTCAAGGAGATCATGGCGCAACAGAACCCGGTTCCCGCTGGGCTACGCGTGGGAGTGCAGGGCGGCGGTTGCTCTGGCTTCTCCTATGCGATGTCGTTTGAAAACTCGGCTGGAATGATGGACAAGACCTTCAACTTCGACGGCCTTAAGGTGTTCGTGGATGCCACCTCGGTCATGTACCTGAATGGCTGCATCGTGGACTACGTCGAGACGCTGGAAGGCGCAGGGTTCAAGTTTGAGAATCCGAACGTGAAGAGCACCTGCGGATGCGGCTCGTCATTTAGCGTATAAGATTTTCTGTATGAAAGCCCCACCGTTTCGCGGTGGGGCTTTTTGTTTGTTGCAGGTTCCTCGTTTGATAAGTTCCCGGTGGGAAAAAGTCGTGGGATAATCCGCATTATGGAAACCTCAAGTCTCGATTTCTTGTACTTGGAGCGTGATCCATTAACCAAACAACCTTCTGCCTGCGTCTACGTAAAAGCAGGCGGCAGCCAAAACTACGCGGGGATGAAAGCTGAGAAATTGATTACTGCGAATTGCCGGAGCTTTATTGAACTGGATGCCGAAATCAGAAGGTTGCATGCGGAACTGGAGGAAATCCGCTCCCGGGTCAAGAAGAAGTTCTATAAGGCGCAAGCCACCGCTGCAGGCGCGTAAGCGGTTGCTCTGAGTGCTAATTGCGACAAATACCATAAACACCATCGAACTAGTTGACAATTAAGGCCGCGCATGATATCCCTGCCGTGGTCAGTTCAATCTCACAAGTCAATCTACAGGATTGCGGGACAGCACGATGCAGAAGGAAGATGTCTGCGGTGTTGGTTTCACGTTGATATGTGACGTGGGTCACAGATTAAGCCCAACCGTGTTGCGAACTTCTCGTGTCCCAACCATGAAGTCCCGCAGCGCGGCTTATCGCTACGATCCACCCAGAAACGTCGAAAGGACCAGCCGATTCAGGTCCAGTCCAAATTTTCTAACGACCTTGTTCTTACAAACACTGAGGAGCTAATCGCATGCCCGAGAAAGCCGAAGTCCGTCATACGCTGAGCGAGCAGCAGGCCCGCCAGCTCGCGACCGTCACCAAGACGGTCCCAATGATGGAGGTGATCACGCCACGCTGGCTGGTCACTTTCCTCTCGTGGGTGCCCGTCGAGGCGGGCACCTATCGCGTCAACAAAGTAAAACCCACTCGGCCAGGAACACGCACGATCGAGTGCAGTCCCGATGAAGAGGTTGACCTGCCCGAGATCTATGTCGATTACGAGGAGAAGCCGCGCGAGTACACGTTGAACGCGGTGACCACTGTTCTCGATGTGCAGACCCGCATCTCCGACCTGTACCGAAGCCCGCACGACCAGATCCGTGAGCAATTGCGCCTGATGATCGAGAAGGTCAAAGAGCGCCAGGAGAACGAACTGGTCAACAACACGGAGTACGGGTTGCTGCACAATGTTATCCCCGACATGCATCTCAAAACCAGGAAAGGTGCACCCACACCGGACGATCTGGATGAGCTGCTGGCCAAAGTCTGGAAGGAACCGGCTTTCTTCCTCGCTCACCCGCGCGCCATCGCCGCATTCGGCCGCGAATGCACGCGCCGTGGGGTTCCGCCTCCGACTGCAACCATGTTTGGTTCACCATTCTTGACCTGGCGCGGAGTTCCGCTGGTTCCTTGCGACAAACTCGCCATCAAGGGCGAAAAGACGAATATCCTGCTGCTTCGCACCGGCGAGAAAAAGCAGGGTGTGATCGGGCTCTTCCAGCCTGGACTTCCCGGCGAAGTGTCGCCCAGTTTGTCGGTTCGCTTTATGGGCATCAATCACAAGGCGATTGCTTCGTACCTGATTTCGCTCTACTGCTCGATCGCGGTCCTCACTGAGGATGCCATCGGCGTGTTGGAGAATGTGAATGTCGACCAATACCATGAGTACAAGTGATCGCGTAGTGGAGGAAGTGCCAACGGCGGATGCAAATGCGCCGCCGAACCCGTTCACCGGTCTGGCCTCACTGCCTAATCCGGACGTGATCGCCAGACTGGCGAATGAGTTTTTCGTGGCGCTGCCAGGGAGTGGTGCGCTTCCGAGCAGTGTGGCCGGAGCGCCTTCGCCAGACACTGGTCCCGTGACTGAGACGGTAATCGCAGCTCCGAAGTCCGCCGCAGGACCTTACTTTGATGGAGCGCGCGCCACACCGTTCGGCGCTATTCCGTCTTTTCCGTCAATCAGGGATGCGTTCTCTTTCCCCAACGTGCCCGGCGGGGCAGCCCCGCCGGATATTTCGGCTCCGCCGTCATCGCCCCAAGTCGGTCAATTAAATGAAGCCGACTTGCGTGCGATTCCGGCATCGCTGGCGGGCTCGACCGCGCTCGTGCCGGGCGCTCCCGGTACCGTTCCACCACTACCGGTCGCCTCGCCCGCAGGTTCTCCCGACGGAGCGAAGCTGGCCGCTCCGGCTGATGTTCCCACTGTACCGCCGGCAGGCGAGATGTTTTCCTTCCCCGGCGTTCCGGCGATGCCTTCGTCGCCGCCAACCTCTCCGCCGGGCGGAGCGGATATGGCTGCCATGTCGGCATCTTCGGCCGGTGCGACACCTGCGCCCGGTTCTTCACCTTACTTTATGGAAGGTGAGAAGGGTGCATCGCCAGCCGCTGCGCCGGTGTTCCCGACTCTCAACGAGATGTTTTCTTTTCCTCGCGTGCCCGCAATGCCGGGCGTGGCGGGCGTTGAATCGATACCGAACGTCCCTGCCGCTCCCGGCTCACCGTCTGCAACTCAGCCGGCAGCACCAGATTTTCACGCGAGTCCTTCCTGGCAGGAAGGGAAGTCACTCGAACCCAAACTTCCCGCAGTTCCAGTGACAGACATGCCCTCCTCATCTGCGTATGTCCCTGATGCGGGGAACGCTGTTTATCCGGGCACGGCTTCGTTTCCATCGTTGAGCGCGCTGTTCTCTTTTCCGGGCGCACCTGGAGCGCGGTCGGCACCGGGCATGCCGGCGCTGCCTTCGTCACCGCCTGCCATTCCCACAACTGAAGCTGATCTGCGGGCCGCCGTGCCTCCCTCGACTGTGCCGGGCCTTTCGGGATCGCTTCCCGATGCGGAAAAAGCTGCGCCTGGATCTAGAGCGGGCACCACGACACTGCCTGCGGGCGTGGAGTCGTTTGAGTTCCGTCCGGATCTGTCGCCGAGAGAGCTCGGGGTCGCCAAGCGTCCCCTCGATCCCCGGCTGATTCGCCGCGATTTCCCTATCTTGCAGGAGCAAGTACACAGCCGGCCTCTAGTCTGGCTCGACAATGCCGCCACCACGCAGAAGCCGAATGCAGTGATTGACCGGCTTTCCTATTTCTACCGGCACGAGAACTCCAACATCCATCGCGCCGCGCACACTCTTGCCGCGAGGGCCACGGATGCCTATGAAAGCGCGCGCGAAAAGTCGCGCCGCTTTCTGAATGCTTCTTCTACACGTGAAATTGTCTTTGTTCGTGGCACCACTGAAGGCATCAACCTGATCGCCCAGGCATGGGGTCGCCGCAATGTTCAGAAGGGCGACGAAGTGGTCATCACCTGGCTGGAGCACCACGCCAACATTGTCCCCTGGCAGATGCTGTGTTCGGAGAAAGGCGCGCGGCTGCGGGTGGCGCCAGTCAACGACCGCGGCGAAATCATTCTTGAGGAATACGAAAGGCTGCTGGGGCCGCGCACCAAGATCGTGTCATTCAGCCAGGTATCGAACGCGCTGGGGACCGTCACGCCGGCGCGCGAGATGGTCGAGATCGCGCATCGTTACGGGGCGCGGGTTGTAGTTGATGGGGCACAGGCTGTATCCCACATGCCGGTGGATGTGCAGGCGCTCGATTGCGACTTTTATGTTTTCTCAGGACACAAAGTCTTCGGGCCTACCGGTATCGGCGTAGTTTACGGCAAGCTGGACGTGCTCGAGGCAATGCCGCCGTGGCACGGCGGCGGCAACATGATTGTCGATGTCACTTTCGAGAAGACTACGTACCAGAACTCGCCAGGGCGGTTTGAAGCCGGTACCGGCAACATTGCCGATGCCGTCGGGCTCGGCGCGGCGCTCGACTACGTCGAGGAGGTGGGCAGAGAAAGCATCGCCGCTTACGAACATGAACTGCTCAACTATGGGATCGCTGGACTGCTCACTGTGCCTGGTTTGCGGTTGATCGGAACTGCTAGAGAAAAAGCAGGAGTGCTATCTTTTGTTCTCGACGACGTTCGCACCGAAGATGTGGGCGTTGCGCTCAACCAGGAAGGCATTGCGGTGCGGGCGGGCCATCACTGCGCGCAGCCTATTCTGCGTCGTATGGGTGTCGAGGCCACGGTACGCCCGTCGCTGGCGCTCTACAATACCTACGAGGACGTCGATGCCCTGGTTGCCGCGTTGCTGCGGATACAATCGGGCCGCGGACATCGCAATTTGTAGGGCGGATCGGCGGCCGGGCGAATCACAACTTGCTTGCAGGCTTATCTGTTAAGCGTTGCTTCCACACAATTTGTCGCAGGATGCCGTGCCACACGATGGCGTCGCGTGATGGCAGTTTGAGGCGACGCACCAGGCGGCGGATTCTTTCTTCTACGTCAGCGATGGGGCGGCGTGCGAGATAGCCGCTGCCGCGCATGGCTTCGAGCAGCTTTAACGTAATGCGCTCCAGTTCTTCGGCGGAGGCTAGCGTGGATTTCTCCTGGGTCTTTGCGGCCTTTGCGGCTCGAACTAATTCATAAAGGCACACGGCGACGGCCTGGCCGAGGTTCATCGAAATATTCTTCTCAGCGGTGGGAATACGCATGAGGAAGTGGGCATGGCTCATCTGTTTCGCAGTCAAGCCGATTTTCTCTGAACCGAAGAGGATGGCTACGCGGCCGGAGCGCAGATATTTGCGAATGCGGCGCGCGCCTTGCTCCAGGCGCTGTAGGGGATGTTCTACTTTGCGATGGCCCACGGCGGAGGTTGCGACTACGAGCGTGCAGTCCGATACAGCGTCGGCGACGGTCTTATATTGTTCAGCGGCGGCGAGCACGTCAGCTGCGCCGACTGCGGAGCGGGCTTCGCGAAAAGCCGGCGCGTAGGGATTGACGACTCGCAGATGGAAGAATCCGAAGTTGCTCATAGCGCGAGCAGCCGCGCCGATGTTCAGAGGATTGCGGGTGGAGACCAGCACCACACGGAGACGGTCGAGTTCGGTGGGAAGTGGCAAGAGGATTATTTTAAGCTAGCGGATTAGATTCGGATCATCTTTGCGTACTTAGCGAGTTCTTTGCGTGCTTCGCGGTAAAGCTTTTAACCGCAAAGGGCGCAAAGTTTGTCCGCAAAGGGCGCAAAGAAAAACGATCCTTACGCGCTGGCCTTGTCGATTAGCGGCAGAGGCTCTTCTTCGGTCTTTGCTGTTGCGGCAGCTGTGTCGAGTTCCAGTTGCTCCTGGCCGCTGAGTACGGTTACGCGGCCGCGATAGGTCTTCAAGTGACGCTGTGCGGTCTCGAAGGCCTCTTGAGCTTTGTTGAGACTCTTGCCCACGTTATCGAACTGGTTCTGGAAGAAATCGAATGACTTTTGCGCCTTCGCCAGTTCCACCCGGCTCTTCTCGAAACGGCCTGCCATCTCATACCACTTGTGTACCAGCGCGATGGTCTTGAGCGTCATCAGCAAGGTGTTGGGTGAAACTGGGAACACATGCTGCTCGTTTAGCCAGTCGGCGAGATCGCGATTGCGAATAGCTTCCATGTAAAGAGTCTCGCTGGGCAGATAGAGCAGGGCGATGTCGGTGGTACCGTTTTCGGGTTGAATGTAAGCTTTGACGCGCTTGCCCTCAGCCTTCATCACGCGAACAAATTCATGGCGGGCTTCTTCAATCTCAGCTTCGACCGTGCTCTCAAAAAGCGCCAGGACTTGCTCGCGAGGAAACTTGGCATCAATTGGTAGACGGCGGTCGGGGAAGTTGATGACTGCATCGGGACGTCCGCCGCCATCGGGCAGGGATTTCTGAATCTCGAACATGTGGTCAGGAAGAAAGTCGGCCAGCAGGCGCTCGAGGCTGGCTTCGCCAAAGGTACCGCGAAGATGAGGCAGCTTGAGCAGATTATTCAGATCGTTAATGGAGTGGCCGAGCGCTCCGACTTCGCGAAGCTGTTCTTCGGCGGCCTTCAAATGCTGCTGTACTTTTTCGAAGTGGGCGAAGCCTTCTTTGATGTTCTGATCGAGTTTTTGCTGAACCTGATCGGTGATCGCCATGAGTTTGGCGTCAACGCGGTCTCGGATCGAATCCAGACTCTGCGCCGTCTTCTGATTGAGATTGTCGAACTCGGTCTTGAGCTGAGAAGTGGTCAGCGCGAGGGAAGAAGTCAGTTCGGTGCGGGCCTCGGTGAGTCTTTCGGCCTGCTCGCGACGGCCGGCCAGCATCTGTTCTTCTACCGCGTTCCGCATCAGGCTGAAGCCTTCACCCAGCCGATCCGATACTTGCTGGCGGAGATCGCCTTTGGTTTGCTCCAGCCGTTGGGCCATATCTCCGATGGTGGCGGAGAATTGTCCGGAAAGGGCTTCGGTCTGAGATGTAAGGCGTGTTAATGCCTCAAGTTGCGGTGAACCCCCAAACCTCCGCTGGAAGAGTAGGGCGAGCAAAATGAGGATAGCCAAGTCGAGGACGATCAAAAGGACAATTGGTAAAGAGAAGACCAATTCGTTGTGACTCCGCTGTGAGTGTCTAGGCGGATTCTAGTGCGTATCGAGGAAGAAGCAAAGTGGCAAGTTAAGGTTCGTGGAATCCCACCTCTTCGCAAAAAGCGCGAAAGGATGGGGCGCCGATCGTTGAATTTCTCTCACGCGAACAAAATCAAGACGAAGAGGCCGGTGACTCCCGTGACGCGGCTCAGCATCAGGAGAAGACCCTGGGGCGGTTCGTCGAATTGATGCGGGTTGAATCGTGGATCTTGCGAGGCGAGGCGAATCAGATCGGGGTCGCCGTAGTAGCGGCCGTTGCGATCGACAACCACGGTGCGTCCGGCGTGCAGGGCGTCGACAATTGCCGAAGGTGAGTTATCGCCCGCGAAAACATAGGTGCGGCAGATGCCCAAGGGGCCGAGTCCGTGAAAGTCAGAATCGCCGACGGCCGTGAGCCGTTTGCGGGCGTAGAACTGCTGGAACTGGACATAGGCCGGAGGGCGAACGTAGCCGAGGGGATGCAGAACCTCGGAGCCATCAAGTTTGCTCATGGCGTTGGGGTCGAAGGCTCCCCAGTACTTGAACACGGGATGAGCTGCGATGGCGACGCCTCCCTGGCGATGAACTTCGTCGATAGCTGCGGCAGCGGGTTGCCTCCAGTCGACGCTGTGATCGATGCCGATGGCGAGCAGGTGATAGGTTGGCGCGATGATTTCCTCGCCTATCACAATGGTCGGGCCCCCGATCCGGTGGGAGAACCAACCTCCTACTTTGGCGACCCAGACGTGGTTGTGACCGGTGATGGCAATGGCGTCCAAGCCTTGCCGTTGGGCTTCCAGTACTATGTCCCAGGGAGCGAGCGGTGCCCAGCTCAGAGGGAAAGGGTGAACGTGAAAATCGGCTGCCAGAACGCGATAGTTTCCCAACATCAGCGGTGGATTCTTGGGGACGGTATCGGAATAGGTGCCAGCGATTAGTGACACTGCGATAAGAACTGCTGCAAGCCAGCGCCTTGCGTTCATAAGCCCAGGCTCCTGACGATCTCCGACCAGAGCGACCCGCCGCCGAAGATGATCGCTGCCAGAGTCCAGGAAATGGCCCGCTGCACAAACAGGTCACGCGCGGCTCTCTGGCGCGTGGTGCGAAAGACATAGCGAAAGAAGCAGAAGTCGATATAACACGACCAGAGGGCGATCGCAGCGAGGACGTACCCATCCCAGCGCGGACCGGTCCAGCGGAAGGCGTTCACTGGCGAGGCTAACGCCCAGATGGCGGCGAAGCTGACCATCCATAACAGCCACGGACCAAAACCGGCAAAAAACAGATCAAGGGAGCGAGAGAAGGACGGCAAAGTATTTGCAAAGGCTTTCGAGCGGACAGCCGCCAGGGCCAGCACCTCGATGAGTATTTCCAGCCCGGCATAAATGGTTGCGGGGACTACGAGGCGCAGGGTCAGTCGGCCGGAAGCAGCAAATGAAACTGTGCAACCTAGGACGAAAACAAAAAGCAACGGCCGTCGCAGCGCTAGCCACTTGCTGGGGGCTTCCGGCGATTTCGCGAGTTCTTGATAAGCCGCGGTGGGAGAGAACATGACCCGCAAATCAGACGACCACGGCGATGCCGAAGTTCCGCCGCTCACGAAGTCACCGCGAGGACATCTTCTGTCTTACCGCTTTTGAGGCTGCGATAGGCGGCGTCCAGAATCTCCTGATTACGCCAGCCTTCGTCGCCGGGCACGGGGAACTTGCTTTTGCCCTCGACTGCGGCAGCGAAGGACTCGACCTGTCGAGTGTACGCAGCCTGGTTGGTTACGTTCTGGGTTTCGATGACCTCTCCGGCACGCCGCAGTTCCAACTGAATCGGACGTTCTACGTTGAAGGCGTTGTCAGCGCGCAGGATCCCAGTCTCGCCCACCAATTCGAAAGGAGTGCGGTACTCGGCACGGAACGAGACGCTGACCGTAGCCAATGTGCCGCGGGCAAACTCGAGAATCATCGCCGCTCCGGCTTCAACCTCTCCCGATTGCGAGTCGGCGAAGCCACGCGCGCTTACGCGAACGACTTCGTCTTGCAGAACGAAGCGGAGCGCATCCACGCAATGCACACCTACGTCGGCAATCGGACCGCCGCCGGAAATGGACAGATCTCCGATCCAAGTGCGAGGATGCCCGCTCCCCCCCGGAAAGGAAAACTCAGAACGTGCGAAAACTACTTTGCCGATTAGCCCTGATGCCAAACGGTCGCGCAGGCGTGCCGTACTTTCCTCAAAACGGAAAACCTGGGCGATGCCGAGCAAGACGTTTGCCTTGGCGGCAGCCTCGACCATCTGACGACACTGGTCAGCATTTATGGCCATAGGCTTTTCACATAGCACGGGCTTGCCATGTTTGACGGCCAAAAGTACATCTTGCAGGTGGCAGGCGTTGGGAGTAGCCACTAAAACGGCGTCCACCTGGGGGGAACGGCATAGGGCTACCGCGGAATCAAACGCCAACGGAATGTTGTACTGACGGGCTGATTCGCCGGCTTTGCCCGCAGTGCGGCGCGAGAGGGCAATCACGCGGCAATTTGTGGCAGACTCGAATCCCGGCATCAGCCGCTTGACCGCATGCAATCCGAAACCGACGATTCCAAAGTTGACCATGAGGTTGGCAACCCTGAACTTCCTGGGTTACATCGGCGAAAGCTTGGCGGTTCTCCGCCGGTGCGACTACTTACTGACCGCGAGTCCAACCGGAACGGTAATTACAGAGCTTGATTGGGGACCGACGGTGAGTGTGCCAGTACTGCTGTCGATGGAGAATTCGTTGACGAAAACCGATCTCTGAGTGAGCGCATACAGAAAAATGCCATTAGGGTCGCTCACCAGCAGTATGGGTGTATTGAGGCCAAAAGGGGAGCCCGTAATCGCAGTCGGAAAACCGGTGGTTGAATCAATGGAATACGCGGTGATGTCATTGGTACCTTGGTCAGCGATATAAATGTACAGGCCGGAGGTGGAAACCGCGATGGAAATCGGGCCGTCGCCGGTATCGAACGGCGATCCAGCGACTTCGGTCAAGGCGCCAGTGCTCGAGTTGGCGAAAAGAATTGAGACGGTATCATCGGCGGAGTTGGCCACGTACACGAATTTGCCGCCGGGGTCTATCGCGATGGCGAAAGGCCCAGTACCGACAGAAATGGGAGCGCCAGCTTGCTCCAAGAGTCCGCTCGCGGAGACGGTATAAGCAAAAACCAGGGCCAGGTTGCTATTTACCACATAGAGAAATTTTCCCGAAGGCGTGAGTACCAGCGCAACTGGATTGGGAGCGGTGTGGAATGGAGATCCAGTCACCTGGGTCAGCTTTCCGTTGCTGGAGCTAATGGAAAAAACGGAAATGCTGCCAGAGAGCTGATTGAGCACGAATAACATGTCTCCGGCGGCGGTCATGGTCATGGCTATAGGGGTCACGCCGGTAGCGACTCGGGGCGGAACTTCCGTCAGGGAACCTACAGTTTGGTCGATATTGAACAGGGAAACGGTGTTCTCGATTCGATTCGCGACATAGAGAAACTGTTTGGAGGGGTGGATCAGCATGGCCCCGGGAGAGTTTCCCGCCGGGAAAGGAGATCCCACCACGTTGGTGAAATTGCCTGCACCGTCGATTCGGAATCCATCGATTACGTTACCCGAGGGAAGACTGACGTAGGCCAGATGGCTGACGCCCGAAGGAGTAGTGGGGTTGGGGTTAATGGTGTAGTTAGAACTGCCGCCACAGCCGGCCAATCCCGCCAACAGTGAAATCAGCAACCAAAGCAATGTTACTTTACGCTGCATCAATAAGGGCCTTCGAGAAAGATGTTGCAACCGGCGCCGTCTCCGTTCACAGCCTGGGATGATGACCAATTTGTCCGAAGTGGAAGATCACGCCGGTGGAAACCCGGATGTTATTTTGTGTCTGACCGAATGAGTTGCCATTTATGTAGTCCGCTTGCACGACGCGAAAAGTGATGCGCGGACTCCAGTCCCAATCATAACCGCCGCCGCCGGCAATGGCGCGGCCTACGCCCTGGAAGCCGCTCTTGGTTCCGACGGTAATGTCTACCCGGTCCTCCGCTTTCCCGATGAAAGCGTGCACGAAAAATTTCGACTTGTCACGGCGCCAGTTGTACTGTGGGCCGATCATGTAATTGAAGTCTCTCAACTGGGAGCCGTAATGGCCGCTTAAGTCGAGTGCCACACTCCATTTCAGGGTTATGTTAAAGGTTCCTTCAGCATTCCAACCGTTCAGATTGGCGTCATGGGCGAAACCGAACGACTCGCTGTCCAGACGCTGGTAGGAGTATCCTCCAAAAACTTCCCAGCGGGGAGCAACGCCAGTTTGCGCGGCGGTGAGTACCGGCGCCAGGAAAAGCAGTAAAGACAGTACTATTTTGCGGATTAGCGCGAGTTCAATAGTCATTCGTATGAAAGTGTAATTTTTGCCGGGATTCCCTTTGTTTGAAGACATGTAACTATAGCAGGTTGCCAAGGGATCTGGCTTTATTGGGAGATGAAGAGCTTGAAACGCTGAGATCGCGGACAACATCCGCGGAGCACGCAGAGAAGGTCACCGCACTGTAACGCAGCGGCTACTTCTCGGCCATGGCTCCTACCAGCGATTCGAAGATCTTGAAGCCATCGGTGCCGCCGAGTGCGCTTTCGCTGAAGCGTTCCGGATGCGGCATCATTCCCAACACATTCCGGCCAGGACTACAGATGCCGGCAATGTTGTCGAGTGAGCCATTGGGGTTGGCTTCTGGCGTAGCTTGGCCCTTGGGGTCGGTGTAACGAAAAACTACGCGGCGGTCGCGGCGCAGTTCGGCTAGCGTGGCATCGTCACAAAAATAGTTGCCCTCCATGTGGCCGATTGGGATGGTTAGCACATCACCTTCGCGGCAGGCGCTGGTGAACGGCGTGTCGGTGGTTTCGACGCGAACGTGCACAGGCTTGCAGACGTATTTCAGTCCGACATTACGGATCAGAGCGCCGGGCAACAATCCTGCCTCGCATAGAATCTGGAAGCCGTTGCAGATGCCGAGCACCAGCCCGCCGGCATCGGCGAACTTGCGCACCGATTCCATGACCGGAGAAAACTTGGCAATTGCGCCGGTGCGGAGATAGTCGCCATAGGCGAAACCTCCGGGGACGATAATGACGTCGCAACCCTGCAGGTCATGAGAGTCGTGCCACAGGAACGTGACTGGCTGGTGAGCGACGTGGCCGATGGTCCAATGAGCGTCGTGATCGCAGTTCGACCCGGGGAAGATGATGACCCCAAATTTCATCTGGTTTTCCTCGCCGTGGGGATAGGTTGAGTTTAACATGAGGAGGTGAGAGGCAGGGAGCAACGTTGAAGGCCATATTTCTCATGCTTCGTATTCTGGTCGCCACGTCCGTCGGCGTTATCGTCTTCGGGGTTTGCCTTTTTCTGCCTCTGGGTGTCATGAAGATTGCTAGCGGAGCCCCTGGAAAATTCGCGGGCGCTTTTCTAATCGGTTTTGTCGGCTTTCCCCTTGGTCTCGTAGCCGGAGTGGGCATGGGGATTCTGGTGTTTCTTAAGATCCAATTCCGGCGCAACCTATCGAAGATAGCCTTTTCGAATCGGGGCAGTTCGGTGCGCCCCATGCTATAATTTCAATTCGCCTGCATAATATTCGAGGCATTCATGATCTACTCTACGGGCGAATCCAGCGCACTGCTATCGGTTGCAGACAACGTCATTTAGGATGAGGTAAAGCCATGTCCGGCCACTCAAAATGGGCAACAATCAAGCATAAGAAGGGCGCGCTCGATGCCAAGCGCGGCAAGATTTTCACCCGTCTGATCAAGGAAATCGGCATTGCTGCGAAGAACGGCGGTGGCGATCCGGATACCAATCCACGACTGCGAGGCGCCATCCTCGCGGCCAAGGCCGAGAACATGCCGGCCGATAACATCAAGCGAGCCATCCAGCGCGGGACCGGGGAATTGCCGGGTGCAGTTTACGAGGAGTTTTCGCTGGAAGGATACGGCCCGGGTGGAGTGGCGATTCTGCTCGACATCAATACCGACAATCGCAATCGTACGGTCAGCGAGATTCGCCATGCTTTCGGCAAGAACGGTGGCAATATGGCGGAAGCGGGTGCGGTGTCATGGATGTTCCACAAGAAAGGCGACATCGTGATTCCGAAGACGGCGGCCAAGGAAGATGATCTGATGGCGATTGTGCTCGACGCCGGCGCCGACGACTTGAAAGACGAGGGCGAGAACTGGGAAGTGTTGAGCGAACCGTCGGCCTACGAGGTAGTTCTGGAAGCTGTGAAGAAAGCCGGTATAACGCCCACTTCCTCCAGCGTCACCATGGTGCCGCAGAATTACATCAAGCTGGAAGGTCAGGCGGCCAGCACCATGATTAGACTGCTGGAAGCGCTCGAAGACAGCGACGATGTGCAGAACGTGCACGCCAATTTTGACATCGATGAGAAGCTGATGGAGGAAGTGGCGGGATAACGGTGCTCGGAGTGCGCAAGATGAAGATCAAGCCGCCTGCGGGCGGCTTTCGTTTTGGCGTTGAGACAGAACGATCATGAAAACCAGAATCGATAAATTGATCTTCGAGCGCGGGCTGGCAGCATCGCGAGAGCGGGCGCAAGCGATGATTCTGGCCGGGAAAGTCCTGGTAGACGGACAGAAAGTCGAAAAGGCGGGGGCGGTGGTGGAAGTTGACGCGGAAATTCGTCTGCTGGGCGAAGATTTAAAGTATGTAAGCCGCGGAGGACTGAAGCTGGAAAAGGCACTGGAGCATTGGAAGATCGATGTGAAAGGGGCTATCTGTCTTGACGTTGGTGCTTCGACAGGTGGCTTTACGGACTGCATGCTGCAACAAGGAGCTTCGCGCGTGATTGCGGTGGACACGGGGCACGGCCAGATTGATTTTCGACTGCGGCGGGATCCGCGGGTGCGATTGCTGGAAAAGACCAATGCCCGTTATCTGACTCGCGAACAACTGGGCGAAACCGTCGATTTTATCGCCATGGATGTGTCGTTCATTTCGGCGACCTTGGTGCTTCCGGCCGTGATTGCGGCTGCGTTCCCTGTGCCTCCGTCGGGACGGCAGATTGTCGTGCTGGTCAAACCGCAATTTGAAGTCGGGAGGGAGTTGGTGGGTAAAGGCGGCATTGTGCGGGATGAAGTGGCGCAACTGGGAGCCGTGGAGAAAGTGCGGCTGGCGTTGGTAGCTCAGGGCTGTACACGGACTGAGACGATCGACTCACCCATTCTCGGAGCAGAAGGGAATCGCGAGTTTCTGTTGCGTGCGATGTTCTGAGTACGGGGAAAGAGCTTCCCATCGCAGAGTTCGCAGAGAAAATCCGCACAGGACGCAGAGAAAATATAGGAACAGTTCGCGGATCTCAGTTTCTAGTTCTCGGTTTTCGGTACAATGCAGCTTCATGGTCAGCAGCAATTCATCTACAGGGAAAGCCGCCGCTATTGTCTCCAAGCCGGGGAAGCCGGAGTTGGTAGAGGTTGTGCCTCAACTGCTTGGCTGGTTTCGTGAACATCGCTACCAGGTGGTCGTCGACGAGGAAACCAAACCGCATGCGCCGGGGATTGAAGTCGTCCGGCGCGAAGATTTAGCTTCGCGGCCACTGAACTTTGTGGTGGTGCTGGGTGGTGATGGCACGTTGCTTTCCACATCCCGGGCTGTGGCTAAGGCTGGGATCCCGGTCCTGGGAGTGAATCTGGGATCGTTAGGTTTCCTGACCGAAGTTCCGCTCGACCAGCTGTATCCTACGCTACAGGGGATCGAGAACAGTTGCTGCAACGTCGAAACCCGATCCATGGTGCACTGTGAAGTGGTGCGCAAAGAGCAGGTCGTCTCGAGCTACGAAGCATTGAACGACATTGTCGTGGGCAAGGGTACGATCTCGCGTCTGAATAGTTGCGACGTGTACGTGGACGGGGAATTCGTCTCCGCATACAAAGCCGACAGCCTGATTATTTCGACGCCCACGGGTTCCACCGCTTACTCGCTCTCCGCCGGCGGACCCATCCTGATGCCGACAGTCAATGGGTTTGTGGTCACTCCGGTTGCGGCGCACTCCTTGACGCACCGGCCATTGGTGGTACCCGATACTTCCAGCATCGAATTGGTGGTCAATACTGGAGAGGACGAGGCGTATCTCAGCGTGGACGGTCAGGTCGGCATGCCCATGTACGACGGCGACCGGGTGCGCTGCCGCAAGTCCGAGCACCAGGTGAAGCTGTTGCGGGTGCAAGGTACTTTCTTCGATGTGCTGCGCACCAAACTGAAGTGGGGACAACGGTAAAGCCCAGGAATATTCATCCCATGAAAATTATGCGTGCACTTCTGGCTTGCTTCGTTTTGACGATTGCGGCCCCGGCGCAGTCCAAAGCGGTCGCTGACTTGATCGTCACTCATGCCAACATCTGGACCGGGGATGACGCGCGTCCGCGTGCGCAGGCGGTCGCGGTGTTTGGGGATCGGATTATCGCGGTGGGCTCGGATGCGGATGTTGAAGCTCTGCGTGGATCGGAGACTCGAGTCATCGACGCCGGCGGCAAGCTGCTGCTACCCGGTTTCAACGATGCGCATGTCCACTTCGTCAGCGGCGGTGAGCAACTGGATAGCGTGCAGCTCAACGATGCGACCAGCATTGATGAATTCGTCCGGCGCATCGCCGCTCAGGCGAAGAAAACTCCCAAGGGGGAATGGATACAAGGCGGCGATTGGGACGAGACCAAATGGCCCGGCTCGGTTTTGCCTACGAAGGAGATGATCGATGCGGTCACGCCGGATAACCCGGTTTTCTTGAGCCGTTACGACGGCCACTCTTCGCTTGCGAATTCTGTCGCACTGAAATTGGCTGGAGTGACGGCCCAGACGCCTGATCCACCGGGCGGATCCATCGTGCGGGATGCTCAAGGGACTCCTACGGGAGATCTCAAAGACGCTGCCACGGATCTGGTAGCAAAAGTGATTCCGCCGCCTTCGCATGATCAGCTTATGCGGGCAGTGAAACGTGCGCTGGAACACGCGGCGTCCGTGGGCGTGACCAGTGTGCAGAACATGGATCCCGACTACGCGGACATCGCTGTTTACGCGGAGCTGTTGCAGGCGGGCGAACTGACCACGCGTATCTATGCTGCGCCTTTGATTACGCAGGTTGACGATCAGGTGAAGATCGGGATTCGCCACGCTTTTGGTGGGCCTTATCTGAGGATCGGCGCGGTCAAGGCATTCGCGGACGGGTCACTGGGATCCCGCACGGCTTATTTTTTCGAGCCATTTCTTGATGAACCGGGGAATCACGGCTTGCTCTCTGGTGAGATGCAGCCGCTTTCCCTGATGCGCGACCGCATGATGAGTGCTGACGCAGCCGGGATCCAGATTTGCACGCACGCCATTGGGGACCAGGCGATTTCGATGATCCTGGATTTGTATACTGAGGTTGCGAAGGCGCACGGCGAAGCCGACCGGAGGTTTCGCATTGAGCATGCGCAGCATATGGCCGCCAAGGACTTCGACCGCTTCGCGCAATTGAATGTGATCGCCTCGGTTCAGCCGTTTCACGCGATTGATGATGGACGCTGGGCGGAGGCGCGCATCGGCCACGACAGGGCCAGCCGGACTTATGCATTCCGGACGTTTTTAAATCACGGTGTACATCTGGCGTTTGGAACCGATTGGGATGTGGCGCCGTTGAATCCGATGCTGGGGTTGTATGCCGCTGTGACTCGGGCCACGCTCGATGGGAAGAATCCCAGGGGGTGGTTCCCGGAGCAGAAACTGACGGTGGAGGAATCGGTCCGGGCTTACACCATGGGCTCGGCATACGCGGAGTTTCAGGAGAAAGAAAAAGGCTCGATCACACCGGGCAAGCTGGCCGATATGGTCATTTTGAGCGATTACATTTTCTCCATCGATCCGGCGAAGATTCGCGATGTGAAAGTATTGAAAACGATTGTGGGCGGGAGAGTGGTTTGGGATGCGTCGCGTACGCCGCCGTACTCGACAGGCAACTAGCGGTTGTCTTTTTCCCTGCCTAATTCCTCCAGCACGCGGATCGTTTCGCTCGGGTCTGGGCGAATCGTGTAATCTGGGCTCACATTGGCGCTGCGAATCAGGCCTTGTTGGTCAACGACGTATCGTGCGGGCATCGGCAGGCGAAAAGCATTCTCGCCGTTGAATTCATCCAACTTGCTTCCGAACTGCGCGTAAACCGTCTTGAGGTAATCAGGCAGTACAAATACCAGGCCAAATTGAGTTCCTACCTGCAACTCATGGTCCGAGAGCACATCGAAACCCAGATTGAGGCGGCGATGGACTGAGCGCCCATATCGCTCTAATTCCGGCGAGATCGCCACCAGGTTCGCCCCCAGCCTGTGTATGTCGGGCAAGGCTGCTTGTAGAGCCTCCAGCTCCATGACGCAATAAGGTCACCAGTGGCCGCGGAAGAACGTGATTACTAACGGGCCCTTCGCGAGGAGATCGACAGACGAGACGGGGTTTCCGTCCTGGTTGTTCAGGGTGAAGGCCGGCGACCGGTCATCGCTCCTCAGCGCGCGTTCGGCCAATCCCGATTGGCGCAGTTCTTCCGTGGCCCGATGAAAGATCTCGATTACCGTCTTGGGAGCATTGTAGGGTGGGCCGCCAGACTCAAACTTCGCTTTAAAGTCGTCCAGTTTTTGTTGAAGAGTCATCGAAGGCACTGGGTATTTTATACCACGCCAGCCGATCAATTTTCGAGTCGCAGCAGATCAGCGACGGACTCTCGCCGGCGGACCAGCCTGACGGTTTTTCCGTCGATCAACACTTCCGCCGGTCGAGGGCGAGTGTTGTAGTTCGAGGCGAGCACCATTCCGTAAGCGCCGGTGTCAAGTACGGCCAGCAAGTCGCCTTCGTTCGTGGTTGGTAGTTCGCGGTCCCGCGCCAGGAAGTCCCCGGTCTCACACACAGGGCCGACGACGTCGACGGTCTCATGCGAATTGTCGCCGGGTGCCTCGACGGGAATGATTTGGTGATACGCGCCATAGAGAGCGGGACGGAGCAGGTCATTCATGGCGGCGTCTGCGATCAGAAATGTTTTCCCGTGGTTCGTCTTCTTAAAGATCACTCTCATCAGCAGGATGCCAGCGGAGCCAACAATCGAGCGGCCGGGCTCAAGCAAGAGGTGCACATTCAAACCAGTGAGCGGCACCGCGAGGGCTTGAGAGTACGCTGCCAAGCGTTCGGTGAAATCGGATGTCTCGTCGTCGTAGTGAATGCCCAGTCCTCCACCGGCGTCTACATAGCTGATGATATGGCCGTTGCTTCGCAACTCGCGCACCAGTTCTGCAACGCGCTCCATTGTCTGTGCAAAGGGCTTTACATCCAGGATCTGTGAACCGATGTGAACACTCACACCCGCCACGGTCAGGCGGCGGTCTGCGGCCGCCAGCGAGTAGAGGCGCATGGCGTCGCTAATCGGAACTCCGAATTTGTGCTCTCGCAAGCCGGTGGAAATGTAGGGATGAGTCTCGGCGGAAACGTCAGGATTCACGCGAAAAGCGATGCGTGCGGTTTTCTTGAGACGGCCGGCACACTCTGCCAGGGTGAATAGTTCCGATTCGCTCTCTACGTTAAACAATAGAATGTTGGCGGCGAGAGCGGCTTCCATTTCTGGCCGGGTCTTGCCCACGCCCGAGAAGACCGTCTTTCTGGCGGCGGCTCGGCCCACACGCAATACGCGTTCCAGTTCTCCGCCGGAGACAACGTCGAAGCCACAGGCCATCTTTGCCAAGAGCCGCAGAATTGCGAGGTTTGAGTTCGCCTTTACCGAGTAACAAACGGTGTGAGGAACCTTACGGAAAGCCTGTTCGAAAGCTCCTGCCCGATCACGAATTGCAGACGCCGAATAGACGTAGAGGGGAGTGCCGAAACGTTCCGCCAAATCCGGGAGCGGAACTCGTCCGCAATGAAGAATAGACGATTGAGAGCGGCCTGACTTCACCTGTCGATAAAGGAATTCTGGAAACCGCCCGCCAGCTCGTTGCTCCGCGCGATTCACTTGCGTTTTCCGGCAGGTCCCTTGACGCGAATCACCACTACTGTCTCGTCGTCGAAGGCTTCCTCTCCCGCAGCATGTTCAGCCACCGCCTTGAAGATGGCTTTGACCACGGCATCGGGCGGCGCACCTAGATTCTGGCTCACGACTTGATCCAGGCGACCGCGTCCAAACATGCTGCCAGCGCGATTGCGAGCGTCGAGAATACCGTCGCTGAAAAACACGAACATATCGCCGGGCTTGGCGCGGAAACTCAGCTCGTCATAGTCGGCGTCGTCGAACAACCCCGAAGGCAATCCGGCGATCTCGATGAGTTCGATTTTGCCGTCGTGGCAGTAGAGCGGGCGCGGCAATCCGGAGTTAGCGATGCGCAAAGTGCGCGTCTGATCGTCCCACAGGGCGTAGATCAGCGACACAAACTGGGCCTCGATGCGGCGTTCTCCCAGCGAGAAGTTCAGCGCTGACAGCATCTCGGCGGGCGAAGGTTCGATGGGGGCGTGCGAGCGGAGAATACCGCTGACCAACGCTGCATAAATCGCAGCCGGCGCGCCTTTTCCACTGACATCGCCGACGATAATCGCGGTGCGGGAAAGAGAATAACTGACGAAGTCGTAAAGGTCACCGCCAATGGCGCGCGCGGGCATGGACTTGGCGGCAATGTCCAAGTGCGCAGGTTTCGGCAGAGTCTGCGGTAGCAGCCGGAATTGCAATTCGCGGGCCAGCGCTAAATCCCGCTCGAGGCGCTTTTCCTGGCGGGCAATTTGTTCATATAACCGGGCGTTTTCTAGAGCGATGGCAACTTGCGCGGCCAGTGTGGTGATGGTGCGCCGGTGATCGTCGGTAAAGAAGCCGCGGCGCGTGTGCTCCAGATCGAGCACGCCGATGACATTGTCTTTGTAGATCAGCGGCACGGCCAGCTCTGAGCGGGTCTCAGGATTGAGTTGGATGTAACGAGGATCCTTACTGACGTCCGGCACCAGCACGGCTTCTTTGTGCTCGGCGGCGTAACCCACCACACCGCGTCCCTTCGGAACCTCATGCTTAAGGTGCACGTTCTCCTGAAAGCGCAGAGCAAACCGGTGTTCCAGTTTCTGTCCAGTGGAATCGAGCAACAAGATGCTGAACATCTGATAATCGATCAAGCGGCTGAGCAGTTCGGCGATCCGCTTTAGAAGTTCGTCGACATTCAGAATGGAAGTGAGCTCGCGAGCGATTTCGTTGAGCAAAACCAGAGTGCGCGCCTGGCGCGTGGTGCGGGTATAGAGACGCGCGTTTTCGATGCCCACTGCCATGCGGGATGCGATCAGCGTCAGCAGTCGTTTGTGCTCTTCGGTGAAGTGATTGGGGAGCGGTGACTCGAGGTCGATCACGCCGATCAAGCGGTTCTTGACGATGAGCGGCACGGCGAGTTCGGAACGTACATTGGGGACTGCGGAAATGTAGCGCGGATCCAAAGAGACGTCGTGCACCAGGATCGCTTCGCGGCGCTGGGCGGCAATGCCGGTTACGCCCTCGCCCACCTTGATTTTCAGACGCTCCGCGACCTCACGCGAATATCCCACCTGAAAGCGGAAGCGCAATTCCTGTGTCTTTTCATTCAGCAGCAGGATGGCAAATATTCTGTAATCAATGACTTTGCGGACCAATTCGGCGACCCGGCGCAAGGTCGTGTCCAGGTCGAGGGTGGTGTTGACCACGTCTGCCACTTCCAGCAGCAGAGGCTCGACTTTGATTTGAAGCTCGGTGTCTTCGACGACTGTTTCCACATCCCTATGATATCAGTCGGGCCTGTGGAATCGGTCGTGGAGTAGGTGGGGATTTAGGTTCAGATAGGGTTTAGCCTTGTCTGGGCACGATGCAGATGTCAGGCAGGTTACGGTATTTTTCGGCGTAATCAAGACCGTAGCCCACGACAAATTCGTCAGGAATGGAAAATCCCACGTAATCGGCATCGATGGATTGCTTTCTTCGAGAAGGTTTATCGAGCAGGGCGGCGATGCGCAAGGACTTCGGCTGGTGTCCCATCAGGACGCGCTTGAGGAAGTTGAGAGTCAGGCCAGTGTCGAGGATGTCTTCGACCAGAATTACGTTGCGGTCTCGCATGGATTGATCGACGTCTTTGGTGAGCCGGACCTCGCCCGTCGAGTCCCACCCGTGTTGCAACTCCTGTGCTGGGCTGGGGCGATTGCCGTAGCTCGAAACTCCGATAAAGTCGAAACTGGTGTCCAGGTGTACCTGACGGGCGAGATCGGCAAGAAAAATGGCAGCGCCTTTGAGCACGCCGATAAAAATCACAGGTTGGCCGGAGAGATCGCGAGTGATGTCGGCGCCAATCGCGGCTACACGAGAGGCGATTTGCTCGCGAGAAATTAGAACCTTCAGCTCCGGCATGGGAGTTCATATTAGACTAGCATCCAGCAAATAGCATTCAGCAGTTAGCATTCAGCATTCGGTCGGGCAAGAGTCGAAGGGGAGTCGGCAACGCTTTAGGATTCGTGAATGCTGACGGCTGAGTGCTGAATGCTACTTCAGTTGGAAGCTAGGAGCTAGCAGCCCTCATGAAACTCGACGGCATCAAAATTACCTGGTTAGGGCACGCTACTTTTCGTGTTGAAACTCCTGGGGGTAAGACGGTCCTGATCGATCCCTGGGTCGCGGGTAACCCCAAGTGTCCTGAGAAAGAGAAGAACCTTGCGAAAGTGGATGTCATGCTCTGCACTCACGGACACGGCGACCATATTGGTGACGCAGTCGATATTGCCAGAAAGCACGACCCGATCGTGGTAGGGATGCCTGAGCTTTGCGGCTGGCTCGAAAGTAAGGGTGTCAAGCGGGTCTCAGGCATGAACAAGGGTGGCACACAAAACATCGGAGACATCAAAGTCACCATGGTTCACGCGGTGCATTCCAGCGGGATTGAGGACGGCGAACGAAGAGTTTATGGCGGAGAAGCCTGCGGCTATGTGATCGAGTTTTCGAATAGCGTGAAAATTTACCATGCCGGCGATACTTGTGTGTTTGGCGATATGGCGATCATTCGCGAGATCTATGCGCCCGAGATTTGCATGTTGCCGATTGGTGATCATTACACGATGGGCCCGCGCGAAGCCGCCTATGCATGCAAACTGCTGAAGCCAAAAACCGTCATCCCCATGCACTACGGCACTTTTCCCGTGTTGACCGGTACGCCGGCGGAGTTGCGGAAGCTGGCGCCGGATATCAACGTGCGGGAGATGAAGCCAGGGGAAACGATTTCGTAATAGACATTGTGGGGACGGGCGACGTCGCCTATCAACTTTGTAATTCAGGAGCGAACTTGGCGCAATCGAAAGAGAAAATTCCGGGCTGGCGAATGGGCGGCATCACTGCCGGCCCGGTCGAAGACTACTTGTACTCCATGCTTCCGCCGCGAGATGAAGTGCTCGCCGAGATTGAAGCGGAAGCGGCAAAGCGCGATATTCCCATTGTCGGGCCAGTGGTGGGCCGGATCTTGCAACAGTTGGCTATCATGATCGGCGCCAAGACCGTATTTGAGATGGGATCGGCCGTGGGTTATTCCACGATCTGGTGGGCACGAGCCGTCGGCAAAGAAGGCCGCGTGTTCTACACCGATGGTGATCGCAAGAAGGCCACGGAGGCGCAAAAGTATTTCAAGCGAGCCGGAGTGGCGGATCAAATCACCGTGGGAGTCGGCGATGCTCTGGAATTGCTGTCGGAACAGAAGCAGGAATTCGACATCATCTTCTGTGATGTGGACAAAGAGGACTATCCGCGCGTTCTCCGGCTGGCGGTTCCGCGTGTGCGCAAAGGTGGCCTCTTTGTGACCGATAACGTGCTGTGGAGCGGGCGAGTCGCAGATAAGAAAAATGCCGAGCCTTCGACCAAGGCGATTCGGGAGTTCAACCGGCTGCTGTATAGCTCGCCTGATTTGTTTACGACGATCCTGCCGGTACGGGATGGAGTTGCGGTGGCAATAAAGAAGTAATCTGCAAAGTTATTTGTGGCTTCGCTCGAGTTGTCGCAGAAGTTTACGGCCGCGTGCTTTCATGGCGGGTGTTCCAGATTCTGTGAGTGTGGTCAGCAGTTGTTTTATTTTCGGGATTAGCTCATCGTCGGCGCCGGCCAGATCGGCGAGGGCTTGCATGGCGCTGGTCTTCACAATTGAACTCTTGTCTTCCAGATGACACTTGAGCGCGGTGGTCGCGCGTACCCGGTCTTTTGTCGACAGAGCCAATCTCGGGACCATTTGGGCCAAATGCCAGCGCAACTCCTGCTGGGTTGCTTCGTCGAGCAGGCGCAGCAGCTTAGCCTTGAAGGGTTTCAGCAGATCGGGTCGGCGGAGCGTCACTTTCTCCGCGGCGTCGGCTGCGCGCATTCTGATGAGCGGGTCTGAACTCCAGAGTCCCTGCATCAGCTCGGGGAACAGTGTGTGCCGCCTGAGTACAAGCGCCGCAACCTTGTTGGCTTGGCCGATGGAACGGCGATCGCCGCCGCTCAGCTCGTTCAGAAGCGGATTTGGTGCGCTCGTCTGCACGGCTATCACGGGTAGTTCAGATCGACTTCACCGGAATTAGCGTCAAGTCTTCCACTAGTCCGACTTCCTTTTGCAAGAATGGCTCGGCGTAGGTAACGCCACCCAGTATTCCGTAGAAACGCGCCATGGCTTCTATGCGGGAACGAATCTCAGCTTGGGCAGGAAAGAGGTCCTTGCCAGCTTCCTGATCGCTGAACTGGGTCTTGTAGGCCATCAACGATTGAAAACGAGTTTCAAATTGTTCGGTGATGTCCACAACGAAGGTCGGACGGACGTCGTAGTAAAGCGTGGCGTAGATGATTTTGAAGGGCCGGTGCGGAGGAAGTTTTGGAGCGTCGGGATATGATTGGCTGAGGGCTTGATTCGTGTCGAGCTTCGCTAACCCCGCCAGGAAGCAGGCTTCATATCCCAACACACTCGCGGTGTAGTGGTCGGGATGACGGCCCAACCAGTAGGGGAGAATCACCACTCGCGGGCGTTGCTGGCGGATGACCTGCGCAACTTTGAGGCGATTTTCCCAGGTGTTTTCCACCCGGCCATCGGGGATGTCGAGCGCGTCGCGCCAGGAAACTTTAAGGATTCGCGCGGCTTCTGCCGCCTCACGTGCGCGGTCTTCCACTGTGCCGCGGGTGCCCATCTCGCCGCGGGTAAGGTCGAGAATGCCGGCGCGATGTCCGCGTTGCGCCATCTTCAGCAGCGTGCCGCCACAGGTTTGTTCAACGTCATCGCGGTGGGCAGCAATGGCCAGAATGTCGAGTAGCGGCGAGGTCACCTAGCACCGCATCTCGGGGAGTGTGGTATCGAGTAAACCTGCATGTTGAAGTATTTCGTCGATGCCGTTGAGGTCCATTTTACCAACCCGTGCTATCGCTTCCGCTCTGCGTCGAAAGCTTGGGTGTGTCAAAAATAGCTCTATCAGTCTACCGCAGGTAACCGGTGTACCTGTCACGCGGCACAGATTCGCAAGCGCGTACACCGCGGTCCTCGGATCCCCGGTGAGTTCGACCGACTCACGATCCGCCTCATATTCGAAACGGCGTGAGACAGAATAGGACGCCAGGGTCAGTCCAAGCATCAGCGCCAAGTCGACGATCGGCCGAGAGGGAAGCAGAGAAGACGGCAGGATGAGTAGAACGAAAGCCGGAACCAAAAAGAGCAGCGCCACAATTAAGAGCTTCCTGTTTCCGTGCCTCTGCTTTGCATGCCCCAACTCATGGCCAATCAGGTAGTCGAGTTGGGATCCGCGCAGAAATTCGCCGTAGTTATCAGTGACAGCAATGCTTCGCGCTGAACCGTAGGCATTGGTTAGGTGTCCCTTTCCGGCAGGAACGACATATACGCGTTCGAGTTTGACCCCCATTTTCTTGGCTAGTTGGAAAGCGCGAGTGTAAGCCTGTCCCGACTTAACCTTTCGGAGGGTCAGACCTTCCGCCGCCCTAAAGCGCAGTTCGCCAACCAGCGCCGCAATGCCGGCGATCAGAATCCAAAGAATTCCAAGCCAACGTTTTTCGTATATGAACTCAAAGCCTGTGGCAATGAACAGAAGTGCGATAGTTGGAGAAACCGTGGCCCACAACGCGAGACGCAGGATGTCTGTGGATGTCCATCTGTACTTAAGAATTGTACTGCTTGTAACACAAGCGATGATATGAGCGCTGCCGATACTCAGAATCGGCGGAATCCAGAAAAGAAGGACGCCAAAAAGTGGAGTCCTTCCGGGCGGTGGTTGCAAGTCCCAAAGCGCCCACCATAAGGCTACCGTGATCAACCTCAAAGCCCGGGCTGTCCTACGTGACTCCAGCCATCTCTTTGCGGCATCTGTCTCGCCCGCATGCAAAGCAGAATATCGGGACCACAGAGTGGTGAGCAGCGGCAAGAGAATTACGGCGATTGCTATCCGACTCGACACCGAGTCTGGCCGCACGATTTGCTCCCACAGACGAGTCACACTTTCGGCAGATGGCGCATCTGATTCATCTCACTCCAGATTCCCCTGCTCCAGCACTACATTTTCCCGCACGATCAGCCGGTGCGCGGCCATTTCTTTCAGCGTTGGCAGGACGCGGCTGACGTGCTCATCGGTGTCTACGAAGATGATAATCACCGGCAGCTTTCCGCCGGCGTCCACCAAGTGCGAGGTCTCTACCCGATGCCGCCCTAGGAAACCAGCGGCAGCGTGCAACGCGATCGCGGCATAGGCGTTTTCCTTCCGCAGGTAGTTTAGGATCTCCATGTGCAGCGGTCGATTGTGCCACTTGTCAGCTTCGTTGAGGTAGATGGTGACCTGCACAGCCATGGCGTCTGGCATTTTATATCACCCGCGCTAGCGCCATCCCGGTCAGCGCTCCCAGAAGGCAGAGAACGTTGTTAGTCACGATATTGGTGCACATCAGCAGCCATTGTCCCTGCTCGAAATAAGCCATGGTTTCAAAGGCGTAGCTGGAGAACGTAGTGAAGGCACCGCAGAAGCCGACCACAACCAGCAACCGCCAGCGAGGATCGATGAGCACGCGCTCGCTGGCCCAGACCATGAAGAATCCCACAATCAGACTGCCACTCACGTTGATGAAGAGCGTCCCGTAAGGAAACACCGGGCCCAAGGCTTTGGCGGCGAAGCGGGATATCAGGTAGCGGGCGTTGCCGCCGACGATGGCACCGAGAGAAATTAGCAGGAAGTCGTTCTTTAGAAAGTTCGGCAAGATGGAGTCTCCCCTACAAAGTTTGTAGGAGTTATCAGCCGGGGCCGTTTAGTAAATCGATCCGGGCGGTTGAGGCGAACTCCATCGCCTAATTATTTTTACCACAGAGGACACAGGGAGCACAGAGGATTCTTGAGAGCAGCACTGACCGAAAGTAACGCTGGCAGTCAGCAGTGGACGGGACGCACGGGCGAGGAAGCCCGCGCCTACGTTCGCATTACTTCTTTCTTTCGACAAGAAAATGCGCCAGTGCCTTCAATGTCTCGGCGCGTTTGCCATAGCTGTCCAGGGAACCCAACGCTATCGAGACGAGGGAGTCTGCCTTCTTCAGCGATTCGTCGATCCCGAACAGGGCGGGGTACGTGGCTTTCTCAGCTGCGGTGTCTTTGCCCGCCGTCTTGCCCAATTGCTCGGAAGTCTGGGTGACGTCAAGGACGTCGTCAACGATTTGAAATGCCAGGCCGATGGACTGAGCAAACTCGCGCAGTTTGCGTACGGCGTCTTCGTCGGCTCCAGCATACAGACCGCCACCCACCACCGATGCGGTGATTAGCGCCGCTGTCTTGGAGCGATGAATGTATTCAAGAGTTTCAAGGCTAGGCTTCTGATGTTCGGCCTCCAGATCGACGACCTGGCCTCCGATCATGCCGTCGATGGTGCCGGTGCCGTGAGCAATTTCCTCGATGATTCGCACTCGTGCCGCCGCCGGGCAGCGTAACCGTGCCAGCACTTCGTAAGCCTGAGTTTGCAGCGCGTCGCCCGCAAGAATCGCGATGGCCTCGCCGAAGACTTTGTGGCAAGTCGGCCGGCCGCGGCGGAGGTCGTCGTTGTCGAGTGCCGGAAGATCGTCGTGGATCAGCGAATAGGTGTGCAACATTTCCAGGGCTGCGCCTAATTCCTCGATTCCGTCGGGCAGGGAACCGGCGACCATGCGTCCAGCTTCCATGCACAGGATCGGACGCAAGCGCTTGCCTCCAGCAAAGACGCTGTGGCGCATGGCGGAATGAATGGAACTCGGATGGCGGCTGGCGGCGGGCAACAAGCGCTCTAGCGTGGCGTCTGCCAGCGTGCGCCCCGCCTCCAGAGTGTCGTTGAGCATGACGGTGAGTATAACAAGGGGGTGGGATTTCTCGGCCGAGCAACCCTTTATCGCAGGGATCGCGGAGAAAAAAATGCACGGAGAGCGCGGAGACTACCCTTACTTAGGCGGCTGCGAAATGCTTCTTGCTGACGTTGCCCTGGGCCGCGCGCACAATGCCCGTGATGTCATTTGCCGGGCACACGTCGGATGCTCCAGCTTGCAAGGCCGCGGCCCACAAGGTTTCATCGGCTAGACGATGAGTGCAGACGATGCGGGCTCCGGGGAAATCGTGCGAAAGATGCTCGACCTCCGAGAGTGGAGCGGCCTCAATGTCAAGGATGGCAACCTCGGCGCGGTTCTTGGCGATGCGGTTACGCACTTCACCCACCGACTGAACCCGCTGAACGGAAGAAAAGTTCTGCGACAGCGCGAAAACTAGAGATTCGGCAACTCGCGCATCGCCTTCGAGGAGAACAACAGTAAGCGATTGCATAGCACCCTCTGCCTTCTTTTGATGCCCGTGAGCGCACCGGGATGCGGCTATTTACGCCCGGACGGGATCTCGGTTAAGGACTCAAACGATTCGGCTTGAAGCTTCCCGTTTTGCTTCAGCAGAATTTCCACCTTGCCTTCGGCTTGTTCCAGCTCTTTGCGACAAGTTGTGGATAGTTGCATACCCTCTTCGAACAGGGTCAGAGATTTCTCCAGGGGAACTTCTCCCTTTTCCAGTTCCTGGACAATTTTCTCCAGGCGTAAGACAGATTCCTCAAACTTGGCCACGGGGATTGCTCCTGAGCATATTCTAATCCTCTTGGCAACTGCGCCCAGAAAAAAAGCAGTTTTTGTATTTAAATCGAAGTGGGCCCTGATGATCCCAGCGCTTCCAGCACATCTACCGCGGAACTGTAGCGCCCCTGGGGCGCGCTGATCTGCGCCCCTTGAGTCATTTGACGGATCGCAATCAGCATTTCGCGGGCGATCGCAATACCTTCTTCCCGTGCGGCCTCCGGCGTCGCGGCCCGGGACATGCGTTCCAGAATCGAATCAGGCACTGAGACTCTCAGTTCATTCTTCATGAACTCGGCGTTGCGCACGCTGACCAGCGGCCAGATTCCCGCCACCACCGGTATCCGGCAGTGCTCGATGCGGCGCAGGAAGTTCTCCAGCAGGCTCAGGTCAAACACGGGCTGGGTTACAGCGTATTCGGCGCCGGCTTGGACCTTATATTCGAAGCGCCGGATCTCTTCATCCATGTTCGGCAGTCCGGGATTTGCTCCCACGCCGATCACAAACGACGTCCCTGCGCCGAGCGGGTTGTTGCCAATGTCCACACCGCGGTTCAGATTGTGAACAATGTTCACCAACCCGATGGCATCCACGTCGAATACTGCCGTGGCGTCCGGATAGTTGCCCATCTTTGGCGGATCGCCGGTGATGCAGATCAGGTTGCGAATGCCGGTGGCGGCAGCGCCCAGTAGGTCGGACTGAATACACAGCACATTGCGGTCGCGGCAGGTGTAGTGCAGGATGGCCTCAATGCCGACTTCCTGCTGGATGAGCAGCGAAAGCGCCTGATTGCTCATGCGCGCCGAGGCGCGCGGGCTGTCGGGAATGTTGATGGCGTCCACCCCCACCGACTTCAGGAAACGCGCGCCTTCGACTTCCTTGCGAATGTCGGTGCCCTTGGGCGGAACAATCTCAACCATGGTGACGAACTCGCCCCTGGCCAGCTTTGCGCCCAGCCGGGAGCGCTCTGCTATGGGTACAGTCGGAGCGGCAGCAGGCCCGGCGGGTTTAGTCGCGGGTGCTGCACTGACTCGGGCCCGGGCCTCTCCCACGCGCAGCGCCGACTTCATGACGCGAATGTGGTCGGGAGTGGTTCCACAGCAGCCTCCCACCAGGCGGACTCCCGCTGCGACGAACTTACGGGCGTAGCTCGCCATGTATTCCGGGGAGCAAAGATAAATGTTGCGGCCTTCGACCGAGCGAGGAATGCCGGCGTTGGGTTGCGCGGCCAGGGGCAGGGAAGTAAGCGCACGCATGCGCTCGATGGTGTCCAGCATGGCCACCGGTCCCACGCTGCAATTGCAGCCGATGACGTCGGCTCCCCAGTCCGCCAAACGGGGAGTGAAAGCTTCGGGAGTCGAACCGTCCAGGCAGTTGGCGTCTTCGTCGATGGTCACTTGCGCGACTACCGGAATCTTGGGATTCACGTCGCGGAGCGCGAGCATGGCTTGATGAAGCTCTTCGAGATAACCGAAAGTCTCGAGAATTATTAGATCGACTCCGCCCTCCACCAGCGCTGCAATCTGATTGCGAAAAGCCGAACGTGCTTCTTCAAAGGAAGTCTTGCCCAATGGCTCGATGCGAATCCCCAGCGGTCCCACCGACCCGGCGACCCAGACGTCGAAACTCTTGGCCGCATCTCGAGCAATCTGTGCACCCGCCAGGTTAATGTCTCGAACACGGTCGGCTAGACTGTGCCGGCCCAAACGGAAGATATTAGCGCCAAAGGTATTGGTCTCAATGATTTCCGCGCCCGCCTGCAGGTACTCCTTATGGACTCCGCGAATCAATTCCGGCTGGGTAACGTTCAGCTCGTCGTAGCAGCGGTTGATAAAGATGCCCTTGGAGTAGAGCAGCGTGCCCATTGCCCCGTCGCATAAGATGGGCGACTGTTTCATCCTCGCCAATAGATCAGTAGCCATTTAATTGAGAATACAAGATGAGTATTGGTTTTGCATCCTGACGGCGCGCAATCGGGTGTTTCGTCGCTCACAGCTAAGACAACCCGGGGAATCTTCGGCGGCAGTGCTCTGCTATAATCCCGTTTCTTGCATCTAAATCTTTGTCCCTCATACTCTCTTGGAGTCCCGGGTTTGAAGAAAACCTTGATTGGTTTGGCGGTTCTGATGGCTGCCATGGTGACCCTTGCGGCCTGCGGCGGCAGTAGTAATTCGTCCAGCAGCAAACACTTGAGTGGGCTCAAGTTCCGAGCTTTTGTTTCCAACTCGTTGTCTGGCGGAGCCCCCGTTATCAATATCGTCGATGCCACGCGGGATGTGCTTTCGCCTTCGAGCATCAGTTTGTTCGGAACCGTGCCCCAGGCGGGCCTCATGGCAGTTTCCCCCGACCTTCGACTCACCTTGGTGTTCAGTCCTCCAGGAGACATCGCAGTAATTGACAACACCACTGAAAGTCCGGCCTCGGGGGTGCAGATCGTTAGCTTGCCGGGTTTGACGGAGAGCATAGCCATTGCCAACACCAGCGCGACCGCCTACGCGGCAGTACCGGACGCGCCGGTGGCGGGGCAGGCCCCCGGTGCCGTGGTCGTCATCAACCTTACCAATGGAACGTTGCAGGCAACCATTCCCGTGCCGGCGGCACATTACCTCGTGCTGAGTCCCGACGGAAGTAGTTTGCTGGTGTTCAGCGACAACTCGAATAACGTCACCGTGATTGCCACCGGTTTGATTGGCACCACCAACGATCCCCGGCAGCCGGTGGGCGGAATCTGTTGCTTCGATCGTCCGGTGTGGGGCGTTTTCGCCGACAGCGCTACAGCGTACATTTTCAATTGTGGAGCGGAATGCCCCGGGGGTGTTGCCGCAGGGATCACCACGTTCGATGTAGGTAGTCCGGCTCCGGGTCCGACCGTTGCCTTGAGCGGCGCAACTTACGGGATACTTAACGGCGGCGTGCTTTATGTTGCCGGTACACCGCCCCACACCGCTTGCAGTGCAGGCGCCGCCGGGGCGCCATCCTGTGGCACGCTCAACCTCGTCGCCGTGAGTTCGATGAAGGTGATGAACTCCAGCCCGATCACTATTACCGACGGCTATCACAACCGCATGGCAATGGGGTCAAATGGGCAGTTGTTCATCGGAGCGAAGAGTTGTACCAGCATTGGCGTTATTGGGGATGAGATACGCGGCTGCTTGTCGATTTACAACACCAGTAACTCGGCGGTAGTAATTCCGCCACAAATCGGAGACGCCACCGGCATTGAGCCTATAGCTGGGCGCAATATCGTCTATGTGTGCGAGGGAGGCGTGTTCCAGGTCTTCGATACCACCACCGACAAACTTCTCGTGCAAGTGAATCCGCCCACTATCGACATCGTGGGATTTTCCATAGACGTGAAAGTAGTGGACCCGCCGCCGTCGACTTGCACCATGGATTGTTCGCCCTAGCGCGCCGCGCGTGTCCCCTCCATCACCAGTTGATGCACACTTGCTTTCTGCACCGCAGGCTGCGAGAACGGCCATGCAAGAGTCGAGTTCTCGTACCAGGCCTGCCACTGATCGCTGTAGTACGGACTGAGGAAATTTCCCGCCTCGCCTGTCACCAGGTTCAACGTTGAGTGGTCCAGGTCACCCAGGTCCACGGTCATGCGCTCCGAAGGGCCGTGAGTTCGTGACACCGCCTTCACCGTGAGTCCGCTGCCGGATTGCTCGCGTAGTCCGGGGCCAGTCCAGCGCCGAAGGACAGGAATACGACCCAGGATGGGATGCTCGATGTCCACTGGATTGAAGCTCCCCCATTTCCAAGCATTCAGATCGGCGGGAGCATCGGTCGCAATGACCGCGCTCTCGACCGCTGCGGTTAGTAACTCGTCATAGTTAGGATAAGTGTCGGGCAGCCAACGCTTAGGTTGGCGCTGAACCACGCTTTCCAGCCAGACGGTTGCCATCATCCAGTGGTAACTCTTCCAGCTAAATGTGGATTTATCCTGTACGGGATCGGTCGGCACTGAACCCAGCTTCGGTTCCAGTAGCAAGCGCGACAATTCTTCTCGTCCGCGGACGGCAATAGTCGGAGCCGGGGAATCCGCGCTCATACGGCCATCCCATTGCCGCAGAATTTCAGCCGCAGCCTTGGCGCGGGCGGAAGGTTTCTGGGCGTGATCGATTGCGTAGACAAACTTCTCGGCAAAAATGCGGTCCAGATCAGAGTAGATGTCGGTTTGCAACGCGAGCATGTCGGCGGCGGAAAACTTCTTGCCCGATTCCAAGACTTTGTAAATGCGTGCCGCACGCCAGGGAGCTTCCCACTGAGAACTGATCGAATAAGCATATTTGTCCGGAGAGATTCGACTGTTGGCGGTGGCAATGATTCCCGACGGCGGATTGAAGACACTGGGCAACTTGTCGAACGGGATGTAGCCGGTCCACTCGTGGGCGTCGTCGCTGCCATTTTCGGGCAAGCTGCCGTCGCCGGAGGCGCGGATAGGGATCTTTCCGGTAGCGTGGTATCCGATGTTGCCATCCACATCGGCATACACAACGTTCTGACTGGGAGCATCAAATTCGGAGAAGCCGCGCACAAACTGTTCCCAGTTTTGTGCTGAGTCCACGGCGAAGAAGGGATTGCGGACTCCGTCGTATAGAGTCCAGCGCAACGCCAGCTTGCGGGTTTCGCCGGGAACCAGTTCGGTTATGATCGGTCCATGCCGCGTGACCGCCACGTCGAGCGTCACGTCCGGCTGACCCTTTACATGAATTACTTCGTGACGCTGCTCGGGCGATTTCCATCCATCAGGTGTCAAGTATTGTCCGCTGTCATTAAAAGTCTCGACGTACACATCTTCAACAGTGGGGCCAATGTTGGTGAACCCCCACGCGATGTGCTGATTGTGGCCGACAATCACGTAGGGATAGCCGGGCAGTGTGACGCCAGCGACATCCAAGTTTCCGCATGCAGGACTTCCGCAACGCAGATGAGCCTCATACCACAGATTGGGCATTTGATGGCGGAGGTGCATGTCGTTCGACAAAAGCGGCTTGCCGGTAACCGTGTGCGCCCCGGAAACCACCCAGTTATTAGAACCCTGCACCAGCGGACGATCGTCGAAGAAGTCTGCAACTTGCTGTTGGAGCCAACGTGGTCCGGCGTCAAGCTGCTCAAGCTGGGGAAGAATCTCATTACGAACGGGCTTTGGGTTGTAGTCCAGAGCCAGCCTCGCCACTGAACTGTCTGAGTCCGAATCGTCATCGTCGTCTGTATCCTGCACCAACGTGGGACGCGCTACCGTCGGACGCCGGTCGCGCCACGAGGAGTTTACATACATGTCAGCCGTCAGATCCGGCCCCAGCTTGGCCAAAACTTTTTCACGAACCAGCGCTTGCCGAGGAGTGGTGCTCAGTTCCTGCACCATGTACGCGCCGATGAGCGCCGAGTCCTCCGGAGTCCACGGCTTTGGGGAATAGTGAAGAATGTGGGGAATGCGGAACTCAATCGGCAAGCGGTCGCGATGAGACTCGATAAAAGCGTTTACTCCGCGGGCGTAGGCTTCGAGACGCGCGCGATCATCCGCGGAAATGGTCTCGATCGTCTTGCGGGCCGCGAGTCTCATCCCCAGAATTCTCTGCTGGCGGTCATGTTCAAGAACATCGGGCCCAACCACCTCGGCCAGCTCTCCTGCCGCGTATCGCCGCATCCCCTCCATTTGGAATAATCGATCCTGGGCGGTTACATAACCTTGCGCGAAGAACAGGTCGTCAACGTTGGCCGCGTCAATGGTTGGAATGCCGTGATTGTCGCGCAGAATCGTTACCGGGGCCGTGAGTCCCGCGACTTGCAGGTTGCCATCCAGTTGCGGTAAAGCGGAGCGGGCGACGGAATAAAGCCCTCCGAGAATCGTCAACGCCAACAGCAATAGTGCCCCGACCACGTAGAGGATCACATGGGAAAGCCGTGTACGGGAACGGGGTTCAATCAAGACGGACGTGGCCATGAAGTCTCGATTCTAGGGCTTGGCAGCAAGGGAAGACAAACTGAAGAACCAAAGCAGTTGGCGGCATTTCCCAAAGCCCAGTATCATTCAGTTTGCCTGTCGCCCGGGGGCAGAACTCCGGGGAATCGGCTACCGCCCATGCTGCAAAAGCGCATTGACGATCAACCCAGCATCTCGCGTGAGATGGTTCGCGAGGCGCAGCAGATCCTGCATCAGCACCTCAAACGGGTGGGCCTGAAACATACCGCGCAGCGCGACACCATTCTGCAAACCTTCCTTGAGACCCGCGATCACCTTTCCACCAACGAGTTGCATCGGCTGGTGCAGCAGAAAGACGCGCGTATCGGCTTTACGACGGTTTACCGCACTTTGAAGCTATTGGCGGAATGCGGATTAGCCAGCGAAGTCGCCTTCCACGATGGCATTGCCCGCTTCGAGCACCAATATAATCGGCGCAGCCACCATCACATGGTGTGTACCGAGTGCGGTGGCTCAGTGGAGTTCTTCTCACCTGAAGTGGACCACCTGGAGCAGGAGATCGGACGTAAGCACCACTACGCTACCACTCGCCACACCTTTCAAATCTACGGAGTGTGCGAAGATTGCCGTATGAAGAAGCCGCGCCAGGTAATCTGAAAGAACCATGTCCATTTCCTGCACTCAATGCAGCGCCGAAATGCCCGACTCATCCCCGTTTTGCCCGGGCTGTGGCCGGAGGATGATCGATGCGCCCGGCGCTGTCGCCAACATTGGTTTGCTCAAAGAGAACGTTGCCGGTGCGCTAGCCTACTTCACCTTTGTTCCAGCACTGATTTTCCTGGGAATCATGCCATTCAAGCGCAACCACTTTGTGCGCTTCCATTCTTTCCAATCCATCTATCTGCTAATCGCGGGCGTGCTAATTGCCCTAATCATGAGGCTGATATTCCCATTGCTCACGCTGATTCCCTGGCTGGGATATCTCTTAGCCTGGCTGATCGTGCTGCTGGGTTTGTTGGCATGGGCGCTGCTCTGGGCGGTCGCGGTGGTCAAAGCCTTTCAGGGTGAGTTGTTCAAGCTGCCGCTGATTGGTGGTCTGGCAGAGAGAGCCTAGTCGACGTCTGCATTTTTCTCACGCGAATCTGTTACCATGCGCACGTCGTCGCACGCGTGTCCCGTCGTTGGCATTCAAATCTAACGCGAGGTGAAGAACCATGGCGTTTTGCATAGCATGTGGCGGTCAGGTACCGGCGGGAGCCAACGCATGCCCCGCGTGTGGACGCGCTGTTGCCGGGGCGCCGGAAGCGGCCAGTTCCGCTCCAGCCGCCGTGGGCGGACTCACCGACAATGTTGCCGGTGCGCTTGCTTACGTGACCATCATTCCTGCCATCGTATTTCTGGTCATGGAGCCTTATAACCGGAACCGCTTCATTCGCTTCCATTCCTTCCAGTGTATTTTTGCCGCCGTGGCCTGGGCCTGCCTGTGGATTGTACTGGGCATCGTGGTGCGTATTCCCTTTTTCGGATGGCTGACGATTCTGGTCTGGCCGCTGATCAGCCTCGGCGGTTTTGTGATCTGGCTGATCGTAGTGCTGAAGGCGTATCAGGGCCAGAAGTTTAAGCTGCCGGTGATTGGCGACATCGCGGAGAAGCAAGCGAACGCCTGATTGGTCGCCGCTACCACAGAACCTGCCCATTCGAGGGGACGAAAGACTCTTCGCGATCTTTGCGAGCACTTTGCGTCCTTTGCGGTAAGGAGCTTTGAGCGCGAAGGCATCGCTAAGGCCGCGAAGAAAACCCTGACTCAGGATTTTGTGACTCGCCCCTCCTTTGTATTTGATTTTCCTTCTGACGCCTTTTCCGGTAGTCTGTTTCACTTGGCTCAAGCGAGGGGGCGGCGGGTTTGAGAGTTCGGGTGTTTTATCACGACAAGTGTTTTGACGGTGCGTCTTCGGCGGCGCTTTTCTCCCGCTTCTACCGCGAACGGATCCGCAGCGACGTGGACTTCGTCTTCTCCGGTCTCCTGCATCGTGCCGGCTCTTTATTCAATGAGAAGGACTTCGATGGCGACGAAAATGCCATCGTCGATTTCAAGTATTCCAGCTCGCCGAAGATTACTTGGTGGTTCGATCATCATCTCAGCGCGTTCCTGACTCCCGCCGACGCGGCGCATTTCGAACAGGACCAGAGCAATCGCAAGTTTTATGATCCCGATTTCAAATCCTGCACCAGCTTCATTGCCACCGTTGCCCAGCAGCGCTTCGGCTTCGATCCAACGCCGGTGGCCGACCTAGTGCACTGGACCGACATCGTCGACGGCGCGCTTTACGCCGATGCCCGCACCGCGGTCGAAATGCGGGCTCCGGCCATGAAGCTGACCATGATCATCGAGTCCAACTCGACGCATGATTTCCTGCCGCGACTCATTCCCTTACTGGCGAGCAAGCCGCTGGGAGAGATTTTGGAAGAGCCGTTTGTGGCGTCCCTGTTGCCGCCGCTGCTCGAGCGTCATCAGCGGTCGATTGCCATTCTGCGCGAGCGCACCGAATTGAAGGATGGCACACTATTCTTCGATGTCTCCGATCTTGAACTCGAGGGCTACAATAAATTCGTACCTTATTATTTGCAGCCGGAGTCAATCTACAGCGTGGGTTTAAGCAAAAGTAGTTTTCGGGTGAAGGTTTCGGTGGGATCGAATCCCTGGGCGCCTTCGCCTCCGGTAGTCAATCTGGCCAAGATTTGCGAGCGCTATGGCGGTGGCGGGCACGCGCGAGTAGGCGCTATCTCGTTTGACGTGACGCAACAGGAAGCCGCGCGCAAAGCCGCACAGGAGATCGTGGCGGAATTGCGGGCCGCTGTGCGTGGGTCTGGCGGGTGAGCCGTGATCGTGCATAACACTGCCGAGTCCGCGCACCATCACGACCACAACCTGCAGGCACTGCGGGCGGTTGCCTCATTCGAGTTGGCCAAGGGTCTGCTGGTTCTATTAGCCGCGATGGCGGTAGTGTTCATGGTGGGCCGCGATCCCGGGAATTTCGCGGACGGGATTCTTCGCCTTCTACACATTAGTCCCGACCATCACTTTGCCCAGTTGTTTCTTGATTGGGCGGACACCTTGACCGATGCCAAGCTATGGACCGTCGCCGCCGTGGGCAGCGTCTACACGATTCTTCGTTTTGTGGAAGCTTACGGACTCTGGTACGCCAGAACCTGGGCGGAGTGGATTGCCCTGATCTCTGGAGGATTGTATGTGCCCTTTGAGATCTACAAATTGTTTCACCGGCAAAACCTGTTGCATCTCTCCATATTGGTGATCAATTTGATCATTGTGTTGTACATGGCTTATCTGCTCAAGACCGGCAAGGGCCGCCAGTACCCTCGTCACTCGCAACGGTTACCAACGTAAAACGCTATCTTCTTTAAAAGCGGGTCCACGTGACTTGCGTCATCCCGGGTTGTTACAGCCGTAAGTGCTGCCCCACCAATGAGCTATTGTGAGTTTCCTCCGTACGGTGCATTCTGCTGGTGTACCCGAGAACAGGGATGCACTGGGAGGCAAAACATGAGTGATTCTACCCGGCAAGATAAGTTACAAAGCGCCATTGGATTGGTCGCTGAATACGTCGTGACAGGAATGATCATGCTGATGACAGTGGTTACAACACTGCGCATGTTGGGAATCTTGTCCTAAGAGTTACTACTCCGGAGTGGGGTGCCTGAGAAGAGGCCTGGTGCGGGAAAGCAGTCCTGCGCTGGGCCTCTTGGCGTTTGTGGATCGCAAGACTTACAAAATCGACCGCACCACTCCGCCATCCACGCGCAACGCAGCTCCGTTGGTTGCCGAAGACAGCGGACTGCACACAAATGCCACCAGCGCCGCGACTTCTTCTGTCGTAGCGAAACGCTTTAACAATGACGTAGGACGCATGCTGCGAAAGAACTCTTTTTCCACGGCGTCGGGCGTCGTTTTCTGTGCCGTCGCCAGTTCCTGAACGAACCGGCCCACACCTTCTGATCCAGTCGGCCCCGGCAGTACTGCATTAACTGTGACATTGGTTCCGGCCGTAGTCTCAGCCAGGCCGCGCGAGACTGCCAGTTGTGCCGTCTTGGTCATTCCGTAATGAATCATCTCGGCTGGAATTTGCACCGCGCTTTCACTTGATATGAACACGATCCGTCCCCAATCGCGTATCTTCATCCCCGGCAGATAGTGACGGCTGAGACGAACTCCGCTCAGAACGTTCACTTCGAAAAGACGCTTCCAATTGTCGTCGCTGATCTGGTCAAATGTCTTTGCCTCAAAGATTCCGGCGTTATTCACCAGGATGTCGGCGTCTGGAAACAGACGCGCCAGTTTCTCCGTTCCCTCGGCCGTTCCCACGTCCGCAGCGATGCCCTCGAACTTGCCTCGTGACACGGTCACCTGAAGTTTCTTGACGGCGGCGCTGACCCGCTGGTCGGTCCTCCCATTCACCACTACGAAGCAGCCTTCCTTGGCCAGCGCTTCAGCGATAGCGAAACCGATTCCTGCGGTACTTCCTGTGACAACTGCCCGCTTGCCGACTAGTTGGAGGTCCATTCCGTGTTCGATGCTGGCCAGGAAGAGGTTGATTCAGGAGCCGTTCCAAGGCACGCCTCGGAAGGCGTGCCCTTTCAAAACTCTACGCTGTTAGTCTTGCCGGCCTACTGCGGCAGCCCCACGTATACCGCATTTGTAACCGGCGTGTTCAGAAGACTCGTAACTGTTGCAGGGATGTCTCCCGCTGCATCCAGTTCCGCGGGCGGGCCGAAGCCGAGAAGCTCAGCGCTTGCTGAGTGAATCACGCCATCGACCTCGGTAAAGTCGGTCAATCCGGCAACTTCGCTCAACGCTGGAACAATCGAATCGCTTTCCTGGTTGAAGATTTCGGGCCAGCCGGTCGAGGTCAGGTGCGCGGCTAGGTAATCGCCGAAGCAAAAGATGCGGATGGCCTCGGCCACGGTAGAAGAGTTCAGTCCGTCCAATTGGCTTTGCGACTCCAACCCCTGAATCAGCGCGGTCGGTAACGGATGAGAAATCGGATTTTGTAGCGCCAGCAGCGCGGGGCTCAAGCTGCCGCCGAAGCCATCACCTTGCAAGTCGCCGACCCCTCCGGTCGTGGTTGCGCCATTCATGAAAGTTACCGAGGTGAAACTCGGGCTACCGGAAGTTGCCAGAATCCCACGCACACATTCGTTGTTATTGTCGAGAAGATGCGGCGCCAGCGGCGAACCCCAATGCGGAGTTCCAATGGTGATCATTTTGTGGACTCCGCCCAGCCCAAAGGTGGTGTTACCGTAAAAACCCTTGACCTGAGGAAAGGTGCGTGTGATGTCACCTCCCATGCTGTGGGCCACGATATCAACCTGGATTGCGGTCACCGGGATACCAACGGGGTTGGCGCCAGTCTTGAATCGATTCACGAAAGCCGCCAATTGTTTGAGCACGACGGGCGCGTTGTAGGCAAAGCCCAGCGAGTTGGCCTGAGCGCTTTTCAAACTTGATAACGCCCATGAAGGATACGAAGGTTTGTAAGACTTGATTTGCCCGCCAATCACTTGCGAATAGTTGGCAATCCCGATCGTGAAGCGCGGATCGGTGATCAGGGGAGTGAAATCGTCCCAGGAAGCGGGACTGCCCCAGAGGCCATGAATCAATCCCAACGGCGGCCGCAGCAGCGTTACCGGTGTATTTGAGAAAAGCCCGGTGTCGATGGCCAAAACGTTAAGTGTAATGAAGCGGTCGATCGAGTTCGTGTCCTGTCCTTCGGGACGAGGAAAATCCACGGGCGCGCCGTAGATGGCGAATGCCATCGGTCCTTGCGACGTGCTTACCGCCGTGACGGTGAGTTGGCTTAAGGTGAAACTGCCAGAGCCAATCGCGGCCAGACCTCCATCCTCGGCGGCGGATGTGCTTTGCTGGCCCTGATCATTGATGACCGTGAACGTAAATTGTTCTCCGACGGCGTTCGCGGGCACACGCAGAACCACCTCGCTTGCGCCATCGGCGGAGCTGCCTTGCACCGGGCGTCCTTTGGTCGCCAGGATATTGACGTTGGTGGTCACCATGGGCCCGCTGAGCAAGGCCGGCACAGGATCGAGTAATGTCAATTGTGGCGGATTCTGGGCGATCACCAGAGCAGGGAAGAACAGTCCGGTTACGACAACGATGAGGGCTGAAAGGACAGGAGATTTGCGAGCACTTGAGAATTCTTGGGAGAACAACATATCGACCTCGGATTGGGAGACTATGATCCGTAGGCAAGGCTAGCCTGGGCGCTGCCACCCCTGAGGATCGTCCAGCCTGTTTATCACAAATTTGGGTGCGGGACAATGGAATCCTGTCCCGCCGCTTGCGTTCAGGCAAAGCCCGGACGGGGTGCCCTTGAGAGTAAAATTTTTAAGCTAGGTTCAAGACCCTTCAGCTTGAGCGAATAAGGTAAATTGGGACGGAATGCAGGGGGACGAAATGCGTGTCCTCGTTGTGGAGGATGAGCCGCGGTTGGCGGAAAATGTCGCGCGTAGTCTCCGCGAGGGCGCGGGGTATGCAGTTGACATTGCCCATGACGGTCGGGAAGGACTGTTTATGGCGGAATCCAACGAATACGATGCAGTGTTGCTCGATCTGATGTTGCCTCAAATGGGTGGAATGCAATTACTCCAACGCATACGCCGAGTCGGCCAGCGCACACCCGTCCTTGTAGTGACGGTGCGCGATGAGAAGGAATCTGTGGTTGCCCTCCTGAACGCCGGGGCCGACGACTATCTGACCAAGCCTTTCGATCTGGGAGAACTGTTGGCGCGAACCAAGGCGCTTATTCGTCGCGGCAAAGGACACTCGTCTCCAATACTTGCGGTGGGCGATTTAGAGTTGAATACCGTCGACCGTAGCGTGCGTCGCGGAGGGCGGTCCATAGGGCTCACGGCCATGGAATACCGTGTGCTGGAGTATCTCGCACACCGGCCCAAAGCGGTCGTCTCAAAAACCGAACTCCTGGAACATCTCTACGATTACAACTGGGAGAAATTTAGCAACGTCATCGAGGTGTATATTTCGGGTCTGCGGCGCAAACTGGATGACGGTTCAACCCGCCAATTGATTCACACGCTCCGTGGTCAGGGTTACATTTTGCAGGATTAGGCAGAGAGAAAAGACGTGACCGTACTGGGCCGGCGGCACAATTCGATCAAAGGTTGGCTGATCACCATTGTCGTGCTCTCCCAAACGCTACTGGCGGTCGGGCTGTTACTCACTGGAATCCTATACACAAAGCGGCAGGCGCTCTCGACGCTCGATAATCACATTCAGGCCCACGCTATGAGCGTTGCCGCACTGGTGAGATACACGGAAGCTGCCGACGGCAGCCTCTACTTCGATGACTCTCTCGTGCCTCCCCCGGTTGACCCATCCCACCCCGATTGGTATGCGGTCTGGACCGAAAAAGCGGGACTTCTCACCCGTTCCGCGAATTGGCCTCCCGCATTCGAGATGCCTCCCAACAGCCCTGATCATTGGTCCTTCAAATGGGACAACATTCGTTATCGCGGCCTGCGTTTATCTCGGGTTCCGGTGCTGGACCGCGAGGAAGGCGACACGTTTCACCCGCGAACGCTAACTATCGTATATGCGGCTCCCACCGCCCGCTTGGACCAGCAAGTTAAACAGTCGGAGTTTTATATCGCACTCTCGAGTCTTTTGCTGCTTGCCGTAACCATTCCACTAGCGCTATGGGGCATTCGTCGAGGACTCTCGCCGTTGCAAGAATTGGCGGAAAGAGCTGCTCTGGTATCGACAGAGACCTGGGAATTGCGTCTGCCGGAAGAAGTTCAGCAAGTCAGGGAACTGCGCCCCCTGGCCGAGTCGGTGAAGACCATGCTGGATCGACTGCGCCATTCCTTTGACCAGCAGCGCGAATTTCTGGGCAACAGCGCCCACGAACTAAAGACTCCGGTAGCGGTGTTGAAATCCACGTTGCAATCGTTGTTGCATCGGCCCCGGACGCTGGAGGAATACCGGGCTGGAATCGAACATTCGCTGGAAGACCTGGAGCGTTTAGAGGAACTTTTGCAATGGATCATGCGGCTCGCCCGCGCGGAGCAATGGGCGAGGGGTGCCCTGCGTCGCGATTTAGAGGTCATCGACATCAGCGCTACCTGTGAAGATGCCATCGAGCGGATTCGCGCACTGGCCGAGAGTCGCAAAACGACGGTTCACTTCGCTAAGAGTGGCCCGGTGCCGTTTAGGGCCGACCCCGAGGATCTTCAACTGGTGTGGATCAACCTGCTGGAGAATGCAGTTCGGTATAGCCCGGAGGGTGGATCCGTGGAAGTCGCAGTCTCATGGGGCGACAACGGGGGCGCACAGATAATCTTCGAGGACCATGGTGCCGGCATTGATGCGGCTCAGATACCGCACATCTTCGAGCGCTTCTATCGCGCGGATCCCTCCCGTAACCGGGCCACTGGCGGCTTCGGTCTGGGCCTGGCCATCGTGAAGGCACTGGTGGAAGCCTATGGTGGAATGATTACGGCGGAGAGTACCCTTGGCGAGGGTACCCGAATGACGGTGGTACTGCCGGCCTCTCCCGGCACGGATTCTGCAGAGAGCATCCTGCAAACGGCGGGATCTCCGAACCATGTGCAGTTGATATCCTGACAAACGCGGACCGCGATCACCTAACCCAAACCCATTTCGCAAATCTGACGAGTCCGATAACGAAGGAAATACAGCCGCCAAGGCCGGCCATTATGCCGACGAGCCACCAGGCCATCGCCCACGCGCCGTCCTCGGTGATATCGACGATTTTCGACGCCGTTAAGGCGGCTATGCCGCCGCCCATGCCGCCGAGCAGCCATCCCCACCACGGCAAAGGAGCCTGACTTATCAGCATGGATTCACCATGTTAGGGACTTTCGCAGCGAAGTGTTTAGCGGTTCCGCAGTTCATAAATTCTCAAGGTAGCCTGATTGCAAGCGTTAGCCCACGGTAGTTAGCTACCACCGCTGGGCCTTATCGCTTGACCACCATAAGGACAATGAGAAATCCGAGTACGGCGATAAGAACAATTGCCAGCACCGACCCTAGCGTTTGAGATAACTTGGTCTTGGCCATGCTTTACTTTCATCTGGCTGCTGTGTAGGGAAAGTTCACCTGACCTTCTCGATCCGAGGGGCCACAGCCTCCATCAATTTGTAAATACCGAGAGAAGTTTTGCTTCTCAAGCTCGCGCTCACAAGCACAACCGAGCCAGAAGTCAAGAGCCTGGGAAGTTCAGGTCGCTTAGAGAAAACAAGGACACGATGGTGGGGCACGATCTTGTGGCGGAAGTGAAATTGACGATGCACAAACCGGCAAGCTGTTGTTTGCGGCGATGAGGCCCACGCAAACATCAGCCGCTCGCGAGAAAGTCGGCGTGAATGCTGCCGCTGGGGAGTGACCCCGAGGGAAGAAAGACCGGGCGCTCAAAGCCGCCTTGGAGCTCTTTTGCGTGACCGCTGTCTCGAACGCAAACTGGGCCGCGTAAAGGTCATCGGTGGCAGAGATGACCGGGAATAGAAGCACCAGGATGCAGACGAGCGTGGATAGCTGCACCGCCCCACCTTGGGGCCGGTTGCTGCGTCGCCAACAGCTTAGCCAATAGCACGCAGCTAAGTTGCAGAGCGCAAACCACAGTATGTTAAGAAGAGCTTCCATAATCCTTAATAGCTCGGGGGAGGGTCGAGTGGATGATACAAGCCCAACCTTAAGCCAACCTTAACTGAGTTGGGTTTTAGAACAACCCGTGAGTGCGGCAGTACTGTCGGTGGTGAAGGGGTCTGAGCAAAATGGACACAGGGCGGATCGCCATAACTCCTAGCGAGAGCGCCGGTTGACGCCCCGCAGCGTCCAAGTACAATCGAAGCAGCAGGCCCCGTAGCTCAGTTGGATAGAGCAGCAGTTTCCTAAACTGTTGGTCGGCGGTTCGACTCCGCCCGGGGCCTCCACTGCTTGGTTGGGCCAGCCCTTTATATTTACCGCAATTCTTGACATCCGCGCTATAATCCTTGTCCGACGGGCGGTTTGGGCTGATCAGCGTTTTCGGTGGAAATGGGCCGATCTCCTCCTCTTCGTCGCCTACTGCTCTCTCTGGCCTGAGTGACGCTATAACCCGAAATCTAAATTGGTCGGAATGCCTCGTGCAGGAGGGTATATGTTGCCTACGAGAAGATCCTCGGCGATTGTAGTTTCTCTCTTAGTATTGTCTATTCTGTTAATACTGGTTCCCGCCACGACGGCCGACAATCCGCCGCCATCTTTCGCGAATCTCGAAGCGGCCCAGACGAACCCGATCCGACTTTCCGCTGACAGCACAAGCCTTTTTGCGGTGAATACGCCAAACGATACGTTGTCTGTGTTCGATGTGACCCGGCCCGACAGCCCCAATTTGCTTGATGAAATCCCGGTGGGAGTGGGACCGGTCTCGGTGAATCCGCGGACCCAGGACGAAGTCTGGGTGGTCAATCAGGTCTCCAACAGCGTGAGCGTGGTTTCTATATCGCAGGGTATTGTCACCGATACCATCGAGACCGGAGCTGGCACCGAACCCATGGACGTAGTATTTGCCGGCACCAACCAGGCCTATGTCAGTTGTTCCCGTAGCAATACGATCGCGGTTTTCGATACCAACACGCATGCTCTGATCACCACCCTGCCGGTGTTCGGGGGCAGTCCGCGCGCTCTGGCCGTCAGCCAGGATGGAAACACTGTATATGCCGCCTTCGCCATTTCGGGGAATGCCACTACCATTATTCCGGCCAGCCTTGCGCCACCACCACCCCCGCCCAAGAATAAGCAGTTGCCCAAGCCACCACAAGTCGCACTGATCGTCGCAGCTAACGATCCGAACTGGACGCAGTACATCACCTTCAAGATGCCCGACAATGACGTGGTTGCCATCCAGACAGGGATAACTCCTTCCGTCTCCGGCTATTTTTCCGGAGTAGGTACGATCAATCTGGGACTTGCGGCGAATCCGGTAACTGGCGATCTGTTTGTGGGCAACACCGATGCATTGAACCTCATCGCTTTCGAACCTAACCTGCGCGGGCACTGGATCAACAGCCGCCTCACTCGGATTCAAACCAGCAGTGGCCAGGTCACGCCTTTCGATTTGAATCCGAACATAAACTACAACATCCTCCCTAATCAGGCCGCGCTGAAAACAGCGCTGTCGCAACCCACAAATGTGGTCTTCGACCCCAGTGGCAATTTTATGTACGTGGCGGCATTTGGCACGGACCGTATAGCCCAGGTGGACACGAACGGGAACGTGTTGTCCTTCGTAGAGGTCTCGTTGCCTGGCGGTTCCGGCCCCAACGCAGATCCCAAGAATAAACGCGGCCCCAGAGGATTGGCCCTTAATGCGGCCGCCCATACCCTGTACTCCCTGGACCGGCTCTCGAACACGATTTCGATTATCGATACCTCGCGGATGAGTGAGTCTGACGAGGTTCCAGTGGGGACCGACCCGACACCGCAAACCATCAAACAGGGACGCGGATTCTTATACGATGCCAAGCTCTCGGGAAATGGCACCGGCGCCTGCGCATCCTGCCACGTTGATGGAGACATGGACCATCTGGCGTGGAACCTGGGCGATCCTGATGGCAACATGACCCATTACAATCAGGACGGTCACATATTCAACTTCCACCCCATGAAAGGGCCCATGACCACACAGACTATGCGGGGACTGAATAACCTCTCTCCGTACCATTGGAGGGGCGACCAAATCAACTTTGCGGCTTTCAATGAAACTTTCGATAAGTTGATGGGTGGTTCCGAGCTTTCCGATTCGGATATGACAACCTACACCACCTTTGTCGATAGCATTCTGTTCCTGCCTAATCCTAACGAGAACCTGGATCGCACCCTTCCTAACTCCCTGGCAGGCGGAGACCCGGTCAAGGGGCAAGCAAATTTTATTAATGTCCCGGGCACGCTCTCTGGAATTACCTGCAACGGTTGTCATAAGTCGAACCCCGGCCCGGGAACGAGCCGGCTTGTGACCGCAATACTACCTCCGCAGCCGTTGAAAATCCCGCACCTCAGGAATATTTATCAGAAACAGCTGTACACGAGGCACAACACCGCCAGCATCGACGGCTTCGGATTTGACCATGACGGAAACATGTCCACCTTAGCCGACTTCCTGGATCAATCGCTCTTCCCCGGATACAGCAACCAACAAAAAACCGACATCAATGCCTATACGCTTTGCTTCGATACCGGGACAGCCCCAGCTGTCGGGTTCACAATCACGCTGACATCCGCCAACGTGAACAATTCCACCGAGCAAGGCTTTTGGGCAACGCTCCAGTCGCAGGCCTCAGCCAGCAATATCGATCTGATTGTGAGGGGTACGATCCAGGGGCAAGTCACCGGGTTGTTGTACGATCCCAACAGGAACACCTACGATGACAATAACCATGGCCGGTACACTCAGACGCAATTACAGAATTTTATTGAGAACGGTGACACCCTGAGTTTCATGGGTGTGTATCCAGGTACTGGAGCGCCGTAGTGATTGGGGAGGAAGCGTGACCAGTTAGCTTCTAGCTAGACGCTGCCCGCTCCATCCTAGAGCCGCACCACACTGGTTACCAGCGTAACCTCGTCCTCCCAACGTTCTCTGCTATACTGTTGTTGACGCTTTTGCTCGGTTTGCTCGTCAATGCGGTGGTCCTTTCAGTTGGATCAGATTCATCTCCGCTTTTCCTGCCCGCCGTTCAGTTCAGCGCCAAATCTAAAAATGAATGTGAGTGGCGTGAAGACTTCAGACGTGTGTCTGAGTGTGTGACAACAAGCCCCTCCAGAAAGAAAAAAGTTTAAATGACCACATTTTCAGAACTGCCCTTAGCCGCTGCTCTGCAGCGTAAGCTGGCGGCAGCTCAATTCGTTACACCAACGCCCGTCCAGGTGCAAGCGCTTCCGCCGGCTCTCGAGGGCAAAGACGTACTGGCAACTGCCCAGACCGGCACCGGAAAGACGCTTGCGTTCCTGATTCCGATCATCGAGATGTTACTGCGCGAGCCTGCCAATCAGGTCAATGCGCTGGTTCTCCTGCCGACCCGCGAACTCGCGATGCAGGTTCATGAACAATACGAGGCGTTGCGCGTCAAGACCACTCCTAAAGCGTCGCTGGTAATCGGCGGCGTGAACGAGAAAGGCCAGATCCAGGGTATCCGGGTTGGTGCAGGATTGATCATCGCCACTCCGGGACGGCTACAGGATTTCATCTCCCGAAACTTGGTTGACCTGCGGCACATCAAGATCCTGGTGCTCGATGAAGCCGACCGTATGCTGGATATGGGTTTTCTGCCAGCTATCCAGCGCATTGTTGGAATCTTGCCCAGACGCCGCCAAACACTGTGTTTCTCCGCCACACTCGAGCAGTCGGTTGCCCGCCTGGTGAATGACTATATGCGCCAACCCGTGCGCGTTGAGTTGGGTTCAGTACTCAAACCGGCGGAAAGCGTGGACTTGAAAGCCTACGAAGTGCGTCCGGGAGAGAAGATGGATGTGCTCCGACATCTGCTGTATTCCGAGAAAGGTCAGACCCTCATTTTCACTCGCACCAAGCGTGGCACACAACGGCTGGCCAGGGAACTGGCACGCGACGGATTCAATGCTGCCATGATTCACGGCGACCGCTCGCAATCGCAGCGTAACGAGGCATTGAGTGGATTTCAGGAAGGCCGCTTCCAGGTGCTGGTGGCGACTGACATCGCTTCGCGTGGCCTGCACGTGGACGATGTGGCTCACGTCATCAACTACGACCTGCCAAAGATGGCTGAGGACTTCATTCACCGCGTCGGACGTACCGGACGCGCCGGCTCTTTAGGCCGGGCTTCTTCCATTGTTACAGGTGTCGAAGTGATTGAGCTTCGCAACATCGAACGCACCCTTAAGTTGCGGATGGAGCGTATGCAGATCGACGCTTCCGCGTCGGATCGACCGAAGCGCGTGATCCAAAACACCCTCGCTTCACGGACCCTGACCCGGTTGCCGGGCGAAGTGTTTGTGTAGCTGCTGGGCGAGTCAGATCCCTAACAAAATGCCTTCGCGCTTAGAAGCGCGGAGGCCTTTCTCTTAGCCGCTGACCTAAACCTTTATGGTCTGGCGCACTTTTCCCTGCTCAATGCGCGGGCCGGTAGATAAGACCGATGACGATGCCGGTGATGACCCATTCCACCGTGGTTGGAAGACAGGATTCCAGGAAATCCGCTTTTTACTTGGGTGACAATCCTGATCGAATGATGAAATCTCGCACCATTTCCTGATGCTCGACACTCATTCTGGTGAAATGAACACCTTGGCGGTCGTCGTTTACCCAGGCCACCACGCCCATGGCTTCAATGCCGATTGGCGGTTCGGGCAGCCGAATAGATAGTTGCACTGTCTCGCCACACGATAAGCCTGCAACTTCCAGCTGTACCCCGCCCTGGCTGAGATTCCAGGCCGTGCCTGTTACCTGTCTGGAGCCAACTGTGCACACGACTTCGGTTTGTAAAGGAACACGATTGTATTGGCGGCGATTCTCCCGCCAAGGGCTCTGTAGTGTGCCATACAAACTGGCCAGCTTTAGTCTGTCGATTGGCTTCGGAAGAACGAATGTGACGCCCATGGCGAAGGACTTATACATGGTGTCGCATTTATCCTGCCCGGTTAATACGATGATTGGTGTGCATTTATTCATCGAGGATTGTCTCACCAGTTCCGGCAGTTTTAGGCCGTCCAGATCGGCGAGTTCGATGTCCAGAAAGATGCCGTCGAATCGTTCCTGGTTTACCAGCGTGGCCGCCTTCAAACCATCGCTGACCGGGCATACACTACTCTTTAATGGGTCTAGGACCTCGCTCATCAATCCCAGACTCGCTGGATCCGCGTCTACTACAAGGAAGTTAGACGACTCCATATTCGCCTCATTTCCTGCCGCAGTCATGCCGCTTTCCGGCAACTTCTGCGGGACTACACATACGTCTCTGGGGAATAAGGGTAAGTATTCGTTCCCGGGAATATAGGCGAACTGAAAATATTATTGGTCTGGATACACGATAGTAACCCCCGGTAATCAGCTCTCTCGGTAGGTCAACAAAAGAGTTTCTATGGTCAGGCTTGTGGCATCGTTGCAGTGGTGTCCAGCATTTGTCGAATGCGGCTGGCCAGTGTATTTAAGGGATACGGCTTTTGCAGAATGGCTGCCGACTGATCGGTGAAGTTCTCGTTAATGGCTGCGTGATCGGGAAATCCTGAAGTGAACAGGATTTTGATGCGTGGGCGCATGCTCTTAATCTGCTGCGCCAGTTCGGGGCCTCCCACTTGCGGCATGACTACGTCGGTCAATAACAAGTGAATCGCGCCTTTGTAGCGTTGTGCGACTTGCAGAGCATCGTTGCCGTTGTTGGCCGCGACTACGATGTAGCCCTTGCGCTCCAAATACTCCCTCACCATGTCACGGATGTCATCTTCGTCTTCCACCACGAGGATGGTCTCCGTGGCTTTGATTTGGGCAGCCACAACCGCTTGGGCGGTGGTGGATGCCGGCTGCTCGCCGGCCTCGGGCAAATAGATGCTGAAGCTGGTGCCGTGACCCACTTGACTGCGAAACGAAATCCAACCGCCACTCTGCTCTACCACGCCATAGACGCTGGCCAGACCGAGTCCGGTGCCTTTACCCAACGCCTTAGTGCTGAAGAAGGGCTCGAAGACGTGACGCTGAGTTTCCGCATCCATTCCAACTCCCGTATCGCTCACGGTTAGTAGCACACACTTTCCGGGCTTGGCCGGCCCAGAGCTCGCATCCTGGGTTTCGTTGTTCCGGGCCGCCTCGATTTGGCTCGCGTTGATTTCACGATTGCAGGTGGCAATCGTCAGCCGGCCTCCGTGCGGCATCGCGTCCCGCGCATTTAGGGCCAGGTTCAGGATCGCTTGTTCCATTTGCCGCTCATCCACCTTGACGCGCCACAAGTCCGGAGCCAGTTCCAAGTGCAGCTCAACGCTCTCTCCGATCACAGGTTCCAACATCTTGCTCACTTCGCCGGCCACGGTATTCATGCTGACCACACTCGGTTGCAGCACCTGTTTACGGCTAAAGGCAAGCAAGCGCTGAGTCAGAGAGGCGGCACGGCTCACCGTTTCTTTGATGCCGTAGGCGTCCGGGTACAACAGATCATCGGGATTGAGATGCCGCAGCAGCCGTTCATCGTGACCTTGGATGATCATCAGCAGGTTGTTAAAGTCGTGAGCCATGCCGCCTGCCAGCTTGCCGATTGCCTCCATCTTTTGCGACTGTCGCAGCTGATCCTCCAGATGCTTGTGCTCGGTGATGTCGTAGAGCACGCCTTGCATCAGTGGAGTGCCTTTCGGCGCGTCACCCAGCTGTACGGCTTCGTCCCGGAACCACAAAACCTTGCCTTCGCGGCTCAGCATGCGATACTCGGTCCGCATCTTTCCACCGTTGGCGACGAACTGAGCATCAAACGCCAGAACATGCTCGCGGTCGTCGGGATAAATGTGATTGATCCAATTCGCCGAGTTCTGTTTCCACTCGGCGGGAGAAAACCCAAGAATCGATTGAATCTGCGGGCTGACGTAGTGCCATGGACCCAGGACGCCAACTTCGGCGATGTAAGTGATCGCCGGAAGACGCTCCACCAGGGTGCGGTACCTGGTTTCGGCGGCGTGCAGTTCGGCGTCCGCATGCTCACGTTCAATGGCGATTCCTGCCAGGTGGGTAGCAGATTCCACTATCTGCGAGTGCTGTGGATCAGGCTCGCGAACCTCCCGATAGTAGACCGCAAAAGTTCCCAGAACCTTGCCGGCACGGGAAAAGATCGGGGTTGACCAGCACGCTTTCAGACCGTGAGGCAGCGCCAGGTGGCGGAAATCTTTCCACAGAACGTCGTTGGCGATGTCGCTGACCGCCACTGGTTTCCTAAGATGCGCAGCCGTTCCGCAGGATCCCACGTTGGGACCGATGATGCATCCGTCAATCGCCCGGCAGTATTCGCGCGGAAGGCTGGGAGCCGCGCCGTGATGCAAAATCGAGCCCTCAGCATCAAGCAGCAGCACCGAACACAGCATTTCGGGGAATTGCTGTTCCATGAATCTGCATAGGCATTCCAGCACTTCCGGAAGTGACGCTTGCGAGGAGATCAGCTCCAGAACGGTCTTGTAGAGCCGGACTAATGCTCCGGACTCCTTGTCATCCTCAATCCTGACCTGCCGGACCCCAGTGGACATAGGTAGTAGCTGCTGATTCGACGTCTGTCGTCTGGGGGTAACGACGCGTGAGGCATGGGACCATCCTCACCACGCAACGCCATTATGAATGAGATACGACGTTACCGGCACGTTACCGGGGTAACAGTCGGGAGTTCGATCGCGGGACTAGGACAGAGCTCCACTGAAGAATATTTCGGTGAACTGGGTGGCGATTTGCTGGCTGTTCAATGCGCCTTCGGGTTTGTACCACTGGTAAATCCAGTTGATCATCCCCAGCAAGGCGAAGGTAGCGGCGCGGGAACTTACATTTCGCTTGGACGGCCGCGATAGTTGGACTTCAGACACCACTTTCTCCACGAAATGAACGTATTCCTTTTTTCTGGCGTTGATGCGCTTGCGCAGCGACGGAGGCAGTGGGTGGTTCTCATGCAGTAGAACCGTGATCTCCCGATCACGCACACTCAGGATGACCTCAACGTGCAAACGAATCAGCGTGCGTAGCCGATCTTCCGGGTCGGCGATGCCACGCACGCGATCGACCACTCGCTCCTGGGTGATGTTCAACGCATGATTCATCAATTCGAACAAAATCTCGTCTTTACTTTGAAAATGATGGTACAGACCGGCCTTACTGACCTTGAGGGACGTGGCTACGTCGTTCATCGAAGTCGCATCGTAGCCCTGTTGCTGGAAGAGGCGGGCAGCAGTCCGCAGGATCTCCTGACGAGAATCCAGTAGCGTCTCGCGAGTCATTGCAGGACAGGATAATACAGTGAAAGGGGAAACTGCTAAGGCCGCCGGGCAACTCGCTAAAACAATTGCACAGTCACACGCTTTTGGCTATGCTATTCGCATCTTTTGGGGCGTCACTGGTTCGACCGTTTTCCAGCTCCTAACCATTTGAGGAGGCCTGTCTATGCGTTACCAGATTTCCGTCTTGCTCGCCCTCTTGCTGTGTATTCCCGCGTTAGCTCAAAACGACCACGTCGCCCAAACTGCGGGCAAACCCGTCATCCTTGTCTCGGGACTGGGAAGCGGGCACCATCCCGTCTCCACCAAGAATCCTGAAGCACAGCAGTTCTTCGATCAGGGATTGCGTTTCATTTACGCCTTCAATCACGATGAAGCTGCGCGCTCGTTCCAGAAAGCCGCCGAGCTGGACCCCAAACTGGCCATCGCCTATTGGGGAATTGCCGAGGCCGTAGGTCCAAACTATAACGACCCGGCCAGCGACGAGCGCTTTAAGCGGGCCCATGAAGAGATTCAGAAAGCCGTGGATCTTTCGGCCGGTGCCTCGCCCAGTGAGCAGGCATATATTCGGGCGATGGCCTTGCGTTTTCCGGCCGATCCCAAAGCGGATCGCCGTAAAGCTGCCGAGGAGTATCACGATGCCATGCGCGGCGTGGTGAAGACGTTCCCCGACGACCTCGACGCGGCCACGCTTTTCGCTGAGTCCGGCATGACCCTGCATCCCTGGGGCTTGTGGCATGTGGATGGTACGCCGGAAGCAGGTACGGAGGAAATAGTCGCCACACTGGAATCGGTAATCCGGCGCGATCCTAATCATCTGGGTGCGGTTCACTATTACATCCATGCGGTGGAAGCTTCGCCCAATCCCGAACGCGCACTCGCCGGCGCAAATAGACTGGCCTCGTTGGCGCCTAATGCCGGCCACATTGTGCATATGCCGGCGCATGTCTACATCCGTACTGGGGACTACGAAGCGGCGGTGAAGACCAACGAAGAAGCCGCAGCCGTGGATCGTGCTTACCTCAAAGCCAGTGGCGAGCAGGGCATCTATTCCATGATGTACTACAGCCACAACCTGCATTTCATCGCCATGTGCTCGGCCATGAACGGCAACTACGCGGAAGCCAAGAAGAATGCCGACATGTTAGCTGAGCACGTTGGGCCCGCGGTGAAAATGATGCCGCCGCTCGAAGGATTCATGACCATTCCCATGGCTGTGAATCTCCGCTTCCATCGCTGGGATGACATTCTGGCGATGAAACAGCCTGACCCTGAAATGAAAACAACCACCGGATTCTGGCATTTCGCGCGTGGCATGGCGCTGGCGGGCAGGGGAAGGCTCGAGGAAGCCGAGGCTGAGTACAAGATTGTGTCAGACGCGGAAGCGGCTACCCCGCCTGACGCCATCTTTGCCATGCCGATCAACAACAAGACCAAAGACATCCTGAAGATTGCGGAAGATGTTCTGGGCGCCAAGATTGCATTGGCCCGGAAGGACAACGTACAGGCGATTTCGTTGCTGACTTCCGCAGTCGCCATCCAGGACACGCTGAAGTATGGCGAGCCTCCAGATTGGTTCTTCCCGGTGCGCGAATCGCTCGGCGGCGTGCTCCTAATGAATGGTGACGCGGCGGGTGCGGAAAAAGTATTTCGCGCTGATCTGGACCGGAATCCCCGCAATCCACGTTCGCTCTTCGGATTACAGCAAGCTCTGAAAGCTCAGGGCCGCAACTACGATGCCGGCTTTGTGGAAACCGAGTTCAATGCTTCATGGAAGGGCGGGGCGACGGCGCTGAAGGTGGAGGACCTGGTGTAGTTCGTGCGCCGGGCGGCGGAGCTACTGTTCTGTGTCCCGAGTGGATGGATTGGGCAAGCGACAGGCGTTGATTGCAGCCTCCAGTTCTCGTTCTAATGCTGCGCCTATGGTTTCTAGTTCTGTTGCACTCATTAGCTTCTGCATGCCCTCAAAAAGCTGCCGTTCCTCTTTGCGTATATGTTGAGCAAGCGCGGTGGCAAAAGAGGAAAGTGCGGTTCGGTCGAGATCTCTTGACTGTGCTCGGGCGAATAAGTCCCGAAGTAATCTGTGCTCTTCGAAAAGCTCTTGCACCACCAATTGCAACTCTGGAAAATTCGCTGCCGCGGGAAACACTTCTTTTTCTTCCGCCGCGAAATGGATTGTGATCTCTTGCTCGAAAATCTGCGCCATCTCCGCCTGCCAGGGTTCTGGATCAATTGGGCCGGCCTGAAGAGCCCGATCCAGGCGCACACACAGTGCCAGTGCGTGCTGGTGTTGGCGCGAAAGCGGGATCAGCCTCTTATCACGAAGCATCTACGGACATTCTATCGGTTCTTCACAGCGCGGGTTGCTGCTGGGTCATGCAATGCATTGCGCCAAAGCCCCAGATCAGGTCGCCGGAATAGATTCCAACGATCTCACGGTCAGGAAACAAATCGGCCAGAATCTCAAGCGCCACACGGTCGTTGGGATCGTTGAAGACAGGCACCAGCACCAGTCCATTCGCGATATAGAAGTTCGCATAGCTGGCGGGCAGACGTCGACCTTCAAAGATAACCGGCCCCGGCATGGGAATCTCGACAATCGAAAGGGTCCGGCCATCCTGATTCGTAGCCTCGCGCAAGCGTCGAATATTGTCGCGCAACGGCTCATAGTTAGGATCGTTAGGGTCAGACTCGACGGCAGTCACGACTGTGTCCGGAGAGACGAAGCGCGTTATGTCATCGACGTGACCATGGGTGTCGTCGCCGGCGATGCCTGAGCCTAGCCAGATCACCTTCTTGATTCCCAGGTGGTCGGCAAAAAGCCTTTCGTAATCTTTGCGCTTCATGGCAGGGTTGCGTTGTTGCGTTTTGCTGAGTAGGCATTCTTCCGTGGTCAGCAGCGTACCATGGCCGTTGACGTCGATGGATCCGCCTTCGAGGACAACTCTTAGCTTTCCAAACACAGGCCGAACTTCGGTGGCGTCAGTAACATTCGCCATCAAGCTGCCAATCTTCTCGTCATACTTCCAATTTGGGTATTTCGCCCAGGCATTGAATCGCCATTTGACGGCGGCTAGTCCATCTGGAGTCTCGCGCCTGGGATTGTCCGCGCAGCACTTCACAAAGCTGCAGCCGGAGTCGCGGGTCCAAACGCGATCGGTGGCCCAGCGGTGGAAACCAATATTATCGCTGAACGCGTTGGCAAGAGTGAGAGTCTTGCGAGCGCGCTTCTCTGATGAGGTATCGTTGACGATCAGTTCCACGCGCTCGTGGCGGGCCAAGTGACGAATAATTTCCGCATACACCCAGGGAATCGGCTCGAATTTGCCCGGCCAATCGTCTTTGTAATGCGGCCAAGCCAGCCAAGTGGCGGCGTGCGGCTCCCATTCGGCGGGCATGCGCAAGTTGTTAGTCATGGGTTAATCGATCAACCGATTGGTAATGGCGGCGTAACTGTCGATACGGCGATCGCGCAGAAACGGCCAGTTGCGGCGAATATCTTCAAGCGCGTGAATGTCTACCTCGCCCAGCAGAATCTCTTCTTTGTCGTGAGAACCTTCTGCGATGACTCGCCCGAAAGGATCGCACAGAAACGACCCGCCCCAGAATTCCAGGCCTGCCCCCGGAGCAGATTTGCCGCGAATGTCTCCAGTTTCAAAACCTACGCGATTTACCACTGCCACATATACGCCATTGGCTATTGCATGCGAGCGTTGGATGGTACGCCAGGCGTCGTGTTGGGCTTCGCCGAACTCCACCTTTTCCGCGGGATGCCAGCCAATCGCAGTCGGATAGAAAAGTACATGCGCCCCTTGCAGCGCGGTCAGACGCGCGCCTTCGGGATACCATTGATCCCAGCAGACCAGCGTACCCACGCGGCCCACGCCGGTGTCGAAGGCACGGAAACCGAGGTCCCCAGGCGTGAAGTAGAATTTCTCGTAATAAAGAGGATCGTCAGGAATGTGCATCTTGCGATACAGGCCGCGCACTCCGCCGTCAGCGTCGAAAACCACCGCCGTATTGTGATAGACGCCGGCCGCTCGCTTCTCGAAAAGCGATGCGATTAGCACGATTCCCAAATGTTTGGCCACTTCCGACAGTTTGGCCGTGCTAGGCCCAGGAATGGGTTCCGCCAAATCAAACAGAGCATGGTCTTCGCGCTGGCAGAAGTATTGGGTCTGAAAGAGTTCCGGAAGACAGACGATCTGGGCCCCCTGTGCCGCAGCTTGGCGCACGCGGTCAATCGCGCGTTGCAGGTTCTGCTCAGGATCGGACGTTGCCGACATCTGAATCAGGCCAACACGAAATTTGTCGGGCGGCAAGGGCATAGACTCGCACCAGCGAGAAAATAGAATACCAGTTCCGGGTTGCCGATTCCTCAGTTCTCATCTGAGTTGGTAGCAGGGCACCGTCACGTTCTAGTAGAGTAGTACTTCGAGCAAAATGGACTCGGGGACACAAGCATGAAAAATGGCAATCACGACGGCAGCAGTGGAGATCGCAAGCTCCACAACCAGGTCGAAGACCGGCTGACCGCACCGGAGCTGCTCGATTTGACCAAAGTGCGCTCGATTGACGGTCTGGTGCGCGCGATCGCCCAGACCGCTTTTACCGGCCGCCACTTGGGTGAAGTGGTCGATGTGCTGGAAGCCATGGCCCGGGATGAAGAGTGCTTCGTCGTTATGACTCTGGCCGGCCCCATGACCGTCGCTAAACACGGGCTCATCATCACGGAACTGATCGACCGTGGCATCGTCAATGCCATCGTTTCAACCGGGGCGTTGATGGTTAACAACCAGGCCCAAGACCAGGCATATGACGCGCTCAATTCCGAAGGGAATCTGGGCGAATTCGAAGAAGTGATGTCGGTATTAGAAGATTGGGACCACGCCGACGTGATGTGCTCTTACAAGTTCAACCACGCCCTTGGCGCGCATTTGGCGAAGCACGCGAAAGAGCAGCGGAGCATTTTGAAATCAGCCTACGAAAAGGGCGTTCCGGTTTTCGTGCCGGCCTTTACCGATTCAGAGCTGGGTCTGGACGTGGCGCTGAATAATCGCATGCGCGAATCCACCGGCCGCCACAAGATCAGGTTTGATCCGTTCGAGGATTTGGAGCACTTTGCCGCGACTTTACTGCGGCAAACCCGCCTGGGAATTTTTACCATTGGCGGTGGCGTTCCGCACAGCTGGTCGCAGCAGTTCGGATCGTTCATTGAGCTGCGCCGTCGGCGCATGAATGAAAACATTCCGCCCAAGCGCTATCACTATGGGGTGCGGATTTGCCCCGAGCCGGTGCCTAGTGAGGCTATTTCATGGGCCAAGTTCGTGCCTCCGGCCGAAGGCGGGAAGTTCGGCGAAGTCTTTGTAGATGCCACCGTGGGTCTGCCTATCATCGTCGCCGCCGTTCTGGAACGGCTGGGAAAGTCGTCGCCAAAGAAAAAGGAAAAGGCAGCGGCGCGGAAATAGGCTAATCCAAGTTTACTAATCGAAGATTAGCACCGCTGACGCAATCACCGTAGTCCAGAGCCCCCGCTTATCACCCACCGCGGACTGAGTCACATTCGCCGTCCGCACGATCTTGTTAGAAATCCGGTAGATTTCTTTCTTTTCGTCCCAGGAGCGATCAGGATCGAACTCCACATTCAAGGTCGTGGCTAGCATCTCGGCAGCTAGTTCTTCGGCGTAGTCACCGGCGGCGTTGTCGGTTTCCCCGAATGAGTGATGTTCGCTCAAATAGCCGTAAGTATTCCGGTCTGCAGGAATAGCTACACCAATACTTGAGGCTAACAGGCGATGGGGCTCGCGGGTGGAATTCTCAGCGACCACGGCGAAAACCACTTCGCCGGGACTTAAATACTTCAGCCCCGTAGACCGCGGCACCAATTTGCAATTCGGAGGAAAGATGGATGAGACCCGCACCAGATTCTGGGCGGCGATGCCGGCGTCGCGCAATGCCAGCTCGAAAGATGTGAGACGTTCCCGATGCTTGCCGACCCCCTTTGTAAAAAATATCTTCTTGGGGACCATGTCTTTTCCCAATTCATTTTCCTCCGCTGCCGTGTGGGTTGATCGTCAAATTTAACACAGCGCATCCCACAGGCAATATGAAAATTGGGTTACAGGGGAAAATTCTTAACGGAACCAGAAGTCGGCGTCCAGCGAGTCACTGGATTGGGTCGGCTGGAGTCAGTTCCGGCACGATGACCAGCAGGTCGTAGCCGTAGATCATCCGCTCCATGCCGGGGTCGAGCGCACCGAACTTGCTGAAACGCAGCTTACGAAGATCGTATAGCGTCCAGCCATTCGAAACCTGGTTGTCGATCGCCGGTTTTAGCCAGTGATAGTCCGGATCTTCGTCCATCACGAATTTTTCAAGCTTGGTCGGGCTATCGTAGCCTGTAAATACACGGTGCGTGCCCTTGGCCCCCAAAATGCAAATATGGAGCGAAGAGCTTCCTTGCCCGTCCGCTATTTCGGCGATGTAGTTGCCAAGATCACGCTGGTGAAGCGGGTTAAAGCCCTTGTAGAGGTGCCAATCCCCGAATTTGAGTAGTACTTTCTGCGGGCGATTACCGGCCTTCTCCAGGTCACGCCGAAAGTTATCTTTCATAAGCTGGGCGCGTTGGCTATTGGAGTCGGGTGTGCCTTGCATGTTCTTGATGTAGATTTCGCGGCTTTCAATCAATTCGTGGAAGATGGCATTCGCTTCCGTGTTTTCCTCACGTTTCAGCACGGCAGCGGCCTCTGCGAGCTCGGAATCCGAAGCTGCGAACAGGAAAAGTTTGGATGGATCTCCGGCCTTGGCGAGCACGGTGTCCTGATGCTCCTCGTCTTTAATGCGGGTGAGGAGCGCGGTTGCGGGGGGGCCGGGATGCGTCGCCAGTATCAGCTCGATCAACCATCCTGACGAGCCAATGAACTCTTGATCAAGCCCCCAAAAGTGAAAATCGGGAACATGAGCGGCCTGCGCACAATGCGCGGCCAGATCATTTTCCTGCTGGATGTCCAGGAAAGCGACACTATTTGGGTACTGCCCGCCGAGTGCAGCCATGCGGGCCAGACGATCAGGTTTGCCAAACAAAGACGAGACAAACTGTGCAGCTTGCGGGCTAGCCTCGACGGCCATAGCCGATAGTCCCTCGGGCGCCATAACGTCGCAAACTGCCGTCGCGAATTGAGGAATCTCGCGTGTAATGTGGTCTTCGCCAATAAGCACATATTGCGCATTAGCGATGGCGTTTTCCAGTACGGGAGCGGCATTGCCTATGAACTTGCCATTCTCCAAACGCAGGTCATAGCGGACCTCGCCCAGTTTCTGCTCGATGGTGGGTAGCTGTTGTGGTGGCGTTCCAACTGGCACCTGTGCGGAAACAAGCTGTGGCGCGAGAAAGGCCGCGAAAAGTAGGGAATGGGAGATTTTCATCTTAAGAGTTTTAGGATGTACAACATTTGGTACGTCGAGGAAATAGTCCCAGTTCCATAAGAATTTACCTGGAACGAAGGAACGCTGATCTCGACGCGACCCTGAACGCGCGGCTACTTCGCGGCAGTAACCGAACTAACGGCAATAGTCTCGCCGTCAACCGTGCCCTTGACGGTAGCCTTCTGGGCGGCCAACTTGCCGAGCGTGGCGAGCGTCGCTTGGTCGCTGCTGTCCAGGGTGTAAACCTTGTCTCCCACCACCAGCGCGTATTTCGATCCCTTGCTCACGCAGGTGCGCAAACACGACGCAGGGTCGCCTTCCATCATGTGGGTGGCCCCGCACATGGCATCGCTGACGGTGCCGGTGAAGGTCTGGACTTTGGCCGCGAAAGCCGTAGCCGTGAGCAGTAAGGCGAGTAGCAAAGTGGTCGATGAAACCATGAAAGTCTTAGCACCGAATCGCATGAATCTTTACTCCTAAGTAATGTCGTTTCGAGATAGCCTACCAAACCCTAAGCCGGAAGTTGTAAAAACCTGAGGATTCTGTCATAACTGATGGCCAGATTCGGATCAAGCTCGATGATCCACCGTCGTACACATGCGGATCTGTTCTTGGCCGTTATGCTCATCGGCCCACTGCTTCTGGTAGAAGGTTGCGGCGGTGGCACGGCCAACCCTGCTACCAACCCTCCCAGCAGTCCTCCGAGCACTCCCGCGACAAAGACAATCGCTCAGATTCAGCTTGCCGGTCAACCGGTGAAAGTTTTCGATCATACAAAAGATCAGCAACAGCCGTTTAACATTCCTGACTCGCAGATTACAGCTTGGAGAGAAGCGGATGGCACCGTGGACCTCATGATCCCCCACAAAGAAAACTATCGCATGCGCGGACCTGATCTGGAACATCTGACCATCGACCCCAATGAGATTTACAGCAGCGCGCAGAGTGCGAGCCAGATTCCCGAGGATCTTTACAACTACAGTCATTGGTTAATGGGACCGTACAGCCTGGATGGTCAACACTTCTATACGCTGGCACACAGCGAGTGGTATGCCTGCTTGTTGCAAGACAATTGCGAGCTAATTGGCACGAATGGTATGGGAGTGACGTTTAACAGTTGGGTGAACACGGTAGATTCCCTGGTGTCTGCAGATGGCGGAGCCTCCTGGCAGCTCAACGTGGCCAGTGGCAACCATGTGGTGGCCAACCCCGGATATTACTGGACAGGATCGGAGGCACTTTCGGACGAGATTTACTTGTATGCGCTAAATCACACCGGCATCTTCGGACCTAGCAGGGTCATTAAAGAAGGGACCTACTACTACGCCATCGCTTCTTACCTTCTCCGCGACTTCACGAAGATCAACCCGGCGCAAGGCGTCTACATGGCGCCCGTTGACAAGACTGGCTACGTCCTGATTCGAACCAATGACATTACGAATCCAAATGGCTGGCAAGCATGGATCAGCGGCAGCACGTACGGACCGGTCTCTCAGGAGAATTTCGGCGTGTTCCTGCCGCAACGCGATGGTAAGTCCCTCAATGCCCCGTCGCCACAGATCATCTTTGACACCAACGCTCAGTGCTACATCTTGATTCACACCATCTTCGGCGGAAGTAACGCGGTGTACTACATGACAACCAAGAGCTTGGCAAATCCGTCCTGGAGCGAAAGCACGCCTATCCCCGGCACGCTCCAATTGATCACCGACCCAGCCGGGCCCGTGCAAGGGTTCAACGACGGCAACTATCCTTCAATTCTGGATTCGAGTTCCACCGGATTCAATTTCGAATTTACCAGTGGCAGCCCGCTGCTTTTCTACAGCACGGCCCCCGCACAATACGGAGGCGATAACCTCGCCAGAGACGTTTATCGCGTGCAGTTGTCAGTTACCTATCAGTAGGGGAGAAAATTCAGTCCTTGGCATCGAATCGCAGGGTCACGTCTACCGTCTTGTCCTTGGGGTTGACGGATTCGTGAATGGTGATATTCCAGTCGCGAAGTTGCTCGTCTGCCTGTGCGGCAAATTGCCGCGGATAATCCGAGTTGTAGGTGTCGCCGGAGCGCAGCGTCCATAGAGTTTGCATTCGTGCAGTGGTCGGCGAATCGAGTCCGTGAATGTCCAACTCTCCCATGGTGTAGGCATCGCCCTCGCTGATAGTGATCCCGTATTTGGCGGTGAGTGCTTTGTCATCCACTTCGCGGCTGGTTTTGATCGCCGCCACCATGTACCCTTTTGTTCCATAAAGGTGTTGCAGCCCCGCCACGTCAGTTTCCAGTTCGCCTACGTTGACCGGTTCGCCTACTTGCGCTTGAACCAGCTTCCGCAGCACGTCGGTGGGAATGACCTTATTCCCCGAGATAGTAAGCTCGGCCAATTTGTACTGCGATCCGGGGCTGGGCCGGAAGATCACATCAACCGTCGTTTCTTCGGGATCGTTCTTCACCACGCTGGCTTCGGGATCGCCGAGCATCGCCTTCAGATATCCCTTCTGTAAGTAGAACCGCAGGAAATTCTTTTCAGCTTCTGCGCGAATCGCGTTACGAGAGTATTCTCTTCCGCCAAGCTTCTTGGCCGCAGCCTGGAGCTTGGGGAGCAAGCTCGGATCAACCCCTTCGAACTTCACATCCCGAATGGTGATGGGCCGGCCAAGCACGCTAAAGTCAAACGCTTCGGTGGGGCCGCCTTCGGTGCCGGCCCGCACGTAATCAGCACGCCCTTCCACCTTTTCTTCAATCAGCATGGCTTGCAGGGCTAGCGATATTTGGTCGACGAGGTCTCCCCGGATCGGCAGCTCGCCGTGGAAGAGCGGAACCCGCGCATGCAACTCCTCTGCCAGCTTGCGATCGGAAAACCAGACCAGGTTTTCAAACCGTGCCGGGACAAAATCCGTCGAGTCTTTAACGTGAAACTCTCCCTTGGTGCCTTTGGCGGAATAGTCGAAGGTGAAACCAACATCGCTAAAGGCTCCGCTGTCACCGAGGACCCGAACCCCGCCCCTGAAATCTTCCTCATGTACGGTCTCGCCGATCTTCAGGCCGGTGGCGGCGGCAATATCTTCAGGCTTGTAACGCTGGCTGCCGGTGATTTTTAGGGCGACAAGCTGATATGCCGAGGCTGGGAGATCCTTGGGAGCCGGCTTGGAAGTTTGTGCGAAAGCGTTGCCAGCGCAAAGCAGAACACAAACCCAGCGCAGAGAACACCGAGGGCCGCGAAGGTTCGCGAGAGCAAGCATCGCGCTCACGATTTCCCCGCGACCGCATCCACGCCCTTAATTCTCACCGCGATATCAATGAACGCCCGGGCGGCGCGGCTGAGGGATTTGTCCTTGCGAAACACCAGCGCCAGATCGCGGCGAATCGTGGCGTCGGAAATCGTAATGGTGGCCAGGGAATTGGCACGCACATCCTCGATCACATTGGAGCGGGCAATGAAACCCACACCGGCATCGGCAGCCACAAAGCGTTTCAGCAATTCGCTGGAGTCCAGTTCCATAATGTACCGGGGTTTCAGTTTGCGTTCGTAGAACAAGTCTTCCAGGGCATCGCGAGTGTGCCCACCTTTAGGCACGACCAGCGGGAACTTCGCTGTTTCTGAAACTGTCGCAGACTGCTTCTTGGCCAGATGGTGCTGCGGAGGAGCGATAATGACGAGTTCGTCACGATGGATCAGCACCACCTTCAGCCGGGTGTCGTCCACCGGAAGCGACACCACGCCAAAGTCCACCGAGTTATCGATCACCGACTCCAGAATCTTGGCATAGTCGGAGCGCCGGATACTGATGTTCACGTCCGGATACTGTTTTTTGAACTCCGCAAACACTTCCGGCAGAATATGCAGGCAGGTTCCTTCATTCGCTCCGACGACAATCTCACCCCGCGGCACGCGCTCGGTTTCGGCAATGCCGGATAGCATCGCCTTGCGCGACTCAAGTAAGTCTTCAGAGAATTTCAGGAATAACTTGCCGGATGCCGTGAGCGACACTTTCCCGCCTGAGCGGTCCAGCAATTTTGCGCCAACTTCTTCTTCCAGCAAACGAATCTGCGACGAGATTGCCGGCTGGGTGCGGAAGCGTTTGTCCGCCGCCCGCGAAAAGCTCAGCAGCCGCGCCACGGATATAAAGGTTTCGAGCTGGTCAAAGTCCATAGCCACACACAGCCGTCGTCATTCAGCATACCGCGAGGAGAGTCCTCAGTGCTGAGCGCGGCCGAGTGCCGAGTCTAAAGCTGTGCTTGAGCGGCTGCAAATCAGGCGGCCACGGCCAAGTTCCGTGTCGCCGTGGTCTTGGTCTTTAGGATCGCCGCCACCACTAATCCTGCAACCATGTAGCCGATGAACTGAATGCTCATGTACGCCGTCGTATAGCTGGTCGGAAACCCGTACCAATTCCAGTAGGGAAGATTGGTTGTAATCGCCGCCATGAGGGCAGCGATGGTCACGAATCCTATGCGCGACGCGAACGTCGCCAGGCTGGTTTGCGCCAGCAAAAGAGCCAATAACAGTGCCTCAGCCAGTTCCGTCAAGAACTCCGTCATCAGTTGACCCGACGTCAGCGCCTTCGCTCCCGGCGGATGATAGATCAATATTCCCGACGGGTTCACCGCCAGCTTTTGCTCATATTGCTGCGTGGCGTAGTTCTGCTCTTGCTGCGTGGGATTCGGTCCTAAACCCATTCCCGGGAACGCATACAAGCCGGAAGTTGTGCCCAACTGTGCTTGCATCCCACTCAGCACAGCCTGCTCGTTGGGAATCTCCTTGATCCCCGTTCTCCCAAGCGGCAACACCACATGGGCAATCGAAGACCACACAAACATCGCGATGCCACCCAAAATCCCTGCCAATAGAACGCGCTTCATAAGGAATCGCCTCCGGTCGGTTGGCTATTATGAGCCAGCCGAGGCGAATGTCAAACGGAAATATGATGGATAAAACGGCTTGTTCCGGGAGCGCTGGCGTTGTAGCATGGCGACTGCCTAATATGGCGCGCTTCTCCCCCTGCGCCGCATAGTCCCTTGGTTCGGAGGTTCCCATGTCCCAATCGCGTCTAGTTCGCTTCGGCAACGTTTTCGCCTGCACCATTCTTGTGTGCACGCTGGCGTTTGCAGGGGATCAGAAGTCTCCCACCAAGCTATCCGATCTTCCGCCGGAAGCACAGCATGCTATATCGGCGGCGTTGGCGCGTCATTCGGCAGGGATCCAGGACTTTACGCTTACGGCTTCAGATGGCGTGAATGATGCCTTCTTCGGATATTCCGTGGCGATTGAGGTAACACGGTCGTGGTCGGAGCAGCTTACGGCGATCAAAACCTGGGTACAGCCTATGTGTTCGTCAAGCCGGCAGGCGGATGGACAGATATGACCCAGACTGCTGAGCTAACTGCGTCTGATGCACAAGCTAATGACCTTTTCGGGTGCAGTGTTGCCATCAGTGGAAACGCTATAGTCGTCGGTGCGAGTGCGGCCACGGTTAATGGGAACCCAAACCAGGGCGCGGCTTACGTTTTTGTCATGCCCACAGATGGTTGGACTAACATGACTGAGACCGCCAAGCTGACGGCATCGGACGGCTCTGCCGATGCTAGCTTCGGTTCAGGTTCAGCGATAAACGGCAATACTGTTATCGTCGGAGCACCATTTGTGGTTAACGGCAATGTCGGACCTGGAACCGCCTATGTATTCGTAATGCCCAGCGGTGGTTGGACAGATATGACACAGACGGCGGAACTGACCGCGTCCGATGGCACGGATCAGGATTACTTTGGATACTCTGTGTCCGTCAGCGGCAATGTTGCCATCGTTGGGGCTAGGCAAGTTGGCCAAAGGCCGGGCGTGACGTACGTCTTTGCGGAGCCAGGGACGGGTTGGACGAATGCGACCGAGACCGCTGAGCTCACCGCATCGGACGGAGTTGTTGGCGATGCTTTCGGTACGTCGGTGTCCCTCAGCGGCGATACTGCTGTGGTTGGGGCTCAGTACCATGGGGCAGATCACGGGGCGGGCGCAGTTTACGTGTTCGTGAAGCCCCCCAACGGCTGGGCCAACATGACGCAGACAGCTGAATTGACCGTTAGCGGCGGCAAACCGACGTGCTTCGGCACTTCGGTCTCGATCTCCGGTGAGGTGATCTTGGGCGGAGCCGAGTGCGCCCATGAATCTGAAGGTGCAGCTTTTGTTTTTGTGGAACCTGACGGCGGATGGCAGAACACATCGAAGTACAAACTAAGGCTATCGATTTCCTTTAGTTATCAAGGTGATTTGTTTGGAGGCAGCGTGGCCATCAGCGGCACCACCGGCATCATTGGGGCGCCCTATGCTCCGACTTCACCGCCGTGTGGGCTTCACGGATGTCAGCTTGGACCGGGTGAGGCATTCGTGTTTGTTAAGTAATAGTGGAAACTCTCGGCAGCAAAACTAGATCGTCGTCCCCAATTTCCGCTCCCGCACCTGCTGTCGTCGCCGCCGCCACTCTTCAGAAGAAAAGATCTTAGGCCCAGCTTCAATCAAACGCGGCAGCATCTTAAACACCGACACCGGATTCCACTTCGAACCCTCCCGAGTTGCAAACCCCCGCCGGTTAAGTTCCTGGGCAATAGAAGAATAAGGTCCATCCTGAATCATCAACTCCATCATCGTCACCAGAACCCTGGCTTCGTCGGGGTCTTCTTCCAATCTCAAACAATCATCGCCAACCCGCAAACCATAGGGTGGGCCTACGACTCCCGGCGCGGCCTCGCCCGGCACTTCGCGCTGCCACTCGATGGCCGTCGCCGTCCACCCTTGCTTCTGAAATTTCTCAATGTCTTCGAGACTAAGTGGACCCGAAACCGTTTGGCGGATGCGTTCAGTTTGCATAGCAGCAAGCCCTCCTGCCGCCCAAAAATGCAAGGGCGAACAGGTTCCCGGCTGCAAGAACCTTGCCAAGCCGCCCAGCAGCTAAAGCGTTTTCTTTCGATGACGAACCACCCGGCCGCCTCGCACCACCATGTCCGCTCATGGGATTCGATGTCCGAAACCGCCTCCGAAACAGAGCTGATTGTCATCCTGAGCAAGCGCACTTTGCGTAGCGAAGGATCTGGGCGAGCCGCGCGAAGGGTCGCGTTTTCTGCGACCCAACAATCGCGCGTTTGGCTCGCTTCCCTATAAGTCACGCGCCCCACATTGACATTTCTCACCGCCAGTTCTATGTTGGCCCACCAGACGCATGAACATTGTCAAAGCAACCCGTCGCTACGAAACCTGGCTGGGCGAGCACACCACGCTGGTGAGACCCGATCTTCGCCTAAAGCACCAGCGCATGGCGGATTCGGCGTTCCCTTTTTTCCGCGCCACCTTCTATCGCTGGATGCAGATCTGGCCGGAGGTTTGTCCCGACCTGGCCAAGGCGCCGCGTGTGCTCGCTGTCGGCGATCTCCACGTGGAAAACTTCGGCACCTGGCGTGACATCGAAGGCCGGCTGGTTTGGGGCATCAACGATTTCGACGAAGCTGGCACGCTGCCCTACACCATCGATTTGGTTCGGCTGGCCACGAGTGCGCTGCTGGCCTGCACCGAGGGTCATCTGCGCCTCGAGAGTAAAGATGCCTGCGCCGCTCTGCTGGATGGCTATCACCAGTCTCTGGTGGAGAGTGGCCGTCCCTTCGTCCTCGAAGAAGAACACAGATGGTTGCGCCAAATTGCTACCAACGAACTGCGTGATCCCGTGCACTTCTGGGCAAAGATGGATGCACTCCCCAAGATACCCGGAAAGCTTCCTCGCAAGCTGCGCGCATCGCTGGATCGCCTAATGCCCGAACCCGGCCTCGAATACCGCACCGTGCGTCGAGTCGCTGGTTTGGGCAGTCTGGGCCATATTCGGGTAGTGGCTATCGCGCAATGCCGCGGCGCCAGAATCGCCCGCGAAGCCAAAGCGTTGACACCGTCGGCGATTCTGTGGGCGAGCGGGAAAAAAGGAACCGGGAAAATCCTGTATCAGACCATCATCGACCGCGCCGTGCGCGATCCTGATCCCTTTGTGCGGCTCCACGGTTCCTGGGTCGTCCGCCGGCTTGCGCCCTTCTGCTCGCGCATCGAGTTGGCGGTCTTGCCCCGCAACCGGGACGAGATTCGTCTGCTCTTTGCCATGGGATGGGAAACCGCGAACGTTCACCTGGGCACCCGCGAAGCGCGCCGAGACATTAGCCGGCATCTGGACCGGCTGAAGCCGGTGCAGCTTTTGTCCGCCGCTAAAGATATGGCCAAGGCCGTGACCAAGGACTGGCGCGAGTGGAAGGAAGCACAGGAAGCGTGAAGGCCCTCATCAGAAGCCCGAAGCCTCCGCAGTGAAATGGGTCTGCCGTTCTCCAGCCGCGAAGCGGCGCAAGAATACAGCCCAGGGCGCAAGCCCTGGGTAATGCGAGAAACGAGCCAGCCGCGGAGCGGCGTAAGAGAATCTCGCAGTAGTGGCGCTACGCCGGCCTGAGCATGCCTGCGCCAACGCATTCCGGCGATTCAAAGCTCGGGTTGCTGGCACTTTCGCGCAGCAATGCCCGAGTCAGTTCGTCCAGGATGAGCTGTAGCGAATCCGGACTCTCATTGAGCAGCCGGCCCATGCTCTCCCGATGAACCGCCAACTCGCCGATCTGGCGTGCGCCGCGAGTATCCGGTTCAACCATCATAGGCAGAAAAGGATGTGGCGGGCGGCGTCCCAGCCGCACGCGACGGCTTGCCGTAGTCGCAAACGGGAAATCCAGGCTTCCTGTCGTCATCCAGTGGATGACCAACTCTTCTACGTGAGCCGGGCAACAAGCGCCAAACATTCCTTGCCGTGCGGCAAGTTCTTCTTGCCATTGCAGAATCTTCAGCTTGTCTTCCCAATGGCTTTCCGTGAGTAGAAACCACACCTGAGCATGAGACTTTTCTTCACCGCAAATGGTGCAAGCTTGAATTCGCGGTGCGTACCTGGGAGCATTATGCCTCATTCGATCCCCCGATCGCGTTCTGAGTCCGGTCGTAGTTCCCGATCGCGGTGGCGTTAACGGCTTCGTCCAGGCGCACTGAAGCTGCTGGCTTCTTTCTCGTGGGATGCGCCATTGGCACCGCCACCACCCCTCGCTCCTGTTCAAACGATAAGGTCAAAACGGATGCGCAGGGACCGCACAGCCAGTAGTGTTCAAGATGACGAAACAGCCTGCCGGTTCCTGCCCCGCAGGCTGAGGGCGACGCTTCGGCAACATCCACTTCCACCAGAAACAGCTTCCCGTCCTCCATCTTGCGGAAGCGCCTCAGACATCCCGGGTTAGCGCATCGGTTCAACATGCCGACTGTCCTGTATCTACGCTGCAATGCATGTCTAGTGCCAGAAAGCCGGGAGTGAACGAAGCAGCGCAAGTTGTTGGGAGTATTCGGGTTGCTTGTCCACTGGAAACCTAGGCTGTCCGCCCACGGTGACGAAATGATCGAGTATTGCCGAAAGTTCGGCACACCCACAGTGTCCTTGAAAATGGAAGTTTCCGCCCGCTACCCGCTATGATCGTTAGCTGAACCTCCTATGAGTAAGACCGTTCTGATGTGTCCGCCGACCTTCTTCGATGTGCGCGAGGCCAAAAACCCCTATATGGGCCAGCCCATAGACCGCAAGAAAGCTCAGCAGCAATGGGATGGCCTGCGGCGCTCGTTGGAGGATGCAGGGCTAAAGGTGGAACTGATAAGTCCGGTGAAAGACCTTGAAGACATGGTCTTTGCTGCCAATCAGGTTTTTGTCGGCCAAGCCCGGACCGGAGAAAAGTTCATCGTTCCCAGCCACATGCAATACCCCTCCCGCCATCAAGAAGTAGCCTTCTACGTAGACTGGTTTCGCAGCCGCGGATACAGGGTCATCGATCTGAACCTCGGGGCGGAATACCTTGAGGGCCACGGCGATTTGCTCTGGCATCCCGACCGCTCGCGCATTTGGGCTGCCCATGGTTTTCGCTCCACCCCTGGCGGCGTAGATAAATTTTCCGCAGAGATGGCAAAAATGGGCTTTCCGGTCACCTCACTTCAACTTGTGGATGAATACTGCTACCACCTGGATACCTCGTTGTGCCCTCTAAATAACGATGCTGCCCTGATCTATCCCGGCGGGTTTTCCTCGAAATCTTTGGCGGCGATCCGCGCCGGCTTCCCGCGAATCTACGAACTGTCTCGCGACGAAGCCGTGCAATTCATGGGCAACGGAATAGTTGCCAATGGGCGCTTTCTGACGCCACGCTTGAACCAGCATTTGTCCGAGATCCTGAGCAAAGAAGGCTTGAGTCCAATTGTCGTGGACACATCCGAGTTCGAAAAATCCGGCGGCAGCGCCTTCTGCATGAAAGCCTTTCTGGATTAGGCGAATTCTTCGTCAATCCCCTATGATGGATTCGAGATCATATATCCGAGATCATAGATTCGAGGTTATCCCATGGCAGAACCAACTTATGAAGAATTGAAAGCACGCTTGGCGGAACTGGAAAAGAGTCCACGCCGCACCGGCAGTCTGGAATTCCGTGTCGGTGAAAAAGGCGGCGTGAGCGTGTACGGATTGGGCCGCTTTCCTGTAACCCTGTACTACGAGCAATGGCAGCGTTTGCTCGAGGCGTCCGAGAAACTCCGCGAGTTTCTGGAAGAGAACAAGTCCAAACTCAAACTCAAAGAATAAAGATTCTTGAGAACTAGAGTCCTAACCGGGAACTGGCAACGAATTTGAGAGAAGACCCAACTCGCCGTGACGCTCTGCGCTTATTGTGCTTGGCGCTCACCGTGCCCTTGTCCTCGTTTGCCAAATCATTTCCCATGTCTTCCGATTCCATCCTGACCTTGCCGCCGCCCCCCGCGGATGCCCGCGTGGCTTACGGCGCCGATCCCAATCAGTTCGGCGACCTTCGCCTGCCCAAGAGCAAAGGCCCGTTCCCGCTGGTGATGAACATCCATGGCGGCTTCTGGAGAGCAAGATATGACCTGGCTCACGCCGGACATTTATGTGCCGCGCTGACCGCGACAGGGATTGCCACTTGGAATATCGAATACCGCCGCGTGGGCAACCCAGGCGGTGGCTGGCCCGGCACCTTCGAGGATGTGCGTAGTGCCTATCGCTTTCTGCCCGAGCTCAGGAAACGCTACAGCCTCGACGCCAGTAAAGTCGTAGTGATGGGTCATTCCGCCGGAGCCCAGCTTGCCCTTTGTCTGGCTGCGCACGATGCTTCCCTTAAGAATGTCGTCTCACTAGCCGGGGTCGTCGATTTGCAACAAGCCTGGGAGTTGCATCTCAGCGGAAACGCTGTGGGTGAACTTCTCGGCGGTACGCCGAGCCAAGTGACGGAGCACTATCGTGAAGCTGATCCTATGCAGCTTGCAATCGACCATTCCATTACCCAGTGGCTCATTCACGGCGCTGCGGACGATGTGATCCCTTCCAATTTCAGTCGAAACTATGCTCAACAAAAAAAGGGGAAGGGCGAAGACGTGCATTATCTGGAGATTTCAACTGCAGGCCACTACGACCTGATTGATCCCCATTCCCAAGCATGGCCCAAGGTCGAGGACACGGTTCAGCATCTCCTGGGCTCATAATAAGCGCGTCTTTCCTGACGATGCTGCCCCATGACCTTGGTAATCTTCTCTCCCTCGGCCCAGACCAACATAATGAAGTGGCCATGGCCGAGCAGCGTAAGAACAAACGGACAAAGATGGTCCTACCGGTAAAGGTGTCGATTTCCGGTGCCACTCATCTTGCCCACACCTTTGATCTGACTTACGTGGGCGCCCGAATCGGCGGCCTGCACGCGGATCTCAAGCCTGACCAGGTCGTCTCTTTGCAGCGCGGCTCGAAGAAAGCCAATTTTCGCGTGGTCTGGGTCCAACAAATCAACCCCAACGAAGTTCAGGCCGGAGTTCAGGCAGTCGACATGCAAAGTAATTTCTGGGGAGTTGATCTCTCCGAGCAGGAAAAAGAAGGCCGCAACGTCGACGCGCTTATGTCTCTCATGTCCGCCAAGAAGGCCTAGGCGACATTCCTCAGTACCAGTGCCGAGTTCTTCGATCCAAATGCGATGCAATTGCAGATGGCATGTTCGATCATCTTCTTCCGCCCTGCCTGCGGCACGTAATCGAGATCGCATTCCGGGTCAGGCGTTTCCAGATTGATCGTGGGAGGAAGCTGGCCGTTGCGCATGGCAACAATCGTCGCTGCCACTCCCGCGGCGCCACACGCTCCTTGAGGATGTCCGATTTGCGATTTCAATGCCGACATGGGAACTTGCGACGCATGTTCACCCAGCACTAGCTTCAGCGCCCGCGTCTCAATGCGATCATTTAATTGAGTAGAGGTCCCGTGCAGGTTCACGTAATGCACGTCGTCCGCTGCGATCCCCGCCTCCTTCATCGCCAGGCCAATCGCCCGCGCCGGCTCTTCGCCGCATTCCTGCAAGCGCACGCGATGAAAAGCTTCGCAAGTCGACCCATATCCACAAATCTCCGTCAGCATCCTGGCTCCACGCGCCCGCGCGTGTTCGTACTCCTCCAGCACAAACATCCAAGCCCCTTCAGCCAGCACAAAGCCATCACGATCCACCGAAAACGGCCGCGACCCCCGTTCCGGACTCTGGTTCCACGAGTCCGTCAAGATTTTCATGAGTATGAACCCCTTCACGATTCCGAGAGCGATGGGTGCGTCGGCGCCGCCGCTCAGCACCATGTCGAGCCGTCCAGACTGAATCTGCCGCATGGAGTAGCCGAAGGCGTCGGTCGACGACGTGCATCCCGTGGTGATGATGTGGCTTGCCCCGCGCAGACCGAAACGCACATTCAGTTCGCTCGACACCGAGCCCATGACCCCGGTCGGCACACAGAACAAACTCATCTGCTTATATTGCCGGTGGTAAAACAGGCGGTACTGTTCTTCGGTAAACTCCTGCGATCCGCCGCCCGAACCCATGATTACGCCAAAACGCCGCTTTTCTTCGAGCGGCAGGGAAGCGGTGACGATGCCGGCATCGTTCAACGCCTCGGTACCCGCCGCAATCGCCAGAGGCAACACCCGTGACACATGTTTGCGGTCGCGCTTCTCCACCCACGCGAGCTCATCGAAGTCGCGCACTTCTCCGGCAATCTGTACGGGAATATCTGATGGGTCGAAGCGCGAGATCCGTCGCACACCGCTCTTTCCTTCCAGCACGGCGTCGGTAAACGCAGCATTGCCCACGCCATTCGGACTCACCACTCCCATGCCGGTAATGACCACACGTCGTTTCATGGCTGTCTGAGATGCAGTTTAGCAGGCAAGTGTGCAGTCTTCGCAACCAGCCATGTCAAATGTTTGTCACAAGCCAAAACCTAGTAACCACAGAGGACACAGAGGCCCACAGGGGAAAGCAAAGAATTCCTGTGATCCTCTGTGCTCTCTGTGGTTAACGCCTTCGCCGGGGACTGTATAATTCTCGTTCTCCGGAGGATTCTTGGCCTACGACGATCTACGCGACTGGATCCGCGCGCTCGACCGCGCCGGCGAACTAAAGAAGATTCGCGCCGAGGTTGATCCCAGTCTCGAAGTCACCGAAATCACCGACCGGATCAGCAAGTCCGGCGGCCCCGCGCTTCTTTTCCAGAACCTCAAAGGCCATCCCGGATCGCAACTGCTCATCAACCAATTTGGCTCCGCCCGCCGCATGAATCTCGCTCTCGAAGTCGATAAGCTCGACGAAGTCGCCGACCGCATTCGCGCCTTCATGGATGTCAAATCCCCGCAAGGCTTTCTCGACAAAGTAAAAATGCTGCCCATGCTCGCCGAGATGGGCAAATTCTTTCCCAAGACCGTCGCAACGGGCCCCTGTAAAGAAGTCATCAAACGCGACAATTTCTCGCTCGACGAATTTCCCATTCTCAAATGCTGGCCCCAGGACGCCGGTCGCTTCATCACTCTACCTTGTGTGATCACTCGCGATCCCAAGACCGGCAAGCGCAACGTCGGCATGTATCGTCTCCAAGTCTTCGACGCGCGCACTACCGGCATGCACTGGCAACGCCAGAAAGTCGGTGCCGAGCATTACCGGGAAATGCTTCGCGCCGCCGCAACGAAAGACTCAAACGCATCCACCGCCGTCGATCTAATGGCCCGCTCTTCCGGCGGCTCCGTCCTTGCCGACCACACTCCCGCCGGCAAAATGGAAGTTGCCGTCGCCATCGGCACCGACCCGGCCATCACTTTTTCCGCCATCGTTCCCGCCCCGCCCGACGTCGAGGAATATCTCATCGCCGGATTCCTGCGCCAAAAGCCTGTGGAACTGGTGAAGTGCGAGACTGTCGACCTCGAAGTCCCCGCCTCCGCTGAAATTATTCTCGAAGGCCACGTTCACCTCGACGAACTCCGCGCCGAGGGCCCCTTCGGCGACCACACCGGCTTCTACTCGCTCGAAGATCTTTATCCTGTCTTCCACCTCAGTTGCATCACCCATCGCAAAGACCCCATCTACGCGACCACCATTGTCGGCAAGCCTCCCATGGAAGACGGCTGGATGGGGAAGGCCGTCGAGCGCATCTTTCTTCCGCTCATGCGCCTCACCATTCCCGAACTCGTCGACATCAACCTGCCCGTCGAAGGCGTCTTTCACAACCTCATGATCGTCTCCATCAAGAAGTCCTATCCCGGCCAGGCGCGCAAAGTCATGAACGCGGTCTGGTCGCTCGGCCAGGCCATGTTTACTAAGTGCATTATCGTTGTGGATGAAGACGTCAACGTGCAGGATATCGGCGAAGTCACGCTCAAGGCGCTCAACCACATCGATCCCGAGCGCGACATCCAATTCACTCTTGGCCCCGTCGATTCGCTCGACCACGCCTCACGCCTGCCCAATTACGGATCGAAGATGGGCATCGACGCCACTCGCAAGTGGCCCAGCGAAGGCTTCACCCGCCCCTGGCCCGACGAAATCCAAATGGACGAAAAGACCAAAGCGCTGGTGGACAAGAAGTGGAAAGAGCTGGGGCTGGACTGACCGTCCGTATGGGGCGGACACTCTTGTCCACCGCTTCTGAATTTGATCTCTGACAGAACTACCCAACCGACGGTTGCACCATTTCTCGCGCGCCTTTTGCGCGAGAAATGGGATTCCACGAGCGCCTCGTGCGCACCGTGTTGCATATCTCAGCAGCGGTGCACAGCATCACGGCGTGAACTTAAACACAGTTCCACAACATGAGAAGCCGTTCACGAAATAGGTCGTTCCATAAAGATTACCCGCAGCATCCCGCAGGAGGGTTGACTGCGGTACTCCTCCATCTGTGCCATCCGTGAAGCTATAGAGCACGGATTCATTTCTTGCGGCATCCAGTTTAAAGATTACTCCTGTACCACTTGCACCACACGAGGGTGTAGTGCCATATAGATTTCCGGATGCATCCAGGGTCAAATTAGCCAAGCCCGGAACACACCCATCCGAAGTGCCTCCGGTGAACATGTAAAGGACGGTTTCAACACCCGTCGAAGGGACTAGATTGTAAACGGTGCCCTGACTTTGAATACCGCCAAAAGCAGTGGTGCCGTAGAGCGTGCCCGCGGAATCGCGGATCAAGCCGGCATTTGGGCCCGATGCGTCGCCTTCAGTGCAGCCGAAATTATGAAGAACGGTCAACTGTCCGTTACTGGCGATCTTGAATAGGACTCCGCACCCCCCTGATCCGCCATTAAACGTCGTACCATAAAGGGCGCCGCTGCTGACCATCGGATTCCACGGAGGAAGTCCTCCATCGCTAGCCCCAGTGAAGACGTGCACGGTCGTTTCTTTTCCTGCGGGAGAAATTCTGTAAATGACTCCACAACCTGCCGTCGAGTAGCTACATGATTGGCCGCCGTTCAAAGTAGCACCGTACAAATTGCCGGCTGCGTCGCGAACAAGGTTGCCGTAGGCGGGAGAAGCACCGTCCCCTTCAGCGAGCCCCTTGAAGCTGTACAACACGGTTTCATTGCCGGAGGAATCAAGCTTAAATACTACGCCAAATCCAAAAGCTCCCCCTGCAGAGGTCGTGCCGTACAAGTTTCCGGATGAATCCAGGATTACCCCGCCATACGGGGTAGCTCCATCAACACAGTTCGTCTGGGCACAGAAGCTGTAGAGTACGGTTTCGTGCCCATTACGATTCAGTCGATACACAGTTCCGCCATTGAAATTAAAAATGCCGCCTGATTGGGTTGTACCGTACCCGTTACCTTTGGCGTCGACTGTGAGGCCTGAACTTGGATACGCACCGTCGCTTTGCCCGTTAAAAGACAGGATCGTCTTAAGAGTTTGGGCCTCACCGGAATGGCTGGTGAGGGTGACGGCCATGACTATGGCTGATGTAATTACAATCTTATGGAACATGCTGAGCAAACGAACCAGGGTGAAAGGCTTTGTAAGATTATTCATAAGATACGGTGGTCCTTTCCGCCGCCTTTGCTTACAAGGACGATGCAGCTTACTATATCGGCCACGGTCTCACAAGAGATTCATTTGGCTTGAGTGGGCCGTTCGGCAACGTTCTCAGAGCGATGGTTAGCGAGAACAGCAGGCAAATCACGTGCAGCGTGCAGGATGCGAATGATCTGTAGTGGTTTATTCTCCGGGCGGTACACGAATCAAGTAATTCGAGTAAGGTGCACTAATAAACCGGCCGGGTGGCCCGCCCCTTATTTCGAGGGTTTGGTTTGAACTGGGTGCCCCGTTCCTTGCCGTTCTTTGGCAAGGGGCTGGTGCTGGGCCCCTCAGTTGGGGCGGTACATACGATAGCCAGAGGCGTAATTTGACACTGCCCCCGAAGCTTCCTAAACTGTGCCTATGGAAGTGCCGCTTCAGCCCGACAAGGAAGCCCGGTTGGCGCAAATCGCCGCTCAAAAAGGCCTCAACGCCGACGAACTGGCGCAGCAAGTTATCAGCCGCTATTTGGAAGATGACACGCGCTTTGTCGAAGCTGTCAATCTCGGCCTGGCTGCGGCACAGCGCGGAGACTTCGTTGACCACGAGGATGTAGGCAAGAAATTGAAGCAAATCCTCGGAGGCTGATGCGCCTGCGTTGAGGCGTTCCACGAAAAGGCTCCCAACAATCTGTCATCCTGAGCGAAGTTGTCGTTCGCGTTGCGAACGACAACGCAGTCGAAGGATCCCATTCCTGAGTGCAGTGAGATGAACTCCGCGAGGCATTCTCACGATGCTGTCGGGTTACCGGGGAGAACTCCCTGAAGCGCTCGTGCTGGGTTTGGGGGTGCAGGGGTCCTTCGACTCCGTGGCCGTTTCGCTTCGCGAAACGGCCACTCCGCTCAGGATGACAGGGATCATCGATAGCTCAGGCTACGTCAGCAAGTGCCAGGCTTCGCGATAATCCTCAAACAGGCCAGCACCGCGGCGGCCACCGTTAGGGAAGAGGCGCACCTGGCGGCGAGGCAGAAATGCTTCGAGAGGGAGTACGTACCAAGCGTCTGCTGGCACCACGTAGCCAACCAACATATCGATCTCCTCGGGCGTGTAATGTGGGTTGCCGCGCGATTCGAAGTGCGACACGGTGAGACTGTATCCCTTGCCGCGCGTTCTCTGTGTAGATTTCACCTGCACACGCCAGAGACGTGTGCCGGTATCGACGACAAAGTCGTAAGCATAGCTGTCGCCGTATGGTTTCGAAACGCAAAGGCCCAAGCGCGAAGCCTTGAGTAAGAAAGCCATCTCCGCGATCTCGCCGCGAAGCTTGGCAGTGCGCGTGGCGCATGAATACCCGTACCTTCTGTCGAATCCGTGCTGCTGCGAGTTGATGGAATCTGTCGCCATAAATACGAAAGCGCCAGCTCGCGCCGGCGCTTGATCCTTCCTTTAAGGTGTTGGGAAATGTCCGCTGCACGGGCGTGAGCCTGCCCTGAGCGAAGTCGAAGGGACGCCCGCGCCTACATTCTGAGAAACAAAAAGGCGCGGGATTTAGGCCCGCGCCGACTGAACTGCTCTATACATCCAGAATAGCAAATTGGAAAGGCAAGTGAGACACGAAAACGAAATTTATATTTCCATGCGAATGATCGATATGCGTGGAAATGGTCGATTTAGACCCCTTGACAAGATTTTCGGCGGGGCGTCCCGAAATGGGTTTGAGGACAGAAAAGTTCGGAATCGGGAAATGGACTACATATTTTTGGCAAGCTCCCCACTGTCTGTCATCCTGAGCAAAGTTGTCGTTCGCACGCGAACGACAACGCAGTCGAAGAGCCTGCCCTGAGCGCAGCCGAAGGGACCCCATGCATGCGTGCAGTGAGATGAACTCCGCGAGGCATTCTCACGATGCTGTCCGGGTTACCGGGGAGAACTCCCTGAAGCGCTCGTGCTGGGTGTAGAGGTGCAGGGGTCCTTCGCCCCGTGGCAGGTTCGCTTCGCGAACCCGCCACTCCGCTCAGGATGACAAAGCATGTTGTGCTTCGCGAACCCGCCACTCCGCTCAGGATGACAATCGTGTGTGGAGTTCTGATGCTCCCGCCATTACTGCTTCAGCTGTTTCTCAATTGCCGAAGTCACTTCCGGAGAATCAGGAGTGACTTTCGACTCGAAGCGCTGCACGACCATGCCATTGCGATCCACCAGGAACTTGGTGAAGTTCCACTTGATGTCGCCGTTGATGCCGGCGGGCGTGTCTTTGGTCAGGTACTGATAGAGCGGCGTCTGGTCATCGCCCTTCACTGACACTTTGCTGTACATGGGGAAAGTCACGCTGTACTTGCGGGTGCAGAAAGTCTTGATTTCTTCGTTGGTGCCGGGTTCCTGAAGGCCGAAGTTGTTGGCAGGGAAGCCGACAATCACGAAGCCCTGGGCCTTGTATTTTTCGTAGATGGCTTCGAGGGCGGTGTATTGCGGAGTGTATCCGCACTGGCTGGCGACGTTGACCATGAGCACGACTTTGCCTTTGAACTCGGCCAACGGCATGGGTTTGCCGTCAATGTTGGGGAGGGTGAAGTCGTAGATGTTGGATGCGGCGAAAGTTGTTCCTGCCATGAGAAGTACCAGTCCTAAAAGAAGATAGTTGCGGGCGTTGCCGGTTCGTGCAGTCATTGTTTCTCCTTAAGATTGCCGCTGATAGCCCGACGAGAGTGATATCAGAATAGTGGATGGGACTGGGATGGGGCAACTCTCCGCGTACTCCGCAGCTGTTCTTTGCGATCTCTGCGTTTCAAGGTTTGACTTTGCCGGATCTTGCTCAATCTTAAAACGCAGAGGTCGCAGAGGAATGGCCGCAGAGAATGCATAAAAGCTGTTCGGAATCGGACACTTGCTCCCACGAGTGAACAGAAAGCTACTTTCTGCTGTGCCGCGAATTCTATCTAAGTCTTTTTGTCTGTGATGCTTGTCTCGACTTGCCCTGTGGTCGCGGGCGTGCCATTCTAAGCAGCAAATGGATATCGCTCGCCCTAATATCGCCCGCCAGAAACGTCGGCGGCAGATCATTTATATAGCAGTCGGAATTGTGGCGCTTGCCCTTGTGACCATGGGGCTGTCCCGGCTCAAGCCGGCCGCGCCCACGGTGGAACGTTCGACCGTCTGGGTGGATACGGTGAAGCGCGGCTCGGTTCTGCGTCAGGTTCGCGGACTAGGCACGCTGGTTCCCATGGAAGGCTCGATCCAGTTTCTGCCCGCAGTCACCGAGGGCCGGGTGGAAAAGATTCTCGAACTTCCTGGCGCCCAGGTGAAAGCTGACACCATTCTGCTGGAGATGAGCAATCCGCAGCTTACCCAGGAAGCGCTCGATTCTGAGTGGAAGCTGAAAGCCTCTGAAGCGGACTACAAGAATCTGCAAGTCGCGCTGGCCAGCCAGGTGTTGGCGCAAAAGTCATTGTCGGCGCAGGCGCAGTCGGAATATAGCCAGGCCAAGATGCAGTCGGACATCGACAACGAATTGGCCAAGCTGGGAGTCATCTCGCAACTGAGTCAGAAAGTTTCCAATCAGAAAACGGATGAACTTTCCACCCGCAATGACATTGAGAAGCAAAGGTTGACCAACAGCAGCGAAGTCCTGATCGCCCAGTTGCAAGCCAAGCAAGCCGAGGTCGAAGAGTTTCGCGCACTGGCAGAACTGAAAAAAAGCCAGCTAGATAGGTTGCGAGTGCGTGCTGGCATTGACGGCGTTTTGCAAGAACAGACCCTAAAGATCGGCCAATTTGTAACTCCCGGGACGACTCTGGCGAAAGTCGTTCAGCCGCAGCGCCTGAAAGCCGAACTGAAGATCGCCGAAACCCAGGCTAAAGACATTCAACTAGGCCAGCCGGCCTCCGTAGACACCCACAACGGGATAATTCCTGGTCACGTTGTGCGGATTGATCCGTCTGTTGTTAATGGAACCGTGACTGTTGATGTTGCTTTGGACAGTGCGCTCCCGCAGGGAGCGCGGCCGGACCTGAGCGTGGACGGGACCATCGACCTGGAGAAGATGCAAAATGTGCTTTATGTGGGACGTCCGGCTTTTGGGCAGGAGCAGAGCACCGTCGGCATGTTCAAGCTGGAGCCGGATGGAAGCAACGCGGTGCGCGCCCAGGTGAAGCTCGGTCGCAGTTCGGTGAACACGGTCGAAATTCTGCAAGGCTTGAAAGAGGGCGATCAGGTCATTCTGTCCGATATGTCGCGCTGGGACAACTTCGACCGGATTCGATTGGAATAGCAGCCCTGTGCTCCTCTGATTTCTGTGGTTATGGGTTAAGAAAAGACATAACCACAGAGGTCACAGAGAGGCACAGAGATCAAAAGATTTGAAAGGAACTTCGATGGCTGACGCGGGAACCATGATTAGCATGGAGAACATCACCAAGGTTTTCTACACGGATGAAGTCGAGACCCATGCGCTCTCGGGAATTCACATGCAGATTCGCAAGGGCGAGTACGTGTCGATCGCGGGCCCTTCGGGATCGGGCAAGTCCACGCTGCTGGCGCTGATCGGACTGCTGGATTCGCCGAGCGACGGAACTTATGTACTGAACAGCCACTCGGTGGCGAATCTCGACATCAGCGAACGCTCGCGCATTCGCAACCGCGAGATTGGATTCATCTTTCAAAGTTTCAACCTGATCGGCGATCTCAACGTGTATGAAAATGTGGAGTTGCCGCTGACTTATCGCGGCATGCCCTCCGCCGAACGCAAAGAGCGGGTGCACGTATCGCTCGAGCGCGTAGGCATGAATCACCGGACGAAGCATTATCCTTCACAGCTCTCTGGAGGTCAGCAGCAACGCGTGGCGGTGGCGCGGGCGTTGGCTGGAACGCCGTCGATTCTGCTAGCTGACGAACCTACCGGAAATTTGGATTCACGCAACGCCGAAGCAGTGATGGACCTGTTGCGCGATCTGCACCGCGAAGGCGCGACCATCTGCATGGTGACGCACGATCCGCGTTTCGCGCGTCACGCCGACCGTCAGATCCACCTATTCGATGGAAGGGTCGTCGAGGAGAGCGTTGAGGTTGGCTAATGGGATCGCTGGTGCAGGATGTTCGCTACGCCCTGCGAATGTTGCGGAAAAGCCCGGGCTTTGCCGCTATCGCCGTGGTCACGTTAGCGCTAGGCATCGGCGCTAACACTGCCATCTTTACTCTTTGCGATCAGGTCCTGCTGCGCCGTCTGCCGGTGCGTAATCCGCAAGAACTGGTGCGGCTGGAATACTCGGGTTCGGACACTGGACGCACGAGTTCTCGCGGAGGATCGTCACGCGCATACTTCTCTTATCCGATGTACCACGACCTCCGTGATCGCAATACGGTATTCGGGGGAATGCTGGCAACCTATTCCACCCAGGTCGGCGTGCAGTGGCACAATCAGCCTGAACTCGCAAACACCGAACTGGTGAGCGGCAACTATTTCGATGTCCTGGGAGTGGGCCCGGCGACGGGACGATTGCTATTGCAGTCCGATGACGTTACGCAGGACGCCAATCCCGTAGTGGTCTTGAGCTTTGGCTACTGGCAGCGCCGCTTCGGGGCTGATCCTAGAATTCTCAATCAGTCGATTTTGATCAACAGCCACCCTTTCACCGTGGTCGGTGTGGTCGCGCCTGGTTTTCGCAGCGTGGTTGTAGGTGATGCTCCTGATCTGTTTGCGCCCATGATGATGAAGCCCGAGATCACTCCGGGCTGGAATGACCTGGACAACCACCGATCCAGATGGCTGAATATTTTCGCCCGTCTAAGCCCCGGGGTGAACCGGGCGCAGGCGGAAGCCGGCATTAATATTCAGTGGCAGGCGCTACGAGCCGAAGAACTCAAACAGATACAGGGCCGGTCAGCATTGTTTGCGCAACACTTTGTAGCCGGCAGCCATCTCTCGCTGCTCGAAGGGGCGTTGGGCTTTTCGCCTTTGCGCGAAAACATTCGCACGCCGCTGCTCATTGTGATGGGCATGGTAGGGCTGGTGCTGCTGATCGCCTGCGCGAATGTAGCGAGCTTGCTGCTGGTGCGGGCTGCCGGGCGGATTCGGGAAATCTCGGTGCGTTATGCATTGGGAGCGCGGCGGGGAAGAATCCTGCAACAGTTGGTGGTTGAAGGAGCCATGCTCGGCGTCGCTGGGGGCACGTTGGGATTGCTGCTCGCGCCCCGGGTATCAGGGTTGCTCGTGGCGATGATGTACACCGATTCCAATCAGCAGTTGCCCTTTTCGGCGAGTCCTGATTTTCGGATTTTCCTTTTCAACTTCGGGATCGCGTTAGCTGTCAGCCTACTGTTCAGCCTTGCGCCTGCGGCCCAGTTCTGGCACCCGGACCTGACGCCTACCCTCAAGCAACAGACCATCGCCGTCGCTGGCGGCGGCCAGGGTTTTCGGCGGGTCTCGGTCGGCCTGCAGATTGGCTTGAGCCTTTTGCTGCTGCTGGGCTCCGGCCTGTTTCTGCGCACGCTGTACAAACTTAAGACCTTCGATGTCGGCTTTGCAACGGATCACCTTCTCACCTTTGGCCTCGATGCCAAGCTGGCGGGCTACGATCCGAAAGATGTTCCCGCCTTGTCGAAGCGTGCGCTGGAAACGCTCTCGTCCTTGCCCGGCGTGAGTTCAGTGGCAGCGACGAATGATCCGGAACTCTCCGGCAACAACGAGGGCAGCAGCATTACGATTGCCGGCTACACGTCCAAGGAAGACGAGGATATGAACGCGGAATGGTCAATCATCACCGCGGACTATTTTGCGACGTTAAAGAGACCAATGGTCGCGGGACGCAACTTCACGGCTCAGGATGGACCCGATGCCGCCAAGGTAGCCATCGTCAACAGGAGTTTCGCGCAGCATTTCTTCGGAAGCCCGCAGCAGGCCCTCGGGCACTATCTCGCCAGTAAGGGTGGCAAGGACGCCAAGCCCGACATTCAGATCACCGGCGTAGTGCAGGACGCAAAGCATGAGGGTGTACGCGAAAACATAAGGCGCAGTGTTTTTATTCCTTATCTCCAGGCGACGGAAGCAGGTCAAGTTCCGCTCCAGTTTTATGTGCGGACCTGGCAGAGTCCGGAATCAGCCGAGGTCGGCATCCGCAGTGCGATGCAAAGGTTGGACTCGAAGCTGGTGATCGACACCCTGATCACTATGGACCAGCAGATCGACGACAGCCTGAGCACGGAACGGATGATTGCGCTGCTGGCGGCGAGTTTCGGCGTGTTGGCGACTTTGTTGGCTGCGGTCGGCTTGTACGGAGTTCTGGCTTATGCGACGGTGCAGCGCACGCGGGAGATTGGAATACGAATCGCGCTAGGTGCGAGCCGTGGAGCTGTGGCACGCATGGTGCTGTCTGAAGTGGCTCGACTCGCCGGCATCAGCATTGCTGTTGCGCTGCCGTTGGCGCTTATTCTCGGTAGGCTCATCAAGAGCCAGCTCTTCAGAATTTCCAGTGCTGATCCTTTGACTCTGGTCGCCACGACATTGCTGACGGGTCTCGCGGCGCTTTTAGCGGCGTGGATTCCCACGCGCCGGGCTACGCGAGTTGACCCCATGGTGGCCCTGAGATACGAGTGAGTTTATGGAGACCTTTCTGCAAGATGTTCGCTATGGGCTGCGGATGCTGGTGAAGAATCCCGGCTTCGCCGCGGTGGCCATCCTGACCATCGCGGTCGGGATCGGATCGAGCACCACCATCTTTAGTTGGATTCGCACGGTGCTGCTCAATCCGCTGCCCGGCGCCAGTCAGCCAGAACGCGTGGTTGCGCTGGAGATGCTGACTCCTTCCGGCGAATGGACGCCTACGTCTTATCTGGACTTCCGTGATTTTCGTGACAATACAAAACTGTTTGATTCCATGACCGTGACTCAGCCGATGGACCTCGCGGTCGGTGACGAGAAACAAGTCCAGCGGGTGTGGGGAGAAGTGGTTTCAGGCAACTACTTTGAAGTACTGCGGGTGAAGCCGGCACTCGGTCGTTTTTTTTCCAAGGCCGAGCAGGGCGATGAACAGAATGCCCACGCCGTAACCGTCATCAGCTACGCGATGTGGAGGAATCGTTATCACTCGGACCCATCGCTGGTGGGCACAACCGTGCGCATCAACCGTTATCCCTACACCATTATCGGAGTCGCGCCCGAGGACTTCCACGGGTCCATGCCCGGCCTGTCGCTCGAAATGTGGGCTCCCGCCACCATGTTTGGGCAACTCAGCTCCACCGGCGACTGGATGTTGCGTGACCGCAAGACTCGTATGTTCCGGGTGCTGGCCCGGCTTGCGCCGGGAGTGGGGATCGAGCAGGCTCGGGCTGAAGTTCAGGCCTTGGCTCTGCATAACGCCGAGGTCGATGCCGACACCAACCAGGGAATGAGCGCCACGCTCCTACCTTTATGGAAATCGCACTACGGTATTCAGGATTCGTTGCTGGCCCCGCTCAGCATCCTGATGGGCGCTTGCGGGGTCGTGCTTTTGATCGTATGCGCCAACGTTGCGAATTTGCTGCTGGCCCGTGCGGTCAGCCGTCAGAAGGAACTCAGTGTGCGTCTGGTTTTGGGAGCGCCGCGCTCGCGGGTGGCGCTCCAGCTTCTCACCGAGAGTTTACTGATTGCGGTGGGTGGGGCGCTGGCAGGCCTCATGATCGCGCAGTGGCTGGGTGGATCGCTGCAATGGCTGGTGCCCGCGTCCGCAACTCCCACCATGCTTCGCCCGCCGATTGATTTTGGCGTGCTTCTTTTCACGGTTGGGCTGGCTTTTGCTGTGGCCGGGCTTGCCGGAGTTGCTCCAGCCATGCACTCCACGCGTGGCGACGTCAACGTCATGCTCAAGGAAGGCGGACGCAGCGGAACGTCGAGCATCCGCTCCCAACGCTTGCGCGGGCTACTGGTCACCTCGGAAGTTGCACTCGCGGTGGTGGCTGTTATCGGCGCGGGACTGTTTGTGAAGAGTTTTCAGATGGCGCGATCCATCCAGCCGGGCTTCAATCCTCATCAAGTGGCGATGGCCCAGATAAATCTCTCTGCCGCCGGCTATGACGCGGGCCAGGCCGATTCCTTCTGCCGCCGTCTGCGCGAAGCCATGGAGCGCCAACCGGGAGTAACCGCCGTCAGCTATGGCGATTATGTGCCGCTCAGCATCGGATCCGGCTCGTGGGAGGACCTGCAGATTCAGGGCTACGTTCCCGGGCCCAACGAAAATATGAAGCTCTACCGCAACCTGGTTGCGCCCGGCTACTTCGAGCTCATGAAGATCCCGTTGCTCGAAGGCCGCGACTTCAACCTGCAGGATGACCGGGAGCATCCGCCGGCCATGATTGTGACCCGGGAATTTGTGCGCCATTTCATGCCGAATCAGGAGCCAATCGGCCAGAAAGTGCAAGGCTGGGGCAAGTGGTTCACCGTGGTCGGCGTGGTCGAGGACAGCAAGATTCTTCGGCTCACGGAAAACACCGCACCCTATTTCTATGTTCCCATTCGCCAGATCTACCGGCCGGAAATGGGGTTGAAGTTTTTTGTCCGCACTTCGGGGCCGGTGAATGATGCAGTCACCGCGCTGCGGCGCGAAGCCAACGCGATTGATCCCGCGGTGCCGGTGTTCAGCGCCATGCCTTTGGAGGAATACATTGGGGCCTCGCTCTTTGCGCAAAGAATCGCCGCCAGCCTGCTGGGCACACTGGGTTCGGTGGCGTTGCTGCTGGCCGCCATCGGCCTTTACGGCGTGATGGCGTATTCCGTGGCACAACGAACCAACGAGATCGGCATTCGAGTGGCGTTGGGTGCGCAACCGGTACATGTGATGCGCATGATTGTGCGCGAGTGTCTGACGCTTGCACTTCCCGGACTGCTCCTCGGTTCATTCCTGGCAGTGGCGCTGGCCCGCGTAGTATCGGCGTCGCTGGTCGAAGTCAGCCCGCGCGATCCGGCCATCTACGCCGCCGCAGCGATTTTCACTGTCTTGGTCGCGCTATGCGCGGCCGCCAATCCTGCGCGCCGCGCGGCGAAGGTCGATCCCATGGTCGCGCTGAGGTATGAGTGATGGAAACTTTACTCCAAGATGTTCGCTATGCCTTCCGCATGCTAAGGAAGAGTCCCGGCTTTACCGCGGTGACGGTGATCACGCTGGCGCTGGGTATCGGCGCCAATACCACCATCTTCAGCGTGATGAACGCGACTCTCCTCAAGCGACTGTCGTTCCCTGATCCGAACCAGTTGGTTTTGGTGTGGCAGACGTTGGGCAAGAATCCCGACGACTACAACATCGTTTCTGCTCCCAATTATTGGGACTTCGAGCAGCAGAACCACGTCTTTACCGGGATGGCACTCTTCGACTCGGCAGGACGAGGCTACAACCTTTCCGCCGGCGGCAGCAACCGCGAGCCGGAGCAGGTCTCCGGGTTACGTGTGTCCGCTGGGTTCTTCAATGTGCTGGGCGTGCAGCCTTTCCTTGGGCGCGGTTTCCTGCCGGAAGAAGAAATCCGGGGAAAAGACCATGAGGTGATGCTGAGTTACGGGCTCTGGAAACGCCGGTATGGCGCGGATCCCGCGCTCGTCGGCAAGACCATCAAAATCGATGGCGAGGATTTCACGGTTGTGGGCGTGATGCCGCGAGAGTTTCGTTGGGAGTTCTGGAGCAGCCCGCGTGAACTCTGGGTTCCAGCCGGCTATACCGAAGGTGACAAAAATCGAAGTGCGAACAGTTTTATCGCATTTGCCCGCCTTAAGCCGGGTGTGACGGTCGCCCAGGCGCGGGCAGAGATGGAAGGCATCGGAACCCGGCTGGCGCAACAATATCCATATCTCGCCAACATGAGCGCCACGGTGGTGTCCATGAGCGACTACGGTCTCGACGACCTTCGCAGAATCGTGTGGACGCTGCTCGCCGCCGTTGGTTTCGTGCTGCTCATCGTGTGCGTGAATATTGCCAATCTGCTGTTGGCGCGTGGCGCCACGCGTCAGAAAGAGTTCGCTTTACGGCTGGCGCTGGGCGCGGGTGCAACACGCATCGCGCGGCAGTTGCTCACGGAAAGCATGTTACTGGGTTTGCTGGGTGGAGGATTCGGCCTGGCTTTGGCGGTTTGGAGTACGCGCCTGCTGCCGGCCATTATTCCCGCAGAAAGTCTGAACATTCCACTCCGTCAGCTCGATACCATTCCTGTCGATCGCTGGGTGATGGGCTTCGCGTTGCTGGTTTCTTGCGTTACCGGCGTTCTGTTTGGTCTAGCGCCCGCGGTGCATGCTCTACGTGGAAATGTTTCCGAACCTCTGAAGGAAGGTGGACGTGGCTCTACTGCGGGTCGCAGCAGCCGTTTACGCCATGTTCTTGTGGCCTCAGAAGTGGCGCTGGCGCTGGTTGTACTTTCCGGTGCGGGGCTGATGATCGAAAGCATGGCGCACCTGCTGGGCGTGGATCCTGGATTTGATCCAAAGAACGTTGTTGCCATGGAGATGTCGCTGCCGCAGGAAGATCTCTACAACGGACCTCCCGGGCACCCGCGCTTCTGCCAGGACCTGGACCAACGCGTCAGTGCGATTCCGGGCGTGCTCGCGGTAGGAGCAGTGGGGCATCTGCCCCTGCAAGGCGACGCCGGTCGAAGCTTCGCCGTCGAGGGACAACCAGATCCGGGTCGCGGACACCGGCCGGGCGCCCACTACAGCGTCGCCTGTCCTAACTATTTCAAGACCATGGGTGTGCCTCTGCTCGCGGGAAGGGAATTCACTCACCAGGATACGGTTGGAGCACCCGGCGTCGTAATCGTCAATCAGACCATGGCGAAGAAGTTTTGGCCCAAAGAGGACGCGGTAGGCAAGCGCATTTTACTCAACGACTCCTGGTTGACCGTAGTGGGTGTGGTCGGTGATGTGCGGCACTGGGGACTGGACAACGGAAACGAGCCGCAATTCTTCAGGCCCTACACCCAGGCTGCCTGGCCAATCATGAATATTGTGGTGCGGACCGCAGCGGCGCCCATGTCGTATGTGCCCACGGTAAAGAAAGCTCTGAGCGAAATTGAACCGGACCGGCCAGTATCGGAGAGCGAAACCATGGAGAATATTGTGCAGGATTCGCTCGGGTCGAGGCGTTTCCCGACGTTTTTGTTGTCGGCTTTTGCCCTGCTGGGGCTGGTTCTGGCCGCAGTCGGCATTGTCGGCGTGGTGAGTTATTCGGTGGCACAGCGTACGCATGAGATCGGTATTCGCGTGGCGCTGGGGGCGCGGGCGGCCGATGTGCTGAAGTTGATGCTCAGCGGAAGCATGACGTGGGTTGCAGTGGGTATTGGGGTTGGGATCGCGGGATCACTCGGCCTCACGCGATTACTCGGGACGTTGCTCTATGACGTGAAGCCATCGAACCCGATTGTGCTCGGAACCGTTGCATTGCTGCTCACGTGCGTAGGTCTGCTGGCAAGTTACATTCCGGCGCGGCGAGCGGCGAAGGTTGATCCCATGGTGGCACTGAGGTATGAGTGATGGAAACTTTGCTCCAGGATATTCGCTATGCCTTCCGTATGCTAAGGAAGAGTCCCGGCTTTGCCGCGGTGGCGGTGATCACGCTGGCGCTGGGCATCGGCGCCAATACCGCGATCTTTAGTGTGGTGAATGCGGTGCTGATTCGTCCTCTGCCTTATCCCAATGCCAACCGTTTAGTGATGATTTGGGAAAAGCGCCTGCCTGACGGCGAGCAGGAGAACACCACTTCGCCCGCAACGTTTCTGAGCTGGAGAGAGCATGCCAATGTATTGGAGCAGACCGCTGCGTGCTTCAACTGGACGAAGGTCCTGACCGGCGGCGCAGCGCCAGAGCGGCTCAATGTGCAGGAGGTGAGCCCCAACTTCTTTGCTCTGCTGGGTGTGAACGCGGCAATGGGCCGCACTCTGCTGGCTTCTGAGGACAGTGTGGATGGCGCCAACGACGTGGTGGTGCTCAGCTTTGAGCTGTGGCAGCGCCGCTTTGGTTCCGACCCGCGAATTGTGGGCCGTAACATTGTGCTGAATGGCAAGCCGCAAACCGTGGTGGGCGTGATGCCGCGTGGGTTCAAGTTTTTTGTGAAGCACGGGTCTTTCGGACAAGAACAGCCCGAAGTGTGGCTTCCGCTGACTTTCTCCGAGAAAGATCCCAGCTTTCATGGACGCTATATACAGGCCGTTGGCTTATTGCGTCCGGGAGTGACGTTGCCGCAGGCGCAGTCAGCCATGACCAGCCTGGCACTGAGCTTGGAAGCTCAGGATCCGGAGTCGATGAAGAACTGGACGGTGAACCTGGTTCCGCTGCGGACTCAATTTGTAGGTGCAATTCAGCCTGCGTTGCAGGTTCTGCTGGGGGCGGTTGGGCTGGTGTTGCTGATCGTCTGTGCGAACGTGGCTACGCTGTTACTCGCGCGATCAAAGTCCCGAAGTCACGAAATTGCCATCCGGGTTGCGCTGGGCGCAAAACCGTGGCTGGTGATTCGGCAAGTTCTCACAGAAAGCTTCTTGCTCGCAGCGCTGGGCGCGGCAGCGGGATTACTGCTGGCACGCTGGAGCGCAACTGCGCTGCTGGCACTCGCTCCCCAGGGTCTGATTCCGCTGGAAGGCGCACAAGTTGACTTGCGGGTTCTTGTCTTCACTGCGGGGATCGCCGTGTTGACCGGTTTGCTCTTCGGAGTTGTGCCCGCGGTTCAGGCTGCTCGGGCTCGCCCAAATGCCGAACTGAAAGAAGGTGGCCGCAGCGGTTCCGAGAGTGTTCACAGCGGGCGAGTCCGGAATAGCTTTGTGGTAACGGAGATCGCGCTGGCGTTGGTTCTTCTTGCCGGCTCGGGACTATTGATTCGCAGCTTCGGCCACCTGATGGCGGTCGATCCCGGCTTTCAGTCTAAGGGAATATTGACGGCTCGCGTGGAGCTGCCGAGTTCCAAGTATAAAGACGACGCGAAGATCTCCGAGTTCTATGCGCAATTGTTGGAACGCATCCGACAGTTGCCGGGAGTGCGGTCCGCCAGCGCTGATGCCTACCTGCCATTCGCTGGGGGCATTTCCAGTACAGGAGTGGAAGTGGAAGGCCGTCCACCGCTTCCGGCTGCCGAACAGCCTGAGGTCGATGTCGCGGTCGTCGAACCGCATTTCTTCGAGACGCTGGGAATTCCACTACTGAGGGGAAGATCGTTCACTGACCGCGAAGCCCGGGAAGTCAGCCACACGGTTGTCATCAGCCAATCGATGGCCAGGAAACTGTGGCCGAATGAAGACCCTGTCGGAAAGCGCGTCACCATCCACATGAAGGACGTGGACGTGCCGAGCCAGGTGATCGGCGTGGTGGGCGACGTCAGACAAGCCGGCCTCGATACCGAGGTTAATGCCACGGCATATTGGCCCCATCCCGAACTCGCTTACAACTTTATGACGCTGGTGATTCGTACCGACGGCGACCCGCTGGCGCAGGCGCCTGCGGTCCGGCAAGCGGTTTGGAGTCTGGACAGAGATCAACCGGTGGCTGACATCAGGTCCATGGAGGATCTGCTCTGGGTGTCGTTGGCGCGGGCTCGATTCAGTACGGTGGTGCTGGGAGTGTTTGCCGGAATGGCGCTGCTATTGGCCATCACCGGGATTTACGGCGTGGTTTCTTATAGCGTCGCCGAACGCACGCGGGAAATCGGGATTCGCGTGGCGCTGGGCGCGCAGCGGACGGATGTCCTGCGCATGGTTTTGCGGCAGGGCTTGATTCTCGCCGGATTCGGCATCGCCATAGGAATGACGGTAGCACTGGGGGCGACGCGATTGCTGACCAGTTTGTTGTTCGGGACCAGCGCCAGCGATCCGGCCACCTTTGCCAGCGTTGCGGGTCTGCTGATCGCGGTGGTCTTGGCGGCTTGCTACGTGCCGGCTAGAAATGCCATGAAGGTCGATCCCATGGTTGCGCTGAGGTATGAGTAAGGAGGAAGACAACATGACGGGAACTCTTCACGATCTCCGATACGCAACGCGCGGTTTGCGCAAGAGTCCGGCCTTCATGGTGGTTGCGGCGCTGACGCTGGCACTTGGCATCGGCGCGAACGTTGCCGTCTTCAGCGTGATGAACGCCATCCTCCTGAACCCGAGTGGCATTCCGCATCCCGAAAGTGTGATCGCGCTTCGGGCCAAGTATGCTTTGGCCGACCTCTCGAACATCAGTATTTCGGCGCCGGATTTCGGCGACGCCGTGACCGGCAAGGACGTTATCACTTCCGCCGCCGTGCTACAGGCTGCAAACTTTAATTACAGCAGTAATGGCACAACGCCTGAGCGATTGGTAGGCGCTAACGTCTCGTGGCAATGGTTCGACGTATTCTGGGCTAGCCCTTACCTGGGACGAGTTTTTCGTCCTGAGGAAGATCAGCCTAATGCCAATCATGAAGCCGTGCTTTCCTACCACACCTGGAAACAGCGATTCGGTGGCGACCCTGCCATCGTGGGAAAGAGTCTGCTTCTAAACCAAGAGTCCTATCAAGTGGTGGGTGTGATGCGTCCGGATTTCGATTGGCCTAACGGCACGGAGTTGTGGACGCCGATCGGCCTTCCTTCGAGCCAATATTTCGATCGCAAATTCCGCCATAACGAGAGTCTTTTTGGGGTGGCTCGACTGCGCCCCGGTGTGGACGTCGCCCAAGCCAACGCGTATCTACGTCTCAAGTCGGCGCAGGGAATCGCCGCGGAAGGGCATAAGAGCTACGCAGAAAGCTCCGGTTGGGGCATGTTTGCCATGCCGCTGATCGAGTTTGTGGCCGGCAATTTACGAAAGCCTCTACTCATTCTGCTGGCAGCTGTCGCGACGGTGTTACTGATCGCGTGCGCCAACATCGCCGGCTTGCTGCTGGCTCGCGCGACCGGCAGACAGCACGAAGTCTCCATTCAAATCGCCCTGGGAGCAGGGAATGGACGATTGGTGCGGCAGGCCTTATTGGAAAGCCTCGTACTGGCAGCGACGGGAGTCTCGCTCGGTCTTATCCTCGCTCATTTCGCGATTCCATTGTTACTGTTATTTGCGCCTGCGAGTCTTGCGGCCAATCTCACTGTACAAATGGGCGGTCCGGTATTGCTTTATGTGACGGTGATTGGGGTCGCTTGTGTGCTTTTGTGTGGAACCGTGCCGGCTTGGCACATGACCCATAGCCGATGGTTTCAGGTGTTGCAAGAAGGCGGCCGGTCGGGCACTTCCGGCAAGGTGCGACAACGCTTGCGCTCTACGCTTGTAGTCGGCGAGATCGCTCTGGCGATGTTGCTTTTAGTGAGCGCGGGACTTTTGGTCCGCAGCCTGGCACAGGTCGAACGCCTCGATACAGGTTTCGAGCCGCATAGACTGATGACTGCCGTTTTTTCGCTTCCTCCTGCTTACAAAACCAATGAGCAACAGTCGGCATTTCTGGCGGCTGCTGAACAAGAACTAAGAAATATTCCAGGAGTGAAAGATGCCGCGCTCGCCGACGCGCTGCCATTTTCGGCAAACGGAGGTTTATCATCTTTCGAAATAAAGGGGCGGGTCACGCCGCCGGACGACCCCGGCCCACACGGCAGTATTCGACTCATTTCTCCGGATTACTTTTCTACTCTTCGCATTCCCCTGTTGCGTGGCCGGTTCTTTACCTCAGAAGACAGGGCGAAAACCGAACAGGTAGCCATCATCGATACCACGCTTGCCCATCAATATTGGCCGAATGAGGATCCCCTGGGGCAGCATATTGGTTTTGGCGGCGACTCTCCCTGGATGACGGTTGTTGGAATCGTGGCTCACGCCAAGAGTTCGTCGCTGGAGGCCGATGTCAAAGAAGGCTTCTATTTCCTTCCGCTGTCGCAGAGTCCGAATCAGACTGGCGAGATCGCCGTCCGCACGGACAGCGCGAATCCCGAAAGTATTGCCAGCTCCATGCAAGCGGCAATCCGCCGTGTGGATCCTAATCAACCGCTTTATGCCTTGCAGACCATGGAGGAGCGCGTCGACGGTTCGCTGGTCGGCCGTCGTTTTCTAGTGGTACTGCTTTCGATTTTTGCGGGACTAGCGCTGTTGCTGGCCGCATTAGGTCTGTACGGAGTGATCAGTTATTCGGTGCGATTACGGACCCGCGAGCTGGGCATTCGCGTGGCCCTAGGGGCAGAGCGCGGAGACGTTCTGCGGCTGATTCTCGGTCAAGGGGTGCGGCTGGCTGGCCTCGGTCTGATTTTGGGGATAGTTGCAACTTTCATCGCTGGACGCGCACTTTCGAGTCTGCTCTACAACGTGAGCCTGTTTAATCCGCTCACATTGTTATTGACTTCGCTGTTGCTGTTGGCCACGGTGCTGATGGCCAGCTATTTGCCGGCGCACTGGGCAACTAAGGTGCAACCGATGGTGGCGCTGCGTGACGAATAAGGGTTGAATTGAAATGGAGAAGTTGATCCAGGACGTTCGCTACGGACTGCGCATGTTGCGGAAGTCGCCCGGCTTTACCGTGGTGGCCATCGTGACGCTGGCGCTGGGTATTGGCGCGAACACTGCGATGTTCAGCGTGATCAGTGCCGTGCTGCTGCACCGGCTGCCATTTCCTGAGCCGGAGCGGCTGGTTCGCGGCTTTGGCAAATTCCCGTTGAACGATCGTGCGGCCGTTTCGCCGCCTGATTTTGCCGACTTTCGGGCGGAGAACCGAAGCCTTACGCAGCTTGCGGCCATGGCCATAGAGGACTCAACCTCGAACCTTACAGGTGGCGCGAGGGCTGAGCAGGTACGCAGCAATATCGTGTCATGGAACTTCTTTGACGCGCTTGGCGTGCCTCTCAAGTTTGGCCGAAGCTTTCAGCCCGCCGATGAACAGGTCAGCCAACCACAGGTGGCGATTCTGGGCTACGGCATCTGGCGTCGCGAGTTTGGTGGTGATCCCGCTGTCGTCGGCCGCACTCTCAACCTGGACGGTCGGCCTCTCAACATTGTGGGTATTTTGCCGTCGGATATTCCCTTGCTGTCGGAAGCGCAACTCTGGCTGCCCATGCCCATGCTCGCGCAGGGGATGAGCCATCGCGGCGGTCACTTCCTGGCAGTTGTGGGGCGGCTGAAACCTGGTTTCAGTCGGGGACAAGCGCAGAGCGACGTGGACGCGATTGCGCGTTCGCTAGCTCGGCAATATCCGGAAAGCAACACCGCCTGGAGTTTGAATCTCTTTGATCTGCGCGATGTCATCGTCGGCCCGGTCCGCCCGGTACTCTTGCTGTTGGTTGGTGCAGTCGGACTGCTGCTGCTGATCGCTTGCGCCAACGTGGCCAACCTGCTGCTTGCGCGGGTGACGGGACGTCGCAAAGAAATTGCTGTCCGGGCGGCATTGGGTGCGAGCCGCGGGCGTATTGTGCGCCAAATCATCACGGAGACAACGCTGTTAGCGCTGGCGGGAGGCGTCCTTGCGGCGCTCCTGTCGGTGTGGGGAGTTTCGCTATTGCGAGCAGTGGCCCCCGCGGATCTGCCACGCTTAGAAGAAATACGCGTAAATCCAGGCGTGCTGCTGTTCACCGGCGTGATTTCTATTCTGACCGGCATTTTGTTTGGAGCCGCTCCTGCATTGCAGCTGTCAGCCGCTAAGGTCGCAGACAGTCTCAAACTGGGTGGGCGCAGTTCGGGAACCGCTACTCGGCATAAGCTTGGCCGCGCACTGATGGTGGGCGAAATCGCGGTATCGTTTGCGCTGCTGGTAGGGGCCGGACTGGTGGTGAAGAGTGTTTGGCGGCTCATCCATGTGGATCCAGGATTTCGTAGTGACCACGTTGCGACCGCGCGTATCAGTCTTAGTGATGCAACGTATAAAGAGGATGCGCAACGGGCTATTTTCTTCCGCCAACTCGAGGAACGCATCGCCGGATTGCCGGGAGTCGAACATGCCGGAGCCATTTCCGAGTTGCCGCTCGATGGGCAACTCAACGATAGCTTCTTCCGAATTCAGGGACGAGTCTACGGGCCGAACGAGAACGAAGATGCCAATTTCCGTCACGCCACACCTGGTTACCTCAAGCCTATGGGCATTCCACTGCTGGCGGGGCGGTGGTTCGACGAGCGAGACGGGCTCAATTCGCCCGGAATTGTTGTCGTCAACCAACCGTTTGCCGACCGATATTTCCGGGGAAAGAATCCAATTGGCGAGAGCCTCGTAATCGAAGGATCCTCGAAGACCATCCAGATTGTGGGTGTGATTGGCGGGGTGAACCATTTCGCGCTTAATGTTCCGCAACCTCCAGAAATGTACGTGCCTGAGGCTCAGGCGCCGTCGGACGCGATGAACCTGGTGGTGCGCGCGGCATCCGACCCGCAAGCTCTGGCCTCGGCGATGCGTGAGGCGGTGAGTTCGCTGGATCGAGGTGAAACTCTGTCGGCTGTGCGCTCATTAGACGATGTCGTCCAAGGCTCGATTGCTCAGCCAAGGTTTTCCGCGCAACTGCTAGGGCTGTTCGCTGTCCTCGCGTTATTACTCGCCGCTGTAGGACTCTACGGCCTAATCGCATATTCGGTCTCGCAGCGCACGCAAGAAATTGGCATCCGTCTGTCGCTGGGCGCTCAACGACGCGACGTGCTGCGACTCGTTCTAGGGGAGGGAATTAGCCTGGCACTTGCCGGCTCGGTGATCGGTCTCATGGCAGCATTGGGACTCACTCGTCTGCTTGCGAGCCTGCTCTACACGGTTACGCCGACCGATCCCGTCACTTTCGCGGCGGTGGGGGTGTCGTTGATCGGTGTTGCGCTCTTTGCCTGCTACATTCCTGCGCGGCGGGCGACCAAAGTCGATCCCATGGTGGCGCTGCGAAATGAATAAGGGTTGAACTGAAATGGAGAAGCTGATCCAGGACGTTCGTTACGGCTTGCGCATGCTACGGAAGTCTCCTGGCTTTACCGTGGTCGCCGTGGTCACGCTGGCGCTGGGCATTGGCGCCAATACCGCGATGTTCAGCGTGATTAACTCGGTGCTGCTACATTCGCTGCCGTTTCACGATCCCGACCGCATTATGGTGGTGTGGAAGACCATGTCGAATGGCCAGCCAAACGCTTTCTCCACGCCGGCGTTTCTGGAAATGCAGCAGCAGGGAGACATTCTGGCGCACATGGGCGCTTTCTCCGGCGTTAGCTACAACCTGGCAGGGAAGGATGTTCCGGAGCGCGTCTCAGGCGGAAAAGTGAACTACGATTTGTTTCCCATACTCGCGGTGCAGCCGATTCTTGGCCGTGGATTTTCACCAGAGGAAGATCACCCCGGTGCGGGTGGATTCGTCATCCTGAGCCATGCGATGTGGCAGACACGGTTTGATTCGAGCACCAGCATTCTGGGGAAAGTTGTCAATCTGGACGGAGCTCCCTACACCGTGGTCGGCGTTATGCCGCGCGGTTTTCATGTGCTCACAGACCAGGAACTGTTTTGGGTTCCGTTACAAATGGAGACTGCGAACGCGCAGGCCTCCGCACGCAATCTTCATTGGCTGTTTGCGTTTATCCGGCTGCCTCCAGGAAATACGCAGAAACAAGAGGAGACGGTATTGACCGCAATCGCTGCGCGATTGAAGACGCAGGATCCTAAAGGCGAAGGCGGCTTCGGTGTCACGCTAATGCCCATGGGTGTGTTCCTGAACGGCGACGTGAAACCAGTTTTGTTATTGCTGATGGGAGCAGTGGCGTTCGTCCTCCTGATTGCCTGCTCCAACGTAGCCAATCTCTTGCTTGCACGCGGGACTATGCGGAGGCGGGAGCTCTCCATTCGCACCGCGCTCGGCGCCGCACGCAGCCGGGTGATCCTGCAACTGCTGACTGAGAGCGTACTGCTTTCGACGTTGGGCGGGGTTTTGGGATTAACACTGGCGTGGACTGCGATCAAGGTGCTGGTTGCAATTCATCCTGCTAGCATTCCTGCCGTCGATACCGTTGCCATTGACCTCAGCGTCCTGGGTTACACAGTTCTGTTGTGCGGTGTGGTCGGCATTTTGTTTGGAGTTTTTCCAGCACTCGATGCTTCCCGGGTAAACGTCAGCGAGACATTAAAGGAAGGATCGCGAGGCAGCACCGGAGGTTTCGGCAAATACCGTGTGGTGCTGGTAGTTACTGAAACCGCTCTGGCTTCGATTCTGTTGATTGGCGCCGGCCTCTCGCTCAAGAGTTTGTGGCACGCGGAGAGTATCGAACCGGGATTCAACCCGACGAGCGAATTGACGTTCCGCATCGCCTCGCCGGCACAATACAAGGGCGAGCGGATTCCGCTTTTCTATCAGCAAGTGTTGGAACGGGTGCGGGCATTGCCGGGGATTCAGTCCGCGGTGCTGGCAAGAAACCTGCCCATGAGCGGCTCTGATCCATCGATGGCGATCTCGATTGAAGGCACGCCGCCGCCGCCGAATCAGATTCCCATTGTGACGCGCTTTCGCGCCATCGGTCCGGAATATTTCGGCGGCTTGCAAATTGCGCTCAAGAGCGGCCGAGAGTTCAACGATCACGATACGGCTGCGGCGCCCAAAGTCGCGGTTGTCAGCGAGAGCCTGGCCAAACTTTATTGGCCAAAAGAAGACGCAATCGGCAAGCGGCTCAAGCCTGAAATCACCGGTGGCGAATGGTACTCGGTAGTGGGAGTGGCCTCCGATGTCCGGCATTGGGCGGCTGATGTCACCGACGTCGAACCTACGGCGTATTACCCCTACACCCAGGTACCAGAGGCATTTCTTCCGCAGCTCGAAGGCAGCATGAGCATCGCGGTACGCAGCGCCAACAGTACAGGCCAGCTCAGTTCGATTCGCGCGGCCCTGGCCGAGGTGGACGCGACCGTACCAGTTTACGGCGTGAAAAGCATGGAAGAAATGGTTTCCGATTCCGGGTCGCTGCGGCGTTTCGATATGTGGTTGATTGGGACTTTCGCCACCCTGGCGCTGACATTGGCTGCTGTCGGCATTTATGGAGTCATGGCTTACTCGGTCTCACAGCGCACTCGAGAAATAGGAATCCGCATCGCCCTCGGCGCACAACGCACGAATGTTCTACGCCTCATTATGGGCCAGGGAGCCAAACTGGCCTTGGCCGGTGTGCTAGTCGGAGTTGCCGGAGCACTCGGCCTGACACGCCTTATGGCGAGTTTGTTATTCGGCGTGAGCGCGCGAGACTTAGGAACGTTCTCGCTCGTTCCCGTCATCGTGCTGGCGCTGATTCTGGTCGGTTGCTACATCCCGGCTTATCGAGCCACCAGGCTTGATCCGTTGGAGGCGTTGCGGGAAGAGTAGTCTGCGCCTCAGATCAAAAGCTCTTGGCCGCAAAGTTCGCGAAGGTAACGCAAAGGACGCAAAGAGTCATAGGGAGTGACACATGATTCAGTTACGCAATATTGAACGCACTTATAAAACCGGCGCCGGAGTCACTTACGTGCTTCGCCGTATCAACCTCGACATTCGCGACGGAGAGTTCATCACTGTGATGGGCCCCTCCGGTTCCGGCAAGTCCACTCTGATGAGCATTCTCGGCATGCTGGATGATACTTGGGCGGGCGAATACACGTTCCTCGATCAGGAGGTCCACAAACTCGACCGTAAGAAGCGCGCCGAGCTGAACCGGAAATATATTGGGTTCGTTTTCCAGAGCTATCACTTGCTCGACAACTTGACGGTTTACGAAAATCTGGACGTTCCTTTGTCTTACCGCAATATTTCCCGCGGCCAGCGTGCCAGCATGGTTGCCGAGATCCTCGATCGCTTCCAGATCGTCGGCAAGAAAGATCTTTATCCCAGCCAGCTTTCTGGTGGACAACAGCAACTGGTGGGCGTGGCTCGCGCGGTGGTCGGCAACCCGAAACTCATTCTCGCCGATGAGCCTACTGGCAATCTGCACTCCAGCCAATCGAAGGAAATCATGGACCTGTTCAAGAAGTTGAATGACGGAGGAACCACCATCATTCAGGTCACACATTCGGAGGTGAACGCCGCTTATGGACACCGGACGATTCAATTGTTCGATGGCTGGATCACCAGCGATCCGGCAAATCCACAGGCGAGGATTCCAGCGGTAGCAACGCCGTAAGCGCCAGCCAAATGGACACATTGATGCAAGACGTTCGCTACGCGCTGCGCATGTTGCGCAAGGCACCGGCTTTTACGGCGGTGGTTGTCGTCACATTGGCGCTCGGCATCGGCGCGAATACCGCTTTATTTTCCGTGGTAGATGCCGTGCTGCTGCGCCCGCTGGCTTATCAGCAGCCGGAGCAACTGGTGGCGGTGAAAACAGACATGCCGGGGATCAACCTGACGGATAGAGGCATGTCCCAGCCCGAGTTGGAGGACTTTCAGAAACGCTCCGGAGTGTTCACGGAAATCTCAGCGGTATGGCCTATCAGCGCCAACATCACCGGACGGGAGAAGCCAGAGCGCGTGGAAGCCAACGCGGTGAGCACAAACTTTTTCACGCTGCTGGCCGCGAAACCGGCCTTAGGACGGGTTTTCAACGACAGCGATTCCCGCCCAGGGTTCTCGGAAGGTGCGGTGATCAGTGACAGTTTGTGGCACAAGATGTTCGGGGCCGATCCGCATGTGCTCGGGCAAGCGGTCCGGCTTGATACCGATCTCTACACGATTATCGGAGTCATGCCGCCCGAGTTCCGGCATCCGGGACGCACGCTGCGTCAAGATGTCGAAATATGGGTGGCCGCAGGCTATGCCGCGGATCCGTTTCCGCATCCTCCCGTGCGCACGCAGCGCTTTATTCCGGGGGCCATTGCGCGTTTGCAGCCGGGCATGACGATGGCTCAAGCCCAATCCCGGCTCGATGCTTTTGCGGCGCAATTGCGCGAGCAATATCCGACGGATTATCCCGCGGCAGCGCGATGGGGACTGCGACTCGTTCCCCTGCAACAGGAAATAGTGGGCAACATAAGCTTGATGCTTTTCCTGCTGCTGGCAGCCGTCGGGGCTGTGCTACTCATCGCCTGCGTCAACATAGCCAGCCTGCTGCTGGCGCGATCGTCAATACGAAACCGCGAAATCGCTATTCGTCAGGCTTTGGGGGCGGGCACCTGGAGACTCGTCCGGCAAACGTTGACCGAAAGTGTGGTGTTGTCGCTTTGCGGCGGACTGCTCGCGGTACCCCTGACTTTTTGGTTGAAGAACCTTTTGCTGACACTTGTTCCCGCCAATCTTCCTCGGCTGGCCGAAGTAACTGTGGATGCCCGGACGCTCTTCTTTGTCGCGGCGGTCTCCGTCATTACCGGATTGTTGTTCGGCTTGGCGCCGGCTTTCCAAATGTCGGATTCGCGGCTGGCAGAGAAACTGACGGAGGGATCGCGCGGCGTTGGGATTGCCTCACGTCAGCATCGCTTCCTCAGGGCGCTGGTGGTGTCTGAATTTGCGCTCTCTTTGGTCCTGATGGTCAGCGCCGGCCTGTTGCTGCGCAGCTTCTGGAGAGTACTGGAAGTGCAACCCGGCTTCAACTCCGACAACCTGGTAACGGCACAATTTTGGATGCCGGTGCCCAACGATCCCAAGAACAACCCTTATCCGACGCAAGAGAAGTTCAATGTGTTCATGGGCGAGGTCCTGCGGCGTATCGGCGCGTTGCCTGGAGTAAAAGAGGCTGCCATCGGTGGAGGGGTTACGCCTCTTCTCTCCACACTGCGTAATCCAGTTGCCTTCGCTATCGCGGGACGGGTTGCCGCTCCTGGCGAAGTGCCGACCGCCGAGTTGGGGGTGGCGACGCCCGATCTGTTCCGTGTGATCGAGACTCCGCTCATCAGCGGCCGCTTCTTCGCCGAAGCCGACGATGATAAGGGCGAACCGGTCGCGTTGATCGACCAAACGGCGGCGGAACGCTATTGGCCCCATGAGGACCCGCTGGGGAAGCAAGTGCAACTGCAATTTGGAGCCAAGCAACCTTTGCGGAGAATTGTTGGAGTCGTGGGGCGAGTCCGGAGCGACGGCCTTGATGCGCCCTACGCGCCTCACGTGTTTCTGCCTTCGAGGCAAATCGCGGTGAATTCTGTAACGGTTTACATACGGACGGCGGCGAGTCCCGAAGCGTTGGAAGGGTCGATCCGTCGTGAGGTTCAGGGAGTCAATCCCGACCTGCCGGTGTACGCGGTGCGCTCGGTGCGCAGCATTGTCTCCGACTCGCTCGCGTCACGCCGCTTTGCCTTGGAAATTCTGGTCTTCTTTGCGGCCACAGCTTTGCTGTTGGCGGCGATTGGCATTTACGGAGTGATGGCGTACTTCGTCAGTCAACGGGTTCGGGAAATCGGAGTGCGAATGGCGCTCGGCGCCCAGCGCGGCGACGTGCTGAAGCTGGTAGTGGGACAGGGAATGTCACTGGCGCTTATGGGAGTTGTCATCGGGCTGGCCGCGTCTGTTTTGCTGATGCGGTTGATCGCAGGGCTGCTGTTCGGAGTGAGTTCCACCGATCCTGTGACTCTGCTGATCTTTACCGCGTTGCTGGCCGCGGTTGCGTTGCTGGCGAACTATATTCCCGCAAGTCGAGCCGCGCGCATCGATCCCATGGTCGCGTTGCGTCACGACTGAGGTAAGGACATGGAAACTCTATTACAAGATATTCGTTACGGACTACGCATGTTACGCAAGAGCCCGGGATTTACCTTCATTGCCGTGGCCGCGCTGGCTCTGGGCATCGCCAGCACCACCGCAATTTTCAGTGTCGTGGATACGGTTCTCCTCCACCCGCTGCCTTATCCCGACGCCAACCGTATTCTCAGCGTCAGGGAATCCGACCCCGGCACTGGCGACAGATTTTCTTCGTCTCCCGCGAACTACCTCGACTGGCAGGCGCAGAACCACGTCTTCAGTTACATGGCGTCGTCGCGCGGAGCGCCGGTGAATCTCACCGACGGCGAACGTCCGGAACGCGTGCGAGGCGTCATGACCTCCACCGACTTCTTTCCGCTGTTCGGCGTGCCCCCGATCCTTGGTCGAGGCTTGTTGCCCGACGACAACCAGCCCGGCAACGATCATGTGGTTGTCCTCAGTGGCAGCCTGTGGAAACGTCGCTTTGGTTCTGATCGCAACCTGGTGGGCCGCAATATCACGCTCAACGGCGAACCCTACACCGTGGTCGGGGTGATGCCTGCGACTTTCAATCCCGACGACTACGGAGAGCTCTGGCTGCCTTCCGCCTGGGGTGTGCCAACGCATCCTCTTTTGCCCAACCAGGATCCCCGTCCACTACGCGACCGGCACTACATCGACACCTGGGCGCGCCTCAAGCCTGGAGTAACTCTGCAACAGGCGCGCGAGGAAATGACTGCCATCGCTGCCCGCCTGGAGAAGCAGTATCCCGATTCCAATAAGGACACCGGCGTCAGTCTCATCGGCATGCAGGACTGGCAGGTCGGTGACATCCGTCCGACGCTCCTGCTCTTGCTGGTGGCGGTGGCGTTCGTGCTGCTCATCGGGTGCGCCAATGTTGCCAATCTTCTTCTGGCGCGCGCAACCGGCCGGGTAAGGGAAGTCTCAATCCGAGCGGCATTGGGTGCAAGCCGTTTGCGCGTGATTCGACAACTGCTCACCGAGAGCGTCTTGCTGGCTCTGATGGGCGGAGTTGCCGGAGTCCTTCTCGCTGCCTGGTGTGTGCCGGTTCTGTTGGCGATGAGCCCTCCTGACATCCGCGATTTCACCGCCATTGGCGTGAATCGCGACGTCCTTGGCTTCAGCATCATCGTGTCGGTACTCAGTGGAATTCTGTTCGGCCTCGCCCCAGCGCTGCACGCCTCGCGCGGAAATCTGAACGAATATTTAAAAGAGGGAGAACGCGGCAGCACTGGCAGTCATAGCAAGACTCGTTCTGTGCTGGTGGTCGCGGAAGTCGGACTGTCCCTGATCCTTCTGGCCGGCTCCGGCCTGCTGATCAAGAGTTTCGTACGCCTGATGGAAGTGAATCCTGGGTTTGATACCAGCCGTCTTCTGGTGTTCAACGTGGGGCTTCCGACTTCCAGCACTCCGGCGCAACAGGACGACTTTTATCATCAAGTGGTAGAGCGGCTACAGGCGCTGCCGGGAGTGCAATCTGCCGGAGCGGTAAGCCGGGTTCCGCTCTCGGGCGGTAATAGCGACCGCGGCTTCGAAGTTCCCGGCAGCAGTAAGAAATACAACGCCGATATTCGCATCAGCACTCCCTTGTACTTCCAGACGATGGGCATCCCGCTGCTGAAAGGCCGAAGCCTGTCCCAACAGGATGTGCACAGCTCGGTTCAAGTTGCGGTGATTAACGAAGCGCTGGCACGCGAGGTGTTCCCCGGACAGGACCCGATTGGCAAATACATCGTTAAGTTCGAGACAGTCGATGGTCCGATCCAGATTGTCGGTGTAGTCGGCAATGTACGCCACGAGGACCTGGAAACGGCGCCGCACTCGGAGATTTATTTGTCGTTTGGGCAGGCGCACTGGCCCTCTGCATTCATGGTGGTGCGCAGCAAGACTTCCGATCCGCTGGCTCTTTCGGGCGCCGCTCAGAATGCAGTTGCCAGCGTGAACAAAGACATCCCGCTGGCCAACCTGCGTAGCATGCAGGACATGTTGGCCAGATCGCTCTTGCGGCGGAAGTTTGCCATGTTGCTGCTTTCGATCTTTGCCAGCCTCGCGATGCTGTTGGCCGCCATCGGACTCTACGGCGTGATGTCATATACCGTCTCTCAGCGCACTCACGAAATCGGAATTCGCATGGCGCTGGGGGCGCAAAAAGAAGACGTGTTGAAGCTTGTCGTGGGGCAGGGAATGAGGCTGGCCGGGTTAGGGGTCGTCCTTGGGTTCGTTGCCTCCGTCGCTCTGACTCGCTTCATGTCAAGCATGCTGTTCGGAGTCAGTGCCCGCGACCCCATTACATTTGGCGCGGTGGCGGCGTTGCTGGCTGCGGTCGCGTTACTCGCAAACTATGTTCCGGCGCGCCGTGCGGCCAAGGTCGATCCCATGGTGGCGTTGCGTTACGAATGAGAAAGAATATGGAAACCTTATTACAAGATTCTCGTTACGGCTGGCGGATGCTGGCCAAGTATCCCAGCTTCACCGTCATTGCAGTGCTGACCCTGGCTCTCGGCATCGGGGCCAGCACCGCCATTTTCAGCGTTGTGGACACTGTCCTGCTGCGTCCCTTGCCTTATCGGGATCCGGGCCAACTGGTGGTGGTCAGTGAGACTTTGCCACAGATGTCGGCCGATGAGATTGGCGTATCAGCGGGAGAATTTCAGGACTATCGCGACCGCAACCGTTCATTTTCGCAAGTCGCTGCCTATGAGAGCGCGGGGTTCAATCTAACGGGCGACGGCCAGCCTTTACGGGTGAACGCGGCTAAGGTCTCAGCTTCCATATTTTCCCTGCTGGGCGTTTCGCCGGAACTGGGCCGGGTGTTTACCAGCGATGAAGAGCGTTACGGCGCCAGCAGTTCAGTCGTGATCTCGCATGCGCTCTGGCAGCACCAGTACGCGAGCGATCCCAGCATCCTGGGAAGAACGGTCAAACTCGACGAGAAGCCGTTTACGGTCGTCGGTGTGATGCCGGCCTCGTTTCGTTTTCCTTTCGATGGAGCCCCGCTCTCGGAAATGGCTGACGTGTGGACTTCCGAGGCGTTTGATCCTCATCTGTTGAAACCCGAAAACCGCACGCAGGAGTTTGGGGTGGGACTGATCGGGCGGCTCAAGCCGGGTGTCTCGCTGGAACAGGCGCAGCAGGATGTTGCGTCCATTGCGGCGGTGTTCATGCAGCAATACGACTACAGCGGCACGGTAAAGGTCGTGCCCAAGGCATATCGGTTCGCAGCCTACGCCATGCAGAAGGCACGTCCCCTGGTGTTGCTCTTGGCAATGGCAGTGGCGTGTTTGTTGTTGATTGCCTGTGCCAACGTGGCGAACCTGTTGCTGGCTCGCGCCAGTCATCGTAGTCACGAAATGGCCATCCGCAGCGCCATCGGCGCGAACCCCGGCCGGTTGCTGCGTCAATGTCTGGTGGAGAGCGTGCTGCTCGCTTTTCTGGGAGCGGGGGCGGGAATCGCGATCGCCAAAGCTGCGGTTGAGGGCTTGCGTCGGTTCGGCCCGGCGGATGTACCACGCCTGCACGATGTGACGCTGCATCCCAGCGTGCTGCTGTTCACTCTGGGTATTTCGCTGTTATCGGCGATTGTTTTTGGCTTTGCTCCGGCCTGGCGGCTTTCGCACGTGGCGCCACAGGCTTCACTAAAAGAGTCCATCCAGACCGGGCCTGCACGCGGAACCCAACACTTGCAGAATGTCGCGGCGATCCTCGAAATCGCGGCCGCGCTGGTGCTGTTGATTAGTGGCGGATTGCTGGCGCGAAGTTTCATCCGTTTGCTGAATTCGCCTTTTGGATTTGATCCGAACGGGACCTTCGTCGTACGTACCCTGTTTGATCGTAGCCGCTACCCTGATCCTGTTAGGCGTAACGCGGTTCAGAAACAGCTGCTCGAGAATCTCCAGCATCTGCCGGGTGTGACTGCGGCCGCTGCCGCCAGTCATCTGCCGTTAAGCGACACGAGGCAAATCGGGTTCCGGTTAGAACACGCCGCCGCTGACGATTACCACTGGGCGGAGAACTCGCTGATCAGCCCTGGGTACTTCCATGCGATGGGAATCTCACTACTGAAGGGCAGGGACTTCTCCGAGCAAGATGTTCCCGATGGGTCCAACGTCGCCGTCATCAATGAGACCCTGGCGCGAAAGTTCTTTCCCGGCCAGGACCCCATCGGCCAACGCTTTCAATGGGGAGATCGCGCGTACTACACAGTGATCGGGGTGGCTGCTGATGTGCACATTTCGGCGCTCGATGCCGACCCGCAGCCCATGATCTATTACTCCATGTTTCAGGTGGAGACGGGCAACAGCGGGCGCACCGCGTTTGTATTACGCAGTAACGCCGGCGCTCAGGGTTTGTTTGCCGAGGTACAACGGCGAATCTGGGCTGCCGATAAAGACCTTCCTCTCTACCAGACCAGTACGCTGGCAACCCTGGTGTCGGAATCGCTGGCGCAACGCCGCTTTACGCTTCTGCTCTTGAGCAGCTTCGCGGGCATTGCACTGACTCTGGCTGCGATTGGACTCTTCGGAGTGATCTCGCAACTGGTGGCGGATCGTACCCGCGAGTTCGGTGTACGCATGGCCCTGGGTGCGAATCGCAGCAGCATTTATTGGCAAGTACTTCGCCGCGCGGCCGAATTGGGGATCGGCGGTTGCGTCCTGGGTCTGGTGCTCTCGCTGCTGGCGTCGCGACTGTTCGCAGCCAGCTTGTACCAGGTCAGCCGCTTCGATCTGCCGACCATGCTGCTCTTGCCGTTGTTGTTGCTCGGAGTGGCATTATTCGCAGCCTACTGGCCGGCTCGCCGTGCTACGAAGGTCGATCCCATGGTGGCGTTGCGGTACGAATAAAGGTGAACGTGCAAACACTGCTCCATGATCTTCGCTACGCTCTGCGCATCCTGCGCAAGAGCCCCGGTTTCACCACGATCGCGGTGTTCACGGTGGCAATCGGACTCGGAGCAAACACTGCAATCTTTGCCGCCATCCGGGCGCTCGTGCTTCGCCCGCTTCCATTTCACAACTCCGACAAAATAGTTCGCCTGTGGGAGGAGGACAAGAGTCGCGGTGTCGAGCGTGGTTTGCCATCGCCTGCCACCTTTATTGACTGGCGTGAACGCACCCATACATTCGCGCAAATCTCGGCTTGGCGGACCTGGTTCTGCACCCTGACTGGTCACGACAATCCAGAGCAGGTTTGGGGCGTGCGCACATCGGCGAATTTCTTCCGGCTGCTGGGTGTCGTACCTGCCATCGGGCGTGCCTTCCTCGACTCGGAGGAACAATCCGGACAGGATGGCGTTGTGATTTTGAGCCACAGCCTCTTCCAACGTCGGTACCACGGCGATCAGCAATTGATCGGAAAGACCATCGACGTCGATGGCAAAGCGCTGATGGTAATCGGTGTGCTTCCCCCCGAGTTCAGCTTGTTTGGGACCAGCCGCTCTTACGATTTGTGGATGCCTTTTGCGATTGATCGCGCAGGCCTGCGCAGAGACGATCATTCCATCATGGTCTTTGCCCGCGTGAAAGATGAGTTCACGCTCGCGCAAGCTCAGTCGGAGATGGATGCGGTCACTCAGCAACTGGCGCTGGAGCATCCCGAGATGGGCTCGACTGCCTCGGCTCGAGTAACGCAATTCCGTGCGGACCAAACCGGGAGGTTGAAGCCGCTGTTGCTGATCCTGGCTCTGACCGCAGTAGTAGTTTTGCTGATTGCATGCGCCAACGTTGCCAACATGCTGCTTTCGCGCGGCATGGCGCGCGAACACGAATTGGCGGTTCGCCTGGCTCTGGGAGCGAAGCGAGGACAGTTGGTGCGCCAACTCCTTACCGAGAGCGTGCTCATGGCCCTCGCAGGAGGAATTCTGGGATTGTGCCTGGCCGGCGTCGCGCTGCGATTCCTTCCTTCCATCCTGCCGACCAGTGGCTCTGAGTCGGTTCCTTACGTGCGTCTGATCCGCATCGATGTACAAGTGCTCGGGTTCGCGCTGGTGGGGTCGTTGCTCACAGGAATTATTTTCGGATTGATTCCTGCCCTTGAAGCCACTTGCTTGAGCTGGAAGCACGGACTCCAGATTCAGTCGCGCAACTCTGGCATCGCCGCAGGCCGCGGACATGTGCGCAACTTGCTCATTGGATCCCAAGTCGCCCTTTCGGTCGTGTTGCTGGTGGGAGCGGGTTTGCTGGTTCGCAGCTTTGTCAAAGTGCTGCATGAAGACCTGGGATTTAGTTCACGGAATGTCTTGACCATGCAGACCTGGCTCTCTGAATCGCGCTATCCCGACGAAGCTCAAGTTAAGGGATTCTGGAAGCAGGCTTTGCCCCGCATCGCAGCCTTGCCCGGAGTTCTCTCAGTGAGCAGCATTAATTTTCTTCCCCTGAGCGGATGGGGAGACCTGGTGAGTTTCGATTTTGCCAGCCATGTCTCGAAAGACAGCAGCGATCAATTGCTGGCGCAGTATCGGATCGTTGCCCCTGATTATTTTCGCACTATGGGGATGCCGTTGCAGCGCGGCCGCGAACTGGGCGAAAGCGACGACGACTCAGTTCCTGCCGTCGCAGTGGTCAGCGCGAACCTAGCGCAGAGGAATTGGCCGAATGAAGATCCCATCGGAAAACAAGTGCGCTTGGAGTTTTCTCAGGCCGTAGCGCCGTGGCGTCCCAGGGGAGGGAAGACCTGGGCCACAGTCGTGGGCGTGGTGGGTGAGGTACGTGAATGGGAGTGGGCAGGGCCGCAGGCGGGAACTTTCTATTTATCTTTTGCGCAATATCCATCGCGCCTGGCCCGCCTGGTAGTTCGTAGCGAGACCGAGCCCTTGAGCTTGACTGCGACGGTGAAACAGCAACTCTGGAGTGTCGACAAAGATGTTCCGGTCAGCGAAATCAAGAGCATGGACGAATTTGTTTCGGAGGCAGTTTCCGACCGCCGGTTGAACGCTTTTTTGCCTGCAATCCTCGCCGCCATCGCCCTGGCTCTGGCAGCGGCCGGAATCTACGCGGTCGTTTCGTACCTGGTGGTGCGGAGAACTTATGAAATCGGAGTACGTTTTGCGCTGGGCGCGCAGGCTCGCGACGTCTTGAAGTTGCTGATGTATGAATCAGCAACGGTCGTGGGCTGGGGCTTGCTGGCTGGCTGCGTGGCTGCCTCGCTGGTTGCGCGCCTGCTCAGAAGTTTTGTTTACGGAATTACCACCACCGACGCCGCAACTTGGATCGGAGTATTGGCACTGGTGGCCGGCGCAGCCATGCTGGCAACTTATGTTCCAGCGCGGCGAGCAGCCAAGGTCGATCCCATGGTGGCGTTGCGGTACGAATGATCTCGAACCCGATAGGAGAAGCAATGATTAAGGGAAGTGTTAATCGTGTATGTCCATACAATAACAATAAGATACAGGCGCTATATCTAGTGCTACTTGCAAGTATGGTTTTCCTCGTCACGGCTTATGCGCCGGCCCAGAACCTGGTCGACTACTCGAAGCCGGCTTCACATTTTCCCTACCTCGTGAGCCCGTATGTAGCCCATCAGGTGCCGCCGCCGAGTTTCGGCAATACGCAACGAATCGAAGCTATGCTCAAGGACGGCAAACTCCGGTTGTCGCTTAGTGACGCGGTCGCTCTCGCACTCGAAAACAATCTTGACCTCGCCATCGCCCGCTTCAATCTGTCGATTGCGGACACGGACATTTTGCGGGCGAAGTCGGGTGAGAGCGTGCGCGGTGTAGCCACCGGATTGGTGCAAGGAACTCCTGGCGGCGGAGTCGGAGGTTTCGGCAGCGGCGCGCCTGGCGCAGGAGCTGGCGGCACTACTGGCGGCGCGGGCGGTGCGGGCGGTGGAGCCTCAGGATTGGTGCAGTCCACACTCGGCACCGGCACCAACATCGACAACTTCGATCCCATCATCACGGGTGGCATGGATATTGAACACGCCACCTTCCCGCAGTCGAGCATCATTCTGAACGGTGTCCAGTCTTTGCAGCAAAACTCTGGCATTGCCAATTTCGGGTACACCCAGGGATTTGCATCGGGCACGCTGCTAAGCGTGGGGTTTAATAACGATCGCATCACCAACAACAGCCTGTTCAGTATTCTTTCTCCGGAAGTGGACAGCGCCTTCCGCTTTTCTCTTCGTCAACATCTGCTGGCTGGCTTTGGTTTTGGGCCCAACATGCGCTTCATTCGCATTGCCCGTAACAATCGTGAGATCTCCGACGTGGCCTTTCGCGGACAGGTCATCTCCACGGTTTCGCAGATTCAGAACATTTATTGGGACCTGGTCAACGCCTACGAAGATGTGAAGGTGAAAGAGCGCTCTCTGGAATTGGCGGAGAAAACACTTTCCGACGACCGTGAGCAGGTAAGAATTGGAGCCATCGCTCCCATGGAAGTCATGAAGGCGGAGAGCGAAGAGTCTGCTCGCAGCCAGGATCTTTTGCTGTCTCAGAACGAGCAGCAATTGCAAGCACTGCTCATCAAGAACGCCATCACCCGCGATCTGAGCGATCCGGTTCTAGCCTCAGCGGAAGTGATTCCCACCGATACCATGAGCATTCCCGATCAAGAACCGGTCACGCCGATTCAGGACCTGATTGCCGATGCGCAAGGACACCGTCCAGAGTTGGCGGAAGCGCGAATCGATCTCACCAATCGTGAAATCACCCGCAAAGCTACAGCCAATGCCTTGAAGCCGCAGGTGGATTTGGTGGCGTTCTACGGGGCCTATGGTTTGGCCGGAGTACAGAATCCAGGTTACGCGGGTTCCCCGATTTGCGCGAACCCACCCTGTCCACCGTTGCCTTCGTCCGGGTACTCCAATGCATTTACCGATCTGTTCAAAAACAATTCTCCTGACTATTCGGTTGGTATCAACGTGAACATTCCCTTACGCAATCGCGGGGCTCAAGCTGACCAGATTCGTTCGCAGTTGGAATATCGGCAGGCGCAATTGCATCTGCAACAACTGCAGAATCAGATTGGCATCGAAGTACGCAATGCCCAGTTTGCTCTGGTGCAGAACCGTTCCCGGGTGAACGCCGCACGCAAAGCCCGAGATCTTGCGCAGCAGACTTTTGACATCGAGCAGAAGAAAAAGGCTCTGGGCGCGTCCACCAGTAACTTGGTACTGCAAACGGACCGCGATCTGGCGCAAGCCGAGTCGAACTTTGTCGCCGCCGAGTCAACCTATGAGAAATCGCGCGTGGAATTGGATCGCGCCACCGGCCTGACTCTGTCCCACGCCGGCATCGAAATTGAAGACGCGGTGCACGGCACCGTGCAGCAAGTGCCGACGTTCTCGGGCGTAACGCCGCGCACCATTGCTCGGGGGCAAGAATCCAAAACGGAGCAAAATTGAACCCCGTGCAGAGTACGACTGCGGAAAAGGATAGAATTCATCCACGTTCAACTGTTATGCCTGCGTCCAGCCATTCCGGTTCGCGCCTGCTGATTGCCGACGATCAGCGTGATGTGCTCGAAGCCTTGCGACTTCTTCTCAAGCCCGAGGGGTTCTCGATCGAGACTGCTACGTCACCCGCCGGCGTGCTGGATGCTCTCGGCCTCCGCGAATTTGACGCTGTTCTTATCGACCTGAACTACACACGCGACACCACTTCCGGTCAGGAAGGTCTGGATCTTCTTTCACGAATTCAAGCGGTGGACAGCACGCTGCCGGTGATCGTAATGACGGCATGGAGCAGCGTCGATCTGGCGGTCGAGGCCATGCGCCGCGGCGCCCGTGACTTCGTCCAAAAACCCTGGGAGAACGCCCGCTTGCTCTCGGTTCTTCGCACGCAACTGGAACTGGGCGGCGCTCTGCGTCGCAGTCAACGCCTGGAAGCCGAAAACCGTTTGCTGCGGGCCGAAGGACTTCCCAAATTCATTGCCAATGCCGAGTCCATGCAGCCTGTGCTGCGTTTAATCAGCAGCATCGGCCCCTCGGACGCGAACGTGCTGGTTACCGGCGAACATGGTAGTGGGAAAGAAGTCGTCGCCCGCACGCTGCATGCGCTTTCCAACCGCGCATCGCGCCCGCTGGTCGCCGTCAACACGGGCGGCTTGCCCGAGGGCATCTTTGAGAGCGAACTGTTCGGTCACGTGAAAGGCGCTTTCACCGACGCGAAGACTGATCGCATCGGCCGCTTCGAACTGGCGCATGGGGGAACGCTTTTTCTCGACGAGATTGCCAACATTCCGATCTCCCAGCAGGCCAAACTGCTGCGCGTGCTCGAAAGCGGAGAGATGGAGCGGGTTGGCTCTTCGCAAACCCGCCGCGTGGATGTCCGGATAATCTCCGCGACTAACGCTGATCTCGATCAGGAAGTCACCGCCGGACGTTTCCGTCAAGATCTTCTGTTCCGCCTGAACACGGTCGAGATTCAGATACCCGCGCTGCGCGATCGCCGTCAAGACATTCCTCCCCTGGCCACGTACTTCCTGAGCCGCTATGCCGAGCGTTATCGCAAGCCGGTTAAGACTTTCGATCCTCCCGCCATGCAGGCGATGTTGGAGTATCCCTGGCCCGGTAACGTACGTGAACTCGACCACGCCGTCGAGCGCGCAGTCCTGCTATCGAGTGGGGACGCCGTGCGCAGTAGCGACCTCAGTTTGAAGGTTCCGCAGGCCGGAACCCAGCGCATGGAAGAACTGAGCCTGGAGGAAGTCGAATCCCTCTTGATTCGCAAAGCCGTGGACCGCTATGGTGGCAATATCAGCCAGGCGGCTGAAGCACTGGGATTGAGCCGTAGCGCACTGTATCGGCGTCTGCAGAAATATGGAATCGGAAGCAGCTAACCCGGTCCGTCCCGCAGCCGCGGTTACGCCTTCGCCCCAGCCTCGCACTCACCCCCGGCCGAAATCCAAGCGCCACCTGAGTCATGAGAACCGCATTCTACTGCTGGCGCTGGGCTCCGGTGCCGCCGGAGTTTTACTCACCTTGGTGCTGCTCTGGACTGGCGAGCACGATCCCAACACCCGCTGGAGCCTGACTTCCATTGTCGTATTGTTGTGGGTGGGTTTCGCTTTCGGATTGCGTGCAGCCGTGATCCGGCCTTTGCAGACTCTTTCCAATATGCAGTCCGCCTTGCGCGAGGGAGACTTTTCGTTCCGGGTGCGCGGCGCCAAGTCGGGCGACGCACTCGGCGAACTGATGCTTGAAGTCAACACGCTCTCCGAGTTACTGCGCGAACAGCGTTTGGGCGCGATGGAGGCTGGTGCGCTCCTCACCACGGTGATGACCGAAATCGATGTCGCTGTTTTTGCCTTCGACGGCGAGCAGAGAGTCCGCCTGGTAAACCGCGCTGGCGAACGCCTCATGGCCCAGAACGCTGAACGCCTGCTGGGCAAGAGCGCCGAGGAACTCGGTATGCTCGAATGCTTGCAGGGAGAATCCGCGCGCACGCTGGAAAAGGTTTTCCCCGGACAGTCCGGACGTTGGGGAGTCCGCCGCTCGGTATTCCGGCAGGGGGGCAAGCCGCATTATCTGGTGGTTCTCGCTGACTTGAGCCGTGCTCTGCGCGAAGAAGAGCGCCAAGCCTGGCAGCGGCTGGTGCGGGTACTCGGACATGAATTGAACAATTCGCTCGCGCCCATCTGCTCCATCGCGGGCAGTCTTGAAGATCTTATGAAGCGTGAAGTACGCGCCGCCGATTGGCAAGACGACATGCGCCGTGGGCTACGCGTCATCGCCGACCGCTCCGACGCCCTCAGCCGCTTCATGCGCGACTACTCCCGCCTCACGCGTCTGCCCAAGCCCGAGCTTCGCCCCATCGACCTGAATGTGCTGGTGAAGACTGCAGCGGGCTTAGAGACGCGCACCGCAGTCGAGATCGAGCCTGGACCATCGATCACCATGAACCTCGATTCCGATCAACTTCAGCAAGCGCTGATCAACCTGATCCGCAACGCCGTGGATGCTTCGCTCGAAGCCCGAGGAAAAGTTAGTGTGAGCTGGACGAAAAACGGGAGTTGGGTCAATCTCGTCGTGCGTGACGAAGGCCCCGGCATTGCCAACCCTGGCAATCTCTTTGTGCCGTTCTTCACTACTAAACCCGGGGGGTCGGGAATTGGCCTCGTCTTGAGCCGCCAGATCGCGGAAGCCCACGGCGGTACGCTTTCCTTGCGAAACCGCGACAAGGAAAAAGGCTGCGAAGCTGTCATCCAGTTGCCGCTCTCTACCTGAAGTCCAGAGAAAGGCCGACAGCAGAGGCAACTCCAGCCACCATCAGTTACAATGACTCGCCCTTTGACATCCAGAATTTGCAATCACAATACCGGAGGCAAAATGAAACAGCTGCTGCTATGTTTGCTCGTAGGCTTGACGTTCGCCGGCACCCTGCGCGCGCAAGACCAAGACGAAAAGGCCAAAGACCCAGTCCTGCAAGATTCGGACAGATTCTTTCTGCCCAAAGACACGCTGTGGGGATACGCCCAATTCGACCTTGCTCCCCCGCACAACGAAATCGATCCGAACTTGTGCGCCAGCAACGCTGGTACCTACGGGGGCGTCAATGCGCCTTGCAGCCTATTCGCCCGCTACATGCTCTCCGGGCTGCTCGAGGTGCGTCCCTTCGGCAAGGGCCAGCTGCGCCGCTTCATGGTTTGGGGACAGCCGTCGTTCCTATTCGGCAAGACCATTCCGCAGACGCTTTATACCTGGTCACCCGATGCAATTGGAATCGAGCATTCCTGGGGTGCCGCGGTTTATATCGCCAAAGGGTTCGATGTACGCTTTACCCAGCATTTTCCGTTCGACCGCCTTGGCGCACGTGACAAAACTCTCGGCGCTGCCGACTTGGGCAACAACGGTCCCTGGGGAAGATATAACGCTATCGGAGTGAGGAAGACTTTTGGCACGAGGAGATGGTGAGAGATCCTGGTGGGTTTTCGACGGTGGTCTTGCGTCCTGGAGGGAATTTAAATCGGGGTCTCACGGGCAGGCGCCAACATTCGATCTACATGCCCGCTCCAATAAAACCACGGCCACAGGAGTAAGCGCAGCTAATGGCGCGCCGACAAGGAGCCAAAGGCCTCGCTTTCCCTCAACCATAATGCTCGCCAGAACTATTATTACCCAAAGCCCACTGAGCCAAAGGCTCACCTTGAGCATGGGATCGAAAGGGTACATGCGCGGCCCAAAGCAGCTTGCTACCGCGACCACTAGCGAGGTGATGAGCCACCACCGGAGTTGGTCACTGACCTTCAAGACATCCTACCTACACCCCGAACTGTGCGATCGAACTCCAGACACGAACTGACCAGCCATGTCCTACGCTACGCCGCGGCCGCCGCCACCGGCCGCCTGCGTTGAAATAGCCAGATAATCAGCGCCACGAATCCGCCGAAAAGCACCAGCGGCAATACGAGAATCAGCAGCATCCAACCGGCTCCTCCCAGGGAGGTGACATCGCCAGCGATTTTGGACTGCGGGTCACGCTTTACCATGCCGGCAATCGCGGCGACATCGCCCGCAATCTGGGTGCCGGTCTGCATCCGGATGTCGCCTACCACGGTCGTTACACCTCCCGCCAACTGCGCACCCTGCTCCAACACCACGCTGCCGCCCACGGCCACCACATCTCCCGCGACTTGCCCACGAATGTAGATGGAACAGCCAACACAGACGAGGTCGCCGGCTTTGTCCTGCGGCTCAACATAGATATCCCGGCCGATGTGTACCTGGTCAGAGCTTTTTTGGGCAACCAGCGGAGTTGAAAAGAAGACACCCACGGCGGCGAGCATCACAGCATAGCGGCAGATTCGAGGCATACATTTCCCCCGGCACTCTTGTGCTCACCTAATAGTACGCCGCTTCAGTCCTCAAAGTTCCGCCTTAAATGCATGTAATTTCATGGATTTGGATGCCTTGTCTTGAGGCAATAGTTCCGTACATCTCCGAACGCCGTCACCCCAATGTGGCCAATCGACATCCAGCGCTCGAGTGTGTGGTGTCCAGTGCGATGGAGGATATAGGAGATCCCAACCGAGGTCATCGTTCCCGCCGCCTCCAGGGCGGCAAAGCCAGCGGAGTTATTCACCACCACGTCGGGCAGAAGAATCTCCTGCCGTCCGCGAGCCTGAAAGTTGCGCGTGGAGGCATAGTCCATGCCACGGGTAACCGCGACGCCGGAGAACAACAGAATGTTCGTGCGATCCCAGAAGGCGTGCACGGGAACTGGTCGCGGAGCGTCAGGAATGGCTTGCTCGGTTCGCTGTGTGGGTTGCGTTTGAGCGTTCGCCAGCGGACCGCAGATCGTTAGACTCAGAAGAAGCTGCAGCCCCAGCAATTCTTTCCAACCCATTTCAACATTCTAACGGTGAATGCCGCGACTTCGAAATTACTGAAGAAACACTACGCCTGCTGTTTCCCCTGTCTCCTACTCACCCTTTATAATTGTGGGTTCCTGAACTCTTGCGGAGGATGTGAATGGCAGTGTCTTACAACGGTCTTGCTGTGCCTGCCGATGGTGCAACCATCGGCTACCTCAACGGGCGCTATTCGGTTCCCAACAATCCCATCATTCCTTTTATAGAAGGTGACGGCACTGGCCGCGACATTTGGAAGGCATCGGTGCGTGTGTTCGATGCTGCGGTAGAAAAGGCTTACAGCGGCAAGCGCCGCGTGGCCTGGTACGAAGTCTTTGCCGGAGAAAAAGCTTACTCCAAATTCAAGAACTGGCTTCCGGATGACACCGTTGATGCCATCCGCGAATTCCGCGTTGCCATCAAAGGCCCGCTGACTACGCCTGTCGGCGGTGGTATTCGCTCGCTGAACGTGGCCCTTCGCCAGATTCTCGATCTCTACTCCTGCGTTCGTCCGGTCAGATATTACAAAGGGACTCCGTCGCCGGTGAAAAATCCCGAACGCATGGATATCGTCATCTATCGCGAGAATACCGAAGACGTTTATGCCGGCATCGAGTGGGAAGAAGGTACAGCAGAGTGCCTTCGGTTGATCGACTTCCTCAACAAAGACATGCTGAAGGGCAGCAAGAAACAAGTCCGGCTCGATTCCGGTGTCGGCATCAAGCCCATTTCTGTTGGTGGCACAAAGCGACTGGTGCGTGTGGCGATTCAGTACGCGCTGGACAGTGGCCGCAAGACTGTGACCCTGGTGCACAAGGGAAACATTCAGAAGTTCACCGAGGGCGCGTTCCGCAAGTGGGGTTATGAACTTGCCACCGAAGAGTTTCGCAGCGAGGTGGTCACCGAACGGGAGAGTTGGATTCTCGACAACAAAGACAAAAACCCCAATATCACGGCCGAAGAAAACGCCAGCCTCATCGAGCCCGGCTTGGAGTTCGCGGCTGAAGCTTTCCGCCAATCGGTATACCAGGAAGTTCGCGACGTGCTCGACACCATCTACTCCACTCACGGCAAAGGCGCGTGGAAGAAGAAACTAAAGATAAACGACCGCATTGCCGATTCCGTCTTTCAGCAAGTCATCACGCGGGCCGACGAATATTCCGTGCTGGCAACACCTAACTTGAATGGCGACTACATCTCCGATGCTTGTGCCGCGCAGGTGGGCGGATTGGGCATCGCTCCCGGCGCCAACATCGGCGACGGTTACGCCATCTTTGAGGCTACCCACGGCACTGCGCCCAAATATGCCGATAAAGATGTGATCAACCCGGGTTCGGTGATCTTGTCTGGCGTGATGATGTTTCGCCTACTGGGCTGGAACGAAGCCGCTGACCTGATCGAGCAAGGAATGGAACGCACCATCGAGCAGAAGAAAGTCACGTATGATTTCGAGCGGCTGATGCCTGGCGCCACCAAAGTCAGTACCAGCGAATTCGCCGGTCACATCATCGAGAACATGGACACCGCCGTGCTGAGTGGGACGCGATGAATCTTAACCACAGAGGACACAGAGGAACACAGAGTTCTATTCCGGTGCCCGCTGTGCTCCTCTGTGTCCTCTGTGGTTAAGATTTTACATATGCTGGAAAGGACTCTTCATGCGCAATAAAGTCACCATCGTAGGCTCTGGAAACGTAGGCGCCACCGCCGCTCACTGGATCGCCTCCAAAGAATTAGCTGATGTCGTCCTCATCGACATCGTCGAAGGCGTGCCTCAGGGCAAAGGTCTCGATCTGCTCGAAGCCATGCCTATCGAGAAGCGCGATTCTCACGTCATTGGCACCAATGATTACGCCGACACCGCCAACTCTGACATCGTAGTCATCACCGCCGGCATTCCGCGCAAGCCCGGCATGAGCCGCGACGACTTGCTCAACACCAACCACAAAATCATGAAAGATGTGGTGAGCAAAGCCGTTCAATATTCGCCGAAATGCATTCTCATCATCGTGTCGAACCCGCTCGATGCCATGGCCCAGGCCGCGTACAAAATGAGTGGCTTGCCCCGCGAGCGCGTGATTGGCATGGCCGGCGTGCTCGATTCCGCCCGCTTTCGAGCCTTCATTGCGGAGGAACTGAAAGTCAGCGTCGAGAATGTCACTGCTTTCGTTCTTGGCGGACACGGCGACACCATGGTTCCCCTGCCGCGCTACTCCACTGTCGCCGGTATTCCCATCACTGAATTGATGGACAAAGCCACAGTCGAGCGATTAGTCCAGCGCACGCGCGATGGCGGCGCCGAGATCGTGAAATATCTCAAGACCGGCAGCGCTTACTATGCGCCGTCGTCGGCTGTTGCCGAGATGGTCGAAGCCATCCTGAAAGACAAAAAGAAGATCCTGCCCTGCGCCGCGTATCTCGAAGGCGAATACGGGATCAAAGGTCTCTACGTCGGTGTGCCGGTGAAATTGGGGTCGAAGGGGATCGAAAAGATTATTGAAATCAAACTCACGCCTGACGAACAGACAGCGCTTAACAAGAGTGCCGATGCGGTTAAAGAGTTGGTGGCTGTGATCGGCGTGTAGGCAGCAGGCCCCTACACTCTCTCCACCACCACCGACTTCAGCACCGCATCCTTCACCGGCTTGTCATTTCTTCCGCGTGGAGCACTTACGATTTTCTCGACCACGTCCTGACCCTCGACTACCTCACCGAAAATCGTGTGCTTGCCGGTGAGCCAAGTAGTCGGTGCCAACGTAATAAAAAATTGCGAGCCATTGGTGTTTGGCCCGGCGTTGGCCATGGCCAGCTTGCCGGGCTGGTCGAATTTGTGGGGCGAACTTTTGGTCTCGTCTTCGAACTGATAGCCGGGACCGCCCATGCCCGTGCCCGCCGGGTCGCCACCTTGAATCATGAAATCAGGGATGACTCGGTGAAAAATGGTACCGTCGTACAAGCGGTCTTTGCTCTTCTTGCGGCTGACGGGATGTGTCCACTCCCGCTTACCCTCGGCTAATTCCACGAAGTTCGCCACTGTCTTGGGCGCTTCTTTTTCGAACAGGCGGCAGACTATTGTGCCCTCGGAAGTAGTAAAAGTTGCATAAGTTCCAGGTTGGCGTGCCATGAAAATCCTTTCCGTAAGTTACTTTGCACCTTTAATCGTGATGTGAACAATCTTGACCGGACGGTAAGGCTTGTCGTCAGAATCCCGCCCCATGCGGGCGATTTCTTTCACCAGCGTCACGCTGGCATCGTCGCATTGCCCGAAAAGCGTATAGCCACCATTCAGACTGGCGTAGGGAACTTCAGTGATAAAGAACTGCGACCCGTTGGTGTCCGGACCGGAATTCGCATAGGCCATGCGTCCGGGACGGTCAAACTTATAGTCCGGAGAAGTCTCATTCTTGAATTGGTAGCCGGGATCGCCGGTGCCGTTGCCCGCGGGATCTCCGCCCTGAATCATAAAGTTCGGGATGACCCTATGGAAAATCGTCCCATCGTAAAGCGGCACACCATGCTTCTTCTGATGAGTGACGGGACTGGTCCAATCTTTGGTGCCGTCGGACAGCCCAATAAAGTTCGCAACCCCGATCGGGGCTACGTCCGGAAATAAAGTGCAGGTGAGTTTCCCGGCCGTAGTTTCGATGATGGCCGTAGGCTGGACCCCAGCCGCGGCGAACGCCGCCTGTGACATCAAACCGAACAAAATAATAATCGTAGCGAGAACTGGCTTACCCATGACTCAGCTCCTTGAAGTTTGATAGCAGAATTATGAATTGTACGACACGAGCGCTGAATTTGCCTTAAGGATTGTACCGGTTCGGTTTTCTTCGCGAGCTTTGCGAAGACTTTGCGCCCTTCGCGTTTAAAAGCTTTGCTTCCGCATCTCGCGGCTCACCCGCTCCACATCCGCGAATACCCGCAGCACATTTCCTCCGAGAATCTTGTGGATGTCCTCAGCACCATATCCCCGATCCAGCAGTCCCTGTGTGATCTTGGGCAGGTCGGCAGCCGAGTCCATGCCCTCGGGCGTCTGTCCGCTTACGCCGTCGAAGTCCGATCCCAGTCCCACGTAGTCGACGCCCGCTACTTTTGCAATGTGATCAATCTGGTCGATCAGCACTTTGAACGGCGGCCGCGGTATCTTTGCCATCCACTGGCGCTGGATGCGTTCCTCATCCATGTAAGAAGGCGTCTTGCCCTCGGCCTTCAACTTGTCCATATACCCTTTGACAGCGTCGTCGCGTTCTTTCTCCTGCGCCCTATTGGCATCCCAATAACTCTGATCGTCGAAGCCAGAATAAAAATTCACATCCACCACGCCGCGATTCTTCGCCACCGCCCGTAGCATGTCGTCGGTCATATTGCGCGGCGCATTGCAGAGCGCCCGGGCCGACGAATGTGACGCGATCACCGGAGCTTTGCTTGCCGCGATTGCATCCCAAAACGTCTTATCCGCCACATGAGAAATGTCCACCATCATTCCCAGGCGATTCATTTCCAGGACAACCTGCTTGCCGAAATCGGTGAGCCCATTGTGATGTTGAATCTTGGGATCGTCAATGTCACCGGAAGAGTCTGCCCATTCGTTGGTGTTTGACCAGGAGAGCGTCATGTACCGAACTCCAAGGCGATAGTAGTCGCGCAGGACGCGAATGCTGTTCTCGATGGAATGGCCGCCTTCAATGCCCATCAATGCCGCCAGCTTCTTTTGTTTATGAGCACGTTCAATGTCGGCCACAGAAAAGGCCATCATCATCCGGTCAGGATGGCGCGCCGCCTCCTCATAAACGGTATCAATCAACTCCAGTGTGTGTTTAGCGTAGTGTCCCTGATTGGTCTCAGGATCCACCCAAATCGAAAAGAACTCCGCACCCAGGTTGCCGGCGCGAGCTTTATCCAGGCTGAGGTGACCGATGTCCTTGGGGTCGCTGTTGCCGATATCGAAGTTGTCGTCGAGAAAACGCTGCGGTGTGTCCGCATGAGTGTCGACCACGATTGCCGATTCGTGGATTGCCCGCGACTTCGCGCTGATATTCGCGCTGATAGTAGATGGATTCTGCCCAAGAGCAACGGAAGAAAGCAGGATTGCTGCCCAGCCGAGAAAGCACAAACGCACTACGGACCTCTGAAATGCATTCATAGGATTAAGGCAAGAATTCTATACGCTGGGAAGGAAAAACGGGAATTGCCGCTGCGGATAACCTAGTTTACTGCTCGGTACTGTTGATCGCGACAGCTTCCGGTAGCGGGCCATCGGAGGACTGGTTGCCCGTCTGCGCGCCGGCTGGGGTCCGCGATTCGCGCCAGTCGGCGTAGTTGCCCGAGACCGCCACGTGGAACACCCACTGTCGCCGTTCCTCTTCGGGCTCGATCAGACCCTGATCTCTAAGCGGCATCATATATGCCTGCATCCACGCAATTTGTTCGCGGGTCATGCCCCGGCGCTGAATGTCCACGGTGATTCCAGCCAGGTGAGACGATGCTGTCTCGCCTTTCTCCGGCGCCGCGTTGCGGTTATGGCGGCGCAATTTCTTCTGCACCTGCACCGTTCGAACCGCGGAATTCACCTGAATCTGATCATGAAACTCGTTGAAATACGCTCCGCTCAAGTCTTGGAGAAAATCGCGCGTCCACGGGCGGCAATAACGGCGGTCAGGGTCAAGCTGAGGATCGATGCGCAGCGTCTCCCCTTCGGGAAGCGAAACCAGATCGCCACTCGCCACCAGTCGATCCAGTTCAGCCTGGTTCTGAATACGCGGCAACTCTAGCCGGTCGATCTCCGCGTTCTGACGTAACAACGAATCGCGGGAAGGCCGAAACACCGGATTCCATCGCGTGCGACGCAGGTGCAGCCGGTGCTTGCGATGAGGCGATTGCGTGGGCACATATTGATGCAAGCCGAAAGCCTGGACACACACCGCCAATGTCAGCAGTGCGGCCAGAACGACTTTTTGTAGTCTCGTTCCCACGAAGTGGTTCAACTCCTCGAATCCTCTGTATTGGCTGGGTTGGCGCTCATTCTAGCGCACCCTGCACGCCGACTGTCTACGAAATATGCAGTCTGGTTACCAAAGAGTTGCCTTGACCACGGTTACTTTTGGTTACCCGCAGCCGCGGCACAAGCACTCACTGTCTATGTAGAGCAGATGAGATGCCGTTTCTAAGGCCTGACTCATCCGTCCAAGTGGCTGGATCACAAGGCGTGGAGTGTCTCACATCTGGATAGGCCGGCGCCAGTAGCACAAAAATTGGCGCTCTCACTTGCGGAAAAGGTCACCGATGGCTTGTTTCATCACCGCACCGCCGACCTCGGAAATCGACCTGGTCAACGGGATGTCCTTGGGGCAGGCTTCCACACAATTCTGCGCGTAGCCGCATTCCTGGATGCCGCCATCGCCCATCAACGCTGTCAGCCGCTCACGCTCGAGCGCCGCACCCGTGGGGTGAGTGTTGAACAGCCGCACTTGAGCAATAGTCGCCGCGCCCACAAAGCCAGTTTCCTCGTTGAACTGAGGGCAAACCTCCATGCAGCAGCAGCAAGAAATACAACGCGACAATGGATAAGCCGCTTCCTGTTGTTCGGCGGTCATGCGCGGACCGGGGCCAAGGTCGTAAGTCCCATCGATCGGAACCCATGCCTTCACCGCTTTGAGATTCTCGAAAAGCACCTGGCGATCGACCGCCAAATCTCTCACCACCGGAAACTTTGAAAACGGCTCCAAGCGGATGGGTTGCTCGAGCTTATCCACCAGCGCCGAACATGCCATGCGGGCGCGGCCATTGATCAGCATGGCGCACGAGCCGCAAACTTCTTCCAGACAATTCGAATCGTAAGTGATGGGCGTAGTGGGCTTGCCATCGCGCGTGACCGGGTTGGCGGCGATGTCCATCAGGCAGGAGATCACGTTCATCCCCGGCTTATGGGGGAGATCGAATTCCTCCCAGCGTGGCTTGTCAGCGGGAGTCGCTTGCCGCCTGATCTTGATGATTACGCTCTTGGCCATTAGCTCTTAGCCCTTGGTTAAAGCCTATGCATTCTTCTGTCTTCCCTGTGCCCTCTGTGGTGAAAGCCCTTTTCAGTACTTTCTCGCCCGCGGCGGAATCAACGAAACATCCACTGGCTCAAACTCAAATTTCGGCTCGTCTGCATCGGGCGCAAAATATGCTTTCGTGGTCTTCAGCCAGTTCTTGTCATCGCGCTCTGGGAAATCCGGCTTGTAATGCGCCCCCCGCGATTCGTCCCGCATTGCGGCTCCCTGGGCAATCACCCGCGAAAGTTGCAGCATGTTGTAAAGCTGGCGTGTGAATACCACGCTGGTGTTGGCCCACTGCGTGCGGTCGCTCAGATTAATTCGCCGGAAACGCTCCAGATACTCGCACAGCTTAGCATCCGTCTCTTTCAAATTCTTGTTGTAGCGGATGACTGTGCAATCTTTGGTCATCAGTTCACCCAGTTCACGCCACAAGCGGAACGGATTCTCCTTGCCCTCGGATTTCATCAGCAGGGCGTTATTGTCTTCCTGCTGCTTGCGCTCCGTCTCGAAGTGTCCGTTGCTGGCAGCGGCTTTTAGGTTGCGGGCATATTGAACGGCTGCCGGCCCGGCGATGAACCCGCCGTAAATGCACGACACCAGCGAATTCGCCCCCAGCCGGTTGGCACCGTGATACTGGTATTCGCATTCTCCGGCAGCGTAAATGCCGGGAATGTTCGTCGCCTGGTTGAAATCCACCCACAGGCCGCCCATGGTGTAGTGCATGCCAGGGAAAATCTTCATCGGCGTGTCGCGCGGGTCATCGCCCACAAACTTCTCGTAGATCTCCAGAATCCCTTCCAGCTTGCGGTCGAGAATCTTGCGATCAACATGTGTCAGGTCGAGATATACCATCGGCTTACCGTCGATCCCCAGATTGTGTTCAAACACAACCTTGAAGATGGCGCGCGTCGCAATATCGCGCGGTACCAGGTTGCCGTATTTCGGGTACCACTCTTCGAGGAAGTACCAGCGCTCTTTCTCTGGGATCGCCTTCGGCTCTCTTTTATCGCCCTGCGCCTTCGGCACCCACACTCGCCCACCTTCGCCGCGCGCCGACTCCGACATCAATCGCAACTTATCTTCGCCGGGAATGCAAGTGGGATGGACCTGAATGAACTCGCCGTTCGCGTAGAAGCATCCTTGCTGATACAACGCCGACTGCGCCGATCCTGTGCAGACCACTGAATTCGTAGATTTGCCAAAGATCGCGCCATTGCCGCCGGTGGCAATGATGATAGCGTCGGAAGGAAATGTACGTACTTCCATCGAACGCAAATCCATGGCGCAGATGCCACGGCAAATGCGGTTTCCATCCAGCACCGCCGAGAGAAACTCCCAATGCTCGTACTTCTTGACCTTGCCCTCGGACTCATACCGCCGCACCTGCTCATCGAGCGCATAAAGAAGTTGCTGACCAGTAGTCGCGCCCGCAAAGGCGGTGCGGTTATATAAGGTTCCACCAAAGCGACGGAAGTCGAGCAGGCCTTCGGGAGTACGGTTGAAAGGCACACCCATGCGGTCCAGCAGATCAATGATTCCAGGCGCAGCCTCGCACATGGCCTTGACCGGCGGCTGATTGGCGAGAAAATCGCCGCCGTAAACGGTGTCGTCAAAGTGCTTCCAGGTGGAATCGCCTTCGCCCTTCAGGTTTTTCGCAGCATTGATTCCGCCCTGCGCGCACACCGAGTGCGATCGCTTCACCGGAACAATGGAGAACAGGTCTACCTGCCCGCCCATTTCCGCGATCTTGATCACTGCAGCCAGTCCTGCCAGGCCGCCGCCAATCACCGTGATTTTAGGAGCTGTCGCCATCTAGATTTATCAATGAACAGACACTGTCATCTGCATCGCCCCACCCGGGTCCATCGGCGCAGTCAGGAACGAATACATGGTCACTGCACCCACTCCAACAAATATCAGTCCGATTGCCAGGCAAACATACCCGAAGCGCCGGCGCGCCTTATCACCGACCGTGATGCCCCACTTGGCCGCAAACAGCCAGATCCCATACGCGAAATGCCATGAAGCGCAAACAATACCCACCGCATAGAAAGCCACGGCCCAGGGGTTCTGAAATTCCGCTTGTACTTTGCCAAACGCAGCATCGGGATGGCTCAACAGGTGAATTCCGGTGAAGCGCAGATGCCAGGTATGCCACACCATGTAGAAGAATGCGATGGCGCCGGTCCAGCGCTGCGCGTTGTACATCCAATTGCCCGCCCACGGGTATTCGGCAACATTGCTCTCGCCGCGATACCAGATGTAGAACCCATAGAGCGCGTGGTAGAGAATCGGCAGCCAGATCCCGAACAGTTCCAGACCAACCACAAATGGGAAGCTACTCAGGAACTCAACTTGCTTGGCGTAGGCGGCGGGACCACGTGTTGCAAACGCGTTGGAAACGAAATGCTCAACCAGGAAGGCGCCGATAGGAACAATGCCGCTGAGCGAATGCAAGCGCCGCAAGAAGAAGGAATAACCCTGGCCTGCCCGCAACGGTGCAACGCCTCCCCGAACCTCGGTTGGAGACGCGGGTCTAGCCGTCGATGCCACGAACGCTCCTATGAGTGCAATCAGATTAGGATAACTTTTTATTATCTTGTCGAGAGAGAAGGGAAGTCAAGCAAGGGACAGTGAAAAGAAAAGAAGTATGGCGGGTTTCCCGTGATCCTCTGTGCCCTCTGTGGTTAAGGTTGTTGACGGTGCTTCGCCTATCCGCCAGCAATCGCCCCGATAACAATAAACGGCTCTTTCCCAGAGACCACCGCCTCGGGCAACGGAGCATCCGGCGATTCGTGGGACAAATCCTCTTCGCAAGCGAAGAAACGCAGAAACGGTCGCCGCTGGAGCGTGACGTGATCTCGGATGGTTCCGCGCAGCATGGGATAGCGAGCCTCGAGTGCATCGAGAACCGAGCGCTGCGTGACCGGGCTGCCAACTTCAAGCTCCACGTCACCGCTGACGTGTGCCAACGTTCGGAGGTGGGGCGGAAGTATGAGGCGGATCATAGTTAGTTGAGTATTTCACTGCTCAAACACCTAATTCCAGTGATGCGAGTGCCACCAGATTTGTTGGATATCGAAAGTGACCCCGCGGCAGAGGTAGATTGGTGTGTTTTCCTCGGCCATGCCGAAGGGCTGGAAATGCTCGAAGGCCTGAAACGAAGTGCAGTTGTCGCGCACGTCTTCGAGGCTCCACTGGATGACGATGAGGTTCTTGAAGACCTGGGGAGGCGGACCCCAGTACCAATGGTTCTGATGGCGAGACCAGGCGCGTGGCAGCCCATAGTGAGGCCCGAACTGGTCAATCGCCCCGGCTTCACCGTAGTTGCCGGCCCAGATACCGGTCTGGGTGCGTTCGTCGGGCGGCAGCGAGTCATAGATGTCGGCGACTTCACGCACCATCTCGGGCCATCCAAACTGATCGGCAACCGATTGAGGTAACCGCGACTCATGCCCAACTTCGGTCTTAGAGAGTCTGACGCCGATAGCATCTTGATAAGCCATAAGACGTTCCGGCGGCAGCATCCACGTGACCAGCGGGATGGCGGGAAGCGTCGCCAGTCCGATCATTGCGACCACGGCTGCACGCGTCCACGTGGTACGGGTCGCGAGCCAGCGCTCGATGACGACAGCACCGCCGGCGAAAAGCATGGGATAAATCGGGAATACATAATAGTTCTTGGCGTGCGCGACTTCCATCAACAGGAAGAAGACCATAAAAGTCAGTCCGAGCACGCGCCAGCGCCGGTCGCGGAGGAACCAGATGAGGCCCGAGAGCCAGACCGGCAGCAGGAGCGGGTGCATGTCGAGGATCTGTTCCTTCACAAATGCCAGTGGGCCGAGCACGATGTTCTTGTGTTCGCGGCGGACGTTGGCCAGATCCTCGATGGTGGGGAAGTGATGACGGATTTGCCAGATGATGTTGGGAAGGAAGAGCGCGAGAGCAATGGCCCCGGCGGTCCAGATCCACCGTTGGCGAAACTCGCTGCGATGGTGCGTCAAGAGCAGGGCGACAGTGACCGCGAATCCGAACGATAGTGTGGAGTGTTTGTTCTCAAGGCCCAGACCGGAAAGCGCGCCGAACCACAGCCAAAGCCGCGAGTCCCCGGTACGCAAAATGCGAGCCACGATCCAAATGCATCCCATCCAGAACAGCGGCTCGAAAGCATTCATGGTGAGGAGGCTGTCCACCAGCAGAAAGGCGGGGCAGAGCAGAACGGTGACTCCGGCGAGAAGCTGTGCATACCGTCCGCCGCCGAGTTCGCGTGCGATCAGAATGGTGAGTGCGACCAGTGCGGCGCCTGCGAGCGCGGGCAGGATTCGCAGCGCCGCGAGCGAACCGCCCATCAACAGTGCGACTTTTGTATAAACGGCGATCAGGGGAGCGGCATCGACGTAGCCCCAGTCAAGATGGCGGGCCATGTCCATGTAATAGAGTTCGTCGCGAAAATAGCCGTACCGGAGAACGCTGGTGAACAGGTGTAGCAGTAGCTTGGCTGAGCAGAGGCCAGTCAGAATACCAACTGCCAGTGGCGAAAGCGCCGGTCTACTGCACTCCAGGCGTAGAGGATGAGAGGTCGACTGACAAGCCTCTGCCGTCTTGGATGTCATGGTTAGATTGATTTTATGCGAAGAAGCCAGTCATTTCCCTCGTCATCCCAGCGTCTGCACCTCGACCGAAAGCACCGCCGGCAAATCCCGCACAATAGGATTCCAGCTATCCCCGGCATCAGCCGACACGTATACCTGACCGCCGCTGGTGCCGAAATATACGCCGCACTTGTCGAGCGAGTCCACGGCCATGGCATCACGCAGCACGTTTACGTAGCAGTCTTTCTGCGGAAGCCCTTTGGTCAGCGGCTCCCATTCGTTTCCACCGGTGCGGCTGCGGAACACACGCAGCTTTCCCTCGTGTACATAGTGTTCTGAGTCGCTCTTGATCGGCACCACGTAAATCGTCTCCGGTTCGTGCGCGTGAACGTCGATTGCGAAGCCGAAATCCGTCGGCAAATTCCCGCTGACTTCCTTCCAATTGTCGCCCGCATCGTCCGACCGCATCACGTCCCAATGTTTTTGCATAAACAACACTCCCGGACGCTTGGGGTTCATCGCCACATGGTGAACGCAGTGTCCGATCTCGGCATCCTGGTCGGGGATATATTGGGACCTCAGTCCGCGATTGATCGGCTTCCAAGTCTTACCCCCGTCGTCGGTACGGAACGCACCCGCGGCTGAGATGGCGATGTACATCCGTTGCGGATTGCTGGGATCGAGAATAATCGTGTGCAGACACATACCGCCCGCGCCCGGCTGCCACTTGGGACCGGTACCGTGGCCGCGCAGACCTGGAAGTTCCTTCCAACTCTCGCCGCCGTCGGTCGAGCGGAAGATAGCGGCGTCTTCCACGCCGGCGTAAACCGTGTTGGGATCTTTGAGCGAGGGCTCCAGATGCCACACCCGCTTGAACTCCCACGGATGCTGCGTCCCGTCGTACCACTGATGAGTGGTCAGCGGCTTGCCGGTTTCGGCCGATGTGTCGTAGCCAAACTTGTTGCTCGCCTTAGCAGGCCATTGTGGGAGCGGCTCTCCGGGCGGCGTACCCGGCTGATGCCAGGTCTTGCCGCCGTCATCGGAGCGTTGAATGATCTGTCCATACCAGCCGCTCGACTGCGACGCATAGATGCGATTCGGATCAGCGGTTGATCCCTTGACGTGGTAAAGCTCCCAGCCTGCAAAATGTGGCCCACTGACATCCCATTTTTCGCGTTTGCCGTCCGCCGTCAGAATGAACGCCCCTTTGCGCGTTCCCACCAGAACCCGTACTTTGCTCATTGCTTCACTCCTTTAAGTTAAAGCCGTTCCCGGCAAGTTGCTCCGTTGGTGGAACGAAAACATCAGGTGCGGATGCCAGTGCCCGACACTGTCGCCCAAATAACAGCGTCCTCAGCCGACGCTTGCGACAACGCGCCCACCAGGACCATTAGCGTGAAAGTCCCGAATGCGATCGTCCTGCCCATCTTTCGGTTCATAGGCTCTCTCCTTTGATACGGCGGCAACGGCGGCGCGCTGAAACTAATGAACTTTTATCCCCACACCTTCCGACACGACCGTCCAATGCTGGCCACCATCAGCGGATATCTCGAAACGCGTGACCTGTTTTTCCGGCGAGACGAACTCGTACACATCCCGACAGGCAAGCTTTTCCCCCTTATCACCCGGGAGCTCATAGTTATAGTGCCAAACACTCCCCTCGATGGTTGCGACTTCTTCCAGCGTTTTGTAATTCTTACTGATACCGAGATGCTTATAGGTCTTTCCTGTGTCGTCGTATGTGAAGATCGAAAGATGGTCCGCTGGCTTGCCTTCCCCCGGAACTGTTTTTTCGCTCAGGTACTCGCAGACCATGTATCCCCGATCAGCCGTCCAGGAGCAGACCGCATCGAACGGTGCCGACCCGGCGTGGCTGTAGGGGGTCTCTTTGCGTTGTGCTTGTACTTTCCAATGCCCCTCCCAAATATTAATCCGGTCGCGCGGATCGGGCGCATTTGAGGAACCCGAGGTCGCGGCCCCTGCCATCAGCCCAAGCGCCAGGACTGACATCGTGGAACTTACCAACATCCTTATACATTTGCGGAATCGCATTGTTGATCTCCTAATTTCGTCGAGTTGCCCTAATTCATTGGTAGACGAAAAATCTGGCCGTTGGACACCCCACCCTTCAGCCTTGTGGAGGGTGGGATCCCATAGGCACCCTCAGGCCGCTTTCGCGGTCTGTGTGCGCATCTGTTTCATGAATTCGCGCATGCGGGCAATGTGGCCCGGGGAGCGCTTGTCCATCCAGGCCTCAAAGCGTATGGCGGCTTTTTCCAGATTGGCGAGGAATTGTTTGTTGGCCCATTGTTCGCGTCCTTCGTTGATGGTCGGCTTGATTCGTTCCCAGACGCCAAAGAATTCGCCGCTGGTTTCGAAGAACAGATCGTCGTGCAGCAGACCGTAGTTCAGCAAAGCGCAGGCCTGCTCCCAATAGCTGACGACCATCATAAAGTTGGTGCCGCCTTCTGTTCCCGGGGCGGCGATCCGCATCGCGTCGTTCCAGGTGTCCGCGTAATAGTTCTTGAAGAACCAGTCGCGTGCCTGCCGCAAGCGGGCTTCGCGCCGTTGGTCAAACACCTGTAGATGAAGTTGTGCTTGTTCGTGGGTGGGTTTCGTTTCCATGATCGTATGTCTCCTTATGTTTTGTGTTTAGAACTCGAATCCGAGCGATAGCGGTCAGTTCGGCAGGCAGGGCATTTAGCCCTGATACGCCTGCTCTAGCTTCTTAATGTCGAGCTTGTCCATTTTATGCATGGCCTGCATGACGCGTTTGGCCTTGTCAGCGCCTTTGTCCCCCAACATCTTACCCAAGACGGATGGAATAATCTGCCAGGACAAGCCGTACTTGTCTTTCAGCCAGCCGCATCTGTCCTTTTTCCCGCCTGCGGAAAGCTTGTCCCACAATTCGTCCACTTCTTGCTGCGTCTCACAGTTCGCGAAGAGAGATATGGCTTCAGTAAACTTGAACAGCGGGCCGCCGTTGAGGGCGAAGAACTCTTGTCCATCAAGGCTGAAGGTCGCCGACATGACCGTCCCTTTCGGCCCCGGCCCTGCTTCTCCGTAGCGTGTGATCGATCCCACTTTCGAATTCTTGAAGAGGGACACATAGAAATTCATCGCTTCTTCGGCCTGGTCATCGAACCACAAGAACGGCGTGATCTTTTGCATTGGCTCTCCTCTCATTCTCCCGGTAGACCGGGGAGTTCCACTAGCGGCCGAATTTCGACCGTGCCTTTGCGGGCGCTGGGAATCTGTCCGGCAATCTCGATCGCCTCGTCGAGATTCTTGGCTTCGACCATGAAGTAGCCGCCGAGTTGTTCGCGGGTCTCCGCGAAGGGCCCGTCTGTCAGCAGCCGCTTGCCGTTGCGTACCTGGACGCTGGTCGCCGTCGTCACCGATTGCAGTGGGCTGGCATCCAAATACTGCCCTTTCGACTTGAGCTGATGACAAAGCTGTGTCGACTCCCCGTAACACTCCTGTCGCTCGCTCTCAGTCCAGGCGTTCTCGTCGGCATAAATCAGCAACATGTATTTCATTTCCGCGCCTCCATCAGTAAATCGAACGGCGAATGTGGAAATCGACAATACGAAGACTATTTCTTCTTCGCCAACTGGGTCCGCAGACGTTTCTCTCGCTCTTGCACTTCGGGCGTGTACGCTATGGCGAACTCCTCCGGCTCGAATATCTGGCGAATCTCGACTTCGGCGCCTCCGTTGAACGGAGCTCGCTTGAGCCATTCAACCGCCTCCTCCATCGTCTTCGTCTGCCACAGCCAGTAGCCCGCAATGAGTTCCTTGGATTCGGCAAATGGCCCGTCGATCACCGTAGTCTTGCCTTCCGAAAATCGGACCCGCTTGCCCTTGGAACTGGCGTGCAGCCCGTCAGCTGCGAGCATCACTCCTGCTTTTACCAGCTCTTCGTTGAACTTCCCCATTTCCGTAACCAGTTCCTTGGCAGGTAGAACGCCTGCCTCAGAATCCTCACAGCCTTTCACAAGCACCATGAATCGCACTGTTTGCCTCCTTCGAATTTCAAGCTCCATTTTGGATGCTTCCATCGGTATATCGAACGCGGATTCTTCAAATCGACACCTCTGCTAAAAAATATCTACAATCGAGTATGTCCAGCGACGCAGCCAGTGCTGTAGAAGCAGTCTACCGCTCCGATTGGGGTCGCATCGTGGCTGCTCTGATCACACTCGTCGGCGATTTCGACCTTGCTGAGGAATCTGCGCAGGAAGCGTTTACAGCCGCCGTCGATCAATGGCGGGTTTCCGGCGTACCCGAGTTTCCACGCGCCTGGATCATCCAGACCGCCCGTCATAAGGCCATCGACCGCATTCGACGCAACCTTCGGTTCGAGGAAAAACTCGAATCCTACGCAGTTTCAGGCCTAGTCCGCACCGTCGAACAGCCGGATTACGACTCGACCGATATCCCAGACGACCGGCTACGCCTGATCTTTACCTGTTGCCATCCTGCGCTCGCGTCCGAGGCGCAGGTGGCGCTGACTCTCCGCACCCTATGTGGCCTCGAGACCGACGAAATCGCACGCGCATTTCTGGTTCCACCGGCGACCATGGCGCAACGCCTGGTCCGCGCCAAACGCAAGATTCGCGACGCCGGTATTCCGTATGTCGTCCCCGAGACGGAAGACATGGCCGCTCGTCTCGACGCTGTGCTCACCGTGATCTATCTGGTATTTAACGAAGGCTATGCCGCCACCCGCGGCGGCCCGCTGGTCAGGACAGACCTCTGTACTGAGGCCATCCGCCTGGGGCGTCTGCTGAGGTCGCTGATCGGTCCGCAGCCTCCGGCTGAACTGACTGGCCTGGTTGCCCTCATGCTGCTGCACGACGCGCGTCGCAATGCCCGGATCAATGAAGCTGGAGATTTAGTTACTCTCGAAGAGCAGGATCGGAGCCGTTGGGACGAAGCACAGATAGCCGAGGCTGTGCCACTTGTAAACCAAGTTTTTCGCGATGTAGTGGGGCCCTTCGCTTTACAAGCTGCAATCGCGGCTGCGCACTGTCAGGCGGCCCGGGCCGAAGACACAGACTGGCCTCAGATCGTCCGCCTCTACAATCTTCTCGAGCGTGTGCAACCGTCGCCCATCGTGTCGCTGAATCGCGCTGTCGCGGTAGCGATGGCGGATGGTCCTCAGGCTGCGCTTGTGTTGGTGGATGCAATTGCCGCCACTAGCGATCTCGAAAACTATCATCTGCTGCATGCTGTCCGCGCCGATTTGTTACGCCGGATCGGATCCTCCGCGGAAGCAGCCAAGTGCTACGAACGCGCCCTTGTGCTAGTCACTAACGACAGCGAACGGCGATTTCTCGAGCGGCGGTTGCGCGAAGTCCGGCCGCCGGCAGCGTGAGCCTTATGAACAGTGTCTTCGCACCGAAAAAATAGGGTGCCCCATCCTTGACGTTCTTTGTCAAGGGTGGGATTCCACGGTTGTTTGCCGCTTGGGATTTTCCTGAAGGTGACCTACCCTCGCCCCGCCCACACCAGAAACTTCTGGAACGCCGCCCCGCGATGGCTGTACTTGGCCTTTTCTTCCGCGCTCAACTCGGCGAAGGTTTTCTGAATCTGCGGAAAAAAGAAAAGCGGATCATAGCCGAAGCCATTCGTTCCTCGCGGAGCATCTAGAATTATCCCCTCAGCCTGGCCGCGAAACACTTCCAGGGTCTGCCCATCCCGCGCCGCCGCGAGGACACAAACAAACCGCGCCGACCGCTTTTCCGGCAGAACGCGCTTCAATTCCCGGAGCAGTCGCGCGTTGTTGGTTGTGTCGTCGCTGTTGCTGCCTGCCAGATGAGGCGCTTCAGCGGCGTAGCGCGCCGAATGTACTCCGGGAGCGCCGCCCAGCGCATCCACTTCGAGTCCGGAGTCATCCGCTAGCACAACTTCTCCCGCAGCGTATCGGCTGTAGGTCTCGGCTTTCTTGCGCGCGTTGGCCTCGAAAGTCAGACCATCTTCAACCACCGGGGGCAGGGAAGCGAAGTCAGGAAGCGGCACTACTTCCACTCCCAATGACGCCGCCGCCCCGGCAAAGTCCCTTAGTTTCCCCGAATTAGAAGTTGCAACCAAGACCCGCTTCACAACCGTGTTCCTCTGTGACCTCTTGTGACCTCTGTGGTTAGATGTTTGTAAACCGGCTCGGCCCTGTGACAAATTCCCGGCGATTTTACAGGAAATTAACCTCCCTGAAACCTTGCTGTCGCCGCAACTCGCTAGACTTCGAGCATTCGAGGTGGAATAAACCCGGCGCTACAGGGGCTTGCACGAGAGACGGCGTGCCAGCCCCTTACCGCTTTCTGGCCCACGAACGCACGATCCTCTTCATTCGGCTGAGTCACTCAGAATATAAAGGGGATTACTGCAATCTTAGGCGGGAGCTACTTCTTCTGCTGAATTCCGCTGCTGCCGGAGCGCCTGCAAGAATTCTTCCTGGCTCAGCGACTCATGCCCGCGCAGCAGTTCGAGCAAGGGATCGTCCAGTTCCTCGGTTTCTGAATTCGGCGCTTCAGCCTGGCTATCTTCCGTTAACGCCCGTGGCGTAATCAACAACTCCGGCAGAGTTCCCGGACGGCTGCTGAGAAATCCTATGAAACTTGTGACCTGAGCTCGTTCATCGGTGGTTCGCGCCGCGAACTCAATACCCATGCCGAATCCCGGATGCATCACGCGCACTGTGCCCTCGGCCTGCGCTTCCATGCCTTCCGCCCGCAACGAGAGTGTGATGCCGGCCCGCTCCGGAAATGGCGACTCTGTTTCCACATAGCAGCCGCCCACACTAAGATCGGTCAGCTTGCACTGCGTTACCGGCTCCGGATCGGGTGGTGGAGGTTCGGGCGCGTTCGCCGCCACCCAGTTTTGCAGGGTCGTCCGCAAGGTCGCGGGTAGATTTACAAAATGCACCCCTGCTTGTCCGTTGGGATTCGCCCAAGCAATCTCACCACGAGCATCAATCTCTTTGCCGTCTGGAAGACTGAACTTCACATGGATGGCCGCCGCCGCACGCACCGGCTGCGCCGCCAGCAGGTCCAGTCCGTCCTCGCTCAAATCCAGCAGGATGCCTTCCGTCTCCGGATCGTCCTCAACTTTCAACTGCACCGGAACCTGCACCGGAACCCGGAAAGAAGACCTCCGTTCGCGCTTCAGCATCACAGTTGCGGCCCGCAGACCGGCTTCCGCCTGCTCAATAGAAAATGGTTTGTACAGCACGAAATTCGCGCCCTTGCCGAACACATTGCGCAGTTTCGATTTGTCGCTCAGCAAGGCTACGGTGACTACGTGGTTTCTCGGGGCCGATTGCAAGACAGTCTGCAGCACCAATTCGGCGCTGTGGGGGTCATCGAAGTCAACAATGACCGCGTCGTAATGCTGTTCGGTGAGCTGGCAGATTCCTTCCGAATATCCGCAACGCACCGCTTCCACTCCCAATCCGGATAGAACTCCGGTCAGAGTGGAGGCGGACTCATCGTCTTTGGAAACCAGAAGTGCTTGGAACGTCATAGGCCGCTCGTAACGGCGCCGCTGGAATGCCTAATTTCTAGGGCCAGCGCGGCGAACTGCTGCGAGGCTTGCCGGAAGCGCTTCCCGCGCCGGCGCCTGCGGCTTTCGCTTGCGGCTGCTCATCCATTTCGGAGAGCACCGCGCTATCGTCTTCATCATTCTCGGCGAGCAAAGGGGCAACTTCCCGCAGCTTCTCCGCCGCCTGCTGCAACATCTCAATCTGCTTTCCCAACTGGGCGAACTTGGCCTGCTTCCGCCGCAGAACCTCATGGATGTCCTTCATACAACCCCCTGTGGCGAATTTACGGTCGCTCCCGGCAAGGGTCAATTGCATTCACCCGCAGGACAATTACGACAGTAACCGCTTACTCCGGGCCTTTTCGGCGTGGGAAAATACCTGAGCGGCTCTGGTCCAGCCGAGTGTTTCGTCTCCTCCTTGGTCCTCTCACCAGATCGCCTCGTATCTGACGGAATCTGCGGGTTTTCTGGCGCTGATCGCCACTTTTGCCTGGCAATCTCCGAACTTCTGACCCCTTCTGATCCCGGATCTCAAGCTATGTCAGGCGGTTACAGGTTCGCGTCGGATAGCCAAGTCGTGCCATGCCCTGGCACGAAGGTGGGATTTACTGCCAGCCGGAAAAATCTTATCTTGTCCGTGAGCAGTTCTGGGGGAGGGCTGTTCGGGCGTCCCGTTACTCGAAAGAGTTCGGGACGCTTCTTATTTGTGGACGGTGTTTTCCTTAGTGCCACCTCGTGTCCTTCGTGGTGGAGGATTTCCTATTCAATCCGGAACCTGACCATTCCCACCCAGTCCCTACCTTTACACCCGCAACGGAATCATGTTCTAGTTCTTGCGACAACTCTTATCTCCACGGAGCCAGTATTTGAAGCCCAAGGACCTGCTGATTCTTCTGCTCCTGACCATCGGAGCCCTCCTGATTCATGGCTACCATCCTTGGGTTGAGGACTCCGAAATCTACGTGCCGGGAGTCTTGAAGACTCTCCATCCCGAACTTTTCCCCTTCAACGCGCAGTTTTTCGAGACCCATGCCGGTTCAACCGTTTTTCCGAACTTCGTCGCAACCTCGGTCCGGCTGAGTCAACTTCCTCTCAGTGATGTGCTTTTCGTTTTGCATGTAGCTTCCATCTTTCTGTTCTTGCTGGCCTGCTGGCAACTCATCAGCCGATGCTTTCCACATCCCAAAGCTCGTTGGGCGGGGGTCGCACTGATCGCCGCACTCTTAACCTTGCCAGTGGCCGGGACAGCCCTCTACATCCTCGATCAATATCTCAACCCACGAAACCTGACTGCCTTCGCCGCAATATTTGCCATCGTGAAAGTGATCGACAAGAAATACATTCAGGCGGCATTGTTTCTCATCCTTACCGCAGCCATCCATCCCTTGATGGCGGTCTTTGCTTTCTCCTACTGCGTCCTGCTCGTGGCGGCGGAATATGCGGATGCACACTTCGCTGCTATCGCCTGCCTGTTGCCCTTCGGTCTTTCGCTCGACCCGCCGTCCTCCGCCTATCATCAAGCCGCGCTGACCCACGGGTTTCACTACATCACTCGTTGGACCTGGTACGAATGGCTGGGCGTCTTGGCGCCCATCCCGATCTTGTGGTGCTTCAGCCGTCTGGCGCGCTCAAGAGATCTGCGAAACCTCGATCTCCTGTGCCGCGCGTTGGTCGTCTACGAAGTAATCTACTTGCCCATGGCCGTGTTGCTCTCGACAGTTCCACGCTTCGAATCTCTGGCGCGCCTCCAGCCCATGCGATCTTTGTGGCTACTGTACGTTTTGATGTTCCTGTTCCTCGGCGGATTCCTCGGCGAATATCTCTTGAAGAACAAAGCCTCGCGATGGCTCGCTCTCTTTGTTCCGTTGGGTGCGGGCATGTTCCTGGCGCAGCTCGCGCTTTTTCCCGCCAGCCAGCACATCGAGTGGCATGGGGATGCTCCGACCAATCCGTGGTCGCAAGCTTTTCTCTGGGCCCGCGATCACACTCCCACCGATGCTATCTTTGCTCTCGACCCCGAAGTCCTGAAGCTGCCCGGTGAGGACGAACAGGGTTTTCGTGCCATTGCCCAGCGCAGCCGGCTTGCAGATCGCACCAGCGACGCCGGCGCCGTCTCTATGTTTCCCGCTCTGGCGGACGAATGGTTCCACCAAGTGCAGGCACAAACCGGCTGGAAGGATTTTCAAGCGCAGGACTTTCAGCGTCTGCACACAGACTTCGGAGTTACCTGGGTGGTCTTGCAGTCCCCCGGAGTGCCGGGATTGGACTGTCCCTACGGGAATCCAGTGGTCCAAGTTTGCCGCTTGTGAACACAACTAAGCGCGCCAAAATGTGTTTAACTTGCTAGAATATCGCGATATAAAAACCAAATGGCTCGGAATGTCATCTTAATCGGGAAGGTTCCCCGGGGATGGCTTTCTCTTTTGTGGCTGTCTCAATTCCAACGGTAGCTGATAAACTTGATAAGATTGCCAAATTTTCACGGGACGAATGGAAAACCTTGGGGCTCCGCTCGCTCAACCAGGCAATCCCAAAAGGATCCGTGCTAATGGCATGTGCGCAAACAGTAGAGGAAATTGCCCCCTTGTTCGACTACTGTAGATGGAATTCACAACTAGCTGAGTTGTCCAGGCAATATGCTGCAAACAGTCCCTTGCCCCATGTTTTTCTGGGGGACTTTCTCGACGCCGCCGTCGCCGGCGCGATTGCGCAGGAGTTTCCCCGCGCCGACACCGCAGCCTGGATCCAGTACAAACACCACAACGAGAACAAGCTCGGCATGGCCAAGCGTGAACTCTTTCCGCCCCGTCTGGGAAGTGTGACCGATGAACTGAACTCTCCACGCTTCGTCGCATGGCTTTCGCAACTGACTGGCATACCAAACCTGATTGCCGATCCCGGCCTCGAGGGCGGCGGATTACATCAATCAAGCCGCGGAGGCTTCCTCAATCTCCATACCGATTTTTCTCATCACCATTACCACAAGAACTGGCGTCGCCGGGTCAACATCATCCTTTACTTAAATGACGCCTGGCAGTCGGCCTGGGGCGGAGCCATCGAGTTCTGGGATTCCGGGATGAAGCAGTGTTTCTCCAAGTATCCGCCTCGGCTCAATCATGCCGTGATCTTCAATACCGACGATCGCTGCTTCCACGGCTTTCCCGAGCCTCTCACCTGCCCTGAGAAAGAGACGCGCAAGAGTCTGGCCTTCTACTACTACACGGTTGAGCAGGATGCAAAAGCCGCTCCTCGGTCCACTAACTATCGTGCCCGCCCCAGTGACAGCGTGGCCGAATCGGCCATGATCTGGCTCGATAAAACCGCGGTCGACCTCTATTCACGAGCCAAAGCCCGCTTCGGATTTTCCGATGAATGGGCCAGCAGGATCCTCGGAGTCATCTCGCGAAAGAAGTAGTCGGACACTCTGTCCTTCAATTCATCTATCCCCACCACGACCGGAGAAGAAAGACCCCAGTCTTGTTCCGTTTTCGTAAATAAACTCATTCTCTTTTCGCCCCGATCGCGAATTGGTGTACAGAGTTGCGTCTGCGCCGGTTTGTGTCGCCGCAGGCCGGTCGTAGTCAACCTTTTCAGGGAGGGGAAACGCGTGAAAACAGCCATTTCTTCATTGACATGCAAGGATTTGTGGGATAACCTTTACTGCCGTACTACGGGGCCCCGTTCGAATCTATCCGCTGTGGAGGTACCCAAAATGTTCCGCTTCGTCCCTTTGCTCTCTTTGGTTTTCCTGGCTAGATCAGGAGACTGACGTGAGTGTCTTTTGTCGAGCAGCCATAATCTTGTTCGTCCTTGCCGGGATCGCTATTTTCGCCCCTGGCCAGACCTCCTCACCGGCGACCGGTTCCAGCGGCCTTGGCGCATCGTCTTGCTCGCCCGCACCCTGCGTCTTCACACCCGTGCAGACGTCCGACGGCAATTTCGACACACCCATCGCAGCCGACCCGATGCACCTACAGCACCTCATCACGGGCAACGACAATCTCGACTGCTACCCCACCGCCTCGGGTTTCAATGTATCTGCCGATGGCGGCTCGAACTGGAGTGACTTGGTGTGCATGGTTCCGATCTTCAACAACGGCACCGAATACGTCCCCATCGGAAGTCCCATCCTGGGGTACGACCACAACGGAGTCGCATATGTAGGCGGTTTTTACTTCGATGATAGCGGAGAATCCCAGTTCGGCTTTGAAGGGTTTGAAAAATCCAGCGACGGCGAAAACTGGAGTGCTCCCGCTCCGGTCGTCATTCGCCGCAATAGTGACCCCTATTATTGCTGGATGGCCGTGGACGCCAACGCGAGCAGCCCCTATGTGAACTCTGTTTATGTCTCTTGTGTAATGAGTGGGCCGACCACTAGTCCCCAGGTTGTGGTTTCCCATTCCAATGATGGCGGGGCAACCTGGCACCAGGTAAATGTCGCGCCAGCCCAGAACTTTCCCGATACGGACCTCTACACCACCATGACAGTTGCCAAGGACGGCACGGTCTACCTGGCATGGCAGTATTGCAACATGGATAATGCCTGCGATAACGGCACAGTTTACATGGTGTTTTCCAAATCGGGCGACGGTGGCAATACCTGGTCCAAGCCGGCATTAGTCGCGCCAGCGACGCTCATCTATCCTTTACCGAACACGAAGAGTGTCTTTGTCCCGGACGGTCCTGTGATCGCCGTCGACGCCAGCAGCGGCCCGCACACCGGCAATTTGTACGTCGCGATGTATAGCTGGACGGGCACATTTATGCAATTGCAGGTGGCTCGCTCCACCGACGGCGGCGATACGTGGTCCAGGCCCGTTCCCGTGTCTCCGGGCGTCACGCACGATCAGTTTTTGCCGTGGATTTCCGTCAGTCCCACGGGGCTGGTAGGAGTAAGCTGGCTCGACCGCCGCAACGATCCCAAGAACACGGACTATCAAGCCTACGCCGGAATCTCCTCCGACGGCGGACTGAGTTTCGAAAACGTGCAACTCACCACCGCCTTCTCCGATCCGAACAAAGGCACGGCTAACGAGGGCGTCGGCGATTACACCGGCAACACCTGGGACAGCCCTAATTACTTCGTCGCGGCCTGGATGGACAACAGCAATAGTTTCTATATGGAGGACTTCGTCGGCGGCATCCGGTTGAAGTGAAGCGGGTCGATGTAGGCGTGGGCGTCCTCGCCCGCGCGGTTTCGAAGGAGATGACGTGAAGGCAGTCTATCGCGTGATCGGAATTGCGGCTGTTCTCGCCTCGGCGACTGCTATCGCAGCAGGTCAAACGAGCAGCCCAGCCCGTGACTCGGGAGCCCCCGGCTCGCTCTCTTGTTCACCAGCGCCTTGCATTCTGCCTCCGATGCTCTCCTCGGAGGGCACAAGCGCTAACATTTTCGCTCCGGTCGCTGCGAATCCGAAGAATCCGACACAGTTGATCGTGGGCAGCCAGGACGGCAACTGCGGCCACTTTACTCAGATCGGCTTTCATGTGTCGAGCGATGCCGGGTCGACCTGGAGCACGACGTGCCTGACTTACTTCAATGAGTTCGGGCGAACATGGGAGCCCCTAAGTCTCCCCTTGGTGGGCTACGACTTGATGGGCACGGCCTACATCGCGGGGTATTTCCAGGATACTGATGGCTTAGGGTACTCGCTTATGGGCATCGAGACGTCAAGTGACGGTGTTACCTGGAGTACGCCTACTGCGGCTGTGGGAAACGGCGGCTCCGTTATCTTCTACGCTGCGCTTTCGGTGGATCAATCCCCCAGCAGTTCTTACGTCAACAGCGTCTATGTCGCTGGAGTGAACCTCAACGGGAATGAGCTCCTAGTTTCGCGGTCACGCGACGGCGGGAAAAGCTGGACTCAGGCACTGGTGGCAACGGATCCTAGCTCCATCGATTACGATCCCAGTCTTGCCGTGGGCAAAGACGGGACCGTCTATCTGGCCTGGATGCACTGCCCTCCCCATGGCTCTGGCGTCTATTGCGCCAACAGTATGGAGAACGTGGCACTCTCCAAGTCGAGCGATGGGGGTGTGACGTGGTCAGAGCCAAAGATAATCACGAGAGTCCTTGAAGTGCCCAATCCTTGCAATTGCTACCCCTTCGGCGCAATACCAAACACCACGGTCGGCGCGCCTAACACGCCCGCCCTCGGAGTGGACAACAGCAGTGGACCGTACTCCGGACGCCTATACGCGACCATGTTCGAGTGGACGGGAACCTACATGCGGGTGCTGGTGATTCATTCATCGGATGGTGGCAACACGTGGTCGAGACCGGTGCCGGTGGCCCCGGCCAGCGAGACGCATGATCAGTTCTTCCCATGGATTTCGGTGAGCCCGACTGGACTGGTTGGCGTGAGCTGGTTTGATCGGCGCAACGATCCGGCCAACGTTGACTATCAGGCCTATGCCGCGATTTCTTCCGATGGCGGCGAAACCTTCCAGCAGAACGTGCAGCTGACGACTGCATTTTCGAATCCTGACGATAACGGCTACGACGGCATTTTAGGCGATTACGCCGGCAACACCTGGGATGGCCCCAACTATTTCGTCGCCGCCTGGATGGACACCAGCAACGGGGTCAACAGCCAGGACTACATTGGCGGCATCCGGGTGAAGTGAAGCGGGTCGGTGGAGGCGCGGGCTATGGGCGTACGTCTTTGGCAAAATCCGTTTCAATTAATGGTGCAAACCCGCTGACGCATTGTCGCCCGATGAGGGGAAGACCACTGCTTTCCCGGCCGGTGGTTTTTGTCACCAAACCTTAGTCACGTTTTCCTACAGTAAAAACCCGATTCCTAAAGAAAACCTAGTTTTGGCAATATTGGTTCGGTAGCCCTCCCGAATATGCTTCTTAATTTGCAATCTTGGCGCGAGAGATTTGACCAGGCGAGGACAGATAACAATGTTCCCCTGGTGCATGAATTACTGGATGAGCTTGCGGCAGCGTATCGCAAGATCAGCCAGCGGGAGACTCGCGGTTTCTTTGCCCGGTTTGTCACTGAATAAGGCTCATAGCTCCATCAACCCGAGACCACCGGTTCCGCAAACCGGTGGTTTTTTCATGAAGAGTCTTTTCTCCAGAATACCGAGTCAGTGGAGACTTCCACGCAAATTCACAGCCCAGTTCCATAGGTCGCACAGGATAAAGGAACTGGTTATGAAGGAGACTCTGCCTGCACCGCTCCGTGGTATGCTGAGGGGTCTCATCTAGCATCTTTCCGCCGTACCCCTTATGGGAGTCGGTTCCTTGCGAAATCTGACAGCACGCGTGCTGTGCAAGGAGCCTGGATGGCCACCAAGTCTTTCTCTGTCCGCTCATCAGTTCCTCTCTCCACGAACCTAAGGAAAGACGGCGATGAGAATGCCATAAGAAACGCGATTTTGCTCGGGCTCCCGCGCAAAGAATGCGACGCAGTTTTCTCTAATCTCACCTTAGTGAACCTGGAGCTGCACGATTTGCTACAGGAAGCAGGGCAGGAGATCGAATTTTGCTATTTTCCCAATAGCATGATGGCGTCGGTCCTAAATGTCATGGCCGATGGCAAAAGCGTTGAGGTGGGGCTGGCAGGCTGGGAGGGCTTCGTCGGATTGCCGGTGGTCGCGGGATTTCGTAGTAGCGCCAGCCGGGTAGTGACCCAAGCCCAAGGAACCGCGTACCGGATAAAGGCCGACGACATGCGAGAGGGTCTTCGCGGTTGCCCGCAATTGACGACCAGCCTCATCCAATATTCTCAACGAGCGACCATGGAGGTCACTCAGATCGCCGCATGCAATCGGCTTCACGAAGTCGATGAACGGCTTTCGCGGTGGCTTTTGATGAGCCAAGACCGCATACGCATGGATGTTCTCCCACTGACCCAGGAGTTTCTTTCACAAATGCTCGGCACGCGACGCGCGAGTGTGTCGGTTGCTGCCAGGATTTTACAGAAGGCGGAATTAATTCGGGTCGGTCGCGGCAATGTCTCGATCCTCAACAGGAAAGGCTTAGAAGAAGCCTGCTGTGAATGCTATGGAGTGATCCAGAAACAGCTGGAAAACTGGCAGAAAGAATCCAGGAATTAGGTTGCGGTAGCGGAGCATTTCCTAAAGCGCGCTAGCGTACAGTCAGACACCGACTATCGGGGGTAGTATTCGAGGCGCGCTGGGCGGCCCCTTCCCCTGCCGTTTGGATTGAACGGTTGCCAGACGTGGCACGCCGGCACCCAGCGCCTCTTTGATCTTTGAAGTGGGGTGCTGACGAGAGAGAAGGACTCGGAATCGTCAGCACCCCGGCTCCCACAGGTGTGGACGCGAAACCTTCATCGACTCTGCTGCCCGTATTGTTAAGAAGCATGGTTTGTGAAAACCACAATTCCGCCTGTAATTTCCTCTCTACCCGATTTACCTGAACGCCAGGTGCCCTGGCACGCCTGGCAGGTGGGTCCGAGACAGGTCCCACGTTTGCCAAAAAGCGACAAACGTGGGGCACCAAGATGGATAGGAATTCTTCCCTCGCGAGTTATACTTCCCCAGGAAACTGGGCCACCTGCCAGCGGCTGTTATTAGGAGCTTGGTATGAGCGTTACGCAGCGCGCGTCGATGGCAATATTTTTGCTGATTTCGACGGGCTACTTAGCTATTGGTCGCGCCCGTGCGCAGTCGGAACATCCGTTCCCACAGGAATCTCCAGCGCGAAGGGCTGCAATGAAAATCGGGTCGCCGTCACAGGGGCCAAGCCTGCCGCTCTCAGCGCCTGGCCCCTTCAATTCCGGAGCAATAGCCTGCTCGCCCGCGCCCTGTGTGCTGCCGCCAACCCAGGCCTCCGAGGGCGGAGCCTTGGTCAATACCCCTCCTATCGCAGCCAACCCGCTAAACCCGAAGCAACTGCTGGTAGGCAGCAATGACTTTAACTGTCCCGGAAACGAGAGTTCAGGATTCCATTTATCCGCCGACGGCGGATCGACGTGGACTGTCACCTGTATGCCCGCCATCATCACAGAGGATTACGTGTACGACCCTGCTGGCGAGCCACTGGTGGGCTACAACGGGAACGGCGATGCCTACATCGTTTCGACCTACATCGACAACGAAGAAGGTGTCTACGGGTTCATCGCCTTTGAAAAAAGCAACGATGGAGTCAACTGGAGTAAGCCCAAGGTGGCACTCTCCTTTCCCGCGAGCTTCGCCGACGAACCAGGGTTCGCGATCGATGGCAATCCGAACAGTCCCTTCCTGAACAATCTTTACGTTTCGGCCAGGATGATCGGCCCGCCCGGCGTGCAGTCGGAAAATCAAGTGATGGTGGCGCATTCCGCCGACGGTGGCAAGACCTGGGGCCGCTCGAAGGTGGAACCCATTCAGACCTATCCTGCTTTTGAGGATTTTACTAGCCTCACTGTGGGCAGGGATGGAGCTGTGTACCTAGCTTGGCAGCACTGTCCCGGCACCGGTCCAGACGCGAGTTGCCAGAACAGCAAAGGCTTCATTGTTTTCTCGAAATCGGTGGATGGCGGAGTTACTTGGTCGCGTCCGGCGTTAATCGCCGAGGCCACGATCGCACCCGCCCCGTGTAACTGTGGTGCAGGAGTACTGCCCAATACTACTGATGACGTATTTGTTGACAACTATCCCGCGATCGGTGTGGACAACAGCGACGGGCCGAATGCGGGGAACGTTTACGTCTCGATGTACAACTGGACCGGTTCTTACATGCGAGTACAGGTCGTCCGCTCGACCGATGGTGGCAATACCTGGTCGAAACCGGTGCCGGTCGCGCCCGCCCAGTACACCCACGACCAGTTCTTTCCGTGGCTTTCGGTGAGTAGCACCGGGCTTGTAGGCGTAAGCTGGCTCGACCGCCGTAACGATCCTGCCAACATCGACTATCAGGCGTTCGCCGCTATTTCCTCGGATGGCGGAATGAGCTTTGGCGAGAATGTGCAATTGACAACGGCCTTCTCAAATCCCAACGTGAACGGGTATCCCAACAACGAATGGATGGGCGATTACCCGGCAACACTTGGATCGGCTCAGACTTTGTCGCCGCCTGGATGGATAGCAGCAACGGCGTAGACATGCAGGAGGTAGTCGGCGGCATCCGCTTGAAGTGAGTACCGGCGCCCAAATTCGCGTCCCGGTTCTCTTAAGACAGGCCGCTGTTACCGCGCCTGAGAGCGCAATTCCTCGGCCGAGCTCTTCGCCGACTGCGATATCGCCTCAAAAGCCTTCGCTGGTTGCAGTGCAACCACCGGCTCTTTGATGGAATATTTCAGCAGTACCCAAAGGGCGCGCACGCCGTCTCTCCAGCCAATCTTTTTGCCTTCTTCGTAGGTGCGTCCCTGGTAGCTGATGCCGACTTCGTAGATGCGCAGGCGGCGCTTGGCCACTTTGACGGTGACTTCCGGCTCAAATCCGAAGCGGTTTTCTTCGAGCGGGATGGCCTGGATGATCTCGCGCCGGAAGACTTTGTAACAGGTCTCCATGTCGGAGAGGTTAATGTTGGTCAGGCAATTGGACAGCAAAGTCAGCAACCAGTTGCCCACCGAATGCCAGAAGTAAAGCACACGATGAGGAGCGCCGCCCATGAAACGCGATCCATAAACCACGTCTGCTTTACCTTGAATCAGCGGTTCGAGAAGTAAGGGATAGTCTTTGGGATCGTACTCGAGGTCGGCATCCTGAATGAGCACGAAATCGCCGGTTGCCTCTTGAATGCCGCGACGCAGGGCCGCCCCCTTGCCCAGGTTACGAGGTTGCAGGAGAACCTTGATCTGCGGATGCTGGGCTTGCAATGCTGCGAGTAGTTCCCTGGAACCGTCGCATGATCCATCATCGATGCAGATCAACTCGATCTCGAGCGGGACCGATAAGATGCGATCCACGACCTCGCGCAAGGTCGCCCGCTCATCGTAAATAGGGGTTACAACCGACAGTTTCATTGGCATTTCACGCAAACTGCGCTCCCAGCAGTTTAAGGCCAACCAGCGGCGGCGCAAGCAATAAAACTCAAGCAATAAAAATAGGGCCGGACAAGCCGGCCCTATGGAATATCCCGATGGTTACTTCGTCAGGACAGTTACGCTCGGGTGAGACACGTTTGACGCTTCGTTAATGACGTAGATGGACGAGCCGTTGGTGACGGCGACGGTATTTGCGCCGAAAGTGCCGGTGCCATCCGCCGCGAAAGTAAATGGCGTTGCAAAAACGGGTTGGTTCTCCACCAGATAAGGCGCAGCGACAAGGTTTATGTCCTGAGTCCCGGAGAACTTTGCGGTATTGAGGTGGAAGTTTCCGACCTGGTTGATGACTGAATAGTCGACGTCTTCCTCGGTGCCGACGGTGTAGCTTCCGCCTGAAGGACGAGCGCTGGTTTGCGCTGACATCACGCCCGACGTGGCAGGGAAGTCGTTACCCGCGAGGAATGCGCTGACCCCGGGAACGCCGGTTACCAGGTAGCCCACAGGAGTAATGAAATTGCCGGTGAAGGAAACTCGTCCGGTTACGGAATCGACCGTGTACCCACCCAGCACTGCCCATTCGGAGGCGACACCAGATTTGTACTGGAAGAGTGTGCCTCCGGTGATGGTGCTGATGCCGTCGAAAGTGCCGGTGGCAATGCTGGCGATAGGAGCGTCGCTGACTGCCAGACCGACGCCATGAGCGATGTAGCTACCCGAGAGGTTGGCGGCGGTGAAAGGACCGTTGGTTGCCAAAGCTTCTCCGGCAACGATTGGATTGGGTGGCAGTGGGTCGGTCGAGGCAAAGATCGCTTCGGTAGAGTTGACGACATAGAACACCAAGTGCAGATTGTAGGGAGCGATGGTGAACGACGCGGTCCCCCTGCCACTGGTGTCAGCGCTGGTGAATGCACCGGAGCCGCCGGTTAAGTCGGAGCCAGTTGCGCCGGCGTCGTCGTAGTCAAGCGCGAGATTGCTGAAGGCGCCGGCTGCGGCGGAAACAGATCCGACGATTCCGATGCGACCTCCCGATGGATCGGTGCCGGAGAACAAGAATGCGTACATTCCGCTGAGGCCACCGCTAAAGGTCGAGGTGTTTTGCAGCCGGAGAATGCCCGAGCCGCGGGTTCCGGTTCCATTGCTGTCATCGAACTCGGTGATTTGACCTGTGGTGAATGCGCCTGAGCCGTTAACTCCGCCAACGCTGTAGCGAAATGCAGTGGTGCCGCTGGCGGTGGTTAGATTCACGCAGCCACGGTTGTCAGCGCCCAGGGAATAAGTGCCGCCAGTGATGACGAAGTTCTGTGCGCCTGTAGTACGGTTAGCGTCTTCCTCGCCGCCGGTGATGTTGCCATTTCCGTCCGGAACGAAGCTGCCAGCCAAAGCGACTGGGCCGTTGATGTCAAAGCCTTTGAGCAGAAAGGCAAAGGGAACAGTTCCCAGTTTTGATTCGACACCGGCGCTGCAGCCTTGCGCATTGTTAATTTGAAGGCTGAGGCCGCTTGAGGCGGCTGACACTGTAAATGAATCAGTCACCCGGAAGGTAAGAGCGTTGATGGTAGGCGTGGTAGGTGTACCCGTAATCGCGCCCGTGGCAGGATTGAGTGACAGGCCTGCCGGCAAAGTACCCGACTGCAACGACCACCGGTAAGGCAATGTGCCGCCGTTTGCCTGCAAGTTGAAGGAGTATGCGGTACCGGCATTATCCATGGGCAGGTAGGTGGTTACAACACCGGGCGCGGAGCCGGTGTGAATGCTGAGTTGACCGGAAAGGGCACCCACGCTTTTGGTGTCGGTCACCTGGAAAACTAAGGAGCCGGCGTTTCCCGATGAAATGGGAGTTCCGACAATTATGCCGCTGCCGCTGAGAGATAACCCAGCCGGAAGAGATCCCGACTTCAACGACCACGTATATGAACCTGTTCCACCGGTCGCTTGCAGCGTAACGGAATACGCCGCGCCAACTTCGCTGGTGGGTAGGGAAGCCGTAACGACTGAAGGTCCGGCGATGACTTGGATGTCAAACTTGCCGGAATCGGCGATGCTCTGATTGGCGTCTCTCAGCTGAAAGACGAGCGAGCTGACAGTTCCTGACGTCGTAGGTACGCCAGTAATTGCGCCGGTATCAGCGTTCAAAGACAAGCCACCAGGCAGGGTGCCGGATTTCAAAGACCATTGATAGGGCGCCGTGCCGCCGGTGCCTTGCAAGGTAACGGAGTACGGTGCGCCGACTTCGCTGCCCGGCAGGGAAGAAGTCACAAACCGCAATGTCACGGGGTTGATCTTGATGCTAAGCGCGCTGGAGTCAGCAATGGAGTCCTTGGCATCGGAGACCTGAAAGACGAGCGCGCCGAAGGTGCCTTGTCCAGTGGGTGCGCCGGTGACGGCGCCCGCTTTACTCAAGGACAAGCCGGCGGGCAGCGATCCAGATTTCAAAGACCAGGAATAGGGTTGCTTACCCCCGGTGGCTTTCAGATTGGCAGTGTAAGCTGCGCCCATGGTGCCGCTGGGAAGGGAAGTCGTCACAATGCTGGGTAAGGATGTATCGCCGCCTCCGCCGCCGATAGTGCTGATTGCACCACCGCCGCAGGCTGTGAACTGCAGCGAGAAAAGAAACAGGCAAGCAAGAGAAACAAGGGACACGCCACGATTCGTCATGAGATTGAATTCACCTGAGATGGAATTTTGCACGTTACTGGTGTGCTCCGAACTGTTCAAACCGATGTTTAGGATCGAATCGGGGGACCTGCTGAGGGAGAAAGCCTCTTGAGGGAGGAAATACTACCTGTGATTGTCGGAGATTGGCGGACTGCCGACAAGAGTCGTACGCCTTGGTTGAGTAGGATCGAACGCGTGGAGTCTTTCGTCTCTATAGAACCACACTGTGCAACTGCGCGTTTGGGTTGGCGGCTGTAGGCTTGAATTAGGAGCAACGGAGGGGCTCGGTCGTGTGATTGAAATGGGATCCCAGCAAGCGGAGTTCAATCTTCCGATCAGATTGCAAATCGAGCTCTTTGTGGGGAGGACGACATCTTTTGAACCGAGGGGGCTGCCGGTGGTGGTGGTGTACCGCACTGTCCCGGTGAGGTGTCAAGAAACGTCATGCGAGGCGGTTGTCCCACTAGAGTCTTTAGTCCCTAAGAGCTTCAGCCCCTTGCGATGACATGGCGCAGCCGTTATCGTTGCGCCAGTTCTTGGACGTGCTCTCCCCATGGTGCGTTGGTCAATTAAACGAGTAAATCCCCCTTTAGCACACTGTGAACTGCTGGGCAAACTGCCCGGTTCGGATGTGTAGAGATTTGCATATTTGGTCAGGAATTATTGCGAAGGCCGCAAATTAGCCGTCAGTGCGGGGAAGTTATTTGCCGTTTTTTCATTTGCTTGTATGATTTTGGTCCCGCTTCCTGCTGATGAAGACATGTGGCGGAGCGAGTGCTCTTCCGATTTTGAACTTGGAGAGCCACTAGGGCCTAATCCTCTGGCGATTGCAGTTCCCGCAAGACCGTGAATTGCAAGCAGAGTGGGGCAAGTTCAGGGGTCACGAAATGTGACTGAGAGGGCGGAGCTACATCAGTTAGCGAAAGTTCAAGTCTTTACCTGGGCAGCAGATTGGCGTAGCATCAGCAGCAAAGAGCAAGCGGGGCAAGGCTTCTGTCAGAGTCCAGGCACGGTATGCTGTGCCGCCAGGAACAAACCCGAAATAATTTGACGGTCATGAGTCATTTGAGAGGAATTATGAAGACGAATCGCAGATTTCCAATCTTAGTTGCAGGAACGCTGGCGGCGTTGTTGATGGTGTGCGCAGCGCAAACCGGGCCGCAGAGCAATGCGCCCGTGAACATGGCATCGGCCAGTTCGCAAGCGAGCAACGTGCCGCAGTTTCAAGAGCGCGACGCACGTTACCGGATGGTCGCCGGCGATGTTTTCGATGTGAATTTCGACTTGACCCCTGAGTTCAATCAACAGGCAGTGAGTGTCCAGCCGGACGGGTTTGTGACGCTGCGTGGAGTCGGAGACGTCAAGGTCGCGGGACTGACCACGCCGGAATTGCGTGAGACGATCCGCAACGCCTACGCCAAGACGCTACATGATCCGATCATCTCGATTACATTGCGGGAATTTCAGAAGCCATTTTTTATTGCTGACGGTCAACTTGGCCACCCTGGAAGGTACGAAATGCATGGTCCGCTGACCTTGTCGGAAGGCATTGCGCTCGCCGGCGGATTTCTGGAGAGCTCGAAGCACTCGCAGGTGGTGCTGTACCGGCGGGTGAACGATCAGTGGACCGAGGCTAAACTCATCAATGTGAAGAAGATGGAAAACAACCGGGATATGAGAGAAGATCCGCTTCTACATCCTGGGGACATGTTGTTCGTACCCAAGAACCGTTATTCCAAGATAGAGCGCTACCTCCCGACTCCCAACGTAGGCGTGGCAGCATATGCTGCCCAATACTAGGAAATCCAAGAAGAACAACAACGAGGTCCGACTATGAGCAATCAAGAATTGATACTTCCCGGTGGGGCGCAACCTTCCAGCTTCACTCTGCGGGATCTGATGGCGATCGCGTTTCGCCACAAACGTACGGCGGTCATCTGCTTCGCCGGGGTTCTGCTGGGCACGGTGTTCGCGGTGCTTATGAATCCCTACCGCGCATCGATCAAGTTCATGATCTCGCATGAACGCATGGATCCGGTGGTGACACCGCAGCAGAGTGGTCCCGAAGCGCGTCCGCCGGAGGTTTCGGAAGGAGAGATCAACTCTGAAATCGAAATTCTAAAGAGCGGCGACGTGGCGCGACGGGTTGTGCTCGCGGTCGGTTTGGACAAGAAAAAATCGCTTTCTGAATATATCCTCGGGCCGGCAACCCAAGAGGAAAGGACATCGAAGGCGGTTGACCGTTTGATGGGGGACCTCAAGATTGAGCCGGTAAACAAGAGTCAGGTGATTACCGTAACGTACACCTCGTCCAATCCCAAACTGGCAGCCAAGGTGCTTCAGGCTCTGGGCGATGCGTATATGCAACAGCACAAGGACGTATTCACTCCACCGGGGCAGGTGGAATTCTTCGACAAAGAAGCCCAGCGTTATAAACAAGACCTGACGGCGGCGGAGGCGGAGATCGGGAAATTCTCCACGCAGCAAAATGGCGTGTCGCCGCACGTCGAGAAAGACATCGTTTTGCAAAAGCTGAGCGATTTCCGGTCGGTATTGCAGCAAACGAAGGCCGATTTGGCCACGGCAGACGAGAGGATCAGTTCGTTACAGAAACAAGCGGGAACCACGCCGCAGCGCATGACAACTTCCACCTGGAAAGAAGACAACTTTCAGGTACTTCAGGGATTCGAGAACACGCTGATGACGCTGCAGTTGAAGCGTACCGAGTATCTGATGAAATATCAGCCGGACTATCCGCTGGTGGTGGAGGTAGACAAGGAGATTGCGCAGACCCAAGCCTCGATCGCGGCGGCGGAGAGCAAGCCCATCCAGCAGGAAACTACAGACCGCAACCCGACATACGCATGGATCAATGAAGAATTAGCCAAGACTGCGGCGGAGCGTAGCGGGCTACAGGCGAAGTTGGCTGCGACTCAGGCTACGGTTGACCAGTACGAAGTGCAGGCTCGGGACCTGTCGCAGAAAGGGCTTACCGAGACCGACCTGTACCGCACGATGAAGAACGACGAAGAAAACTACCTCCTGTACCTGCACAAGAAAGAACAAGCACGGATGACGGAGGCGTTGGACAACGCGCAGATTGTCAACGTGTCCATTGCAGAGAGACCGGTCGTGCCCACCGCACCGTTTAGTTCTCCGGCGCTGATTATGGTGATCGGTGTCTTGGTCGCGGCGACGCTGACCATGGGGGTCGTGTTTACTCAGGAATACCTTGATCCATCGTTCCGTACACCCTCCGAAGTGGCTACCAGTCTGCCGATTCCGTTACTGGCGGCAGTCCCCTACCGCCTCAATGGGTTTCACGGTAACGGCAATGGGAACGGGAATGGGCACGGATCGAGCGGGGGCCGCAATGCGCATTCCCCCGATGAATCAATTTCGATGAATTCCTGACTTAGTTTTTAGCGACGAATCAATTGGACCGGATGCCGGTTTCACCCCCGTGCGATGGGCTCCGTATTCTTCAAACAGCAAGCCAACCAACACTCGATATTTTTAAGCACGATCTCGGCCGGTAGGCCAAGAAAGAGAGTCGGGGCATCATGAGCAGAAACTTTGAACTCTTGAACCAGATGGGCAAGGGGGTTGTATTGCAACCAGAGGTTGTGTTGCAACCAGAAGCGGGGGCAAGGCCGGTTCCGGCGGCAGATCCGTCGAGCTTTCTTCCAGCACTGGAACTCGATGGAATCGCCCGTGATGAAATCACGAAACTGGTTCATCGAACCTTTCTCCTGGCTGGAGCCGAGGGACCACGTCGCGTGGTATTTACGTCCACGGAATCGGGAAACGGGGGGACATGGGTGTGCGCGCACGCCGGCGAGATGCTGGCTTCTCAAGTCGGCCGTTCGGTGTGCATTGTGGACTGCAATTTGCAGTCTCCCTCTCTGCATCAACAATTCATGGTAAAGAATCACCACGGACTAGCCGATGCATTGCAGGGTGATGGCCCTATCCGCGAATACGCGACTCAACTGCGCCAGAATCTCTGGCTGGTAAGCTGCGGCGGATCCAGCGAGAGTGCGCTGGGGTTTCTGACTTCGGACCGGATGCGCCGGCGAGTTGCGGAGTTAAGCGCTGAATTCGACTATGTCCTGTTCGATGTAGCGCCGCTCAACACTTCAAACCACGGCGTTGTCCTGGGGCACCTGACGGACGGGGTGGTGATCGTGTTGAAGGCACACGCTACGCGGCGCGACTCAACCCGGGAAACGATTCAAGGGCTGCAAGCCTCAAGAGTAAAAGTGCTGGGCGCAGTATTGAATCAGCGGACCTTCCCCATTCCAGAGAAAATCTACAACCGCCTGTAAGCGCCGGCGTGGCCGGCCGGGACGAGAATCCAGCCTCAAACCCCGTTCGGCCGCGCCAAACTTTTGTTCCCACCGGCTGGTTTGCCTGTTGACTGGCCAGTTTTAGCTAAGCATCTTGCTTGATCCCAAGCGTTGCCACCACAAATCAACTGTTGAGAGGACTTTCGGATGGGCACGATGAAAGGCCAAGTGCTAAGCAGCATCACCAAGCTGTGCGACTTGGTCCTCCTGATTCTTTCCTTTACGATAGCCACGCTGCCTCATATCGGGGCCTCCGGTTCAGTCTCACTCGTCCAATTCCTCCATCTCAAGATTAAGCTGCTCGATCTGGTCATCTTCTCCGTCCTTTTGGGGACTTGGCAGGTGATCTTTGTGATGCTTGGGCTATACGGCTCTAAGCGGTTGGCGAGCCGCAAGAGTGAAGCCGTGGATGCTTTCAAGGCGACAACACTCTGCGCGGTAGTCCTCGGGTTTGCCTCCTTCCTACTTAACTTCCAGTGGGTAACACCGAATTTCGTGCTGACTTTCTGGGCGTGCAGCACCGGCCTGGTCGTCTTCACGCGGATGGCGGTCAGGACCTGGTTGCGACGAGTGAGGATACACGGGCGCGACTCGCGCAATATGTTGATTGTTGGATCCAATGGGCGCGCCATTGAATTCGCTAAGACCATCCAGTCGAAACCGGAACTGGGCTATCGTATCCTGGGTTTTGCCGATGTGGAATGGAGTGGTATCGAGGAAGTACAAAACCACGGTTGGTCCGTAGTGTGCGATTTCGACAGTCTGCACTCATTCGTTCGGCGCAGTGTGGTGGACGAGGTCGTGCTCACGGTGCCGATGCGTTCGTTTCACGATCTCGCGTCCAATATTGTCGCCATGTGCGAGCAGCAGGGCATCGTGGTACGAGTGCTTTCGGATTTGTTCAATTCGAAGATCAAACCGTCGAAGGCCGACGATTTCGAAGGCTCTCCGGTTATCACGCATTACGGCGGAATGGTGGAGGGTTGGCCCGCAACCATCAAGCGTGCGATTGACTTCACATTATCACTGTTACTCATGATTGCAGTGGCGCCAGTGTTGCTGCTGGCCGCAATCCTGATCAAGCTTACGTCTGCCGGTCCGGTGTTCTTCATACAGAGGAGAATCGGCCTGAACAAGCGGGTTTTTCACATCTACAAATTCCGGACGATGGTGGCGGATGCGGAGAAAAAGCTGCGGGACGTGGAACACCTGAATGAGGTTTCCGGACCGGTTTTCAAAATCAAGAACGATCCGCGGCTCACCCCGGTTGGCAAGTTCCTGCGCAAGACCAGCATTGACGAATTGCCGCAGCTCATTAATATCCTGAACGGTGATATGAGTCTGGTGGGTCCGCGTCCGTTACAGATGCGCGACTATGAGCTGCTCACGGAAGCGGGCCAGGATTGGCAGCGATGCCGCTTCAGCGTGCGACCGGGGATTACCTGTTTATGGCAGGTGAGCGGCCGCAGTTCTTTGCCATTTCACAAGTGGATGGAACTGGACCTGCAATATGTGCGCAATTGGTCGCTTTGGCTTGATGTGCAGATTCTGGCTAGAACCATTCCGGCGGTTTTCCGGGGAATCGGCGCGGCCTGACGTTTCGCGGCCCAACCGTTCCCGGTTTGTGTAACGCGATCCCAACCATGAATAACGGATTTAACGATGTTTCTTCGGCGCCGGAGTCCGGAGTCGTGGATATCGAGCAACGATTCGAATGGAACCAGACGACGGTGTGTGACGATGCTCGCGAACAATGTTTGCACGAGTTAATCGAAGAACAAGCCGAAAATCGCCCAGAGCAAATAGCGGTAGTCGGATCAAGTCGTCGGCTCACCTATCGTGAATTCAACGTAAGGGCCAATCAGTTAGCTCATTATCTGCGAAGCTGTGGAGTAGGCCGGAACGAGCGAGTTGGAATTTGTCTCGATTCCTCGGCCGAACTCGCAGTCGCCGTGTTCGCGGTCTTAAAGTCGGGCGCGGCGTGCCTCCCGCTCGATCCCAACTATCCCAAGGACCGCCTGAAGTACATGCTGGACGACAGCCAGGCACGGGTAGTGATCACCGAAGCAGGCAGACTTTCCACAGCGGTTCCGAAGGGCTGCGAAGTGATTCTCCTGGCCGACGCGGCGAGTGAAATTTCGGACCAGCCGCAGACGAATCCAGGAAGCGACATCACAGCTGAGGATATCGCGTACGTAATTTATACCTCGGGTTCCACTGGAAAGCCCCGAGGAGTGCTGCTCACTCATGCGGGGCTGGCGAACTACAACGCCAACGCGGCTCGCATGTATGCCATCACGCCGAAAGATCGGGTACTGCAATTCTGTTCTATTAGTTTTGACATCGCAATCGAGGAAATGTTTATCACCTGGCTCAGTGGAGCCACTTTGGTCTTCAAGACCAAGGAAATGCCGCTGGCGGTTACGGAGTTCTTGAAGTGGACTGAGCAGCATTGCATTACGGTTTTGGATTTGCCAACCGCTTATTGGCATGAGTGGGTTCATGAATTCTCTCAACTGGAAAAGGTGGTCCCAGCCAGTTTGCGGCTGGTGATTGTTGGCGGGGAGAAGCCATCTTCGCAGGCATATGCGAAGTGGGTGAATTCGGCGGCGAAACGCGTGCGCTGGATCAACACCTACGGTCCGACTGAGACCAGCATTTGCGTCACTGCCTTTGAGCCAAAATATGAGGCGGGTGAGCCGGTTCCAGAGAATATTCCGATTGGGCGCGCGCTGCCGAATGTCCAGGTTTATCTGCTCGATGCCGATCTCAAGGAAGTTCCAATCGGCGTAGCCGGCGAGTTGCATGTAGGGGGAATGGGAGTCGCCCGAGGTTATCTCAATCGCTCTGAGTTGACTGGGGAAAAGTTCATTCCCGACCCATTTTCGTCGAAGCCCGAAGCGCGGTTATACAAGACCGGTGATCGGGCACGGTATCTGCCTTCGGGCGATATCGAGTTCCTCGGCCGGGTCGACGATCAGATCAAGATCCGCGGTTTCCGGGTCGAGCCTGGCGAGATCGAAACACTACTGAGTAAATGCCACGGCGTCCGTGACGCCGCAGTGGTTGCGAAAGAAGATGCGAGCGGCGGCAAGCAACTGGCTGCCTATTTCACCGCTATCCCGGGATCGAAACCGGTGGTAGCCGATCTTCGCCGTTGCCTGCAAGAACAACTGCCGGATTACATGGTGCCCTCTGCTTTTCTTGCTTTGCCGGTCATGCCGCTGACTCCGAACGGCAAGATTAACCGGCGTGAATTGCCGGCGCCAAAGTTCGAGACTTCGTCAGCAACGTTTGCGATTGCGACTGATCCGTTGCAATCCCAGTTGGTGGGTATCTGGGAAGAAGTGCTCGGCAGGCGGCCGATTGGTATACGCGACAACTTTTTTGAGTTGGGTGGCCATTCCTTAACCGCGGCCAGACTCATGCATCGCACCGGGCAGGCGTTGGGCAAGACCTTGCCGTTGGCCATGCTATTTCATGCTCCGACCATTGAGCAACTGGCGGCCGCGCTGGGTAAGGACGAATGGTCACAGCACTGGTCATCGCTTGTGCCCGTGCAAACCGGGGGCGCGCAGCCGGCATTTTTTTGCATTCATGGAGTTGGCGGCAACGTGGTCGGTTTCAATCGCCTGGGACGCCATATGGCGCCGGACTATCCGTTTTATGGCTTGCAGTCGCAAGGCTTGGACGGGAAGAGTCCATGCCTTACCAGCATTGAAGCGATGGCCGCGCACTACATCTCCGAGATGCGCAGTGTTCAGCCGCATGGCCCTTACTGCCTGGGTGGATTTTCTTTCGGCGGTCTGGTTGCCTACGAAATCGCACAGCAACTTCGCGCCGCCGGCGAAGAAGTAGGCTTGCTGGTGTTATTCGATACTTACCCCGGCGATGTGAAGGCCGGAACAGTTTCCTTGTTGAAAGCGCTGCTCAAGCCATCATGGAAGCATTGGTTGCAGGACGTGCCGTGGGCTTTGGAAAAGAAGATCCGACGGACTTGGCGAGGTCTGCACGTTCCCCGCGCTTTGTGGGATGTCCATAATGCAAATCGTGCGGCGGCATCGAAATACGTGTTGCAGCCGTATCCGGGTAAAGTGACTCTGGTACGCGCCACGGAGAAGCCTTTGGAAGGTTCGTTCGATCCTCATGCTTTGTGGAAGGATCTGGCGGGCAGTTTGGTGGTCCACGAGATTGCCAGCGATCACTACGACATTTTGCTGGAGCCGCAAGTCAAGAAGTTGTCTGATCGTTTGAAGAGCTGGATTGGCGCAGCCAAGTCCGAGTACGAACACGCCGGCATGCAGACGTCTTAACCTGGCCCTGGAAACCTTTCAACAAGTTAAGTAAAGACCAACTTTGCTAGAGACAGACATTCAGGAACCTGAGACCCCGGCGGAGCAAAAGCCCGCGAGCGGGTGGTTTGCTACCACACTGGAGCGTGTATTTCCGTCCCGGTTTCTTGGTATCAGTCACGAGACAATGATGTTGCGGTTCGTGCCATGGCTTCACAAGGGAGGCTGCGCGGTTCTCGATCAGGCGTTGATCTCCGGTTCCAACTTTGTGGTGAGCATTCTGCTTGCCCGCTGGCTGGTTCCGGAGCAATACGGGGCCTATGCGGTTGCTTTTGGGTTCTTCGTTCTACTGTCCCTGGTTTATGGCTCTCTGGTATTGGAGCCGATGGCTGTGTTCGGCGGGTCATCTTACCGCGAGAGTTTGCGGGGATATCTTGGCTCTTTGATCTGGATTCATGTGGCGATGTCGCTGGCGATTGCGGCGGCGTTTGGTGCGACTTCATTCATTGCCTGGAAAGTAGCGCCGGCGGGCGGGTTAGGCGGAGCGCTGGCGGGAGTGACCATCGCGTCTCCCTGCGTGTTGTTGTTTTGGCTGGCTCGCCGCACTTTCTATCTTGAGCTGTCACCGGCAAAGGCCGCAGTTGGGGCGTTGGTTTATTTCACCATCAGCCTGGGCTTGCTGTTTGTGGTGTATCGGCGAGGACTACTTTCGCCGTTCAGCGCATTCGTGCTAATCGGGATAGCGGCGCTGGGAACCGGGATATATCTTCTAGTTCGGTTGCGGGGGGAACTACGCCCGGGCACTTTCGATCATCCGGTTGGCGTGGTATGGGGACGGCATTGGCGCTATGGACGCTGGGCGTTATTGAGCTGCGTAGCCAGTTGGATTCCCGCCAATATCTACTACCCGCTTCTGGGTTCATTCCGAACCATGGCGCAGTCTGGACAACTGAAAGCGCTGATGAACTTTACTTTGCCAGTCGAACAAGTGAAGCTCGCGCTCGGTCTGCTCTTTCTGCCCTACGCAGCTTCCGTGATCGGACGCGAAGGCAAAGCCAGCGCGGGGGCTCTGAGCCGAAGAATGACGCTGGTCGCGGTGGGCGTCGCTATCGTGTATTGGGCAGTACTTTTTTGGTGGCAAGGGCCGGCGTTTCACGCGCTCTATTCTGGACGCTATACGGAAGTCGCCCATCTGTTGCCGATCGTCGCGCTGGGTTCGATTGCATGGTGTGGCAGTTTTGGTTCGGCGATCGCTTTACGGGCCATGGAATCTCCATCTTCGGTTTTTGTGGCATTTGCACTCGCTACCGCGGCCTCGTTGATTATCGGGATTCCAGCCACTTGGTTTTACGGTCTTTCTGGAGCTATTTGGGGCACCAATGTGTCAGACTTGCTTTCCTGGGTATTCCTGGTGTGGATCCTGCGCCGCAAGATGACCGGGCGTTCGCTTGGAATCGAGCGGTTCGCCGCATGGCGCGGGAGACAGCAAGCGAGCGCTGTCGAAGGCGTGTCCGACTAAGCCTTAGAACGGAGTGAGCGCGTGGATGCTCACCTGCAGCACGTAGCAACGGGACTTTACAAAGGACGGGACTGAGGAATGGCAAAAAAGTTTCATGATTTCGAGCTGCCCAAGCGCGGACTCTACTCCAAGCAGCGGAGTAAGCCGAATAGCGCCTATCGCAAGCTGCGCCGGAAGTTATCGAGAACCGCGCTGCGAAAACCTCTTATCTGGTTTCGGCATCATGGATTCCGCCCAGCCGATGTTTTTCTTGGATCCTATCCACGGTCAGGGACTACCTGGTCTCGATTTGTGCTGCTGGAAATCCTTACCGGCCATGAGGGTGGGTTCGATGAAGTGAATGGCATTTTGCACGGAGTCGGCAATCACGCAACCGGAGCACCGGTGCTTCCCGGCGGCGGCCGCTTGGTGGCGACGCACGAGCAGTACCGTAAGCAGTATCACAAGGCAGTCTACCTGGTGCGGGACGTGAGAGATGTCATCCTCTCCGAATTTGCCTATACCACAGCCCTGGAGTTTTTCCAGGGGGACTTGGATGCATTCATCTCTCAGTTTTTGCTCAAGAAGGTGAACCCCTTCGGACCGTGGCAGAAGCACGTCGCCTCATGGTTGGACTCTCCCATCGCCAACACCCCAAATTTATTGGTCGTTCATTATCGAGACCTTCGCAAAAATCCGCTTGACGGATTTATGCGGATTGCGAAGTTCCTGGGTGTCGAGCGCGACCCAGCCTTGATCCAGCGAGCGATCGAGCACAACACAATCGACAAAATGAAAGAGAAGGAGCGGATTGCGCCACAGAGGGCTTCCGTAAAAGGCCGGTTCGTGCGCAGCGGTGAAGTGCAGGGATGGCGAGCCAAGATGACGCCCGAGCAAGTGCAATTTATCGCGGAACATGCAGGAACCGTATTGCAGAGACTCGGGTATCCGCTTTCCAGCGAAACGGCTGCCGGGGACCGCGTCCTTGAAGTCTTATCAAGATAGGTGAGGGAGAGAAGGAATGCAGGGTAACGTAACCAGTCGTCCGGCGAAGAGTTGGTTTTCGTGGAGCATGATCGCGGGAATGTTCGCGGCCACGGCGTTTGCCTTTGCATTCATGCCCATATTGCCGGCCTCCTCTTACGATGATGGGACCATCCCCATTCTCGCCGATGCGGGATTGTTTTTCGTACTGCTTTGCATTGTCGTGGGTACGGCGATCGTGCACAAGCTCGAAGAACGACAACTGATTTTTCGGCTGGCCCTCACGGTTTGGTGGATGCTATTGGTAAACGAAGTATTGTTCAGCCGCGTCAACGCCAGCTGGGGAAAAGGATTTTCGCTGTATGCCTATGCGGAAGGCGCGATGTGGTTGGTATGCGGAGCGGTGTTATTTGTCCTGACCTTGCGCAAGCCAATGTATTTGCTTCAACTATTCCGAGGCAGTTCCAAGTGGCTGACGTTCTTTGTCATGCTTTGCGTGATTTCGATCGCCTGGTCGCCTGGCCCAGCGTATGCGATGGCGTGGGGCTTCAAACTGGTATTGGCGGTTTGCCTGCTGCAACTTTGCAATAGCATGATTGAAAATGTTTCTGACATTCAGTTGTTTCTGAAAGTTACCGTCGTGGCATTCCTGTTCTTGACCATACTACCCGTCTATTACGCCACCAAGGATCCCGACGGATTTTGGTTTGAAGGCAGACTGAATGCTGACCCTGACCTCTTGAGCCCATTAGCAGCGTCGCTGATGGTGATGTCGATGATGCTGTATGCGATGACCAAGAAACGAGTATGGGTAGTCACCGGGATGATCGGCGCCGTAATCATGTTGATGGGCTTCGGGAAAGCCGGGGTCATCGGAGGTTTCATTGCGGCGGCCATTTTCACGCTTTTGCAGAAGAAGGTCGTCCGCAGTCTCGGCCTGTTGCTGGGCTTAGGCGTTTTGGCAATGCTCATTATTTCGGTCACGCCGCTGGCTAACTACCTTCAGACCTATCAGGGTGGTTCCACCCTGACCGGGCGGACCGTGATCTGGGGCATGGCGATCAGTGCGATGAAGACGAGTCCGATTCTGGGCCGCGGTTATCTGGCTACGTATTTTTCATGGGCGAACACCAGCGGATTGAAAAGTGGCGCCGTCCACGTTCACAACGGTTTCCTGGAAGTTGCCTACAACAATGGAGCGCTTGGCGAACTGCTGTTGCTCACGGTTCACTTCATGATGCTGCGCAACATTTTCAGCTCGATGAAAAACTGCAAGCTCCTGCGCAGCCTCCGGCCTGACAGCCAGCAAGCCTGGCATGTATACCTAATGACCATCGGATGCCTGGCTTTGTATGTCCATACTTTTCTGCAAGGTTTGCTTGGCGGACACTTTGGGGGAAGATGTATGAGCCCCTACATGTTGTGGCTAGGGTTGGTTATGCTGACCACAGTGACCCGTCGCGTGAGCGAAACCATGCTGCAGCGAGCAAGGCTGGCGCGGGAACCGCTTTTTGCTGTCACCGGCCTGGAAACGTTCGACTTGGTACCCATACAAAACTAACCCTTTTTCTCAGGGGATGTCCGAAACTATCTGAACTCAATGAAGATCGCACTGGTTCACAACACGTACCTCGAGCAGGGTGGGGAAGACGTTGTGTTTTGGCAAGAGCGACGGCTACTGCAAGAGGCCGGACACCAGGTTTTGGAATACCAGCGCTTTAACCGGGAAATGGAGCAGTATTCCGTGGCGCGCCGCCTGACGATGATTGGGCGCACGGTGTGGGCGTCCGACTCGTATCGCGATTTCACCAAGTTGCTGCGGGACAACCGTCCCGATGTCGTGCATGTGCATAATACATTCCCGCTGGTCTCGCCCTCGATCCTGTGGGCCTGCCGCAAGGAACGCGTGCCGGTTGTGCACACCCTGCACAACTACCGGCTGCTTTGTCCGGGAGCAAACTTCATCCGCGACGGAAAGCCGTGCGAGGATTGTACCCAGGGCAGTATTTGGCAATCAGTTGCGCATGGATGTTACCGGGGTTCACGCCCTCAAACTGCGGCGGTGGCGTTGATGCTGTCCGTACATCGCGCCAAGAAGACGTGGACGCACACCGTCGACCGCTACATCGTGCTCACCGAATTCGCGCGCAGCCGTTTCGTGAATGCCGGCTTCGCGTCCGAAAAGATTTCGATCAAGCCCAACTACGTCGATCCCGATCCTGGCAAACGCAGCGGTGACCCCTCCTATGCTCTTTTTGTGGGACGGGTATCGGAGGAAAAGGGAGCACCCACCTTGTTGAAAGCGTGGCGTCAACTCCCGAAGCATTGCAGCCTGCGAGTGGTTGGGGACGGCCCGTTCAGCGCGGAAATGGAATCGCAGGTCAAATCGGAAGGGTTGTCCAATATCAGCTTTACCGGACGCTTGCCGCGGGAACGCGTGATCGAGGAGATGAAGGGCGCGCGCTTTGTGATTTTTCCCAGTCAGCTTTACGAGAATATGCCCCTGACGATCATCGAGGCATTCGCGTGTGGAGTCCCGGTGCTGGCTTCAAAGCTGGGAGCCATGCAGGAAATCGTCAGCCAGGACCGTACCGGACTCTTTTTTGAGCCGCGCAATGCCGACGATCTGGCACGCACCGCGAAATTGGCATGGGAGCAGCCGCAGTACATGCGTCAACTGGGCGACAACGCCCGTGCAGAATATGAGGCCAAGTACACTGCGGCAGCCAATTATCGTCAGCTGATGGAGATCTATCGCCAGGTAATTACCAGCAGCGCCGAAGATGCTGGTACGGAGCGAATCGAAGAATTCGAAGAAGTGTCGTCGGTTTGAGAATGTTATCGCCGGTGCGGTCTAAGTGTTTATTATGCAATGAATTGCAAGGTTTTCTTCAAGGCGTCGGTCCGAATGGCTTGTTCCGCTGAGCTAATACTTTAGACTACAGTGAAGCATGGATAGCCAGACCGAACGGCTTCGCAGTAAGTTGTTGTGATCGACAGGATGCGCTGCTAGTCTCCGGCATTCCTGGCCCGATACTCCCTGGGAACTTTGGTAAACGTTGTGCAAGATTTGGAGGAATGGGTTTGAAGTCGTCTGCCCCCAACCCGAGAGAAGAAAATCCGTTCCCAAGTTTGACGGCGGAATCACTGTCTGGTGCTAAGCCATCCGGGAACGGAGATCTGCGGCAAAAACTATTGATCACCGAATTGGTGAAGGTCAGGGCGGAGCTGATGCCGGATGGGCTGGCACTGGTATCAAACACCCAGACCGTGACTTATCGCGAGCTTGAAGTTCGCGCGAATCAGCTCGCCCATCACTTGCGCAAGCTCGGAGTCGGGCCTGAAGTCATCGTGGGTCTGTGTCTGGGGCGTTCGCCGTTGATGGTGGTCGCAGCTTTGGCGATTCTGAAGGCGGGCGGAGCGTACATCCCTCTAGACCCGGATTATCCGGTTGAGCGTCTCCGGTTTATGTTGGAGGATGCCAAGTCGGCAGTTTTAATTGCGCGGCAGGATATTGGCGTACGGATTGGCAGCGGACGTTGGAAGACTCTGGATATCGAAAAAAGAGCGCTCCAGATCTCGGACTATCCTGAAACTGCGCCGGAGATGAATTTCTCCGGAGACAATCTGGCGTATGTCATTTATACCTCTGGTTCGACGGGCCGCCCCAAGGGTGTTCAGATCACTCATCAGAGTCTGTTGAACCTGGTCCAATGGCACCAGCGCGCGTTTGCAATTTCTCCTTCTGATCGCGCCAGCCAGGTGGCAAGCGTTGGATTCGACGCGGCGGTGTGGGAACTTTGGCCTAATCTTGCAGCCGGAAGCAGCGTGCATTTTCCGGATGAAGCGGTGCGCGTGGCTCCTGAACCGCTGCGGGATTGGCTGGTGGCGGAGGGGATCACAGTAAGTTTCGTTCCGACTCCTCTGGCGGAAGCTCTAATTTCATTGGAGTGGCCGCGCGAAACCGATCTTCGTCTCCTTCTGACCGGCGGAGATGCCTTGCATTTCTACCCGCCGGCACATCTCCCCTTTCAGCTGATTAATAATTATGGGCCGACGGAATGCACTGTGGTAGCCACGTCGGGTGTGGTGGCTTCCGGCGGTCCCGAGGATGGGGCTCCGCCGATCGGAAGGCCGATTGACGATTTCCAAATTTACATTCTTAATGAGCACCAGCAACCGGTTTCGGATGGCGCCACCGGAGAGTTGCACATTGCCGGGCGTGGCGTCGGCCGGGGCTACCTTAACCGCTCCGATCTGAATGCGCAGAAGTTTGTCGCCAACCCTTTCAGCCAGACACCTGGGGAAAGGATGTACAAGACCGGGGACTTGGCGCGCTACTTGCCGGATGGCCAGATCGCGTTTGTAGGACGCATTGACGAGCAGATTAAGGTCCGGGGTTATCGCATCGAGCCGGAAGAGATCGCCACACTTTTGAATCGATGCTACGGCGTCGAGGCCAGCGTGGTAGCTGCCCGTGGAGAAAACGGCGATACGCGATTGATTGCCTACGTGGTGCCGACTCCGGGTGTGAAGCTTGATCACGATTCACTACAGGCATATTTGAAAAAGTATTTGCCGGACTACATGATTCCCGCGGCATTCGTGCGGCTCGACAAACTGCCGCTCGGTCCCACCGGAAAAATCGAGCGGGCGATGCTACCCGCGCCCTCGCCGGAAAATACAAGTGAAGATAAGATCCTCGTCGGTCCCTCCACCCCGGTCGAAACCCGTGTGGTGGCGATTCTGGCGGAACTACTGGGAATCAAGAAAGTGGGCGTGCACGACAATTTCTTTTTCCTGGGGGGACACTCTTTGCTCGGTACCCAGTTGATTGCGCGGGCGCGCGATTCATTTGGCATCGAGCTGCCGCTACGCACCGTATTCGATTCCCCAACCGCTTCGCAACTCTCGGCCGAGATCGAACGCCTGCGGCGCCAGACCCATACCAACGCTGCCGATTGATTTCTATGGTTACGCAACCAGCCACTGGGGCTCGCGGGGATACTTCTCCAGCGCACGAGCAACCCGTTTTGAGCCTGTACCAGTTGCTGGATCCGCAGGTCTTGGCCGATCCCTATCCCCTATATCACCGGCTGCGCAATGAAGATCCAGTCCACTGGGATCCCTTTCTGCACGCCTGGGTGGTGACGCGCTACGAAGAAGTAGTTCGCGTGTTGCAGGACTTTTCCGCCAATCGCACGTTCACGCCGCAGCAATTGGGAGAGATGGGGCTTTCCCAGTTGAGTCCCATCGCAGCAGTGATGGTGAAGCAGATGCTTTTTATGGACCCTCCTGCTCATACCCGCCTGCGTGGATTGTGCTCTCAAGCCTTCACGCCCCGAAGGGTCGAGATGCTGCGTTCCCGCATTCAGGGAATTGCCAATCGGCTGATCGACACCCTATTGTCTGCGGGGCGTATGGACGTGGTCAGGGACTTTGCTGCGCCCTTGCCCGCCACCGTAACTGCGGAGTTGCTGGGCGTACCTGCGTCCGACCACATACAGCTGAAGGAGTGGTCAGCCGATTTCGCCGAGATGCTGGGTAATTTTCAGCACAACCCAGATCGCACTCAGCGCGTGCTTCGCAGCGTGCAGGAGATGACGGAATACTTCCGGGCTGCGATCGCCGAGGCGCGACTGCATCCCGGGGATGGGCTGGTTCACCATCTCCTCCTCGCAGAAGTGGATGGCAATCGTCTCAGCGAGGAAGAAGTCATTGCCAACCTCATTGTCACCATGGTTGGCGGCCAGGAAACTACGACCAACCTGATCGGCAATGGACTGCTCACACTGCTGCGTAATCCCGAAGTCATGAGGCAATTGCGGTCGGATCTGTCATTGATTCCTTCCGCGGTCGAAGAATTGCTGCGTTATGAAAGTCCGAGCCAACACACGGCGCGCATCGCTCCCGCGGATGTTGAACTTGGCGGCAAGAGCATTAAGCGTAAAGACGCGGTGATTGCAGTGATGGGCGCAGCCAACCGCGACCCGCAACGCTTCTCCGATCCCGACCGCCTGGACATCACCCGCAAAGACAATCGCCATGTGGCCTTTGGAGCGGGAGCGCACTTCTGTTTTGGAGCTCCGTTGGCACGGATGGAGGCGCAAATTGCGTTTTCTGCACTGCTGCAACGTTTGCCAGAATTGAAGTTGGAACCCGACTCATTGACTTGGAGAAATAATCTGGGCCTAAGAGGCCTGACCGCACTTTGGGTCAGTTGGTCGGTTGGGGCTCAGCCGGCAGTGAGGACCAGCGCTTGAGTACACAACTCGCACAGAACCCGAGGGAGCTAAAACCGGGCGGTGCGTGCCCGCTCGATACGTGTGCCTCCGTGGCCGCAGCCGCGCCTGAGCCTGGGCAGGCGTATGCCCCAGTGTCTTTCGCGCAGCAGCAAATCTGGGTGCACGCGCAGTTGGTGTCGGAAATACCGATCTATAACGAGCCCATCACCTTCCATCGGAACGGAACCCTGGATGTGCAGGTCTTGGAGCGGGTTCTGACGGAGATAGTTCGTCGCCATCAGGCGTGGAGAACCGTCTTCCGCGCGGTGGACGAAGAGCCAGTTCAAGTTGTACAGGCGGCCATGCCGGTTCGTGTACGCATTGCTGATCTGCGGGGCTTGCCTGCTGATGCAAGGGAATCGGAGGCGCGAAGGCTGGCGGTCTCGGATGCTTTGCGGCCCTTCGATTTATCGCGTGGTCCGTTATTCCGAACCTTGCTGGTGCATTTCAGCGACACCGAACACCGGTTGTTTCTGACCCTGCATCACATTATCTTTGACGGATATTCGATTTACCGGGTACTTCTCCCCGAGCTAGCAAGGCTCTATAAAGCCTTTTCCGAGAATAGACCAGCGGACCTTCCGGAACTGCCGATTCAATATCCTGGTTTTGCGAGGTGGGAGCGAGAGTGGCTTCCGCAAGGGGCACGTCTGGCTGGGCAACTGGCATATTGGAGAAAGCAGTTGGGTGGAAACCCGTCCATTCTGCAGTTGCCGACGGATCAACCCCGGCCGCCGGCGCAGAGCTTTCGGGGCGCCATTCAGCCTGTAGGCTTCTCTACCGAGCTTCGCGACGCCCTGAAATTGTTGAGCCAGCGGGAGGGCGCGACTCTTTTCATGGGGATGATCGCGGCATTTGCCGTGCTCTTGTCCCGCTATTCGTCCTGCCAGGATGTAAGCATAGGAACGGTGAGCTCAGGGCGTAAGCGCTCCGAATTAGAAGGTTTGCTGGGATACTTTCTGAATCCCATAGTGCTGAGGAACAACCTTTCTGGAGATCCAACTTTTCGCGAGTTATTGCGCCGGACCCGAGAAGTAACGCTGGATGCTCTATCCAACGACGATGCCCCGTTTACGCAAGTTGTTAATGAGGTCGATCCCGACCGCAGCCTGAGCTTCAATCCATTATTCCAAGCGCTTCTGACCCTGGAACCTCCAATGTCAGAGAGCCAGGATGGATGGACGGTGGCGTTGACCCAGTCCGAAATAGATACCGGACTGTCGAAGTTGGATTTGTGTCTGGAACTCGACGATCGCGCCTATGGCCTGGTGGGGCGATTCAAGTACAGCAGCGACCTGTTCGAGCCCGCAACAGTTTCGCGAATGGCGGGTCACCTGACAACTCTGCTGGAAGGAATTGTCTCGAACCCTGACCAGCGAATATCCCGCCTGCCGATGCTCACGGAGAGCGAACGGCATCAACTGTGTGTCGAGCGGAACGATACCGGAGCAGAGCTTCCGGCCGCAACTTGCGTACATGAGTTGTTCGTTGCTCAGGCGGAACGCACACCGGAGGCCGTCGCGGTGGCCGACGGAAACTGTCAACTCACGTATCGAGAACTTCAAAGCAAAAGTGACAAGTTGGCCGCCATTCTGAAGGCTCATGGCGTCGGCCCGGAGAAGCCGGTGGGACTCTATCTTGAGCCCTCTTGGGAAATGCCGACGGCAATCTTGGCGGTCCTGAAGGCGGGAGGGGCATGCGTTCCGTTGGATCCAAGTTATCCGGTTGGCAGGCACTCCCACGCGGTAAAAGAGACTGGCATGAAAGTGCTGCTTACCCAAAAGCGGCTGCGCGGCCAAGTCCCGGCAAACGGCGTGGAGGTAGTGTGCGTTGACGACGAAGACATTTACGCTGGAACCGCGGAGCCGGTGCAGTGTGAGCTTCGAGCTCACAACCTGGCCTTTGTGATCTATACCTCCGGTTCGACTGGAAAACCCAAGGGCGTGCAGCTTACACATGGGAACCTGATCCACTCAACTGCCGCGCGGCCCATCTACTACGGTGCGAGTCCGGCGAGATTTCTGCTGTTGTCTTCCTTCGCTTTCGACAGCTCGTTAGCCGGAATCTTTTCGACTTTGTGCTACGGAGGTACGCTGGTATTGACGTCCGGTTCAGTAACGTCGAATCTGACGCAGCTTGCCAGCTTCGCTGAACAGCAGCAGGTTTCACATTTGCTCTGCGTTCCGTCCCTATACAGTTTGCTTCTGGAACAAGCGAAGGCTGGGCAGTTGGCATCGTTGCGAGTGGCCATCGTAGCGGGCGAAGCGTGCCCGGTTGATCTGGTCGAGCGTCATTATAGGAAGCTGCCACGCGCCGTCTTGTTCAACGAGTACGGACCTACAGAGGCGACTGTTTGGAGCACGGTATACAGGTGCGTAGCAGGGAAATCCGAGAAGCTGGTGTCGATCGGCCGTCCTATTCCAAACACTCGCGTGTATGTTCTGGATACTCACGGGAATCTCCTGCCAACCGGGGTTCCTGGCGAGCTTCATATTGCCGGCGGAGGAGTGGCTCGCGGCTACCTGAAACGGCCTGAGGAAACCCGGGAAAAATTCATTCCTGACATTTTCAGCGAGATGGCCGGGGCTCGAATGTATAAGACTGGAGACCTGGTTCGCTACTCGTCAGACGGAAACCTGGAGTTGCTGGGACGCCTGGACCATCAGGTGAAGATCCGCGGTTTTCGCATAGAGCCAGAAGAGATTGAAGCGGTCATCGCGGAGTACAGCGGCGTACGGCAAGCGGTGGTGGTGGTGCGCCAAACCGACGCGCATGAACCGAGTCTGGTTACATTCCTGGTCCCCGTCTCGTTCTCAGACTTCGATGCGGACAGCCTGAAACGGTTTCTCGGAACCAAGTTGCCGGGAGCGATGGTTCCCTCCAGCTTCGTCGTACTCGAAAGATTGCCGTTGATGCCCAACGGCAAAGTGGACAGGAACGCCTTGTTGGTGCCAGCGCAGCCGGTTTCGGAAGGGTCATCACTTCCGGCCCGGGGCGAGGTGGAAGCCAAGCTGCTTGAGATCTGGTCAGGCGTCCTCGGAAAGAGCGGATTCGGCATTACCGAAAACTTCTTCGATCTTGGTGGGCACTCGCTTTTGGTCGCGAAGTTGTTGCTCCGCATCGAGCAGCAATTTGAAAAGCGATTGTCGTTGGCAAATGTTTTCCAGGCACCCACGGTCCGGCAACTGGCAGAGATGCTTGACGGCAACGGCCTCATGAGCCATCATGCGGCGGTCGTTCCAGTTCAGGCGCATGGTTCCAGGCCAGTTTTGTACTGGGTGCGAGGCGGTTCCTTCCTGCTCCCACTGGCCAAACGTCTGGGGCCGAATCAACCGATCCTGGGGCTACATCTTCCCGCTGCGGATGCCAGCAGGCTTCCAATACCCTACAAATTCGAGGATATTTCGGCCGCTCTGGTGCGCCAGCTGCAGGAAGTGCAACCCGAGGGCCCGTACTTTCTTGCTGGATTGTGCGTCAATGGAGTGATCGCGTACGAAATGGCGAGGCAACTCACGCAGCTGGGACATGAGATAGCCTTGCTGGCGATGTTTGATGCTCAGAACCCGGCATACTACGAAAACTTCGCACATCAGAGTCGCACCGAGTTGCTGTTGCAGCGGACGGGACATCATCTTAGGAATTTCCGTCGGCAGAAACTGGCGGATTACGTGAATGACCGCATGACTGGTATTCAACGTAGAGCCAGCGTTCGCTATTGGCGAGTGCGCCATGCCCTGGGTTTGTCGGTCGACAATAAGCATCTGCAGGATTTGGATACGATTGTGCACCCAGCTTCTTTTGTCTATCGACCGGAGGCTTACGCTGGCGAGGTCGTATTTTTTCAGTCTACCGACTGGCCTCACGGGCAATATTGGAATTTCTGTGCCAGTTGGGACGGACTCATCGGCCGCGGCGTTCGGGTGTTCAAAATCTCCGGGGGCCACGAATCGATGTTTTATGAAGAAAATGTGGACCTTTTGGCGCGCGAACTCGAGACTTGTTTGTCGGAAGCGATCAAGGGCCACGCTCCGGCCGTTGAGCAGGTCGCCTAATGGAACTTTCTTCGGGGTCACTGCGCGAACTCGTGGTCCCATTGAAAGCTAAAGGCCGTTTCAGGGCTGCTCCGCCCCGTGTCCGCGAGACGGTTTTTGAGGACTATCCGAAAATCGCAGAGTTGGAATCGCGATACGGGCTGCATCCCAAGAGTTACGAGGAATGGAAGCACCTCTGGGTGCACAACCCGGCGTATTACGATTTCCGCCACTGGCCGATTGGTTGGGTCTGCGAGAACCAACAGGACGAAATCGTCGGCAGCATCGCCAATATCCCGCTGGCTGTCGAGTTTGCGAATCGACCACTGGCGACTGCAACCAGCCGGGGACTGGTGGTGGATGCCCGATATCGCGCCTACTCGTTTTCTCTGTTGAGTCATTTCTTCGGGCAGAAGGACGTCGATCTGTTTGTGAACACTTCGGTGAATGAGAAAGTGTCCCGCTTGCACCAGTTGTTCCGCGCTGTGCAAGTGCCGGCGGGAACCTGGAACCGTTCCGCGTTCTGGATTACGAATTACTCGGGATTTAGTGCGAGCCTGCTACACAGAAAAGAATTCTTCGGACCGCAAATGTGGAGCTACCCCTTGGCTGCCGGCCTATTTGTTCGGGACCTATTGGCGAACAAGGGTAAGCGAACCAAGACCGCAGCTGCCCAGGTCGAGTGGTGCACACAGTTTGACGAGCGGTTCAACCGGTTCTGGGAGCAATTGCGAAAGCGCAGTTCTGGGCGTGTGCTTGCGGATCGTTCGCGAGACGTGCTCGAATGGCATTTCAAGTATGCTTTGCAGAAGGGCGAGGCTTGGCTGCTTACCGTCAACCAAGGCTCCAGACTCGCCGCCTACGGGATTCTTTGCCGCCAAGACAATCGCGCTTTCGCGCTCAAGCGGATGCGGCTGGTAGACTTTCAATATTTGGATGAATCACAGGACAGGGTAAAACCTTTGCTGGCTTTCGCTTTGGAAAGGTGCCAAAGGGAGGGCATCCACATGATGGAAGCCATTGGTTTCTCATCCGAAAAGCAACAAATCATAGACAGTATGAATCCTCACTATCGCGGCCTCAGCTCCTGGCGTTATTTCTATCGTACTAATAAGTCATCTTTGTCGGCCAGCCTGCGAGAAGCGAGTGCTTGGGATCCTACCTGCTATGACGGGGACAGCAGCCTGTGACCGTTAAGGCACCGAGCGTCCCAGATAGCGAGAATGAACGAATGCCGCAGCTGACCACGCCCCCGTTGCCGAGTGTTGCAGAGACGACACCGGCTTTTAAGCCTCGTCCGGATCCCTTATTTGTTGTGGGAATGTTTCGCTCAGGAACTTCGCTGCTCTACGCCCTTCTGAACCAGCACCCCCAGATCGCATTGATGTATGAAGGAGATCTGGCGCATCTGCAGGCCCTGTTCTGGGTTCCGCGCGATACTACGCGCTGGCTGAAACGATGGGAATTTTGGAATACGGCGCTGGCCCGGCATAAATTCGACACCACCGTAATTCCCGACGGTATCAGGGATCTCCGGACGGCGGTCGAGGCTGTATATACCGAATATGCCCGCCAGAAGAAAGGGGCAATCATCTGGGGATGCAAGTCGCCTACCTATCATGACGAAGTGACGCGGCTTAGCAAAACGTTTCCCAACGCTCGGTTCATCATTATTTGGCGGGATTTGAGGCATGTCTGTCGCAGCATCCTGGAAGCGGCGGAAACCTCTCCGTTCTTTAATCGGGCAGGGATGACGTTGCGCGCCATTGTGGGCACTGAGGACTTGAAAACCCAATGCGATTCCCTCATCAAGCGGGGAGGGCGGGTTCACCAGCTCAATTACGAAGATATGGTGCGGGATCCCGAAGGCCACATGAGGGCGATTTGCGAGTTCCTCGAGCTTCCCTATGACAGCAAGATGAATAACCTGGCGGGTGCGGATCGCGGGGCAATCGCTGATCTTCGTCATCATTCGCTGGTGAAGGGCGAGAAAATCCTTGCCACCCGAAACGGGCACGAAGGGCTGCCCCCGGAACTGCAAGAGAAAATTGAGCGCTACGTCAGGATGTGGCGAGAGCGCGATGACGGAGTTTGGCCGGCCTATCCCCAAGCGCTCGAGACCAACCCGGCAACCCCATCACTTTGGGAGAGAGTTTCGGACCGGATCACCTATAGCTGCCTTCAGTTTACTCATCATTTTGCTCCGGTCATTTTCTCGTTTGTTCCGGTTGCGGTTTGGAAACGATACCGAAGCTACATCGCGGCCAAGAGAATTCGTCGTCTGCTGGCAAAAGCCACTCCGGAAAAGCGAGAACTGATACGCAAGGCCACGCGCGGAAATGAACAGTTGCTCAAGGATATGGGCATTGATTTAGACGAAATTCTAAAGAAGGCCCCTTAGAACGGTAGCCCCGACCTCCCTCCCCCCGCCACTTCCCCTCTCTCTGGCCGCATGACAGTGGACATCTCATTGCAACAGCCAAAGCTCCACGTGTTTTCTACCTCTCCGCAGTCAAGCTCTGTGGATCGAGCAGACTACGTCGCCAAAGTGATTGAGGTGGCGCGTTGGAGTGAAGAAGCGGGTTGCGAAGGGATTCTGGTGTACACCGACAACTCACTGGTCGATCCCTGGCTGGTGGCGCAAATCATCATCCAGAACACCGCCAGGCTGTCGCCATTAGTAGCCATACAGCCGGCGTATATGCATCCATACGCAGTGGCCAAGATGGTGAGTTCTTTGGGGCACCTCTATGGTCGAAAAATATACCTGAACATGGTGGCTGGCGGATTCACCAATGATTTGGCGGCGTTGAACGATACCACCCCGCATGACAAACGGTATGCCCGGTTGGTCGAATACACCACTATCATTCAGGAATTGCTAAAAGGTCCGGCAGCGGTGAATTATCGCGGCGAATTTTACGTTGTGGATAAGCTGCGGATGACCCCTCCGCTTCCGCCGGAGTTGGCGCCGGAAGTTTTTGTGTCGGGCTCCTCGCCGGCAGGTTTGGCGGCAGCGCAGGTACTGGGTGCGACGGCCGTCAAGTATCCGCAACCGGCCGAACAGGAACCGGATTGCCACGACGAAGCGATCAAAACCGGCATCCGGGTCGGCATCATCGCGCGGAAGTCAGAAGAAGAAGCTTGGCGGGTTGCGAATGAGCGATTTCCTGGGGACCGCAAAGGTCAGATCACCCACCAGCTCGCCATGAAGACATCAGACTCGGCCTGGCACAAACAACTTTCACAAATGGCTGCTACGCCAGGCCAGAATGACAGTCCCTATTGGTTGTGGCCTTTCGAGAATTACAAAACCTTTTGTCCTTACCTGGTGGGAAGTTACGAACGAGTCGCGTCGGAGCTGGCGAAGTATCTCGAACTCGGTCATCTGACATTTATTCTGGATATTCCGGCGGCCAAGGATGAGTTGGAACATATTTCGGTTGTGTTTTCGAGTGCGCGCCGGTTGGTGACCAAGTGACCCGGCTTTTGCAGAACTGGATTTCTCAAAAGGCGCAACAGAGCCCGGAAGCAGTAGCCGTGGTGATGCAGGAAGAATCTCTGACCTACGGCGAACTGGAGGAATCCACGAATCGACTGGCGCGACTCTTAAAGGAGGCCGGGTGCCAGCGAGGAGATCGCGTGTGCTTTGCGATCCCCAAATCTCCTGCCGCCATTATCGCCATCGCAGCGATTCTAAAAGCTGATTGTATTCACGTACCGATCGATACCACGAGTCCGGCTCCGCGAGTCTCGAAAATCATACGATCGAGTGACCCGCGTTACATTCTCGGAGTGGATGCTTCTTCCAGCCTGCTGGAAGAGCTGTTTGAACAGGGTGAGTTCAGGGACTCGGTGGGTGTGGGGTGGATGGAAACCTCCGGCGCCGAACATCGTAACTTCAGCGCGAAATTTCAGTGGACAGATGCCGACACCTACTCCGCTGAACCTTTGGAATACAGTCAGCACTCCAATGATCCGGCGCACATTCTCTTTACTTCTGGATCCACGGGTGAGCCCAAGGGAGTGGTGATTACCCACGCCAACGTCCTTCACTTTGTGGAATGGGCGATCCGCCATTTTGGAATTAATGACTCGGATCGGGTTTCCGGTCATCCGCCTCTGCATTTTGATCTTTCCGTGTTTGACATTTTCGGGGCGTTTGCCGCGGGAGCGCAGCTCCACCTGGTGCCGCCAAAACTGGGGTTGTTGCCCAATAAACTCGCGGATTTCATTCGCGATTCTGAGCTCACGCAGTGGTTTTCGGTGCCCTCGGTGCTGAATTACATGGCCAAGTTCGACGTGGTAAGTTCCCATGATTTCCCGGCATTGCGGCGGTTGCTTTGGTGTGGAGAGGTGTTCCCAACGCCGGCTTTGATGTACTGGATGAATCGCCTGCCCCATGTCAGCTTTACCAACCTGTACGGGCCCACGGAAACGACCATTGCCAGCAGCTACTACAGCGTTCAGGCCTGTCCGGCGGATGGAACACAACCGATTCCCATTGGAACTGCCTGCGACGGTGAGGAACTTCTAGTGCTGGACGACGACCTGCGACCAGCGCCGGCGGGGGAAGTGGGAAATCTCTACATTCGGGGAGTCGGGCTGAGTCCCGGCTATTGGCGTAATCCAACTGCGACCAGCGCCGCGTTTGTCCCCTATGGTGAGGGAGACCGAATATACCGGACCGGAGACTTGGCGCGGATGGGGCAGGATGGTTTGATTTACTTCATAGGGCGTGCTGACACCCAAATCAAGAGCCGAGGTTATCGCATTGAGCTGGGTGAAATCGAAGTTGCTTTGCACGATTTGCCGGAAGTAAAAGACTGTGCGGTGGTGGCGCTTCCTACCGATGGTTTTGAAACTAATCTAATTTGCTGCGCTTACGTGGGGCGCGACCAGAGCATTACGCCTCCCGGTATTCGCGTTCAATTGAGCAGGGTATTGCCGCCGTATATGGTGCCGTCGCACTGGATGGTCCTCACACAATTACCCAACAATGGGAACGGGAAGATAGACCGCCGGAAGCTGCAAGAACTATTTGCTGTCGAGCTACAGGCGAGCCGGGCGTCACAACCTCTGGAGAGTAGTCCAGGTGCTTCGAGTGAGGGTGCTGAAAGGTTACCGCCAGGTGATTCGCTGCGTGTTTCGGTTCAGCCGCCGACGGTGCAGGGCTCGAGATGAATATCGTGCTAGCCGCGGAGGAGTCGGCAGGGTTGCGGATGCTGCGCAGCCTGGCGGCCAGCAAGCATCGCCTGGTGGGTGTGTTTGCTGCGCCACCGAAAGACAGTGCCGCCGCCAGCGTGTGGAATGTTGCCAATAGTCTGGGCCTGCAAACGCGGCCTGCAAGCCAGTTGAAAGATGCGTCTCTTGGCGAATGGCTGCGATCCGAGCAGATCGATGTTTTCCTCAACATACATTCGCTCTACCTGGTTCATCCGCAGGTGCTAACTGCGGCAAGGCTGGGTGCGTTTAACCTGCATCCTGGGCCGCTGCCCCGCTACGCCGGTCTCAATGCCGTAAGCTGGGCGATTTTTCGGGGCGAGCAGGAGCATGCGGTAACCGTTCATCGCATGGACCCTGAAATCGACGCTGGCCCCATTGTTTACCAGACTCGGTTTCCGATTGAGGCAAGCGATACCGCGCTTTCGCTCAGCTTCAAATGCGTTCGCGAAGGTGTGGCCCTGATGCAGCGCTTGCTTGAGGTGGCGGAAACAGGAGACGAACTACCTCTTTCCCCACAAGACTTGGCGGTGAGAGAATACTTTGGCAGGGAAGTGCCGGAACAGGGGCAGCTTTCCTGGTCATGGCCAGCTTGCAAAGTAGTAAACTTTGTACGGGCTTGTGATTACTTTCCATTCACCTCTCCCTGGGGGCATCCGCGAACTCGCCGCGGTGCGCAAGAATTTGCACTTGTGAAGGCGAGCCGGACCGGAAAGCCATGCGGCGTTTCACCGGGAACTGTGGGAGATTCTACGGATTGCGGAGTACAGGTTGCCTGTCAGGACGAGTGGGTTCTGGCCAGCAAATTGCAGGTTAGTGGTACATACCTGCCAGCGGCAGGCTTCTTGCGGCCAGGGGACCGCCTCGTCAGCTCGTGATCGATGTCCATATGACAAACAGAGAATTCGAAGGCGCAAAGGCACGCGTATCCGAGTTGTTTTCGCGTATGCATGTCGAGGTACCGTCGGTTGAAACCGACTTGTTCGATTCGGGTCTTCTGGACTCGCAGAAACTGGTCGAACTTCTTTTCTTCATCGAGCAGGACTTCGAGACTCCGATTGATATCCAGGATTTCGAGATCGAAAACTTCCGCTGCATCGAGAAGATTGCAGCACTGCTTGTTCAGCGCAAGAATCGGGACAGCCTCCCGCAGCTTTCTCAGGCAGGTGGATCGCCAGTTTAGCCAGGGATCCTCACATTCATGGACATTGCGTGCCGGAAGAAAACGCTGCGGCTGCTTTCCAATGGTGTTTACATTATGACGGCGCGAGATGGCGATCATTTCGGAGCGGCTACGGTGACCTGGTTGTCGCAGGCATCGTTCAAACCTCCACTGCTGATGGCCGCGATACAACCTGGCAGCAACCTGTTCAAGTGTCTGTCGAAGAGCGGGGCCGCAGTGGTGCACATCGTGGACTCGAGCCAGCAGAAGATCGCGCAGAGGTTTTTTGCCCCTACATCCGCGGATGAAGGCAGCCTGAATGGTGAGCCGTTTCGGGAAGGTAAGACGTCGGCGCCGATACTCGAGAACTTCGGGGCCTACATAGAGTGCCGCATCAAGCGTATTCTAGAGGGAGAAGGTGACCACGCCGTTGTGGTGATGGAAGTACTTGACGCGGAGTGCCGCGCTGCCGTCCAGCCTCTCACCATCCGCGATTCACCCTGGGAGTACGGTGGTTAAGACGTTACCCCGGGAAGCAGTCGCAATAATGCAATACTAGAGATTAAGTTCAAGGAACAAAAAGGAGAGCAATTCTTATGTCCGTGGCTAGCACGCCGCCAACCCAGAAGAAAGGTTTTTTGCGCAAGCTCGGCAAGGCGATTTTTTGGTTTCTGATTGTGTGTGTGGTCTTTGAGATCGGGTTGCGGCCTTTTGGCTTCGGCCGGTACGTGATTTATCGGCCTGATGATCGCATGCTTTGGCTTCCGATGCCAGGCACGAACAAGCTAACCGAGATGAATCATCGTCCCGAGACTATCAGCCCACAGAACTTCCGTTATCGCGAGGTTTTGTCACTGCAACACCCGGGCGTTTACCGCATTTTTGCCTTTGGTGATTCAACCACCATGGGATGGGGCGTGGATGACGATTCGAACTACAGTTCACAACTGGAGAAACTGCTTAACGCCAAAGGCTGCTCCGGTCTGAAGTTCCAGGTCATTTCGGCCGGAGTGAATGCGTATCCCAATGCCCTGGTTGAGGAACGCGCGATGAAAGTCATCGAGGATGGCTATCAGCCCGATGCCGAGATCGTTTCCTACAGCGCCAATACTGGTTTCGAGGGAATCCCGGATCTACAGGGAAAAGAACGGGAAACCTTTCTGAAGAAAGTGGAACTCAAGTCCATGGCCCGGCGCAGCGCGTTGTATAACTTCCTGATTGAGGATCTGCTGCGCGGGGTCGCCTACTATCGTTTTCGAGAAGTGCTGATGCTGGGAACATGGGATTCGGCCCGTTCAAGCCCGGATCTGCCAGCGGAACATTTCTTAGCGCACCTGGAGAAGGCCAAGCAAGTTGCGGATGCGCACCATTCGCAAATGATCTTCCTGCTGGTTGGATCCAAGGGCGAGCCGGGTCCGGCGCACCCTTATCAAGCCGCGATGGTCGAGTATGCCCGCGCCAACAACGTTCCTCTCGTGGACATTATTCGGTTGATGCGAGACCAGAACCTCAATGATATGTTCCTGGACCACGTTCATCCCACGGCAGCGGGACATACGTTGATTGCGGAGGAGCTGTTCAACACAGTGCAGGGCACAGAGTCCTATCAGAATGCTTGCCGGATGACGTCCACTGGCACGGCCGTGACCTCGCTCACGACTAACGGTGCTGCTAGTCAGCCGTAGTTTGTTTTTACGACCAACGAAGGAGAACGCAATCTTATGTTTAAACGGATGTGGCAAGCCTGGAAGCGCCTGGCGCATAAAATCGGCAACTTCCAGTCACGAGTGTTGCTAACCATTTTCTATTTTGTTTTCATCTGGCCATTCGGATTTGGCGCACGCCTGTTCTCGGATCCTCTGCGGATCAAGAAACTTCCGACGCAATGGCTCGATCATCCTAATGAGGCCCAAGACTTACAGTGGGCCAGAAGGCAGTAATTGTGGATATTCTGGGGATCTCTTGTTATTACCATGACGCCGCGGCAGTGCTCCTGCGCGACGGAAAAATCATAGCTGCGGCTGAAGAGGAACGCTTTTCGCGCATTAAGCACGACTACGGCTTCCCGAAGATGGCAATCAAGTATTGCCTGGAGATGGGCGGGATCCAAGGGCCAGATCTCGACTACATCGTGTTTTTCGAGAAACCTTTTCGCAAACTCGACCGCATTCTGATGACCGCGTTTCAGACCTATCCTCAGTCGTGGAAGGTCTTCCGTGAGTCCATGATGACCTGGACTATGGACAAAATGTGGGTCGCATCCACGCTACAAGCCGAGCTTGGCGATGTTAAGAAAGAGAAAATTCTGTTTTCCGAGCACCATCTTTCGCATGCCGCCAGCGCATTTCTGTGCTCACCCTTCGAGGAAGCGGCGATTCTGACCATCGACGGCGTGGGCGAGTGGGTGACGGGTACGTATGGTGTGGGGCGCGGCAATGACATCAAGCTGATCAAGCAGATGGAATTTCCTCACTCCCTGGGATTACTGTACAGCGCGTTCACTGCGTTCCTAGGTTTTGAAGTGAACGAAGGTGAGTACAAGGTCATGGGTATGGCCCCTTATGGCCAACCCCGCTACGTGGACAAGGTCTGGAAGGTGGTCCATCAGAACCAGGATGGCTCGTTCGCGCTGGACATGGATTACTTTTCTTTCCATCACTCGACCAACCGTACCTACAGTAAGCGTTTCGAAGCGTTGTGGGGTGACTCCCGGCCGGTGAACTTGCAGTTCTTCACCGAAGCCACCGGATTCCCCAAGTATTTCGGAGACCCGCCATCGAACTACCGCGAGCTGTGCAAGCTAAACCAGCACTTCGCGGACATTGCTTCCAGTATTCAGAAGGTAACGGAAGAATTGATCCTGGGGATGGCTCGCAATGTCTACAAGCAGACCGGGATGAAAAAGCTTTGCATGGCGGGCGGAGTCGCGCTGAACAGCGTTGCCAACTCACGAATCCTGCGGGAAACCGAATTCGAGGAATTGTACGTCCAGCCGGCCGCGGGAGACGGCGGCGGTGCCCTGGGTGCGGCCTTGTGGGCTTACAACACCTTGTTGGGGCATCCCCGAGACTTCACCATGAAGCATGCCTACTGGGGCCGCGAGAACTCCGAGGCCGAGATCAGCGATTTCCTGGTGGAGAACAATATTCCGCACCGCCGACTGAAAGACGAAGATGAACTCGTGGACAACGTGGTTGGTCTTTTGACCAATGCCAAAGTTGTGGGCTGGGCGCAGGGGCGATTCGAGTGGGGACCGCGTTCACTCGGGAGCCGTAGCATTCTGGCTGATCCGCGCAATCCGGAGATGAAGGACATCGTCAATGCCAAGATCAAGTTCCGGGAGCCGTATCGTCCGTTCGCTCCCTCGGTCCTTGCCGAATCTGCGGAGAAGTACTTTACTCTGCCCAATGCCACCAAGCACTATCCTGCGCGCTACATGCTCTATGTGGTTCCGGTAGAGCCGGCCCAGCAAAGCACTCTGCCGGCAATTACGCACGTGGATGGCACCGGACGGTTGCAGACGGTCTTCAAGCATGAGAGCCCGCGCTACTATCATCTGATCGAGCGCTTTGGCCAGGCCACCGGCGTACCCGTGGTTTTGAATACCTCGTTCAATTTGCGGGGTGAACCCATTGTGAACACGCCAGCCAACGCGTTCAGCACATTTTCGAAAAGTGAAATGGACGCATTAGTGATGGAGAATTTCATAGTCGAGAAATCGTCGCTGTAGTCGGGTCTATCCCCAAGCCCCGGCGCAACGTTGGGATGCAGTGCCGGTTCCTATTGCCAGGAACCGGCGGAGGTTCCCTACCTCACTGCGAGTTAACAATACGGCAAATCAGACCCGCGTACACTTCGGCAATTTGTTCCCAGAAAGTTCTTGGAGGCCCTATGTATTTGAATGTAACTAGTCTCAGCCTATCCCCCGTTCTGCGCGATGGGCGCAAGCCTGCGCTGAGGATTCAATCACGACCCTTTTTCACCATGCTGGCACTTGGTTGTTTGTTCCTCTTCACTGCCACGATGAGCCAGGCACAACAGAACAACACGATTGGCACCATGGCCGGCGGTGCGCCGACCAACCTAGTCGCAACGCTTGCGGCGATTCCGAATCCGACCGGAGTAGCTGAAGATGCGAGCGGCAATCTGTATATCGCCTCCCAATACAACTACTACGTGTACAAAGTAAACCCTAGTACTGGAGCGTTGTCGATCTTCGCCGGGAACGGATTTTTCGGGTTCAGCGGTGATGGTGGCCCGGCCACGAGCGCTGCATTGTCCGCGCCGGTTGCGGTCGGAGTGGATAACAACACGGGAAAGGTATACATCATCGACAACAACCGCATCCGTGTAGTCACGGACGGCAAGATCAACACCTTCGCGAACTCCACGGGTGTACTCTGCGTTCCGAATACAGGCGCCTGCGGCGATGGCGGGCCGGCCATTAACGCCAAGTTCTATGACCCTCTCGCCCTCTATGTGGACGGCGTGGGTAACGTTTTCATTTCGGATACCGGTGATGACCGGGTTCGATTCGTCAACACTCAGGCTACGGCAGTGACTGTTACCGGGATAACGGTTCAGCCCGGGAATGTGGCCACTCTTGCCGGCAACGGCTTGACATGCAATGGACCAACTTATCAATGCGGGGATGGTGGTCCGGCCACCCTCTCAGGATCGAATGGCGCCAGGCTCGACCTTGCCCAAGGCGTGGCCACTGATAGCGCCGGCAACCTCTACATTGGGGACACCCGCGATCAGCGGATTCGGTGCGTTGTCAATGTCGCGGGCGGTTGTCCTAACACGCAGTACCCGAATCCCGTCGTCGGCGAGATCGTTACCTACGCGGGGAATACCGGCATCTTCTGCCCGGTACCGACTAACTCCTGCAACGATGGTCAGTTGCCATTCAATGCGCGTTTCCATAACCCCACCGGCGTCTGGGTGGATAGCGTTGGAAACCTGTACGTTGCGGATCAGTGGGACTACAAGATTCGTAAGATCACGACCGGTTCCAATGCTGTAGTCACAACCGTAGCCGGGACCGGTGTCGCGAGCTTCGGAGGGGATGGAGGCAAGGCCACAAAAGCCTACTTGGATGGTCCCCTGGGCGTGGTGATTGATTCAGCGGGTACCATGACCATTCTCGACAGCGGAAACGGACGGATTCGGCAGGTGGTGAATTCCATTATCAACACAAAAGCAGGCGGCGGGTCCATTGGCGACAGCAGTCCGGCCACGGCGGCAGAACTGGCTAATCCGGTGACAGCGGCCTGGGATCCATCAGGCACAAACTATTACATCGCCGATGCTGCCAACAACCGTATCCGCGAAGTGACAGCCAATGGAAATATCGCCACCGTTGCGGGTAACGGTGAGCCTAGTGTCTGGGAACTTCTCAGCTGGGGCGACGGAGGCAGCGCGCTTCTCGCTACCTTGCTCAATCCTACAGGCGTTGCAGTCGATGCGAGTGGCAACATTTACATCGCGGACAGCGGGGATTCAGTGGTTCGAGCGGTGAACACACAGGCCACGCCGATTACCGTTCTGGGCGTGACCATTCAGCCTGGTGACATCGCCACCGTAGCCGGCAGTGGACTCTCTTGTGAGAATCCTACGGCTCTGTGTGGTGACACAGCGCCTGCCACCGGTTCGGGGGCGAGACTCACTGACCCTGCGGCGATAGCACTCGACGGCCACGGCAACCTGTTTATCGCCGATTATTACGACAGTCGAGTTCGCGAGGTACTGGCTGTGGCTGGGACTTGTGGTGCCTATTCGGGCCTTCAGGTGGGTGACCTTTGCACCTTGGCGGGCACCGGGACCAACGGCAATACCGGTGACAATGGTCCGGGGAGCAAGGCTACACTCCACTATCCGTTCGGTCTTGCTGCCGATAGCGGCGGCGATGTCTATATCGCGGATTCCTTGAATCATCGCGTCCGCTGCGTAATCGGCACTATCGGGGGCTGCGGGGACACTACCGGCAAGGCCGTCGGCACCATTATCCCGTACGCCTTCAATGGCAAGGCCACATTCAGCGGTAACAATGGGCCCGCTCTGCAAGCTGCCAGGGCAATTCCGCAAGAGTTGGCGCTCGACTCGGCGGGAAATTTGTTTGTCAGCGGAGGCCCTATCTTGTTAGTGCAGCGCATTGATGCCGTTACTCACCAGGTGATCACGGTTGCGGGAAACCCCAGCAAACCCACAACTCTTGGCTTCGCTGGGGATGGAGGCCCGGCGACGAAAGCTACATTGGATAATCTGGGTGTTTCCGTAAACAGCGAGGGGAATCTCCTGATCGCTGACCAGGGTAACAATCGAATTCGTGAAGTGGACATGGTGCCTGTCGGTCAGTTATTGCAGACCAAGCTGACCTTCCCCACCACTCCGGTGGGACAGACAAGTTCACCCATGTCAGCGCTTTTAGGAAACTCCGGTTTGGCCACACTTCCACTCACAACCACGATACTTGGGGGCGCCGATCCCGGTGATTTCAATATTGTTAGCAACACCTGCGTCACTCAGTTGGCACCGCAGTCTGAGTGCTCCGTGGGCGTCACATTCACTCCGACTAAGACCGGCACTCGAACAGCCACGCTGACCATCAACACCAGCCTGGGTGCGCAAAATGTGAAGCTGGTAGGAACTGGCGAATAGCTTTTGACACACGGCCTACGTGTGACTTGGCAGAGAAAGAGCTTGTTACGTCTCTCCACAAGACCGCAGGCCGCCTGTTCTGTTGTGAACAATGATTCTTGCTGTTTCAGCTGCCGGGGCATTTGTCGGGTCCCAACTCTGGTAAGGTATTCAAGATTCGCTTCTGACTGCGAAGCAGGCGCTGGCGTAGCTCGGTTGTCCGCGCCCAGCGCGGAGCGCCTTCCCAGGAACCGCGAAGCTGACCTTCGGCCTCAACTTCAAACACCGCCAAATTGACTGGGACGTCCTCGCCGGAGAAATAGCTGAACTTCAACTGCGAGCCGGTCACTTTCAAGCCAGTCTCTTCGGCAAACTCGCGTACCATCGCCTGTTCGGTGCCCTCCCAAGGCATCGCGATTCCTCCCGGGAATGAGAGTCCGCGACCATCACTGCGTTCGATCACGAGGAAGCCATCATTGGTTCTCATTACGCCAACGGCTACTCTTAAGGGTCCAAAAATCGGTAGACGGGAATAGACCGCCAAGCCGGTTCGAGAGAGTATCCAAAACGCATACTTTTTCAGTACGTTCACAATGGTTACACTTGATATTAGACTGAGAAGCAGTATCAGAAACTACTTTCCGGGAGAAACGTTCCATGCTTGACACCTTCGTGAAACACTTGGACATGTTCTGCTGTCCCAAGTGCCGTGCTTCGTTGCGCATCGATCAGGAGACACTGATCTGTGAAGGGTGCAACGCCATTTATCCGAGCGACCGGGGTATTCCGTTACTTTTCCATCCCCATGACGCCAAGGATCAGGCGCGGGACGTGACCGACGTGGTCAAAGCATTTTATGAGGAGAATCCCTTTCCGAACTATGACGAATTCGATTCCAAAGAGAGTATGGCGGAAAAAGCCAGCCGTGGTGTCTTCGCCCGTCTGCTCGATGATCAGATTCCCGGAGGGGCGCGGGTTCTTGAATGCGGATGCGGCACCGGACAGTTGAGCAACTTTCTGGGCATGCGATGGAATCGCACGGTGTTCGGATCAGATCTATGTCTGAACTCTTTACGGCTCGCCAAAGGCTTTCGCGACCGCTGCGAAGTCAAGAACGCCGGTTTCTTGCAGATGAACCTATTCCGGCCGGCATTCAAAGAAGAAGTTTTCGATGTTGTCATCTCCAATGGGGTGCTGCACCACACCAGCGATCCGCTCGGTGGTTTTCAATCGATTTCTCGCCTGGTCAAGCCGGGACGGTTCGTCATCATCGGTTTGTACAACACGATTGGCCGGTTGGGAACGGATTTTCTACGTTTCCTATTTCGCATTTCCGGAGACAAGCTGCGATTGCTGGATGCTCATCAGCGGAACAAAAACTATACTGAGGCGCGAAAGCGGGCCTGGTTTATGGATCAGTACAAGCATCCGCATGAAAGCAAACACTCCTATGAGGAAGTGTTGCATACCTGGTTCGAGGCCAACGGGTTCGAATTTCTCTCCGCTGTACCCAAACCGGACTTAGGAGCGTTTACCCCCGACGAAAAACTGTTTGAAGCGCACGACCCGGGTACCAAAGCCACGCGCTGGATGACGGAAATGGGGTTAATGATGAAGCTCGGGGACGCTGGCGGTCTGTTCATCATGATCGGCCGGAAGAAGGGTACAGCCCGAACCGAGGGAAGTACCGTGGCTCGCAATGCTACCGCTAACGCAGGCAAACCTGATTATGTCAGGGCCTGAAGGAGTGGTCGGGAAGCGGGTGCAAGTTCTTCGCGGTATATTTGTACGTATTGTCTGTGGAGGAAGGCTAGTCCGGTTGGAAGCGTAGGGATGGTCTGATTCCCGGTTTGGGAGAGGAACCGATCCGAATAGCAACATGTACTTCCGAGAGCTGTGAATCTGAAACTTCGGCACGTATGATTTTTGGCAAGGTTCGAGCTGTATTTTTGTAAATTCGCCTTTGCGAGCGTGCCATGTCCCCCATGATGCCTGCCCCATGTGTCACGCGAACAGCGCGTTTGGCCTTTGCTGGCTGCGTATTTGCGTTTTTGATGGTGGTTTCCACCGCGCGAGTTGCCAGGGCTGCGAATGCTTCGCAAGACCTTACCTCTGAGGTTCGCGCCGGCGAACTGCAACCGGCGTTTTCCGCGGAGTCGGCACCTGCCAGTTTTTATGTCGCTACGAACGGAAGTGACTCCTGGAGCGGGAAGTTGTCGGCCCCGAATTCCCAGCATACGGATGGACCTTTTGCTTCGCTTGCCCGAGCGCAGATGGCCGTTGAATCGTTGCTCAAGAGCCATCCCATTGCTCCCATTATCGTGATGGTGCGGCAAGGAACTTACTATCTTCCGTTAAGTCCCACGAACCCGGGAACCTTGAACTTCACCGCGAGTGATTCCGGCACGGCAACAGTCCCGGTCACCTGGGAAAATTATCCATCCGAGGTTTCGGTGGTGAATGGAGGCGTACCGATTTCCTCGATTTCCGGCTGGACTCATGTGTCGGGTGCGCTGTGGCGAGTTCGATTGCCGGTGAACACGCAACCCTTCGAGTATCTGTTTTACAACGGTGTGCGACGGCTGCGTTCGCGATTGCAATCCGCGGCAGCCGGAACCGGCTACTACATGAGTGGCGGGTCCTGTATCTCCAGTCAGAACCAGCAGATTGTCAGCACTTCGGAGTGCAATCTGGGAACGTTTCTACGGGTGGCTGCGGAGATTCCACCTACCGGCCCTAATGCTAATTGCCCGTCTTACACCGATGGGACCCAGTCCAAATGCATGGACCGTTTTCAATACAACCCCGCGGACCCGATTGCCAGCTGGATCAATTTGAATCCGCCCAAGGGCAATCCTTGCAATGCTCCGCCTTCGGGTAAATATCCATCCGGCGACATCGAACTCACCCTGTTCGATGCTTGGACGGTGGACGTGATGCGTGTCAGTTGTGTGGACACCACCACCAATATCATTTACCTAACTGGGGCCACACAATCCAACATCCCCGCACAGTATAACTACTATGGTCCGGCGGCGGGACATCGCTACGTGGTGGACAATACGCGTGACGCGTTCAATGCGGCGCAGGCGGCCGGGCAGACGGGGATCTGGTTTCTGGATCGTTCCACTTCCCCCTGGACGTTAAACTAC